>Ga0207874_1000004_pt1 | contig 389212 bp, 322 predicted proteins | sample HigsolmetaAR201D_FD_184833 | JGI IMG/M metagenome (GOLD analysis project Ga0207874, IMG submission 184833) | Ionic liquid and high solid enriched microbial communities from the Joint BioEnergy Institute, USA - AR20-1-D (SPAdes) (version 2) ... | reverse complement strand
AATGCCGCTCGGAATATCCTGATGCTTGCGGTCAACTCGGCCCGGACGGGGCCGCCAGAGCGTAACGTGGCCGGTTACGGCGAGCGTGCTCTGGGAAGCTCCCCGCTTTAGCGGGGAGAGTCGTCACCGTTTTGCAGGTTCGTATGAAGCGATGCAGGTAAGGGGTTCAGATCGGCTTGAGGCCCGCCTCAATTTGCTGTCGTCTAGGCTCGAGAAATGGAGGTAATGCCAGACGCTCGCCCAGCGCCGCCAGAGGTTCGTCCGTAGCAAAGCCCGGGCCGTCAGTCGCCAGTTCGAAAAGGATGCCGTTCGAGATACGGAAGTAAAGCGACTTGAAGTAGTAACGATCGATTATGCCGGAAGTTGGGAGGCCAATCCGTGCCAATCGCTCCTCCCACCCTCGCTGTTCCTCGTCATCGCGCAGGCGAAACGCGACATGATGAACGCCGCCAGCCCCCAACCATGCCGCCGGTAGGCGAGGTTGCTCGATAACGTGAACTTCCTTTCCCGGGCCACCGCCATCCATGCTGTAGACGACCACCGTTTCACCGGCGTTTTCCGGATTCGCATGCTCTGCCGTGCGCGTAAAATTAAGCACGCGGGTCAAAATCGGCTCAATCATACCCAGTCGTGGAGTCGAGAGCGTCACCGCGTAAAAGCCGCGTAACGCGTACTCGGCTGGAATGCCCGCTTCTGTCCATGGTTCGCCCTCAAACGGCGCACCATCGTCGTCCACCAGAGCCAGACGCTGGCCTTCGGGGTCCTCGAACAGCAGCGCTTCACGAGCGCCCAGATAGCCGGCACGGGAAAAAGCGATGCCCTGCTCCTGAAACCGCCCTGCCCAGTAATCGAGGGCAGCTGTCCCGGCGACTCGGAACAGGGTGCGCACGATGCTGTCCGTCCCCCGCTGATTCGAGCCGATCTGCGGCCAGTCGAAGAACGTGATGTCTGTGCCCGGCGTACCCAGCCTGTCCGCGTAAAAGAGGTGATAAGCGCTCACATCGTCCTGATTCACGGTCTTTTTGACCAGCCGCAATCCCAGCACCTGCGTATAGAAACGCAGGTTTTCGGCCACTTTGCCGGTGACCGCTGTCACATGATGCAAGCCGTGTAACTGCATCTCACGCTCCTCCCTGTCCGCCACTTGCCGGTTCATCGAAGATCAACCTGATAGACAATAATCGTAACGAACTCGGCAGGCAGAAGCGAACGACGTTGTATCCGGACAACTGCAGGGCATTGACCGGATAAAAAACGGCCCCGGTTTTATCGGGGCCATCAGGCGTAAACGCGCTTGTGGAAACGCTAGTGCGCCGGCTCTGTAGACAGTTGCGACGCGATCCCTCGCGCCCAGCGACGGATTTCGACCCAGTTGCGGAAATCGCCATAAGGCGCGCGCACCATCTTGACGATCAGCTTCTCGCCCAGACCCAGATCGCTCGGGTCCAGCTTGCCAACGAATACCTTGTGGTCGCGAATCGGAATGTCGCCCAAAGATGCGACCAACGCCTGCGGGTCGTTTTCCGGCTGGTGCTTGCCCAGACCGAGCGGCCCGCTGCTGAACACCCATACGGGCAGTTTCAACAGTTCGTCACGATGTCGTTCGCCAAACTGCTTGGCCTCTGCCAGCCAGTTCCCGATGTAAACGGCACTACCGAGTACGACCGCGTCATAGCCCTGCACCGTGTCGACGTGCTTGGCATCACGAACATCCACAGTCAGACCGGTAGCGCGCAATTCTCTGGCAATGACCTCACCGATGTCACGGGTGCTCCCGTGCCTGCTTGCTACTGCGACTAGAACTTTCATCTTGTGCTTCCCTTCGTTGTGCGATTGGTATCTGCCGCTCGCGTCTACTACAGGAGGAGCCACGCACAACCGCGCCGCATCCATCCCAAGAATAGTCCTTCAGGTCCCGCCGCGGCGCGCCAGAGCAAGCCCGCCACGACTTATATCCCTATTCTAAGAAGCAGGCATGACGGGCGTTAGTTACAAACATGATGATCGCACCCGACAAAGGTCACAAGATACGACAGTCATGGCCAAGCTGCATATCGAACGAAGGCTTTGCCTCCCGTGTCCTGCGGAACGCGATCAGAAGGTATCGCCGCTATCCCGTCGCTGTTGGCGTTCGTACTCGCTCATTTCGATAAGCTCGCCATCATCGCTCAAAACATAGCGCTCCGGCTCCCGCTTCGGCTTGTCCATGGTGCTGGCGAACTGTTCGTCGTTCTTGCGCTTGCCGGTGCTATCGGTCGCGCTCGCGAGTTGTGACAGTAGCAACAGCACGCCAATCGCAGCGAATACAATGAAAAGCAGCCAGGCGCTATCGCCGCCCAGCCCTAACAGCAGCGAGGCAAGCGCCATCGGCAGGAAAAAGATGCCGCCGCAGCACCCAACGGACGTGCCACGCCCATCTGATTTCATCCAGACAAACATGACTTGCTCCGCTTTTATTACAGCTTTTGTGTAGTTTAGCGCACCACGAAATCAGAGAAAATGCCGTATCGAAATGTCTGCCGGTAATGCGCGCGTGGCGGGTTAACAGGGAGATCGTTTGACAGGCAACAGGGTTGTCACTAGAATTCGCTTATGCATTCGAATGCAGAACCTTGCCCGGTCGGGATGCCCGGTTTATCCGGTTACTACAGGATTGTTGCTTATGCCTAAAAGACTTACGCGCCGTCGTTTTCTCCGTTCCGGTTTTCTGCTTACGACCGGCCTTGGCTTCGGATTCGCCCACCTACGCCAGTCACGCGCCCAACAAACTACGCCCGAAGCCAGCAGCGAAAGTGCAGCGCCCATGCGGCTCGAACTCTCCGGCAAGCTCAAACAGGTCCACGATCCGGTCATCATCAAGGCCGAGGACGCCTATTACCTGTTCTGCACTGGCAACGGCATTCCCATCCGTCGTTCGCCAGATCTTCAGACATGGGATAATACATTTCCGCCCAGCGTCTTCACCCGCGTGCCAGACTGGGCGCTCGAAAAAATCCCGCAGGCGACGAATATATGGGCTCCCGACATCTCGTACTATAACGGCAAATACCACCTCTATTATTCGGTGTCCACCTTTGGCAGCAATCGCTCCGTCATCGGACTGGCCGTCAACGACACCCTCAACCCGCAAGACGACGCCTATAAATGGGTTGACCGCGGGCTGGTTATCGAATCCTTCCCGGAAGACGATTACAACTGCATCGACGCCAACCTGATTATCGACGCCGATGGCGTGCCGTGGCTGGCGTTTGGCAGTTTCTGGAGTGGCATCAAGATGCGGCGGCTGGACTATGACACCGGCCTGCCCTCGAATGAGGACACCACGCTGTACTCGCTGGCGCGCCGGACAGAGAACAGCGGCTCGGTCGAAGCGCCGTTCATCATTCGCAAAGGAGATTACTACTATTTGTTCGTCTCATTCGATTTCTGCTGCCGGGGTGTCGATAGCACCTATCGCGTCATGGTCGGACGGTCTGAAAACGTGACCGGGCCTTATATCGACCGCGACGGCGTCCCCATGCTCGAGGGCGGCGGAACGCAAGTCACCTTCCCCACCGAGCGCTGGCGCGGGCCGGGCCACAACAGCATTCTGCAGGATGGGGATCGCGACTACATTGTCTATCACGCTTACGACGCCGAAGCGCATGGTGCGCCGACGCTCCGAATCGACCCGTTGGTCTGGGATGACGACGGCTGGCCGGCAATCCCCGCCGAAGCCTGAAACACTTCACGGTTACGGCGCTCTCCGGTAGGCCGGCATAGGGAGACACACGGATTCGCGCCCATTCCAGTGAAAGAAAAAGGGGGGAGCTGCAAGCCCGCTCCCCCTTCTCAATGGTTCTGACGCCAATTACGTCTCATGCTCTTCGATATAAGTCGCCGCCTCCAGCGCTACAGCGCTGGCCTCGTCCGTTAGCTCTACCAACGCCGGAACGCCGAACATCTCGCCGATGTAAAAGCCCGGACGGTTGTAGGCCTCGAACGAGATCGCGCTGGCATCCGCCAGCCCCGGGCGGACATACCAGGTAACGTCGGCCTCGAATGTCTCGCTACCATCATAGGCCGCGAGCGAGATGGCATTATTACGGTGGCGCAGAAAATAGCCGGGGAAGTTCACGGACTCAATCGTCACTGCCGACGGATCGGCCAGACCGGAAATCACACGGAATTGCGAGTCGGCACGTGGATCGACTGTCGGGTCGAGCCGCACCTGGAAATTGATGTGGCGTAGATAGGCATTGCGCCCAACCGACCGGAAGCGCGATATGGGCGGCGTCTCGATCACCGGCGCGGGATCAACACCGTTATCCCCCGAAGGCGCTGCGATGACTTCATCCACCGAAACCGGTTCACCGAAATCCGGTAGGCCATCGTCCCGCCAGTCGATACGCTGAACCCGTGTGGTTCGCCGGCCATCACAACCGCCGTCCAGCGAGTCATTGGCGTGATAGACAATCCAATCCTCGCTTCCGTCGGGCGATTTGAAAAAGCCGTTATGCCCCGGACCAAAAACACCGTTCTCGTCAGAACGCTGGAAAACAGGTTCCGGATGCTTGGCCCACGAATCAGCGCTCAATGGGTCGCCGCCCAGATAGGTCAGCAGGCCGAGTTTGTAGTCCGGCGTTCCACAGAAGCTGGCCGAATAAACCACAAAAACCTGATCGTCGTGGTACAGCGCAACCGGAGCCTCATTGACGTGCAGGCCGACGCGCTCCCAGTCATATTGTGGCCGGGAGATGACCGTGCCACTGCCCGCCAGCGTCCATGGATTTTCCATCGGCGCGATCATGATAACCTGATCGCTGCCAATCCAGATCGAATACAGAAAGTAGTAGTCGCCATCGAGCTGCAGGATGCTGCCATCAATCGCCCAGCCGTCATTGGCCGGATCAAAGAGACGCGCCTTATAGACATATGGCCCCATCGGGTCCATGCCTTCGCTCTCCAGCACGTGCGTATGCTGGAAATCATTCGAGCCTTCTACGCCCGCCGTGTAGTAGAAATACCAGCGCGGGCCGTTCGGGCCATCAAGCAGATGGAACTCAGGAGCCCAGAAATTACAGCAGCGCGAGGGATCGGTTTCAAAGTAAATGCGTTGCGGTTCGGCCGTCTTTAGCCCTGCGAGCGTTGGTGACCGGCGCATGTACCATTCCGACGTCCAGGTCGTAGTTGCCAGATAATAGTTGCCGTCGAAATACGTCAGCCACGGGTCAGCGCCGCCGTACGCGTTCAGCGGATTGCGCAGAAAACCCGGTTGTGGCGTCTGATCCTGCGCCGAAATCATGGTGGCCGAGGTCAGAAGCAGCAGACAGGCTATCGCCACAACCAGCCGGCCCCAGCGGTTGTCTCGCATGTGCAACTTCCTCCCCACCGGCGCGTCAGGCGCAGCCGGCAACAGCATTGCCCATGCGGGCATTCGTCACCGGCTTGCGCCCGAAGACCGGGAAAGCACAGAAGCTAGAGTTGGTATTCCAGAACCGTGAACGACAGCGGCGGCACGGCAAAAACGGCGTCGTGACCATCCAGCGCCGGCTTATCGACCGCAACCACCGTGATGTTATGCGGATTTTCGAACGTGTTAAACGCCTTCGGATCCGTTCCGGCAAGCTGGTGCATGCCACAGATTTTGCTCGGCGCGCGATCCTGCCAGTGCAGCTCCACCGGCAGGCTGTCCGTCTGGCTGCGGTTCACGATGAAGACAGCCCCGTTATTGCTCGCTTCATCGTAGGAAGCGGAAACATCCAGCAGCGGCATATCGCCAAACTTGGCTGTCTCGTAACGCGGCGACTGCACGAGTACATCCAGCGCTACGCCGGCTGCCAGATTGCTGAAGAGCCTGATCGGATAGTAGGTAGTGTGCTTCAGCAGGCCATCGCGCGTCGTGTGGATTGGCGAAATTGTGTTGACGACCTGCGCCACACAGGCGATTTTCAGGACGTCAGCGTGACGCAGGAAAACATTCATCCACTGCGCCACGACCAGAGCGTCCTCCAGATTGTAGACTTCTTCGCTCAGATGCGGCGCTTCCTTCCACCCGCCCTGATGGTCCTCCGGCCCTGTCGCCTTGTACCAGACATTCCATTCGTCCCACGACAGATAGACGTTGCGCTTGGAGCGCAGCTTGGCCTTGACGTAGCGCAGCACCGAAGCCAGCGTGTTGATGTATTCTTCAAACTCGGCGCTCAGCGCCAGATAACTCGCTGTATCGTTCTCGAAATTGCGGGCGTAGTAATGCATGGAGTGGTAATCGACCACGTCATAACACGCTTCCAGCACCACCCGATCCCACTCCGGATACGTCGGCATATCGCACGACGACGAACCGGCGGAAATGAGCTTGATGGATGGGTCATGCCAGCGCATCATCTTGGCGGCCTCACGGGCTTTCGCGCCATAGGCCGCGGCGTCCAGATGGCCGATCTGCCACGGGCCATCCATCTCGTTGCCGATGCACCAGTATTTCACATTGTGCGGTTCCGGATAGCCGTGCGCCGCACGCAGATCGGCATACAGCGTGCCAACCGGCGCGTTGCAGTACTCAACCAGATCGGCGGCATCCTGAATCGTGCCGGTTCCCATGTTGACGCCCAGCATCGGCTCGGTATTGATAGCCCGGCAAAATTCGATGAATTCATTCGTGCCAAACTGATTGGTTTCGATCGACTGCCACGCCAGATCGCGGCGGCGCGGGCGTTGATCGCGCGGGCCTACGCCATCCAGCCAGCGATAACCGCTGAGGAAATTGCCGCCCGGATAACGCATGGACCGGTAATTCAGGTCGCGCAGCGCAGCCAGTACGTCCTTTCGCAGACCGCGCTCGTCGGCATGTGGCGATTCGGGATCGTAAATTCCCTCGTAAACGGCGCGCCCCATATGCTCCAGAAAGCCACTAAAGATAAGCGGCGAAATTTCGCCGATCACCCGTTTGCTATCGAGATAGATATGCGCGGTGGAAGCCTGAGAACTTGTCATTCTTTTATATCCCTCTGGAACCGGAAATCGACAAACATACAACTTTCAGGAGCGGAAAGGGTATTCCGCTCCTGCCAACTACAGATAGTATTCATGAAACCGGAAAACCTGACGAAGCCGCCTTACTGACTATTAACGTCCGCCCATGCCTGTAAGCGCCACCCCCTTGATAATCCGGCGCTGGAAAATGATGTAGACGACGACAATTGGAACCGTCGCAAACACCGCCCCCGCCAGAACCAGCGGCCGGTACTGCCCTGCATAAGACGAATTGAGCACCTGCAAGCCCACAGGCAGCGTTCGCATTTCCAGACTATTCGTCACGACAAACGGCCACAGCAGGTCATTGTAGTGCGCCAGAAAAACGAAAATGCCGAGCGCTGTCAGTGCGTTCGTCGAAAGCGGCAAAATCACGTGGCGAAAGCGCCCCCAATAACTCGCGCCATCGAGAACTGCCGCTTCTTCAAGCTCGCGCGGGATTTGCATAAAGAACTGCCGGAGCAGAAACACGCCAAAGACATTCGCTGCGCCGGGCCAGATAAGCGCATGAAACGTATCGAGAAACTTCAGATCGCGCATGAGCAGGAAGTTCGGAATCAGCGTAACCTGCCCGGGTATCATGATCGTGAGCAGCAGCAGACCGAACAACAGATTATTGCCCGGAAAGCGCAGGCGCGCAAAGGCATAGGCGGCGGGCGCGCAGATGACGATGACAGCCGTGGTGTAAGCCGCCGCAGCAAACAGGCTGTTGCGAAGCCAGATCGGCAGTTTGAGGTCGGGCTGCGTAAAAAGCTGCCGGTAACTATCCAGCGTTGGCTCGGTCGGGATCATCGGTGGCGGCCAGCGGTTCACCTCCTGATTGGTCATAAATGACTGTGACAGTGAAAACAGCAACGGGAAAAGGACAAAAATCGACAGGGAGATGAGCAGCGCGTACGCCAGAATCTTCCCTGAATTGCGGAAAACGTATGTTTCAAGCAACGTCATAGCCGCCTGCCCTAGTACTCGACACGCCGGCCAATCAGCCGGAACTGAATTGCGGTGAAAATGGCGATGATGACCGCCAGCGAAACGGCTACAGCAGAGCCGTAGCCCATACGGAATGCGCGCCACGCAATCTCAAACAGATAGTAAATGACAGTATAGGAGCCTCGCCCCGGGCCGCCGCCCGTCATGATGAAAGGCTGGCCAAACACTTGAAAATGCGAGATGACGCCGGTAACCGTCACGAACAGGATGGTCGGGCGCAGCAACGGCAACGTGATGTACCAGAACAGTTGCCAGCCATTGGCTCCGTCGATGCGCGCCGCTTCATAAAGCTGATCGGGAATGCTTTGGATACCGGCAATGAAAATCAGCATTGGGAAGCCGAAGCCCCACCAGATAGTCGTCAGGCTGAGTGCGGGGATGACCAGCGCCTCGTCGCCGAGCCAGTTGATCGGCCGGATGCCCAAAAAGCTGAGCAGGTAATTGATGATGCCGAACTGCGTGCTAAGCAGCCACACCCAGATAAGGCCGACGACACCAACGGACAATAGCGTCGGCATGTAAAGAATGACGCGAAACACGCTCTGTCCGCGGATGGGTTGGGTGACCGCAACCGCGGCGGCCAGCGCGACAACGGTCGTGCCGAAAACCGTTAGCGCAGTGAAAACGATCGTATTTTTTACGGCGATCCACCAAACGTAATCGTTAAAAAGCTCGACGTAATTATCCAGCCCGACATAAAGCTGCCCCGGCCGCAGAATCTGCCAGTCATAGAAGCTCATGTTGACGGCGGTGATGACAGCGCGGACCACAAAAATGAGGAAAAACACCATGAAGGGCGTGAGGAACAGGTAGGCCGCCAGAGCTTCCCGTGCGCTTAAAGATAGGGGAAGATGCAGTCGTGAAGTGGCTGGCCTGGCCACGGCAGACTTGGGGACTGTCCCGGTCGTTTCTGACATATTGGCTATCCTCGAACGGCTAGCAGGCCATCGTGGCGAACGCTCGATTCAGGAGTAAGGAAGCACGATCAGCCAGACGCTGTTTCAAAAACCAGTACTCGTTTGAATAAAGGGCAGGGGCTGGCAAGCGCCATACCCCTGCGTTCGACTGCTTCACACACTCACCGGCGCGACGCCACTAATTGACGCGGTCAAGCGCCTGCTGCATGCGCTCGGCAGCGTCGTTCAGAGCCTCTTCAGCGCTCTTCTGACCGTTAAGCGCAGCGCCAAGTTCGGGTTCAATCGCGGCGCGCAGCTCGAGCATGGCAACATGCTTGGGTTCCAGAACACCGTATTCGGTAAAGGTCTGGCCCAGCAAAATATTGGTCGGATAGGTCTCAGGATCGAGTTGAGCCTGCGCGGAGAGTCGAGCCGGCACCTGGCCAGACGAAGCCCAGTCAACCTGATGTTCGCTCACCCACTGGATCAGCCGCTCGACCGCCTCCAGCTTCTCACCTTCCAGCGTCGCCGGAACCATGAAGGTATGAATACCAAACCAGGTGGCCTTCTGGTCGCCGAACTGCAACTGCGGCCAGGCCTTCCAGTTGATATCGGTCTGGAGGACCGCAAAGTTACGGAACCACGTGCCGGTCGGAAGCACGGCGACGTTACCGGCTGCGAAGCCAGCCCAGGTGTCGAAACCGGCAGCGGGCGGCGATACGTTGTATGTGTAAACCAGATCAACGAACTGCTGAAGCGCGAGAATGCTTTCCGGCGAATTGACGGTCGCCGTCGTGCCATCCTCGCTCAGCATGCTGCCGCCGTGCTGGTGCAGCACCGAGTACCAGTTGACGAACGGCCACTCGCCAACGGCGAAGCCCCACTGCGCCACGTTTTCAGGATCGAAATCAGGCGAAGCGGCGTTGTTGCCATTCACGTCCAGCGTCAGCTGCTGGAACAGTTCAACCCAACCTTCATAGGTCGTCGGCGGTTCCATATCCGGATCAACCCCGGCGCGCTCGAAAGCGTCCGTATTAATCCAGAGGCCACGCCCGTGGTTGTCGAGCGGAATGCCATAGGGAACGCCTTCATAAATCATACCATCGTAGGTCGTTGCCGACAGATCATCCACCGGGAACCAACCGCCGCCATCCGAATACCAACTGCTCAGATCCTTCAGCACGCCGTAGCTTGCGAACTGCGCGATTTCGGATGCGTGCAGCAGAATGAGCTCAGGCGGTTGCCCGGCGACGAACGCAGCCTGCAGCTTGGTGTAAAGCGTGTTCCAGTCTACAATTTCTGTGGTGACGGAAATATCGGGATTTTCTTCGACGAACTGCGCCAGCATCTCGTTGAGCGTCACGCCGTCGGAGCCAGTCAGGCCATTCCAGAAAGAGATATGCGTGCCGCCCGTACCGAGTTCCGCGATGGCCGGTGTTGGCGAGGGAAGAACCTCCGGCTCGGCCTCTTCTTCCTGTGCCTGAATCGATACAACCGACATCGACAGCACAAAGATCGACAAAATGGTCACAAGGAACGCAAATAACGGCCGTTTGGACATTTTTTACTCCTGCTTTTATTGAATAGATTTACGGCACCGGACAAAGGTGAACGAGCAGTTTTGACCGGAGCACGGCGAGCTGCCGGTACCGGGCAGCAGTGGCTCCTGACAATGCCTCCTTTCGCTGGCAAACGGGTATAGAACCAGTGACGGCACGCGCAACCGGCCTGAGCTACCTGCGCGCGTCGCGGATGAAGTTGGCAGAAACAGCGGGGAAGCAGGGCGTCGATACGTAGCCGCCACAGGGGCATCAGGCATCTGCACAGGCCCGGAATACCTCGTGGGGATGAAACAAGCGATCTGTGTAAAATCTGCGTTCACTAGATGCAAACCGGAATAATACTTCACCTGCCAAACACGCAGACGCCCGGACCAGAATCCATGCAACGTCACCGGGATTTAAATTTATGCATTCGAATTATGCATTCGAATGCATTGACGAGATTAAACCATGAGTTTAGGATGATGTCAACCAATTTACAGTTTCCTGTTGAGTAACCAGCGGCATTTCCATTAGGATGGCAACTACGATTGTGTCCAACAAAAGAAAACGAAACACCGTGAAACTGAAGTCACCAACGATGTATGACGTCGCTCGCCTTGCAGGCGTATCGCAGCCGACGGTATCGCGGGTATTGAGTCAGAGTGAGGATGTATCGCAGATCAGCAAAGAAACCCGGCGGCGCGTCTTAGCGGCGGTTGAGCAGCTCGGTTACCGGCCCAACGCCGTCGCGCGCAGCCTGCGTACTCAGAAAACACGAACCATTGCCCTGTTACTGGCCGACCTGTCCAACGGGTTCTACCACCCGATCGCACGAGCAGTGCAGAAGATCGCGCGCGAGCACGACTATGAAGTGCTGATCTCCAGCAGTGATCATTTACATGAAAATGAAATACACTTCTGTGAAATCGTGCTCAGCCGGGGCATCGACGGCGTGCTCATGGCTCCCCAACGCCTGACCATGGAGGAGCTAAGCCACTACGTGTCGCAAACGAACATCCCGTTCGTCGCGCTGGGCGAGCATGTCGACCATCCCAATATCGACATTGTCTTTGTGGATGATGAAAAAGCGACGTATGAAACGACCCGGTGGCTGATCGAAGAGCGCGGGCACAGACGGATCGGCTATTTTGGCGTGCCGCCGTTCCTGCCGCCGGGGCCGGGGCGCACTCGCGGTTTTCTCCGGGCCATGGAAGAGGCGGGGCTAAGCGTCAATCCGAATCACATGCAGGAAGGCGACTTCACGCTCGAAAGCGGCAAGCAAGCCGCACGGGCGCTGCTGGCCACCGGCGGCAACCTGCCAACCGCGCTGATGGTCATCAACGACCTGATGGCCATTGGCGCCATCCTGACGCTGCAGGAGGCGGGCCTACGTGTGCCTGATGATATCGCCGTGGTCGGCTTTGACGATATTCCGGAGGCCACCATCGTTCGCCCTGCCCTGACAACCATCGCTCAGGACGCCTACGACATTGGCCAAAAAATGGCGACAGCGCTCTTTGAACGGATCGAGAATCCTGACATTGGGGAACGCCGCGTCTATGAAAGCACGTACAAACTGATTCCGCGGCAATCCGCCTGATGCAGTCGCTCGCGGTCATTCGACGAGTTGCGGACTCAGCCGGCCACCCGTATTCCGGGCAACCGATGGAGACGCGAATATCGTTACCCGCCGCACAACCGCGTGATAGCTGACCGGCAACACGGCATCATCGGTAATTGCTTTGGCCCGCAGCGCAGGCCAGTGCAGTAAGCCCCGGCGCGAATTCGTGGTCACCTGCGGTTTTCCCCACCGCGCAATCAACTCGCCGGCCAACAGCGCATCGTCTCTCGGCGCTAGTTGAATCGCCATGACCGTCCCGCCGGAAATTTCCACAATGATTTGAGCGATTGGCCCGGTCTCCAGCGCCATATAGCAGGGGTGCGTCGGCGGCATCGAATCAAAGCCAAGGCTATCGGCAGGACAGGAGAGCGCTTCTGAAGCGACGAGCCACTCAACTGATCTGCCCAACCAACTCTCGTAAAGCGTAATTTCGTCATATATGGCACTGTGACGCCCGGCAGAAATCGCCACCACAACGCCGAACACCAGCCACAAGGTAAGAAATGCAACTCCGGCCAGCGCCAGTTGGTTTTCGCGCGGCAGCCGGCTAAACGGGAAGCGTTGGAGGGCCAGCCCAGGCCGGCTCCGCAGCCCGGCGGAAGCTGCAGAAAGCGGAACAGCCCTCGCCTTCACCACAGGCCCGCTGTTCATCTGCATTCGCCCCGTTACCCGACCACTAAGCGCAGGACAATGTGCCAGAGCTGCACCAGCAGGACGCCGGCGGCGCGAACGGGTTTCGACGTGCGGGCAACCGCCATGCGAACGAACTGCTGGCGCTGAGACTGTCGCAGCAAATAATCCCGACGCTGTTGATCCAGACGATACTGGTAATCTCCCGGCGTAAACATCCTGCACCTCCCTGAATCTTCGGCCAGCCGGAAACTCATCGGATGGATATGGTGATGTCAGTCGAGACAGCAACGGCTTCGAAACAATCGGTTGCTGGATGTAAGGTTGCGACGTAGCAGTCAGGCGTATTACCACCAGCGTACACGCCAATCAGGGGGGCTGTCGCCTCCATAAAGTAGGGATTTGGGGGGGATTGTGCAGGGTGTAGCTGAAAAGGCATCCCTCAGGCCGGTCGAAGACCCGGCCAGAGAACGCAAGGCGCGAGGGCTGCCGTGAGCGAGTGGGCGCAACCGGGGTTAGCTGCACACAAACATGCAGATACCTCCGGCCAGCGTGAAAGTTCAGACGTTATTGCACGGGGCCGGCGCTAAACAAGTCCGGGATAACGCCGCCATCTGGCGCGGTTCCGGTTGCCGCCGTCTTTGGCAGATATTCCCGTGCGTGCATGACGTGGTTGATTTTCGCTTCGATGGCGGCCAGCGACTGGTGCTTGAGCCTGTAATCGTTGGGCAAGTCATTATAGTATTTTCGAGCGAATGACAGTTTCCGGTTTCCCTCGTCAATAAATCCATTGTAAAGCTCGACCAGCCCCCACGTCTCATACGTATAGCCAAGTGTATAAAGCGAATAGGCGTCGGTGGGGTTCTTCAACAGGTCAATCGCCTGTTCGAAATACTGTCGCGCGCGCGCGAAATCGCGCTGCGGCCCCTGCCCAAAATAGAAAGCGGCGATGCCACGAGCCGCCACCACCTTCGCCAGAGTTGACTGGGCTGATTGCAGCGCGCGCTCATAATAAGCCTCTGCCTGAGTGAAATTCGCGTCGTTGGCAAATTCGAAGGCTAGACGCGCGTATTCTGATGATGAGACGGTTCGTGGGATTTTGCGAACCAGATTTTGCGCGCTTTCCAGATAAACGGTTCGTTTGGTATTCAGCAGCGTGCCGGCAAACTCGCGCATCTGCAGGTCCGTAATGGGCATGACTTTGGTCTGAAACTCCTCCTGCAGGTCGACCAGTTTCGTAATAATGTTGCGTAATTCCTCATGCTGCGCGCTGGTTTGCTCGATCCGGTGCAACCACCAACCAAACACGCCGGTCAGGAACGCGCCGAGCAGCGCACCGCCAAGCCCTGCGACCAATTCCGGAGACATCAGCTTCCTCCTCGCCCCCCACCACCACCGAGTCCTGAAAAGGCATATCATACACGACTTTAAGCTTGCATAATGCTCTCTTCGGCAACTCAGGTTATCTGTAGGGAGATTCCCTACAGCATTTTTCCACTTTCTCCCGACAGACAGCCCTACCCCGCAACCGGATAATGAAGACAAGTTGCGTAGAACATCGGGGCCGGTGCATCAGGCGCATTCCCGGCTCGGGTTGGGGTAGCGAGTTTCATGACCGAACAGCAATCGAGGAAACGCAGTTTCTTTCGTTTGATCGGGCGAATCCTGCTGGCGCTTGCCGCCGTCATCGGCATTGTGCTGATCGTCAGCGGCGTGGCAGTTGCCGCTACATGGGGGCATTTCTGGGACTTTCGCATTGGCGACCCGACCTCCGAATCCTGCGCCAGTTGCCACGTGATGGAACCGTACTTCAACTCGCAGCACGACCCGGTGATGCTGAACAGCGTCCACGCTTCGCACGATGTTGGCTGCGTCGACTGCCATGACTACGGGCTTGAGCACCAGATCAACGACACGCTGGCTTACTTGCGTAACGAATATCAGGAGCCGCTGCAACGTGTCGAATATGGCATGGATATGTGTTTCGAGTGCCACGTCAGCTATGAGCAACTCGCGCGCCGCACGACCGACCTCGGCGTCACGGACGCTCAGGCGAAAGGGCATGATGCCAACCCGCACCAGCCGCCGCACTATTCCAATCTGGAATGTTCCACCTGCCACCGTATCCATCGTCCGTCCACACTCCTGTGTTCGGAATGCCATTCCTATCAGTATCGCTATCCCGTCGTTATCGAAGCGACTGAAGTTTCTGAGTGAATCACACTTTTCTAAGCGCCAGCAGCTCGCAGGCTGCAAAAGGAGTTCCAAACAATGAGCAAGAAATTCGCAAGCAAGCCGATGTCGCGCAGGAGTTTTCTGCGTAGCGCGGCGGTCGCCGGTACGGTCGCGGCGAGTTCAGGAGCGCTCGCCGGTATTGGCGTTGGCAAGCCGAAAGTCGCGCACGCGCAGGATGTGACCTGGGCAAAGGAAGCGGATGTCGTCGTGCTCGGCAGCGGGACCGGCCAGATGGCTGCGATCCGCGCCGCGGCCAATGGCCTGAGCGCCATCGTGCTCGAAAAAGCGCCGTTCGCCGGTGGCACGACCGGCATCTCCGGTGGCGGCATCTGGGTGCCGAACAACTATCGCATGCAGGAATTGGGCATTCCCGACTCGCGTGAGCAGGCGATCGAGTACATGAGCCACGCGACCTTTGGCCAGAGCACGCCCGAACTGATCGAGGCCTATGTCGACAACGTCAATCTGATGGTCGAATTCAGCCGGACACTCGGCATCGAATGGGATATTCTGCCGTATTTCCAGGACTACTATCCGGAATTTCCCGGCGGCGTGCCGGAAGGCCGCACTCTATCCCCCATTTCAACCATCGAAGGCGCCAGCGGCGGCGGTGCGCTGGTGCGTATGTTGCAGGCAGCCGGTGAAGAACTCGGCGTCGAATACATCTTCAACACGGCGGCCAAGCGGCTGGTCGTCAACCCTGATGGTGAGGTCATCGGCGTGATCGCTGAACAGGACGGTGCGGATTTCAACGTCCGCGCGCTGCGTGGCGTCGTCCTTGCCACCGGCGGTTTCGACCACAATCCGGAGATGGTCACGCACTTCCTGCGTGGGCCGATTTATTATCCCAGCGCTGTCCGCGGCAACACCGGCGACGGCCATTTGATGGCGATGGCGCTTGGCGCGAACCTGCGCAATATGAACGAAATCTTCGGATGGCCCGTCTTTGTCGATGAAGAGGCCGGAATCGGCGCGAACGCGCTGGCGACCGAGCTGGGCAAACCGGGCGCGATTGTCGTCAACACGCGCGGCAAACGTTTCTTCAACGAAGCCAGCGCGTACGACCCGGCGACCCGTTCCTTCTATGACTATGACAACGGCACGCATACCTACGAAAACATCCCGGCCTACTTCATCGCCGACGCAGCCTATGCCAGTCGCTACACCATCGCCTATCGCCCGCCGGAAGACAATCCGTTCGTCACCAAATACGACACCCTTGCCGAACTGGCGACCGCGCTCGGCATCGACGGAGCAGCGCTGGAAGAAACCATCGCACGCTTCAACGAGTATGCGGCGCAGGGTATCGACCCCGACTATCATCGCGGCGAGTCGGCTTTCGACCAACTGACCGGCGGCGACCGGACACGCACTGACATTGCGAATCCGTGCCTTGCCCCTCTGACCGAAGGGCCATACTACACCGCGAAAATCCTGCCCGGTTCGCTCGGCACTTGCGGCGGCCCGCAAGTCAACGCCAATGCTCAGGTGCTCAATGTCTGGGGCGAGGTCATTCCGAATTTGTATGCCGTCGGCAACTCGTCCGGCAACCCGATGGGCGGCGGCTACCCCGGCGGCGGCTCAACCGTCGGCGTGGGCATGACCTTCGGGTTCATCGCTGCCAACCACATGGCGGAAAAAGCCTAGACAACAGTCGTCAGAAACCAGTGGGGATATTGCCAGCCAGCAGTATCCCCACCCCTTGCCCTGAGGCCACAACCGGCGGGGCGGCGACCGGCGATCCTCCTTTCCGATGGCAAGTCGCCGCCCGCTAAATGATTGAATGCGATGCCCCTGGAACCGGCAATGACCGCACGCAAATATCTGACGAGCCACCAACCATCCGCGCTGAAGCTGTTCGGCATCGGGCTGATGCTGATCGGCGTCGGCCTGTTCCTGCTGCCCGAAGCACACGCGCAGACGCTGGGGAGCGATGATGCGCCGCCTGAGGTAACGCGCTATACCTCGATTTTCGACAGCGCTGTGACGGCGCAACCACAGGCGCAGGCGACCGGGAACACGCCCGCCGGTGCGCCAACGCGCTATACATCGATCTTCGACGCGCAGCCGGCGGCAACCTCGCCGGAAACCGTGACCGAAGCGCCCGGCGAAGCCATGCCGGAGGAATCTCCCACCCCAGCGCCGCAGGTAACGCGCTATACCTCGATTTTCGACGGGGCCCAGACCGGAGGGCAACAACCGGCCCAGGCAGCGACCGCCGTTCCGCAGGCCACGCGCTACACGTCGATCTTCGATAGCCCTACACAGGCTCAGCCAGCCGGCCAGCCAACTCGCGTGCCGTCGATCTTCGACAGCCCCACATCGGGCCAGCCAGCCGGCCAGCCGACCCGTGTACCATCGATCTTCGACAGCGCTCCCGGCGCCCAGCCCGCTGCGACAACCACGATAGCGCCCGCCGCGCCCATCGGGTCGATCTTCGACTCAAGGCCTGCAGATGTCATCCGGTTCGAGGGTCAAGAGCCGCCCGACCGCGAATACTGCCTGTCCTGCCACGCGAACCCCAATCTGGTAATGGAACTGCCATCCGGTGAGGTCATCTCGGTTACCGTCAACGAAGAGGAATATCTGTCCTCTGTCCACGGCCAGCACGGGAAAGACGGTTACCGGTGCATTCGCTGCCACACCGGCATGAACGAATACCCGCATCCGGAAGTCGAGGCCCAAAGCGCACGCGAACTCACGATTGAGCTATCGACCAGTTGCCAGGGCTGCCATGCCGACAAATACGACGAAATGGTCGACGATGTTCACGTAGCGCTGCTGGCATCCGGCAACGAGAACGCCGCCGTCTGTTCCGATTGCCATACCGGCCACGCCGTGCAACGCCTGACAGACGAAACGACAGGCCAGCCACTGCCGGACATCGGCGACGAAAGCGCGGCGATGTGCGCCACTTGTCATTCGGAAATCTACGCAAACTACGCGCAAAGCGTGCATGGCAGCGCCGTTCTCGAAGGCAACCCGGACGCGCCAACCTGCGCGGATTGCCATGGCGTCCACAATACACAGGGGCCGTCGACCGGCGCATTCCGGCTGTTCTCGCCGCAGATCTGCGCGACCTGTCATGCCGATGAGCAACTCATGGCGAAATACGGCATCAGCACCGACGTTTTCGATACGTATGTGGCCGACTTTCACGGAACGACCGTCAGCATTTTCCAGCGAACCGCGCCTGACCAGCCGATCAACGCGCCCGTCTGCGCCGACTGCCACGGCGTTCACAACATCATGGCAACCAGCGGCGAGGGCAGCATCGCCATTAAGGAAAATCTGGTCGCCACCTGCCAGCGCTGCCATCCCGGCGCGACAACCAACTTCCCCGATGCGTGGATGAGCCACTACGCGCCGTCGCTGGAACGCACGCCGCTGGTCGCCATCGCCACCGCTGCCTATACCATCGGTATTCCGGCCATTATCGGCGGTCTGGGGCTATTCGTTCTGTCGGACATCCGCCGTCGCCGCGTCGAACGCCGGAAGGAACGCCAGCATGAAGACTGAGACTCAACGTAAGTACTTCCGTTTCCCACTCGCTTACCGGATCGAACACTGGGTGATGGTCGCCAGTTTTACGACGCTGGCGCTGACCGGACTGGTACAGAAATTCGCGCAATCCGATATCTCGATCTGGATCATCAATGCGCTGGGCGGACTGACGAACGTGCGTATCATCCACCGCATCGGCGCCACCGTGCTGATTTTGGAAGCCATCTATCATGTCGGGTTGCTTGGATACAACCTGTTCGTCCGGCGCTACAGTCCCGACCTGTTGCTTACGCGGGAGGACCTGCGTAACGCACTGCACACTTTCCAGTACAACCTCGGCTGGCGCAAGGAGCGGCCAAAGCAGGGACGCTATACGTTTGAGGAAAAGTTCGAGTATTTCGCCATCATCTGGGGCACGATCGTCATGATCGTCACGGGCTTCATCCTGTGGAATCCGATCGCGGCAACCTCGGTGCTTCCGGGTGAATTCGTACCGGCGGCGAAAGCGGTCCACAGCGGAGAAGCGCTGCTGGCGGTGCTGGCGATCATCGTGTGGCACATGTATCATGTCCACATCCGCAAGTTCAACAAGAGCATGTTCACCGGCTATCTGGATGCCGAAGACATGCTCGAAGAACATCCGCTCGAACTCGAGGCGCTCAACCAGCCCGTGGAACCGGAACCTGACCCGGATCGTCCGCGCCGCCGCCGTGTCTTTCTGACAGTTTACGGTATCGTCGCAGCAGTGCTGGTCGCCGTTGTGGCCTATCTCATTACTTTCGAGCAGACCGCCATCGAAACCATCGAGCCGATAGAAACGGTCAACGTTTTCGCGCCGTTGCCACCCGAACCGGTACAGATCGTTTCCTTCGACCGCCCGCTCAATAGCTGGGAAGACGGCGTCGGCGAGTTGTTTGCGACCCGATGCACGTTCTGTCACGGAGCGAGAATGCCGCTCTCCGGCCTAAATCTGACGAACTACGACGCGGCTATTCTGGGCGGCACGAACCTGCCGGCGATCACGCCCAACGATCCTGAAAACAGCGGCATCATCACGAAACTTCGTAGCGGCGATCATCCGGCAGTACTGACAGATGAGGATCTGGCAGGGCTGGAGGCATGGATTAAGGCCGGCGCACCGCGAGAGTGAACGCGGGCCCAGGGACTGATTTCACGGTCGCAAACCGACAATGGTCACTGGCCAGAAACTCGCCTGTTTCTTAAAGTGGAGGCGATCGGTATCGCACTCGCTCGAAAGGCGACCTGTTGACCAGCCATCGTCTGCACGGACTCTGGGACAATTTCTGGATCTGGGCCGGGCGCGTGCCCCTGCGCGCCAAAATCATCGGCATCGTCCTGACAGCAACCTGCTTAACCGGCTCTGGCGTCCTCATCTGGACCGAGGGCCGGTTATCGCTTTCTACCCCAGAGCGTGGTGCGATGGCCGCGCCATTTGAACTCAACGAACTCCTCGTCATTGTCCTGATCGCCATGGCCGTCGGGCTGATCGTCGCGTGGCTGCTCACCAGCATCCTTACACACCAGATCACCCAGCTCACGAAAGTCGCCCAGAAAGTCGCCCGCGGCGACCTTTCGCAGCGCGCGCCCGTCTGGGCTGATGACGAAATCGGCCAACTCGCGGCAACGTTCAACCTTATGATCGACAGTCTGGCCGCCTCCCAACAATCGCTCGAAGCGACCAACGCGCGGCTCACCGAACGTACGGAAACGCTGGGCGCGCTCTACAGTCTGGCCGCGCTCGCTGCCGAGACAGCCGACATAGACCGTATTCTGGCCGATGGTCTGGAAAAAGCGCGACAGATCACGGAAATGGAAGCGGGCGCTGTCCTGCTGACAAATTCCGGCGGCGAATTCACGGTGCGCGCAAAACAAGACCTCACCGGCTGTCTGCATGCCAGTCCCGACCCGTTCACCAGCATCAAGCCGGTACTGAGGCGTGTGATCGAGAACGCCGAGCAGGCGCAAACGGCCATCGACTGCCCGGCACAAACCGGTCACCGCCTGTTCGTCCGTGTCGCGCCGTTGCAGGCCAGAAATTCGGTCAAGGGCGTTCTCGTGCTACTGTCGCGGGAAAAATCTGCGCTCGATCCGGCCAGAAGCGATTCGTTTTTGTTGGCAATTTGTAGCCAGCTCGGCATCGCCGTGGAAAACACGCAGTTGTGGAACGAACTGAAGCAGCGAGACGCCATGCGTACGCGCCTGCTGGCAAACGCTGTCTCGGCTCAGGAACAGGAGCGCGAGCGCATCAGCCGCGAACTACATGACGAAACCGGCCAGGCGCTCACCGCCCTGCTCGTTCAGTTGAAAGTTTTCGAGCGTTTGCGCGATGAGAAAGCCATCGCCAAGCACGCGGAAACATTGCGGCAACTGGTCCTCGCGACTCTGGAGGAAGTAAGGCGGCTGGCGCGCGATCTCCGCCCCGGCATGTTAGACGAACTCGGGCTTGTGCCAACACTGGAGTGGCACACGCGAACCTATGCCCAGAACACCGGCATTCCTGTCGATTTTGAAGCCCTCTTGCCGGAAGATTTCCGCCTGCCTGTTCACACCGAACTGGCGCTCTATCGCGTCGTTCAGGAAGCACTGACCAACGTCGTGCGACACGCCAATGCGACGCGCGCCAGCGTGCGCCTGACGAAAACAGGTGACGGCGTGCGGCTGGCGATCAGCGACGACGGCTGCGGATTTGATGTCGCTGCCGTGATGAACGCGCAGGAACGCGGCGTCGGCCTGCTGGGCATTCAGGAACGGGTCGAATTGATCGGGGGAAACCTGTCTGTCGAATCGACGCCGGGCAACGGCACATCGCTCATCGTTGAAGTGCCGCTGAACGAGAGGATGGTCGCGGTATGAGCAAGCCAATTCGGGTTGTTCTGGCAGACGACCATGCGGTCCTCCGCGCCGGATTGCGCGCACTGCTGAATGCCGAACCCGATATTGAAGTCGTCGGCGAAGCCGCCAACGGCGCGGAAGCCCTGAAGCAGGTCGAAACGTTGGAACCGGCGGTCGTCGTCATCGACCTGACCATGCCGGGCATCAGCGGGCTGGACGCGATCCGGCAGATTTCACGACGCTATCCTCAGGTACGCACGCTCGTCCTGACCATGCACTCGGAAGAGCAATTCATCGTCGGGGCCATCAAAGCGGGCGCATCCGGTTATGTGCTAAAAAGCGCCGCCGATGTCGAACTGATTCAGGCGATCCGGCAGGTCAACGCAGGCGAGCCCTATTACTATGGCCGGGCAATGCAGCTTTTGCTGGAGTACCATCGCCACAACGGCGACGACGAAGACCATTCGCAGGACCTGAGCGAACGCGAATACGAGGTGCTGGTTCTGACCGTGCGCGGCTATTCCAGCCGTGAAATCGGCGAACGCCTTTTCATCAGCGCAAAGACGGTCGATACCTACCGCCAACGCCTGATGCAGAAGCTCGGCCTCGACCATCGAGCCGATCTGGTGCAGTATGCCCTGCGTAAAGGCTTGCTCGAACCGGCAGACGGCCGCCAGGAGCAGCAAACCGTCCGCGACCTCGACCGTCTGGGATATGACGCGCGGGTTCACGCGGCGGAAAACACCGTCTGGAACCGGACGGTTGACGTCGTGATCGTCGGTAGCGGCACCGGCCTGCTGGCGGCGCTCCGCACTGCTGACGCAGGACTAAGCGTGCTGGTGCTGGAAAAAGGACCTGTGCTGGGCGGCACGATGGGCTATTCCGGCGGCGCGCTGTGGATTCCGAACAACGAATTCATGCGCCGCGCCGGCATCCCTGACTCGCGCGAGGAAGCGCTCGAATATATCCGGCATGCCACGCTCGGTCAGTCCGACCCCGAACTATGCGAAGCGTTCGTCGATCACTGCAATGAGGCGATCAGCTTCCTGCAGCGTCTGGGGATCAACTGGGATTTTATGCCACAATTCAACGACTACTACCCGCATTTTCCCGGCGGCAAAGCGCGCGGACGCACCCTCGCGCCGGTGGACGACGCCGGAAATTTGCTGGACGGAAGCGGGCTGACGCGGCTCATGATCGCGGCAGCGCGCGAGCGCGGCGTCGAATTCCTCTGCAATACAGCCGCCAAACGTCTGGTCGTCGATGACGAAGGTACGGTTGCCGGCGTCATCGCCGAAAGCGATGGGCAGGAAATCAGCATTCAGGCGCGTCGCGGCGTCGTGCTGGCCACCGGCGGCTTTGACCATAATCAGGCGATGGTCAAAAACTTCCTGCGCGGCCCCCTGTATTACACCAGCGCCGCGCCGACCAACACCGGCGATGGCCATCTGATGGGTATGGCCGTCGGAGCAAGCCTGCGGAACATGAACGAACGCTGGAGCTGGCCCGTTTACTTCGATCCCGAACGTAACATGGTCATGCCTGCGCTGGCGACCGAGATCGGTCGCCCGGGGGCCATCGTCGTCAACAAGCGCGGCCAGCGCATCATGAACGAATCCGGCCCTTACGATTCGGTTGCCAGAGCGTTCAACACGTTCGACACCAGCACCTATGAGTATTACAACATCCCCGCCTTCGTCATCATCGACGCCGGGCATCGCCGCCGCTATCCTCTCGCCGGCATTCCCCCACAGGCTCCCCTACCCGCCTGGATCGAATGCGCGGACACGCTGGAAGCGCTGGCCGAAAAGCTGGCAATCGACGCGGCGGCGCTAAAGGCAACGGTAACGCAGTTTAACGACGATGCCGCGCGCGGCGTTGACCCGGCGTTCCACCGGGGCGAGTCAGACTTCGATCTGCTGAACGCCGGCGATGCGGAACGGGACGACATCGCCAACCCGTGTCTCGCCCCGCTGTCACAACCGCCATTCCATGCAGCGCGAATCTGGCCAGGCGCGCTTGGCACTTCAGGCGGCCTGCAAACGAATGTTCGGGCACAGGTCATGAACGTGTGGGGCAACGTCATCCCCGGCCTTTATGCCGTCGGCAATACGGCAGGCAGCCCGCTGGCAGGCGGGTATCCCGGCGGCGGCGGCACGCTCAGCGCGGGCCTGACGTTCGCCTACATCGCCGCCAATGACCTGATCGAAAAACACAAGTCTGAACGCTAGCGCAAGGAGCGATAGAGCAGTTCCTTCCAGCGCTTAACGTCGATTTCCCAGCAGACCGTCACGTTGCGCTCGCGCTGTAGCGCCTGCGCCCACACCGCGCGGTTCCGTTCGTCATCGCACAGATTCAGTTGATCGACGACCGTCATGCCGCGCGTCAGTTCGCTCTGCGTTTCGATCTCTACGTAGTGTTTGCTCTTGCGCGTGCAGATCGTCGGATCAAGCGCGATCGCCATGCAAACCGGATCGGCCAGCCCCAGACCGGCTTCATTCGATTGTTTGCGGACGGCTTCCAGCGCGGTCCGGTTGCTGTCGAGCGCGAAATGCGCCAGTGGCGTATCGAAGGCACGCACGGCGTCCATCTCATCGGGGAACAGCACAGCATCGAAACGGCACAACTCCCAGCCCACCATTTCGATGTTCATGCCGGAGAGAAAGACCATACGCGCCGCTTCGGGATCGACCCAGATGTTATATTCGGCGGCGGGCGTCACGTTGCCGACGGTGTTGGCAGCCCCGCCCATCACGACGCACCGGCTGACAAGCGGCACGATGTCCGGCGCTTTGCGAATCGCCAGCGCGACGTTCGTGAGCGGGCCAAGCGTCACCATCTCGATGCCGGGGTTAGCGCGCACGGTGTCGATGATCGCGTCAACCGCATGCTTCTGCTGCGGCTGAAGACTGGGCGCGGGATAGTTCATGTTGCCAAACCCGTCCTCGCCATGAAACCAGGTCGCATTGCTGTATGGCCGCACCAGCGGCCTATCCGCGCCCGCATAAACCGGGACGTTGCTGCCAACCAGTTCCACCGTATACAGCGCGTTCCGAACCGCCTGTTCCAGCGGCACGTTGCCCGCTACAACCGTGATTGCCTCAACTTCCACATCCGGCGCACGCAGCGCCATGATCAGCGCTACCGCATCGTCGGAGGCGGTATCGGTATCAATGATAAATTTCCGCGCCATTTCGCCTTCCCATTCCAGAGTATGCCATTCCGTAACGAATTAAACCCGGTGTGTATGTGACTTGACCCACGCCAGACGCTGGTCGCGCTGCTCGTGCAGATCCTCACGGCTCGTGTCGAGCACGCCGGTGACTTCCAGCGTGAATGACGCCGAAACCGCGCCGTAGCAGGCAGCGATGAACGGATCGCCACTGCGACGCCAGCCGACGAGAAAACCGCCACAATAGCTGTTGCCCGCGCCGGTCTGGTCGACAATCTGCGCCACCGGCACAGGCGGCGTACGCACCAACGCATCCATCTCACGCACGCCGACCAGAGAACCGGCCTCGCCCATCCGCAGCGCAACGACTTTCGCGCCATCGGCAAGCATCTGCCTGACCAGCCGTTCGGGATCGTCGAAGCCATAGACCAGACTGGCTTCCAGCAGATTTGGTGAAACGATGTCCACCAGAGGCAGGGCCGCGATAAACGCTTCCCGGTTGCGCGCCGTCATGAAAGCCTGTTCGGGTTCCCACAACAGCACGGTATCGGGATAATGCTGCCGCCATGACGCAACATCCGCCGCATCGCGCAGCAGCGACATTGCGCCGACTTTTGAATAAACGGCGGCGGTTTCTTCAGGCAACGGCCTGTCCAGATAGGGCGCAATCTCGTCTACGCGAAAGACCTCAGTACGACGCCCATCCCATTCGAAGAGCTGCCATGCCCGCACCTGCGGAATATCCAGCCGGATAAGCCCGCGCAGGTCGAAGTCGCGTTCGAGGCGTTCCAGCGCCCGTTGCGGCAAATCGCGCCCGGCGCAGCCCGCCAGACCGGGCCGCTCATCCCAGACGCGCATCCCGGCCCCGCAATGGACACTGCCCCCTCCCAGGACTTCCATACAAGTCTCTCCGTTGGGAAAGACAATGTCGTCGATGAATACCCCGCCAACGCAGAGATAATCCAACATCGCCCCGGCGTTCAATTAGCGCCGCACCTCACGCAGGATATTGCTGGAACGAATGCGGCTTGCGCCATCGGCCCAATCGACGGTGCGCCCGCCGCCAAAGCCGCGGAAATAGTTATGGCCGAAATACGACGCCCGTTCCGCTGCCAGCAATTCGCCGGGAATGCTGTAAACGATCGGGGCGAATGCCTCGCGCACGTTGCCGGGAACCGGCAGAATCGTCTGCACGTACTGGCTGATTTCCTGTTCACCTTCAGGAAGCGCCGCCGCCACGCGCCGCCCGATGGAATGCGCCGCGCGCGCCAGTTCGGCCATACGGTCAGCATCGAATCCGGCTGCATTCAGCAGGATAGTCGGCGTCTCCGGCGGATCGCCAAAGTACTGGATGTGCGTCCACTCTTCCGTTTCCTGCCCCAGCGCCGAATCGCCGCTTGCTTCCAGCATCTTGGCCGCGCTGAAAAGCGCCGCGCCATACAACGGGCCGGCGGCGACGTAGACGAATTCTCGCGCATCCTGCCACTGCGCCATCAATTCGCGGCAGATCGGCTCGGCGCGTTCGATGAACGTCTGCATGACCCCGGCCAGATCCCGTAGTTCGGCACGCAGCGAATCAGCCTGAGCCGTTGTGATATGGCCGCGCACCTCGCCAATGCGAATGGCAGCCAGATATAAGGCGACCTGAGAAGCCAGATAGGACCGCACGCCGGGAATGACGCTCTTCAGCTCATCGGGCAGCGGCGGGATGGTTGTCAGAAACACCTTGTCCGTCGATTGCGCCAGCGGCGCATCCGGCGCTCCGGTCAGCGCCACGCCGACTGCACCTGCCTGTAACGCCAGTTGCAGCGCTTCAATCGTGCGCGAAACGACGCCGGAAACAGACACGGCGATGACGAGATTGGTCTTTGGCCCTGTCGGCGGCAAATAGCCGACCGTGTAGCGGCTGAAAGTCAGCGCGCTTAATGCCTGTGTCGGCACCCCGGCGAACTGGTTAAACGCCAGTTCCGCGCCAAGCGAGGCGTGAAAGCTATCGCCGCAGCCGGTCAGATAAACGCGCTTGATGGATGTGCAGGTTTCAAAGTCAAACGTCTCCCGCGCTGACACATCAAATGGCTGGGCGATTTCCGCCAGCAGCGCGGGCAGCGTGTCGATCTGCTGGTGCATAGGCGAACGTTCAGTCATAAGTCGATCCTATCCATGATGTTCAAGTCTGGCGTAGACTTGCTCGCGCGTCGGCAAACCGCCTCGCGCTCCAACCGATTCCACCTTGATGGCCGCAGCGGCAGCGGCGAAACGGAGCGCCTCAGGCAACGAATCGCCCCAGTGTCGCGCCGCCAACAGCGCCGCATGAAAACAATCCCCCGCGCCAGTCGTATCGATGGCCGCGGCGGGATAGGCCGGTTGATGAAGCGGCCCGCTGCCATCGACAAACCCGTACGCGCCCTCCCGCCCGGCAGTGACGATCACCCACCGTCCAAATGACAGCGAACGCGCGGTTGCCCAATCCTGTTCCCGCACCGAAGCATCGGCGAGAAACAGGACGTCTGCCAGCGCGAGCGCTTCTCGCGTTGCGGCCATCGCAGGCATACGCTCCACATCCAGCGCCAGAACGCCGCCGTTGGCGCGCGCAGCAGCGGCTATCTGCTGGCACCAGGCGGCATCCCGCGGATATGTAAGTACCTGCCGCGCCTGCCGCGCCATCTCAAGCTGTCTGTCCTCAGGAGGCAGATGATAGAGCGGCGAGTCTGGAATGACGATGGCACGTTCGTCGCCAGCAACCAGTATCACGGTAAACGGCGTCGCTTCACCTGCAACCACCGTCAGGCCGCCCACATCAACGCCAAAGCGCTCGAAGTCATCGCGCAGCATGACGCCCTGATCGTCGCCGCCGATCCATCCGGCAAAGCCAGCCCGCAGCCCGAGACGCGCCGCCGCGCACGTCGCGTTGGCGATGAAACCGCCGGGCAAAAACCCGAGCAGGCGTCCCGGTAGCTTCGAATCGGTCGCGGGCAGATGGTCAACCTGTAGCACGATGTCGTAGGACAACCCGCCGACACCGGCGAAGTCGAAGAAATCGGTCATGTCATTTGCCACGCGGCGCGAATCTCATCCCATGATCCCTGCGCACTGCCGTCAGGCTTGAGGGCGTGTCAGGGTGAGCTTTGGCACACTCGCTCGTACTCCATCTCGATCAGGCGCTCGCCATCAACTTCGACACAGACATTCACCAGCGGGCGACCCTGCCATGGCGGCGGCAGCGGATCGCCCAGACCGGGCCATGTCTTGCCGCGGCTGACGCCCGAACTGGTGTCCACCCGCACCGGCCAGCGCTCAACCTTAAAAAGCGACGGATCAATGACGTAAGCCACCGCCGACGAGTCATGAACGTAGATGCCGTCGCAGTGGTAAGTCTTCTCGAAAAAGTCCCGGTAAAACGGCGTGATACGCGCGATGTGCTGAGCCATCGGCTTGTCCACCTGCGCGTATCGTTCGAGATGTGCCCGCGTCATGTTGACGCGATGCGTGACATCGAGACCAACCATCGTCACCTGCCACGGCGCGCCGAAAACAAGGTCCGCCGCTTCGGGATCGTTGTGGATATTGGCTTCCGCCGCCGGAGTCGCGTTGCCGGGGCAAAGCGCGTTGCCGCCCATGAGCACGACTTCGCGCACGTTGTGGGCAATCCGCGGCTCGAGCCGCAGGGCCAGCGCGATGTTCGTCAGCGGGCCAAGCGGCACCAGCGTGATCTCGCCGGGCGCGCGCATGATCTGCTCGACGATGAACACCGCCGCCTGCGTCTCGATAGCCTTGCTGGAAGGCGGTGGCAACGGCACGTTGCCCTGACCATCTTCGCCGTGAACATACGGGACCGGCCCACCGTATGGCCGCACCAGCGGCGCGTCGGCCCCCTGAGCTACCGGAATGTCGGAACGCCCGGCGATTTCCAGCAGCCGCAGCGCATTGGTGGTCGCCAGATCGGTGTGAACGTTGCCAAAAACCGTCGTTAAGCCGATGACGTCGAGTTCCGGCGAACAAAGCGCGAAGAAAATCGCCATCGCGTCATCGACGCCGGGATCAGTATCAATAATGACTTTGCGGGTCATAATCAGTCGGAAAGTACCTTTACATGTAGCGTGCGCGAACGAGGACCATCGAATTCAAAGAAAAGAATGCTCTGCGATCCGCCAAGCAACAAATTCCCACCGGCGATGATGAGCGTCGCGCTATGGCCGATCAGCGCCGCCTTGATGTGGGCCGCTGCATCGGCGGGCGTGTCATACTGGTGTTTGAAATCCACGCGCTTCGGCACCAGCCGCGCCAGCTCGCCTGTCAGGTCTTCCAGTGTCATCGGGTCAAGCCCGGAGTTGATCGTCACGGCGGCCGTAGTGTGCGGAACAAACAGTGCGCACAGGCCATTCTGCACGTTGCTGGCCTGAACAATTTCGCGCACCTGCGCCGTGACGTCGATCAGCGATTCGCCATTTGGCGTCTGAATACGAACGGTTTCTAGCATGTAAAGTCGATCTCCGCGTTGAACTGTTCCAGTACCGCCTGAACCTCGGCGCAGGTCGGCGCATTGCTGCCCGCGCCCACCTTCTGGACCGAGGCCGCGCCCATCGCGTTCGCAAGCACGGCGCTATCACGCTGATTCATTGAAGCAAGCTCTCCGGCAATGAAGGCCGCTGCGAAACAATCGCCCGCGCCGACGGTATCGACGACCGTCACCGGAAAACCCGCCACGGTTTCGCGCACGTCCCGCCCGATGACGGTGCAGCCGTCCGGCCCCTGTTTGACGACTAGCGTTCTCGGCCCGGCAGCCAGCAGATGGGCATAGGCATCGTCGCCAGACCTGCCGCCGGCGACCAGAGGCACTTCGGCTTCCGTCATCAGCAGCACGTCACTGTTGGCCAGCGCCCAGACGATATCCTCCGGAGACGCGGCAGCCACCATCGGCCCGGCATCAAAATAAACAGGGATGTTCAGCTCTCTGGCATACCCAACGGCTGCCTTCGTCAGCGCCAGCGTACGTTTTTCACACAACGTGTAGCCGGCGACAAACACGGCGTTGGCATGAGCCATGGCCAGCTCCATGGCGTCGTTAAAGACCGCCTCCGGGCCTTCGCTGTAGTGGCCGACAAACACATGCTCGCCGCTCTGCTGGTCGGTTAGCACCAGCACGACCGAGGACTGCGCGTTCGGCGTCAGTGCGATACCCGTGGTCTCAATCCCGGCGTCATTCAGCGCTTTAACCAACTGGCGGCCAAACAAATCGTCGCCGACCGACCCGACGGCCGCGACTTCCAGCCCGATATTCCGGGCGGCCATCATGAAATTGGCCGCGCCGCCCGGTTCCACGCGCAGAAATTCGACATGCTGGTGGCCTGACGGCACAACCGGCAGCGAAACGGGCACAATCAGATCGAGAACCAGATCGCCAACCGCGACAACTCGTCCGTTCATCGCTTTACAGCCTGTGCATAGATGCCTTCCGCCAGCGCCGGCACATCGTACTGCGCCATGATTTCGTCCTGATTGAGGGTGTCGATGATCGCCTGCGGAATGGCCTCGATCCCACTGTAAGCGCCGGCGATGGCGCAGGCAATCGCACCAACGGTATCGGCATCGCCCGACAGATTGGCGGCATAAATGGCAGCCTGCTGCGGATCGCCATCGGCCATGACAAACACGCCAAACGCCGAGCCAACCGTTTCCGGCATGGCCAGCGATGTACCAACGATATCGTACATGGAACGCAATCGCGCGCGCGCATCGGACGAACTGCGGGCGATGGAAACCGCCATTTCAATGCGCCGCGTCACCGACGCGCCAAGCCATGGATTGCCGCGCTGCCGCCCCAGTTCCGCGCCAAGCAGCCCGGCGGCGACCACAGCGTCAATTGTCGCGTCATCCATCAGCGCCACGGCAATCGCCGCCGCCACAGCGCACGCGCCGGAAATGGCGACATTTGTGCCATGCGTGGGAATGCAGGAAATCACCGCATCTTCAATCGCGCCCATCGGGTCGCCCGGATGCAGCAACCCGACCGGTGAAACGCGCATGGCCGCCCCGTTGGTGTCGCCCATGCGGCCGGTGGTGTGCGGGTCTTCGCCACGCTTGAGCGCCTGCACGCCGCGCCGGGTGCTGGGGCCGACATACTTCGACGTATCGCCGCCCGTGCGGTCATACCAGTCGACGATTGCTTCGACGGTCGCTTCCAGAGTCACGCCGCCATGCGCGATATAAGCGCGCGCCAGCGAGAACGCCTGCTCCGAATCGTCCGTGATACGCCCGGCAGGCAAGCCCTGATGGACCTCGTGATCGTCCGGGCCGGGCAAGAAGCCTTCGATCCAGCCTCCGTAAGCATCCCAGGTCTGGTCCGGGTCGAAATAGGCCGGCATGCCCCAGGCATCGCCCAATGCCTGACCATACAGGCCGCCAAGGATTTTCTCTTTTAGCCGTTTCAAGTCGATCTCCAAATGGATTATGAGGTCGCAGGCGCTAACCGTTGATCGCGCTGGATCAGCCGCCGGCCGCCCAGCACCAGCCAGACAGCAGCGCCAAGTATCGCACCGATGGCCAGCGCGACGCCAACCTCGAAGAATAGCGCCAGAAACAAACCGAGATATACCGCCAGCGATAGCGTCGAGACTGCCGCGCTCAACAGAGCGTGGCTGGCCGTGCGCTCTACACGCGCGATAAACGGCGCGCTGGCGGCGATGAGAATGATCGATATGACACCAATGCCGGCAGCCAGCGGATTGGCCGAGTCCGGGCCGCCGAAAGCGTTCGGGGCCGCCAGCAGATTGGCGCTGACGATCAGGCCAATGACCGCAATCATCGCGAGAAACACGTGCAGCACGCTCAGCCGCTGGATCGCCCGCCAGCGCGGCGCATTAAAATTCTCGCCTTCGGCGGCCCGCAGCGCTCGCACGCGCAGAGTTTGCCGGGCCTGCAGGGCGTAGATCACCAGCGCCATGACCGTCGCAATGTACGGAATCATCTGTGGAACCTGCGACGGAATCTGGAGCGAACCGATACGGATCGCCAGCGCGTCGAAAAAGCCAAACACCAGCGACGCCAGCCCCGTCCCGATGGGATGATTGCCGCCGAGCAGCGGCACGGCCAGCGCGATGAAGCCCCGGCCCGCGGTCATGTCACGCTGGAACAGGTTGAGATACCCCATGCTCATGTGAATGCCGCCAAGACCGGCGAAAACACCGCTCAGGACCAGCGCCATGTAGCGAGTTCGCACAACGCGAATGCCGACCGACTCCGCTGCTGCCGGGTTTTCGCCGGCAGCGCGCAGGTGCATACCGAAAGGAGTCCGGTAAAGCACGTACCACACCACCCCAACCGACAGGAACGCCACCCACGTCATGACGCTCTGGTTATTGAAAACGCCATAAATGAACGGCCCGACGATGGGGATATCGTTGATGAATGATGGCAACTGGATAAAAGGCACGACCAGGCTGCGCAGGTTACTGGTGTTGCCCCGGTCGCCGGTCAGTTCGTACATGATCGCGACCGTCGCCGCCGAGCCGAGGATATTGAGCGCAATGCCGGAAAGGATCAGATCCGCCTTAAGCCGTAGATGGAAAAAGCCGAGCAACAGCGCCATCAACACCGCTACCGCAACACCCGCCAGCAATCCAAGCCACGGCCCAAGCGCCGCGCCGGTTTCCGGCCCTAACCATTGCAGCGAATAGGCGCTGACGATGACGCCGGTAAAGGCCGAGCCGAGCATCATGCCTTCCAGACCGATGTTGATCACGCCAGCGCGATCCGACAGCAGCGCGCCAAGCGACGGCAGCAGGATAGGCGTCGCCACACGCAGCATCGCGGCTAAAAATGCCGCGCTGAAGATTCCCTGAACAACCGACTCAAACACTGGCTTTCTCCTCGGCGGCGGGCGTCGTTACTTCCAGCATCTGCTGTTCCGGCCCTTGCCCTCGCAACACCGTGTCGCGGCGCGGCGAACGACGACGCCGGAAGAAGGTGATAAATGCCTCTGCGGTAATGAGCAGAATGATCACTGCCTGAATGATACGCACGACTTCAAAACTCACGTTGGCGTCGCGCTCCATGAATTGCGCGCCCGCGCGCAGATAGGCGTACAGCAGACCCGTAAACGGCACAACCAGCGGGTTATTGCGCGCCAGCAGCGCGACGACTACGCCTTCAAAAGCGAGACCAACCGAGATGTTCAGAATCAGCATCCGGTGAATGCCCATGCTCAGATGCGCGCCGACCAGCCCGGCAATCGCGCCGCTCACCGCCATCGCCAGCATGATCGTGCGCCGGGTATTCACACCGCCATAATCGGCAAAGCGGATATTCGCGCCGATCATGCGAATCTCGTATCCCAGCGGCGTCCGTGTGATCAGCAGCCACACGGCGATCACGGCCAGAATCACGAGAAACACGGCCACGGTGACCTGCGTGCCGCCGACGATAACCGGCAACACCGAATGATCCGGAAAGTTCTCGGAGACGACATAACCGACATTCGCCGGTTTAAGCTGATATGTCAGCACCAGATCGAAAAAGCGTATGGCGACGGAATTGAGCATTAACGTAGCAACCAGCTCGTTCGCGCCCAGATAAGCCTTGAGCGCACCCGGAACCAGCCCCCACAGAAACCCGACGACCATAGCCGAGAGCAGCGCCAGCGGTATGAGCAAAATTCCGGGCAAGGCGCTGGTGTTGAGAACGACGACGCCGGCTGCCAGCGCGCCGAGGTAAATCTGCCCTTCCGCGCCCAGACTGAATTGCCGCGCCCGGAAAACGATCACGATGGCGAGACCGACCAGAATCAGCGAGAGCGCATCCTGAATCCACACGGCCCAGCGGTTCACGCGGCCCAACGGGCCAAGCAGGAACGCTTCGTAAGCCTGATTAGTCGCCGCCAGCGTTTCGGACACGATCAGATCGCCGGGGAGCGGCTCCGGCGACACGGAAATCGTGTAAATGCCATCGGCGGGCAGCGTAACGTTTTCAATGACCGCGTCGCGCTCGCTGACCAGATCATCGTAAGCGTCAAGTTGCGCTTCCGTCGCCGAGGTCGCCGAAGCCAGCGTTTCGCCATCCGGCCCGATCAGCGACGCCTGCAAATTGACAAGTGAACGCCGGTTGGCGGCATATGCCAGCACGGTGACCTCATCGCCAGCCCGGCCTTCGAAACGATATTCGGCCTGGCGCAACGGTTCGGCAACTCCCGCGCGGTTGAATTCGTCGCCGCGTCGCTGGCCATACTCAAGCTCGACATCATCGTTTTCGACCGGCTCGGCGTCCGACTCAATGGCTACACGAAACTCGCCACGCGTGAAACGATTGGCGTTATCGAGGTTGAAAATCGCCGTCATCAGATAGCCGAGGGCCAGCGCGATAGCTACCGTCGCCACCACACGCACCGCATTCCAGCGTAGTTCGTAAATGAACAGGGCGACGCTGATGCCGACCAGCGCGTTGACCAGCAACACGTTCTGATAATCGGGAACGGCCGTCATGGCGGCCACAAATTCATCGAGGTTACTGCCACCGCCCAAAATGCGAAAACTAATGGCGTAGGTAACGCCAACGGCAACGAGCAGCGCCAGCAAAGCCAGCCAAAGTCGTCGATAGGCGCGTTGTGCCGTCATCGCGCCCGCTCCATTTCCGCGGCGTCCTGTTGTTCGGCGCCGACCATATACATACCCAGCGTGTGTTCGGTCAGATCAGGCGTGTTCTCAAAAATGCCGGCGCAGCCGCCGTTGTACATCACCATAATCCGGTCGGCCAGTTTCATCACTTCCTGCAAGTCCGCCGATACAAGGAGAATCGCCAGCCCTTCAGTGCGTTTATCGATTAATTGCTGATGAATGAACTCAATCGCGCCGATATCGACGCCGCGTGTCGGCTGGGCTGCAATCAGCAGCACCGGAGAGGACGAAAATTCGCGGGCGACGATCACCTTTTGCATGTTACCGCCGGACAACGAACCGACAGGAACCTCGCCGCTCGGCGTGACAATGCCGAATTGCCGGATGAGCGCCTGACCGTGTTCCCGAATTTTGCCGAGCGACAGCAGGCCCGAGCGCGTGAACGGAGCACGATAATAGCTGTCAACGATCAGGTTATCCTCGATGCTGGCATCGAGCGCGACTCCGTTTGTCAGGCGGTCTTCCGGAATGTGAGCCACCCCTGCTTCGCGCACTCGCCGCGGCCCCTGACCGATAATCGACTTGCCGTTGACGCGGGCATCGCCAGCGGTTGCGTTACGCAGACCGGTCAGCACCTCAACCAATTCGGTTTGACCGTTGCCTTCAACACCGGCAATTCCGAGGATTTCATGAGCGTAGACGTTGAACGTCAGATGGTTGACCAGCGTGCGTCCGGCCTCGTTGGCGTAAGTCAGCCCTTCGACTTCCAGCACGGCGCGGCCACGCTTCACGGGCGGGCGATTCACCTGCATAAACACCTCACGCCCGACCATCATGCGCGCCAGCTCGGGAATGGTGACTTCGCGGGTGTTCACGCTGCCGACATTGCGTCCGTCGCGCATCACGGTCACGCGGTCGGAGATTTCCATCACTTCGCGCAGCTTGTGGGTGATGAAGATCACCGTCTTGCCCTCGTCGACAAGGCGGCGAATAGCGACAAACAGATCGTCGGTTTCCTTCGGCGTCAGAACCGCCGTTGGTTCGTCCAAAATCAGAATTTCCGCGCCGCGGTATAGCGCCTTCAGAATCTCAACCCTCTGGCGCATGCCGACCGGTACGCTGTCGATACGCGCGGTCGGATCGACGTACAGGCCATAGGCTTTCGAAAGCGCCTCGGTATCGCGTATCGCCTTCTGGCGGTCGACCGACAGAAAACGGCGGTTTTCCCGACCGAGCGCGATGTTATCGGCGACCGTGAACGAATCGACCAGCATGAAATTCTGGTGAACCATGCCGATGCCCAGATCGATAGCGTCCTGAGGCGTTTCGATGGTCACCTGCCTGCCATCGAGCAGGATAACGCCGGAAGTCGGCGTCTCCAGCCCGTAAAGAATTTTCATCAGAGTGGATTTGCCCGCGCCGTTTTCGCCGACAATCGCGTGGATTTCGCCGCGTTCGACAGCCAGGTTTACCCCCTGATTGGCGACGACGCCGTTAGGATAAACCTTGACAATCTCATGCGCTTCGAGGAACGCCATGACACCACCTGTCAGGGTTAAAACACGACATCAATTTTTCCTAGCAGTTCCGGGCCGGTAAACCGAACGGCCCGATTCAAAAACGGTCAGGCGCGCAGCATAGCGTCTGGGGCAGACCAACCGGCCTGCCCCAGATACCGTGATACGCTATCGTGATTACTCTTCGCCGAGGTATGCCGAGACGTCGAAGTTGGCCGCGGGCATCGCGTCGCAGCCAGCGCCGACCTGCCACGGGTTCTCCGGATCGAGCGTGCTGACGATCTCGATATCGCCCGCGATCACCGCCTGTTCAACCGCCTTGATCAGTTCCTTGACGTTTTCAGGCGTGTTTTCTTCGTAGATTTCGTTGTACGCCAGCCCGACACCGAGTTCTTCGATACCGAGCGCTTCGGCCTGACCAAACACCAGCTCACCCTTCAGGAACAGGTCAACGGCGCGGTAGAGCGAATTGTCGACGTTTTTCATCATGCTCGTCAGAATGCGCTGCGCCTGGTCGGGATTGGTATCCATGATGATGGTTGCCTGGTCAGAGTCGACGCCCAGCGCGTAACGGCCCTGCTCTTCAGCAGCTTCAAACATGCCGACGCCAGAGCCACCGGCCACGCTGAAGACGATATCCGCGCCCTGCTCGTACATCGCCAGCGTGATTTCCTTGGCGCGGGCCGGGTCATTCCACGCGGCAGCGCCGCCAACGTACTGGACGATGGTCGTGATGTCCGGGTTCACCAGGCAGGCACCCTGCTCGTAGCCGACGATGAAGTCGTCGATGACGGGAATGGACTGCGCGCCGATCACGCCAATGATGGGGTCGGGATTCGTGCCTTCAAGGCCAGACTGCGTCATCGCCGCGGCATAGACGCCGGTCAGGAACGAGCCTTCGTTCTGTGCGTACAGCACCGAGTAAACGTTCTGGCAGCCATCAACACAGACTTCGGGATCGTCATACGGTACGGCGGTGTCGAACAGGATGAAATACTTGTCGGGGTACAGGTGGGCGCGTTCGGCCAGGAAATCGACCATCTGGAACGTGCCGACGATCAGCATGTCGTAATTGTCCACGTCGGCCATCGCATCATCCAGACCGGGCTCCCAGTTGGCGGGGTCGGTGCCGAGCTCAATGGTGTTGACTTCAACATCGAAGTCGTCCATAGCGCGATCCATACCGCGCTGCGCCGAGTCGAAGAAGGACTTGTCGCCGAGAACCGCGTTGACGACATACGAAATCCGCAGCGGCCCCTCATCCTGCGCGATGGCGGAGGTGGCGCTCACACCCAACACCAGTAGCAACATGAACACGACGAGCATTCTAAAACGAGACATTTTTCGAGCCTCTCCTTAAAACAACAGGGCAGGTCCAAGTAAGACGCGTTGAAGATAACGCGATGTTACGCGCAGGTCAAACACGTATTACGGCCTTTTATAGAAGTTGCAAGGGGCAGCGGACCGTCGCCAAATGTTGCGGGACTGATCCGCTTTTCGGCGCACGCCGCGCATGTTAAAGTAGTCACGCTACGCGGCCGCAATTCGTTACTGAAGCAAGGATGTTTCATCGTGCGTCTGGTTATTGACACCGATGCTGGCATTGACGACGCCCAAGCCATCATGATGGCGCTGGCCCATTCCAATGCCACTGTTGAAGCGATCACTGCCGTGACCGGCAACGTGCATCTCGATCAGGTTGTCCCGAATGTTTGCACCGTTCTCGACCTGTTTGATGCAGATATTCCGGTCTATCCCGGCGCATACCGTCCGCTGGTCGCCAGTTGGAAGCCCGCGGGCGCGCACATTCACGGCGAGGATGGTCTGGGTGACTGGCCGGGAAGAAAACCATCCGCCCGCAAGCCGGAATGCACAGCCGCAGCCGCCGCTCTGGTCGAACTCGCCAACCGCTATCCCGGTGAACTAACGCTGGTGGCTCTGGGGCCGATGACCAATATCGCGCTGGCGACTCGTCTGGACCCGACTTTTCCCCAGAAAATCCGCCAGCTGACGTTTATGGGCGGCGCGATTGCGGCGCGGGGCAACACCGAAAACGTGACAGCGGAATTCAATATCTATTGCGACCCGGAAGCTGCCTTCATCGTTCTGGACGCCTTTTCAAACATCCGCATGGTTTCGTGGGAGACCACCCTCGCCCATCCGCTACCGTGGAGTATCTACGATGACCTGCTGGCAACGACCACGGATCGCAGCACTTTCTGCGCCGGGATCGGAGCGACGCTGGTCCGGCTGCTGCGCGATGGTGCGGAACAGTATGACGGTTTCCTGATCCCCGATCCGCTTGCCATGGCCATAACGCTGGAACCCGGCCTGATCAGGGAAAGCGAAACCCGCTACGTCACGGTCGAGCTGCACGGTTCGCTTACGCGCGGCCAAACGGTCATCGACTATGGCAAGGCGACGGGCAAGCTGCCTAATGTGGAGATCGTGACCCGGATCGACATGGAAGGCGTTTACGACCTCTACCGCCAGATGCTGTGCTAGCAGACCGCCACGTGATGCCTCCGCCACCCGACTTTACGACGCTGCTTGCCGAACTGACGGCTGTTCCGGGCATTTCGGGTCATGAGGACGCAATCGCCGCGCTGATGCGCGATCGCCTCAGACAGCGCGCCGAGTCGGTCACCGTCGATTCCCTGTGCAATGTAGTCGCCCGCTTCGGCCCTGCCGATGCCGAGCGCCGTGTGGCCGTGGTCGCTCATCTGGACACTGTCGGGTTGATGGTCAAACAGGTGAACGGCGACAGTACGCTGAGCATCACGCCGGTTGGAGGCGTCAATTTCAAAGCGCTGCCCGCAGCGGCGGTGCGCGTGGGTGACAGACCCGGTGTCATCGGCGTGCGCTCCCAGCATCTGGCGCAGCCGGGCGACACAACGCCCGCCAACGCTGAAGACCTGTATATCGAAGTCGGGGCCGGCGTCGATGTGGAAATAACGACGCCGATCACCTATGCTCCGGCAACAATCCGTATGGCATCCGGCTTATACGCCAGCCCTTATCTCGATGATCGCGCCGGTTGCGCCGTGCTGCTTGCGCTGGCCGAGGCGCTTCAGCCGCCGGAAAATCACGCGATTTATCTGGTCGGCAGCGCTCAGGAGGAGACAACGTGCGCCGGAGCGTATCACGCGCTGGCCGGGATCAGGCCCCATGCCGCGCTATTCGTCGACGGCACGGTGAGCTATGACACCCCTGACACGCGCGGGCGCGGCCCGGTCGCACTTGGCCAGGGGCCGGTCTTGCTGAGCCACCTGTATGTCAGCGGACTGAACGGCTGGCACGCCCATCCCCGGTTACGCGAACATCTGAAACTGGTGGCCCGCGCGAGTGGCATCCCCTACCAGCAGGACGCAGTGCGCGGCCTGATGAGCGACGCGCGCGTGGCGACATGGCTCGGCATCCCCAGCGTAGTCGTCGGCGTGCCGATGCGCGGCAAGCACGCGCCGCTGGAAACGATCCATCTGGACGACTTGCAGGCGACGTTCCAACTGATCCTCGAATTTCTGAACCGGCCACTGCCGGACCTATCCCGAGGCTGATGATGCTCTCACATCTGTACGAATCCGCGCCGGGCCTCGAAGCCGCCCTCAAAAATCACACGCTGCTCGCGGAAGAAGCGACGATCTGGCCGTTGCTGCGGCGGTTTCTGCTCGCACATGCCCCATCGGGCGGCGCGGCGCTTCCCGGCGCTATCAGCGATACGCTCGCCGCCGTTGCAAACGATCTGGAGCTGGGTGACCGCTACATGTCGCGGATCGGATCGACGGGCAACACGGGGCTGTGGCTCGGCGCGAACAAGGCCGCCGCCGATCTCGTGATTGTCGCCCACATGGACCGGCCAACGTTTAAAGTGCGGTCAGAAACCGATGGCATACTGTATCCGATCTGCGCCAACCGTTTCCCAAGTGGGCGCTATGAAGTTGCTGCGAAGGCGTTACGGTTTGACAGCGGGGAGTTAAAGGCTGGCGCGCGCGGCAGGCTCATTTCTGACCGGCAGGGCGGCAATGACCACCTGCGCTTCGAAGCAACCGAGGGCGCGCTTTGCTGGCGCGACCTGATCACCATGGATGTCGAGCCGGTTCTGGATGGCAGCACGATTCGAGGCACAGGGTTGGATAACTGCCTTGGGGTGATGACCACGCTCGGCGCGGCGGCGATCCTGCGCGTCATCGAACCCGCCCTGATAGCCGCCAACAAGCGTTGTCTCTTCGTTTTCAGCGATCAGGAAGAAGGCAATCCGGAGAGTTTCTTCGGCCACGGCGCGGCGCGGCTGGCCCACGCGCTTCCGCCGCCCGCGATCGGCTGCATTGTTGTCGACGCGCAATCCACAGGCGATGAAACGAACGTGACGATCGGCCACGGCGCGGCGCATGGGAGCGTTTCCGCGTGGGGGCGGGGCTCGGTTGTACCGCCGAATGCGCTGGCGCTCGCCGCTGATCTGGCGGCGGAAGTCAATGCCGCCCACCCGGATACGGTTCAACTCAACACCGGATATCTGTCGCGCAGCGACGACGTTGCGCTTGCGCGCTGGGCGCAAGTCCTCGCCATGATCGGTCCACCGATGAGCAACGCGCACACCGGCGACGAAAGCGCCTCCCTGGCCGACCTGCCCCGTTCGATTCGCTGGCTGGCGCATTTTGTCGCGGCGGCTATTGGCCTGTCGGACGAAATCCGGCAGCAGTATCAGCTTTAGGATGAAAATGATGCCGGACGTTGGCCGTTTTCAGTGTGGCGTTGCCGCGCTCATCTATCACCCGCCGACACAGACCTACCTGCTGCTACAGCGGGCGCGAAAGCTCGAATATGGTTACGGGCAGTGGGAATGCGTGACCGGGCGCGTCAATCAGGGAGAGAGCTTTGAAACGGCGCTTCACCGCGAAGTGCTGGAGGAAATCGGCGTGCGTGTTCAGGTCGATTTCATCATCGGCACGACCCGCTTCTACCGCGGCGATCCGACGCCCGATAACGAACTGCTTGGCGTGAAATACGCCTGCACGATTGACGACCGCGATGCGATCACCATCAGCGAGGAACACAGCGCCATCCGGTGGCTGACCGCCAGCCAGGTCAGCGAGTTGCTGCCCGCCGACCACTGGTTGACGAGGACGATCGAACGAGCAGAACTGATGCGGAATGCCCTGCCGCCAGCGCTTATTGAGCACTTCCGCGCAACCGGATTTGAGACGGATTGATCGCCTTCCTCAGAAACGGCAGCCATTTCGCCAGTGACGCGGATCGCCTACGAACCGGGCAGTTTTTCAAACGCCTGCGCGACAAACAGCTTATGCCTCTCGCGCATGATGCGCTCGCGCTCCTCACTTCCTGCCCACCCGGCAATCTGGAAGGCAGGCCTTAACGCCGCCCACAGGTCCCAGTAAGGCAGGTTGCCAAAATCGACGGACGGCATCAACGCCCGATACGCGTTCGTAAAGCGCTCCATCGCCTCCATGCCAAACGCCCACAGGATTTCGAGGCGGCTGATCCCCATATCCGCCAGCGGATCGCCGAGCGCGGCGTCCTCCCAGTCGATCACGCCGGCCAGCCGGCCATCACGCCACAGCAGGTTGCCGGGCCAGAAGTCGCCATGAAGCAACAAGGTCCTGTTTGCCTGTCGCAAAGGCCAAGCAGTTTCGAGCGCGTCTCGAATGAGTCCTTCATCCAGAGAGTCGTCCAGATGTTCAGGCCGCCGGCGCAGGTTTGCCGCAACCATCGCGTTTTGTTCGGGCAAAAAAGACAGGTCATCGACCGGAATATCCGCCCCATGAATGGATGCCAGCAGCGTCGCCTGTTGCTGGAGATATTCGTTCAGATCCGCCGGCGCAAAGTCCGGCCTGCCCTCGATGAACTCCACGACCAGACAGGGTGTGGGGAAAAACTCGCCCGATTCATCAACGTAGTACGGTTTTGGCACGGGCAATCCGGCGTGATACAGGCGATCCAGAAGTCTGAACTCGTCCTGCGCGACACGCGGGTTTCGTTGCAGATCGGCTGCGCCGTGACGCCGCACGATCAGCTTCCGGGTTTGCCCGCCGGATAGAATGCACTCAATCGCCGTGACCTGTGCAGAAACGCCACCCTCAAGTCGCCATACGCGCAGCAGCCTTGCGCCGGGGATGATACGCTGCACAAGCTTCGCAAAAATCGTCAATTCATCACTGGTTGTCATGCTGTTACCTTTGAATCGAACAGCCGGCGGAGACTCCGCCGGCTGTTATCGTACCGCAAGCTCGCTTGCAGTTTATCGTTCGGATCAGAGGCGCAGGCTTATCAGGCCCATAGCGTTGGCTTGAAGACCATCAGGATAAGCGCGATGATCGCGAGCGCGTTTGAAATGCTGCCCCAGATCGACCACTTACGGAAGACGTTGAAGAACTCGCCCGACACCTGTTCGCCCGTCGCGCTTAGCTCTACGAGCTGAGTTTGATAGCGAAGCAGGAAGCCGGCCCACAGCAGGCCGCTTAAAATCAGCAGCGCCATACCGGCAACGACCCAGCTTGCGCCGAAAACACTGCCGCCGCCGAAGCTCGGCGCGAGCACAAGCCCGTTGATGAACAACAGCAGCACACCGGGAATGGTGAACAGCAGGTCGGCCTGATTCACCGTTTTCGCCGCGAAATGGATTACGCGGGTTTGCCGGCTAACCAACGCCAGAGCCATCCACACCGCTGCGCCAACGATATTGCCGATGAAGAGTATCGCCCCCAGCACATGGAGCAGCTTGTGCCATTGGTGCGAGTAAAACGGAAATGGTAGCGACGCCAGCACGACAATAACGATGAGCACCGCCGCCAGAACGAAGTTGGTGCGAGGCAGGTGTTTCATTGCCTACGATCCCTTATCGCTGTTGTTGCCTTGCTTGAGGACGCAGTCACACCCCCGCACTCTTACGATTCCGTTTATCCCGGACGCTTCTTGTGATCGGGCGGTGCGAAGCGCCGAAAGAAGCTGCAAACGCCGGTTCTGCCTTAGACCCGAATGAAGCTCGGCAGCACCACCGGACGCGACTGCGTTTCCCGGTAGAAGAAATTCTGCAAATTCTCGCGGATGCTGTCCTGGCCCTGCACCTTGCCGCGCCCGAAGTGTCGCTTGATTTCGCGCTGCGCCGCCCGCAGAAGTTCCTTCGAGCGGTCTCCGGCGACAAAGCCACGACTGATGATTTCCGGCTCGCCCGCCAGCCGGTTGCTGGCGTTCACCGGAATGAGCGCGACGATGAAGCCATCCTGCGACAGGCGCTGGCGATCTTCCAGCACCATCGCGCCGATTTCGCCGATCAGCCGGCCATCGACCAGAACATCACGCGCGTCAACGGCCTCGCCCAGCCAGGCGCGCTTGCCGTCCGTCGTCCATACCGAGCCATTGTTCAGCACGAAGATGTTACCGGCGGCTACACCGGCATCCGTCGCCAGACGCGCGTGCAGGTGCAGATGACGCACTTCGCCGTGAACGGGAATGAAGTACGTCGGGCGCACCGCCTCGAGCATCGCTTTCATCTCGTCGCGGCTGCCATGGCCGGAAACGTGAACCTTCGCCAACTGGCCATAAATCACGTTCGCGCCGCGCTCGAACAGCTTGTTGAGCATGCGCCCAACATCCTCTTCATTGCCGGGTATCGTGCCGCCGGAAATAATGATGGTATCGCCCTGCTTCACCTGTATTTGACGATGCTCACCCTGTGCCATCCGGTTCAGCGCCGAGTGTGGCTCGCCCTGCGACCCGGTTGACAGAATGAGCATTTTCCGGTCTGGCACGCGAGCGCCAACATCGACCAGCAACCCGTCGGGGATCGACAGATAGCCAAGCTCGCGAGCCAGCGCCACGTTTTCCTGCAGGCTGCGCCCGGTCAGCGCGACCTTGCGCCCGTGTTTCTGCGCTATGGTCATGATCGCCTGCAGGCGGGCCAGCAGTGAAGCGAAGGTTGCGATGATGATGCGGCCGTCACGCGCCTCGGCAAAGAGCCGGTCGAGTTCTTCCTCGACCACCTTCTCCGTCGGCGTCCGTCCGGGCTTGTCAGCATTGGTGCTGTCGGCCAGCAGCGCCAGCACGCCGTTGGGCGTCAGCGCGCGCAGGCGCTCCAGATCGGTGATGCGCCCACCTGCAGGCGTCTCGTCCAGCTTGTAGTCGCCGGTATGCACAACCGCGCCAGCGGGCGTATCGATCACCATGCCAACCGAGCCGGGAATCGAATGCGCTACCGGAAACAGGCTGATTTTGAACGGCCCAAGTTGGAAGGTCTGTGTCTCTTCGACCACCTTCAGCCGGGCCTGCGAGAGCACCTTCGCTTCGTCAAGCTGGCGCTTCACCATGCCAATCGTGAGCGCCGTGCCGTAAATCGACGTTTGCACCCGCTGCAGCAGATACGGCAGGCCGCCGATGTGATCCATATGACCGTGCGTCAGCACGATGCCGCGCAGGCGGTCCTGGTTTTGAACAACATAGTCGAACTGCGGCAGAACCAGATCGATTCCATACATATCGCTTTCGGGAAACATCAGGCCGCAGTCGACCACAATCATATTGCGGCCATATTCAAGAACAGTCATGTTCTTGCCGATTTCCCCCAGGCCGCCCAGAGGGATGATCTTAAGTGTTGTTGCCATTTCTCTTCTTTGTCTGTTTGCGTGTTATTGATAAAAGCCGCAGCAGGCAACACACACCCGCTGGGGCAGGAATTTTCCAGTGCAGTTTGAACTTCTACGATTGCTGAGGAAACGAGGAGGTCAAACGTTACGCGGAATCTTAGATGGCATTATAGCAGAACCCGACGCAAAAAGACAGCACCCCGGTGTTAACGTTGCATAAAGATTGGACGACGGTTGCCCGGCAAGGCAGACGACAACCTATAGCCTGACGGACCAAGACCTTGCCCCTATTGCCGAATTACGGAATACACTACAACATATAAACGGTTCGTCAGTCCGCGCTGGCCTGCGACCATTCCCGTCCATTGAGCGAAGAGATGCGCCATGAACAGAGTGCCGACGATCCGAAGTTTGCTGGCCACGCTGCTGGTGCTGGCCCTTGCCGCCGGTCTGGTCCGGGCACAACTCGAGATACTCGATTGCGCCGATGGCAGCGCCGGCGACGATACCATCCTCTGCTCAGGCGAAATTGACGCCGGGGATGCCGGAACGGACGGGCGAGAAGGCAACGACCTGATCAACGTCACCGGGGCAGTCAACGGCAACATTAACGGCGACACACCGGGAACCGGCGACGACACGATCACCGTGGGTAACAGCGCCGATGTGGAAGGCGTTGTCAACGGCAACGGCGGTCTGGATCACCTGATTATCAGCGGCAATTCGACGGTGAACGACATCGCCGGCGGCGAGGGAGCAGATACGATTGACGTTCTCGACGCGACCGTTGAACTGGACGTCGATGGCGAAACCGGCGCGGATTCGATCACGGTGCGCGCCAGCACCGTCAATGAAGATGTCCTCGGCGGTGATGACAACGACACCCTCATTATCGAGAGATCAGATATCGACAACGTGCGTGCCGGAAGCGGGGACGACACCGTCAACGTGAGCGCCTCAACCATCGCCAATCACGTCAGTGGCGATGATGGCAACGATGTCGTCAGCGTGGGCGCAAGCACGCTGGGCGGCAACCTGCTCGGTGGTACGGGAGCAGACAACCTGTCATCAACCAACAGCAACCTGCTTGGCGTGCAGGGCGGCGACGGCGCGGATCAGGTCACGGTCAGTGGCGGCGTTGTGATGATGGCCGTGCTCGGTGGTGACCAGAACGACACGCTGACCGTCAGCGGAGCGCGCGTTGGTGGCCGCGTCGATGGTGAAGGCGGCAGCGACGTGATCGACGTCAGCGGCAGTGACATCGGCCGCAGCGTGACGGGCAATGCCGGCGACGATACCGTGCGCGCCGTCGATAGCACGATTGGCGAGGATATCGAGGGCGCGGCAGGCAACGACCTGCTGACCGCGACCAATTCCAGCGTCGTCAATGTCCGTGGCGATGTGGGAGACGATCTTATTACGGTCACGGCGTCTAACGTCAGCAATGACATCCTCGGCGGTGAAGGCCATGACTCGCTGGTTGTCGGAACCAGCACCATTGGACGCCATATTCAAGGCGAGAGCGGCAACGATACGATCAGCGTAAGCGACAGCAGTGTCACCTCAGACATCAGTGCGGGCGATGGCGACGACGCGCTGGCACTGGCGACCAGCACCGTAGGCCGCGACGTGCTGACAGGCACGGGCAATGATACGCTGACCGCCGGAAATACGACCATTGACGGCAATGTCGACGTCGATGGCGGCGACAATCAGATCGACCTGACGTCGAGCGAAGTCGGCGGTACGGTTACCGGATTTGAAGGCCAGCAGCTATGGCGCTTTGAAAATGCCACCATCGGCTCGGACGTGATTTCGACAACCGGCTTCGATTCGATCACGGTGACTGGAAGCACACTTGGGCGGCACCTGATCACGGGCGCGGGCGACGACACGGTCACACTTGATAATGTCGATCTCGGCAGCGGCAATCTCGACGTTGGGCCGGACAATGACACCGTAACCGCTTCGGGCAGCGTTATCGGGCGCAGCCTGCTCGCGGGCGATGGCAACAACACGCTCTCACTCACCGGAACGACCGTCAACCTTGATGTCATTAGCGAGCAGGGACAGGACTCGCTCACCATCGTGAGCAGCAACATCGGGCGGCATGTCATGAGCGGCGATGGCGACGACACCCTGTCGATTAATGGCAGCGATATCAACGGCGATGTCGAAGCAGGCGCAGGCGACGCGCTGATCGACGTCGGTATCAGCACCATCGACGGCAGTATATCCGGCACTGAAGGCGTCCTTTCGGTCCATATCGCCAGTTCGAGTGTCGGGCTGGATGTTCGTACCGGCCACAGCGCCGATATCATCGAAATCAGCGAAAGCACCCTTGGGCGTAATGTCATCGCGAATGACGGCAATGACACCATCACGGTCAGAAACAGCACCTTGCGCGGCGGAAGCATTCGCGCCGGAGACGGCAATGACTCGCTGACCATCGCCAGAGGCGATATTGGCGTCGAAGTGCTGGCGGGCGCAGGCGACGACGTCGTCGACGTGCAAAACAGCCGTATCCTGTCCGACCTGAGCGGTGAAAGCGGAAATGACGTTCTCTCGGTCGACGCAAGCACGATTGGCGACGATATCGAGGCGGGCGAAGGCAATGATCGTGTGCAGTTACGGAATACGGTGGTCGGCGACCAGATCAACGGCGACGACGGTGATGACCTGATCGACGCCGGCAACAGCACGATTGGCGGAGATCTTCAGGCCGGATCGGGACAGGATACCGTGCTCCTCGATACGGTCGTGGTCGCCGATGTCTTCGGGCAGGCCGGAGATGACTCGATCCAGATCGACAACAGCCATGTCGAAGGGGATGTCGATGGGCAATCCGGCAACGACCGCATTGAAATCGACGATGACAGCGTCATTCATGGCAGCGTACGCGGCGACAGCGGAAATGACACGCTGCTGAACCTGTCCGAAAACCTCGATGGCGATCTGGATGGCGGCGACGGCAACGACTCGCTGGAGAACCGGGGGAATACGGAGAACCTGCGCGGCGGTCGCGGAGACGATACGCTGATCAATCGCGACGATGTGGCTCTCGATATCGACGGCGGCGATGGCAACGACTCGATCACCAATAGCGGTACGGTGAAACGCAGCATTGTAGCCGGCGATGGCGACGACTCGATCACCATCCTGTTCGGCGGCGACGTACTTCAGGATGTCGATGCCGGAGAAGGCGCGAACGTGATTTACAACAGCGGAAACATCGAAGGCAGTATGCGTGCCGGAGAAGGCGACGATTCCCTCTGGAACGATGTGTCCGGTGTGATCGAAGGCGATCTCGATCTGGGCAACGGCAACAACACGGTCAATAACGAAGGCGAAATCGGTGGCAGCATCATTGCCAGCACAACCGTCTTTACAGATGTCCCCTTAACGTCGGAGAGCGAAGACGAGCAACCAACGCATAACGACCGTATCAACAACGCCGGGCTGGTTGGTGACAATATCCTGACCGGCGCAGGCGATGATTACATCGAAAACGCGCCGGATAGCCGGGTTGATGGCGACGTGGACACAGGCCCCGGCGATGACGTGATCGTACACCGGGGAACGGCATCACGACTACTGGCCGGGGACGGCGCTGATACCGTCACGCTCGGCGATGGCGCTGTCGTGCGGCTGGTCATCGACGGCGGCCCCAACACCGGCGGCGTGGATGTGCTGGAATTTAACCTGACTGTAGCAACGGAAGCGGAAGCGCAGCGCGTGCGCGATGCTCTGGCGGTCGCAAACCCGGCGACAGGGAGCATAACCATCAATAATCAGGATTATGCGTGGGTCAATTTTGAGGTCATCAGGCACAATCTGACCGTCGGCGAGCAAGCCGAGGGTTAAGGACACGACGCCCGGCGATTTGCCGGGCGTCTTTCTTCCCTACTGGCGGTCGCGCAGGTTCATGACGCTCTGCGCTTCGGCATGAACTCATCTCTTTTGCCGCAGATGCCCTGATGAAGAACGCTAGCCGGAACAAAAAACCCGGTCGAATGACCGGGCATGTTTGAACAGAACGCGCGTGTACTGGCGGTTTTACGCCGCAGAATGCACCAACGGCTTCGCCGTCTTCACACGCTGCTTGTTCAGGAGCCGCTCATACTGCCGGACATAGTTGAAGGCCATGCGCTCGGCGGTAAAGCGCTTCTCAAACACCTCACGAATTCGCCTGCGGTTCAGCGTTGGAACCTGTTCCACAGCGCGAACGGCCTCTTCCACGTCGTCGACGATAAAGCCGGTGACCCCGTGCTCCAAAACCTCTGGAACTGCGCCACAGCGCCGCGCAATGACTGGCGTGCCACACGCCATTGCTTCGATCATGACCAGTCCAAACGGTTCGGGCCAGTCAATCGGGAACAAAAGCGCGTAGGCATTGCCCAGAAACTCGGATTTCTCCTTGTCGCCAATTTCGCCGATAAATTCGATATTCGGGCGTTTGAGCAGCGGCTTGATGACCGTTTCATGGTATTCCCGGTCAACCCGGTCAACCTTGGCGGCGATTTTAAGCGGCATACCAACACGTGTCGCGATTTCGATTGCCAGATCGACTCGCTTCTCCGGCGAAATTCGCCCCAGAAAAGCCAGATATTTCCCCGGTTTGTCCCGGTAGGTATGCAGGTCGGCAGGCAAGCCATGATGCACTGTCGCCACCCAATTGGCAAACGGTAGCGGTTCGCGCTGCGTGTCGGAAATTGACACCAACGGCATGTCCCTGTATTCGCGGTACAGCGGTTGGAGATCGGGCAAGTCGAGGCGGCCGTGCAGCGTCGTCAAAAGGGGAACGTTCATCCGACGGACAATCGGGAACAGGAGGTAATCGACATGAGAGTGGATGATGTCAAACTCATGCGCGCGCTTAGCCACCTTTTCCAACAAAAGGATATGGTGCGCCATATAATCAACAACGTTCCGGTCCAGACGTAACGCACAGCGAGTGATGGGAACAAGCTCAGCTTTCGTATCCGAGTCGCCTGCCGCAAACAGCGTAACGTCGTGTCCCTGTCGCACGAGTTCTTCTGTTAGCCAGGAAACCACACGCTCAGTGCCACCATAGTATTTGGGCGGAACGCTTTCATATAATGGCGCAATCTGAGCAATCTTCATTCGTTCATCCTCCTGCGCACATACATAAGCAACTGCGTCTAAATTGCTCTAGACGCAATAGCATATGGGCCTTTTCCGCAGTCATCGGGAAAAGGCCAGTGTCGTAGTTGATGATTCCTGAATATTTTGCCGGCAGCGCGCAAGAAAAACGTAAACGTCGCGTTAAAAAGGCATTTGAATCAAACAGGACATTTGAAGTAAATCAAATATTTCTCTTACAGACTTCAGATGTTCCCGTGTTATATCCAAATTGGGTGAAGATGGAATGTAGTTGTTGTGAAACGGAAGTTGGCCCATTGGAATTAGTTGGTTGAGGAGGTTCGCAATGTCGTTGATGCGTCGTGAGCCTTACGATCTGTTTTACGAGGCCGAGCGCGCCATGAACCGCGCGTTCGAGCGAATGCGCTCGATGATGTTTGAGCCGTTTGCGCCCTTCAGCGCCGATCCGCTGCTGTGGCCAGATGCACAGTCGCTTGCGGTCGATATGTCGAGCGATGAAAACAACATCATCGTTCGTACTGCTCTCCCCGGCTTCACCGCAGACGAGGTTCATGTCGACGTGCGCGGTAATGTGCTGACGATCTCGGCGGAATCGAAGGCCGAACGGGACGATCGGAACGGCAACTGGCACATTCGCGAATTGCGGTATGGCAAGTTCGCGCGTTCGGTCGAGCTTCCTGAAGCGGTAGACATCGACAAGGCGGATGCTTCGCTCGAAAACGGCATCCTGACCGTGAAATTGCCGAAAGAGAAACCCAGCCCGATCCGCCGTATTGCCGTAAAAGCGCGACAGCTTCTGCAAGGCAACGGCAAGAAGAGCTAATCGCATCAGGCGCTTGAAACGGGGACCGTCCTGAGTGGACGTGTCCCCGTTTTTTGTTTTTGGATATTATCAGCCTTTCTACATCTGGCAGCAGGCGGAAGAGCGATGAAGAAAATTCAGACACAGGGCATCCACCACATTACGATGATCGGCGCAGACCGCCAGACCAGCATCGACTTCTGGGAAGGCGTGATGGGCATGCCGTTCATTTTCGAGCAGCCCAACCTCGACGTACCGGCAGAAAGCCACCTGTATTTCGATCCCGGCGACGGGCGGCTGCTGACCGTGTTCACCAACGAGAACCGGCGTCCTGATCCAACCCGCAACCCAGAAGGGATTGGCAATCTCCACCATATCGCCTTTACCGTCTCAAGAGCCGTGTTCACGCAGATTGCGCGGCGACTGGACGAACGCGGCATCAGCCACACCGGAGAAATCGACCGTGGATTTATGGACTCGATTTACTTCCGCGATCCGTTGGGGCAGCTCATCGAATGCGCGTGTTACAAGTTTGAACCGCCCGCCGGAGCGACCCACGTGCAGGTGCTGCACGAAGCGCACAAACTACGTGTCGAACGTGGTGACTACAACATCACCGATGAACATCTGGCGGACGCCATTGAATTGATCGTCCAGCGGACCCAGCCCAGCCTTTCACCGGATCGATCGCCAAAAGATCCCTACACCGAAAAGCCGCCGGTCTGGGACTAAAAATCTCCGCAGTGTGAAAAGGAGCATGCTTGTGTCGTCGCCACTGGTAGGAACGTGGTTTCTGGTCGCGCAGTATTCGCTTTCGTCCGATGGCGCTCGTTTGAACAGCCGTGGCGAAAACCCTGCCGGCATTCTGATGTACGACAACGACGGCAATATGTCCGTCCAGCTCATGCGTACCGATGAGCGCGCCGCCGAGTACACAGACCTGTCGGATTTACGTACGGCAATGGAAGGCTATCACGCTTATTTTGGCCGCTACGAGGTAGATGAAGCGCAGAAGCTGGTCCGGCATCATGTCACCGGCTCGGCCTATCCCGACTACCGTGGCACGACCCAAATCCGCTATTACGAACTGGAGGGCAATACGCTTACGCTGCGAGGCGAAGCCGACACGACACGGCCAGCAAGGGTGATGGTGTGGCAGCGAGCAGGTCGGGCTGAATAGGCGGCACGGTTAGCGCCGGTTCGCCTGCATGAAACCACGAGTGCTTCGGAAACTAAACGCGCTGAACAGGCTGAGCACGCTGGCAAAACTGCCTATTGAGAGGATGCTGCCTGCGCTGCCGATCGACAGAATGCTCCCGGCGCTCCCGATGCTGAGGATGCTGCCCGCGCTGCCAATACTCAGAATGCTGCCGACACTGCCGATGCTGAGGATATTCCCTTGAGCGTCGCGCTTGAGCGCCATCTCGCCACCTCCCTAAAGCTGTGGCCATCTAAGCCATTGCGATTTCATGCAGGGCGTCGGGAACGCGAAGCGCGATCCACCAGCGGCCTGTTCGCACATCATTGTCCCTGCTGAATTGGCTCAGTAGTCGGCTTCCGTGCCGGTCGTTCCTTAAACTTCGCGCCGCTGCGCCGTACCCTCAGTCGCCTGTGAAACTTCCGATGTATTGTATCGCTCGTCCAGACGCAGTTGCGCGAACTGGCGGCGGTAAAGCCGCGCGTACAACCCATTGGCGCGCAGGAGCGTTTCGTGCGTTCCGTCCTCGACAATCTGCCCGCGCTGCATAACCAGAATGCGATCGGCGTCCCGCACGGTGCTCAACCGGTGCGCGATGATCAGGCTGGTGCGACCACGCAGCACGCGGGCCAGCCCTTCCTGAATCAACTCTTCGGTTTCCGTGTCAATATTGCTCGTGGCTTCATCCAGCACAAGGATACTGCGCGGGCTGTGGATGAGCGCCCGCGCCAGCGCCAGCAGTTGTCGCTGGCCTTGCGACAGATTCGCGCCACCCGGCAGCAACATGAAGTCGTAACCGCCGGGCAAACGCTCGATGAATTTGTCGGCGGCGGCCACGCGTGCCGCCTCGACCATCTGCTCATAGGTAACCGACGGGTCGAAAAGGCGCAGATTGTCAGCGATTGTGCCGTTGAAACAATACGGATTCTGCGGCACGACCGACACGTACTGCCGAAGCTCTGCCAGCGGCAACTCGCGGATGTCCACGCCGTCGATGAGCACGCGCCCTTCGTCCACGTCATAAAAGCGCGTCAGCAGTCCCGCCAGCGATGTTTTCCCCGCCCCCGTCGCCCCGACGATGGCCACATGCTGGCCCGCCGGAATATGAAGGTTGATGTCGCGCAGGACCGGATGCCCCGGTTCATAACTGAAGGTCACATGCTCGAACGTCACCGAGCGCTGCAGGTCGGTAATGTGTTTGGGCTGCGGCGGGTCAACGATCTGAGGTTCAATCCGCAGCATGCGCGCGATCCGTTCGCCCGCCGATAGCGCGGTCTGAATTTGCGCCACCTGTTCGGAAAGCTGAAGGATTGGCTCGAAGCTGCGGCGCATGTAGTCGATAAAGGCGATCAGCGTGCCGATCGTCGCCCACTGCGCCAGTACCCCCTGCCCACCGCCATAGAGCACGATGCCAAGGCCGACCGACGTCAGAATTTGCAGAATCGACGCATAGACCGTGTAGTAGTCGCGGATTTTCATATGAACGTCGCGGTACTGCCGGTTAATGCGCTCGAACTCTGCCCGGCTGGCCTCCTGACGGCCAAACAACTGCACGACGAGCATGCCGTTGAACTGTTCGTTAATGTACGCCAGATACTCGGCGACGATCCGGTGAAAACGGTTGGACGCGCGGCGGATGCGGCGGCGGAAGTAAATCGTTGCGCTCACCATGAACGGCATCACGCTCAGCGCGATGAGCGCCAGCCGCCAGTTAATGGCGAACATCACGACAATGATGCCGACCAGCGTAATCGAGTTGCTGACGACCATGACGATGCTGGTGGACAGCAACTCGGTTAGCGCGTCGATGTCGTTGGAAAGCCGCGCCACCAACTGGCCAACCGGCGTCTTGTTAAAGAACGCCATATCCTGACGCAAAATATGCTGGAAGAGGGTCTGGCGCAGGTCGGCCAGCGCATTCTGCCCGACGGTCTGAAGCAGATAGGTGTGGCTAAAGCGCAACCCGAATAGGGTAGCGACCGCCAGAAAATAGGCGATGCCATACGGGATCAGGCCGGAAAGATCCGGGTTTTCCGCCCCGCTGGTCACGGCCTCGGTAATCGGCCCGTCAATCGCCTGCTTGATAAGATACGGTAGCGACAGCGACATGGCCGACACGCCCAGAAGCAGCAGGAAAGTCAGCAAAAGCTGTTTCCAGTACGGCGTGACGAAACGCGCCAGCATTCGAATGAGGAAGCGGTCGGTAATGACGTCTTCCCAGACATCCTCGGTTCCGGGCCGTGTGAAATCCGCTTCCTGCAGCTTCTGCTTGCGGAGCATGATCAGATCACCTCGCCGCTTAATTCGCGCTCAACCATGCGCGCGTAGTGTCCATCCAGCGCGATCAATTCGTCGTGTGTGCCCTGCTCAACAATCCGGCCCTCGTCCATGACGACAATGAAATCGGCGTCCTTCACCGTGGCGATGCGGTGCGCGATAATCAGGCTGGTGCGGCTGCGCAACACCTGGCGCAAATCGCTCAAAATGTCGGCAGCAGTCTGGGTATCGACGCTCGAAAGAGCATCATCCAGCACCAGAATAGCCGGATCGCGGATGATCGCCCGCGCGATGGCGACGCGCTGCTTCTGCCCGCCAGACAGCATGACGCCCTTCTCGCCTACCAGCGTGTCGAGGCCGCGCGGAAGCTGCGGTAGGTCATTGGAAACACGCGAAATCCGCAGCGCCCGATCCAGCATCTGGTCGTTGATGTCCGGCATGCCCATCCGCACGTTCTGATGCAGTGGCTGGCTGAAAAGGAAGGTCGACTGCGGTACGTAGGCGATGGCGTTCCGAAGATCCCCCAGATCGAGGTCGCGCACGTCCACGCCGTCAATCAGCACCTGTCCTTCGTCGGGATCGAGCACGCGGGCCAGCAGGTTGACCAGCAGCGTTTTGCCGCACCCGGTCGGGCCGACAAAAGCAACCACCGAACCGGCCGGGATGTGGAGCGAAACGTTACGCAGAATCCAGCCGTTTTCGTCGCGCACGCTGACATTGCGGTACTCAATTTCGCCGCGCGGGTTCAGTAACGGTCTGGCGTCCGGCTCTGTCCTGATCTCAGGAGGCTGAAGCAGCGGCGTGATGCGCATGAGCGCGCCACGCGCCTGCTGGTAGCGCTGGTACGTCGTACCGATTTGCAACAGCACCGTGCCGATCATGCTGAGGTACAGGAAGAACTGCGTGAAGTTACCGAGCGTGATCGCCCCGTTGATCGTCAGAATGCCGCCAAACAGGACGACGACGCCGGTTGTCATTTCAGAAATCGCGTTTGGCAGCATCCCTACCGGTTCGTTACGCCGTTTGAAGAACAGCCAGCGGCGGCGATACTCCCGGTTCTCTTTCGCAAACTGTTCGGCAACGCCGGCCTCACGCCCGAACGTCTTGATCGTCTGAATGCCGCTGACCGTGTCCTGAACGAGCGCCGACAGCGTACCCGCCTGTTCCTGTACCTGCTCGAATATCGGCGCGAGGCGCAGACCGGCGCGCATCTGCAGCGACGTCGATACCGCCAGAATGACGAACACCGCCAGCGTTAGCAGCAGGTTGATGCTTGCCAGCAACGCAAACGTGACAACCAGAGTCGTGATCGCGCTGCCTGCCCGGTTGAAACCGAGCGCCAGCAACCGCCAGATCATATCGAGGTCGCTGTACATGCGCGAAATCAGGTCGCCCGTCTGGTAGCGCTGATAAAAGTTCTGATCCATCGTCAGCAGATGGTCGAACAGATCCTGGCGGATGTCGTAGTTGACAGAATAGGCGATTTCGCCACTGAACGTGCGCTGGCCGAAAAAGGCCACAACCGTCACAATTGCCAGCAGAAAGATGAGCGCGATGTCCTGCAGAATGAGGTCCATCGGCACGCCGTGGCGAATATGATCGACGACGATGCCAACGAGGAAAGGTTCGGCTGCGGCGGTTATGCCGCCAACGACTCCGCTGCCGATTGCGCCAACGGCAGCGCGCTTGTGACGCAAAACATACCGCGCGAGCCACCTCGTATCCGCGCGCGGTTGGTTGAGGGGCACGGTGCTACCAGTCACTGGATTGAAAAACCTTATACGGGATGCTCCAGAAACCTATCGTAGCAGCCGGAGATATATCCACATAGGGCCAACCTTGCGAAATTGGCACATAACGGACGGGTATACATTTAGCCGGTTGCCATCACAAGCGTGAATATCACGTATTCGCCCGCTGCGATGGCAAGACGCAACAACCGGCGGGTTTGCGCTAGCGGTAGAGCGCGGTAACCTCCTGCAAAACAGGCGCGCAATTACAGCACAGGAGCAAAGACATGGATCTTGGTTTGAAAGACAGAATCGCGCTGGTAGCGGCGGGTAGCAAAGGACTTGGATTTGGCGTCGCGCGAGCGCTGGCGCGCGAAGGCGCGCGTGTGTCTTTGTGTAGCCGCGACCCGAACAGCGTCGACAACGCGGTACGGCAGCTTCAAAACGAAACCGGCGCGGAAGTCATGGGCGTCGCCTGCGACGTTCGCAAGCGTGCGGATATTGAACATTGGGTACAGCAATCGGTCGAACGCTGGGGACGCATCGACGCGCTGCTGGTGAATGCCGGCGGGCCGCCAGCAGCCTATTTCAAGGACATCACCGACGAGCAGTGGCAGGCAGCGTTTGAACTGACGCTGATGAGCACCATCCGCATGATTCGCGCGTCCCTGCCCCACATGCAACCGGGCAGCAGTATCCTCACGATCACATCATCGTCCATCCGCGAACCGATCGAGCAGCTTGGCCTGTCAACGGTCATGCGCGCCGGCGTCGCCGGACTGGTGAAAACACTGGCCGACGAACTGGCCCCCGATGGCATTCGTGTGAACAATCTCGTGCCGGGGCGCATCGACACCGATCGCGTGGCCCAGCTCGACCAGAATACGGCCAACCGTCTGGGGATCAGCTTCGAAGAAGCGCGCGAACGCTCGGTGCAGCGCATCCCGCTCAAACGCATGGGTACGATTGACGAATTTGGCGCTGCGGCCGCGTTCCTACTCTCGCCCGCAGCATCGTATATCACAGGCGCGACGTTGCGCGTGGACGGCGGGCAAATGCGCTCGATCTAATCCAGCATATTGGACTGTCAGAGCAAACCCAGATAAAGCGCTTGAAACGCGAGATTGTCGTGTAGCCGACCGGAACCTCACCAGAAAGAGTTGGGGATGAGGTTCCGGCCTATCCCCGCTTCAGCTTGCCATCCGATAGCGCCCAGTCGTCCGGCAAGTCGATCAGCTCGCCGTCGTCAGAGAGGCGAACGTAGCGTTCCAGATCGCTATCGAACGAACGCTTGCGTCTGATCGCGCCATCAAACGAGACGGCGCGTTGCGAGAAAACCTGTCGCAGCTTGCTATCACGAATCAGCCGGCGCGTCTGGTTAACGGCATAGGTCGCCGGCAACCAGAACATGCTTAGCATCAGAACGATAAACCACACGTCACCGCTGGTCGCATTGACTGCAAGCGTCATCCCCCAGATAAAGCAGTTGATGAGGAGCGCGAAGTCGAGCGCCGGAACCCAACCCGCGCGCAGGCGAACATCCTCATCAAGCAGGCTTTGCACTCGAAAGGCCTCCCGCGGGGTGGCGAGCAATTCAGTGTCAGCCGCTTCTATCCGCTCGTTGATTTCAGCCTGCACCGCCGCCAGCCGCCGGGTCGTTGAACTGCCGCCGTAGCGATATACCCCTATCCCATGAAGCAGTAGAATGCCAGACCAACCAGCCATAAACAGGTTAAGCCATGCTACACGCGACGTGCCCTCGTACATCGCAAACATGGCAATTGACCCGGCAAGCGCCAGCATGAACAAAAGGCAGTGAACGACGAGTCCCCTGCCCGACGCAAGCCGCCGCTCTATACGTCTCCGGATTTCAACGTAATCGAAATAGCGTTCGTTTTCATCCCACATGGCGCACACCATCCGTGTTTCTACGCTATACGCCGGAACGGAGGGCGAAGTTTCACGTATGGACATCGTAGAGCGTTACCGGTAGCCGCTTTTTGCCTCAGCTGATGGCTTTTCGCGCCTCGCGCTGCTCCTCACAACGCGCATTCCTGAGCAGCAACGCTTAGGAATTGCTCTAAACTTCACCTATCGTTTGGATATTTGTCACAAATTCCCTGAAGAATTCTTGACAGCGTTTGCAAAATTTGACTACGATCAGTTTGCAAGCGTTTGCAAAGTGCGCGCTTTTGGGAAAAGTGAGCTTTATGGCCTCAAGAAACAGGAAGCGAAACGTCACGATCATTGATGTCGCGCGGGAAGCAAATGTTTCTTATTCCACTGTCTCGCGCGTCGTCAACAACAACCCGCATGTCCGGGAGGACAAGCGGGAGCGCGTTCGCGAAGCGATGGCCAAGCTCGGTTATGTCGCCAACCCTCTGGCGCGCGGACTGGCCGGCGGCCAGGCGCAGGTGATCGGCCTGCTGGTGCGGGACCTCGTGACGGAGTACGTCGCGCAAATCCTGCTCGGCATCGATGAAGAGCTGGCAACGCACCAGTACGACCTGATGCTCTACACCACGCACCACCGCCGCGCCAAGGAATCGCAGTACATCCAGACGCTTACACAGGGCTTCATCGACGGCCTGCTGCTAATTCTGCCGCTCGATCCCGGCGCTTATTTGGAAACGTTACGACGGCACCAATTCCCCTACGTCGTCATCGACCATCAGGGTTTCGACGATTTCAGCCCGACAGTCGTGTCCACCAACACGCGCGGCGCTTATGAAGCGACCGAGTATCTCATCAAGCTTGGTCACAGGCGCATCGCGTTTATCGCAGGCTCGGAAAACACCAGCAGCGCCATCGAACGTCTTGAGGGATATCGCGCCGCGCTTCAGGCGCATGACCTCCCCTTTGATCCAGCGCTGGTGCAATCGGGCGAATTCGACCAGCCCGGCGGGTTTCACGCCGCGCAGAAGCTACTCAGTTTGCCAGAACGGCCAACAGCCATCTTCGCCGCCAATGACGCCTCTGCCATCGGCGCAATGGATGCCATTCGCAGCCATGGCCTGAGCATTCCGGGTGATGTATCCATCATCGGTTTCGACGACATCCGGCAGAGCGCATATTGCTATCCGCCCCTGACGACCGTGCGCCAGCCGTTGATCGACATGGGGCGCATCGCCACACGACTGCTGATGACATACATCGCAAATCCGGCACACCCGCGCGAGCGCGTGGTGATGAACACCGAGTTGGTTATCCGCGAGTCCTGCGCGCCACCACGAAGCGCGGGCCAGGCGTAACGAAAGGAGGCCAGGCGTCACGATTGAATTGAACGATACAACATCCGCACGCTGAATTTATACCTCTGCAAGCAAAGGAGTTTTCGATGCGTAAGTTAAGCTTGTTGGTCATGATCCTGCTGATGGTCGGCGCAGGGGCCGCTGTCGCGCAGGACGAACCGATAACAATTGATCTATGGCATATCCAGAGCACCGGCGACGGCCCTCAGTTGATTCAGCAGGCCGCCGACCGCTACATGGCCGACAATCCGCATGTCACGGTCGAAGTCGTGCCGATGCAGAACGACCCGTACAAGACCCGTATCCTCACGGCTATGGGCGCGGGCGATCCTCCTTGTATCTTCATCTCGTGGGGCGGCGGCCCGCTGTACGAGTACGTGCAGGCCAATCAGGTGGTTGACCTGACCGATTACATGACCGCCGACAACTACACCGAGCATTTCCTGCCGGCTTCGCTCTCCAACGCCACCTTCGACGGCAGAATCTACGGTGTGCCGGTCGAAAACACCGCGATTGCCGTGCTGTTCTATAACAAGGCCATCTTCGAGGAATACGGCCTTGAACCGCCCGAAACGTGGGACGAGCTGCTGACCATCGTCGACACGCTGGTGGAAAACGGCATCGCGCCCTTCTCGCTGGCCAACCGCACCAAGTGGCCCAGCTCCATGTACTACATGTATCTGGTCGACCGTATTGCTGGCCCCGAAGTCTTCGCCAGCGCCGCCAACCGCACCGGCGAGACGTTCACGCACCCGGCGTTCGTGCAGGCGGGTGAGATGATCCAGGATCTGGTCAACCGCGGCGGTTTCATCGAGGGCTTCAACGGCCTCGACTATGACACCGGCCAGTCCCGTATGCCGATTTACGCCAATCAGGCCGCTATGACCCTGATGGGTTCGTGGGAACTGGGCAACTTCCTGTCCGAAAACCCCGACTTCTACGAGAACGATCTGGGCTTCTTCCCCTTCCCGGCTGTTGAAGGCGGCGAAGGCAACCCGACCAACGTTGTCGGCACGGTGGGCGATAACTACTATCACATCTCCACCGCCTGCGAGCACCCCGATGAAGCGTTTGAGCTGATCCAGTACCTCATCGACGATGAGTCGGTTGCGCTGCGCATCGAATCTGGCCGTATCCCGCCGGTCGCGGGCGTGGCTGAACTGCTCGAAGACCCCATCCAGCAGGAAATCATGCGGATGGTCGAGGCAGCCGAATCGGTGCAGTTGTGGTATGACCAGTACCTGCCGCCCGAACTCGGCGAAGTTCACAAGGATCTGATGCAGGCGCTGTTTGCCGGAGAAATCACTCCCGAAGAACAGGCCGAGCAGATGGAAGCGGCGGTAGCCGAATACTTCGGCGCATAGCCTGCTTTCACCTGACCGAGGCTACCAGGGGCGCGTTTCGTGGCAACAATCAATAGTCCGGGCGCGCCCCTGGACCGAGGAGGAGCCTGTCAATGGATACCACCACTGCCGCCGCTGAACGCGGCATAACCCGCGCGACACGGCGCAAGCTACCCGGCTGGAACGAATACACGCCGACGATCATCCTCTTCCTGTTGCCGACCCTTGTCTTCATGGTCCTGTTCGTGGTCTGGCCCATCATCAACTCGTTCGAGTTGAGCCTGTACCAATGGAATGGCATCTCGCCGACCAGAGATTACATCGGGCTGAATAACTGGACCCGTCTCATCAGCGACCGGGTGTTCTGGAAGGCGTTCGGCAACAACCTGATCGTCGTGGTTCTCTCGATTGCCGTCCAGATGCCGCTGGCGCTGTTGCTGGCCATTATGCTGGAACGCACCACAAATCTGGTTGTGGCGCGCTTTCTGAAGACGGTTTACTTCTTCCCGATGCTGATGTCATCGGTCGCCATCGGCATTCTGTTCAAATACATCTACGATCCATCGTTTGGTCCGCTATCTCAGGCGCTCAAAGCTCTCGGCCTGGCAAGCCTGAACCGTCAGTGGTTGGGCGATCCGGGCATCGTGCTCTACTCCATCATCGCCGTCATCTGCTGGCAATATATTCCGTTCTACATGATCCTGTTTCTCGCCGCGCTCACCGGCATTCCCGAAGACCTGCGAGACGCGGCCCGGATCGACGGCGCAAACGAAGGCCAGTATTACCGCTACATAGCCGTTCCCATCATCAGCGGCACGCTACGCACGGCGGTGGTTTTGTCGCTCATCGGCTCGCTCAAATATTTCGACCTGATCTGGGTCATGTCGGAAGGCGGCCCGAATAACGCCTCCGAGTTGATGGCGACGTATATGTACAAGAAGGCGTTTCCGTCCTTCGAAATGGGCTATGGCAGCACCGTTGCGTCGGCGCTGTTCCTGATCGTTATGGGCGTAGGGCTGATCACGATGAAGCTCACCCGCCGGTTTGAAACGAAGGTGTAGGCGATGGGTGCCATACGCACGCTACGAAACGCGCCCCTTGTTCTGTTCGGGCTGATCTGGCTGTTGATCGCCGGTGTACCGTTTTATTTCATGGTCATTACCGCGTTTAAAGGGCGCTTCGAATTGATGGCAGGCGGCTCGGTCTTCGCCTTCCCCCAAAACCCGACGTTCGATAACTTCCGGGATGTTCTGACCTCAGGCACGTTTTTCAATTATCTGCTCAATAGCGTCATCATCGTGTCGGTGTCCGTCGCGCTCATCCTGCTGTTCAGTTCGATGGCGTCCTACGTTTTCGCGCGCATTCCCTTTCGCCTGAACAGCACGTTGTTCAGCCTGATCATCGCCGGGCTGGTTATTCCGCTGCACGTAACGCTGATTCCGGTTTATCTGCTCACGCGCAATCTGGGCTTGTATGACAGTCTCTGGGCGCTGCTTGGCCCCTATGTCGCCTTCAACCTGCCGATTTCGATCTTCATCCTCACGGAGTTCATGCGGCAAATCCCGCGCGAGCTTGAAGACGCCGCCCGGATCGACGGTGCAGGGCCGATGATGACCTTTTTCCGGATTATGCTGCCGCTCTCGAAGCCCGGTCTGGCAACGCTGGCGATTTATAACGCGGTCGTGCTCTGGAACGAGTTCGTCTTTGCCTTCGTGCTCATCCTGACGCCACAGAACCGGCCGCTGCCGCTGGCTATCTGGGAATATCAGGGACAGTATTCCATGAATATTCCGGCGATCATGGCCGTCCTCACGCTGTCGGCCCTACCGCTGATTGTGGTCTATATTTTTGGGCAGGAACGGGTACTCAAAGGCATGATGGCTGGCGCGCTGAAATAGCTCTGCACTTTACCTTTACACCAATTTAAGGAACGAACCATGCAAGAACGACAACTCTATATGGACGCTACCCGTCCGACCGAAGAACGGGTAAGCGATCTGCTGGCACGCATGACGCTCGAAGAAAAAGCCGCGCAGTTAGGCAGCTTCTGGATCTACGAACTGCTGGATAACATGGCGTTCGCGCCAGACAAAGCCGCCCGGCTGCTCAAGCACGGCATCGGCCACGTCACGCGGCTCGGCGGTGCGAGCAACCTGTTACCGCAGGACGCGGCGAAGCTGGCCAACACCATCCAGAAATACATCGCCGAAAACACCCGGCTGGGCATTCCGGCGATCATCCACGAAGAATGCTGCAGCGGTTATATGGCGCGCGGCGCGACCGTCTTTCCGCAGGCCATCGGCATCGCCAGCGCCTGGGAGCCAGAACTGGTGGAAGCGATGACCAGCGTGATCCGCGAGCAGATGCGCTCGGTCGGCGCACATCACGCCCTCGCGCCGGTACTCGACGTCGCACGTGACGCCCGTTGGGGCCGCGTTGAAGAAACCTTCGGCGAAGACCCGTATCTGGTCGCCGCGCTGGGCACTGCCTATGTGCGAGGCATTCAGGGAAGCGACCTGAAACACGGTGTCGTGGCAACGGGCAAGCATTTCGTCGGCTACAGCGCGTCTGAAGGCGGCCTGAACTGGGCGCCGCCGCACATCAACCGCCGCGAACTGCTCGAAGTCTATCTGCACCCGTTCGAGGCTGCAGTCCGCGAAGCCGGGCTGGCGTCGATCATGAATGGCTATCACGAACTGGATGGCATTCCCTGTGGCAGCAACCGGGAATTGCTGACCGAGATTCTGCGCGACCAGTGGAAATTCGAAGGCACCGTGGTATCGGACTATTTCGCCATCAACCAGCTTTACGAATACCACCACATCGCGCCGAGCAAAGACGCCGCCGCGCTGCTGGCGCTGGAGGCCGGGCTGGATGTGGAACTGCCGGCAACCGACTGCTTCGGCGGGCCGCTGGTGGAAGCGGTCGAAGCGGGGCGCATTCCGGTCGAACTCGTCGACCGGGCGGTGAGCCGCGTGCTGGAGCAGAAATTCGCGCTCGGCCTGTTTGAAAACCCGTATGTCGATGAAGGGGCGGTCGCCTTCGATACGCCGCCGCAGCGGGAACTGGCGCGCACGCTGGCAGAGAAGTCGATTGTACTGCTGAAGAACGACGGGAACCTGCTGCCCCTTTCGCCCGAACTCAAGTCGATTGCCGTCATCGGTCCGAACGCCGATAGCGTGCGCAATCTCTTTGGCGACTATGCCTATCCGGCGCACATCGAAACGCTGATCGAATCCCGCGAGAAATCCAGCCCATTTGGCCAGCCGGATGCCGAGGATATCCGCGAGATTGACGACTTCATCCCGGCGATCAGCATCCTTCAGGCCATCCGCGAGCGCGCAGGCGAAGGCGTCGAAGTGCGCTATGCCAAGGGTTGTGAGGTACTGGATACATCGACCGACGGCTTTGCCGAGGCTGTTGAAGCGGCAACCGGCGCGGATGTCGCCATCGTCGTCGTGGGCGACAAGGCAGGGCTGACCGACGAATGCACCAGCGGCGAAGCGCGCGACCGCGCTGTGCTCGACCTGCCCGGCGTGCAGGCCGACCTGGTGAAGGCCGTTTACGATACAGGCACACCGGTCGTTCTGGTGCTGGTGAACGGGCGTCCCGTCACGCTCAACTGGATCGCCGAGGATGTTCCCGCGATTGTGGAAGCGTGGTTCCCCGCGGAAGAGGGCGCGAACGCAATCGCCGGCGTGCTGTTCGGCGACGTGAACCCGGGCGGCAAGCTGCCGATCAGCTTCCCGCGCACGGTGGGGCAGGTTCCGGTGTATTACGGCCACAAGCCTTCCGGCGGCCGTTCACACTGGAAGGTCGATTACGTCGAAACAAGCGTCAAACCGCAATATCCATTCGGTTTCGGGCTGAGCTACACGCAGTTCAAAATCGATAATCTGCGCCTGAAACCGGCCGAAGCGCGCGCGGGAGAAACGATCACGGTGCAGGTCGATGTCACAAACACCGGCGCGCGAGCAGGCGACGAAGTGGTGCAGCTTTACACGCGCCAGGTCCCGCCCTATATCACGCGCCCGGTGAAGGAACTTAAAGGCTTCAAGCGGCTCACGCTGAACCCCGGCGAGACGAAAACGGTCACCTTCCATCTGCCCGTCAACCTGCTCGCCTTCTACGACCGCGACTACCGCTATGTCGTCGAACCGGGTACGGTCGACATTATGGTCGGCAACTCGTCACAGGATGTGCAGGCCAGCGCAACGCTGACCATCACCGGCGAAAAGACAGAAGTCGAAAAGGTCTTCTTCAGCCGGGCTGAGGTGGAATAAGCATCGCACCATCGGCGAACGACGCGCACGCACGGCAATAATCAAAGCCCCGGACACAACAATATCCGGGGCTTTGATTGTCATGGCAAATACCGGCCTTAGACAGGCAAATTTGAAAGCGCGGGCGTTTTGAAGCTCGACTGGCAAGCCGGCTCTTCCGCGGCGAAAGCCTCGAAACCCGAAATGATGTCCATCAATTCTTCGGTGATGGTATCCTGACGCCTCTGGTGATAGCGCAGCCTCAGCATGTCCAGATGCTCTTCGATGTTGTGCTCGGCAGCCTGCATCGACGCCAGCCGGCTCGCATTCTCAGCGGCCAGCGATGCGGCGCAGGCGCGAAAAAGCGCTACCAGAAGATACTGCCGGATCAGGCCGGAAAACACGACGTCCCAGTCGAGCGTCGTCGTGGGCAGTTGGTTGGTAGGCCATCGCCTGCGCTGCAATTCGCCCAACCACTGCCAGTCGATCGGCAATAACTGCACCCTTGTCGGAGCATAACTCGCCGCCGTGCGGGTTTGATTGTAAAACAACTGGACGCGCTCGATCCCCCGGTCACGCCGCCAGGCTTCGATCCGCAGGACGAGCGTTTGTACCAGCGGCACGATGCCGCCCAGCGACGCGGGAACGGCGAAAACATGATCCACAGGTTGCCCGACGCTTTCGAGCGCCGCCGCGACGCGCATCCCCACCGCCAGAACGCCACAAGATTCTCTGGCTACCCGCTGGCGCGCCATGCGTTCGGCGGCAAAAAGCGCGACCCGCTCGTTAAACTGGCCGACAAGCCCCTGTTCAGACCCGAAGATAATCGTACCGAGAGAAGCCAGTTCGCGATTGTTGACCGGCTGCTGCAGCCGCCGGTTCCTTAGGACGATCTGGAGGCCGGCCTCGATGACATGGTTATATTGCTCAAGAGCGACAACAGCCCGCTCATATTGCCGGATGTTCACGGCGGCCAGTGTTTTCATCGTTTTAACGACCGACTGCAAATCCGTCGTTGACCGGATACGCCGTGACAGCGTTGCCAGCGTTTCAGTCATCTGATCCCTGCCTTACCGAGTCCAGTGCAGCCCTGAACGCCGCGACCAGCCTTGAGCGCGTCTCGCGGTCGATCTGTTCGCCCGCCTCAATACGCGTCACGACATCACCGAACCGCTCGCGCAGTGTAGCGCGCACCAGGCGCTCGGCATCCACGACCGCATGTACCGGAACGTATTCAAACAACCCTTCGTCGACTGCCAGAAAGACAGCCAGTTGTTCGGCCACCGGCAACGGATGCCCCGGCGGTTGTTTGAACACCTCGCGCACGCGCGTGCCGTGCTCAATTGTCCGCCGGGTGCGCTCGTCCAGCCGCGTACCGAAGCGAGCAAACGCTTCCAATTCCTCGAACTGCGTATACGAAAGCCGCAGGCTTTCCGAAACCGCCCGGTAAGCAGCCAGTTGCGCCTTGCTGCCCACGCGCGAAACCGACCGCCCGATATCAACCGCCGGTAACACGCCTTTCCGAAACAGCTCAGGCGAAAGATAGATTTGCCCGTCCGTAATCGAGATGATGTTGGTCGGAATATAAGCCGAAATGTTCTGGGCTTCGGTTTCGACAATCGGCAGTGCCGTCAGTGAACCACCGCCCTCCGCCTCGCTCAGTTGGGCCGAACGCTCCAGCAGGCGGGAGTGAAGATAGAAAATATCGCCGGGAAACGCCTCGCGGCTGGGTGGGCGGCGCAAAAGAAGCGACAGCTCACGATAAGCACGGGCATGTCGTGTCAGGTCATCATAGACGATCAGGACATCGCGCCCGCGTTCGCTGAAGTATTCGGCTATACTGGTCGCAGCATACGGGGCCACGAATTGCAGCCCCGGCGAGTCGGCCGCGCTGGCCACCACCACGATGCTATAGTCCATTGCCTGACGGCTACGCAGCATTTCCACGACCTTGGCCACCGCAGCGTTGCGCTGACCGATGGCACAATAGATGCAGATCACGCCCGTACCGCGTTGATTGATGATGGTATCAAGGGCAATGGTGGTTTTTCCGCTCTGCCGGTCGCCGAGAATCAACTCGCGCTGACCGCGCCCTATGGGAAAGAGAGCGTCGATCACTTTGATGCCCGTCTGCAGCGGCACACTGACCGGCGCGCGGCTGGTAATTGGCGCGGCAGGGCGTTCGATGGGCAACCGGTCGCGTGCCTGCACCGGCCCGCCGCGATCGAGCGGCTGTCCCAGCGGATTGATGACGCGACCGATCAACGCGTCGCCAACCGGAACATCGAGCACCCGGCCCGTGCGCCGGGCTTCGCTGCCCGCTCGTAACCCCGGACGTTCATCCAGCAGGATCACGCCAATCTCGTCCGGATCGAGGTTAAAGACCATGCCCAAGCTGCCCGAACCGGGAAACGAGATCAGTTCTTCCGACTGCGCCCTCGGCAGGCCGAGAACACGGGCAATGCCGGCGCTGACGTAAATCACCTCCCCGGTTTCTCGGCTCTTCAGCCGGGGGCGAATTTCCGCCATCTGGTCTTCGATGACCGCCAGAATATGGTCAAGTTCAGATTGCAACAGGTTTTCGCTCGTCTGCGTCCGGCCTGTCATCGTGCGTTTTCCAGCATTTCCGCCACTGTCTGCTCAACTTCCGCCAGATAGCTGCCGAGCGACCACTGCAATACGCGGCCATGCGCCCGCAGCTCGATTCCGGCCACAAGTTCCGGGTCGGTCATGAAGGTGACGTTCACTTCTGGGAGCAGAGTTTCGGCAATCGTCTGGTTCAGCCGCTGTTGCGCGTCGTCTGGAAGCGGAAACGCCGAGGTGACAACGGCGTTGTGCGCGCGCTGTAGTTCGGCGATCATAGCGTGGCGCTCATCGTCGTCCAGTTGCCTGAGATGTTCGATGAACCGGCGAACCATGCGGTCTTCCAGTTCGGCATCGGCCATTTCCGCCAGCGTCTGCCTGACGACGGTGAAGACCAGTGCGCTGGTACGCCGGCGCAGATCGCGCAGAAAGTTCTCCTTTTCCTGCGCCACCGTGCGCTGCCAGCGCAAGCGCATTTCCTCAGCTTCGCGCCGCACGCGCTCAAGCGCCGCCTTCCGCTCTTTTTCAACTTCCTGCCGGGCTTGCGCCTGCAGCGCTTCCCGCTCGCGCTGAAGCCGCTGCTTTTCCTCGCGCACCGCATTGGCCTCATTCTCGGCAGTTTGCCGGGCTTCCTCGGCAGCATGCAACCGTTGGGAAATCAGGCGCTCGCGCTCGTCCATAACGCGAATGACCGGCTTATAGAGGAACAGTCGCAACAACACCAACAGGATGATGAAGTTGATGATCTGAACGACGAAGGTGAACCAGTCGATCTGCACCGCATCAGCCTCCAGCCTGGCTTACGAAAAAGTCCCAGAATGGATTGAAGAAGATCAGAATCATGGCAATGACGAAGCAGTAAATGGCGCACGACTCGACAAGCGCGATGCCGATAAACAGCGTGCGACTGATCGTGTTCGCTTCATCAGGCTGCTGGGCAATCGACGCCAGCGCCTGGACCAGCGCGCGAGCCTCGCCGACTGCGGGGGCAATCGAGCCTATTGTTATCGTCAGCCCTGCCGTGAAAATCGAAACGATACCGATGAGTGTAGTTTCCTCCATGAACCAAGCCCTCCTAATCGCGTGTGGCCGAAGCAATGAACACGGTCGCCAAAATGGCGAAGATATATGCCTGAATCAGCCCAATGACGAGGCCAAACAACTGCATGACGATCGGCACAAACAACGGCACAATGACGATCAGAATCGCCACCAGAATGTCGCCACTGAGCGCGTTGCCGAACAGACGAATGGCCAGCGCCAGCGTGCGCGACAGTTCCGACAGAATGTTGAGAGGCAGCATGATGAACGTCGGCTGGATGTAGGCACGCAGATAATCCTTCAGGCCGCGCGCCATCACGCCATAAACCGGCACCGCGATGAACACACAGAACGCCAGCGCCGCCGTCGTCGACACGGAGCTGACCGGCGATGAAAAACCGGGGATGATTGCCAACAGGTTCGAAACCGCGATAAAGAGAAATAGTGTGCCGATAAACGGCAAATAGCGATCCGGATTCTGCTGCGTCATGTCAGCAATCTGCGAGCGCAGAATCGATACCAGCGCCTCCAGCGCGCTCTGCCAGCGTGAAACCTGTGGCCCGACCGTGAGACGGCGTGTAATCAGCGCCGAACCCACGACCAGCACGGCCAGCACAACCCAGCTATAGACCACAGTGGCGTTCAGCCGAACGATGCCCAGATCAACCAGCGTGATGCTGTCAGGACTGAGTTCCACGTTCATTCACCTCCAGAGCGCCGGCTGGCGCAGCGCGTTCCCATCCTGCGCCGCCGCGCCGTGCCCGGTACAGCATCACGGTACGACCGAGGAGAAAGCCGGCCATGCTGGCAAGAACATGCTGCCAGCGACCATTCGCAGCCAGATAAAACGCCGCCAGAACAATCACCGACCGGATCAGGAAGCTGAGCAGCAGGTATTTCGCAGCCCCGCTCCGCGTCGCCACGCGCTGCAGCGTCCAGCGAAGGCCGCCAAAATAGAACGCGGCACAGGCAATGCCGACACCGAATGGAAACAGCAGCAGGCCGATCTCATTCCATATCATCATCTTCGTCATCGTCCTCATATACCTTGCGCCGCTCGCGTTCGACCCATAGCCAGGCGTTGATACACCCAATAGCCAGACCAAGAAAGAAGAAGCCCAGCGTCCATGTGCCGGGGTAAATGGAATTGACCCACAGAGCAACCGCGATACCGATCAACGTCGGGACCGTGATCAGCCAGCCGACCATGCCGAAGACGCCCAGACCGGACCAGACCGTCGGCGGATGGCGCTGCCTTCGCCTGCGGCGGCGTTCCTTACTGGCTATCTCCCGGAGCAACTGCTCGCGTTCGTGCCGGGTTTCCTCGTCTAGGTCTGGCGGCGCTGGCACACTACTCTCCCAGAGTGATAAAACGCCGGACGATTTCCATCTCAAGGCCGTGCAGAGCCGCTCTTGCCCGCCGCTCCTGCTCATCGAGGTGCTTGAACTCGCGCTCGACCACCTCGCGCAGAACGCTCAGGCTTTCTCCGAAAACCGCGTTGCGCGTGGCCACACGCACATCAGGCCCAATCTTGACCAGCACGCCTTCATTCAGGGCGACCAGATCCTCGTCGCCATCGGGCCGGACAAATGTCATCACACCCGGAACCAGCAGCGTGACAAAATCGACGTGACGCGGCAGTAATATTCGCGCGCCGTCTGGCGTTTCGATGCCGATTTTCACGACTTCGGTATCGACCAGCACCTCACTGGGCAGGAAGACCCTAAGCCTCATCGCGCACCTCATCAATGCTGCCGATCATGTACAACGCCTGCTCAGGATAATCGTGGAAGCGGTCGTTCAGGATCTGCTCGCAGCCATCGAGCGCGGCTTCCAGCGGCACCAGTCTGCCCGGCTGGCCGGTGAACTGTTCCGTTGTGAAGAACGGCTGGGTCAAAAAGCGTTCCAGCCGGCGGGCGCGATTCACGATGCGCTGGTCTTCGCGCGATAGCTCTTCGATGCCCAGCATGGCAATCACGTCCTTCAACGACTCATAGTGAGCCAGCGTTTCCTGGATCGCCCGGGCGATGGTATAGTGACGCTGGCCTACAATATGCGGCACCAACATGCTCGATTCCGACTGCAGCAGATCGATCGCCGGGTAAAGCCCACGACTGGCACGCTCGCGCGAAAGCGCGATGATCGCCGAAAGATGAGTGAAGGTATGCACCACTGCCGGGTCGGTGAAGTCGTCTGCCGGTACGTACACCGCCTGAACCGACGTTATTGCGCCGGTGGCCGTGCTGGTGATCCGCTCCTGAATTTCAGCGAGTTCGGTGCTTAGACTCGGCTGGTAGCCGAGGCGCGAGGGTAACTGCCCCATCAGGCCGGAAATCTCCGCGCCGGCCTGAACAAAGCGGAAAATGTTGTCGATCAGCAGCAACACGTCCTGCGCTTCGTCATCGCGGAAATATTCTGCCATCGTCAGCGCTGCGTGCCCGACGCGGAAGCGCGCCCCCGGCGGTTCGTTCATCTGGCCGAAGATCAGTACGCTCTTGTCAAGCACGCCCGCGGCTGCCATGTCGCGATATAGTTCCTCGGCCTCGCGCGAGCGCTCGCCGATGCCGCAGAACACGCTGATGCCTTCGTAATTGCCGACCACGTTGTTGATGAGTTCCGTGATCAGCACGGTTTTTCCAACGCCTGCCCCACCAAAAAGCCCGGCCTTGCCGCCCCGTTCGAGTGGCGCGAGAACGTCTATCGCTTTGATGCCGGTTTCGAACACTTCCGAAGATGTCGTCTGGCGGCTGATCGGCACCGGCTTCTGGTGAATGGAACGCCATTCAACACCTTCCAGCGGCTGGCCAAGGTCGATGGGTTCACCGAAGACATTGAACATACGTCCAAGCAGCGCCCGACCAACCGGTACGCGCAGCGGCTGGCCGGTATCGATCACCACATCTCCCCGGGCCAAACCTCGCGTCGGTGTCAAAGCAACGCCGCGAATAGTCTGCTCATCCAGATGGTTGACGACTTCGATGACGATTTCCTGGTGCGCTCCCGTCCGTAGCGCGTTATACAGTTCCGGAAGGCGATGGGTGAAGCGAACATCGACGACGCTGCCACGCACGCGCGAGACGTGACCATAATTGGCATCGTCGGTTGCGTAGGGCGCATTTGCCATAACGATCGCTCTCAAAAACCTACCGGGAAACCGGGAATACGGATGGTGAACATACTGGCGATGCGGCCATGTGCTCGACAGCGGCGAGCAATGGACGATCCCGACATAGCGCCTCTCAAGACGTGCAGGCGCCTTTCTCTTAGTCTGTAGATCGTGTGTGGAAAGGCGCCCGGAGGCGCGCCATGGATGGGAGAGCAAAATTCACAGGCAGGCTGGCAAGGTGGGAAACAGCCGGTTTCATCCGGCAGCTTCGCCAACATTGCCGCTGCTCTCCCCGACGTAAAGAATGCCGTCAGGCAATAACCCCGATCCGACATCGTTACCGGCAGAGCCGGACTCGATCGAGCTTTAATATATTGTGACAGATTGCACAAACACGGTCAACAAGACCGACCGCATGATCAGTTGCCGGCTCGCTGAGCGGGATCAGGAATAAGAAGTTCTTCAGTGAGGCGGTAGTGACATCTATACCGAGGAACGCTACAGGCGCTCACAACCGCACGACGCGAAAGCCCCAGTCGTGGCTCCAGCCGTGAAGATAGCCGCCGTTGCGATAATCCACGGCCAGATCGCCCGGCGTGTTGCACCACCATGAGCCGCCCCGTAGCACCCGGTCGGTTGCGGGCAGGCTGATGTCGGTGCTGCCGGTATAATAGTCATTCAGGCACCATTCCCAGACATTGCCTGCCATATCCAGCACACCGAACGGACTTGCGCCATCGGGGAACTGGCCGACCGGCGTCGGGCCGTCGGTGTTGAAGTTGCAGCGCGACGGATCGAACTGATCCCCCCACGGAAAACGCCAGCCTGTGTCTCCCTGAGCCGCGCGCTGCCACTGCTGCTCCGTTGGCAAACTGATGTGTTGGCCAAGCTGCGCGCTAAGCCAGCGGGAAAACGCGACCGCTTCATACCAGCTTACGTTTGTGCGCGGCAGGTTGTCGCCGGGGTGTGCCGTATACGGCGGTGCGGGGTTTTCCGCGTGGAACGCCTGCGCATCCTGAGAAAACGCCCACCACTCCGGGCGAGCGTATCCATCTTCCGCCCGGACAAACAGATCGTAGTCGGCGTTGGTCACCGGAAGCCGGGTGATGGCAAAGGCAGGCACGGTGAACGTCTGCCCCGTTTCAAGCGTCACCTTGCCCGGGGGAATAGAGATCCAGTCAAATCGGTCTAAAGTCACGCCAGCAGCCTCGATTGCAGAGTAACGGCCAGCAAAGCGCCGGGCATTCACTCCCGGCAGGCAGTCAACGGTTATGGCCTATCTAAAGCATTTCCCGCGATTTTATGCTATTTTCGGCGCTTGCTGCCAACTGTCACCAGTGAATGGAGTTATACAGGCATTATGCGAGTTCAAACGCGCGTACTGATCGTTGTGCTATTGGTACTGGCGCTGACCGGCGCTTCCGCCCTGAGCGCCCAGAGTAGCGGTGCCCTCACCATCGGTCTGGCGACCGAGCCTGTGTCGCTCGATCCGGCTAAAGGGCTTTTCATCGCCGAACAATGGGTGCTGATGAACATCTACGACACGCTCACGCGCGTCGATCAGGCGGGCGAGCTTCATCCGGGTCTGGCTACAGGCTGGGAAGTGAACGACGATGCCACCGAGTTCACGTTCACGCTGCGCTCCGATGTCACGTTCCACGATGGCACGCCGTTCAATGCACAGGCTGTGAAAGCCTATTTTGACCGCATTGCTGAAGCCGGTGATCCCGTCGCCATCGCGACGAGCGTTCTCTCCGGCTATGTTGAAGCCGAAGCCGTAGATGACACAACGCTGGTGGTTCGATTCGCCGATCCCAAGCCGATTTTCCTCAACGACCTGAGCCGGCCATGGATGGGTATTCCCTCGCCTGCTGCCAGCGGCGAACTCGATACCAATCCGGTTGGGAGCGGCCCCTTCGTCTTTGAGGAGTGGACGCCGCAGGACCACATCACCCTGACGCGCAACGAGGCCTATGCCTGGGGGCCGGAATTTGCCGCGACCAGCGGCGCGCCACTGGTCGAAACGGTTACCTTCCGCTTCCTGCCCGAAGGCGCGACCCGGCTGACGGCGTTGCAAAGCGGCGAAATCGACATCGCCGAAGAGCCGCCCGCGTTCGGCGTCCAGTCGCTGCTCGATACCGGCATGTATAAGCTCGAAACCTTCCCCGCGCCCGGCATGCCGTCGCACATGATGATCAACACGGAGCATTCGCCGACCGACGACATCCGCGTTCGTCAGGCCATGATCCACGCCGTCGATCAGGAACAACTGGTTCAAACGGCGTTCGCCGGGCTGCAATCACCCGCGTTTAACGTCCTGTCACCGACGACATTTGGCTACAGCGAGGAAGCAGCGAACCTGTATCGCTATGACCCCGAACGCGCGGCGGCCCTGCTGGATGAAGCCGGATGGGTGGACAGCGACGGAGATGGTATCCGTGACAAAGACGGCCAGCCGCTGACTATCGTCTATCCCGCGCTGCCGGCCTATGAGGAAGCGTATATGGAACTGCTGGCCGCGTACCTGAACCAGGCCGGTATCGCAGTCGATATTCAGACGATGGACGACGCCGGTATTTTCGAGTTTGCGGCAGCCGGCAACCATCATATCGTCAACATGGGCTGGACCAGCAGCGATCCGGGCGTGCTGAGCTTCGTCTACCATTCGTCGAACATCGAAGGCGGTTCGGCTTTCACGCGCTTTGTCGACCCGGAACTGGATGCCGCGCTGGAGAACGCTGCCACGGAGCTGGACGAGGAGGCGCGAGCCGCATTGTACGAGCAGGCGCAGATGATCATCATGGAAAACGCGCTCGCCATTCCCCTGTACAACTACGATCGCGTGATGGTCATGGACGCGCGCGTCGAAGGCTGGGTCTTCGATCCTGAAGGCTATCCGCTACTGTCGCAGATTTCGCTGGCGGAGTAGAGCGCAGAAACCGGGAATGAGGGCTACCTTTTAACCTCCATGAACCGATACCTTGTTCGCCGGTTTTTTCTGTCGTTACTGGTCCTGGCCGGCGTTTCCGTGCTGACGTTTCTGATTCTGCATCTTGCGCCTGGCGACCCGGTCTACGCGATCCTCGGTCGCCAGGCGGCAAGCGCTGAGTCGGTACAGGCGCTGCGGGCGAGTCTGGGACTGAACGACCCGTTGCCGGTGCAGTACGCGCGCTTCCTCGAAAATATTGTGCGCGGCGACCTTGGCACGTCGATCCGAACCGATCGTCCGGTCATCAGCATGATTGCCGAGCAGTTGCCAAGCACTATCCAGCTCACGCTGGCATCAATGGCCATTGCTACGGTCGTCGGTCTGTTCATCGGGCTGGTATCCGCCCTGAATCGCGGTCGCTGGCTGGATCGCGTGCTGACGGTGGCGATCATTGCAGGCGTCTCAATGCCGACCTTCTGGCTCGGCATTCTGCTGATCCTGCTGTTTTCGGTTCAGCTTCGCTGGCTGCCGAGCGCAGCTCCGGCCAGCGACCCGCGCAGCCTGATCCTGCCAGCGCTAACGTTGGGGCTGGCGGAAGCGGCGGTCATCGCTCGGATCGTGCGCGCCAGCCTGATCGACGTGCTTGACCAGCCCTATCTGATGGTCGCCCACGCCAAAGGGCTTCGGCCACGACGTATCAACTGGCGGCACGCCCTGCCCAACGCCATGATTCCGATTGTCAGCATTCTTGGGCTACAGTTTGGCCTGCTGCTGTCTGGCTCGGTAGTGGTAGAGGCGCTGTTCGCCCGACCAGGACTGGGACGCCTGACCGTTACGGCGATTAACAGCCGCGACTTCCCGCTGATTCAGGGTATCGTGCTGGTCATCGCCATCATTTACTTACTGGTGAATACGCTCACCGACCTGTTGTATGCGGTGATCAATCCGCGCGTCCGCCTGACGTGAGCGCGATGAATTCCGGAGCGCGCTGGCCTGCCGGCCGCCAGCATGGATGGCCAACTTGGCTGCTACGACTGCTATCCTGAACAACAAACGACACCCGTTTCGCCGGTTACTGCGCCAGCCGGGCGCGGTAATCAGCCTGCTTATCCTGATCGGCCTTGTCGCCGCCACCGCCGGAGCGCCTTTGCTCGCCAGCAGGCCGCCGAACGAGGCGAATCCACTGGCTGCCTTTCGCCCGCCCGACGCCGAGTTCCCTATGGGAACCGACAATCTGGGGCGCGACATGCTGGCCCGCTTTCTCTATGGCGGGCGCGTGTCGTTGCAGATCGGCCTCTTTGCGGCGGCAATTGGCGCGGTGATCGGCGTGACAATCGGCCTGATCGCCGGCTATGCGGGTGGCTGGATCGATTCGGTGATCGGCTGGTTCATCGAGGTGCTGATGACCTTCCCCGGCGTGCTGCTGGCGTTGATCGTCGTCGCCATCCTCGGCCCCGGAGTCGTCAACGTCATGATCGCGGTTGGCGTCAGCTTCGTGCCTTCGTTCACGCGCATGACCCGGGCGGCGGCTCTGCAAGTGCGCGAACAGGACTATGTCACCGCGGCGCGCGCTTTTGGCAGCAACGACTTCTCCATCATCGTGCGCCATATCGCGCCTAACGTCATTCGCCCGGTACTGGCGCTGATCACACTGGGAACCGGCTCGGCAATTCTGGAGGCCGCCGCGCTCAGTTTCATCGGGCTGGGCGTTCAGCCACCTGACCCGGAATGGGGCGCTATGCTAAACGCCGGGCGTGCGTTTGTCGGCCAGGCGTGGTGGGTGACGGCGTTTCCCGGGCTGGGGATCTTTCTCACCGTGCTGTCAATCAATCTGCTGGGCGACGCGCTTTCCGATGTCGCGGCGGGAACCGATCTGTAGTTTTCACCGATCCGATTTGCAGAGGTCAAACAACTTCAGCCGGTTCCTTTCCTCTCCCGTTTGCAGTCCTAAAGCGGGAGTAGCAATCATCTGTATCGCATTGAACCTAGGTGCAAACATCCGGCTTTCGGGAAAGGAGCGCCATGAACGGGCATTCCCTTATCATCACGAACGGGATCATTCACACGCTGAACCCGCAGATGCCTTCCGCACAGACAATCGTCGTCCGCGACGGACGCATTTCAGCAATTGGCGGCAAGGAACTGGTAGACGAGGCCCGCGATGTCAGTCAGGTGATCGACCTTGATGGCGCTTGCGCCGTTCCCGGCTTCATCGACACCCACGTGCATTTCACAATCACCGGACTTGGGCTAATGGCGATAGACGTTTCGGGCGTCGGTGACCTTGCCGAAGTGTTGCGCCGGATCGAGCGTTACGCTGCCGCGCTACCCGCGGACGGACTCGTTCTGTGCAGCGGCTTTCAGCCGGAACTGAATCCGGACAAACGCTTTCCATCGCCCGAAGAAATGGATCGAGCAAGCGAAGGACGCCCGGTTTACGTCATGGATCGCAGCGGACACTGGTCGGCGGTCAACGAAGCAGCGCTTGCCCTGCTCCCTGTGAATGAAAATACGGAAGGCATCGGGCGTGACGCTGAGGGTGCGTTTACTGGCGTGCTGACCGGCCAGGCGAATCTGGCCGCCTTCGACAATTTATGGAAGGTATTCAAAGCGCAGGTTGGCACGCGCGAAGCGTTCGAGCGCGCGGCAAAGCTGGCGGTTGAAGGTGGCATCACCACGGTGCACGCGCTCGACGATCTTGAAGACGTGGAAGCCATGCTCGCTCTACAGGACGAGCTGCCGGTGCGTCTCGTGCCGTATACGCAATCCCACGACGTGGCAGCGGTCAGGCGGCTTGGTCTGCGGCAGATCGGCGGATGCGGTCAGGTCGCGCTCGATGGCGATTTCGGCCCACGCACGGCGGCGCTGCTAGAACCCTACGCCGGAGAACCGCCCACGCACGGCACGCTCTATTTCTCTGACGATGACGTGAAAGCCTATGTCGAGCAAGCACACGCGGCGGGAATGCAAGTCGCGCTGCATACGGTCGGCAGCGCGGCCATCGAACAGCTTTTGCAAGCCTATGAGAACGCGCTTGCCAACTATCCTCGACGCGACCATCGCCACCGGATCGAGCATTTCGAGCTGCCCGCGCCGGGACAGGCCGAGCGAGCGCGACAGCTCGGCGTTCTACTGGCGCTCCAACCGGCTTTCAATTACTTCTGGCCGCACGACGGCGAATATCCGCAGTTGGTCGGGGAGGAACGCGCCGGGCGCGTCGACCCGATACGCAGCGTGCTCGATGCCGGCGTCGAAGTCGCCTTTGGTTCCGACTCGCCGGTCACGCCGATGCAGCCGGTGCTCTGGATGCATGCGGCGGTCAACCACTCGAACCCGCGCGAACGTATCGACGCCGCGACAGCGCTGAAACTCTGTTCGGCGGCGGGCGCGCGCTTTGCCTTCGAAGAAGCGGATAAAGGCACGCTGGAAGCCGGCAAACTGGCGGATATCACGATCCTCGACCGCGACCCGCTGCAGGTTCCTGCTTCGGAAATCAAGGATGTGCACGTACTGAAGACGATCGTCGGCGGGCGCGTGGTCTATGACCGCAGGTAAATCGGATTAGTCAGAGCGCGTATCTGGTCGCGCGCTTCGCCGTCAACCAGTTGCGCCCGCACGTAAAGCGAAGCGCCGACCGCCAGCGTCATCTCCAGGACCAGTTCGTCCTCAGCCACGCGATGCTGCAACAGCAGTCCTTCGCTGCCCCATAACTCAAGGACAGCGCCCGCCGCCCCGGTCACGCCAATCTCTACCGGCAGCTGCCCGTCCGGCGGGCGCGAAACGACATCTCCCATCATCGCCTCGCCGGACCTGAGAGACAGCCGCGGGCCGTCCGGCCCTTCGCTGACAAAGGCATGACCGGCGCGCAAACCATCTAACAAGCCGGCGGCGGTCGGCGTTCCGGGGCAGTAAATCCAGGTCGTCGGCGTCGCCAGCCGCGCTACGTGTTCGGTTTTCAGGAAGTGCATATCGCTACCGCCGACGGCGACGCGCCGCTGCCCCTGTTGCAATCGCTGCTCCCAAAACCGGAGCGCAACGTTATTCATCAACCGCCACGGGCCATTCCAGACCTCGATGCAATGGCTGAGGTTAACGTCCTCATATTCCCACGGCGGGCCAAAAGGGCGTGGATGATTGCACGACGTGAGCGCCCCGCCTTCGATGGCGAACTCAATCGCGCGGCGCATATCATCGGCAGACTGCACGCGAAAATCAATCCATTCCCGAGGCGCCCAGACATTCCAGTGGCCTTTGTAGGTCGTCACCTCATAGCCGGGGATGAGGATGATCGGCTGCGGGCCAAGCTCGGCCAGTTCGACCAGATGGGTAATGTTGTTGTGGTCCATGATGGCCAGAAAATCGAGGCCCAGCGCCGTGGCAGCCTGAATGACCTCGGCAGCGGTCGAATCGCCATCGCTGTGGATCGTGTGACAGTGGAGCTCGCCGCGATACCAGCCCGACTCTCGCGCCGGCAGATCGGCGTTCGGGCTATCAAGCCGCAACATTGGCGGGAAGTCATCGACCCGCTGATCGCCAAACGTGAAGGTGATCGTAATTTCATAGTCGCAGCCGCGCGGCCCGACTTTATAGAAGCCGAGCGGAATATGCCACGTTCCGGCGGTCAGCGGCCCGCGCAGATAACCGGGCGTCGCGTCATCGGTCGCCACGAAAAACTGGTCGCGCGCGCTCCCCGTCCAGCCGCGAAAGCCGCCCTTCAGAAACTCAGCGCCGCGCCAGTCGAACAGGCCGATATCGACCGTGTTGCCGCCCACCAGATGCGGATCACTGTGAATCCGATCATTGTAGCTGTAGCGAATGTCGATCCGGCTGACACCTTCGGGCACATCGAACGGCACGTCCTGATAGAATTTCTCGCGCCCCGGCGGCACGTGCCCGCGAATGACCAACTCGCGCTGTTTCATCGGTTTGTCAGGCATCCGAATGAACCTGCTTTCACTACCAGCCGGACAGCGTGGCGAATGAGGCCTCACGCCACCAGTTCGTTGTTTTCGCCATAGACGAATACGCGCTCAGGATCGAAGCTCAACCAGATGGTTTCAGGCAAAGCAGGCGGTTCGTCCTGGAACAGGCGCACCGATACCAGCGATTCGCCCACCTGCGCGATCACCAGCGATTCGCCACCCAGCGGCTCAACGACATAGACGCGACCGGGTATGCTGTCCGGCGCTTCGTCGGTTTCGATCCTGACGTGTTCGGGGCGCACGCCAAGCGTCACCTTGCTCCGATCCGGCAGCTTTTCGGCCAGCGCCGCGCCAACAGTGGCCAGCGGCAGTGACGCCCCGCCGTTGATGACCAGCCGGCGCGCGCCGATGTCGACTCGCGCTTCAAGCAGATTCATCGGCGGGCTGCCGATGAACGACGCAACGAACAGGTTAGCCGGGCGACGGTAAACGTCCAGCGGCGCGCCCAGTTGCATGATACGACCGCTCTGCATGACGGCAATACGGTCGGCCAGCGCCATCGCTTCCGCCTGATCGTGTGTCACGTAGACCGCCGTGATGCCCAGTTCGTGCTGGAGGCGTTTCAGAAAAGCCCGCGCTTCGACACGCAGTTTGGCGTCGAGGTTGCTAAGCGGTTCGTCAAACAGAAAAACCTGCGAGTGATGCACGACCGCCCGCGCGACCGACGCGCGCTGCTGCTGCCCACCCGAAAGCTGGCCCGGACGGCGCTCCAGCAACTGGCCGATCTGGAGGCGCTCGGCCACCTCGGTCACGCGCCGCGTCAGTTCATCGCGCCCCACACCGCGTACCTTAAGCGGATAGCCAATGTTTTCGAGGATGGTCATGTGCGGATAGAGCGCGTAATCCTGAAAGACCATCGCGATATCGCGGTCACGCGGCGGCAGATGGGTCACGTCGCGGTCGCCGATGAAAATGCGCCCGCCGTCCGCCTGTTCCAGCCCGGCGATCAACCGGAGAGTCGTCGTTTTGCCACAGCCGGAAGGGCCAAGCAGCGCGATAAATTCGCCATCGTGAATATCCAGACTCACCTGGTCAACGGCGACCACAGAGCCAAAACGGCGGGTTACCTTGTCGAGAATGACTTTAGCCATGATGATTTTCCAGAAACGCCTAGCGCTTGATGCCGCCAAAGAAGCGAAAGCCAAAACGCCAGTTGATTAGCAAATACAGGAGCAGCACCGGAACGGTATACAGGAAGGCGTAGGCCGAAACCAGCGTCAGATTGGGCGTGCCTGCCTCGCTGTAGAACGAATAAAAAGCAATCGAGGCGGGCATGTTCTGTGGGCTTCGCAACAGAACCAACGGCACCAGAAACGCACCCCACGCGTTGACAAAAGCCCAGATGGCGACGACCACCACGCCCGGACGTACCAGCGGCAGCGCCACGTCCCAGAAAACCCGCAGTGGCGACGCGCCACAGACCAGCGCCGCCTCTTCATACGAGCGCGGAATCGAACTGACGAAATCGCGCATGATGAAGATCGCAGAAGGCAGTAACCCGCCTGTCATGATCAAAATGACGCCGATATGGGTGTCGATCAGGCCGAGGCGATACGCCAGCAGGAACAATGGCACCATCGCCGCCGTGCCGCTCACAACCGACGAAAAGAGGATCAGGATATACACCAGTAGATCGCTGCCCGGCACGCGCGTGCGCGAAAGCGCGTAAGACGCCAGCGTCGCCACGATTGCGATCAGCACCATGACGCCGCCGCCAATGATCAGGTTATTGACGAAGAGCGCGCGGATGGCGAACTGGTTATTGAAAACCACTTCGAAATTAGCCAGCGACGGCGGTTGGGGAATGGAGACGCTGAGCGTGGCCCGTTCGTTAAACGGCGCGGTGATCAGCCAGAGCATCGGCAGCGCGAAGAACAGGCCGAGCACGGTCGCCAGAAGCAGCGTCAGCAGTCGTAATATCGGGGAACGCTGGTCGATCATGCATCTACCCTCTGCCGCCGAAGCGTGCTCAAATAGATCAGCGCCAGTGTGAGATTGATGAACATCATCACCACCGCAATTGCCGCGCCCTGACCGAAGCGGAAGAACTGGAAAGCTGTCTTGTAGGTGTAGATGGAAACCAGTTGGGTGCGATTCGTCGGCCCGCCACCCGTCAGCAAGTAGGGCGTGAAAACGTTAAACGTCCACAGCGTGATCAGGATCAGGTCGGTGGCGATGTGCCCGCGCAACAGGGGAACCAGAATGTCGCGGAACTTCTGCCACGCGGAAGCGCCGGCAACATCCGCTGTTTCGATGTAGGACGGCGGAATCGTCTCGAGCGCCGACTGGAACAGCAGCATCGAAAAGGCCGAACCGCGCCAGGTGTTGAAGATGATTATCGAAAGCAGCGGATAATCGAACAGCCAGTCCGGCTTGCCCAACCCGAGCGCTGAGAGGATCATGTTCAGCGTGCCAGAGTCGCGGTCGAGATAGGCAAACCAGGCAAACGCTACCACGACTTCCGGGATAATCCATGCCAGAACGGCCAGCGTGGTTACGATGCGTCGCGCCCAGCCTTTGCGCCGGTAGAACAACACCGCGATCAGCAAGCCAAGCCCGGCCTGCCCGATCAACGCCGAACCCAGCACGAACTGGACTGTAATCAGCAGCGACGCCCCGAACTCGCCAGAGCGCATCCAGCGACTGAAATCGAACAGCCGCGCGTAGTTTTCCAACCCGACGAACTGGGGATTAGCCGCAGTCGCGCCCGTCAGCGTCTGGTTGGTGAAGCTGATGATGATCACCCAGATAAACGGGAAGATCAGGAAAATAGCGACAAAGAACAGCGCGGGCAGAAGAAACAGGATTCCAATCCGCGCAGGGAAAATACTTGGCTTGTGCTCCATGAAAAAATCCGTGACCCAGGCGGGGCCGGAACGGCGCTTGCCGTCCCGGCCCGGGAACGTCGAAAGAAATTACTCAAGAGGGATGCGGATGACGTTCTCTTCGCCAACCAGTTCAGTCACGGCTTCCGCATAGGCTTCGAGGGCCTCTTCGGGTGACATTTCGCCAGAGACCACGCGCTCGGTCATGAGCTGGACCTCAACCGAAATCTGCGGATATTCGGGAAGCTGCGGACGAACGGTTGAGAGGCTGAGCGCCGCGTCCGCCATGGCGGTCATGGTCGGGTCACCGGCTACCGGCACGTCGTCGCGGAAGCTGATACGCGGCTGGATCAACTGGAAGGCGCGCACTGCATCGACATCCGACATGTGCGACAGCAGACCCCACGCCAGCTCAGGATGTTCGGTGTTCGGGTTGAGAATCCAGCCCGTACCGCCGGAGATGGTCACGTAGTCCTGCCCACGATAACCAGCACCCGGCTCCCGCGCCGGCATGAGCGCAAAGCGAACCAGCGAATTGCGCTGTTCAACACCCATCAGTTCGAACATCGGTGAGCGCCAGAAGAAGTCACCTTCGACCAGCATACCGACTTCGCCATTGGCGAACGCCTCGAACGAACGCTGGCGGCCATCCTCGACCAACTGCATGCGCGCGTCGCCCAGCTCACGATTCACGTAAATTTCCTCATAGAAGCGCAGCGTTTCGAGCAGGGCCGGGCTGCTGACGATCCACTTCTCTTCGTCGAAGTCATACAGGTGATGCCCCGCGCCAAGCAGCGCCATGAAAAAGCCCTGCATCGTCGTCGCTTCGCCCATCGGCGTGCCGGCATTCAACTGAATGGGAATCTCGACGCCCGCTTCCTTAAGCTGTTCGGCGGTTTCCAGAATGTCGGCCCAGCTTGTCGGCTGCCAGGGCACTTCGATACCGGCTTCGGTGAACACGTCTTCACGATAGTAAATCACGCGCACGTCCGTGCCCACGGGAATGCCATAGCGCTCGCCGCGATAGCTCAGCAACTCCTGAATGGCCTCCGGAATATGCTCCCAGCCATCCCACTCGTTCACGATTTCGCCGGCAATCGCTTCGAGCGGCTGAATCAGCCCGGCATCAACGAATTCGGGAACCCAGAAGCCGTCGAATGACATCAGGTCTGCGCCTGCGCCAACGCCGAGGTCCAGCGCGTACTGCTGCTTAAGCTGCTCGTCGCTGCCGCCGAACTCGACCAGTTCCACGGTGACGTTCACGCCCTGTTCCGCCATCCGTTCCTCAAAGGTCGGGATGACATACGTCTTGAGCCAGACGACCAGATTACTGTTGACGCCACCTTCGACGCAGCGACACGTCATGGTGAGCGTCACGGCGTCATCCTGCGCGCCGACACCAGCCGCGCCAAGCACCATAATGGCCAGCGCTGCCAGCATTACCAGTAATTTATACCTGTGCATATCAAACATCTCCTTAATATGAACCAGACACCGGACCAGCGGTTCAGTCCGGCTGGCCGGCGTAACCATACCCTTAGACGGATTAACTTTAATCAGCGGGCGACCGGAAACACGGCAGCCACGCTGATTGGCCCGTAAGCGACCACCGCTTCGACTATCCGGGCCTCTGTCGACAGGCACGGAGATTATTTGATATTCAAGCGCGGCAAAAATCATCCTTTCGTATGATTTTTACGGCGCTCTGATCTAAATTTAGAAGCAAACGGCATCTGTTCAAAGGCCCATAATACCTGATTAGTCCGTGATATCAGTCACCTTCGAACAGGCGCTCTCCGCGCGCCAGCCGCTGGGCGATGTTGAAAACTTGCCCTTGCGACCGGCTGGTAGGCGCGTGTGCCGCCAGATAGCGGGCAGCCGCGATGAGGACATGAGCGCGTTCCTGTTCATCTTCCAACAGTTCCGACTGCCTGAACGCAGCCTCGACCGCTTGAATGGTATGAAAATCCCGGTTCTCGCGTAGCAGCAGGGAGCCGAGCGCCGCCTTTAGCTCGCCCACGTCTCCACCGGCGTACAGATAACGCGCCACCAGCTCGCCAGCGGAGTTGACCTGTTGCTGGCGGTCAAGCAGCGCATCGAGCGCACGCAAGTCTTCGGGTGTCCCGCCATTTCCGGTGGGCTGCGGAATCCGGGCTGCAGGGATATTCAGGAATCTGTCGAGGTAGACGCTCATCGCCGCATCGAATACGCCGCGCAGCAGCGTTGTCGATGGCGAACGCCGCAACCCCTGATGCACGGCGTTGGCGAAGGTGAAGGTGTGCAGCGCCGTGTCCCAGTCGCCAAAGTCATTGCTGGTATGGAAGCGCGCGATCCGCAGCGCGGCGGCATAGGCGACTCGCCCGGCCAGCGCGGTTTCCTCACAACCCTGGCGCAGCGCTTCCAGGAGCGCATCCACAATCGCTGCCGGATCATCGCCGAGCAGTACGGGCGTCAGCGCCGCCTGCCCTTGCCACTGGCCACGCCGCCCTCGCCCCTCTTCCAGAGCCGCCTCAAGCCGGTCAAAAGCGTTGTCCAGCAACTCAACCAGATCTACCGGATAACGCCACTCATTGGCCTCTTCCATCCGGGCAGCGCCGGCATAGCCACTCGCCAGACTGCTCAGCACCGCCTCAGCATGTTCCCAGCCGATGATATCGAGCGCTTCAAACGCCTTATTAGTGAAATCCAGACGGTGGCCAACATCGATGTAGCGATGGTCTGTAGCCGCCGCGAACAGCATATCGGCCAGTTGCTCCATGCTAGCCCCGGCGCGAATGGCAGACACGATGCAGCGCTCCGCCCCCTCGCTGTCGCGGACTTCAATGAACTGGCGGAACCAGCGTGTCAGCGTGGCGACATCAGGCGCGTCACCAGGCAGCGGACGCAGTATGAAGCGCGGAGCCTCGCCATCCGTGTCCGACGCCACCGCTGACAGGCCGTGGTAAAGCGCGCGCGCCCGGTCTTCCGGCCTGAGCGACGGCATCAGGTTCATCATGCAGGTCAGGATGGTCAGCCCTTGCCCCCAGCCACTCCGTCGAAAGCGAACACCATAGTCAACTGCTGTCGCGAACGACTCACGAACCGGAACGCCCTCTTCGACCAGCGCAATAGCCGACTTGGCCAGCACCAGCGAGATATTGCGCTCCAGCCCATCGCGCAGGCGCTGGCGGTAATAACTCACGGAGTCCTGCGGCGGGCTAACATCGACCCAGACCTCGTCGCCGCGAATTTCGACGGGAAACGTTCGCACGTCGTCCGCCCACGGATCGAACGTGCCGCCGGTCGCCAGATCGAAGCGCGCATGATGCCAGTGGCAGACGAGAACGCCATCGCGCACTGTGCCGCGATCCAGTGGAAAGCCCATATGCGGGCAGCGATTGTCCACCGCGAAGACCTGATCGCCCGACGCAAATAAAGCCACCGTTTGCCCGCCAACCTGAACCGCCATGCACCCACGCTGCCGCACCTCTTCAAGGCGCGCAGCACGCACAAATGTCTCTTTTACCGAAGTCGTCATAAAGCCTCCTCAATAAATCCTCTTTCCGGGGCCAGGTTTCAAGCCGAGCCTAAACACCCATCGCGGCGTCCGCACTGTACAAAAGGACTGAATTGGAGGCGCGAAACCAGATGTGGAAGCCGGACGCTGGCTAACGAGGGAAATTGCCAGACAACTGCGCGATGTTCAGGATGTTGCCCTCGCTATCCTTGAACCATGCACCCCGATGACTGCCCATGACGGCGACGCCATTCGTAGTTTTCAGGTTTGGCGTATCGTATTCCTCGAACACCACGCCGCGACTGCGAAGGAAGCGCATCACCTCATCGAGATCATCGACCGCGAACGAAGCGATGGTATGCTCCGCCGTGCCCGCGTACGGCGTTTCGTATAACAAAAACCGGCTACCATCCGCCAACAGGTACAGCAGCCCTTCGTCCGGGTCCTCAACCACAGGCGCGAGGCCGAGCTTCTCGGCATAGAATGCGCGCGCCCGCGCAAGATCCAGCGCCGGTATGACCGCCATCACACGTGCTTCTCCGAACATGGCAGGTGTCCTTATACTCATCCGTCCTGCTTAATTGAACTATGCGCGCATATTATTTGTAAATATAACGAACTTGGCCGCTTCAGCCCTAACGGCTCGTATCGCCTCAAGCCCTTCGATTGCACGTTGCGAGGTGCGATCACAACTACGACGCCGGCGAACAGTTCCTTCTGCCCGGCGCAATCTGGTGTTGCGACAGCCAGCGTCGAAGCGTGTTATGAAGCGTCCGCCAGCGCGCCGGGAGCTTCACCCGTGACGATGGGAAGGTCATCCCGATTGCCCCACTCCGCCCACGAACCATCGTAGCCGCGCACGTTGTCGAAGCCCATCAGCCGCAGCAGAAAATAGACATGCGCGCCCCGCCACAGGGTATGACAGTAGGTAATCACCTCCTGATCGGGGCTTAAATTCAGTTCGTCGAGAAGCGCCTGAAGTTCGGACGCCGGCTTAAATATTTCGACATCCTCATCACGCAGTTCCTCGGCCCAGTTCGGCTCGGTCGTGTACACCACGTCACCGCCAGACAATGCATCCAGCCATGTGAACAGAACCGCGCCCGGAATATGGCCGCCGCGCGCCGCCAGCCGGATTTCGCCGGTGTATTCCCCCGGCGACCGCGCATCGACAATCGCCAGGTCTGGCTCGCCAAGCCGGCTGAGCAGTTCTTCAGCGTCGATCAGCCTGTCGGAGCGCAGTTCAATGATGTAGTCAGTGGGCTGCACATCGGGAACAACGCCGGTCGTTTCATAACCCGCTTTCACCCAGGCATTCCAGCCGCCGTTCACAATCCGCACATCCGGATGGCCGACCAGTTCCAGCGTCCAGAACAGGCGAGCGCTGTTCATCATGCCGAGGTCATCATAAATCACAACCGTTCGCTCGCGAGTCAGGCCGATGGCGCTCAGGACAGCGGTAACTTCTTCCTCGTCGAATTCCATGGCAACGCCGTCAATCGTCGAAGAAATCGCATCGACCGGCACGTTAACCGCGCCAGGAACATGCGCCTGCCGGTAGGCCGACGGCGACCGCATATCCACGATCAGCACCGCCGGATCGTCGAGACGGGCATGCAACCAACCGACATCGACTAGCAGATGGGCATTTGGATAGGCCCCGGCTTCCGGCGTCGCCTCCTGCGCCAGCGCGCCGGGCGCGACAAGAAGCGTCAGCCAGAACAGGAACAAAGGCAGCGTTTTCATGGCAACGCGCTTTCCACTCGATTCTCACTTCACCACAGGCATACACGCACAGTCTCTATTGCCACATTGTATCGTTCTCAAGCACGCTTGCGCCGCCGGCCCGTCCCTTTTAGCCGCGACCGGAATTTGCACTACCTGTCGATAAGTTCCGGCAATTCGACGGCCAATGCGGACACCACCCCGTTTCACCCGCTGAAGATGAGCATTTACGAAATTATAGATGTAATTATATGAGAGATACGCTACACTGACATCAGTAATGTGCTTTGTCATGTTACTCAACCCTGCCGCTCCCGCTGATGCCTTCACACCGTTTCCAGTGGACAAGTTGGCGAAGAGGTGAGCTATGGTTCAGGCAAGCCGCGACAACCTTCTCGAACAGGCAGTCCGGCGCATCGCGTGCCCGCACTGTGCCATCGGCGTCGTTTGCCAGCCGGAACGCGAGTATGCGGGCAACTACGCGCTGCTCCCACTGCATCTGACCGAGAAAGCTACGACCGAACCACTCGAAACTATCCGCGGAACATTTGAGGGAATGCCGGGCTTTGGCCCGTACCGATCTATTGAGAAAGGACAGCAACAATGGCTAACAAACTAGAGGGCAAAAAAGTCGCCATCCTGGTCGAACATGGTTTTGAACAGGTGGAACTGACCGAGCCGAAGAAAGCGCTGGAACAGGCAGGCGCGACAACGCACATCATCTCCTCGCATGACCGTGTCAAAGGCTGGGATCGCAAAAACTGGGGCCAGGAGTTTTCTGTCGACATCAAACTCGAAGCGGCCAACCCGGCGGACTATGACGCTCTGGTTCTCCCCGGCGGCGTCATGAACCCGGACAAGCTGCGGATGAACGAAACCGCCGTGCGCTTCGTGCGCGCCTTCTTTGACGCGGGCAAGCCGGTCGCCGCGATCTGCCACGGCCCATGGACGCTGATCGATGCCGGTGTCGTTCAGGGACGCACGCTGACCTCATATCCATCTCTCAAGGCAGATCTGCAAAACGCGGGCGCGAGGTGGGTTGACCGCGAAGTCGTCGTCGATAACGGGCTGGTCACCAGCCGCAACATCGACGACATCCCGGCCTTCAACGAAAAGATGATCGAGGAAATCGGCGAAGGCATCCACGCGGGGCAGAGCGCACGCTAAGCGCCTCGTTCGCAAGCAGGGTCACGCCGGAGCGTGGCCCTCGCGCTTCATCACGTCCGCAACGTGCCGAAGGAGATAGTTATGCCAGCGCGAGTTGTTTATACCGACGAGGTCGTGAACACCGCCATCGAACGGCTTCCCGTTCTGAGAAAAGCCGGCGCTGAAATCAGGCACACGGTACATTCCGCGGTCATGAAAACCGGCCCGGTCGGGCGGTTCGTGGCCGATCTGTTGCACGGCACATGGCTCGGACACCCGTTGCATCCGGTACTGACCGATATCACGATCGGCGCATGGTTCTTCGGTAGCGTCTTCGATCTGCTGGCCGCGGCTACAGGTCTGCGCCGGCACCGGGAAGCGGCGGACAGGCTCATGGAAATCGGCGCAATGTCTGCCGTGCCAACAGCACTGGCCGGGCTGACGGACTATTCAACCATCAAGCAGGAAGCCGTTGAGCATGGCGCAGCCCATGCCCTGCTCAATTCGCTGGCGCTTACACTGTATCTTGGATCGATCCGGGCGCGGCACACGCGCAACCGGACGCTCGGCCTGATCCTGTCCGGCATCGGCCTCCAGATGATGCTGATTTCCGCGTGGCTGGGCGGTGAACTGGTCTACAAACACCGGATAGGCGTGCGGCACGGGCAGCGCAGTGGCAAACTTGACCATTGGACATCCGTCATCCGCGCGGACGAACTGCTGGAAAGCCAGCCCGTTCGCGTCGACGTCGACGAAATGCCGGTCATGCTCGTCCGCCGCTACGACCAGATATACGCCATTGGCGCGACCTGCGCGCACGCAGGCGGGCCGTTGGAACAGGGCAAGCTGGTGGATCACTGCATTCAATGCCCCTGGCACGACTCGGTCTACGATTTACGAACCGGAGGTCGTGTCCACGGGCCGACGACCTACAACCAGCCTCACTTCCGCACTCAGGTGGTTAACGGCTGGGTTCAGATTCGGGCGGCAGAAATCAACGACTAACATCGGAAACCACTGGACTTTTTCGATCCCTCGCCAGAACAAGGCGGGGGAGTTTTTTTGCCTGAGCGCGGTTTTCCACCTAAAATATGCCTCTGTTCGTCCTGTAAATTTGATGCAACGATCCTTTTTTCTCGCGAAATATCGCATTTTTGACCGGCATCTGGTCACCACACGATAGCGCTCTGGTGACCCAATTACCAGTTAGCAGATCGTTGGACGAACCCGGAGCAGGCACAGGGCAGCGCCACCTCATCGTGGTCCGGCCCCTGTCCCCACCATAGATTATCAGAAGGAATTGTGCATGCCCCTTTTGCTGGTCGTATTTGCCCCGGCAATTGCCGCACTTCTGGTCGGGCTGTTACCCAGAAATCGCCTTTCTCGCTGGGTTATCGGAGTCCCGGCGCTCCTGTTTGTTTTTCTTGTCGGACAATTGTCAGCCACCGAGCCGCTGAGCGTTGATATACCGTGGGCAACCTCGCTCGGTGTAACGCTTGCGCTTCAGCTCGATGGACTTGCGCTGGCGTTTGCGCTGGTGGTTACGGGCATCGGCACGCTCGTCCTGCTCTACGCCGGCAGTTACTTCGGCGACGACCGTGCCTATGTACGCTTCAGCGGTATCACCTTGCTCTTTATGGCGGCGATGCTCGGCATCGTCCTCAGCCGCAACCTGCTCCTGATCTTCGTCTTCTGGGAAATCACGAGCATCACATCGTACCTGCTGATCGGCTTCAACAACGAAAGCGTGGAAGCGCGAAACGGCGCGCGTCAGGCCCTACTCGTCACTGCTGCGGGCGGGCTGGCGCTGCTGGCAGGGATCATCCTGATCGGGCAGGTCGCCGGCACGTACAACATCGACCAGTTGTTGGCGACGCCCAACGTCCTACGCGACAGCTCGCTCTACGCCCCTATCCTGCTGCTCGTACTGGCAGGCGCGTTCACCAAGAGCGCGCAGTGGCCGTTTCACTTCTGGCTTCCGGGCGCGATGGCCGCGCCGACGCCCGCCAGCACCTACCTACATTCCGCCACCATGGTCAAAGCCGGCGTCTTTTTGCTGGCCCGGCTTAGCCCGCTCCTGAGCGGCACCGACCTGTGGCTCGGCCTGCTTGGCGGGTTTGGCCTGTTCACCTTCGTCTATGCCGGACTGTTCGCTCTGAAACAAACCGACCTGAAAGCCATCCTCGCTTACAGCACGGTAAGCTGGCTGGGCGCTCTCGTTGCGGTCCAGGCCCCCGGAACGCAGTTGGGCGCAATTGCCCTGATCGTCGGCGTGTTAGCCCATGCGCTCTACAAGGGCGCGCTGTTTCTGGTCGCCGGGAGTATCGACCACGAGACAGGCACGCGGGACATACGGCTTCTCGGCGCTCTGGCCCGCCCCATGCCGCTGACTTTTGCAGGCGCGCTCATCGCGGCGGCGAGTATGGCCGGTATTCCCCCGCTGATGGGCTTTCTGAGCAAAGAGACATTTCTGGTCACTGCGCTCGACGAAGCGTTACGCGCGCCGTGGAACACGATTTTCCCCGCCGCTGCGGTCATCGGTTCTATTCTCACCGTGACCATCGCTATTCGCGTTCTGTGGGATACCTTTATCGCTAACCGCCAGGGAGAACTGCCCAAACACCCGCATGAAGCGCCATGGCCTATGTGGATCGGCCCGCTGGTGTTAGGCGCAACGGCGATTCTCCTGCCGCTGGCCCTCACGCTCGTGCTTGATCCGCTGGTAAGCGCGGGAACTTCGAGCATTCTGGGCCAGCCAACTGAAGTCCATCTCCACCTGTTCGAGGGCATCAACACGCCGCTGATTCTGAGCACAATCGCCATCGCTGCCGGTCTACTGCTCTTTGCCTTCCGCCGGCCTTTGCTGCGCGGCATGGCCGGACTGCCCGAAGGCAACCCGTCAGCGATTTTCAGGTGGTCGGTGGAGACTGCGCTCCCCGGCGTCGCGGAAGGCCTGACACGTCGCCTGCAAAATGGTCGCCTGCGTGTCTACTTGCTAACCGTGATGGGCTTTCTGCTTGTGATGGTCATCAGCGCGATTGCGCTGGCGCAGGTCGATATCATTGATGAAGCCGTGCTGGCCGGTTTTGACCCGCTGGCGGCATTCATCTGTGTGCTGATCATGATCGGAGCCATCGTTGGCACCATCGTCCCCACGCGGCTGAGCACGGTGGTCATCCTCGGCATCGAAGGCGCGCTTATTGCGTTACTGTTCGCGATATTTGGCGCGCCCGATCTTGCCTTCACGCAGCTTATGATCGAAGTAATCACGCTGTCGCTATTCGTGCTGGCATTCCACTTCCTGCCGGACACGTTCAGATATCGCCGTCCCAATCTACGGCGCGCGATTGACGTGCTGTTCGCCGTCGCGCTGGGCGTGATGATCACCCTGCTGCCGCTGGTAACGATTGCTAACCGCGTCGCTCCGTCGACCAGTAGCTGGTATATCGAAAACTCAGTCCCCGAAGGACAGGGGCATAACGTCGTCAACGTCATTCTCGTAGACTTCCGCGGCATGGACACGCAGGGCGAGATCATCGTGCTAACCATTGCCGGCATGGGCGTCGTCGCGCTGCTGCGGCTGAGGCCATCGGCCCAGCCACGCGGCCGTCACATACCCACCGGGTCAGAAACGCCTGTCCATGATCCGGATGGAGAGAGCGAACGTTCATCATCATCCACGACGGAAGAGCAACTGGCTGAGCAAACCTGATGACCGATTCCCTTTTCCTACGCTTTGTAGCGCGGGTCATGATGCCTGTGCTACTCCTGTTCTCGATTTTTCTGTTGTTGCGCGGACACAATCAGCCCGGTGGCGGCTTCGTCGGCGGGCTTGTGGCCTCTGGCACCATTCTCCTGATGACGCTGGCTTATGGGCCGGATGAACTGCGGCGGCGGCTCCGCATCGATTTTCTACGCACAATGTTCGCTGGCGTGCTGCTCGCTGCGGTATCAGGCATGCTTGGCCTGCTTGCCGGAGGGCCATTTCAGGACGCGCTCTGGGCCAAGCCGCTGATTCAGGGACTTGGACGCCTCGAACTCGGCACGCCGGTACTTTTTGATATCGGCGTCTATATCGTCGTGCTGTCCGTAACGGCGAGCATCGTCATGGCTATGGCCGAAGAAGGCGAAAAGGACGATCAGTAATGCTATTGATCTTTGCCATCACCGTCGGCGTCATCCTCGCCTGCGCGTTCTATCTCATGCTGCGGCGCAGTATCGTGCGGCTGATCGTTGGACTGGCGCTCATGACCTATGGTGTTAACCTGCTGATCTTCTCGCTTGGCGACCTGACGAAGCGCGGCGCACCGATCATCGATGAGACGCCGGTAGAAAACATGGCTGACCCGTTGCCACAAGCCCTGATCTTGACCGCAATTGTCATCAGCTTCGGCGTGCTGGCGTTCACGATGGCGCTAGGCTATCGCGCCAGTCAGGTGATCGAAGGTGATGATCTGGACACGCTGCGCGCCGTCGATACAGATGAGTAGTCAATGATGCCGTCTTCACTCGTTGTTCTGCCTGTACTCATTCCCATACTCACCAGCACGTCGGCGCTCGTCCGCTATCGCGTGGCCCGGCGTGTGCTGGTGCTTACCGGCCTCACACTGAACCTGATCGCTTGTCTGGCGCTGCTGACGCATACCCAAACCAGTGGCCCGCTTGTGACACAGATGGCCGGACACCCGGCCCCGTTTGGCATTTCGCTCGTGGCCGACGCGCTCACGGCGATCATGCTGACGATTACTGCCATCATCAGCGTTGCCGTTGCGGTTTTCTCGTACGCGACGATCGACGCAAACCGCGAACGGTTCGCCTACTATCCGATGCTGGCGTTGCTTGTGCTCGGCATCAATTTCGCGTTCCTGACCGGCGACGTGTTCACGTTGTACGTCGCATTCGAAGTCATGCTGATGTCCTCGTTCGTGCTGCTCACGCTTGGCGGCGAGCGCAGCCAGATCGGCGGCGGGCTTAAGTACGTCGCGCTCAATCTGATGAGTTCCACCGTCTTTCTGATCGCCGCCGCGATGACGTACGGCGTTGCGGGAACGCTGAACATGGCCGAGCTATCGCAGCGTCTTTCCGGCCTCGAAGCGCCGGGAATCACGACCGTGCTGGCCGTCCTGTACCTGACGGCGTTCGGCATCAAAGCCGGCATCTTCCCGTTGTTTTTCTGGCTTCCGGCGTCCTACCACACGCCGCCGATCGCCGTGACCGCCATCTTCGGCGCGCTTCTCACCAAAGTCGGCATCTACTCGATGTGGCGTGTGATCGGCCTCCTCTTCCCGCAGGAAATCGGCTTTCTACAACCGCTGATCTTCACGCTGGCAGGCGCGACAATGATCACAGGCGTGCTCGGCGCGATTGCTCAGATGGAAGTACGCCGCCTGCTGTCGTTCCACATCATCAGCCAGATTGGCTATCTCGTCATGGGCTTTGGCCTGTTCAACGTTGTGGGGATCACGGCGAGTGTTTTCTTCATGGTGCATGTCATTCTGGCGAAAACCGCGCTCTTCCTCATCAGCGGCATTGCCTACAAAAGCGAAGGCACGTACTGGCTGAAGAAGCTCGGCGGCCTGCAGCGCTCCAATCCCTTCCTCGCATTCCTGTTCCTGTGCGCGGCCATGTCGCTCGCCGGAATGCCGCCGTTTGCGGGCTTCTGGGCAAAGCTGGCGCTCATTCAGGCAGGGCTTGAGGCGCAACAGTACGGCATCGTCGCCGTCGCCATTTTTACCAGCATCCTGACGTTGTTCTCGATGATAAAAATCTGGAACGAAGCGTTCTGGAAAAAAGGCAGCACGGCCCCGGCCCGCGAAGTCGCCAGACCACTGGTCAGGACGGCATTGTACGCGCCGACAATCGCCCTTGTTGCGCTCATTATCCTCATCGGTGTGCTGGTAGAACCCATGTACCAGATGGCACAGCGAGCCGCTGAGGGTCTGGTAGAACGGGCGAACTATACGACTGCCGTGCTTGTCAACGGGGAGGCAGGCGAATGATTTACTTTCTCGTCAACCTTCTGCTGGCGCTGTTGTGGGCAGTTCTGCAGGCATTTCGCCCCGTCGACGTCTTTGGCGGTCTGGTGCTCGGTTATGCGGCAATCTTTCTATCGCGAAACTGGCTCGGCCCAGACGCTATCCGTTATGTATACCGTGTGCCACGGCTAATCCTGTTTGGGTTCTATTACCTCGGCGAGTTGATTTCGTCTGCCCTGACTGTCATGCGGGCGCTGTTTCGAGATCAGACTACCCTGCGCCCAGGCATTATCGCCTTTCCCCTCGACGCGAGAACCGACTTTGAAATCGTCCTGCTCAACTGCCTGATATCCATGACGCCCGGTACGCTCGGTGTCGCCGTCTCTCCCGATCGCCGCACGCTCTATATCCACGTCATCGACGTTCCAGACATCGAGGCGACACAGCAGAGCATCAAAAATGGCCTGGAGCGCCGCTTGCTGGAGGTACTGCGTTGACCACATTCCTGAACATCATTACCGTGGTGCTGCTGTTTTCGCTGACGCTTGTGGCAATCCGGCTGTTTCGCGGCCCGACCCTCGCAGATCGCGCCGTCGCCGGAGACCAGATATCCATTCATGTCATCGCGCTGATCGGTGTTTATACCATCATGACTGAACAGCCCATGTTGCTGGATCTGCTGGTCGTTACTGCGGTCGTCGGTTTCGCGACCATCACCGTGATCGGCGTCTTCATCGAGCGCAGCGCACGCGGAAAAGCGCGCAGGCGCAGCGAAGCTGGAGAACAATTAAGATGAATATCCTGGAAATCGCAAGCGTCGTGCTCCTCATCATTGGAACGACCGTGATGCTGCTGGCGTCTATTGGCCTGCACCGCTTTGGTGACACGTACCTGCGTATGCACGCAGCGACAAAATCGAGCACGCTCGGCGTCGGGTGTATCATGATTGCCGTCGCGCTCCACTTCAACGATCCATTAATCGCGGTGAAGGTGATCGCGCTGGGAATGATCTATTTCTTCACTGCACCGACCGGAGCGCAGGTGCTGGCGCGTGGCATCCATGTCGCGCGGTTCCCCGTCGTGAAAGAAATGTGGGTCAATGCGCTGGCCGAGAGCGAAGCGCGTATGGACGAACTGACAGCCGCGAAAGATGAAAATGCGGTTGAAACGCAGGACAGTTAGCGCTCGCAGGAATCCGGGTTGTGATTGCCAATGGCCGCTTTTCTCCCGATAATAGTTTCCCAGAGGTAACGTCGAGGTGGTGGCGTTCATAGCCGCGGGACACACACAGCGCTAACCAATCAGGTCAGATATGCTTCAGGAAATTGTCGCCGCCGTCGTCATGACAGCGCTCATGATCGGCGTGAACGCCCTTTACGTCGCTGGCGAGTTTGGCGCGGTCAGCGCTCGTAAATCGCGCATCGCCCAGATGGCGCAGGAAGGCAACCGGCTGGCGAAACTGCTCCTGCCCATTCTGGAAGACCATCACAAGCTCGACAGTTACATCGCCGCCAGCCAGGTAGGCATCACTCTTTCCAGCGTCGTGCTCGGCATTTATGCCCAGCGGAATATAGCGCCTCTCATTGCGCCACTGGTGGCCCGCATTCCGGGCGTTACCACGGAAGCCGCTGCCCTAAGCATCTCCGCGACAGGCCTGCTGCTGTTCTTCACTGCACTTCAGGTCGTACTCGGCGAACTGGTGCCAAAGTCGCTGGCGCTCCGTTTTCCTGAGGCAGTCGCCACGGGAACGGTCGTGCCCATGCGCTGGTCTAACGACATCATCCTCAAGCCGTTCATCATCCTGCTTAACGGCAGCGGTACGTTCATCCTGCGGTTGCTCGGCATATCGCAGACTGTGGGACACAGCCATATCCATTCGCCAGAGGAAATCCAGCTTCTAATCGGGCAAAGCTACGAAGGCGGCCTGCTGGACGCCGAAGATCGCCGGTTGCTGGATAATGCCTTTCGCCTTGGCGAACTCACCGCCGCCGAAGTCGCCGTCCCGCGTACCCGGCTGGTAGCGGCGCCTGTCGATTCAAACGTCAGGGATTTGCTGCTGCTGGCCGCTGAATCAGACTATACCCGTATCCCGCTTTACGAAGGCGATATTGACCATCTCGTCGGGTTCGTACACTTGAAAGAACTGTTCCGCCTGTACGTTCAAAATCCTGATGCCAGCGTGCAAAGTATCCTGCGCCCCCTGCCCCATGTGCCGGAAACGATGTTGGTGACCGAAGTCTGGGATACGCTGGACCGGGAAAACAGCTATCTGGCGGCGGTCTTTGACGAATATGGCGGCACAGTCGGCCTGATCACACGAGAAGACCTGATCGAGGAATTGATCGGCGAAGTACAGGACGAATTTGATACCGAAACGACGCCGATTGTCCGGCTGAGCGACCGCCAGTACCTCGTGCGCGGCGACCTGTTGATCGAGCAGGTCAACAGCCAGCTCGGCATTCAATTGCCGGAAGAGCACGCGCACACCATCGGCGGTCTGGTGCTGCATTTAGTCGGTGGACTTCCCAGAATCGGAGACGAAATCAAGGTCGACACAGTCCGCCTGCGCGTGCAGAAAGCCGAAGGCCCAAGCATAGTGGAAGTCGTCATCATCCTGCCGCCCGGCCAGCACCAGACACCGCAAGTGGAGACGCCATAGGCAATGGACTTGCTCGGATCATTCCTGCTCATCGCTTTCCTCATCCTGATGAACGGCGTGTTTGTCGCCGCCGAGTTTGCCATCATCGGCGTGCGGGCCACACGCATCGAGCAGCTTGCCGAGAGCGGGCATCGCACGGCGATTGGTCTGCGCGAGATCGTCCGCACACCCGCAAAGATCGACCGTTACGTGGCGACGGCGCAGATCGGCATCACCCTTGCCAGCCTCGGCCTCGGTATGGTTGGCGAGCCGTTCATTGCCGGGCTTATCGAACAACCGCTGCATGACTGGTTTGGCCTCTCCGGCGACATCGTGCACACCATCTCGTTCCTGCTGGCGCTGACGCTGATCACGTATCTGCATGTGGTACTCGGCGAGATGGTTCCAAAATCGCTGGCACTGCAAAACCCGGAGCGCATGGTCTTGCTCCTCGCCGGTCCGATGGCCATCATACAAAGGATCTTTTCAGTGGCCGTCACCGCGCTCAATCAGGTGGGCATGTGGGTTCTGCATCTGCTGCGCGTACCACCGCCCCCTCAGGGCAGCCGTCTGCACACGCCGGATGAACTGGAACTGATCGTCTCGGAGAGTTTTGTCGGTGGCCTGCTGGAAGAAGAAGAACAGCAACTCGTCGCCAACATCTTCGATTTCTCCGAGCGACGTGTCAGTCAGGTGATGACGCCGCGTGTACATATCGACGCCGTGCCGATGACCGTCTCCGAAACAGAGTTGCTGCAAAAATTCTTTGAGACCAACCACAGCCGGATCCCGGTTTACGAGGATACAATCGACCGGATTATCGGCGTCGTCCATATCAAGGATCTGGTGCACCAGCAGGTGGAAGGCCGCCCCTTCGACCTATCCCAACTGCTGCATGACGTGCCGGCAGTGCCGGAATCGATGTATGCCGAAGCGCTGCTGAGCCTGTTCAAACGCCAGCACGTCCATATGGCGGTCGTGCTGGACGAATATGGCGGGACTGCCGGTATCGTAACGCTGGAAGACCTGATCGAAGAAGTGGTCGGCGAAGTGCGCGACGAATTCGACGTCGACGAGCAGCCGCCGCTGGTGCTGGTCAACCCGGGCCATCTGATCGTTCAGGGTTCCGTGCCGCTGGACGACCTCCGCGAACATGTCGATCTCGGCGACATCGAACACGAGGTCGAAAGCGTCGGCGGGCTGGTTCTGGCCGAACTCAACCAGCCCGCGAAAGCCGGCGACGAAATCACGATCAATAACATTCAATTCCGCGTGGAGGAAGTCGACGGCCTGACCGTCGAGCGCGTGTCCATCCGCTTCACGCCACGAGAGGAACCGGACGAATAAATCTCGGCCTTATGCCCAGGCTTCCTCGACGACGCGCCCTTCCCATTGAGGGTGCGGCTTAATGTCGAGCAGACGGGCCAGCGTCGGCGCGGTATCGAGAACGCTGACCGGCGTGGTAAGCGCCCGCCCCGCTGCAATTCCCGGCCCCGAAAGCACCCACGGCACGTGCATATCTTCCGGAATATCCAGCCCGTGATGCCGGTCGTGGCCGCCATGATCGGCTTGCAGGCACAGGGTATACGACAGGTTGCCGAGCGCGTCAAAAAACTCGGACAGCACCTCGTCAACATGCCCTACCTGCGCCAGATAACCATCGCTCATCCAGCCATATTGGTGGCCCGCCGTATCCACATTGCCCAGATAGACAAAGGCAAAGTCGGGCCGCTCGGCCACGATGGCACGCGCGGCGGCGGTGGCGATAATCCGGTCGCCGTCGACCGTTAGATCCTCGGCCACATCCTGAAACCACGATGAATACAGACTGAGCGGCTGGCTCAGGTTACGCAGCGGCTCCCAACCGTAGAAAAATGAACACCGCCGCCCCGCGCTCCGGGCGACGTCGACCAGACCGGGCAAGGGCCGTGCCATTGGTTGCCAGTCGTTGGTGGTCACGCCATGGCGCGTTGGCGGCACGCTGTGAAAGATCGACATATGGCACGGCAGCGTAATGCAGGGCATCACCGTGCGTGCGGACAGGCTGTACGCGCCGCGGCGCAGCAATGACTGCAAGGTATCAAAGGGGCCAGCATGGATCGCATCCGGACGCAGCCCATCAACAATCACCAGCAGGACGGTCATGAAGTGGCTCCAATCGTGGTTCGCAAATCACGCCGGAAAGCATAGCCAATGCCTGTCCACTGCGACAGGGCTGCCACGGTTAGCTTGACATCGTACGACATTTTGATCTACATTTAGAGTGTATCCAAAACGTTTTGGATCATTTGTGTTACAGAACGTTTGTATTACCAGAAATAGATAGTTTATGGCGATTAAGCTGAAAGACGTCGCGCGCCAGAGCGGTTATTCGATTACCACCGTTTCACGAGCGCTGGCGGGCTACAGCGACGTCAACGAACAAACCCGCCGCCACATCATCGAAGTAGCTTCCAGCCTGGGCTACCAGCCTAACCTGCCCGCCCGGCAGTTACGCATCCGGCGCACGAACAGCTTGGGATTAGTCATCCCCGCGCGCGATCACAGCTATTCCAATGAATTTTTCAGCCAGCTTCTCATGGGCATCGGCGATGCCGCGGCGCAGTCCGGTTACGACTTACTGATCAGCGCGCAAGCTCCCGGCGAAGCAGAGATGGCCTGCTATCGCCGCATGGTCGGGGGTAATCTGGTCGATGGAGTCATCCTGGTGCGCACGCGCCGCCACGACGAGCGCATCGCCTATCTGAGTCAGCAGCAAATACCATTCATGGTCTTCGGGCGGGCAGCGCCCGGAGAGCCTTGCAATTTTTCGTTCATCGACATCGATAGCCAGGCCGCGATTCGAGCGCTGGTCGACCATTTCACCGGGCTGGGTCACCGGCGGATTGGTCTGATTCTGCCGCCGGAAGAGATGGCGTTTACACCCTACCGGCTGGCAGGCTATCAGGAAGGGCTTGAAAACGCAGGCCTGCCCTACGATCCGGCACGCGTCGTGACGGGCGACCTGCTGCGCTCTGGAGGCGAACAGGGCGCGCGAATACTGCTGGATCGCGATCCGAAAATCACCGCGATTATCGCCTGCAACGACCTGATGGCGCTGGGCGCAATGCGCGCTATCGAAAGCCTGAACCTGCAAGTAGGTCGTGACATCGCGGTTGCCGGTTATGACGATATCCCCGCGGCTGAATATGCCTACCCATCCCTGACCACCATCCACCAACCGATTTATGAAATCGGCCAGCGGCTCGTCACGCTGCTGTTAGACCAGATTGAAGGTAGAAACAGCGCTCACAGCGCTGTCTTTCTTCCCTATACGCTGGTTGTGCGCGCATCGAGCGGCGCGCCAAGACAGGAAGGAGGTGCGCAACCTGAATCATCGTGAAGCATCTGGCAATCCACTGACTGGAACACCGATACGTTCAGGGAGGAAGTAAATGTTAAGCAAACACAGACTGCTCATCACCTGCGGCGTCATCCTGACGCTCATCACCGGCGCTCTGGCCAGCGCGCAGGATGACACCATCACTTTCTTGTCAACCCAGTTTAATGTCGTTGAAGAGGCCGACAAAGCGCGCGCGATTCTCTCCACCTTCGAGGGCGGCACGGTCGAATTCGTCGGCTCGGAAGAAGGGCCAATGATCGACCTGCTGCGCGCTGAAAATGAAACCGGCACTGGCGTGAACGACCTCATCGGTGCGCTTCACGGCACGTTCCCGACACTGGTCAACGAAGACCTGCTGTTCGACCTGTCCGACCTGCTGGCCGAGATCGAAGCTGAGCACGACGTCCTCGACTCCTTCGTCGAACTCGGGAAGATGGGGACCACTGACTACCAGTACTACGTGCCGTGGATGCAGGCCACCTACACCATGGCCGCGCACCGTGACGCGCTGGAGTATCTGCCCGAAGGCGCGGACCTGAACGCGCTCACATGGGAGCAACTGGCCGAGTGGTGCCAGACGCTGATGGACGAAACCGGCGAGGCGCAGTGCGGCTTCCCGGTCGCAGGTCTGTTCCACCGTTTCCTGCAGGGCTATGCCTGGCCGTCGTGGACCGGTGGCATGGTGACCGGCTTCAACAGCCCCGAAGCGGTCGAGATGCTCACCTTCATGCGTGACGTGCTGTGGCCGACCGTGAACCCACAATCCATCAGCTATGACTTCATGAACGAGCCGCTGCTGTCCGGCGAAGTCCTGGTGGCGTTCGACCACACCGCCCGTCTGAAGCCAGCTTTCGACGAGCGTCCTGAAGATTTCGTCGCCTTCCCAGCGCCCGCCGGCCCGGCTGGTCGCGGTTACATGCCGGTGGTTGCCGGTCTTGGCATTCCGTTCACAGCCGATAATCCGGATGGCGCGGAAGAGCTGATCCGCTTCCTGCTGTCGCCTGAGGTTCAGGGCGCAGTGCTGCGCGAACTGGGCTTCTTCCCCGTAGTTGCGGGCGTCGATACCAGCGACCTGCCCGAAGGCGTTGCCATTCAGGCTGAGGCCGTCGAAGCGCAGGCTGCCTCTGAGGATGCGATCGCGGCGCTGCTCCCGGTTGGTCTGGGCGAACGCGGCGGTGAAATCAACGAGATCTTCCGCAATGCGTTCAACCGGGTCGTGTATGAGGGCCAGGACCCACAGACCGTGCTTGACGAGGAAGCCGCCACACTGCAGGCGCTCCTCGACGATACCGGCGCACCGTGCTGGCCACCTGACGAGCCGAGCGAAGGCGTCTGCCAGGTGAATCCGGAAGGCTAAAGCGCTACCGGCCCCTCTGCTTCCGCCCCTCCGGTTCAACCTCGATCAGGAGACGCGGAGGCGAGGGGCCAAATCTACGTTCGACTTGAGCAAGGAGCCTCTCATGAAAAACACGAAGTGGCTGCCGTACCTGCTCTTGCTGCCATCCCTGATATATCTCGCCCTGTTCTTTGCCTATCCAATGGTGCAGTCGCTTCGTCTTGCCTTCGTCAAGGAGGGGCAGTATCTCAATCTGCGGGCCGAGCCGGAAGCCGACGCCGAGACGGTTGGCGAACTGGTGCTGCAAACCGATGTCGCAGTCATCGACCGCGTGCGGGGCGAGGAAGTGCTGCCGAACGGGCGAACGCGCCCGGTCTACTGGTTCCTGGTCGAAGCGCAGGATGCAGCGGGCGAATTGGTTCAGGGGTGGGTCAGCCAGAGCAATGTCTTTATCGAATCCCGCACCGAATCGGATACGGCGCGCATCGTATCGGGAGAGCCAACGCAGGAATTCACGCTGGACTACATCCGGCGGATGGTCGAGCACTTCCGCTTTGGACAGGCGCTCTGGACGACGGTTCTGCTCATCGTCCTGATTATCCCGCTTCAGTTCATTCTGGCGCTGACGATGGCGCTGGTGCTGGAAAGCCAGATACGCGGCAGCAACCTGTTTCTGTATATTTTCGCCATCCCGCTCGGCATTTCCGATCTGGCAGCGGGCATTGTCTGGTATTCGATTTTTACGCAGCGCGGTTTTCTGAATACATTTCTGACGGCAACCGGTATTCTGGAACAGCCATATATCTTCATTCAGGCCAGTAATACCGGGTGGATGATTACCGCGATCGTACTGGCCGAAGTCTGGCGCGCAACGTCCATCGTCATGGTCATCGTGGTTTCCGGCCTGCAAGCCATTCCACGAGACTATATTGAAGCGGGACAGGTCTTTGGGGCCAACCTGTGGCAGCGTCTGCGCCATGTCATCCTGCCGTTGCTGAAACCCAGCCTGCAGGTCGCGCTTATCCTGCGTACGATCCTCGCGTTTCAGGTCTTCGCGGTGGTGGTGGCGATCACAGGCGGCAATGTCGTGACCGTGCTGGCAAACGAAACCTATCGCTGGTACGACCCGGCTCGATTTAATAACCCGAACGTCGCTGCGGCCTATGCTGGCTTCATCATGCTGCTGTCGCTCGGCATCGCCCTGTTCTACCTCCGCGCAGTACGATCCCAGGAGGAAGCAGAGAAAGCGCTATGACCACTGAAATTGTCGGCCAGAAGCTCGAAACAGGCCGCCCAACGATCCGCTACCCTGATACCTCGGCGGAACGGCGGCAAGCAAAACTCCGGCATATGGTGCGGCGCGCCAGCATCTATCTGCTGGCGATCATAATCGCCATCTGGATTCTGCTTCCCATCTGGCTGATAGCCGTCATGGCATTCAGCACGCCAGCCGACGTACGATCGTTCCCGAAACCCATTTTTCCCTCGCCCGTCTCGACCGAAACGCTGGAATTCTTCATGAATACCGAGGGCATTCAACGGGCGACGGTCAACAGCATCATCGTAGCCATTCTGGCGCTGGTCATCTCGACGAATGTCGCCGTGCCGGCTGGTTATGCCATCGCCCGTTTCAGGTTTCCCGGCCGCGACCTCATCCGGCTCGGAATCCTGTCGGTGCGCGCCTTTCCGATCGTGGTACTGGCCGTGCCGATGGCGGTCATTTTCCTCCGGCTTGGCATGTTCGACCAGCCACATAGCCTCGCGCTGATGCACGCCGCCCTGACGCTGCCGACAACCATTCTGGTAATCGCCAGCGTGTTCATGAGCGTGCCGTACGAATTCGAAGAAGCGGCGCAGGTCTTCGGCTGCACCCGCTTCCAGGCCTTTCTGCGCGTGGTACTGCCGCTGTCGCTGCCCGGTGTGGCTGCTTCCGCCATTCTGACTTTCGTGCTTTCCTGGAACGAGGTCTTTGCCGCGACGCTGCTGACGATCAGCAATCGCACGCTTCCGGCCCAGATTCTTTACACGCTCGATAAATCCGGCGATCCGTTCAAATTCGCCGGCGGCTTCGTTATGCTCGTTCCATCCCTGATTTTCATCTTCGTCATCCGGCGCTACCTTTTCAATATGTGGGGGCAGGTAAATAAATAGGGAAACCGTATGGCCGATATCGTGATTGAGAACGCCGTCAAGCGTTTTGGCAACTTCGTCGCCGTCGATAACGTGAATCTGACGGTTGAGGATCAGGAATTTGTCGTTCTGCTCGGGCCGAGCGGCTGCGGTAAAACCACGCTGCTGCGCGCAGTCGCCGGGCTGGGCATGGTTGACGAAGGGCGCGTGCTGATCGGCGGCAGAGACGTCACTTACTTACCGCCAAGAGACCGTAACGTCTCGATGGTGTTCCAGAATTACGCCATCTTTCCGCACATGAATGTTTACGACAATATCGCTTTTGGCCTGAAGATGCGTAAGGCCCCGAAGCAGGTAATCGAAGAGCGCGTTCACGATGCAGCCCGGCTGCTGCACATCGAAGACATGCTCGACCGGCTTCCCAGTGCGATGAGCGGCGGCCAGCGGCAGCGTGTCGCCGTGGCCAGAGCGATTGCGGTTGAATCCGACGTGCTGCTGATGGACGAACCGTTGAGCAACCTCGACGCCCTGCTGCGGCTGGAAATGCGCGCCGAACTGAAGACGTTGCTCAATCGTCTGGGCGCGACCACGATCTATGTGACGCACGACCAGATCGAGGCCTTGAGCATGGGCGACCGGATTGCAGTCATGCGGGAAGGCCGTATTTTGCAGATCGACAACCCAACCCGGGTTTATGACATGCCGGTCGACCATTTCGTCGGCAGCTTCATCGGCAACCCGCCGATGAACTTCCTGCGCGGGCAGGTTCAGCGGCACGATGGCTCGGTGCGCGTCATGATCAACGACTTCGCACTGACGCCGAGCGCCGAAATCCAGCCCTTGCTCCATGCCTACGACGGCAAGGAGGTGCTCGTCGGCATCCGGGCGGAAAACATGGAAACGCTGTCCGCGCCGGCAGACGATGCGCTGGAAGTAACGGTTGACGTGGTCGAACCGTTAGGCGCGCATAACCTGCTCACGATTCGAGTCGGCGAGAGTACGATTAAAGTCTCGACCCATCCGGATTTTGTGGTCGCACCGCAGGACAAGGTCTGGCTGCGCTTCCCGCCGCATAAAATCCGCTGGATCGACTCGGATACCAAACGCGCCATTTCGCCCGACCTCGAAACGCTGGTGGCTTAATCTTGAGCGTTCGCGTCAGCTCAAACAAGCCGCTGGACTTCGGCGACAGCGGCATAACCGGCAGCGTCGACGACGACGGCTGTCTAATTGCGCTCAATACCTACCATCCCACGCTCGGTTACGCGACGCTAACTGCCGCCGAGCCGTTTCCGGACAGCGAGCGTTACAACCAAGCTGCCGTGCGAGCCTACCGCGCCGGTCTGGCGCGGTTGCGCGGGTTTGGCCTGCGTGTCGACGCCCCTGTACGACATCGCAGTTTTGAGCTGGCCGGCAGCGCCATTCCCAGAATCCGCATTGACTACACCACAGGGACGCTCACTGTAACCACGCTGGCGGTCGAAGGCGGCGCTGTTCAGGTGTGCGACGCGCATGGCGTCACACCGGAATGGCGCGGGCGACTGAGCCTGCAACGCTGCGCCTATACGCAGCTCACCGAAGGCGGGCCAATACCGGCGCCGCCGCTCGCCGTGCGCGCGCATTACGACGGCAACGCCCTGACCATTGAAAACCCGGCGCTTGAGCTGGCAGTCGCGCTGGTTGGTCTCGAAGGCGGCAGCCCGCAGTCGATCTCTGCGGACACTCCGGTCGAACTTGTCCTTCCGGCGCGAGACGGTCACACGGTGCTGGTATACGGGTTCGGGCCGAACATCGAAAGGGCGCTCCGGCAGGCGCAGCGCATTCGGGCCGGCGTCGAACAACGTGGCGCGGACCAACTGCTGCACGAGGCGGCCAGCATCTGGCAGCGGCGGCTGGTAAACATCCCTGAAGACCCCTTATTACGGCGCGGCCTTGTTTATTGCGCCCAACTCGCCGTTCCCGTTGGCGACACCGTCTGCCTGCTGACCGACCATATGCTGCTGCCCCTGTCGTGGAACCGGGACGCCTACTATATGGCGCTGGCGTTGCTAAGCTGGAACCTGCCGGAAACGCGCGATCTCGTGCGCCGGCATCTCTACTGGATGTTCGAGCAGGCCGAACGCCATGCAGGCGCGTGGGGCCGCTGCTATCTCGTCAATGGCCTCGCCAAAGATCACGCCTTTCAGCTCGATCAGCAGCTATACCCGTTACTGGAACTGGCCGAATATCTGCTGGCGACCGGTGACGGCGACACCAGAGCGCAGCTAGCGCCCCATGTCGCGCCGGTGATCGACATGCTGCTGGCGCGCAGGTCGCCTGACTGCGGGCTTTTCCCGACCGACGAAACGCCCGCCGATGACCCGATTGCCCTGCCCTATCATCTCTCCAGCCACATTCTGTTCTGGCGCGTCTGCAAGAAGCTGCAGCAAGCGGGAATTGAAGGGCCGTGGGATGAACTGGCCGATGATCTGCGCTCAGGCATTGCGCGCCATTTCATCGCGGAGCGAGACGGCGTGACCCTCTACGCCTATGCGACGGACGGGCGCGGCAACCATCACTTCTATCACGATGCCAACGACCTGCCGCTCGCGCTGGCCCCGTACTGGGGGTTCATACCGCCCGACGACGCCATCTGGCGTGCAACGATGGACTTCGCCTTTTCGGATGCCAATACCGGCGGCGCTTACGGCGGTCAGCTTGGCTCAGTCCACACGCCGGCTCCGTGGCCGCTGGGGGATATTCAGGAACTGCTCTTTGCTGGTGTTACCGGCGATACGCAACGCGGCGAACGTGCTCGTTCCCGCCTGTGGCATGCCGCACAGCGAGACGGCGCGTTGCCCGAAGCCTATGACCCGATCACAGGCGAAGTGGTTTCGCGCCACTGGTTCGGCTGGCCTAATGCAGCCTATGCTGTCTACATCCTCGGAGGTTTTGTCGAATGAGAATCGGTTTCGTCGCAACGCGGCTGGCGGGCGTTGACGGTGTTAGTCTGGAAGTCGCCAAAATGCGCCAGGCACTCGAAGCTATGGGGCACGAGGTCTTTTACTGCGCGGGACAACTGGACGCCGATGCGCCGCCGGGGCGGCTGGTTCCGGCCATGCACTTCAAAGATCCGGTCGCGCGCGAGCTACACGATGAAGCCTTCTCCACTATCAATCCATCGCCTGCCCTTTTCCGGCGCATTTACGAACAGGCCGATTTCATCCGCGGCGAACTGGAGGCGTTTGTCGAAACACACGGCATTGACCTCATCATTCCCGAAAACGCCTGTACGATACCAATGAATCTGTCGCTGGGTATCGCCATTGCCGATCTGGTGAAACGCACGCGCATCAAAACACTGTGCCATCACCACGATTTCTACTGGGAGCGCGCGCGGTTCATCGCCAATGGCATTCAGGACATCCTCGACGAAGCCTTCCCTCCACGGCTGGAACCGATCCGGCATCTGGTCATCAACACGCCGATGCAGCGGCGGCTGCATTCCTGGCGCGGCATCTCGTCGCTTTATCTGCCAAACGTCTTTGATTTTGAAAATCCGCCCCCGCCGCCGGACGACTATGCGCTCACATTTCGCAGCGAACTCGGCCTCAGCCAAGACGATTTGATCGTCCTGCAGCCGACGCGCCTCATCCGCCGCAAGATGATCGAAAAAGCGGTCGAACTGATGCGGAAGCTGAACGATCCGCGGCTGGTGCTGCTGATCACGGGCTATGAAGGCGACGAACCGGGCTATTACGGTTCCTGGCTGGCCGAAGAAAGCGCTCGCGCCGGCATCCGCCACCGTTTCATCGGCGATTATGTCGATTCCCTGCGCGGAGAGCGAAACGGCCACAAAGTCTATACGCTGTGGGATATTTACCCGCAGGCGCACTTCATCACCTATCCCAGCGACTACGAAGGCTTCGGCAATGCGCTGGTTGAAACGATCTACTTCCGCAAGCCGTTCATCGTTCACACCTATCCCGTCTATCTGGCCGACATCAAGCCGCTTGGCATTCAGGCCGTCGAGTATCACTATGACCTGACGGACGATGTGCTGGCAGCCACACGCCGACTGATCGATGACGCGGCCCTGCGCGAACGCATGGTCGAGCAGAATTACGCTATCGCCGCATGCCATTTCTCGTACGACGTTCTCAACCGGACACTGACTCAGGCACTGGAATCGTTCGATGACCACCGATTCTGCTTTTGAACGCATCCGCGCGCTGCTGACAGAATTGTACGGGCCGCATGAGGCGGAAATCGCCGAGACGAAGCTGCGCCGGCGGTTGGAAAACGCACGTATCCCCGCGCCGCGCACACGCGAGCGTTTTTCCGAACGCGACATCACGCTCATCACCTATGGCAACACCTTACTGCGCGATGGAGAAGCGCCGCTGGCAACACTGTATGATTTTCTCTGCCGGCATCTCATCGGGACCATTTCGACCGTTCACATCCTGCCCTTTTTCCCGTACTCGTCGGACGACGGCTTTTCAGTCATAGATTACTACGCCGTCAATCCGGCGCTTGGCACGTGGGATGATATTGCGCGTATCGGGCAGCACTTCCGGCTCATGTTCGACGCCGTCGTGAACCATATGTCCGCGCAAAGCGACTGGTTCAAGGCGTTCCTGCGAGGAGAGCCGGAGTTTCAGGACCTGTTTTTTGTCGAGTCGCCGGAGACCGATCTGTCCTCGGTCACACGACCGCGCACGACGCCGCTGCTGACCGCCTTTGAAACGGCAAGCGGGCAAACGATCCACGTGTGGACGACCTTCAGCGCCGATCAGGTCGACCTCGACTTTCGCAGCCCGAACACCCTGCTGCGTATCCTCGACGTGCTGCTCTATTACGTGGAACGCGGAGCTGACGTCATTCGTCTGGACGCGATTGGCTTCCTCTGGAAAGAACCCGGCACGACGTGCATTCACCTGCGCCAGACGCACGCCATCGTGCAACTGATGCGAGCCACGCTGGACGCCGTCGCGCCGCACATCGTGCTGATTACCGAAACCAACGTGCCTCACGCCGAGAATGTCTCGTATTTTGGCGATGGTCACAATGAAGCCCAGCTTGTCTACAATTTCACGCTGCCGCCGCTGCTGCTCTATACCCTGCTCTCCGGCAACGGCGAGCAACTGGCAACATGGATAAACAGTCTGGAAACGCCATCCGACCAAACGACGTTCTTCAACTTCACCGCCTCGCACGATGGCATCGGTGTTCGCCCGGTCGAAGGCATCCTCGACGCCAGCGACCTCCAACGCATGATCGAACACGTCGAGCGCATAGGCGGGCGGATTTCCTATCGCAACAACCCTGATGGAAGCCGCAGCCCCTACGAACTGAACGTTACGTACGTCGATGCCGTGGCCAATCCCGACGAAACGCCCGCCGAGCACATCCGGCGATTTCTGCTCAGCCAGGCCGTGATGCTGGCGCTGGCAGGTGTCCCTGCGGTTTACATTCACAGCCTGCTCGGTAGCCGTAATGATCTGGAAGGCATGGCCGTCAAAGGCCACAACCGGGCCATCAACCGCGCCCAGCTTCAACTGGATCAAATCGAGGCCGAACTGGACGACCCGCAGTCATTCCGCGCGCAGATCTTTCACAACTATCTGCATCTGATTCAGCAACGGATCAGGCACTTCGCTTTTCACCCCAATGGAGCGCAGCGCGCGTTTACCCGTAACGATGGTCAGGTGTTGATCATCGAACGCACGGCCCCCGACGAAAGCGAACGCATACTTGCCCTGCACAACCTCACATCGCGGCCACAGACAGTGGCTCTGGACCGGGCCGGTGGACGGGATATACTAGCGGAACAAGCGATCGTGGCGGACAACGTCGAGCTTGAGCCATATGCGGTCCGCTGGATTTTGTTTCAATTGTAGTATTCATCCCCCATGACCACCTACGCGCCTGCCGGTCGCTCGTCTGCGAGCGCCCGGCGGGCCGGGTATGTATTTCAGGAGTACAGGATGCAACCGCTCATTCTCGTCACCAATGACGATGGTATCTATTCGCCCGGCCTCCACGCCGCCGCCGAAGCTGTCGCGCCGCTGGGCGAACTGCTCATCGTCGCGCCCCGCCACCAGCAAACGGCCATGAGCCGATCGCTGCCTTCCGGGCCGGAATACGGTATCATCGAAGAAATCGAGCTTGAGATTCTCGGCCAGCCCCGGCGGGCATACGCGGTCTACGGATCGCCCGCGCTGGCGGTCGTACATGGCGTGATGGAGATCGCGCCGCGCCAGCCGGCGCTGTGCGTCAGCGGCATCAACTATGGCGAGAACATTGGCATGACCATCTCGGTCAGCGGAACCGTCGGCGCGGCGCTTGAAGCTAGCGTCCTCGGCATTCCGGCGCTGGCCGTATCTACCGAGACAGATATGTCGATGCATCACTCGGCCAACTATGGTGAGGTCGACTGGAGCGCAGCCCGGCACTTCACCGGCGTATTCGCGCGCCGCATTCTCGAAAATGGCCTGCCGCCGGAGGTCTCCGTAATCAATATCAACGTCCCGCGCACGGCAACCCCCGAAACCGAGGTACGCGTGACGCGCCAGAGCCATCAGGCCTACTATTACTACACCAAGCCAGAGAAACGCCCTTTCAACACCGGTTTTCGCGTGCGTGTGACCAACACCGTCGATCCCGCGAAGGTCGAACCGGACAGCGATATTCAGGCCTTCGTCTTTGACCGGGTGGTTTCGGTGACGCCGCTGACCGGCAATATGACCGCGCCGGTCGATCTCGCCGGCTGGTCGCGCATGTTTCTGAACGGCAGTCGCGGCGATTCCTCCAAAGGTTGACTTGACTCGATCTTTCGGATGATAGCCGCGCCGCTACCGCCGGATGAGCAGATATTCAGCGCTGAGTAGGATACAGGAATCCACCGCCAGCCCGATGAACCGCCCGCCGGATCAGGCTTTAATGATGCCATCTTTGATCCTTACGGATGCATACGGAGGTTCATCCATGAGCACCGAATCCCTGGCCCGGCAGTTTAACGACGTCGACCGGCGGGTAACACGGCTGCTGGCGCGTCATAGTCTGGTGTTGCTACGAATTTCCATCGGCATTGTCTTCCTCTGGTTCGGCGCGCTGAAACTGGTTCCGGGCATGAGCCCTGCCGAACCGCTCATCCGCGCGACGATCACCTTCCTGCCGATGAACCTGTTCCTGCCTTTCCTGGCCGTGCTGGAGATGACCATCGGCCTCGGCTTTATCACCGGCAAGTTCAAGCGGCTGACAGTGTTGCTGCTCCTCGGTCAGATGGCAGGGGCCATGTCGCCGATTGTGCTCGCGCCGGATCGCATCTGGGCCGATTTCCCGTTCGTCTTCACGCTGGAAGGCCAGTACGTCGTCAAGGACATCATTCTCGTCAGCGCGGGTCTGGTCATTGGCGCGACCGCGCGCGGCGGCGGCCTGACGAGCGACCCCGTGGTTCTGCGCGAAAGCCTGAAGCGCGGCACTCAGGAAATTCGAGCGCTGTTCGGCATCAAAAACTAGCGGTGAGTCAAAAAAGCCCGGTACGAAAGCGTACCGGGCTTTTTTGTTACCCTGTGGATAGCCTCACGCCGTCGGGATCACAACACGGATGGTTGTGCCGCGGCCCGGTGCGCTATCGACCGAAAACTCGCCTTTCACCTGAGCCACCCGTTCCGCCATGGTGTGCAGCCCGTAGTGCCCCGGTTTCAGGTCGGAAGGATCAAAACCAATGCCATCATCCTCGATTTCGAGCTGGCAATGATCGTCGCAGCACTCAAGGCCGATGTTTACGTGTCGCGCCTGAGCGTGTTTGACCGTGTTGTGCAGCGCTTCGCGCGCCACCAGATACAACGCCTGTTTGATCTCCAGCGACAACTCCGGTTCGTCGCATAGATCGGTGCTGACCTGAATACCATGCCGCGCCCGCATTGACGACGCCTGCTTCGCCAGCACGGTCACCAGCCCTTCGTTTTCAATCGATTCGGGGCGCAACTGGAAAATCAGCGCCCGCATCTCGGTCAGGCCGGCCTCGGCCTGAGACAGCACGTAGTCAAGCGGTTCGGCAACGCGCGAGGGATCGCGATCGAGCAACATGCGCGCGGTACGTGCTCCCAGACCGATGCCGTACAACGCCTGCGATACGGAGTCGTGCAACTCGCGGGCCAGCCGGGCGCGTTCTTCAAGCACCGCCAGCGCCTGAGCTTTCTCATACAAGCGCGCGTTTTCGACCGCTACGGCGATCAGGTCCGTCAGCGTGCCCATCACCTGAATGTCGGCTTCCGCAAAGCGGTGCGCTTCGCTGGACGCCAGATACAACACGCCAATCAGTCGACCCGCCAGCACCATCGGCACAGCCATCTCTGAACAGGCAGGCTTCCCCTCGTCCGCCAAATTGAGGATCAGGCCACGCCGCTCGCGGGCTGCGCGGGCGATCAGATCGGTTTCATCGTCAATGGAAATGCTGTGCTGGATTGGCGTGACCGGCTGCGCCGAGGCCTGCCGGTCGGTCGCAAGCTTCAGCCTTTCGCCCGCCTCGTCGAGCAGATAGACGTTCGCCTGCTGCAAATTGAAATTTGCCTGCGTCAGCGAGCAAACGGTGTGCAGCAACTCGTCGACGTTCAGGCGCGTCGTCGCGGCAGCGCTGACCTTGGCGACGGTTTCCAGTTCGCGGGCGCGCGCCTCGGTTTCGCGCCGGGCCTCTTCCTCGGCCAGATAAGCGCGGCGGCTGGTGACAACCGAACTCAGCCGCTGCACCAGCGCCTGAAAGACATACTCTTCTTCAGCGCTGATTGCATGTGCTTCTGACCAGGCAATCGTAATCACACCCTGCCAGCGAAAACCGCTATGAAGCGGGATGACTACCAACGCCTGCCAGCCAGCGGCCCTAAACTGGGACCGCAGATCATCATTCAGGCGCGAATCGCTCTCTATATCGCTGATCAGCAGCGCGGAGCGCGGAACGCCCGGCCACAGGGCAATAACAGCAGCCTCCATAATGGCGTTGCGGTGTTCCGGGCGTCCGAGCGCGGTGACTTCGCCCTGCCGCCATACAGCCCGGTCCACAGCATGTACGGCACTGCCCCGCCCCGGCACGTCAATATACGTCAGCATGATGCTGGCAGGATCGTGCCGGGCCGCATAGAGTGCCACTGCGGCCACCAGATCCGTTTCTGTCTCGGCCCGCGAGAGCGCGTCGTTGACATCCAGCAACAACTCGGCCCGGTATGCGCGTTCGCGGGTCGCTTCAAACAGGCGCACCGCGTCGATCACCGGCGTCGCCTGTTGCTGCAAGGCTGTGTAAATGCGGCGGTCACGCGCTTCGAACTGGACAGGAGCAGTCCAGGCAAACATCAGCAAGCCGATCCAGCGCCCCTGACTGTTCAGCGGCAGGATAGCAGTCGCGCGCATTTGATAGTGCCGGCAGACCTCCAGCACCGTCGGGTCGCGGTAATCGCGTGAAAGCACGTCCTCGATCAGAGTCGGACGGTCAGGCGTCGACAGCCAGCAACGCATAAAGCCGTCATAATCGGGAATGCCGAAGCGTTTTCCAACCGCGCTCTCGCCGGCCACATCGCGTCGCCACTCTGCGGCCACCAGCAGCGACTCCGGAACACCAGCGCCGCCCTCACCGGTTTCGACATAAAAAAGCACGCCGGTCGACGCGCCGTGGGCCAGCGCGTAATCGCTCACGGCGGCCAGCCATTCGTCCGGCGTCATCGATTGCGTCAGCCGGTTCGACGCTGCGTACAACAGGTCGATCTCATGCTTGGCAGCTTCGAGTTCGGCGGCGCGTTTCTGGGTCTGCTCGAACAGGCGCATGGAGTCGATGACCGGCCCGGCTTGCTGGATCAACGCGGTGAAGATACGGCGGTCGCGCTCGTCAAAGACGTGAGGCTCGCTCCACGCGAACATGATGAGGCCCACCCAGCGCCCTTTGATATTCAGCGGGAGCATCGCCATGCCGCGCACCCGGAAACGCATGTAATTGGCGCGGCTGCTGCGGTCGACGAGATCGCTCGACAACGCATCTTCAACCAGCGTTGGCCGGTTCGGCGCCGATAGCCAGACCTGATTGAAGGCAAAGCTCGGCATGTAGAAAGTCTGGTCTAACCCCATGGCGACCGCGCCTTCAGCCGTCCATTCGGCAACGACGGTCAGCCACTCCGGTTGGCCCGATGCGTCATTGTCGATGTAGAGCAAGACGCACGAACTCGCCCCCTGCTCACGGGCGTAATCGCTGACAGCATCAAGCTGCTCGGCAGGCGTCGAAGCCTGCGTCAGTTTGTTGGATGCCGCGTAAAGGATGTCGATCTCGGCGCGGGTCGCCGCTTTATCTATTGTCATGAGTTAACCACTCACGCTCTAGCGCAACCACTCGCCGCCCGGTTCAGGCGTTCAGATTATCAACCAGGCCGATGCGTGCCGCGTGCAGCGCAGCCTGCGTCCGGCTGGAAACATGCAACTTGCCCAGAATGCTGCTGACGTGGGTTTTGACGGTCGGTTCGCTAATGGTGAGGATATGCGCGATTTCCTTATTGGATTTTCCCTGCGCGAGCAACCGCAGCACCTCGGTTTCGCGTTCGGTCAGCACTTCGGGGCTTTCGGGCGCGCGCACTTCGCGCATCAGGCGGGCAGCCGCCTTAGGCGATAACTGCACCTGACCGTTGGCCGCAGCCTTGATCGCCCGGATCAGCTCATCGGCCTCGGTATCCTTCAGCAAATAACCAATCGCCCCGGCGCGAATGGCCGAGACAACCGAACTGTCCTCCAGCACGCTCGTCAGCGCGATTACCTCGATATCCGGCATGGTCTGTTTGAGCGTGCTGGTGGCCTGAATGCCATCCATGACCGGCATCAGCAGGTCCATCAGCACCACATCCGGATGCAGCTCGCGGGCCAGCTGCAACGCCTGCTGGCCATCCGCTGCTTCACCGACTACCTCCAGATCGCTGTCCAGAGTGAGGAACATACGCAGGCCCTGACGCACAACGGCGTGATCGTCGGCAATGAGTATTCGTATGGACATCCTAGCTCACTCTCCATAGCGCTGTAACAGCCCCATTGTCGCATTATTTAGGCCATACGTGTATGAGAAAAAGTTGATGAGACATCTCAGAATGCCTCACCGGCCAGTTGCCGGATGGCAGGTTGAAGCAGCTCAGCTAGTTGCCGGGTTCCCTCCGGCGTCAGATGAACCGGGCTGTCGGTGAATTCCTGCGGGGCGATTGCATCCCACAAATCGACCAGATTCCATCCCGCGCTCGCCGCCTCGGCGTGAAGCAACTCGCGGTAGCGGTCATAGGCCCAGCGCGGATACCAGAAGTTATAGCGCACATCGCTATTCGCGCCGTCGCTGATGAACATCGGCTCGTTGACAACCAGAAGTGGCGTTGCGCCAGCTCGCTCGTTTCCGGCAGCCAACACCGGAAACGAAATCTCACCGGCGGCGAAATCCCGAGGCCGGTCAAAATCGTGCCAGCTTTCATCCGCCTGCAGGTCGCTGGCGCGCAGCGCAATCTCGTCCGGATAGATCTGGTCGATGCCAGTAGCGGCCCACGCCAGCCCATAGAGCTGATAGCGCAGCCAGTCGGCCAGCGCGCGCCGGCGTCCGACAATCGTTCTACCGAGCAGGTCCGGTTCAGCAAGCCCGGCATTGTCCAGATCAAGGTCGAGCGAATGCTGCGCGACCAGCCGGCGAACCGCGTCCGCGTTATCGCGCACCAGAGCGGGCGCAAGCTGGCGTTGTGGCGCAAACGACTCCAGCGTAACCAGCCAGACGATCAGGTCGGGATCGTGCGCCAGCGCCCGGTCGAGCAGCAGCAAATCCTTGAAAAGCGACATCTCGGGATAGCCTAGATTGTAGGCCCGAATCTGCCGGCCATCCCCGGAAGTCATGGCGAGATCGTTGAGCGCCACCGCCAGCGTCTCGTCGGGCCGGAGCAGAAAGCCCCAGACAGACGAATCGCCGATCAGAATGACGCGATATTCATCACCGGCTTTGGGGCGGGCGATGACATGCGACCCAAACAACGCGTTCATGTCGGAAAGGCTGAGACTATAGGAACGTTCGGGCTGTTCTCCATACGGAAAACGCGGGCGCAGCGGCGCAAGATGGCCGTACAGGCTGATTCGTCCGAGCAGCGGCCATGGATCGATAGCCGCGAACGCCAGATTGGTGAGCAGAAAAAGCGCCAGAGCTTTGGCCAGTACCCGGCCAACAAACGACCAGCTATAGCTGCCTTCCGCTCCTTCAAGCCACCGCCACCCGGACATCGTTACCGCCCGATCCCAAACAGCCGGGCGAAGACCGCCAGCGCCGCCTGTGTATCCGGCAGCGCGAACCAGACCCACCCCAGCGCGACGAAATGGAAGGTCATGACCACACCGGCCACGTGCCAGAGCATACGAAGACGTGGCCGCCCGGCCAGACGCATGTACTGAACGCGCGTGTGGTCGCTCCAAACTTTATGCGCGAACAGGCCCAGTCCATGCCACAGCCCCCAGATGGCGAAATTCAGCGTCACGCCATGCCACAAGCCGATGATCAGCATCGTGACGACCTGCGCGCTGAAGACCACCAGCAGCGGCGACGGCCGTGGCCTGCGCTGGAGCAGCGCCCGCGACAGCGGCGAAAAGACGTAGAAACGCACCCAGTTGCTGAGCGTCATATGCCAGCTTTGCCAGAAGGCCGTGATGTTCTGGCGCAGGTAAGGCCGGTCGAAGTTTTCGGGCAGGCGAACGCCGAACAGGATGCCAAGCCCGATGGCAATATCGGTATAACCACTGAAGTCGAGAAACAGCCGCCAGGCGTAGGCATAGAGCAAAACCCACAACGCGCCGGCGTCGGACGTCTGTGCAGCGTTCGTCGGGTTGAGCGCAAACAAAGCCAGACTATCGGCGAGGACAAATTTCTTCAGCAACCCGATCGAAATGCGCGTTCCGCCAATGACCAGCCGCGAAGGCAACAAGCCCCTCGCCTGCGACAGCGCCTGATAGTCGGCCACAAACCGTTCCGCCCGATCAATCGGGCCGGCGGTCAGCGCGGGAAAGAAGAGCGCATAAGCGGTGTATTCGCGCAGAGAAAGCGCCGGCAGACGCCCGGTCTGGCGATCGCGCAGCGTATGCAGCAGCCGAAACGCCAGATACGAGAAGCCCAGCCACTGCAAATCGGTGAGCGCTGCCAGGTTCGTCTGCTGCCCTGTTTGCGCCCGCAACAGTGCGCTGGTCGCCACGGCCAGCGGTTCGGCCTTCTGCACGACGAACAGCACGACCAGCGCAATCATCATGACGATCAGCACAGCGCCGGGCCACAGCCGGTGTAGGGCCTGCCAGACGACCAACAACGCAGCCATTATCAGCGCGAGCACGACAGCAACCACCAGCGCGTCGGGGGGCCGCGACGCCGTCAGCCGCAGATCGGCGCGCAAGTTACGTGTCAGCGCCAGGGCCAGAACGATCGCACCGATCAATGCGAGCGTCCAGCCGTCATCGCGCGTGACGCCGCGGCCTGCGGGCCGCGTCAGCCACCATACGCACGTAGTCAGCAGCAGCGTGGCGGTCGGCAGCGCGAAATCGAGATAGCGAACCGGCAGCGCCGGTTGCAACCAGTAGACCGCGATAACGCTGATTGCCAGCACAGCCCAGCCGCGAAGCCGCGCAGGCAACAACAGGCCATACACCAGCGCCAGCCCCGTGAATGCTGCGATATGCGCGAGCGTCATCCTGCGAACCACCAGCAGGCGAGCAACGCCGGACGCGGGGAAAGAGGCGACGCAACGCGATGGCGTTCGGTGAGCAGTGTTAGAAGCCCTGATATATCCATCGCGGCGCGGTGTCGGCAGTAACGACGATCATGAGCAGAATAAGGATGCACAGGCCAAGCGCGAACAGGTTCTCGCGCGTGAGCAACTTCCGGCGTATCCAGGCCATGGTCAGGTCTTCACACGCAAATAGACTTCACCTAAAAGAAAGCGAATCGTTCCAGCGCCGGGTATAGCTGCAACCCGGCGCGCTTGTCCACCCGGCAACGTTACTGCTGAACGAACTGGCAAAAATCCGCCAGAAATTTCTCGCGCGTGGCCGAGCGCGACACTTTGCCGCTGCTGGTCTTGACCAGCCACCTCAGCCCGGTCAGCCGCACGTAACGCACGGTGACATCGAGCCGTTGAGCGACGAAGGTCCGGATTTGCCGCTCAATCTCACCTAACCTGTCCGGGTCGGACGTCTCGACTTCGGCCACAACGGCGATATCTTCGGTGCCAAGTCGCTCGTTAGCGACACCGAAAGCGGCGACCCGCCCCGGATGCACGCCGCTGATCTCATTGACGATGGTTTCGATATCCTGCGGGTAGATGTTTTTACCACCGACAATGATCAGATCCTTGCGGCGTCCGGTGACAAACAACTCGCCACCGGCAAGATAGCCTAAATCGCCCGTAAAATACCAGCCGTCCCGCAGCGATTGGGCCGTGAGTTCCGGCTGGCGATAGTATCCGCTCAGCATTGAATTGCTGCGAATCGCAATCTCGCCGATCTGACGCTCCGGCGCGTCCGTGCCATCCGGCAGAACAACGCGCACTTCGCATCCGTCAATAGCCTGACCGCATGACACCACTTCCAGCGCTGCGCCGTCCTGAGACGCGGGCACAGCGCGATGCGCCGCGCGCAACATCCGGGCGTCAATACGATCGATTCGCGGCGGGCCGGGCAAGCGCGTCTGGGTAACAGCAAAGGTATTCTCCGCCATGGCGTAACACACGCTCAGCGCCGCTTCCTGAAAACCATACGGCGCGAACCGCTGCACGAACTGGCGATGGCTGGCAGCAGCGACCGGTTCCGAACAGTTGATGGCCGCGCGCCATGATGACAGGTCCAGCCCTTCGATCTGAGAGTCGCGCACGCGCGTTGCCAGAAAGTTGTAGGCGAAATTCGGTAACCAGCACAGCGTTCCCCGGTAGCGGTGGATGGCATGCAGCAGAATTTGTGGATCGCGTACCCAGTGGAACGGCGACATCAGCACCAGCGGTACGCCGGCTGTCAGCGGCATGACGAACCCGGCGATCAGCCCCATATCGTGATAGAGTGGCAGCCAGCTAACAACGACATCATCCGCGCGAAGACCTATCGCTCCGGAATACGCTTCGATCTGGTTCAGCACCGCGCGGTGCGACAGCATAACGCCTTTCTGCAGGCCCGTGCTTCCGGATGAATGCTGGAGGAACGCCGTGTCATCCGGCGCAGCAGCCGGGGTGATCTCAGACATTGAGTCTGTAGGCGGTGTAATCGTCGCCAGTTCCCCGGCGTCAATCAGGGGAACAGGTAGACCAGCCAGCGCATGTTCCAGCGCTTCACGCTGCGCGTCGCCGACGATGATCGCGCGCGCCTCGGAGCGCTCGACCAACTGCCTGACGTTGCGATAATAATGCTCCGGATCGAGGCGGTCGCTCAGGAAAGGGAAAATCGACGGAACCGCGCCGAGTAACAGCGCGCCCCAGAAGCTGAAAACCAGCGCTTCGCCGTGACCGATGACGAGAATGACCAGATCGCCGCGTCCAATCCCTCTAACGCGCAGTTGATTCGCATAGCATTCGGCGCGCGCCACGAAGTCGCCGACTGTGAACGTTTCCTCCCGGTCGTGCAGCACCAGCACCAGCGCCAGCGCAAGGCTATCGGGATGTCTGGCGCGATGCTCGTAAAGGCGGTCGACCAGCGTAGACATGGCCCGCGCTTACAGCTTCGCCTCGATATTGCCCACGATCTGGTCGATCGTGTTCATGTTCTGGGCTGTCAGTTCCACGTCATCGAAATGCACGCCGAATTGCTCTTCGATGAACAGTGCGAGTTCCACCAGCGAAAACGAATCGACCAGCCCGCCGGTGATCAGCGGCTCGTCATTCTGAAGCGGGTAGTCGGGATTTCGCATCAATTCCGTCTTGATAAAGGTAGCGAGTTGTTCCTTCATGTCGCGCTTTGTTTCCACGAAGCCACCAGCCTTCAAGCACGGTTTGGTGTGACCGGTCGAGCGTCTGCTGCCGATCAGCTTGCATAGCGAACCGTCAACCGCACAACAACTGTCACGCGCTTTCGGATACGAACGATCTACGTGTGACAGCCACGATGGCAGACCAAACGACGCACAGCCTGCATTCCAGCAGCATGGCATTACTTTAGCACATGCTTTGACCGGCCCGGAACAAATCGAACGCCATCAGGCTGCCGAAAGCTATACCGGGACTTCGTTAGGATTTGGCAAGTGATATAACAAAATTCTAATTAAAGTCGAACGACCTGCTCAATGGTGTCAGGCCGGTAAACCCTGTATGATGAGTTTGAATTTTGTTACAAGGGGAAGCGGCACAATGATGAGCAGCGATACAACCGATCTGGTATTTTCGTTTATCACCACATTCATTCAGAAGAACGGGCATGCTCCGAGCCAACGAGAAATCGCCCGCGGCTGCTATCTGGCGCAGTCGAGCGTCCGTTACCATCTCGCCAAACTCAAGGCTGAAGGACGTATCAGCTACGACCGGGGAAAAGCCCGCGCGCTTACCATCGTACATCACTAGCCTGCGCCAGTAAAACCTCCTCGCCAGCCAATTTCTCTCATCTGAACGCCTGCCGGGGAGCTTATGTAAAAAGCGTATATCAATCGTCCGGCAAGCGTCGGTTTGCCGGGCGATTTTTTCTTCGGTAGCCCTAAGCCAACAACTGCCTCACCTGTCATATAATTAAATTTGTAATGTCAATTAACTTCGAGTGAGGCGATCATGCCATACGGCAAACTGTCTGACCTGCCGGAGAGCGTTCGTAACAATCTGCCGAAGCATGCACAGGCCATCTATAAGGAAGCCTTCAACAGTGCGTGGGAGCAATATGATGAGCCGGAAGAGCGACGCGGAAACGCCAGCCGCGAAGAGACCGCGCACAAAGTAGCGTGGAACGCCGTCAAACAGAAATACGAAAAGGATGAGCAGACGGGCAAGTGGAAGCCGAAAGACTAACAGGACGCCGCGCCCTGGCAGCGCCTCTGATCCGGCGCGCCGGCAATTCAGTTCTCCGGTGAATATGAAAGGTCACAACCATGGTTAACTTCGGCTATGCCATTTCCTCAGAAGAGCATGCGCCTCGCGATCTCGTCCGCCACGCCCAAATGGCAGAAGAAACCGGCTTCACCTTCGCGCTGGTCTCCGACCACTTCCATCCATGGGTTGACGCGCAGGGACATAGCCCGTTCGTGTGGAGTGTCCTCGGCGGCATTGCCATGAACACGAAACGCCTGCAGGTCGGGACCGGCGTCACCTGCCCGATCATTCGCATTCATCCCGGCATCATCGCGCAGGCCGCAGCGACCGTGGCGGCGATGATGCCGGGTCGATTCTTTCTTGGGCTGGGCACAGGCGAAAATCTTAACGAGCACATCCTCGGCGATCACTGGCCACCGTTCGATTTGCGCTCGGAGATGTTCGAAGAGGCGATTCACGTCATTCGCCTGTTGTGGGAAGGCGGCAACAAGACATTCTATGGCGCTTTCTATACGGTGGAAAACGCGCGTCTTTACACGCTGCCGGAAGCACCCATTCCGATCATGATTGCGGCGTCAGGTAAACAGGCGGCGAATATCGCCGGACGACTCGGTGATGGCCTCATCAGCACGGCCCCGGATGAAGAGATAGTGCAGCTATTCGAGCAGGCGAAAGATACCAACCGGCCAAAATACGGGCAGGTGACCGTCTGCTATGGCGAGGACGAGGCCGCAGCGCGCAAGCTGGCACACAAGCTCTGGCCGAATGCCGGGCTGCCCGGCGAATTAAGCCAGGAACTACCGACGCCGGCCCACTTTGAACAGGCTTCCCAACTGGTGACGGAAGACAAGATCGCCGAGTTTATCGTCTGCGGCAATGACCCGCAGCGCCACCTCGAACAGATTCACAAGTACATCGACGCCGGTTTCGACCATATCTACATTCATCAGATCGGCCCGGATCAGGAAGGGTTCTTCAACTTCTATGGAGAACAGATCTTACCCAGACTACGCGAACAGCTTCCCGCGACGACATAAGCAAGTATTACCGTCAGACACACTACCTTTACGAGGCATATCACATGGTATGCCTCGTTCTGCATTGCTGCCCTGTCCCAAGCGTGGATTTGCAATGATTATTATGATGTCTGAAAACTTGCGCTTCATGCTGTCAAAATTGAGCAAATGCTATATTATTAACCGCAGACCATACTTAGGATTTTGAGACGACAGCCACATGTCTGTATCGTACTCACGAAGTTTCGTGCAGATACCTCGCGCGGGCGGCACCATCGAGCGACCGAGGCTTCTGGCAAAGCTTCAATCAGCGCTCGAATACAAACTCACACTGATCAGCGCCCCGCCCGGATACGGCAAAACGACGCTTGCGGCTCAATTCGCCAGCCAGGTCGGGTTTCCTGTCGGCTGGCACACTATCGAGGAGCGCGACCGGGACGTCCCCAACCTGTTCGAACAATGCGTCGCCGCGCTATCCCGCATCGTGCCGAGCATCAAGACGCTAAAACCCATCCAGGGGGGCAGCGCCACCGAGCTGGCCGCGCTCATCGCCAATCATCTGCGCGAAAACCTGAAAAATGACATTATTCTCATTTTTGACGACGTTCAGAATCTGGCCGGTTCGCCTTCTGCGGAGACATGGCTGCGCACGCTCGTCCAGTTCCTGCCGTCCAACTGCCACCTGATCCTGATCAGCCGCATGTTGCCCGATTTGCCGCTGACGGAAATGATCGCGCGGCGCGAGGTGTTGGCCATCGGCCAGCAGGAACTCCAATTTACGCCGGACGAAGTGCAGGCGCTGGCCGTCAAAGTGCTCGGCCTGACCCAGACGACCATCGACGTGCCGGAACTCACATCGCGTCTGGAAGGCTGGCCCGCGGGTATCATTCTGGCGCTCTATCCCCTGCCCAGCGAGCTTGAACGCGTGATGCTGAGCGGCGGCAAAGGGCCAGAAGCGCTGTTTGATGCGCTGGCCAATTCGATGCTGTACGCGCAATCGCCTGGCCTGCGCGATTTTTTACTTGACTGCTCCACCCTCTCTCGGCTGACGCCTGAGTTATGCAGCCAGGCGCTTCAGCTTAGCGATAGCGCCTACTGGCTGGAAGAAGCGCAAAATCGAAGTCTGTTTCTCTCCCGTGTGGCAGGCGGCCTGGTCTTTCACGCGCTATTCCGTAACTTCCTGCAGCGACAGCTGCGCGCCTTCCACCCGGACCGCTTTCAGGAATTGCACCTGCGGGCAGCGCAGTGGTTCGAGAACAACAATCAGCTTGATGTTGCATTCGACCACTATGTTGAAGCCGGCAAAGTCGACCGTGCCGGTGACATCGCCGAAAAAGTCGCTCTATCCTATTTTTCACAAGGCAAGACAGAAACCCTGCTGCGCTGGGCCAAACGGCTGGAAGACACGAACGTCGTGGTTCCACGGCTGCTATACGCCTGCGCGATGATCCACACGGACCGCTATAACTATGCGGAGGCCGAAACTTTCCTGACCAACGCCGAGCGCGGTTTCGTCTCGCGCGGCGACGTGGATGGCATCAACAGCGTGCATCTCCAGCGCGCGATGATCAACTTTCTGAAGGGCCATAACCACGAAGCGGCGGGACAGGCTACGCAACTGCTTGAGTCGCAGGCCCTGCCCGGCAACCTGCGGGCCCGCGGGCTGGCCCTGCTCGGCCTGACGCAGATGCGCCTCGGCAACGCACACGCCGCAGTGACACACCTCAAAGAAGCGGTCGAGATTCTGCGCGTTGAAGGCGATGGCTACGCGCTGGCCGCCACATTACAGGACCTTGAAACCGCCTACGTGCAGCTTGGATGGCTCGACGAAGCCGGAGCCTGTTTGCAGGAAGTTGTTGCGCTCTGCCGTTCGCTGAACAGCCCCGTGCGGCTGGCGCTGGCGTTGAACAACCTCGGGTTTTACTACCATCTGCGTAGCAATTACAAGCAGGCAGAAGCGACGTTTGAGGAGGGCCTGAGCGTCGCCGCGCGCGCGCTCGACCGCCGGGCAGAAAGCTATCTACTGTGGAGTCTCGGCGATCTCAACCGCGACCAGGGCATCTTTGACAATGCGTTCCGCCTGTATAACAAAGCTCTGGAACTGAGCGGAAGCAGCGAACCACTGCTGCGGGTCGCCCTGCTCATCAGCGCATCCACGCTGCGGCGCTGGCAGGGCCGCTTTGCCGACGCAATTGCATTTGCCGACGAAGCACAGGCGCTGGCGAACTCGCATAGTCTGGGGCTGGAACGCGTGCATGCCCGCGCCATGAGCGCCGCCGCACGCATGGCCGACGGCGACCGCGAACAAGCGCTGAAACAGTTGGACATGGTTGACCGCGAACTCGACCAGATGGGCGCGCACTTCGAGCGCCTGCGCGTACTCGCCATTCGCGCGGAATTGACGCTCCGTTATGGAGTGCCGGGCGACGCGCACCAGTTTTTGGAAACGGCTCTGAGAGTCGGCCAGTTAGCCGGCAGCATGCAGCCGTTTACAGCCGAAGCCTTTCACTCCTCGTTTTTGCGCTCGTTTGTCGAAAAACACGCCCCCGCCAACAGCGCGGTATTGCACGAACTGAAGGCGTTGCACGCCGTTCAGCCACCACGGGAGGCGGAACGGCTGGGCGACTCCGGCTTTGGCCCCGTCAACACCTACAGTCTGCGCGTTTACACGCTTGGCATGGAGGCCATCGAACGCGATGGCAAAATGGTGGCGAGCAGCGAGTGGCGGGCCACAGCCGCGCGCGAACTCTTCCTTTATCTTCTGTTCATCGGCCCGCAAACTCGCGAAGAATTGAGCCTGGTCTTCTGGCCCGATAGCGCCACCAAGCAGGTTCGCTCCAATTTCCACACCACGCTCTATCGCGCGCGCCGTGCGCTTGGCGAAAACGTCATCATCTTCGTTGACGGTTATTACCAGATCAATCCCGATCTCGATTTGCAATGTGACGCGCAAGAACTGCAAACGTTAACTTCGCAGGCGCGCCTGATGCCACCACGTGACGCTCGTACCGAAGACCTGTGGCAGCGGGCCGTCAACCTCTATCACGGCGACTTTCTTCCGTCGCTCGACGCCGACTGGGTCTACCCGATGCGTGAGTCATTCCGCGAAATGTACCTTGAGGCTCTGGTCGGTCTGGGGGAGTGCGCGCGCGCGCGCGGCGATTTCCGCCACGCAATCAATGTCTTCAAACAGGCGCTGGTTGTCGACCCGTATCGGGAAGACATCCATCGCGCCATCATGACATGCTACGCTCAAAAGGGCGAAAAGAAGAAAATCCTGTCACATCTCAATGATTTGCAGCAGTTGTTGTGGCAGGAACTAGCAGTCAAACCGTCATCAGAGACCATGACTCTGGTGCGCTCACTCTTGAACTGACCCTATTTTTCACCCACATCTGGCAGCTTTCTTGCGAAAAGTCACCAATTCGGTGACTTTTTAATTTTTACCTCCGTTTGGTAAGCAGTTTGTTGCCACCCCCTTGATACATTGGTGGCATCTACGGCAAGCACAAGCATTGATTTCTGCCACGGAGGCTTGAGATGCAGAACGAAACCATCGTCATTCGCGCTAATGCCGGTAACGCCGCAGGCGGCAGCCGCTAGACACCACCTCTTGAGGAGACCTGAGATGCAGAACGAAACCATCATCATTCGCGCTGATGCCGGCAACGCCGCAGGCGGCAGCCGTTAAAGATTGCTTCTTTGAGGAGACCTGAAATGCAGCACATCAACGAAACCATTGTTGTTCGCGCTAATGCCGGCAACGCCGCAGGCGGCAGCCGCTAGACACCACCTCTTGAGGAGACCTGAGATGCAGAACGAGACCATCATCATCCGCGCTGATGCCGGCAACGCCGCAGGTGGCAGCCGCTAGACACCACCTCTTGAGGAGACCTGAGATGCAGAACGAAACCATCATCATCCGTGCTGATGCCGGTAACGCCGCAGGCGGTAGCCGTTAGACACCACCTCTTGAGGAGACCTGAGATGCAGAACGAAACCATCATCATCCGTGCTGATGCCGGTAACGCCGCAGGTGGTAGCCGTTAAAGATTGCTTCTTTGAGGAGACCTGAAATGCAGCACATCAACGAAACCATTGTTGTTCGCGCTAATGCCGGCAACGCCGCAGGCGGTAGCCGTTAGACACCACCTCTTGAGGAGACCTGAGATGCAGAACGAAACCATCATCATTCGCGCTGATGCCGGCAACGCCGCAGGTGGCAGCCGCTAGAACACTGAAGGTCCGGTTGGACCTGGAGACGAAGATGCTTCGCACGAACGAAACTCCCGTGATGGACGTACTTCCCTGGCCGAACGGCAAAGGCTTCAACGGTAGCAGCGAATGGTGGGAGTACGTCATGACAAAAGACGAACGCCGGCGCCTCGATAATCTGATGGGGCTGGCGCTATTAGACCCTGACGTATGCGACAGGCTGCTTACCAAACGCGATGAAACACTCATGAAAGCGTTTGGACTGTCCACTCAGACTCAAGCGTGGTTACGCGGCCTACAGGCTACCTCTCTGTCAGAGCTTGCTCAGGCCATCGTCGCCAAAGCACCGCAGTTGGCTTAGGAACAGACATATAAACAGCCTACAAGCATTGCTGAGAGGGCTAGGAGGAACGGTTTGCCGCTCGCTTAGCCCCAATCAGCTTTTTTTGTCTGGCGTCGCAGCGCTTCCGAACGCCCCGCCCCTTCTGACCACCTCGCGAGTGTCGTGGTAAGCCAGCCCGGTTGAGGTACCCGGTTCGGCGCGAACGTGGCGATCTTTGCTGGTTAGCTTGCTCTCAGACGGTGAGCAGGTTGTTCAGCAGGCCAATCTACCTTTAGACGGCGCGCGTTTTACAGGCTGCCCCACCACCTTTACCGGCTTATCACGAGACAAACCAATGACCCCGCCCACCCATCCGAGCAGTTCGTCCTTCATACTGCTTGTCGAAGACAATCCACAACTCCTGCGTGTCATGACGGAACTCCTCGAATTTGAGGGATATGCAACACGCTCCGCTTCCGGAGGTATTGATGCGCTGGCGCTTCTGGACGCCACGCCCCGGCAACCCCTTCTGATTGTCTCCGACATCATGATGGACGACATGAACGGCTGCGAATTTCTCCAGCGACTACGCACGGGACACGCCTGGCCCACAACGCCGCTGATCTTTGTAACGGGCAAGCCAATGGCCGAAGGCATTTGTCCCGGCTTTGACTTCCTGCCTGACGGGTATATCGAAAAACCCTTCAACCTGACGGACTTCATGGCCGTCATCCGTGCCGTCGTCGGCAGCGCCCCGAACACCTCCGACCAAACTTAAAACGCAATTTCCGCGTTCGACTTGATATAGATTAAGTACAAAAACCGCCCTGCCCTGTATGCTGGCTCCATAGGCGATTGCGATGAAGGCAGTCGAGTATCGTAACGGGCCTGTTACCGAGGTTTACTGGAGCATACAGGGAATGAATAGTTCAATCAAATCCGCACTGATCAGTCTGATTATCGTTTTCGTTACCGCAGTGGCGCTGGCCTTACTGCCGGTCACCGTTGAAGTCACGCCATCAACTGTGAGCGCCGATCAGCCAGGCGAAGTCGAGAAAGCCGTCACGACCTCAGACAACCTGCACGCCGCTCACGCAATGAAGCCGGTAGTCGACGTTGCAGCCGAAGCTGCGCCAGCCGCCGAAACGACGATTCGTGAGTACACACTGGTTACGATCATCGGTCAAACGCCGGCCATGGCGTTTATCGGTTCAGGCGGCGAAATTGACGGACAGATCAACCCGACGCTGACGGCCAACGTCGGAGATACTGTGAGGATTACGGTCATCAATGGCGATCCGGTGCTGCACAATCTGGTGATTGACGAATTCGGCGTGCATACCGGCGACCTGATCGAAAAAGATCAGACGTCAGTCGTCGAATTCGTGGCCGACCGGCCGGGCGAATTCAACTATTACTGTAACATTCCCGGCCATCGTGAAATCGGCATGGCGGGCCTGCTGAAAGTCGAAGGCGAAGCCCCGGCAGGCGAACCGGCAGCGGGACAACCTGTAGAAGTCGCCGTGCAGCCAACCGCGCTACCGGCTGATCCAAACGCCGTATCCATCGTGCGCGATCCTACTGACCTGCCCAGCCCAATCGGCGACCGAGAGCCGATGCACGTTCAGGTTGATCTGACAACCGAAGAGGTAGTCGGCACGCTGGCCGATGGCACGACCTTCAACTACTTCACCTTTAACGGCAAGGTCCCCGGCCCCATGATCCGCGTGCGCGTTGGTGATACCGTCGATCTGCGGCTGACGAACGCCGCCGATAGCCTCTTCCCGCACTCGATTGACCTGCATGCCGTAACCGGCCCCGGCGGCGGTGCGGTCTATACCCAGACGTTGCCCGATGGTACGACCTCGTTCAGCTTCAAGGCGCTGGCGCCCGGCCTCTACGTCTATCACTGCGCCACGGCCAGCATTCCCCACCACATCTCGTCAGGCATGTACGGCCTGATTCTGGTGGAACCTGAGGGCGGCTTGCCCCCCGTTGACCGTGAATTCTACGTCATGCAGGGCGAGATCTATACCAAAGAGCCTTATGGAACAAAGGGCCACTTGAGTTTCAGCCACGAGCACATGAGCAACGAACAGGCCGATTATCTGGTCTTTAACGGCTCGACCATCGGTTTGACGAGCGACGAGCACGCCCTGCGCGCCAACGTTGGCGAAACCGTCCGTATCTTCTTCGGTGTCGGCGGCCCCAACTATACGTCGTCGTTCCATATCATCGGCGAAATTTTCGACCGCGTGTACGAACTGGCCTCGTTGACCTCCGAGCCACTCACCAACGTGCAAACGACTCTGGTTCCGCCGGGCGGCGCGACCATTGTGGAGTTTCAGGTCGACGTTCCGGGGCGTTACATCCTCGTCGACCACGCGCTGAGCCGGATGGAACGCGGGCTGGCCGGATATCTGTACGTCGAAGGCGAGGAAGCGCCTGAGATTTTCCACGGCAACGGCGAGGCCAATCTGGCCGGACACTAGCCTTCAGCCTGACAGAACAAAACACGGTGGGGCATCTAGCTCCACCGTGTTTGATTCATCCTGCTCTGGCGAAGCCATGTTCACCCTGCAGGGTATCCCGATGGTGATCGGACAGGCGCGTCGATCACGCCTGCGATTCCAGCCACGCCATCGTCTTCGAAGCCAGACGGTCGAGCGCCTGCACAGCCATGGCGAGATGTTCTTCCTTCGTATCCTCTTCCTTGGCATGCGACAGGCCGCGCAGGCTCTGGACAAACAGCATGATGGTCGGCACGCCGGCACGGGCAACCTCTGCCGCGTCATGCAGCGGCCCGCTCGGCAGCCGGTGGCTGACTCCCGCAACTTCGGTGACGGCTTCGTCCGCCAGTTCGATCAACGTCGGATGGAACGGAATTGGGTGAATCTGCCACAGCTTGCTCCACTCAACGCTGACCTTTTCTTCTTCGGCAAAGCGCTGGCTGGCGTCTTTGGCTTCCTGCAACATGCGCGCCAGCGCGTCAGCGTCCAGATGGCGCTGGTCGAGCGTGATGTCGCACTGACCGACAACCGCCGTGACAATGCCGGGTTTTGTCACGACGCGCCCGACCGTGCAGACACCGCCATGACGTTTGGCGATCTCGCGAATTTCGAGGCCGAGTTTGGCGGCTGCGCCGAAGGCATCGCGGCGGTGATCCATCGGCGTCGAACCCGCATGAGCCGACTGTCCCGTAAAGGTAATGCTGTGCCGCTCCACACCGAACGTTCCCAGAACGACACCAAGCGGGAGATTCATGCTCTCCAGCACCGGCCCCTGCTCGATATGCAACTCCAGATAGGCCGCTGCGTTTTTCAGTTGCTGGCGCGCGTCGAGAATGCGGTCCATATCGACGCCATACTCGCGGACTGCGTCCTCCAGCCGTGTGCCGTACCTGTCGGTCAGATCGCGCAGTTCGTCGGGGTTCATCGTACCCGAAGCAGCGCTGGAGCCAAAAAGACTGCGCCCGAAACGCGCGCCTTCTTCATCGGCCCAGTCGACCAGCCGAACGGTCACAGGCGGCGTGCCCTGAGCAGCAATCCGGCGCAGCGTTTCCAGCCCGGCCAGAACGTTCAGGCAGCCGTCGAGCCAGCCACCGTTCGGAACCGAATCAAGGTGGCCGCCGATCAGCATTTCGCGGTCCGACCGGCCTCTGAGCGTCACCCAGACGTTGGCCGCGGCATCGGTCTCAACTTCGACCGGAAGATCGGCCAGTTTCTCTCGAAACCACGCCCGGGCCTTGGCCCACGTTTCGGTAAAAGCAACGCGCTGCGCGCCGTCCTCATTGCTCGTTAGCGCACGAAGTTCTTTGAGTTCATCAATAGTCCGTTGAGGATTCAGGGGATATGACGTGGGCTGCATTTTAAGTAACCTTTTCTTAATAGTTCGCAGAAAACACGAAGATAACAAAGAATTTACATGCCCGGACGACGAACGTCAACTTATGTAAAAACAAGCGGCGCGCTTTTCCATCGGGAGCGCGCCGCATTTGCCCGATTTAGAGACAGCCAACGATGGGCCACATCCTCCCTAGCAGGGCCGCGTGGCCGGCAAGCGTAAAACGGGCGACATATCGGATGAAGCGGCGTCCCGCGAGCGGTATTCATTCGGCACTAACTCGACGACATTGGCGTCGATGAATTGCTGCCCATGCAGTCTGGCCACCGACAGACGATGATGCCCGTCGGAAACATAGTACAGATCGCCAACCTTGATAAGGTCTATGGGCGGCAGCCCGACATCAAGCTGGTAAGCATAGTCGATTTGCATCCAGCGATGCCTTGATTTACGGTGCCGAGGCATAAACGCCCGGTCGAAATCAGCCTCACGATCGAGCGTCCCGGTGATCAAGCGCACCGGCACGGAACACACGCCCCACTCGCGCCGCAAGAATCGGGTAGTGTCTCGGACATCTTTCCGCAACACGGCCAGCCGGTTGGTTCTGCGTCGCAACGCGCGAATCCACCGGCCCCGTGCTGCGCGCTGGCGGGCTTTCTCGAAGCTCATGACCGCGCTGCTTTCATAGAAGCGTTCGAGGTACTCAGGTGTATCCATCATCCGCTTCCTTCACACGCGCCGCGCGCGAAACGACACGACGATTGACGAAAACGCAAAGCGCGGACGGCTTCCATGCAGGTGCGGCGCGTGCTCTGGCGTATGCCGCTTGAAGCTAAAGATACGGAACCGCGGTCTGACGACCGGTTTGATCTGCGCATCATCGAAGAAGCGCGCGTTGCGACGACGGCGTTCAGCCTCGGCCCGCTGCATTTCCAATTCCATCCGCACGATATGATAGTGCAACATGATGGTGACTCCTCCGTCGTCCTGCCTGCATACTTCATCAATTGTCGGGCAAAGGCGTAGAGAAATCGCAGATTCGAGGCCGGAGACAGGGGAAGGCCTCGAAAGATCATCCGAAAGTATGAGGTATCAGAAAAGTCGCAGCTCTGTGCAGCAACCGGCCGGATAGCATCTATGTGGCCGTTTCGCCCCTGAGAACACGCTCTACCATCTGAAAGAACTCGCGCCAGGCCGCTTCGGTCTTAGCCTCAAAGCGACCTGCAAGCGCCGACTGCAACGCGCCGATAAAGGCCTCGGCCAGCAGGCTGGTGCTGCCGCCCTCAAACGGATCGCAGCCCATTTGCCGGGTCTGGGCAACACAGGCATCGTGCAAAGCGCCCCGATCATCCATGCGCTGCACCAGCAACGCCAGCAAATGCATCAGCCGGCGCCGGTCCTCAGGAGTGTTTCCGAAACACGTACTCGCCGGCGTCCGGCTCAACTCTCGAAGACGCTCGATGGTGAGACGCGCCACCAGATCATGCCGGACTGCGACGGCACTGAACGTCCGCTGAATGATGCGTTTTTGCTGGCGGCTCAACCGCTCGGTCGAATCGATCTGGCGCATGATGGTTCCCCCACTGGCGGCAAAAATCCATTTTCTCTCCAGCTTAGCGGGGCAACGCATAGAAAACGCCGAGTCCGGCGGCGGTTTCTAAACCGCCTTCAAATACAACGCGACGACGTCGTTCAGGTCGTACGCCGGGCCGTCGGGCTGGCTGGAATCTGACGAAAGGAAACGCTGCGCCACAAGCCGCGTCTGGTGCGCTGCCGCGGGATGCTGTTCAATTCGGGCCGCCAGCCGAACGGCGTCCTCGTGTTCGCCCTGCGCTTCGTGCAGTTCGACGAAACCGGCCAGCGCTTCAAGGATCAGCGGCGGAATTTCGCTGTTGACCGCCGTCTGCAACGCCTTTTGCAGATCGTTACGCGCCTCCGGCAGCCGGTCAAGCGCGATCAAAGCGCTGGCCCGGCGTCGCAGCAGCGCGGCAAGCGTGGTGCGGATACCCGCGCTTTCGCACACGGCAATACCGCGCGTGAAGTGGTTTGCGGCGGCTTCCGCGTCGCCTGAGGCCAGTTCCGCCCGGCCAAGGAACAGCAAGCCATAGGCAATGCCCCAGCGATTATGCAGTTCTTCGTTACGCTCGATACTCTGCTGGCACAATGCTCTGGCGCGATCCAGTTCTCCAAGCGCAATCAGCGCCTGTGCCAAGTCCGCCAGAATCATGGCGCGGTTGTTACGCGAATCCAGTTCGGTGCTCAGGCGCAGCGCTTCTTCGAAGTCAGCCTGAGCCTCCGCATAGCGGCCAAGCCGCACACTGAGGTCGCCGCGAATGATATGGAAATACATCTGGCTGAATTTTTCGCCGCTTTCGGCGATCACCATCTGTCCGCGATTGAGATAATCGCGCGCCTGATTGTAATTGCCGAGCATCGTCTCGGCGCTGGCCAATCGCAGCAGCACATTCGCCAACGCCGACATATCGCCCGCGGCTTCGATCAGCGAGAGCGCCTGCGAATAACGCGCCTCAGCCTGACGATAATCGCCACGCGCAGCAGCGCTACGCCCAAGCATGACCAGACAGAAACGTATTTCCCAGTCGGCATGATACGCTTCGAGGACAGGCAACGCCTCATTCATCAGCCTGTCAACCTCGGCATAGCGATCCATGCGGAAGTCACATCCGGCTTGCAGCGCCTGCGCGCGCGCGATCACCAGATCGGTTTCGGGAGCCGGCAGCATACGCAGCCGCCTGACCGCGCGATTGAACATCTCTTCCGCTTCGGTGAAGTTACTCTGCACGTCGAAAATCTGATACATCGCCCGCAGCGAGCGATTGACGTCTTCCACATTGCCGGTATCCAGCGCGTACTGCCATGCGGCGCGGATATTTTCGATTTCGCGAATGACGCGGTCGAACTGGCTATCCGGCCCACGCTGCAGTTTTGTCTCATGCTCCTGTAGATAGCGCGTGAAATAACGGCTGTGCGCCAATCGCATCTGCTCGCGCTCATCCGGATATTCATCCAGCTTTTCGCGGGCATATTGCACCAGCAGTTCGTGCATCTGATAACGGTCGTCAATGGGGCGCAGTAGCGACTTGTCTACCAGCGCCGACAGCTCGAAGACCGTCGCGCCCGCCACCTGCTCGGCGGCGGCCCGGTGAAAACCGCCACGAAATACCGACAGCCGCCGGTAAAGCCACTTCTCTTCTTCCGGCAACAGCTTCCACGAAGAGTCGAAGACCGCGCGCACACTCTGATGGCGCTCCGGCACGTTGCGAACTGAAGTCGTCAGGAAGTCGAGGCCACGCCGGATTTCAGCCAGAATTTCCTCGCAACTCATCAGCCGCACCCACGACGCGGCCAGCTCAATCGCCAGCGGCATGCCGCCAACAGCGCGGCAGATGTCGACCACGTGCGGCAATTCGTCTTCGAGCGAGAACGTTGGCAACATGCGTTGCGCGCTTTGCAGGAAAAGCTGCACCGCGGGCGACTCGGCGGCGCGGTCGTCCACTTCATCAGGAACGGGCAGCGCTCCTACCACCACCAGCCATTCCTCTACCAGACTCAGCCGCTCGCGGGAAGTGACAATCATCTTGACGCCGGTTGTTTCGTTCAGGATGCGGCTGAGCGTGTCGGCGCGCGGCGTCATCGCCTCGAAATTATCGAGTACGAACAGGATCGGCTTGTTCTTGAGATACCTGATGACATCTTCTTCACTGGAAAAGTCGCCGCTAAAACCGAGATCGAGCGAATTGGCGATCGTTTCCAGAATGCGATCCGGCTCCCGCACGCCCGCAAAAGACACGAAGAACACGCCGTTGCGGAAATCCGGCATCAGGTGTCGCGCCACTTCCAGCGCGAGGCGCGTTTTGCCGATGCCGCCGGGGCCGGTGAGCGTCAGCAGGCGGCAGTGTGGCTTGCTCAACTGCTCGGTAATCTGTTGAAGCTCTTGTGGCCGGTTGACAAACGGCGTGCCGACCGTCGGCAGATTGGTCGGGATGAGCATGGCCTCTGGCGGTTGAATTTCGCCGGCCAGAACCTGCTCATAGAGCGCTCTTGTTTCGTCGTCAGGCTCGACAGCCAGTTCTTCCTGAAGCAGGCGACTACACGTTTCAAACTGCGTCAACGCCGCGCTGCGCTGCCCCGACCGCGCCAGCAGCAGCATCATCTGCCGGTGCGCCTCCTCGCGTAGCGGGTCAAGCTGTAATGCGGCGGTCGTATGAGCGATGCCGCTGGCAAATGCCCCACGCTCCAGATAGTGCTTGCCGAGATGAAAATAAGCGTCGGTGACGCGGTTCTGCATACGCTCCTGTTCGAGCAGCATCCAGCCTTCAAACTGGCTGGCACTGCGAACATGAAAGCCGTCGAGAAACGGGCCGCGATACAGAGCGAACGCCGTTTCGAGCGAGGTCACGACTGGTTGAGGATAGTCGCCTCGCGCTTCCCACTGGTGTTCGGCTTCCGTCAGCGCCCGGTCCATCTCGACAAAATCGACCGTATAGTCGCTGTCAGGATTGATACTGATCGAGTAACGCGTGACCAGCAGATACGGCGATAGCTGCTTCTGAAGGCTGGACAGCGCCGTTCGCAGGTACGACAGCGCCTGGCTTTGCGTCAGGTCGTCCCATAGTAACTCGCTGAGCACTTCACGCGGATGCTCGCGCGGGTTCACAGCCAGATAGACGAGCAGCGCCTCCGATTTGCGAGAGACAAAGCCGCCAACTGGCCTGTCATCAACCGTGAGAGACAATCCGCCAAGAGTCGTTATTTTCAGCATTCGGCAGCGCTTTTCCCCATGTCATGAAAATAGTACTCCAGACGATATGACATACGATTTTCCACATTAATCAACCGGCGTACAGGCCATTTTCCAAAACGCATAGTAGACAGGTCGCGATAACTCGACGGCTATTCGGCGTTTTCTATGCGCGACCGGTGTACTCTGGCAAAAGTTGCGCGGCAGATAGCAGCGCCGCGTTCATCAGGATCGAAGGTCACAGCTCAGGAAGGATGGCAGGCGATGCTGGAGAACGCCCTACTCAATTTACGCACTCGTGTCGCAAGGAAGAGTGACCTGCCGGCGCTCAAGGCACTTGCCGAAACCTCAGTACGTGTGCTCAACAGTCGAGACTACACGCGGAAACAGATCGAAAGCGCCCTACGCTATTTACTCGGCGTAGACCAAACCCTGATTGACGACGGCACGTATTACGTGGCCGAAGTCAATGGGCGGATTATCGGCAGCGGCGGCTGGAGTCGCCGCGAGGCCACCTATGACCGGTTTGATGACACCGGCGTAATCGCCGGCGCTTCTCTGCTCAACCCACACCGGGAAGCGGCCCGACTGCGCGCCTTCTTCGTGCACCCCGACTGGGCGCGACACGGCATCGGGCGATTGATGGTGCGGATTTCCGAACTTTCAGCGCGCACGCACGGTTTCAGGAAACTTGAATTGACGGCGACGCGCACCGGCATCCCGCTCTATCTTGCCTGCGGCTTCAGACTGGTCGAGCAGCGCGACATCGTGTTTCCCGACGGCGTCGCATTTGACACATTTGTGATGGAAAAGCGGCTAATCGCCAACGCCGCCATGCCGCGATCCGGCACGCGCACAAAAAGCATGCCGCGCCCGGTAGCCTATTGAGAGATGTTGCCATGTCGATGCAAACAGCCGAACTCCTAGCCATCACACCTACGCTGACGATTCGGGAGGTAAACGAGTGGGATGCCGTCACGCTGGCGGATTATGTGGCGGAAATTGCCGATGAACGTCCAAACAACACCGCCATTCGCCGCGCCATGTTCCCTATGAGCGCAGACGGCATACGAGAACTGCTGCGCCGTTACCGCGAAGATGGTGGCAGTCTGTTTCTGGTGGCGGAACATGAAGGCGAAATCGCCGGCATGATTCGTATGACGCGCGGTGACGCGCCCTATCGCCGCCATGTCGTGACGCTGAGCATCAACCTGCGGCGCGACATGCGAGGCATGGGACTGGGCAGGCGAATGATGCAGGAAGCGCTGGCCTGGGCGCAGACGCAGCCCGACATTCAGCGTATTGAGCTGGAAGCGCTGACGCGCAACCGGGCGGCACTGCGAGTTTATGAACGCCTCGGTTTCCATGTTGAGGGCATTCATCGAAAAATGTACCAACTGACGGACGAGGATGGCGCGCCTTTCGTCGACGCGGTCGTCATGACCTATCCACTCGACGACGAGACTCCGTGACCTCGCCCGAACTCGCAGGTCGCGCTCGTCAGATCACGCTGCCCGGCCTGACAAACCGGTAGACGATGACAACGGGCAGGTTGTCACGCTCTTCCAGCGACGGCTCGGCGACAGCATCAAGCACAAGCCCGGCGCTACATGCCGCCGAATGATAATCCGAAAATAAGTGGTTGTAGTGCTCGACGGCAAACGTTCCTGCGGCGGTTGTGAAGGTGCGTTGAGCGCCCCGGTAAAACATCAGTGGGTGCAGATCGCTGATGAGGGCAGCCCCGCCGGGCTTGAGCACGCGGGCGATTTCGTGCAACGCATCCTTCAGATCGGGCAAATGGCCCAGCGCCAACGCGCAGACCACGACATCAAACGACGCGCCCCTGAGCGGCAGCCGTTCAGCGCTGGCCAGCACGCGGCGCGTCAGTGGATTGCGCGCCAGCATATCGGGGCTGTTGTCAAGCGCCAGCGCTCCTCGCGCCTGATGCTTCCAGGCAACCAACCCGTAACGCCCGGTCCCGGACGCAAGGTCGAGCACCAGCTTGCCCTTTAGCGACGGCATCAGACGCAGCATCGCCGCCTGCTCGACTTCCATCAGCCGGTTATGCGGCGCCGGCGGATAAGCCTCGGCCCACAGCCGGTAGGCTTCCAGACTCGTCATCGTTTTTGGCCCGCCGCGCCGCAGCCGCCGCAGCCATCGCCCGAAGCGCAATCAACTCTCCTTTGTCCGCCGCGTGGCTCGTCCCTACCCTGCCCTTAGACTGGAATTCTCCCACTGCTTGTATAGCCGTGACACCGTCAATTGTTTCGTTCGCCCGTCGACAGCACCAGCAGGTCCGTCCACAACAGGAACGCGCGGTCGTTGCTGTTGTAATGCAGACGGGTACGCCACGGCAAATGCAGCCACATATAAGCGATGCGCCGTCGCTCTTCGCGAGTCGTGTATTCGCGCAGATGGTTTATCCAACGCGGGTAAACCATAAAGATTTCCGGATGCCTGCGCGCGACTTCCCGGCGGTCCCAGGCAATCCAGGCGAGGATGAGCAGGATGAGCGCCGGCCCCGCCGGAAGATAAAAGGCGCGCACGTAAGGCGCGACAAGAATGCCCAGCGCCAGCACAAACACGGACAGCGCAACTAACATGCCGGGCAGAGGGTAGTAGAACGGCTCTTCATCGCCGTATTTTTCAAACAAACGCAGGATTGGGCCCTTCAGCAAACCGGCAAGCACCAGCGCATGACGTATCAGGTAGATTAGACTCGTCAGCAGCAATAGCCCCAGTACAACCACAAACCGGCCCTACATCCTCAACAACGCCCGCGGGCCTTTATACAGCGGGCAGACACAGCGTTCACACTCCGGGCGTTCTCCACGGCGATACGAGCTCCTAAGCTGCTGCGCTTCGCCATCATTGACGGCCTCGGACAACCTGCGACCATCCAGCCGCCCCCATGATGGCAGGAAATAACACGGGCGCAGCTTGCCGTCAACCTCAATCACGGCAGTCGTATGCGGCGCATTACAGCGCGTGACGGGAAATGTCTTCTGGCCCAGCACGCCGCGGAAATAATCCGGCATACAACGCAGTTTATCCGGGCTTTCGGCTATCAGGCCGCGTCTGAACTCCGGCTCGAAACGCGCCACCATGTCCTCAATCACGGTGGTCAGGATCTGGATATCCGGCTCTGCCAGCGCATTTGCCGGAGGCCCGTGTTCGACAGGCGCGCCCGGCCCCGAGTTCGCGACCAACGGCAGGGTCGTGTCAGCAGTGAAGCGTGGTCCGAAGGCAAAAGGATTACTGACATCGACCGCCAAAAAGCTGATCGAGCTTGCGCCAGCGTCGCGCGCAACTTCAACGATTCGCGGCATTTCCCGATAGTTGGCACGCTGGACGGTTGTGCGCGTCGTGACGCGGACGCCACGTTCTGCGGCCTGACGCATGCCTTCGACGACCAGATCGAAGGCATCGACCCCGCGAATCGCCGCATAAGTAGCGCGGGTTCCACCGTCCAAACTGACGATCAACTCGTCGACACTGTTCGCTACGTCGTCAATCTGTTTGCGGACAAGCAGGCCGTTGGTCAACAAAAACACACGCACGCCCTCGGCACGAAATCTTTGTGCGATTTCAGGCCAGCGCGGATGCTGCATCGCTTCGCCGCCGCTGAGGATAGCCCAGCGAATGCCTAGTGGTCTCGCTTCGGCGGCTACCTGCTCGACAAGTTCCACCGGCATGTTGCGACGTGGGTTACGCCAGATGTCGCATGTTACACAGCGGCTGTTGCAACCATCAGTGAGGTACAACACGACCAGCGGCAGCGTATGCAGCCGGTTGCCAATCAGATTGAGCAGGTGTTTTGCGCCCATGGAATGAGTATAGTTAGCGCCATAAAGGGAAGCAATCCGTGCGGACGAGCAACCCTGTAAAAGTCTCGAAGGGGCCGGACTTTTGTATACCTTCTTAATGCTTGCGCTTCCAGAACAGGCGTGCTAAATTCACGCTACCGTTTAACGACTTTCAGCGCCCTGCCACCGGAGATACAGCATGACTCAGGAAACTTCCTCAGAAGCCACGCCACAGCCCGGACCGCTCCCGACACCCGATCCTGCATTGAAGCGTCTTGAGCCGCTGATTGGCAAGTGGGAGATGCGGGTCGCACGCTCAATTCGGACGAGGATAATATCACCGGGTGGACAACCTTCGAGTGGATGCCGGGCGGCTTCTTCATCAAGGCAGAAGGTGAGTTCAATCTAAACGGCTTTGTCATGCAGTCTCTGGAAATCATCGGCTACGACCCGGCGCAAAAGAAATTCACGTCCAGTGTCTATTCAAGTATTTCGGGCGAAGTCCAACCCTATGAGTGGGACGTACAGGGCAACATTGTGATACACGCCGGGCAAGGAGCGCGCTATTCAGGAACGATCAGCGAGAATGGCGATACCATCGTGGGGGGATGGCGGCCCGATGACGGCACGCCGGTTTCGGATGGCACTGCCTATGACGCGATCATGTTTCGCGTTAAGTAGGGCAACTTCTCAGCACGAATTGAAATGGACATGGGACCAAGCGTAACTCAACTGACAACCGAACGGCTGCTGCTGCGACACTTCCGGGCGGACGACCTCGCCGCCTACCACACCGCCATTTACGACGATCCTGAGGTCATGCGTTACCTGCCGGGCGGCGCACCGCGCCCCATTGAGCGGGCCAGGGAAGTCATGGACTATCTGGAGGCGTCGTGGCAGCAGTTCGATTTCGGCGGTTTCGCCTTATGCCTACGCGACGATGACCGGCTTATCGGACACATCGGGCTGCTAAAGATCTCGCGCGCCAACCCACCAACCGATGAGGTCGAATTGTTCTATGCAATTGCCCGTCCTTTCTGGGGACGTGGTTATATAACCGAAGCAGCGCGCGCGGTCATTGACGACGGTTTCGGACGCCGGGGACTGGAACGTATCGTCGCCGTTGCCGTGCCGGAAAATACAGCTTCCCGCCGCGTCATGGAGAAGCTTGGCATGACCTTCCTCGGCCTAACGCGCCGCTACTACGATACCGAACTGGCGTACTATGCTATTGAGAAGAGTCAGTGGCAAGGATAAGATCTATCGACCCCGTGGTCATGCGCGCATATATCCCAAATTATGCTAAAATGCGCTAAACTTCGGGGGCGAACAAGACGAAAACTGTGTAGTTATCACGGATGATGTTAACCCCAGAATTTATTAAAGCGGGTCCGGGATCGCGACTGGCCTTCCTGGAAAAGCTCGATCCCATCACTCTTGCCGAGACGATGGTGGCGTTTGCCAACACCGAGGGCGGCACGATTGTTGTCGGCATGCGGGACGACGGCAAGCCCGCTGGCCGCATCGAGAACGAAGCGCTTGATCGAGCCTTGAAGGAAGCGGACTCGAACTGTAACCCGCCGGTCGTCGTCGGCAGTTGGGAACCGTTGGAAACCGACGAAGGTACAGCCTATGCGCTTCGCGTGCCACGCAGCATCGAACTGCACGCGCTGAGCGATGGGCGCGTGCTGATTCGCGCCGGCGCGAGGAACCGTCCGCTTGGTGGGCAGGAAATTCTCAAACTCGCAAGCGCCAAAAGCACGGGTGACTTCGAGTCAGAAGTCGTTGTCGGGGCGACGAAAGAAGATTTCAGCCGCAAAATGATCGACGAGTATCTCGCCAAGCGGGCAGAGCGTACCAAGCGCCCCTATAACGGCAAAGTCGACGACCTGCTGCGCGAGATCGGTGCGATTGATGCCGAGGGCCGCCCCACCGTCAGCGGCATCGTGCTCTTTAGCGAATACCCGCAGCACTGGCTGCCCCAGACCAGCGTGGTCTTTGCCAAATTCGTCGGCAAGACGCCACGCGGTGAAAACGGCCTCGCTGGCTATTCCCGGCGCGAGGAACTGACCGGCCCGCTTCCCCGGCTGATCGAATCGGCGTGGAACCTGATCTGGAGCGAGATGGCCGTCAGCGCGGTCGTGAAAGGTCTGGAACGCGAGGAAACATACGAATATCCCGCCTTCGCGGTCCGCGAGGCGATCGTCAACGCCGTGTGCCACCGCGATTATCGTCTGAAGGGCCGCCGGATCGAAATCCGCATGTATTCCGACCGGCTGGAAGTGATTTCTCCGGGCGGTCTGCCGGGCTTCATCACCGTCGACAACATCATTGACGAGCACTTCAGCCGTAATCCGCGGATCGTTAACGGGCTGTTCCAGTGGGGATACATCGAGGAGCTTGGTCTGGGTATCGACCGTATGGTCGAGGTTATGGAACAGGCCGGGCATCGCCCGCCGAGCTTCGATGCCCGCCCCTACAGCTTCGCCGTCACGCTCTACAACGAACGCGAGCGCCAGACTGCCCCGGACTGGGCACGCAATACCAATCACCGTCAGGCGCGCGCCCTGCAGTACATTCGCGACCATGGCTCCATCACCAACCGCGAGTATCGCTCGCTCATTCAGGGCGTTTCGGCGGAAACGTTGCGCCTCGACCTGGCCGATATGGTCGAACGCGGCATGTTGCTCAAAATCGGCTCCAAGAAGGGCACGTATTACATTCTTAAGTAGCGCCAGGCTTCGGGACACGACAGAGACAGGGGCAATCCCTTGAGCTCCGGCAGCCTATTGATCGGGGTCGCAGCAGCCAGCGCATATGTTACGCTGTGGTGGTTCGTCTGGTTCCGCCAGCGAACGGCCCGCTGGTGGATGACGCTGGCGCTACTGGCATCAGCCCTTGCGGTTGTGCTGGCGCTGACCGCCCCGGACAGTTTCTATCCCGCGACACTGGCCGTCGCCGGTCTGCAAACACTCGGCGCAGTCGTTTTTGTCTATGCGAAACACCGCGCGACTCGAGGCACAGCGGCAGCGGCTACCGGTACGGAGGCTTCGCCGCCGCAGCCGGATATCGACACCCTCGCCGACAAACTCAAAACCGCTGAACTCAAGATCGAAACGCTGGAAGCCGTGAAGACAGATTTCGTGACCATCGCCGGGCACGAGCTGCAAACGCCGCTGGCCCAGTTACGCGGCGCGATCGATCTGCTTGACGCGCTGCATCAGGCGCAGGCGCTGGACGACTCGCAGGTGGCGGAGTTGGTCACGACGCTACGCGCCGCCGAGGAACGCCTTGAAAGTCTGGTTGCGGACATGCTCGACGCCAGTCAGGTCGCGCTTGGCCAGTTTGAGTTGAAACTGGCGGAAACCACGATTGAAGCGGTGGTGCGAGAGGCCGTTGAACCGCTCACTGCCGGCATTCGACAGCGGCGCTTGAGCGTAGGCGTAGTTGACCTGCGAAACCTGCCGCCTATCATGGCGGATCAGGCGCGGCTGGCGCAGGCCGTCCGCAATGTCATCCTCAACGCAGTGAAGTTCACCCCGGATGGCGGCAAGGTAAAAATCAGCGCGCAGACAGCGACCGAGGCTAGCACATCCTCTCCGGTTCTCATCCTGAAGGTGGCTGATAGCGGTGTCGGCGTCGCCGCAACTGACCTTGAGCTTATCTTTCACCCCTTCTACCGGGCGCATAGCCCCGAGGTGCATTCCAGCGGCGCCGTTAAGTTTATGGGTGCAGGTCCCGGTTTCGGGCTGCATATCGCTAAAGGCATCGTTGAAGCGCACGGCGGCGCGATGTGGGCCGAAAGTGCCGGTTACGACCCGCAGACCTGCCCCGGAACCACCATCTATATCCGCCTGCCGCTTACAGAGCCGCGCGCTCAGGTAGCTTCTTCAAGCGATAGCTCGCCCGCCGTGTGAGCGGACCAGCGCAGCGCAGTTACCGGCGCATCGATCAAAAGAAGGCGCTGAAGTGCCGCGCGGAAAGCGTCTCTCGATCCGGTTGTGTAGTAGACATCCGGCTCGCCCGACCTCACGGCCTCAGCGCCGAGCAGGCGGCTTACCTGTCGTGCGACCGCCGGGCCGGGATCGACAAGGCGAACGTCTGGTCCGGCCACGCGCTGGATTGTTTCGGCCAGAAATGGAAAGTGAGTACAGGCGAGAACGATCTGGTCAGCTCCGGCAGCGACCAGCGGCTCGACATGGGCCCGAATCAGCCGTTCCGCTTCCGACGTATGAGGGTCGCCAGTTTCTGCCAGCGTTACCAGATCAGGCGCGACCCGTGTTATCACGCGTGTCTGGCCTGCATACAGCGCCAGCACGCGGCGAAACAGCGGCCCGCCCGCTGTCGCCTGCGTGGTCAGGACGCCAACGATATGGCTGGACGACTGCTCAACAGCCGGCTTGATAGCCGGTTCGATGCCGACAAAACGCCGTTCAGGCCAGGTCTGGCGCAGGCGATAGAGACTGGCAGCGCTGGCAGCATGACATGCCAGCACAACGATCGAAGCACCCTGCCCGTGCAGAAAACGCACCATCGCATCGACATAGCCATGAAGCTCGTCGAGCGGGCGCGAACCATAGGGCAGATGGGCCTGATCAGCGATGTAAAGCGTGGGGATACCGGGCAATTGCCGGTGTATTTCGCGGAGAACCGAAAGCCCGCCGATGCCGGAGTCGAGCAGGCCGATTTTAGGCGCGGACGCGCTCACGCGCGGCCTCAACAAATTCCCGGAATAACCGCAGCATAGCCGCGTCGGTTTCGTACAAATCTTCGGGATGCCACTGAACCGTCAACACAAAGCGACGGTCGGGCATTTCGGTGGCCTCCACCAGCCCATCGGGCGAAGTCGCGGTGACGACTAGCGGCGGCGCGATCGTGCTCACGGCCTGATGGTGCAGGCTGTTTACAGCAACACGGGTCTCGCCAAGGATCGAAGCCAGACGGCTTCCCGGCTCAACCATGACCTCGTGCGCCGGCTGGTTTCGCGGCTGCCCGTCGCGAATATCATGAGGCAAAACCGGCCCATCGACCAGCGAAGGAATATCCTGGATAAGCGAACCGCCAAGCGCGACATTGATAACCTGATGTCCGCGGCAGATGCCAAACAGCGGCACATCATCTTCGACCGACCAGCGCGCCAGCGGCACTTCGATGTCATCGCGCGGGCGATCAACCTTCGTGGTCGGGTGCGGCTCCTCGCCATAGAAAGACGGATCGATATCGGGACCGCCCGGCAGCAACACGCCATCTAACCGCTCGTAGAGCGCGCGCAGGGCAGACTCTTCGAGGCCGGTTGGAATCAAAACGGGGAGGCCGCCAACCTCAGCAACCGCGCGTGAAATCGCAGTATACGCGCGGTTGTAGGTTAGCCCTCTCTCGTCGGTAACAGAGGCGGTTGTAATGCCAATAAGCGGCTGCAAGCTAACGCTTTTCCTTCAGACGAGCTGCCTTGCCACGCAGATCGCGGAGATAGTACAACTGGGCACGGCGGACCTTAGCACGGCGCACCACTTCTATCTTTTCGATACGTGGGCTCTTCAGCAGGAAGGTACGCTCGACGCCAATGCCATGACTGGCGATACGACGCACGGTGAAGTTAGCTTCATTGCCGCCCCTGCGCAGCCGGATCACGACGCCCTGAAAGACCTGAATACGTTCCTTATCGCCTTCGATGACGCGCAGGTGAACTTTTACGGTGTCGCCAGGCGCAATCTGCGGATGCCCCCGGTCTTCCGCGACCAGCGACTGCATAAGCTCGTTTGCATTCACGGTTAGCTGTCCTTCCAAAAAATACGCCTTGCGGCGTCTGGTTACTGGCGGAGTGAGCCGGCATTATAGCATGAGCGAAGAACACGCGACAAGGGAAGAAATCAGGGTTGAGCGCGCGCCACAGCCCGGCAGCCGTGCGCTCAACCCCGACCCCGCCACTTGCTGCGACAGGTCAATACACCGGCCTGTACAATCGCGTTCGCAGCGCTTCAGATGCCCATTCTTCGCGCCACCAGCAGCAGCGCCGCAATGCTCTTGCCGTCGATGATCTCATTGCGCTCGATCATGTTTAGCGCCTCGGCCAGCGGCACCCGCTTGACTTCGAGGAACTCGTCATCATCCATGTCGAGGCGGGATTCCTGCAGATCAGTCGCGAGATACAGGTGGATAAACTCGGTCGTGTAGCCCGGCGCGACGTACAGACCACCGATGTGCTCGATTCGCCCCGGCTTATAGCCCGTCTCCTCCTGAAGCTCGCGCACCGCACAGGCCTCCGGGCCTTCGTCGGGATCGAGCGTACCAGCCGGTATCTCATGGAGAATCTGGTCGGCAGCGATACGGTACTGGCGCACAAGCAGCACCTGTTGCTGATCATCCAACGCGACGACCGCGACCGCGCCCGGATGTCGTACCAGTTCGCGCTTGCTGTGCTTGCCATCTGGCAGTTCCACCTCATGCACGACCAGATTGACAACCCGCCCGTGATAGATCTCTTCGCTGCGAACAATTTTTTCTCGCACGCGTGTCTCCTCGAATCGCTCACCTGCCATAAGCCGGCCCACACAAAAACAGGGCGACGATTGCCGCCCCGCTTCACATCTGCTACATGGCCGGTTATGGAATAGTCAGTTGCTGGCCAATGTAGATAAGGTTGATATTGGAGATACCGTTGACCGCCGCAATCTGATGCACCGTCACACCGTACTGCAGCGAAATCTGGAACAGCGTCTCGCCCTGCATGACGGTATGCGTGCGCGTGGTCGGAAAAGTCTGGCCCGGTGGGATCGGCGTGAAGGTTACACCGGGTACCGGCGTCGCGCCCGTTTGAGCCGGCGCGTCGATCACCGCGCCCCCGGTCGGCGTTGATGTCGGCAAGGGTTGAGCACCAGTCGTGCCACAACCGGGGATCGTCAACTTCTGGCCGACGTAAATCAGATCGGGATTGACGATACCGCTTGCCTGAGCAATTTCCTGAACGGTCACCCCATAATTGAGCGCAATGCGATACAGGTTGCGATCGGTAGCCCGAACCTCGTGGATGCAATCCGCGCCCGGCACGACAGGCGCCGGAACCGGAGTCTCAACAATTGGCACCTCACCAGCCGGCGGTGTAGGCGTTGGAAGCTGCACCGGCACGCCGTCGAGCGCAGCCTGCGTCAGCGTCGCCCGCTCAACGATGTACGTTGCGGTAATCGCGATTGGATCGAGTGTATCCACCGGCACTGGCGTCTCCTGAACGGCCAGCGCTTCTTCCCCCTGTGCGTAGATGGCCGTCACCGTCTGCAAGATAGGGTCAAGCGTGGGTTGCTGGGCAATCTCGACACCCGGCGGCGTCAGCAACGCCAGAGGGTCGACAGACGTGTCCACCGGGCCAAACGAAATGTCCGGCGGGCTGGTCAATTCAGCTTCGGGAGTATTGGTGGGAAACGGCGTGTCGGAGGGAATAGGCGTGAATGTGGGCGGAGCCTGAGCCGCATCAGTAGCCTGAAAATCCGTGCCTACCGCCTGAAAGCAGCCTGCCGCCAAAAAGAGGACCAGCGCGAAGCCAATCCCACGATGCCACTGCATTACGCGTCGTTGCATCTAAGCCACTCCTCCAGAGACGGGCGCACGGTTTCAACCGGCATTATAGCGGAGGAACGAATTTTTGACTATCCGCGCGGCAATCTTTTTGGCGATGGATATTACAACTGTTCCTGATCGACTACCGGAACCGTCATACGAACTGTAGTGCCGCTCTGCGGATGGCTTTGAATCGTGAGCGCGCCCTCGTAAAGCTCGACCAGTTGTTTAGCGATGGTGAGGCCAAGCCCGCTCCCCTGCTGTTCGTAAAAGCGCCGGTCAAACTGCATGTACGCGCCGATACTGTTGATCTGCTCCGGCGTCATGCCGCGCCCTTGGTCGATTACGGCGATTGTATACCAGGAACCATCTCGCCCGGCAGTTACTTGGACAGGCGTTCCCGGATTCGAGAACTTGAAGGCGTTGTCAACGACCTCTTCAACGGCTTTCCGCAGATACTCGTCGGCAAAGCGCAGGGCGGGGACATCATCTACATTTAACGATAGATCGCCCTGCCGCTGATGCTGCTCCGCTTTTTGTAAGGCGATCGACTCAATCGTTGCCTTCGGCTGGTATGTGACCCGGTCGCGCAGCGCCTCGAACTGCTCTGGCGAGGTCATGAGGATGCGGACATTGGCGTAAATCAGGAAATTCTCGATCAGCCGGTAAAGCCGAAGCGCAGCCGCATTGATGTGGCGCGCCATTTCCCCCATGCGCGCCGGTTCCGTGACCGCATAATCGGACATCATCAGGTCAGAGAAGCCGAGGATCACATTCAACGGCGTACGGAGTTCGTGCGGCAACGCCAGAATGATGTTTTCGCGCAAGTCGTCGAGACGGCGCTCGGCATATTGTGCAAGCTGAACCCGCTTCTGAATCCGCACGTTCACGGTGGCCAGCAGTTCGGAAGCTGTGAACGGCTTGGTTAGATAGTCGTCCGCGCCCAGTTCCATGCCCTGACGCACGTCAACGCGATCCGTGCGCGCGGTCAGAAAAATGAACGGGATGGATGCCGTTGCCGGATCGCTACGTAATTCTTCGAGCACGCCGTAACCATCACGGCCTGGCATCATGATGTCACAGATAATCAGATCGGGCATTTCTTCACGCGCGCGCTCGATGCCCACCAGCCCATCCTCAGCCCCGACGACTTCATAGCCCTCGAAACTGAGCATTTCCACGATATCGCGGCGCAGAGACTGCGCGTCTTCAATGACCAGGATTTTCTTCATACACTTCTTCTCTCGTACGGATTCCAGGAAGCGTGATCGTGAAGACGGTGCCATCAGAGCCGCTTTCCAAAGCAATGTTACCACCATGTAGCTCAACTGCGTACTTTACGATGCTCAACCCCAGCCCGGTCCCCATGATATGGCCAACATTGCGGGCGCGATAGAAGGCTTCAAACAGATTGGACTGATCCTCTTCGGGAATGCCAAGCCCCTGATCTCGGACGCGAAGCACGTGCTGTTCCGGCGTGGAAAGCAGTTCAACGGCAATTGCGGTCTCCGGCTCAGAATATTTGACGGCGTTTGAGAGCAGGTTGAGCAATATTCGACGCAGCAGCTTAGCGTCGACACAGGCGATTGGCGGCTCGCCTTCGGCGCTAAAGTGCACGCGGTGGCGCGCACCGATGCCGGTTGCAACGTCGGCCACGATTTCCCGACAAAATGCGTGTATATCAACCGGCACCGGTTCAAAATCGTGACGCCCCGGCCAGTTGGCCCGGCCAATTGTTAACAGGTCATCGAGCAGCGCCGTCAGGTTGAGAACCTCCACCTGAATTTTTTCCAGTCGCGCCCGCCGCTCCTCTTCGGACAGTCGATGATCGTAAGTCTTGAGCATGTCGCTGGAGGTCATGATCATCGCCAGCGGCGTGCGAAATTCGTGAGATACGGTGGAGATAAAGCGCGATTTCAGTTCGTTCAGTTCCTTTTCGCGATCCAGCGCGCGGCGCAATTCTGCTTCATCCCGCTTGCGCGATGTGATATCGCGCAGGCTACAGACAACGCTGGCAACCCGTGTATCCCGTTCCTGAACGGGCGACACCATGACATCCGCATCGAATGTTTCGCCGCGCGCGTTCACAGCCACGATTTCAATACGCGCTGGCTGGCGTGTCTCGACGGCCTCATTTAGCGCACGCAGAAGGTCGCTGGCGCTTTGCGGGTGCGTCAGCGCCATGAGCGACTCTCCAAAAAGAGCGTCAACGCAATAGCCAAACAACTCATTAAAAGCCCGGTTCGTCTGCTGAATGGTGCCGTCGGCATGGGCCAGCACAATCGCGTCGCTGCTGTTGTTGAGGATAGCCTCGGCACGTTCCTTCAGCCGGTGCAGTTCCGCGGTACGCTCGGCAACCCGCCGCTCCAGATCTTCGTTGGAACGCCGTATCTGTTCGTAAAGCCGTACGTTCTGGATCGCCGCCGCAGCCTGGTCGGCAAACGACAGCAGCAGGCGCTGGTCGGCAACGCTAAAAGCGTCAATCCGTGCGCTTTGCAGATCAAGGACGCCAACCAGCCCGTTCGCGGTACGCAGCGGAATGACAAGCTCGGAACGAGTACGTGGATCGTTGGCCACATAGCGCGGGTCCTCGCGCACGTCGCGGGCGTAAACCGGCTGGCCCGTGCGAATCGCCTCTGGCACAAGTCCTTCCCCGGTCACGTAGAGCGGCTGCGTGGCGTGGACGCCGTAGCTGCCGGCGCGGGCCAGCCGCAGTAACTGATTTTGCTGGCCGTCCATCAGCATGACGCCGCAATCAGCGTACCCGAACTCATTGACGACCGTGCGGGCAATATACAGGCCAACTTCTTCCAGACTGTTCAGGGTGAAGAGATCACTGCTTAACAGGAACGCCGTCGCCCGCTGCAAGGTTTTCAGCTCGGCCATGTCCTTGCGAATGGCATCGTAAAGCTGGGCGTTCTCAAACGCGATCGCTGCGTGATGCGCGAAGGCCATCAGGCGGTCGGCATGAACCGACGTGAATTTACCGGGCGTGGCGCTGTCCAAGTTGAGGAACCCAACTGTCTGCCCGTACACGCGTATCGGCACGGCGCAATAGGAACGCTGCCCCGGATAGCCGTAGACAGTCCGCCAATCCGGCTCCTGATGGATCTCATCGACTACGCACGCCCGGCCCGTGACGATCATGCGGTGCAGCAGTGGCATATGAATAGACAGGCGCACCTGTAACATCGCGCGAGCAATATGCTCAGGATAGCCCCGCGTGTGGGTAATGCATACTTCGTCGCCGTCGATCTGCATGATATTGGCCGCATCGTGCGGCACTACGCGACCGACATGCTCCAGAATCAATCCCAGCACGGCATCGGGGTCCAGCGTGGTCGTCAGCGCGGCGGCGATATCGCGCAGCGCCTCGGCCAGCGCCCGCTGCTGGTTCTCCTCGTCTGCCGCACTGCCCCCGGCATTCAGCTCCAGCAGCGCAACGTCAGTTGACACCGGCGGCACGGATGCCGCAACAACCGTTTCGACCACAACCCGCGCAATCCGGTTAATTATGATCGGCTCCGGGTCCGTGATCAGAAAGTAATCGGCAACCCGAAGCTGTCCGGTATCCAGCTCCCATTGCTCACCAGGCGGCGCGTCCAGCGCAAGCATCACCTGTGGAGCGCGCGAGGTGTCTGTCAGCGTAATCAACGTGTCCCGGCTCTCCTGCCAGGTTGGCAACGGCCCCAGAATGATCAACGCCGCAGGTTCGACTTCATGCGTTGTGAAAAGATCGCTGGCCAACCCGACTTCGACAACAGAATAGCCCTGCGCCTGCAACAGACCGGCAAGCCAGGTACGCTTCTCACTTCGCCAGTCGGCGACAATAATTCGTGAAGCCGGTGTTAGTTGATCACGCATCCACTGTTTTTCTTTATGGATCCATACATATACTACAGCCAGAAAGCCGCAGACGGCACAAAACAAGCCAAGAATAAATAACTGAACTGTGCTCTATCTTAACGCGCGCCAAGATGGAAAAGTGTTTAGAACACGAGGCTACGCCTGTGCTGCGCTATGGCCGAAAACGAGAGAGACGAGTCGATCGAACCGGCGAGAAAGCGCGAACAGCTTATCAAAGCCGGTCGACGAGCGGCACAAGACGGTCAAGCACGTTGTAGATGATCGGACAGATGGCCGCGCCTTCGATAGTGTCTTCCAGCGTCCAGCGAAAGTCGGGCGTAAAGACTGGATAGGTGCGGCAGGATTCGGGCCGGTAGGCATAGACCGAGCACAACTTGCCGCGCAGGAAAGCGCATGGTTTCGCGCGGAAACGGCCCCACTCCCCTTCGGCTTCGGCAGCCTCGCGGTCGATGACGGCGTCCAGCAGGGCCTCAACCGGAACATGAATCCCGCTTGCCAATCGTTCAGCGTCCTCAGGCGTCAGATAGACATCGAGCGAGCGACAACAGTTGGCACAGGTCGTGCAATCAATCGCCGCGATAACCGGTTGAGCCACGTCCTCCACCATCCGGTCAATCTCGGCATCGCTGAGATCATCGTTGAGTTCCAGCATGTAGCGCATGACTTCAAACTCGTCACGCCGCGCCGTGGCAAGACGTTTGATCGTCTCCAGGTCTGTAATCAGGTCAGGAGTCGCGGCCATCATCAGTTATCACGAATAAACAGGCGCTTGCGCCGGCAGGGTTGGAAGCATTATAGCAAACTGACGGCAGCGCGTTATACCGCGCTATTCCGTCGCGCATCCGGCAATGATCAGGCGATCTGTCCAAGCGAGGAGGTTCTGCTCGATTTCATTGGCCCGCGCTCGATATGGCGGCGCAGGCCAATGGCTACGACAAACTGCGAAGGCTGCAGCGCGGAACAGACGTAGATCGAGCGATCCGCGCCTGTTCCGCGATTCCGGGCCAGACGGGTTCAGACCCGCAGGCGCGGGAAGCGCGTCAACCGCTGCCAGTACTTGTCCGACATCTGGCGATTATGCGTATCCCCTTCCGGCACATTGGCGCTGATAAGCACCGGCGGTGTGATGCCGCGCTCCAGCAGATTGCTCGCCGTCTGGGCAACAATCGCGTTCAGCATGGCGACGCTGACGAGCGTTGACGTCGGCGCAACGCGCCATTCCACACCCGGCAGCTCCACCACTGCATCGCCATAAACGCCCATCGTGTCCAGCACGTAATCGGCCACTTCAAACAATTTCTTGCCCGATGAATGGCGAGATTGGGCTTTTCGCGAGTGTTCCAGCCCAGTGACAGCGACGACGGTCGCCCCCTTCTCTTTGCCGATCATGGCGACCTCAACCGGCACGGGGTTGATGCCGGAGTTCGAAATCACAACCAGACAATCACCGGGTTGAATGGCATATTCCTGCATGAACAGCGAGGCGTATCCCTCCAGCCGCTCGGCCATGCCGTCGGTCGGCTCTTCGATCATCATGACCGGGGCGAGACCGCCCGCGCGCCAGTACAATTCGCCCGCGATAAAACGCGAGTGTCCGCTGCCGAACGAATAGATCAGCCGGTCGTTGAGGATGATGTCCGTCCACAAATCGGCGACGGCGTTCATAGCGTCGCGCTGCTGTTCCAGCACTGCCTGCAACTGGCGTGTTGCAGCCTCGAAATAACGGCTGATTCCGTCATATGTCTGCATCGTCATAATGGTTTCCTGTTCATGAATACATTATCCTGTGCCGCGTCGCTTCCAGACGCGCCAGCAGCGCCTCGTCGATCGGACGTCCAAGCGCGCGCAGCGCGAGCAGCAACGCGCCAATGACCGGCTCAAAGCGCGCTTCCTGCAGGTAAGCCTGCGGAAAACGTTCGTGCGTCGTTTCCATCATGGGTTCGAGCACCAGCGCCCCGGAGCGAAACACGCCGCCGATGGGCGAAATCGGAGCCGGAGCATCCCCCCAGTGGAGGCGTTCCAGCGTAGCGACCACCAGCCGCCCCAGTTCGTGACCTGCATGGCGCAGGATCGACACCGCAACGCCATCGCCTTCAGCGGCAGCCTGCCCGACCAGCGTAGCAGCTTTCGCCAGCTGGTCGCGCGTCAGGTCGCCATAAATGCGGTTCCGCAAAGCGCGCAGGTTATCGACGCCATAGTGGCGGAGAAAGCGTTCCGTCATCACCGTCTGCGGCGCGCGTCCGTCGGCAGCCTGATAGATTGCGCGAAAAGCCGCCTGCGCGATAAACGAGCCGCCGCCCTCATCGCCGGCGTAATAGCCCTGACCGCCCGTAATCACCTCGTCACCGGCGGCATTGCGCCCGAACGCCGCCGATCCCGTCCCGGCGATAACGATCACGCCTTCCATCTCCGGAATCGCGCCGGAAAGCGCGATTATAGGATCGGACGTCAGATTCAGACGCTCCGTGTCGTAAACACGCTCGACCGTCGGCCGGTCGCCGGAACCGCTAAGCCCCAGATGGACGCTTGCGAGACGGCGCATCGGCAGCCCGGCATTGGCAAATACCTGCTCGTAACCGGCGCGCAGCGTGCGATACTGCCGCTCCAGACCGCCCGGTTCATGAATATGGTTGCACGGGCCAGTCACCGCACTCGCCAGAATGTCGCCTTCCGCGGTCGCGAGAGCGGTCACCGTCTTGGTCTGCCCGCCATCAACGCCAATGACAAGTAGCGTAGACGGCTCATATCCGGCGTCTGTCATTGACCGGCCTCCGCAGCGCGTGGTGTCGCCTGCACAAAACGCCGGGTCAGCAACTGAGGTTCGGTGATAGCCCGCCCTACAACCACGGCAAACGCGCCCCGCTCGAAAGCGGCACGCACGTCATCCGGCGTGTAGAAGCGCCCCTCGGCGATCACCGGCTGCGAAATGCGACCGGCTAGCGCCTCGATCAGATCCAGATCCGGCCCGTCCAGCTTGGGACTGTAAGGCGTGTAACCGGAAAGCGTCGTCGCTACGATGTCCGCGCCGCACTCCGCCGCCCACAGCCCTTCATCGAGCGTCGAAATATCGGCCATGACCAGCGCGCCCGCCTCGTGAACGCCCGCAATCAAGTCGCGCAGGTGGATGCCGGTTGGCCGGGGCGCAGGGCTGCCATCGAGCGCGACAATCTCGGCCCCCGCGTGGACTACCGCCAGCGCCGCTTCGAGCGTCGGTGTGATGTAGACCTGATAATCGGGCGAGCGCTGTTTGTTGATGCCGATAATCGGCACGCTCACACGCCTGCGAATCGCGGCGACATCCTCCGCGCCGTTGGCGCGAATACCCACCGCGCCGCCCAACACCGCCGCTTCTGCCATGGCGGCCATAATCTCAGGGCCATTGAGCGGGGCCTGCGTCTGGCAGGAAACGATCAGACCACCTTTCAGCCGGTCGAGGAGAAGGCTTTTTTCCACCGGAAACCTCTTTGTTTCAGCCTTTGACGCCTGTGAGCGCCATGGACTCGATAAACCTGTTCTGAAGTATGAAAAAGACGATCAGCACCGGAATGCACGCCAGCACTGATACCGCCATCAACTGCGGATAATTGGTGCTGTAAGCGCTTTCGAAGGACGCCAGACCAATCGGCAGCGTTCGCATCTCGTCCGTGCTGGCCACCAGCAGCGGGTAAAGGAAACTGTTCCAGTTCCACATAAACGAGAAAATGGCCAGCGCCGAAAGCGCGGGCTGGTTGATGGGCAGCACAATCCGCCAGAAGATATAGGGCTCGCTCGCGCCGTCGATGCGCGCCGCCTCAATCAGTTCGTCGGGCATGGAGAGCATATGCTGGCGCATCAGAAAGATGCCAAAAGCGCTGCCGCCCGCCGGAATAATCAGCCCGGTGTAAGTATTCAGCCAGCCAAGATCCCTCACCAGCACAAACAGCGGCACGATCATCGCTTCCAGAGGGATCATAAGCGTTGCGATGATGATCCAGAACAGTAGATTGCGCCCCGGATAGCGGAACTTGGCGAAGCTGTATCCGGCCAGCGACGACGTCAACACGACAAGCGCGGTGCTGGCGGTGGCCACGAACGTGCTGTTGAAAAACCAGCGCAGGAACGGTTTTTCCTGTAGCGGCTGGGTGTAATTCTCGATCAGGAACTGCGACGGTATCCACTGGATAGGCAGCGTAAATACCTCGTTCTGCGCCTTGAACGACGTCGATAACATGTAGAACAGCGGAACCATCATCAGCACCGTCTGGATGACAATCCCGACAAAAAGCGCGATGCGGAGCGGGCTGCGAGAATTGGTCACTGCTGCGATCCTGGTTACTTCTGACGGCGTCCGCCCCTACGCTTCAACGTCACGCCCGGTTCCGTAGAGCCGGTTCTGTATCAGCGTAAAGAGCAGAATGATGAGAAAGAGCATGACGGCCATCGCCGAAGCGCGGCCCATCCGGCCATTGGCGAACGCGGTCTGGTAAATAATCAGGGCCATGACCCGGGTTGAACCGGCGGGGCCGCCCTGCGTCATGACAAACGGCGGAATGAATATCTTCAGGCCGTTAATAATCGAAATGACAATCGCCAGCACGATGGTCGGGCGCAGCAACGGCAGTGTGATATACCGGAATGCCTGCCACGCCGACGTGCCGTCAATCTTTCCGGCTTCGTAGTATACGGTCGGGATGTTCTGCAACCCGGCCAGAAAGATGACCATATAGAAGCCGATTTCCTTCCAGATACTGGGGATGATGATCGCGTAAGGAGCCCAATCTCGGGACAGCAACCAGTCCGGCGTGTAGAGGCCGAGGCTGGACAGAAAGACGTTCATCAGGCCGTTCTGGTGGAAAATCAGCTTCCAGACCACCGCGACAATCACCCACGAGATAACCACCGGGATGAAGTTCACCATTCGCAATACGCTACGCCCCGGCAGCTTCGTATTCAGCGCCAGCGCCAATGCCAGCGCCAGCACAAGCGTCGGGATATACGTGCCAAAGGCATACCGGAAGGTAAAGGCGATCGAATCCCGGAACGCTGAAGTCGTGAGGATGGTTTCAAAATTTCGCAGGCCGACAAATTGCGGTGGATCGACCAGATTGAAATCGAAAAAGCTAAGGTAGAACGTTTGCAAAATCGGATAGATCGCGAAAACCGCGAACAGAATCACGGCGGGCAGCGCGAACAGAAAGCCCCACAGTTGCTGCCGCCGCCGGTATGTCCACCACCCGGCGCGCAAGCCGCGTTCGGCTGGTGTCGGATGTTTCGTTGTCGTGCTCAGGCCCTGCATCTAGTCCACGACTCCCGCGACTGCGCGACGTGTCCTGCTGATACCGGGCCGGCAGACGTGCCAGCCTGCCGGCCCGACAGCATTACCGCCTACTGGACGATCAGGTCCATTTCTTCCTTGACAGCGTCGAGCGTCGCCTGAATGTCGGCATCGTTGTAGAGGATGTCCTCCAGACCGACGCGCAGCGCCTCGTTGGTCTCATTGGCAGACGGATAGAGCTGGAAGAAGTTACCGGAATTCAACCCTTCCTGCCACTGGTCGGCATAGGGGAAGTCCGCCGCTTCCGGCAGTTCCGCCATGTTGGCGTTACCCTGCAGGAAGTTGACCTCAAGCAGCCAACGGCCCGGGTGACTCGCCAGGAAGTTCACGAACTTCCACGCCTCTTCAGGGTGCTCGCTCTGGCTGTTCACGGCCCAGTAGTAGGCGTTGATCTTGGTCGCCGGGTTTTCGGGATCGACCTGCGGCAGCGCCACCAGACGGGTGTTTTCCCAACGTTCGGGATTGCCATCGCGGATCAGCTCCATGCCCCACGGCTGGACAAAGGTCATCGACACCGTGCCGTCGATGTAATCCTGCAACGGCACAGTCGACTCGCGCGAGGACAGGCTCGGATTGGCAGCCCGATATTCGTAGATCATGTCGCGCCAGATCTTCGCCGCTGCAACGCACTCCGGCGAGTTGATGGTGCTCTCGGTCAGGTCTTCATTGTAGTAGGTGCAGCCCGTTTGCACGGCCAGCGTCTGGAACTGGTTGGAGAACCAGCCCGCGTGCAGGTAAACCAGATCGAAGCCGCGATGCGTCTGGTTGCCATTCTCGTCGAATTTGCTCAGCGCGCCGGCGACTTCACCGAGCTCTTCCCACGTCGTGGGAGCCCAGTCTTCCGGATAGCCCGCTTCGACCAGATCGGGCGTGTAGATCGCCAGCATATCGGTGTTGATCTCGCTGGGGATGCCATAGTACCGGCCATCGACGACCGCGCCGCTCAGGGCGTTCGGCACGTACTGCGCCAGCAGGTCTTCCATCGAGTCATAACCCATTGCAGCATAGTCGACTTCCGTGACCAGATTGCGCGGCACGTAGTCGGACACGATCTGGCTGTTGCCCATGTTGATGATGTCCGGGCCGACGCCGGTAGACATCGAAACCAGCATCTTCTCGAAGAACTGGTTGTTCGGAATGACCTCGTACTCGATGGTCACGTGCGGGTTCTGTTCCATGTACTCGGCGATGAGCTGTTCATTCAGCTCGACCATCGGCGGATGCGTATGGAACCAGAACGTGAGCGTCACCGGCTCCTGAGCAGACGCCAGACCGGCGGACATCAGGAGCAGGCTCAAAAGTAACAGGACAGAGAGCTTTTTCATGGGTTATCTCCTCTAATCGATTATTGAGTCAACGGTGCAGAGCGCCTGCTTTTTCGGCCTACGTCGTTGTATTTTCAATCACCCTCCTTCCTCAGCAGCCCACAGCCTAACCGGGCCACTGATTTCGCGCATAGCGGGCAGGCCGGAACGCGGATCGGCGTTCAACTCACCGGTGAAGCGCACGGCATCGGCCCGGTGTTTGGCATAGACGTATTCCACAGGGCGGTCGCGGTCGTCATACGTGATGCGTTCGGTCACGAGGATCGGCGCGCCGGGAGTAATTTTCAACAGGCGCGCGCTAGCCGTATCCGCCAGCCCGGCCTCGATCGACTGGAAGGCGCGCGTCAGCGTTAGCCCGTAGCGTTCGTGCAGCACGCGGTATAAGGACTCCGCTTCGCGCATCACTTCGAGAATGCCCGGAAAGCGCTGCTCGCTCACGCGCGCGATTTCGATGACCAGCGGCATATCATCCGCGAAGCGCACACGCGTGATTTCGACGACCGGGTCGTGCGGGCTAAGGCTGAGATGGTGAGCAATCGTGGGCGACGCCGGGACAATTCCCACGCTGACAAGCTGTGTGGATGGCGTAAGCCCGCGGGCGCGCATCTCATCTGTCCAGCCCATCAAATGCTGCATGCTCTGGGCGATCTTCGGTTTGGCCGCGACAAAAGTGCCTTTGCCGGGAGTAGTCTGTAGCCACTCCTCCTGAACGAGCATGTCGATAGCCTTGCGTACGGTCATCCGGCTGATGCCCGTCAGAGCGCACAGGGTGTTAATCGAGGGAGCCTGCTGGCCGGGTTGCAGCTCGCCAGAGCGTATCGCCTCGATGATGAGATTTCGCAACTGCACGTAGAGTGGTTCGACGCTGGCGCGATCGAGATGGGCGTAGTTGACCATACCATGCTAGCCCGGTATAGACTGTGCTATCTCGACTCTATTGCCAACACGAGGTTTTGTCAAAAATTGGAGCGCCCACGCCCCCTACGACCACAATCAGGCGCATGTGTGAGGGAATCAAAAACCCGTGAGGACACGATAACGCGCATCCTCACGGGCGATTCGGATGATGGACAGGACGTTCAGGCTGCCCGCAGATGCACCAGCGCCCGCCGCAGCAGAACACCAATCATATGCAGGCGATAATCCGCCGAGAACTGCAGATCGGAGATGCCGGTCAGCCCATCGGCGGCATGAGCGGCAGCCTCGGCAATACGCGGTTCAACCAACGGCCAGCCGGTGAGAGCAGCTTCCGCTGCCGGCAGGCGCTGCGCGTGATCGGTCGCGCCGGTCACTGCCAGACGGCAGCGCGCGACCTGATCGCCATCCAACCACAGGGCGACGGCGACACCGCATATCGCGCCGAGATGGGCCGGGTGTTTCAGCTTTTCATACGCGCTGCGCGCCGGTCCCGCCGGCAGCGTCACCGCCGTAATCAACTCACCGGGAGCCAGCGCCGTCTGCCGTAGCCCGGTGAAAAAGTCGTCCGCCGGGATCGCGCGGCTTCCATTTGGCCCGGTCACATCGATTGACGCGCCAAGCGCGACCAGCGCGGCGGAAATATCGCTGGACGGAGACGCATATTCCAGATGTCCGCCGATGGCGTCCTGGTTGCGTATCTGAGGGTCGCCCGTTTTTTCCAGCGCTTCGGCCAGCGCGACATACGTCCCCCGGATTTCTTCGTCTTCCAGAAGCTGGCTGAGGGTCGTCATCGAGCCAATCCGCAAACCGCTGGCCGTGCGTTCAATGCCGTGGAGCGCAGGTATTTTCCGCAGGTCCACCAGCAACGGCGGGGCAACACGCCGCGTCTTGATGTCGATCAACAGATTGAAGCTCCCGGCGAGAAAGCGCGCATTGGGAGTAGCGCTCAGCGCCTGCACGGCCTCTTCAACCGTGACAGGCGCGACATAGTCGAATTGTTGGGGCAGCATAGTTCCACCTTACCCGTTAGACGCAGTGACCGGACTAAGCATTGGCATGGCCGTGCATGATCCGCCAAAGCTTCTCCGGCGTGTACGGCATATCGATGTGGACGACGCCAAAATCCCTGAGCGCGTCGCAAACTGCGTTGCCAATCGCCGCCGCAGCGCCGACCGTACCAACCTCGCCCGCCCCTTTAGAGCCAAGCGGGTTGTGCGGCGTCGGCGACTCGATGCGATCCAGTTCAAAACGCGGCAAGCCATAAGCTTTCGGCAGCGCGTAGGTTTCGAACGTGTCCGTCAGCAGGTGGCCCTGCTCATCATAGACAGCCTCCTCGAACAGCGCCTGCCCCAGACCGTGGACAATCGCCCCGTGGATCTGCCCTTCGAGCACCATCACATTGCCGGGAGCGCCGACATCGTTGACGGCGACATAGCGCACGATTTCCAACTCGCCGGTCTGCTCGTCAATCTCGACAACGGCGACGTGCGTGCCGTTCGGGTAGTTGAAGTCGGGCGCGTCGAAGAACGTCGTCGCTTCCAGCGCTGGTTCCATGCCTTCGGGAATGTCCCAGGCATACCAGAGATTAAGCGCGACTTCCAGCAACGTCTTGCCACGCCCCAAGTCGCCTTCAACATGGAAGCGACCATCCTCAAATACCATCTGGCTTGGGTCGGCTCCGAGCATGTGCGCCGCTGCCAGACAGGCCTTTTGTACGATTTTTTCAGCCGTCAGGTAAAGCGCGGGACCGGCCATACTGAACGACCGGCTACCATAGCTTCCCTGACCGTAAGGCGTCCCGTGTGTATCCGAGTGACGAATGACAACCTTATCGACCGGCACGCCAAGCACTTCCGCAACGACCTGCGCGAAAACCGTATCGTGCGACTGCCCGTGCGGTTTCGAGCCGACCGTCGCTACGATTTCGCCCGTAGGTTCGACGCGGATGCTGGCGCTTTCCCACGTACCGCCGAGCATGCCCTCCTTAGCCATACGCGGCGACGGCCCCACGCCGCTGATCGCCACGAAACTGGCGATGCCAACGCCGAGCCGTTTGCCACGCTGGCGGGCTTCCGCTTTGAGGGCAGCGATATTATCGTAGCCGACCATCCGCAGGGCGCGTTCGAGCGTTTCAGGATAATCGCCGGAGTCATATAGCCAGCCCAACCCGTTGTCGAACGGCATCTGTTCGGGCCGGATCATGTTCTTCCGCCGCACCTCGGCAGGGTCCATGCCGATTTTGGCGGCATACATATCGATCAAACGCTCGGTCATGAACGTGGCTTCCGCGCGACCGGAACCGCGCTGCGCGCCGAGGGGCACTTTATTCGTGTACGCGGCGTAAACCTCGCAGAAGGCGTTCGGGATATCATAAACGCCGGTGATGCTGCGCCCCATCATAGCCGTGGCGACGCCGGGGCCAATGGTCGACGGATATGCGCCGAGATTGGCATAGCTGGTGCAGCGCAGCGCGGTGATACGGCCGTCGCGCGTCCCCGCGAGAATGCCGTGCTGCTTGTGGTCGCGCCCCTGAACCGTCGAGCGCATGTAACCGTTGCGCGTGTCAACCCACTTGATCGGTCGCTTCAGTTCCCGCGCCAGGAACAGCGCCAGCGGCATGTCAGGATAAATGTACCCCTTGGTTCCAAAGCTACCGCCGACATTCGGCGCGATGACGCGCAGCTTGTTCAGCGGAATATCGAGCATGTAGTAGCACAGCATCAGGCGATGGTTGTGCGGTGACTGCGTGCTGGCATACAGTACATACTCGCCCGTGATCGGATCGTATGTCGCCAGCGCGCCGCGCGGTTCTAGCGGGCTGTTGAGGGTGCGCTGGTTGACAATGTCGATGCTAACGACGACTTCCGCCTCGGCGATAGCGGCGTCGGTCGCCTCGGCGTTACCACACGTCCAGTAGGCGTTGAGGTTATGTGGCACGGCATCATGAAGTTGCGGCGCGCCTTCCTGAATGGCCTCATCAGCCTCCACAACCGCGGGCAGAACCTCATACTCGACGCGAATGGCATTCATCGCATCCACCGCCTGATAGCGCGTTTCGGCGACGACCGCCGCAACGCCATCGCCGATGAAGCGCACGCGGTCGGCCTGCAGCGCCATGCCCGCGCCGGGAATATCCTGCGGGTGTTCGGGGAAGTGGCTTTCCGTGCCGCCCGGTATCCAGACACACGGCAGCGGCTTCATGCGCCCGATGAGGTCTTTGCCGGTGATGATCTTGATGACGCCCGGCATTTTCTCCGCTACCGACGTATCAATCGACTTGATAATCGCGTGAGCGTGCGGGCTGCGGAGAATCTCCATGTACGCCATGTTCGGCAACTGAAGATCGGCGACAAAATCGGCATGTCCCTGCAGCATTGCCGGGTCTTCACGCCGCTTGACAGGAGCTCCAAAAACGTGTCCGTTCATAAACGCCTATCCCGTAGTTAGCGAAGCAGCGGAATGCCGCCGGTAAAATGAACTGCAATCTTGCCGTCACGCAGTAAAAACGCATCATGTACGCGGCTGATGCCCCACTGCGTGCGGGCAGTCGCTTCAAAGGCGAACGTCGTCTCGCTTTCGATCCACTTATCGGTGGATACGACCTCCAGAAACGCCATCAGCCCCGTATATTTGGCATAATGCCGCTTCAGCGCGTCATGGCCGCGAACAACCCGCTCCGCGGAAAGCAGGACTGCGTCCTCATGGTAGTGGTTGTTGACCAGGCCTTCAAAATCACCCGCGTTCAGGTATTCGACCTGTTCCTGATAAAAGCGTTTCATGGGCGTATCAACAACGATACGCACGGTACTATTCGGATCGTACTCTATGGTCACGCGGTCGGCCGGTTGTGCTGTCATTTTGCCCCCTCGAAATGATGCGTAATTTTGCCATCCCGAACAACGCAGCCGTTATAGATCTTGCGGACGCCCTCAGCCGAGCGCACGAGGGCTTCATAGTAGAACGCGCCGTCGCTTTCGACATATTTCTCGGTCGACAGGAAATCAATCTGCCCCTGCGACTGTGCGCGGTTGCGGAAATATTCGCGAAGCGCGTCGCGCCCTGTATAAATACCGTCGAAGCTCGTCAGGATCGCGTCTTCGTGATAGTTGTTTTCGACCAGCGCATCAAAATCGCTGGCCTCCAGATAAGCTACCTGACGCTCGTACAACTGCTTCAGCGGCGTATCCGCCAGAATATGCGCGGGACTCTTCCCTATCTGGCGAGCAGCTTCAACCGCCCGCACAACGTTCTCATAGCCCGTGCAACGGCACAGATGGCCTTCAAGCCACAAACGGACCTCCTCTTCGGTAGGGTCCGGATTGCGCTTCAGCAGGTCGGACAGCGACACGATCATGCCGGGCGTGCAGAAACCGCACTGCACGGCGTGCATCGTTTGGAAAGCCGCCTGCAGCGGCGTGAGACGCCCGGCTTCGGAAAGGCCTTCCACGGTCGTGATGTTCGCGCCATCCGCCTGAACGGCAAGCATGGCGCAACTCTTGACCGAGACGCCGTCCACCAACACGACGCAGCTACCGCACTGCCCGGTATCGCAGCCAACCTTAGCCCCGGTCAGACCAAACTCGTCGCGCAGCAGATCAACCAGCAGCAGCCGCGGCTCCACATCAGCCTGCCGCGCCTGCCCGTTTACAGTCAGGTCTATATGCATCGCTTCCCCCGTTGACGTACTGGGCCGCCGGGTCGCGGCGGCGCAGGTTAGCGTTACTCGCGTCGCAGCGCGAGCATCGTGATGTCGTCGAACTGTACTGCTTCCCGAATGTGATCGCGCAAAGCAAGATCCAGCCGATCCAGCAGGTCCTGCGCGGTCGTCAACGGCGCAGACTCGATGAAATTCAGCAAGCCGGTTTCGGCGTAGAACTTGCCCGAAGGATCGCGCGCGTCGGTCACGCCGTCGGTATAACACAGCAGAAAATCGCCGCGCTCAAGCTGAGTTTCCATGATTTCGAAATCAGCGCCGGGGAACATACCCACTGCGGGGCCGGTCGGCTCCAGACGTTCCTTAATGATGCCGTTCGAACCGATCACCAGCGGCGGACAGTGCCCGCCGTTGATATACATCAGACTGCCGGAATGTGGATCGAGCATCCCGAAGAACAGCGTCGCGAACATATTGAGTTCAAGATGATGTTCGGTGATGTATTCGTTCGTATTCACCACCGCCGTTCGCAACGCATTGGCAGAGATCGCCAGCCGGCTGGAGCCGGAACGGCCGCCGGATGGCCCATCGTCAAACAGCGATTCGGCCCAGTTGATGTTGTAGGTCTGCATGGCGAAAGCGCGTAACAGGCTGCGAGTCAGCGACATGAACAGCGCCGCGCCGACGCCCTTGTCCGTCACATCGGCGATCAGGAAGCCGACGCGCCGTTTGTTCATCATGAAAAAGACGTCGTAAAAGTCGCCGGCGACTTCGCGCGCGGGCCGAAAGCGCGCGGAAATTTCCAGCCCTTTCACCTTGGGCATATAGCTGGGCAAAAAGTTGCTCTGGATACGCCGCCCGATGTGGATGTCGTTTTCCAGCTTCGCCAACATCTCGCGCTCCTGAAGGAGCATATGGTTGTTGATCACAACCGCCGCCTGCATGGCAAGCGATTCCGCAACCAGCCGGCTGTCACTGTCGAACGGCACGACGCGCCCCTGATCGTCTTCGGCGTTGAACAACTGCAGCACGCCCATGACATGCCCCGAACCGTCCTTCATCAACGGCACGACAAGGCACGATTGGCAGCGCAGATTATTTATCCGGTCAAACTCGATCAACGCCGAAAAGTCATAATCCTGCGATTCGTAGATGTCGTCGATGGCGATGGTCTGGGCGTTATGCGCCACATCGGCGATCACATTGTTCTTGACCGCCTCTCCGGTATCGGGATCGAACATCGACACCTGAGGATAGGGGATGGAGTCAAGCGCGATGAACTCCATCGGGTTCTGCTCGTCGCGCCGCAGAAACGCCACCATACGCAGCACGTCATTCTCGCTGCGCGTGTAGACAGCCCCCGCGCCTGCGTTACAGAGCACCATCGTCTCGCGCAGGATGTTTTGCAGGAGAATCTCAAGATTCGACTCTGTCGAAAGCGCAGTGTTCAGCGTAAACCCAACGCGCTGGCACTGAGCGAGCTTTTCAACAGTACGCATACGTGCGTACTGCTGGTCGCGCATGTACTTGCGCTCGAGGTTGATCGCCAGTTGCGCGTCAAGGAGTTCCGGACTGCAGGGATCGAGCATATAGTCGTCGGCCCCGCGATGTATGGCCGTGATCACCTTGTCCATTTCGGAAGGCGCAGCCATAACGATCACCGAAGCAACATCACCGTTCGTGTTTGCCTTGATGCGCGCCAGCGCTTCCACGCCGTCGTCGCCAGCGACATTGACGCTCATGAGGACGAGTTGCGCGGGCTGCTGGCGCAAGGCATCAAGACCCGCCTGCGCGCTGGACACGACGCGCACATCATACCCTCGCTGAATCAAATGCCCGCTGACGCGCGTCCGGCGTTCAGCGTTTTCATCTACTATGACTGCGCTTACCTGACGATCCATCGAGTAACCTTCAATTCCCCAGAGCTAACGCCTCACGGTGAAATGGTTGCGGTTGCATTCACCAACCCGTTCGTATCGAAAATCATCGACGCCATTGATGGCGAGGTAAATCCCCAGCCCGCCGATTTCACGCTCTTCCAGCGGGTCATCGAAGTTGTCCGGCATTTCACGCTGTGTCGGATCAAACGGGATGCCTGTATCTTCCAGCGAAATGGTGACAAACTCGTCATCTATGCTGGTCGTAACACGTATCTCGCCTTCACCTCGATCCGCGTAGCCGTAAACAATGATATTGGTGGCTATTTCATCAATTGCCAGCCGAAGCCGGTGCATCGTCGCCTTTTCCAGGCCAGCCCGCTCAGCGACTTCAGTGACGTACTGGCGTAACTGGCTCAAGGTTTCTCCCAGATACTCTTTGCTCGCCGGGAAAACCAGGCTATTCGTCTCGTAATCGGCCATATTAGGTTTCGCAATTCCATCGTAATCGCGGATAAAGGGTGAATAGCCAGTAGCCCTGACGGAGAACGCCGCGTCGAGACTACGCCGGGCGTTCTCCGAACAGCGGCTATCGATTCAGCCGAAGCTAGACGTTTTCGATGCGCTCGGCGTCATAGCTATCGAGCATGACGACGCTGTGGTGGAATCCGGTCTGGCGAATGGGCTCGACCACCTGCGGCTGCGCCCCCACGACATAGATATCGATGCCGGCGCCCATCTTCTGCTTGGCAAAAACCAGCACGCGCAGGCCGGCGCTCGACATGTACTCGAGGTCGTTCATCACCAGCACGAGGCGCTTGGGCGATGCTTCCGCAGCTTCCTCAATACGCTCACGAAACGCGGGCGCGACGCTCGCGTCCAACTCGCCCGAGATCGTGATCTTGGCGATATTCGGAAGCAGTTCTAGATTTGCCTGAAAGGCCATGACAGTGTTCTCCTCGTTGAAAAACCGCTACTTACTTTCCCACAAGCACCGCGACGCTGCGCGGCCCCAGAAGCATACTCGTCTGGTCGGCCAACCGCGGCTCCTGCCCGGTTGGGAAAATATCTTCGGGGGATGGCATGCCGGTGTTCACTGCCACATGCCAGCTCAGGTCTGCGGGCAGTTGTGGCAGATGGAACCAGACCGAATCCCAGTACATATTCATCGCGACATAAATATAGTCATCGGTTTGTGTGCCGCCGCGCGCGTGCCTGCCACATAGCATGAACGCCAGCGTCCGGCTATATTCCGACCAGTCCGGCTGCCACGGCTCGGTGCCATGCCAGCTAATGTCAGGATAACCGCTGTTAACGTAGTCGGTGTGGCTCAGGTGGTAGCGGTTTCGCAGCGACACATGTTGGTGGCGAAACGCAATGATGTGCTGGAAGAAACGCAGGAGATCGGCGTTCTTTTCCGCCAGCGACCAGTCGAGCCAGTTCAGCTCGTTGTCGTGGCAATAGGCATTGTTGTTGCCCTGCTGCGTGCGTCCCACTTCATCGCCCATCAGCACCATCGGCACGCCCTGACTGACCATCAGGATCGTGATGGCGTTCTTGATCTGGCGGCGGCGCAGCGCGTTGATCTCCGGGTCATCGGTCGGACCTTCCCAACCGCAGTTCCAGCTATTGTTGTCGTTCGCGCCGTCGTTGTTGTTCTCGCCGTTAGCCTCATTGTGCTTGTTGTTATATGAGACCAAATCCATCAGCGTGAAGCCGTCGTGGCAGGTGACGAAGTTGATCGACGCCGTCGGCCCGCGCATGGCGTACAGGTCGGGAGAACCGAGGATACGCGTCGCTATTTCCGGCACAAGGCCCTCATCGCCCTTCAGAAAGCGGCGTAGGGCATCGCGATACTTCCCGTTCCATTCGGCCCAGCGGCCATAAGCCGGGAAGGAGCCGACCTGATAGAGGCCGCCCGCATCCCACGCTTCGGCGATCAGCTTGCACTTGGCGAGGATCGGGTCGTAGGCCAGTTGTTCCAGCAGCGGCGGATTCGTCAGCGGCACGCCACGCTCGTCGCGGCCCAGAATTGCCGCCAGATCGAAGCGGAATCCGTCGATATGGTACTCCGCCGCCCAGTAGCGCAGGCAGTCGAGCACGATTCCGCGCACGACCGGATTGTTGCAGTTGAGCGTGTTGCCTGTGCCACTGAAGTTGAAGTAGTAGCCTTCCGGCGTCAGCATGTAGTAGGTCTTGTTGTCGATGCCGCGGAACGAAATCGTCGGCCCGTATTCGTTGCCTTCAGCCGTGTGGTTGAAAACAACGTCGAGAATGACCTCAATGCCGTTGGCATGCAGCTCTTTGATCAGGTTCTTCAGTTCGTCAACCTGCATGCCGTACTTGCCGGTCGCCGCGTAGCCCGCCTTCGGTGCGAAGAAGCCGACCGTGCTATATCCCCAGTAGTTGAGCAGAAGTTCTCCGGTTTCCGGGTGCACCCGGCTGTTCTCAAACTCGTCGAATTCGTAGATCGGCATCAGTTCGATACAGTTGATGCCAAGCGCCTTGAGATAGGGAATCTTCTCGCGGATGGCGTCGAACGTACCGGGCGAACGCACGCCGGACGACGGGTGTCTGGTGAAGCCGCGCACATGCGCTTCGTAGATCACCAGATCTTCCATCGGAATTTCGAGCGGGCGGTCATGTTCCCAATCGAAGTCATTGAGAACCGGGCGCGCGCGATGCCAGTAAATGTCATCCCAGTTAGGCGGCTCGCCCCAGACATCGCGCCCGCCGATGACCTTGGCATACGGATCGAGCAATATCTTGCTCGGATCGAACCGGTGGCCAGCCTGCGGGTCCCACGGGCCATCCATCCGGAAACCGTATTCCAGATTCTCGTAGTCGAGGTCGAACACCGTCATGGCGTAAACATTGCCAATGCGGAACTCGTCCGGGAACGGAATTTCGACCATCGGCGCGGGCGCGCCCTTTTCAAACAGCACCAGCGTGCAACTGGTCGCGTTGCTCGAAAAGATCGAAAAGTTGATGCCACCGGGAACAAGCGTTGCTCCGAACGGGAACACCTGTCCCGCCCGGAGCTTGAATCCCTGATGTTCGTGAGTGGGATAGATATCGATTCGATCCATTATCTCACTGCCTCAACTGCTGCAAGCCGGATTCCCGATCCTTCGCCGTACTGAAGAATTTTAGAAACCCGGTGGCAGACATCGCGTCCTCAATCGATTCGTTGAGACCCGCGAGAATAACGCGCCCGTTATTGCCGGAAATCTGGCGATAGAGCAGCAGCATGACCCGCAACCCGGCGCTGGACATAAAATCGACCCCACTCATATCGAGCAGCAGGCGACTGTTCGGCTGGGCCGCCGCCAGGATCTTTTCCTGCAACAGCGGCGCGGTGCTGCCGTCGATATCGCCATGCGGCTCGATAAGGGTTATTCCGTCTTCAAGCGTTTTGACTTGAACATCCATACCCGTCTAAGCTCCTTTGGCCGGCGCGATACGCACCTTAACCTTAACACGCTCGTCGCTTTCGGGTAGCTTGACGGTCAGGCCGTTCGCGTCGAAATACGGATACGGCTGGCCGTCAATCTCCACCGACTCGATGGTGATGCTGCCGGGCGGCAGAATGTCCGGCGAGACGCGTAGAATGTTGTCCTTGAATCCGTTTGGATACGGCTTGAAGTACAGATCAAGCGGCTGCCTGGTAATCAGCAGATTGGTGTAAGTCTGCGCCAGATAGCACAACTCGAATGAGTGATAACCGCTCATCGAGTGGCTGCCCTTGAAGCGCTCCGTTCCCATCAGGAACGGAATGCCGCTGGCGAGCACGTTGAAGTACACGCCGCCATCGTCGTGGTCGAGGAAGAAGGCGTTATAGAACGCCGACGATTCGCGGGCCAGGCGGAGATATTCCTCATCTTTCAGAATACCGTACAGGATCAGATAGGCCAGGATGCCCTGTTCCTGCTGCCACCACGCCTTGCGATCGTGAAAGGCGAAGCGATGCCACTCCTCGCCATCCTTGCAGATACGCTCCATCACGTCGTACCAGCCGCCGCGCTGACGGTCGCCGCCGATCAGCGGCATGGTCGCCGCGATGCGCCGCGCCAGCTCTTCGTACTCCGGCTTCGGCTTGTCGGCGTACATTCGCATGATGTTCCAGGCGATCTTCAGGTTGTGGCCGATGACGCCACGGTTCTGCTGCCACAGGTGCGTCGTGTCGTGCGACCAGTCCTCGTAGAACTTCTCCTGAACAAACGGCGAGTTGTCATAGTCGGGGAAGTATTTGGCGATGGTATCGAAGGTGTACTCCAGCATCCTCTCGTAGCGCTCATCGCCGGTCGCCAGCCACAGATTGATCAGATAGGCGGGCGCATGGTCGCCAACCGAGTTCCAGTTCTTCTTGCCCTTGTTGGGACCAAGGGCATTGCTGCGCGGATCAAGCGTCACCGGATCGAGGTGCGAGAAGTAGCCACCTTTCTCGGTATCGAGGAAGAAGCGATCGAACAGATCGACGGTCAGTTCAGCGTCACGCAGAATACGCGGGTCGCCGGTTACGCGGTAGGTCTGGATCGGGCCGGCCAGCGCGTAAATCTGCTCGTAAGCCGGGATCGCGTCGATATCGTCGCCAAACTCGGACGCGAACACCTTTTCTTCCCGGTCACCGTGCACGTCGATGCCGTGATACCAGTAGACGATGTTCTCGTCCATATCGTAAAAGCGCATGTGCTCGCGCAGATATTCGGTGCCCTTCTCCGCGCCTTCCAGAAACGGCTCGTAGCCGGTGAGCAGGTAAGCCGAGGCAAAGCCATAAACCAGACGGGAAATCGTGTCGGTTTCCTGGCGGTAGTTGTCGGTCGGCTTGTCGCCCGTCAGAGTGATCGTCGTGCGGTAATCGCGGTAATCGATCGGCTTGCCCTGAAACTGCGCCTTCAGATAGAAATTGCCCAGCGCTGTGATCTGCCGAACCCACCAGTCCGGTTGCTCGAACAGATACTCATTGGGCCGCCGGCCAACGAAAATCAGGTACTGCGCCTCGAATGTCAGCTCGCCGCCCTCGGGGTAGAAAATGCCATAGGTAAACAGGTAACGGCCGGGCGTGAGCATGTCGCGCATCTGCCCCGTGGCGTCAGCATATGGCTCGCCGAGATTGCGGATCAGATAGGCATAGGTGTTGTCCTTCAGCTTAACGCGATACTCGTCGCCGCCGCTGCTGCGAACGCCAAATGTTGTGCCGTCGAAGTCGGTCACATACCCGGCAACGGTGTCTGAAAATGGAACGCGGATGCTGTTCATAAGTTATCTCGCTCTTAGTGGCTCTAGGATCAACTAATCCAGCGCGGGCGGATTTTCTTCGTCGGTGTAGCCCTGAGATATTTCAACGACATTGCCCTCCGGGTCGGCCACCCAGACCGTGCGCCAGCCGGGGATAAACGCGTCGAAATCGAGCGGGCCAAGTAAAATCCGGGCGTCGGCTCCCATGCGCTCCAGTTGCGCGTCAACGCTATCGACCTTAAAGGCAATGTGTCGCCAGCCCGGATAGGGATAACCGTCGTTCTCCGGCGGCGGCACCGGGCGCGGCTCGTTCGTGCCGAATAGTTCGAGATAAACATTGTCGGCTTTCAAAAACACAATCTGGCCGTTATCGAGCGGGATGACGCGAGCACGCTTGAAGCCGAAGTGCTTTGTATAGAAGCGCTCCACCGCGATCGGGTCGCTACAGGTAATCGCCACGTGCGAAAAGCTCATGCTTTCACGCTCTCCTTCTCATACATCATGTCAATAATCTTACGGGCGAAAAGATGGCAGTGTCCCCCGGTGCGCGCCGTCACAAGATCGCCATCGACAACTACGTCCTCGTCCGTATAGATAGCGCCCATATTGCGAATGTCGCCGAGCAGGTTAATGTGACCGACGACACGACGCCCACGAACGAGTTCTGGCACGGGGGAAATCAGCCACATACCATGGCAAATAATGCCCTTGATGATGTCTGGCTCCGCGAACGCGCGCTTGATGAATTCAACCGCTGGTGCGAGCTTGTTGATGTCTTCGGTATAGCGCAGACGATCCGACACCATGGCCGACGGCACGATGATCGCCGAAAAGCTCCGCAGCGTCTCGTCGTCCATGTTTTCAAAGCTCTCGTGACATTCAAATGGTATGTGGTATTCGTGACCTTTGAACGTAAGGTACGGTTGGCCCCACAGACGGGTCAGGAAATGCAGGTCAATACCTTCTTCAGCAAAACGGTGCTTGTAGTAGAAGATTTCCTCTTCGTAGAAATCACTCTCCAGCAAGACACCGACTTTTTTGCCTTCCAGTCTCATGGATATTTCCCCGGTTAGCGAAGCGGGGACGCCGATCACGCCCCCGCTGTACGCGCGTGCATTACTGCAGGCCGTGCGCCTGCTTGATCAGATCGGATACTTTTTCGCCGATCATGAGAATACCGGCATGGCAGTTACCCGAAGGCACAAACGGGAAGATACTGGCGTCGGCAATACGCAGGCCTTCGACGCCATAGACGCGGCATTCGGGATCCACCACCGACATCGCGTCGGAACCCATCTTGCAGGAGCCGGCCTGATGGTGGTACGAGTCCGAGCGCTTCTTAACAAACTCGCGCAGTTGCTTGTCGGTCTTGACGCTCGGCCCGGGCAGCAACTCCTTGCCGGTTGTCCATTCGGAGAAAGCCTTGGTGTTGAAGAGTTCGCGGCCCAGCTTGACCGCCCACACCAGCCGATCCACGTCCGACTCGACGCCGAGGTAATTGGCGTTGATGAGCGGCTTGGCGGTCGGATCGCTGCTTGCGAGACGAATCCACCCGCGCGACATGGGACGCACGACGCCGGGAAGAATGCTGACCGCGTTCGGGTTCTTCTGGCCGATGATGATGTCGAACGGCACATGCACGAAGGCCATCTGAATGTCAGGCCCCATCCAACCGGAATCCGACTTGCAGAACAGCGCCGATTCGGACATGTTCAGGTTGGGCGGTGGCACAGGTCTTTTCGTTTCGTAGATGAGACCTGTCAGCACATGGTTATGGAAGTTCTCGCCGACGCCGGGCAGATCGACCTTCACCTCGATCCCATGCTGTTGCAGATGCTCGGCGTTGCCGATGCCGGAAAGCATCAACAGCTTCGGCGACTCGATCGCGCCTGCACAGACGATGACTTCCTTACCGGCATAAGCCTTTTCCTTGCGGCGACCGTTGCGATACTCCACGCCCGTAACTTTCTTGCCGCGGAATAGCAGTCTTGTCGCCATCGAGTTGGTGAGGACGGTCAGGTTCGGGCGCTTCCCAATGATCGGCTCCAGATAGGCTTCGTTCGCACCATGGCGCTTGCCATCCTTGATGTTGAGATGATGCCAGCCCGCGCCAAGCATGTTCGGGCCGTTGAAGTCCTCGGTACGCTCGTAGCCCAACTCAACAGCCGCATCGATGAAGGTAGCCGATGTCGGGTTCGGGTTGTGGTTCTTGGCGTTGATGAGGCTGATCATGCCGCCATGACCGGCCCACGGGCTGGTGTCGTCTTCCTGATCTTCCAGTTTCTGGAAGTAGGGATTCACATCTTCGTAGGACCACCCCGGCGCGCCGATATAGGCCCACGTGTCATAGTCCGACGGATGCCCGCGAATGTGCATCATGATGTAGAAGTTGCTCGACCCGCCAAGACCTTTGCCACGCGGCTCGAATACTTCGCGCCCATTCAACCCCGGCTGGGGCACGCTGTCGTAATTCCAGTCAAGATCCGTGTGCCAGAGGGTCGGCCATGCCGCCGGGATACGCACCGCCTCGGGTAGCTGTCCCGGCCCCGCCTCCAGCAAGAGCACTTTTACGTCGAGATTTTCGCTCAAGCGGTTGGCGACTACCGCGCCGCCTGCGCCGGCCCCGACCACGATGAAGTCATAATTTGCCATGGTGTCCTATTCCTGAATGCCGTTAGCTGAATTGACGGAGGAACGGCTCAAACGGCTTCGAGTCATGGAAGTTCGCCATGTAGACGATCTTGCCATCCTTGAAGCGGAAGTAATTCATGACATCGGCCTCAATCGGCTCGTCGGGATATTTCATGGCGCGCGCCGAAATATGCGAGACGACCGCCCCCTGATCGCCATCGATCAGGATGTGTTTGGGCACGTTCTGGAACACCTTATAGTTTTCGCCCATGCCCTTCATCATCTCGCGCAGCGTGGACAACCCTTCAATATGACCGGCAAGCTGCTCGTCCATCACCTGGTCTTCCGCGAACAGGTCGCACCAGGCCATCCAATCGCCTGCATTGGCATACCGGTAATACGCTTCGATGATTTCGCGGTTGTTCATGTACTCCTATCCTTTTATGCTGCCTGTGAATTAAGCTGATTTCGCATGGAAAGGAACGTCCGACAAAAAGGCGCGCCGCCTCATCGTGCGTTCGCGCCTGTTGTGCTGCCGACCTGTTATTAAGTCACCACGCTGCGCCGCATGGCATTGGCGTTCCGGTCGCGGCCCTGCCGCATTTGCGCGATAGCGGAGCGCACCAGTTCATGCAAACGCCGGGTAACATCCGCACGTTTCTCGCTGGTCAGGCAGAGCAAATCCGTCGGCGGCACGCCAGCGATACACTCCAGTTGTCCGGGTTCATCGATCAGGCAACAGGCAAACGAGCGAGTCGCCCCACCGGCGATACCGGCAACCGTGCTCACCGGGCGGGTAACAGGGTCGCGTTTCTGTTCCAGCGTCGCCACAACGTCCCTGATAAATTGAACGGTAATCACCGGCATTGAAGGAATCCTTCAAATCGTTAAATCACTGCCGAGTGGCGCTAGCCGTCACTTCCGTCATAAGAGGCGGGACGTAACGGAAGGCTGGAACGGCCAGGGCAGGCGCGTTCGCAAAACTGCGAGACGCCTGCCACCAGCCAGCCTGTTGCATAAGCGCGTCAAACCCTGGCCGACCAGAAATGATCGTACTGGTCGGTGCCATCTCCAAAAATGGCTCCCTTGCCGGAGATGACCTTGCCATCCCGCCAGCGCAGGACGTGCGCGACTTCGATATCCAACGTGATGTCCGGTGCGCCGGCCCGGCTGCCCTTGTTGTGCGTCACGTCACACGAGTACTCGTCGTTGCACATGACGGTGATGGTTTCCATGTTGAAGCTGCCGCCGGACAGTTCGCCAACGCGCTTCATGAAGTCGATGAAAGCCTGCCTGCCGTGATACCAGCCCGACAGCGGGTTGTGGCCGGGCACCAGCCACGTCATGTCTTCGGCCCAGTACTTTTCGATTTCAGCGGGATCCATACTGGCCAGCGCCTCATAGGCTTTCTGGACCAGCTCAGGGGTCACATGTGCCATTTGCGCGCCTCCCTGGCCTAGTAGTTGCCTTCAAGACGGGCCGGAATACCCTTCAGCTTGAATTTCGCCCACATGTAACGATCAACACTATGCTGGTCGGCGGTATGCACCTGCACCTCATAGATCTTGCCATCCTTGATGCCGTAGGTTGTGCAGGTCGGGAACAGATATTCCTGGCCATCGACTGTCCCGTGGCCCATGTGCTTTTCGACGACAGTGCCATCATCCAGCTCGCCGAAATGCACGTTGTCCACCCTGATGCCGGCCTGGAACAGCGCGGTGAAAAACGCGATTACCGCATCCACACCCTCCATCTTGCCCGACAGCGGGTGATGCCCTGGCATGTTCCAGGTCATGTCCGGATGAAACAACTCCCGCTTGATCGTTTCCATATCGCCTTTCGAGAACAGATCATACATGCGTAGAACGAGGTCCGTGTTTGCCATGACCGTTGTCTCCACATTGGCTACGAAAAAGCGAATCTGCGAAGAGGACGCGGTGCTGCCCGCCAGAACCGCCTGCCTGATAGCTATAGCGACGCAGAACCCTCTTTTGGCACGATCTGATCGACGATGATCGTTTTGATGACCGGCTTACCGGTCTGCGGAGAACGAACAACTTCCCAGGTCTGATAGGCATCCATCATGATGCGCTGGCTATTGCGGTCGCCCGGTTTCCACACACTGGCTTCCCAGTAGACGATCAGCTTGATGTCCGCCACATCGCCACCGGGACGAATGCTGATGTTCAGTTCGCGCAAGGTGTGTACTTCGTCAAAAAAGGTACGAATGACGCGCTGGTACCACTCCTCAAAGTCAGCCAGCGACTTCGCGGTGACCTCCGGCCATTTCTGCAGCAGCCCGTCGGTGGGCAGCAACGGCAAAATGTCGACCATCGGCACGTGCGTGTCCAGCTTCTCGTACCAGTCGTTAACCAGATCCCTCACTTCAGCTTCAGTTAATGGTGCTGCCACGTCTCATCTCCTGTCATGCGCTCCGGCACATCAAACTGGAACGGCTACCGGCGCGCTAGGCCGCAAATAAGATGAAGGCCCTGGCCCGAACGAGCCGGGCCCTCATTTCCAACCGAGGCCGGATTCTTTCTGTCGCTTTACCGTTTAGGCATTCGCCTGCTGGTGCGGCGTGAAGCCCAGAAGGCCGGTGAAATGATGTGAAAGCTTGTCGCCCCGGAAGATAAATACGTCATAGACACGCGCGATTCCGCCGGCGGTTTCCACCGTCGCTTCAAAGAGAATCGAATTCTGGCCCTCGACGTACTGATCGGTCGAGATCAGCTTGATGTAGCCGAGATGCTGCAGATATTCGCGGAAGTGCCTTTTCAACGCCTCGTGACCGATTTCATGGACGTTGAAGCCCAGCAATTCGGCGTCTTCCGTGTAGTGATTGTCGATCAGCCCGTCGACATCCTGATCGGCCAGATACTGCAGTTGGCGATCATAGAAGTCCTTATACTTGTAGGTCGTTGCGCCTTCAGCCAAAATAAACTCTCCCTATATGGCAAATGCCTAACGCATCGGACAAATCAGACCCCAGGTACAGCGTTACTGATGACCATATCGATCAGGAACGGGCCGTCATGCGCCATCATCTGACGAACGGCATCCTCGACCTGATCGGGATGGTCAACGCACAGGGCCGGCACACCCATGGATCGTGAAAGCGTTGCAAAATCCACGACCGGGCGATCCAGATCGAAGCTCTGCGGGAAGTCCCGCATCGGCTCGTTGATCTGATCCCTCCAATATTGGATGATGTTGAGCTTCAGCAGCATATAGCTCTGGTTGTTGCAGATGACGAACTTCGCCGGGATGTTATAACGAGCCGCCGTCCACAACGCCTGAATGGTATACATGCTGCCGCCGTCGCCGGTGAAGCCAATCACCGTCTTGTCAGGCCGGGCCAGCTTGATGCCCAGCGCCCCCGGAATGCCGACGCCGAGCGAACCGCCGCGCGTCTGGAAGAAATGATCCGGCAACGTTGGCGGCAGATAGCGAGTGACATCCGGCGAAACGGTCAACGCTTCGTCGAAGACAATCACGTCTTCCGGCACGTGCTTCGCCAGTTCTTCCATAAAGCGTGAGGCCCGCAGCGGCACGCTGTCACGCGCTTCGGCATCGGCGGCAAGCTGCTTCTCCAGCGCTTCCTGGTTCGCTCTGGCGCTCGCCTCCAGCCGCTGGCGCGCGGCCTGTTTGTCGACGTCGGTCTGCTTGCGCTCAACGGCATCCGCAAGCAGCGCCAGCGTCGGCTTCGGATTGGCGACCAGCCCCAGGTCAACCGGGAAGTTCTTGGCGATTTCGTAGGCGTTGAGATCGACGTGAACGATCTTCGCGCCCGGCGCAAAAACACCCTGCAGGTTCGGATACACCTCTGGGAACACGTAGGTGCCAACGATCAGCACCGCGTCGGCCTGCGTCGTGATTTTGCTGCTGGACGCGCCGAACATATGCCCCAGCATGCCCTTGAACAGCGGGTGCTTGAAACTCAGGTTCACTTCCGACGAGTTCGCGCCCCAGACCTCCGCGCCCAGAACCTCGGCCATCCGCGCCAGTTCGTCCTGAGCGAAGCTGTAGGACACGCCATCGCCCATGATGATCATCGGGCGCTGAGCGCCGACCAGCAGGTCAGCCGCGCGCTCGATATCCTCGGCAACCGGCATGGTATTCGTCGCCGGAATGGAGGTCGGAACGATAGGCTCGTCGTTGATCGCGTCGAGAACATCCGCCGGCAGGCAGACGAAAACCGGCCCCATCGGCGGCGTGGACGCAATCTTGACGGCGCGGCGCAGCACGCGAAGCAGCGATCCGGGATCGACAACACGGGTTGCCCACTTCGTCACAGGCTCGGCCATCGCCACCAGATCGGCGGCCATCTGCGCGTCCATGGCGTCATAGCGCAGGCCGGCCTCGCTGGCGATTATGACCAGCGGCGCTTCGCCGCGCTTCGCCTGATAGATCATGCCAATGCCATTGCCAAGACCGACGCCGCTATGCAACTGTACGACCGCCGGTTTCTTGGTCACCCGCGCATAGCCATCGGCCATGGCGACCGCGATGGTTTCCTGCAGGCAGAGGATGTAGTGAAAATCCGGGTACTCCTCCAGCGCGTACAGGAAACCCTGCTCGACCGTTCCCGGGTTACCAAACATATAGTGGATCCCGTCGGCCAGAAACTGTTCGATTATGGCATAGCGTCCCGGTTTACCCGGCATACTAAGCAACCTTTCTCGGTAACGGTGACCGGCTTACCAGCCGTAACGGCGCAGACCGTTTTCCAGAACTTCGACCATCAACTCGCCAACCAGCCGCGAGTCCTGGGTCGAGCGCCCTGTCAGGAAGGGATAGTCCAGAATGGTCGAGAGCGTCCGGCCAACGCCGCCGTGATACTGCCCGTCGGGGCCAACCGCATCGCGCAGGATGTACTCGAGAGGATAAAACGGCGGGCCGAAGTTGAGCGGGGTCTTGATAAAGCCCGTGCCATCCTTGTAGTCATATTCCAGCGCATGGCCGGTGACGTGGCGTCCCCAGATGATGCTCTTGCGCTCGGTCCAGTCGCGGGCAAACGCCAGCGCGGTCACGCAGTAGCATTCCGCGACGATCAGCTTGTCCCAGTGATAAAAACCAAGGATGACATCGTGCAGCCGCTGGTTATTCACCATATCGACCATCGGACCGCTGCCGCCGGGAAGCAACAACGCGTCGTACTTCTTCAGTTCTTCCCAGCACTTATCGCGCTCGTTATAGTACTTTTCCAAGTCGTGGCCGAAGTTGGGATGATTGAAATAGGGCCGCTCGGGGAACCAGTCTTTCAGACTGATGGGGTTGTCCAGCAAATCCGATTCTTCGACTTCACGCGTGCGACGCGCGTAATATTCGTCGGTCACCACCTTGTTCAGCGGTACGTCAAAAAAGCCCGGCTCCATGCTCGGCGGCAACGCGTGCGGCTTCTGGCCGGTTGGCGTCATAAAGTCGATTTCATAGCCATGCTCGTTAATGACGTCCAATGGGCCAATGAGTTCTTCGCCCCAGTAACCCCACTCGGACAGGCAGCAGAGAATCTTCTTGGTCATAGTCTCCTCGATTAAATTATGGAAGTGAACAGACGAATATCCCGGTTACACCGTAGACACCCGGCCAGTGCGACGTAGAGCCTCGGACTCGACGCCACCCGCACGCTTGCCAGCCCTGCGTTCGGGCTCACTACTGGTTACGCCCGAACCTGACCGGCGTGTTCACGGCTTCCGACCATAAACCGGTCATGGTGTCGAAGCCGAGGGTCGTACACGACTGCCATGGGTCGATGGGTCGCTTTCGATTGAAACCACACCGCGCCACCTGCCGTTTCATCCCTCACAAGCTCGACGAAGCGATAGCGGATAAATATCATGAGCGACTACTATCATTTATCACTGTTTTATGCCCCTGTCCATTAATCCGTAAATTGCAAGCCAGATTTTTTACAGGATCTATATAAGCTTACAAAAATTCAGACAATCAAAGACGTAAGATGCGTTTACAATGACAACTGGGGCGTCAGGCAGTCCTTGTCCAAGTCATCCTCGCGCCGAAGCATGGTCATTGCCGGTCTGTTTTCAGCGCAATAAGACTTATGGAAACCAATCTCATGAACGAACTTGCCGAAACAGCACAGCGATGGCGGGCAGATGGACAGCGCGTTGCGCTGGCGACGGTAGCGGCGACCTGGGGATCAGCGCCGCGCCGGGCAGGGTCGAAAATGCTCGTCAACGAGTCGATGGTTATGGCCGGCTCGGTCAGTGGTGGTTGCGTTGAAAGCGCGGTGGTTGAGGAAGCGCTGGCAACGCTTAAGACAGGCCGGCCAAAGCTGCTGCGCTACGGCGTGAGCGATGATACTGCGTGGGAGGTCGGGTTAGCCTGCGGCGGCACGATCAGCGTTTTTGTCGAGCCACTGCCAGAGACGTGGTGGCAGACCATCACGCAGGCCGCGGCGGATAACGTGGCGCTGGTGACCGCGACCGTACTGGATGGCGATCTGGCAGGCAGCCGCGTCACCGTAGCCGGTCATGGAGATATCGTCTACGCCTCGCCCGAATTAACAGATGAGATGACCGGCACACTGGCAGCTGTGGCATCAAAACCGTTCTCCGGTATCGAGACGGTGGCCGGTTACAGCGTCATGGTGGATGTGCTGGAGCGCCGGCCGCATCTCGTGCTCATTGGCGGCGTCCATGTCGGCATTGCGCTGCAACAACTGGCGCGTGCGCTCGGTATGCGCGTCACCCTCATCGATCCCCGGCGCGCATTCGCCACCAAAGAGCGCTTTCCGGATGTCGATCAGATTGTGAACGCGTATCCACAGCACGCGCTACCCCAACTCGAGCTGGATCAGGATACATATATCGCCGTACTGACTCACGATCCGAAGATCGACGACCCGGCGCTACAGATCGCGCTTGAAAGCAACGCGGCTTATATCGGCGTTCTCAGCAGCAGGCGCACGCACCAACTCCGGGTCGAACGTCTGAAAGCCGCAGGCGTCACCGATGAGGCGCTGGCGCGGATTCGCACGCCAATCGGGCTGGATATCGGCGCGCAGACGCCGGAAGAAATCGCGCTGGCGATTCTGGCTGAAATCGTCGCCGTTCGGCGCGGCAAAGCCTGAGCAGCAAACTCGAAACTACAGCAGTTGCAGCTTCTGCGTCGGGTCGTCGATGCCGACGCGCTTCAACACCCAGTCAATCTCCTGCTGCGTCCCGTCGCTGATCGGCGTGAAAGGCTTGCGGAGATGGGGATAGGCAATTGCCCCACGACGATGTAGCAGCGCCTTGCGAATCGTCAGATTGATCACAGGCTGGTTCTCGAAGCGGATAAGCGGCAGATAGCGGTCGAAGACGCGCTCGGCCTCGTCCATGCGCCCCGCGCTGAATGCGGCATGGACGGCAACCAGAATTTCGCTGAAGGCAAATCCGGTCATCGTGCCGGTTGCGCCGCGCCGCAGTTCTTCCAGCAGGAACATGCCGCCCAGCCCGCCGAAAATCTCATAGCGATCGGTGAGTTCGCGGATAGCGCCGATTTTCTCCATCAGCGGCGGGTCTTCCAGCTTGAGGTAGCGGGCATACGGAACCTGCTCGGCAAGCCGCGCCAGCATCGCCGGAGACATGTAGACATCGTTGACCGGCGGGAAATCCTGCACAACAATCGGCTGGTTGATGGCATCGGCAATACGCGCGTAGAGCGCAATCACCTCGTCGTCGGACGCGCCCGGCATACGCGGCGGCGCGACCATCACGCCTGCCGCGCCCGCGTCAACTGCGGCTTTACTCAGCGCAATGCAGGTATCGAGGTCGTCGTGGCTCGTACCAACAATAACGGGAACGCGGCCGTTAACCGTGTCGATGACCGTTTCGAGCACCTGCCGGCGCTCCTCGACGGACAATTTCGCCGCTTCGCCCAGAACACCGAGGATAGTAAGCCCGGCGACTCCCAGTTCGAGCTGAAACTCGACCAGACGGCGCAGACTGTCATAATCGACATTCAGTTCGGCATCAAACGGCGTCGCCAGAATATTGAAGATGCCGGTGATTCGCTGCTGCATTGCGCTTCCTCACAACAGGATATTCAGAGAGGCCAGCGCGATATTGTGCCGTTTTCAAGCCTGCTTGTCGAGCCTGGTCGCGCCTGTATTCACCCTGCCCCTTGTATCAACGCCCTTCCAGACGCTTCAGGTACATATCGACAGTAACGGCGAATACCAGCACCACGCCCTGAATCATCTGCTGCTGGTATGAAGCGATGCGCAGCAGGTTCATGCCGTTGCCGAGCACGCCCATCAGGAAGCCGCCGACAACCGCCGACCAGACATTGCCGACGCCGCCAAAGAGGCTGACGCCGCCAAGTACCGCCGCCGCAATCGCCTGTAGCTCCAGCCCGACCGCGACCTGCGGTTGCGCCGAAAACAGGCGCGCCGTGAGCAAAATGCCCGCCAGCGCCGCCAGCATGCCGCTGAGGCCGTAGACAAGCAGCTTGACGCGGTTCACGTTCACGCCGGCCAGACGCGATGTTTCCTCTCCGCCGCCGATGGCATAAATGTGCAGCCCGAAACGGGTGGCGCTGAGCAGCGCGGCAAAGACCAGCACGACCGCCAGCGCAACCAGCACCGGCGCGGGCACATCGCCAAGCAGCGGCACGGGAACGACGCCGCGCCCCCAGAAAGTGTACGTATCACCCAGCCCGGAAATCGGGCGACCTTCGGTGTAGAGAAGCGTCAGGCCGCGCGCAACGCCCATCATCGCCAGCGTGGCGATAAACGGCGGCAGTTTGCCGAACACCACCAGCCCGCCGTTGACCAGCCCGAGGCCGAAGCCAAGCGCCAGCGTCAGCGGAGCGCTAAGCTCAAACGGTAGCCCGTTGCGCACGATCAGGCCGGCAGATATCGCGCCGGCCAGCGCGGCAACCGAGCCAACCGAAAGGTCGATACCGCCGGTGAGTAGGGTGAGCGTCATGCCGACGGTAACGATAATGACCGAGGCATTCTGCTGGGCAACGTTAATTAGATTACCTGTTGTGAAGAAGCGGTCAGAGGACGAGGCGAAATAAGCCATCAGCAGAATGAGGAAGAGAAAAACCGCGCTGCGCCGGAGCAGATTGCCAATGCGAACGCGGCCTGTCCGGGCCGGTCGAGTTGTGGTTGCCACCGCTGTCATGAAGTCGCTCCTGCCCGCACGCTCACCATTTCCGCCGGGTCATTGCCTGTCGCCCGCGCGATAATCGCATCCTGTGTCGCCGTCGCCGGATCGAACTCGCCCACGATTCGACCATCGCGCATGACCAGAATACGGTCGCTCACGCCGAGCACTTCCAGTAAATCGGACGAGATCATCAGAATGCCGACGCCGTTCGCTGCCAGCTGGTGCATCAACTGGTAAATCTCGGCCTTGGCGCCAACGTCAATACCACGAGTCGGCTCATCCAGAATCAGCACTTTTGGCTGCAGCGTCAGCCATTTGGCGATGACAACCTTCTGCTGGTTGCCGCCGCTCAGGTTACGCACGCGCTGTTCGGGAGACGGTGTGCGAATGTCGAGGCGGTCAATAAAATCTCTGGATACTTCGCCCACCTTTCCCCACGGGATAAACGGCAGCCCGCGCAGCAGACGCCGCAGCACGACCATGACAATATTGGCCGAGACGCTCATGCGCAGGAATAGCCCTTCCCGTTTGCGGTCTTCGGGCACGAAGCCAATACCGTTCCGTATGGCCTGTGATGGACGACGAATGACGACAGGCTGGCCATCGATGAGGATTTCGCCGCTCGACGCCGGATGCGCGCCGAAAATGGTTTCGGCCAGTTCGGTCCGGCCCGCGCCGACGAGTCCGGCAATGCCGAGGATTTCGCCTTTACGCAGCGCGAAGCTGACATCGCGAATATGCGCGCCCCGGCTCAAACCGCGGACTTCGAGCACCACTTCGGACGAAATTGTTTTCTCCGGACGCTCGTAAATCTGCTCGACGTCGCGCCCGACCATCATGCGAATGACGTCATTGGCTTCAAGCTCGGAAATCGGGTGCGAACCGACCAGTTCGCCATCCCGCAGCACGGTAACGCGGTCGCAAATCTCGAAAATTTCATCGAGACGATGCGAGATAAAGATGATGGCGACGCCGCGCGCCTTCAACGCGCGCATCTGCTCGAACAGCGTCTCGACTTCCCGGTCGGTGAGCGATGAGGTCGGCTCGTCCATGACGATCAGCCGGGCATTCATCGACAGCGCCTTGGCGACTTCGATCATCTGCTGCTGGGCAATCGAGAAGAACCGCACCGGCGTGCGTACCGATATATTCAGGCCAAGCTGCGCCAACTGCTGCTCGGCATCCTGATACATCTTCGACCAGTTGATCATGCCGGGAAGCGCGCCCGCCGGCTCGCGCCCCAGATAGATGTTCTTGGCGGCGTCGAGATACGGAATGAGCGCCAGTTCCTGATGGATCATACTGATGCCGTGGGCCTGCGCGACGTGCGGTGAATGGATGGTCACCGGTTCGCCCTGCCAGAAAATCTGGCCGCTGTCGGGCGTATAAACCCCGTTGAGGACTTTCATCAACGTGCTTTTTCCGGCCCCGTTCTCGCCCACGAGCGCCTGAATTTCGCCCGGATAGACGATTAGATCGACATCGCGCAGGGCCTGAACGCCCGGAAATGACTTATGGATGGATTTCATGTGTAGCAGCGGGCGTTGTTCCACGGCCTCCTCCGGAAATTCCAGAGCGTTGTCTTACGAAGCGGCCCGCGCGGCAGAGCAAGAAGGCCGCGCGGGCCGGACTGCTCACCGGCCTACTCAGCCGGAACGTTCTCCGATGTGATCAACTGCAAATCGACGGGGATCGTCGCCTCGACTTCCTGACCGCCGAGCGCGGATACCGCCGTCAGAACGCCAAGCGCGCCGATGCGATCCGGCTGCTGGGCGACCGTGGCCGCCAGACGGCCATCGCGCACGGCCGCAAGCGCGTCGTCAATGGCGTCGAAACCGACGAAAATGATGCCCTCGCGCCCCGCAGCTTCCGCCGCCTCAATCGCGCCCAAGATCATCTCGTCGTTGTGCGCGAACACACCATCGATCTCCGGCTGCGCCTGCAGAATGTTCTCGAACACCGTCAGCCCTTCGGCCCGGTTGAAGTTCGCCGTCTGCCGCGCCACCACCTCGATGCCCGGGCAGTTCTCGCTCAGATAGGCGTTGAAGCCCTCGCCACGGTCACGCGCCGCCGATGTCCCCGCGATGCCTTCCAACTCCACGACACGCCCCTCGCCGCCAAGCGCGTTGCACAGATACTCAGCGGCCAGACGGCCACCGGCGACATTGTCGGAAGCGATATGCGCCACGACCTCGCCGCCGCTCGCGCCGCGGTCAACGGTGAACACCGGGATACCCGCCGCGTTCGCCGCTTCAATCGACGGCACGATCGCATCAGAGTCGGTCGGGTTGACCAGAATGGCATCCACGCCCTGCGCGATCAGGTCTTCCATGTTCGCCGCTTCGGTCGCCGGGTCGTCCTGCGAATCGAGCACAACCAGTTCGACGCCCGCTGCGTCAGCGGCCGCCTGCGCGCCATCGCGCAGCGTCACGAAGAACGGATTGTTCAGCGTGGAAATGGACAGGCCGAGCGTCACGTTCTGCACGAGCCTCAGATCGACCGGAATGGCCGCTTCAACAGCTTCGCCGCTGAGATACGCCACAGCCGTCTCAACCGCAATTTCGCCCATCAGGTCCGGCTGCTGGGCAACCGTGGCCGCCAGACGACCGTCCTTTACCGCAGCCACAGCGTCATCAATGGCATCGAAACCGACGAAAATGATGCCCTCGCGCCCCGCAGCTTCCGCCGCCTCAATCGCGCCCAAGATCATCTCGTCGTTGTGCGCGAACACACCATCGATCTCCGGCTGCGCCTGCAGAATGTTCTCGAACACCGTCAGCCCTTCGGCCCGGTTGAAGTTCGCCGTCTGCCGCGCCACCACCTCGATGCCCGGGCAGTTCTCGCTCAGATAGGCGTTGAAGCCCTCGCCACGGTCACGCGCCGCCGATGTCCCCGCGATGCCTTCCAACTCCACGACACGCCCCTCGCCGCCAAGCGCGTTGCACAGATACTCAGCGGCCAGACGGCCACCGGCGACATTGTCGGAAGCGATATGCGCCACGACCTCGCCGCCGCTCGCGCCGCGGTCAACGGTGAACACCGGGATACCCGCCGCGTTCGCCGCTTCAATCGACGGCACGATCGCATCAGAGTCGGTCGGGTTGACCAGAATGGCATCCACGCCCTGCGCGATCAGGTCTTCCATGTTCGCCGCTTCGGTCGCCGGGTCGTCCTGCGAATCGAGCACAACCAGTTCGACGCCCGCTGCGTCAGCGGCCGCCTGCGCGCCATCGCGCAGCGTCACGAAGAACGGATTATTGAGTGTCGAGATGGAAAGACCGATCGTGAACGGCCCTTCATCCTGCCCCTGGACCACCGTAGTGAACGGCATGAGAAGCAGCAGGATCATCAATAAACTAAGCGAACCTTTGCGTATCATCTGCCAACCTCCTTATTTAAGATCGCTACCCTACAGCAAAACAGGCGACGCGCGGCGATGCACCTAAACTCGTGTCGTCGCGCATTTTCGCCGTCAGCGAATGGCGCGGTGTAACAGCAGCGCCAGCGCGATGACGACGCCTTTCGCAATATCCTGATAGAACGCGGACACGTCCAGCAGATTCAGGCCGTTATTCATAATGCCGATGATGAGCACGCCGATCAGCGTGCCCCAAATTGTGCCCTCGCCACCATCAAAACTCGTGCCGCCCACGACAACCGCCGCAATCGCGTCGAATTCAAAGCCCTGCCCGGCGGTCGGCTGGGCTGAGTTCAAACGCCCGATCAGAATGATGCCCGCCAGCGCCGAAAGAAATCCCGCCGCGGTATAGACGAAGAGCTTGAGCTGCTTGACCGGCAGGCCCGATAGATACGCTGCGTCCTCGTTATCGCCCAGAGCAAAAATCTGCCTGCCGAGGACGGTGTGATTCAGCAGCAGGTAGCCGAGCACGAACACAACGCCGGCGACGATAATCGGCATCGGAATACCGAATAAATCGGCGCTGCCGAGCATCCGCAGCCCTTCGCCCAGCGCGCCAAGCCCGGTCACGGGCTGGCCCTGGGTGTAAAACAGAGCCGCGCCGCGGGCAAAAGTCATCATGCCCAGCGTGGCGATAAAAGGCGGGATATTGACGTAGGCCACCAGCGCGCCGTTGATCAGGCCAAGCGCCGAACCGGCGACAAGCGCCACGAGGACTGCCTGAAACGGAGGCAGACCGCTGTTTCGCAGCAGGTCGGCGGCGATGACGGTCGAAAGCGCAAGGACTGAGCCGACGGAGAGATCGATGCCGCGTGTGAGAATCACGAGCATCATGCCAACAGCGATAATGCCGTTGATCGCCGACTGGCGCAGAATGTTGACGATGTTATCGGCGGTCAGGAAACGATCCGATGCCAGCGCCAGCGCGACGCACAGCAACAGCAGCGATAGCAACAGACCATAACGTTGAAAGAATGACCGCCAACTGAAGGGCGCGCGCATGACCGCCGTCGTCATCAGAACACAACTCCCGCTACAAGAATGACGTTCGCGTAAGGGGTAAACTCGCCCGTGCGAACCACAGCGCGGGCATTCCCGGTTTCTTCCTTAAAAGTCTCGTGCGGCACAGCGCGCACGGGAATATCTCCCAACCGCTCCATAAGGCGGCGATACAAATCCGGGCTTCGCGTTTGCAGCTCCTCAGCGATGATCGCCTCTTCCACCTGTAATTCAGACAGCACCGCCTCAAGCACCTCCATAAACGGCGGCAAGCCGGCGCTGACGGCGAGATCGATCCGCTCGACATAGGGGGGAATGGGCAGTCCGGCATCGCCGATCACAAGGGTGTCCTTATGCCCCATTCCGGCGATCACAGCGGAGAGCGGCTGGTTGAGCAGTTTCGTCTTTTTCATACGGATGCCCCAATCAATGACCGGCAGGAGTCGCGCACGACGAGGGATACCGGCAGTACGCTGCGTTCGGCTGGCAATTCCGGATTTTGCAGGCGTTGAACCAAACGGCGCACGGCCATCTGCCCCAGTTCCCGGCTCGGCTGGGCGACTGTCGTGAGCGTCGGCACAATGAAGGATGCCAGCGGAATGTCATCATAGCCGACCAGCGAGATATCGTCCGGCACGCTGGCCCCCGCCTCATGAATGGCGCGCAACGCGCCAATCGCCATCAAATCGTTGCAGGCGAAAATCGCGGTCGGCGGGTCTTTGAGCCGCAGCAACTTCTGACAGGCTGCGTATCCGCTCTCCGGCTGGAAATCGCCGGCGAGAATAAGCGCCGGATCGGGCGTGATTCCCGCGCTGCGCAAGGTGTCGTAATAACCGGTCACGCGGTCGGCGCTGGGCGTCAGCGTCGATGGCCCTGTGATGCAGCCGATCCGGGTGTGACCGAGATCGAGCAGGTAACGGGTTGCAAGCGCCCCGCCCACATAATTGTCGGTCACAATTTCGTCGCTATCAGGCAGCATCGAGGCGCGATCGACCAGCACGAATGGCGTGTTATAAGCCCTCAGCAGTTCCAGCGATTCCTGATACGCGCCGGTCGAAATCAGGATCACGCCGTCGACCTGGCGTGACAACAGCACCTTCAGGTACAACTGCTCCCGTTCGGGATCGTCGATCGCATTGCCGATGATGACGTTATAGCCGAGATCGAAGCAGGCGGTTTCGATACCGAGCAGCACCTCGGCGAAATACGGATTGGCGCTGTTGGGCAGCAGCACGCCAATCGTCGCTGTCTGACGATTACGCAGGCTGCGCGCCAGCCGGTTCGGCGTGTAGTTCAACGCTTGCATCGCTTCCAGAACACGGCTTTTCGTTTCGGGCAGCACGACACGCGTCCCGTTGATGACGTGCGAAACCGTGCTTACCGATACGCCCGCTCGGCGGGCTACATCACGAATCGTTGCCATGTCCAACCCGGAAAAACGTTTACGCAAACGTTTTTCTAAATCTAACGCGCTGCCAGAAGGCATTCAAGGAAGAATGTCCGGAATTATTGTGCGGAATGTACGAAGTCTTGTATGACGATTTGTGACGAACATCCGGCCTGCGATTCGGCGTTCGATGGCAAAGACTGGTATCATCGACCAGTCCCCGCTCCATGAGGCAGGACAGGGCCGGCAAGGAGATGAGAGGTTGGCTGTTCCTCCCGCATTTCACATCATGCTCAAGCCACGAGGCGCGATCTGCAACCTCGACTGCAAATACTGCTACTTTCTGTCGAAAGAGCGCCTCTACCCTAACAGCGATTTCCGCATGTCCGAGACGCTGCTGGAAGAATATACGCGCCAGTACATCGAAGCGCAGCGCGTGCCGGAAGTGACATTCGCGTGGCAGGGCGGCGAACCAACGCTCATGGGCCTGGACTTCTTCAAACAGGCCATTGCCTACCAGCAGAAATATCGCAAGCCCGGAATGCAGATCAACAACGCGCTGCAAACCAACGCCGTGCTGCTGGATGACGACTGGTGCGCTTTCTTCGCCGAGAACAACTTTCTCATCGGCGTCAGCCTCGATGGGCCGCAGCATTTGCACGACGCCTACCGCGTCGACAAGGGCGGCAACGCGACTTTTTCGCGCGTCATGCGCGGCATCGAATACCTGAAGAAGCACAAGGTAGACTTCAACATCCTGACCACGGTTCATGCCGGAAACGCGGACTACCCGCTTGAGGTCTATCGCTTCCTGCGCGATGAAGTCAAAACCGAGTTCATCCAGTTCATTCCGATTGTCGAGCGCGCGAATGAAACCGGCTTTCAGGAAGGCAATCAGGTCACCGAACGCTCGGTCAAAGCGACGCAGTACGGCGACTTCATGATCGCCATTTTCGACGAGTGGGTGCGCCGCGATGTTGGGCGTGTCTATGTGCAATTGTTCGACGTAGCGCTAGCGGCATGGTCAGGGCACCGTCCGGGCCTGTGCGTGTTCGAAGAAACCTGCGGCGTTGCGCTGGCGATGGAACACAACGGCGATGTTTATTCGTGCGATCACTTCGTGGAACCGGCTCACAAGCTCGGCAACATGAATTTCGTCCCGCTCGCCGACCTTGTAGGCTCTGAAAAGCAACGCGAGTTCGGGCTTGCCAAACGCGATACCCTGCCCCAGTACTGCCTCAACTGCGAAGTGCGCTTCGTCTGCAACGGCGGCTGCCCCAAAGACCGCTTCATCGAAACGCCCGATGGCGAACCGGGGCTGAATTACCTCTGCGCCGGATACCGTGCCTTCTTCAACCATATTCGCAAGCCGATGGAATTTATGGCAGCGGAGCTGCGCGCCCACCGTCCTCCCGCGAACATCATGTGGGTACTGGCGGCGGAAGAGGCGGCCTTGCAGGCACAGTTTGCCCGCGCCGGGCGTAACGACCCTTGCCCGTGTGGTAGCGGCAAAAAATTCAAGAAATGTCACGGACGCCAAAAGCCCGGCGCTCGAAATGCGACGATTTTAGAGCGAGGATCGGAGAATGAAGTCTCCTGATCCGGTAAGCCGACGACCAGCTCTCGCGTTCACCCGTCCATAAGTCCAGCGAATCTATTGACAAGCGCCGCCGTTTGCGTGCATGATTGAAGTAAGTTAGTATCCATAACTAACTTGGCACTTTGAAGATTGTTTGGGCTTATGAAAGGAGCCAGCCTTGAAACGCGTGTTTCTTTTCTTTGCTCTCGTAGCCGTACTCGCCATTTTCACCGTTCCCGTTTCCGCTCAGGATGAAAGCCTCGAAATCTACATCACCGGTCTGACCGAAGACACGATGAACTGGTTCCGCGAAACCGCCTTCCCGGCGTTCCAGGAAACGCATCCCGGCGTGTCTCTCGAAATCCTTACCGGCGGCTGGGGCGACTTTGATGCCACCGTGGCTGGCTGGATCACCACCGGCGACGGCCCGGACATCATCTATCTCGGTTCCGAATACGCCGCGACCTACGGCAACCTGTTGGCCGACATCGATCCGTATCTGGCCGGCTGGGAGGAACTGGATCAATTCCTGCCCATCGCGCTTGACACCGTAACATGGGATGGCCATCTGCGCGGCCTGCCGCTGCTCATGAGTCCGCGTCCGATCTTCTACCGCACCGATCTGATTGCCAACCCGGACGCCGGACTGCCGCTGACCTTCGAGGACGCCCTGACCTTCGTCGCCGAAAATAGCGCTGTGGAAAACAATGCCATCACCAAGCAGGGCTTCATGGATATCGGCTCTGGCCTCTTCGACGCTCAGGAATTTATCGCCTACATCTGGAGCGCGGGCGGCGAACTGTACTACGAGGATGGGTCGAGCGCTTTCGACAGCCCGGAGACGGCCGAGGCGATGCAGTTCATGTACGACCGCCGTCGCATAATTTTGCCGACCGAAACCACCGCCGGCCTGCCGCCGATTGAAGGTTATCCGATCATGTCGGGCAACGTCATCAGCGGTATCTTCCCGATGTGGAACATGCCGCCGGTCGACGACGAAGCGTGGGAAAACATCGCCATGGCGCCCTATCCTGCCGGGCAGAACGGCCAGCCCTTGATCCAGGTCTTTATCGACTGGCTGGCGGTTCCGGCCTATGCGCCGAATCCGGAGCTGGCGGTTGAATTCCTCAAGTTCATCGGCAGCAAGGACAACGCCATCGCGCTGAGTAATGTCGCCGGGTTCACGCCTGTGCGTCAGGATGCATGGGAAGAGCTGCGTGCTTCCAGCCCGGTGTGGAACAACCTGCTCGATCTGGCGGTGGAATATGGCCGCAGCTTCTCCGACATCCGCGCCAGCGCCGAACTGCGCCCGCTGATCGTCGAACAGATGACGCTCTATCTCACCGACCAGCAGAGCCTGCAGGACACGCAGCGCAATCTCAAGGACGAGTACGACGCAATTCTGGAAGAGAACGGCTACCTGAATTAGCCGGGCTCCTCGTAAGCCAGTGGAGAGCGGCCCCGGTGTCGCTCTCCACTACTGGTGGCGGTTAGCAGCACCGGGCGCAATGGCGTTCATCCCAGGCGCAGGTAAAAGACATTATGCAGGTCGCTTTACAATACCAACTTCAAAACCTCGGTTGGGCATTCGCGACAGTCATCTTCATCATTGTTGGCAGCCTGGCCGTCGCTTATGTCGCCAAAACGGTCGCCCGCTGGCGCGGCAGCACGCCCGCCACGCAACGCCGCGCATTCTGGGGCTTTCTCTTTGCCTCGCCCTGGATCATCGGGTTTGTGATCTTCGTGCTCGGCCCGTCGCTCACCTCGCTGTACTACAGCTTCACCAATTACAAACTCGGCTCGGCCATCGAATGGAACGGGATCGACAACTATCGCCAGTTCATCCTCGGAGAAGGCGCTTACGGCCGCCGCTTCAAACAGGCGATGTTCAACTCGTTCTACTATGCCGTCGTCGGCGTGCCACTCCAGATTATCGCCGCGCTCGGCATGGCGATCCTGCTGAACCAGAAGATTCGTGGCATCCGGATTTTTCGCCTGATCTTCTACACACCCGTCATTCTGGCGGGCGGCCCGGCCATTCTGCTGGCCTGGCGCTATATGCTCAACGCGAATGGCGGCTTCATCAATACCGCCATGCAGAGCCTCGCGCAGAAGTTCTTTTTGTTCGACTGGCTTTATCGTGGCTTCATTTTCGGCATGGAGGCATTTAACGGTCTGTACGCCGGGTTGTCTCGCGGCGATCCAATCGGGCCGTTCAAGTACGCCATTCCCTCCCTGCTCGCCGTGCTGGCGCTGGCAACGCTGGCAGGCAGCGATTGGACACCCGGAAAACGCGAGCGCGCAATCCGCATTGTCGAAATTCTTGCCGTGACCATCGGCCTGATCCTGTTTGCCAATGGCATTGTTGCGGAACCGGTCGATCCTCTATGGATCGTCGCCGGCGGTCTGCTTACCGGCGGCATGGCACTGGCGTATACCCTGCGCGGGCGCGCGAAAGCGGCGCGCAATGTCGCCATTGGCGGAATAGTGCTGGCGGGTGTCGTGCTGGCTGGCGTCCTGTTGCACCCATCCACCGAAGAAGCGTCGTTCGATGTCACACCGTATCTGCTGGCCCTCGCCGCCGCAGCGGCCCCACTGGCGCTCAGCCTGTTTCTCCCCCTTCAGCGGCGGTGGGTGCTGGCAGTTGGCCTTGGCCTGCTGGTCGTTATTCTGGCGGTGGCGATTGTGCCCCAGCAGTTCGGCGGCACGCGCTGGCAGCTTCCGCTGCGCTACCTGACCTTGCAGACGGCGCTTGAACAACCCGACAGCACGGATTACCTGACCGCCGTTTACCCGGTTGAGACGCCTTCCGCCTTTTGGTTCTACGGCGCGCTGGCAGCGGTGCTCGTTGGCGCGATGTGGCTTGGCACACGCCACGAACGCGCGCGGCGCTGGCTGGTAAACGGCGCGCTGGTCATATTTGGTCTGCTTCTGATCGGCTCCACGCTGGACGGCATCCGCTACTTCAACGCCTTCGACCAGATTGCCGCCGCCACCGGCAGCCCGAATTATCATTTCTCGCTCTTCCGCTCAGCCATCAGCACCATCCCCGACAACACGCGCGTGCCGCTGTGGCTCACCAGCGAGCTTTGGTCGAAGCCGGCGCTCATCCTGATCACAATGTGGAGTTCGGGCGCATCGATGTTGATCTTTCTGGCGGCGCTTAAGGGCGTGCCGCAATCGCTCTACGAAGCGGCAGAGGTCGATGGCGCAAACCGCCTGCAAAAGTTCTTCAAGATCACACTGCCGATGATTTCGCCCGCCATGTTCTACAACATCGTCATCGGGCTGATCGCAGCGCTGCAAACTTTTGAAACCGTCTACATCCTGCAAACGCCGAACACGGTTGACAGCGTACGCTCCGCCGCGTTCTTCCTGTACGAGCGCACCTTCCGTGAGCAGGCAATCGGTCAGGGCGCGTCATTGTCCTGGATTCTGGCAGTCATCATCGTCGTGCTGACCGTGATGCAGTTCCGTTACAGCCGCTGGGTACACTACGAGGTTTAGTTATGGACGTCGCACGACGTTACTCGCAGGACAAGCCAGTCGCCGTCAACGTGCCACGCTGGCGCTCGCCCGTCTGGCAACATCTACGCACGGCGCTTATTTACGCGGTGTTGCTTGCGGCCTCGGCGTTCTTCCTCTTCCCGATGGCGTGGATGGGCGGCACATCGCTAAAGACGATTGAGGAAGTCGGCCAGCCACAGCTTAACCTGCTGCCCATGTCGCCGCAGTGGCAAAACTATGCCAAGCTGTTTCAGGAAGAGCAGTTCTACCGGGCATACGCCAACAGCATTTTTGTGACTGCCGTCGTGTTGTTCGGCACGGTGACGTCGATCTCGCTCGTCGCGTTTTCGTTCGCCCGTCTGGAATGGCCCGGAAAGCGCATCGTCTTTGCGCTCATGCTCAGCACGTTGATGTTGCCCGCACAAGCGACACTCGTCCCGCAGTATGTACTGTTCTTCAATCTGGGCTGGATCCGCACCTTTAACCCGATCACGATTCCCGGCTTCTTCGCGGGCGGCGCGGCGCTGGTGTTCCTGCTGCGCCAGTTCATGATGGGCATTCCCAAAGAGCTTGATGAAGCCGCCATGATCGACGGGGCGAACCCGCTGCAAATCTGGTGGCACATCATTATGCCGCTGTCGCGCCCGGCGATCGCCACGGTGACGGTTTTCCTGTTTGTGGGCCAGTGGAACAACCTGATTAACCCGCTGCTCTACCTGCAGAAAGCCGAGCTTTATACGATGCCGATTTATGTGGCGCAAAAGCACAACCTGCAGGAATCGCCCATCCCGTGGAACGACATCATGGCGGCAAGCGTGCTGTTTGTGATTCCGGTGCTGGTCGTATTCCTGCTCACACAGCGGTACTTCATCGAGGGCATTACGCTGACCGGAACCAAAGGCTGAAACGCGAGCAACTCACCGGGCGACACGCGTCGCAGGACTGCCAACCGCCCCGGAAGGATTGACGATTGTGCAACAACTCATGCTGAGCTTCGATGGCGCTTATCCGCCGCAGGAAGTTCTGGACGCCGTGCAGGCAGGTAAGATTGGCGCGATCTGCCTGTTCAAACATCGCAATGTCGAGACACCGGCGCAGGTCCGCAGGCTGACCGAAGCGCTGCAGCAGGCGGCGCGCGCAGGTGGGCAACCACCGCTGCTGATCGGCATCGATCAGGAAGGCGGGCAGTTGATCGCCATTGCCGCTGGCGCGACCGAGCTTCCCGGCAATATGGCGCTCGGCGCGACCCGCTCGACCGAATTGGCGGCGAAAGCCGGTTATGTGCTAGGCCGGGAACTGCTGGCCATGGGTATCAATCTGAATTTCGCGCCCGCGCTCGACGTCAACATCAACCCGCGCAATTCGGTCATCGGCATCCGCGCCTTCGGCGACCAACCGGCGCTGGTTGGCGAACTTGGCGCAGCGCTGATTCAGGCGATGCAGGAGCAAGGCGTACTTGCGGTGGCCAAGCATTTTCCGGGTCACGGCGATACCAGTATCGACCCGCACTTCGGCGCGCCGGTCAACCATCACAACAGACAACGACTGGAAACGGTCGAGCTAGCGCCATTCCGCCGCGCCATCGAGGCGAACGTGGTCGCCATCATGACCGCGCATGTAACTTTCGAGGCGCTCGATCCTGAGCATCCTGCGACACAATCGGCCCTTGTGCTGAATGGCCTGCTCCGTCAGGAAATGGGCTTTAACGGGCTGATCATTTCGGACGCGCTGGATATGTACGCCGCGTCTCGCATCGGCAGCGTTGCCGGGGTACGCGCGGCGCTGGAAGCGGGCGTTGACCTCGCGCTGATGGGCCATATCGAGAACCAGCTTGCCATCGTCGACGAACTGGCAGAGCAGGCGCGGCCTGACGCCGTAAACCGCATCCTTGCGGCCCGCGCCAGTTTGCCCACGACGCTGCCACCGCTCGACGTCGTCGGCTGCGCGGAACATCAGGCTATCGCCCAGGAAATCGCCGACCGCTCGATTACCCTAGTGACCGATGACGGACGATTGCCATTATGCCCAACGCCGGAAACGAAGATCGCCGTCATTACCGTGCAGCCAACCGATCTGACGCCCGCCGACACATCTTCGTCCGTGACCGTTACGCTTGGAAAAGCCATTCGCCGCCGTCACTCGAACGTTTGTGAAATAAACATTCCCTATCAAGCGCCAGAGACGAGTATCGGCGATGCGCTGGAAGCCTGCCGCGACGCCGGCCTCGTGGTGGTTGGCACGATCGCCGCCAGTGAAGACGAGTCGCAGGCCGCGCTGGTGCGCGCGCTGCACGAACGCGGACAGTCGCCGGTGGTCGTCGCGCTGCGAACGCCATATGACATCGTCGCCTTCCCGATGATTGAAACGTACCTGTGCGCCTACGGTGTTCGGACGGTGACGTGTGAGGCCGTCGCCAAAGTGCTCTTTGGCGAAATCGAAGCGCGCGGTATCCTACCCTGCGCAATACCCGGCATTGAATCACAAGACATCATCGCCTGACGCCGCGAACCAAACCATTATGGCAAGCGAAACCGGCATCCGGCGGAGTAACGAATTGATGAAGCGCGGCGGCAAGGCGACGCACGAACAACTGCGCGAACATAACCTGCATCTGCTCCTGCGCGCTGTTTACAGCGGCGTCGCCAATAATCGCGCGGCGCTGGCGCAGCACACGGGACTTGCCAAACCGACGGTTTCCGAACTGGTCTCCGAATTGATACGCCTTGGCCTGCTGGCAGAAGGCGGGCACGGCCAATCCGGCGAAAGCGGCGGCAAGCGCCCGCGCCTGCTGGAATTTGTGCCAACGGCGCGACAGGTCATCGGCGTCTCGGTTGACAGTTATCAGGTGTCGGGCGTGCTGGCCAATCTCGACGGCGCGCTGGTGGCGCGTCACGTTGCCGATCTGGAAGGCGCACAGGAGCAGGACGCGCTCGACGTACTGCGACAGGTCATTAACGCCCTGATCGCCCAGCTCGACGCGCCGCTGCTTTGTCTGGGCGTCGGCGTTCCGGGCGTTGTCGATGCCGAACAGGGTATTGTACGTTCGTCGCCCCATCTACTCTGGCGCGAACTCCCGCTCAGCGAACGGTTACAGGAGGCATATGGCGCGCCTGTATATACCGCCAACAGCACCGAACTGGCGGCGATGGCGCAATATACCTATGACACCGACGAGACGGTTCGCAATCTGGTGACGATCCTCATCAATCACAACATCGAGATTGGCATCGCGCTCGGTGGCGCGGTTTATCACCACGGCAGCGACATCGGTTGCCTGCGCCTCGACCCGGCGACCGGCGAGGGATCGTTGGAAGCCTATCTAACCGCCCCGGCGATCAAGCGGCGCGCGCAGGAACTGGCGCAGCAATTTCCCGGCAGCGTGCTGGCCGGAAGCAGCCTGAGTTATCTCGACATGCGCCGGGCCGAACAGCTTGGCGACGAAGCAGCGCGCCAGCTTTACGACGAACTGGGAAGCCATCTGGCGCGCGTCTGTGCGTGGGTCATCGCGCTGCTGCGCCCCGACCACATCACCATCGCCGGGCCGGTCAAGACGCTCGGCGAGCCGCTAATCGAGCGGGTGCGCGCGCAGGTCGCTTCGCTGCTGCCGCTCGACTCTGCCGGACAGGTGAGCTACTCACTGGCCGACTCCGCCAGCCTGAGCGCGGTCGGCGCGGTAGCGAATGCGCTGCAACGGGAGCTGGGCATATGGTAACGGGCAACGGTCGCACGCTTGCCATCCTGACGAACGATCCCGGCAAGGTGTTCCAGAAGAACGTCATTGCAGGGGCGCAAGCCGAGGCCGAACGGCAGGGTTACCGGGTGCAGGTTGCCATCGCGCCTCAGGGCGTGCGCGACGTCGCCGGGCTGCCGCTCGATGTCCAACGGCTGGCAGGGCTGCTGGTGATCGCCAATGTCGTGTCTGATGACGTGCTGCTGGCGCTTGAGCAAACGGGCCTGCCCATGTCGCTGGTGAGCCACTCGGTTCCCGGTTCCACGATTCCGGCGATCATCTCGGATAATCTCGCCGGGATGGATCAACTTATGGATCACATCATCGTCGACTGCGGGCGACAGCGTCTACTGTTCATTCAGGGCCACATGGGGCAGAACGATGGCATTGCCCGCGACCGCGCCTTTCGTCACGCGATGGTGCGCCACAACCTCGCACCGGAGGAAGCAATTTTCGTTCCCGGCGAGTTCGATCCGGAAGTAGCGGCTTCCAGACTGGCCGAGGTGCTTCAGGCAAGACCGTCATTTGACGCAATTGTGGCTTCCGACTATCTCATGGCCGTCGCAGCGCTGGAAACGGTTCGCGCGGCGGGTTACGCCGTGCCGGAGGACGTCTGCATTGCCGGCTTTGGCGACGGCCCCGAAGCGGCAGCCGCAGGCGTGACAACTGTCGCGGCCGATGTCGTTGATCTGGGACGACGCGCCTGCCGCCAGTTGATCGGGCAGCTCAACGGTCTGGCGATTCGCGGCGTAACCATTCTTAGCACCGAACTCATTCAGCGAGAAACAACCGCGCCTGCAAGGCGCGTCCCAACCGCCTGAAACCTCCCTGTTTGCCAGCTTCGGGAAATCCGGTAGGCTTGAACCAGACCTTCCGATCACGAAGCGAGGCGAAATATGGCCAGGTTTCACGCCCTTCGACTCTTCACTGCTCTACTGGTTGTCCTGTTGACGGCAGCTCTGGCTTCCGGCCACCACGCCCATGTCGCCGCACAGGCCGATGCAGCCGAACCCATCGCCATCGGCGAGAACAAAGCCGGCACGATCAACGATCCGGCAGCGGGCGCACGCTTCGAGTTGATCGTCAACCAGCCGCAAAGCGCGCTCGTGCAGGTACTGGCGATGACGACCGGACTCGCGCCATCGTTCACCGTAACCGCGCCCGACGGACTGGCGCTGTTGAATGTCGAAAACACGGGACACCAGACCGTCGTGCAAGGCACGGCAACGCTGGCTGCGCCGGGTGTCTATCACATCGACATCCGTTCAAGCGGGAACATTGCCGGGCAGTTCCTGATTAGCGTGCAACCCGGCGAGCCGCTGGAAGGGCCGCAATCCCTGTCGATTGGCAGCAACGTCGAAGCGGTGGTAAGCGCCGCAACGCCGCAACAGTCGTTCCATGTATCCGGTTCGCCAACCGATGCCCTGCTCGTCACCGTGCGGTCGTCGAGGCAGGAATCCGGCCCGGCTGTCGCGCTGCGCGATGTGGCCAGCAACGAGACGTTGGCAATGGTATCGCCAAGACTCTCCGGGCTGCAGATCCGTATTCCTGCCGGGATTGCGGAATACGTGGTTGATGTCAGCCACAGCGGCAGCGGCGACGCCGAAAGCTTCATCATCTGCGTTGAATCCGAGCGCGAGTTGCCAACCTGCCCGCTGCGCCAGCAGACAGCCTTCACGCCCGACCTCATTCCCACACTGACGCCGATCCCGGCCACCGTGTTCGATACGCCGGTCGCCTTACCCGGCCTCGATCCCGCGCAGCCGCCGGTTTTCGGCAATACCGGCATCAGCAGCGGTTTCATCCCCGACCCGTTCACGACCGATATCAGCGCGGGCGGGCCGGTCGATGTAAGCAGCGCCGGGCCGGATTGTTCGGGATTTGCCACCACCGCGCCGAGCTTCGCGCTCGATTACACATCGGGGCCATTCCCAACACTGCGCTTCTATTTCACCGGCGCGGGAGACACCTCGCTGGTTGTCAGCGCACCCGACGGCAGCTTCCGTTGTAGCGATGATTCGTTCGACGCTTTCAATCCGAGCATCGACTTCAACACCCCGGTCACCGGGCGTTATCACATATGGGTCGCCAGCAAGCAGCCCGACACGGTGGTGGCCGGCACGCTTTACATCACCGAAAATCTGAATAATCGCCCGTAACATGCGAGCGCAATTTGAGCGCATTGCCAGATTCATGCTTGCATCTTCCCGCCGGACACTGTATACAGTTGGGGGTTTTGCTTTGACATAGGTCACACGGACATGATCCATCAGGGGGCGAAAGCGGGAAAAGTAACGGCGTCCTTCACCCGTCGGAAAGGACACCGTTCCCGGTTTCACTTTCGAGTCCCGACCCGTGTCAAACCTACATTTACTCATTCTGAAGGCCACTCATTTCCGTGAGTGGCCTTTTTTTGTGAGGAGGAAGCACGATGGTTTCTCTCGCCCGGCCAACGCAGCGCGAATCGCAGGATTACACGAACCTCTTTCAGCCCCAGCCCATTCAGGGTGACTTTACCGGCAAGCACATCGTCACCGTCGAGCAGTTCGAGCGAGGCGACCTCGAAGCGCTGTTCGCGACGGCCTCGCGTATTCGCAACCGGGTGCGTTCTCGCGATCTGAGCCTGAACAACATCTGCGCGGGACAGGTTATGGCGACGTTGTTCTATGAGGCCAGCACGCGCACGGATATGTCGTTTCAAGCGGCAATGCTGCGGCTGGGCGGCGAAGTGATCGCAACCAGCGGTGGCGTGCAGTTTTCATCGGTCTATAAAGGCGAAAATCTGGCGGATACGGTGCGCGCGGCCGGTTGCTATGCCGATGTGGTTGTCCTGCGCCATCCCGAAGTCGGTTCCTCCTACGAAGCGGCCTACTATCTCGACCGACTAAGCGAGTCTTTGGGGCGGCGAACAGTCCTCATCAGCGGCGGCGACGGCATCGGCGAGCATCCATCGCAGGCGCTGCTCGATCTCTTCACGATCATGGAGAGCAAACACAACCTCGATGGCCTGCACATTGCGATGGTGGGCGACCTGCTCTACGGGCGAACGGTGCATTCGCTATCGAAGCTGATCGCGCAGTATGGCGCGCAAAATGTCACGCTCTATCTGGTGTCGCCCGATTCTCAGCAAATGCCACCTTCCATCATTGACTATGTTGAAGATCGCGGCGTTTATACTTACGCAACCGACAACCTGAACGACGTGCTGGACAAGGCCGACGTCATTTACTGGACGCGCATTCAGGAAGAGCGCTTTGCCGACCGCGCCGATTACGACCGCATCGCGGGGCGGTTCGTCATGACGCCAGACGTGCTGGCGCAGGCAAAACCCGACGCGATCCTGATGCATCCTCTGCCGCGCAAGCACGAAATGGGCACGCCTGCCGATCACGATATTCTCGACGCCGACCCGCGCGCGGTCTATTTCAAGCAGATGGAATACGGCATGTTCATACGTATGGCGCTGCTCGCCAGCGTCCTCGGAGCGGCTGACAGGTTATGAGCGTCCGCATTCCCGGTCTGGTCGATCCGCATGTGCATCTGCGGGATCTCGAATGGGCGCACAAGGCGACGTTTGCCAGCGAAACCGCCGCCGCACTCGCCGGAGGCTACACGGTTGTGCTCGATATGCCGAACACGCCTCCTTCGACCATAAGCGCAGAGGCACTGGCCCTGAAACACAAGGCGATTGCGCGACAGGCGGTTTGCGATTGGGGGCTGTACTTCGGCGCGGCGCAGGATGGCAACGAAATGCTCTATCCCGCCATTGCCGGCGACGTTTGCGGCCTCAAAATGTATAACAACGAAACCACCGGTAACCTGCTGATCGACAGGCAGGAAGTGCGCGAGCGCCACTATCGTTTGTGGCCCGGCGATAAGCCAATCGCGGTACACGCCGAAGAGGACACGGTCGCTGACGTCCTCGCGCTGGTGCGCCGGTACCGCAAACCGACGCACTTCTGCCACATCAGCACAGCTTATGAAATCCGGCTGCTGCGGGCGGCGAAAGAAGAAGGATTGCCTGTCACGGTCGGCGTCACGCCGCATCACCTCTACCTGACTGTGGACGACGAAGCGGCGCTTGGGCCATTCGGTCGCATGAAACCCGGCCTGAAAACACGCGCCGACCGCGACGCCCTCTGGCGCGCCATTCAGGACGGCGTGGTGGATGTCATTGAGTCCGACCACGCGCCCCACACGCTTGCGGAAAAGCAGTCCGCGAAACCGCCTTACGGCGTGCCAGGACTGGAGACGACGCTGCCGCTGATGTGTCTGGCGGTCACTGAAGGACGCATCACGCTGGAGCGTATGGTTGAACTGCTGGCGACGAACCCGCGCTCCATCTTTGGCCTTCCGGCTGAAGCAGATACCTTCACGGAGATTGATCTGGATGCGTGGCAGGTCGTTGAGCGTTCGCGCCTGCGCTCGGCCTGTGGCTGGTCGCCGTTTGAAGGCCTGCGTCTGCCGGGAAAGGTGCTCGGCGTCACGATCCGCGGCACGCTGGTCTATGACGGCGAGACCGTTCTCGCCCCCACTGGATCGGGGCGAGATGTCGCGGGCATGCAACGGAGGCTGACAGCGTGAGTCAGGCGTTGCTGCGGCGAATGGCTTTGAAAGCATATGCAACCGGCTATGAGCACGTCGCACGCCCGCTGACCTTCAGGCATACGGCGCAGGCATCCCACGAGCGCATGTTGGCCCTGCTGCGCTGGCTCGATGTGCAGGAATGGGCAGTCGCCACGCTGGAAGTGATGAACCGGGCGTTTTTTCCGCAGGCTTCTACACACGTTGGCGGCGTAACGCTGCCTCACCCGCTGATCCTATCCGCCGGTCTAGTAAAAGGCGACGGCTTCACGGACGAAGAGGCGGCGGTTTGCGCCGCGCACAGGCGAAACATCATACCGGGCTGGCGAAGCGTTCCGGCACTCGTTGGCCCGGTCGAGTTCGGCTCGTTCACGCGCTGGCCTCGCGCCGGCAATTTGGGCGAAGTGCTCTGGCGCGATGAGGGCACGCAATCGACGCAGAACCGCATCGGCCTGAAGAATCCCGGTATCCGCGCCGCAGCGCAGTTTCTTGGCGTCTGGAGGGCGCAATTGCCCTCCGTATTCGGTATCAATATCGCGCCCAGCCCCGGCGCTGACGACGAAACAGCGCGCAAAGAAATCCTTGAAGCGCTGGCATTGCTGTTTGACGCCGGCGTCCAACCGGCGTGGCTCACGCTCAATCTGAGTTGCCCGAACACGGAGGACGATGCCGGAGCACGCCAGACTGAGGCAGCAGCGCGGTTGCTGGCCGGTCAGGTTGTGGACTTTCTGTCCCCCCGGAAAACGCCCTTGTGGATCAAGATCGCGCCTGATCTGTCGGATGAACAATACCGGGCGCTGCTGCGCGTGTTCGCCGACACGGGCGTGAGCGCCGTCATCGCGACGAACACCCTGCCCCGCCCCGTACCGAACCATGCCTCGGTGACGGCAGGCGCTGGCGGCGGCTGGCTTCGCCCTTACAGTCTACGAATTGTCAAACTGCTGGCCGAGGAACGAACGCGCCACGGTTATCCGGTCGATATTGTTGCGTCGGGCGGTGTGCTCAGTAGCAGGCACTTGCACCAGTTTCGAGAGGCAGGAGCGCAGGCATTCCAGTACTGGTCGGCGCTTGTTTATCGCGGCCCGCTGGCGGCGGCCCTGCTACACGCGGAAGCATCTTACGAGGAAGGACATCATGACAACACGGGCGCTTGAAGTCGCACGAGCGCTGGTGGAAATCGGGGCGGTCGGTTTTTCACCACATGCGCCAATCACTTTTAAATCCGGCCTGCTGTCGCCGGTTTACGTCGATAACCGCCGCCTGCCTTACTGGCCCGCACACTGGCGCACAATCATTCAGGCCTTCCGGCAGTGCATCGCCGAACGCGACTGGACGATCGACGTGATCGCAGGCATCGAGGCGGCGGGAATCCCGCATAGCGCAGCGCTCGGCTACGTGATGGAGACGCCGTCGGTATTCGTGCGTAAGCAGGTCAAGGAGCACGGCACGCGCAGCCGCATCGAAGGCGGACCAGTGAAAGACAAACGCGTACTGCTGGTCGAGGATCTCGTAACCACGAGTTCGAGCAGTCTGGCGGGCGTCGAAGCGCTGCAAGCCGAAGGTGCGAACGTCGTCGCTTGTCTGGCGATTGTCAGCTATGGCTTCCCGGAAGCCCGCGACGGATTTGCCAGAGCAGGCGTGCCGTTCGAAGCGCTGACCGATTTCGAGAGTATCCTGACCGTCGCTCATGAGCAGGGCCGCTTTAGCACCGAAGAACGCGCCGTGATTGAGGACTGGCTGCGCGACCCGCATGGCTGGGCCGAGCGCCGAACAGCATCGTGAGGATGTCATGACCGCACCCATTATCGCCAAATACAATGCGCGCGCCGAAACGAGCAACTCGCTGCTGTGCGTCGGCCTCGACTCGCGGCTCGAACAGATTCCGGCGCGTTTTCACGCCGACCCAACGCCGCAGTTCGCTTTCAACCGCTGGATTATCGAGCAGACGCACGCTTATGCCGCCGCCTATAAACCGAATATGGCTTTTTACGAAGCACGCGGCGAGCAGGGATTGGTCGAACTGCGTCTGACGATGGAATACCTGCACGAACGCCACCCGGACATCCTGACCATCTGTGATGCCAAGCGCGCCGATATCGACTCGACCAACGCCGGCTATGTGGCCGAAATCTTCGACTGGCTTGGCTTCGACGCCGTGACCCTGCATCCCTATCTTGGCAGGAAAGCACTGCGGCCCTTTCTCGAACGCGGTGACAAGGGGTGCATCATCCTCTGCCGCACATCGAACACGGGCGCGGGTGAACTTCAGGACTTGATGGTGAATGACCGCCCGCTCTGGCAGATCGTCGCCGAGCGCGTGCGCGACGACTGGAACGCGCTCGGCAATTGTATGCTGGTTGTTGGCGCGACTTATCCCGATGAACTGAAGCAGGTGCGCGAACTCACCGGCGACATGACGCTGCTGGTTCCGGGCATCGGCGCTCAGGGGGGCAACGTTGAGGCGGTCGTCAGAAACGGTCTTGCCAATGACGGCAAAGGGCTGATCATCAACGCCTCGCGCTCGATTATTTTCGCCTCCGACCCGGCAGCAGAAGCGCAACGCCTGCGCGACGAGATCAACCAGTGGCGCGCTGATCGTCTGTTTGACGCCAGATAAGCAACGCCCGGCTACATAATCCCAAACTGGCGGAACGCCTCGACAGTGCTCATGCCATTTTCGATGGCCTGTTTGACCAGTTTTTCGCCGCGCGCTTTCTCCAGCGCGCGGCTGAACACCTCTTCTTCGGCGTGGCGCGGAACGACGCAGACGCCGTCCAGATCGCCGAAGAGGATGTCTCCGGGTTCGATGCGCGCTTCGCCGATTTGAAGGGGCACGCGGTAATCGACCACCTTGCCGCGCGGCCCCTGATCCTGCGCATACGTTCCCCACGAAAAGGTCGGGAAGCCGAGAGCGAGGATGCCGCGGGTGTCCCGCGAGTAGCCGTCCAGCACCGCCCCCGCCGCGCCGAGCTTAATCGCCCGCGTGCTCATCAATTCGCCCCAGAGCGCGTACTTTGGCGATGCGCCGGTGCACACATAAACCTCGTTGGGCTTGAGGTCGTCGAGCGCCTCGAACATGAGCCCAAATGGTTTCGACATCAAACTATTGGCGCTGCCTTCGATGCGCTCGCCAAAGACGTCGGCCTCAAGTACCGGCATCGCCCTGCCAATCACCACCATATCCGGATTCAGCGGCTTGATCTGCGGCGGCAGGAACTGGTGCATCAGCCCCAACTTGTCCATCACATCGCCGACCACCGCCGTAAATAATTCAGCTCGTGCGATTCTGAATAGCTCCTCGTCGGAGTTCCACAAGGCCATCGTCGCTTCCCAAGTGAATAAAGACGCGCAGCGCAGCAAGCCTCACGGCCTGCTACGCACAGACAACTTGCGTTTTATTATGGCCTTGTTTTGCTCCCACGAGCGAATCCACGAATATCAGGCGGGCGGCAGGCGTTCCCCCGCCTCGACCCGGAACGGCAATATATTGCCCTGTGGCGGCAGCGGACACATCGCGTAAGGCGTGAAGGCGCAGGCGGGCAGATACGCCTGATTGAAGTCGAGCACAACGCGCTCATCGCCATCGGCCGGCAAAGACGCGTAGAGGAAACGTCCGCCGCCATAGGTTTCAGCGCCATTGGTCGCGTCCTTAAACACAAACCACAATTTACCTTCACCGCCGTCGAACGCTTCCAGTGTGTAGCGCTGTCCGCCGGCTTCGAACTCGACAGTGCCGACCAGCGGGATCGGCGTGAGCACACCATAGGATGTGAGGACATCGACCACGCGCGGCGTCTGATACGGCAGAAAACGGGACGGAAACCTGAGATCAGCGTTGAGTGGAAACCAGTGGCGGCCCTGAAAATTCAGGCGGATCGAGCTGTTGACGTCCAGCACGCGGATGCCCGTCTTGTCCTTACGCCTGACGACGAAGAAAGTCACTGCCCCAAGGCGGACACGCGTTTCACCCTCAACCGTTTGGTCGTCGCGCAGGTCGGCCTCGCGCGTGGGCTGACCTTCCACCTCGACCGGGATATCTGCCGTGACGGACAGACGAACACGGCCCCGGTCCAGCGTCAGCGTCCCAAGCTGCGCGGGCGCGGATGAAGGCAGGACGACATCGGCGGATGGGTCACTACCGACCGTATTCACGCCTTCGCTCAACCAGAACAGCCCGGCAAAAGCCAGCCAGCCATCTTCGGCACGAATTTTGTCCTCCATCGTCCGACGCCAGGCATGCATTTGCTGTTCGTATGCGGAATGGTCACTTACCAGCGGCTTGTTTTCTGTGATCACTTAACGACCTTCTCCCAAGACGAAAAACAAAAAGCCCTGATCATCCGGCGATCAGGGCAGAAAGCACAACGCTCGTCGTCGCGTGTCAGACAGCGACCGCGACGCGCCCTTCCCCGGCAAATCGACTGTGTGAGCTGGAACAACAAAACAAGTTCATTGAAAACACCTGCCCCTGTGGTAGAGAACATTGCGAGAGTAACATGCCCCCGCAGCCGAGGCAAGCGCCAGATTTTGGGCAGAAAGTGCTTGACAACTGAGCATTTTCGAATAAGGTATTGTCTATGCATCAAGAGAGGCTCTCGTGCAGAGTCCGGCAACCTGGGATGTCAACCCAAGGTGCCTTTCCACGATGTGGAGATGTGGCCGCACCACCCTGTGGCAAATAAGTTGACAGTGGTGGACGCCCGACGCGCCTCGTTCAGATGCTGACGAGGCGCTTTTTGTTCTTTTGTTCACCGAAAAGGATTCCCCTATGCGTTCAATCTACCTCGATCATTCCGCGACTACGCCTGTCGACCCGCGCGTGGTCGAAGCCATGCTGCCCTACTTCAGCGAAATCTATGGCAATGCGTCGTCCAGCCACGTATTCGGGCGGCAGGCCGAAAGCGCTATCGAGGACGCTCGTGAGGCTGTCGCCCGCGTGCTGGGCTGCAAGCCATCCGAGGTGATCTTCACAGGTTGTGGTTCGGAAAGCGACAATCTGGCCGTGCGCGGAGCGGCGTGGGCTGCGAGCCAGCAGGGGCGCGGCACACACCTGATCACGTCGCCCATCGAGCATGGCGCAGTCGGCAAAACGGTTGAGCAGCTTGCAGGCCTCCAGGGTTTTGACCGTACGATACTGCCTGTTGAACCGGACGGCACGGTTACGCCAGAAGCATTTCGCGCCGCCTGCCGCCCGGACACAACTGTCGCCAGCATCATGTATGCCAACAACGAGGTCGGGACGATCGAACCCATCGCTGAACTGGCGGCCATTGCCCGCGAGCGCGGCATCGTGTTCCACACCGACGCCGTGCAAGCCGGCGGCCAGCTTGACCTGAATGTCGATCGTCTGGGCGTCGACCTGTTGAGCCTGTCGGCCCACAAATTCTACGGGCCGAAGGGCGTGGGCGTGCTCTATGTGCGCGAGGGTGTGGAGCTTACGCCATCGCAAACGGGCGGCGGCCATGAGCGAGGACTGCGCGCCGGCACACACAACACGCCGCTGATCGTCGGGCTGGCAAAAGCGTTGACGCTGGCCTACGAGGAGTTAGAAACGCGCACGGCGTATCTGCAGGCGCTGCGCGACCAGTTGATCGAAGGCGTCCTGAGCCGCATCCCCAACGCGCAACTCACCGGGCATCCAACACGGCGGCTGCCTTCTCACGCCAGCTTTGTTTTCGATGGACTGGGTGAAGCCGACCTGCTGACAGCGCTCAGCCTCAAGGGTATTTCGGCCAGCGCAGCCTCGGCCTGCAAGGCGGGAACCGCGCAGCCGTCTGGCGTACTGCTGGCGCTGGGCTACGCGCCGGAACTGGCGGCAACCAGCCTGCGGCTGACGGTCGGCATCCACACGACTCCCGACGACATCGATTACACGGTTGAAACACTGGCAGCGATCATCCGCAAACGCACGCGGCACAACACTGCCTATCCCGCTAGCGCCTAACCGGGTTACACGCACAAAATCAATCGCAGGTGACGTCTTGCTGGTCAAGTCGTCGCCTGCAATTTTGATTAGAACTTTTTCAGGTTTTATCAATCTTTCGAGTCGCCACGACTGTATAAATTCATTAAGAAGAATTGGACCGTGTTATAAGGCGAATTTAGATGTCGCTACGTCGTAAGAGCGTCCTGTGTGGCATCCTGATTTTAGCAGGGTTTCTCACCGTTATACTGCTCAGCGCTGGAAAGATCTTACAGGAAAGTTTTGAACAACTGGAAACGCGCGAAATACGCATCCATCTGAAGCACATAGAAGATGCCCTGACAGGTGAAGCGGCGACCACCGGTAACTTCGCCATGGACCGGGCCTTCCCCGACGACATAGCCCCATTAACAGGGGATGAACTTGCGGCATACCTTGAGACAAATCTAAAAAACGTAGCACTCACTAATTCCGGCTTTTCCTCGATCATCATTGCGAATCAAACAGGCGAAATTTTGTTTTCGAATGCTATCGATCTTGAAAGCGGGGAAAGCATTGAACTGCCCGCGCAACTGCTCGACCATCTGGGGCCAGACAGTCCGTTACTGAATAATGATGCGACAGGCGTCGATGGTTTTATCGGCTTGCCTTCAGGCATCCTGCAAGTATCATCCCGCCCGCTTCCCGGCGATCCGGTCGCGGGCATCTTTATCTGGGGCCGCTATGTCGATGAGCGCCTCGTTGGTCAGTTGTCGGATCGGCTCGAACTGGACATCGACATCCAGCGACTTGACACGCCGCCAGTCACTGAAGCCATTGCGACAGCACAGGAACCATTGCGACAGCTGAATGACGCTGTCCACATCCTCGATAACCAGACAATCGTCGGATACATAGACTTCAACGATATTTATGGCCGGCCCCTGTTTGCGCTGCGCCTGACGATGCCACGCGAAATTCACCAACTGGCTGCGTCGAGCATCAATACGGTTCTGATTGTCATTCTCGTGTCGGGCAGTATTGCCACGCTCGCCGGACTGGTGTTTTTGGACAGAAACATCTTCCGGCGGCTGAGTGCAGTGAACGATGTGGTCGCCAGAGCTAGCGCAAGCCCGGACGTGTCACTCCGCGCGCCCGCCAAGGGTAGCGACGAGCTGGCGCAGCTTGCGCGCGGCGCTAACACCTTGCTGGACCGGCTACAACAGGAACGGGAACAGACCCGCAACGAGATAGAGCGACGCACGGCCACCCTGACCGAGCTACAGGCTCATCTGGAATTCCTGCTGTCCACAGTACCGGCGGTCATTTTCAGTTTTGACCTGACGCGGAACTGGAAACCCACGTTTATCAGCCAGAATATCCGCGAGATCACCGGGCGCGACGCCGGTTATTTTCTGGAAAGCCCGGCACGATGGAAGCAACAAATCTATCCAGAAGATCTTGAGCCGGTGACGGCCCAAATCATGGCAGGCATGGAAAAAGGCGGCTGCGATTTCGAGTTTCGCATCACCCACGAGAACGGCGAATACCGCTGGGTGCGCGGTGCAATCCGGTTTGCGCCAGATGATCACGGCCAGCCGGTGAAGTCGGTGGGCTACGTCATTGACGTATCGGCGCTGAAAAACAGGGAACAGGAGTTGTGTGAAGCCCTCAAATACCAGCAGGAGCTCAACCGGCTGAAGTCGCAGTTCGTATCGCTGATTTCACATGAGTTTCGCCTGCCGTTAGCGATCATTCAGACGAGCGTCGACACGGTGAACCTCTTTGGCGACCGCATCACGCCGGACCAACGGAAAAAACAGTTCGCTCAGATCAAGCGACAGGTGCAAATGCTGTCCAGTCTGGTAGACGATATTCTGCTGGCCGGGCGCACCGGCCACATGCCTGTGGGAGCTACGCGGGCCACCTGCAACCTGAAGCAACTGCTTGAAGACTTAATCGCCGAAGCGCGCGCAACTGCGAAAGACCACGATATCACCCTGACGATCATCGGCGATCCCATTCCGGTCTGGATCGACAGAAAACTCATCAGCCGGGCGGTGAGAAACCTGCTGGCCAATGCCATCAAATTTTCACCGCCCATGAGCCATATCGCCGTTAGCGTACACTATATGGCGAAAGGAATCGAAATTTCCGTCAGCGACGAGGGCATCGGCATCGCGCCTGAAGATCAGAAATTCCTCTTTGAGGCGTTTCACCGAGGCAAAAATGTCGGCGATATCCCCGGCGTCGGTCTGGGACTGGCGATTGTGAAACAGGCGGTAGACGCGCACAACGGCACCATCAGTGTAAAAAGCGAACCGAATGCGGGCAGCGTCTTTACCCTCCATATCCCGCTGGCCGAAGCGGTTGAACAGGCTCCGCAACAGCTATAACCAACGGCGCAGCCAGCGTCAGCAGCCCATGAACGGAACAGACCTCGGCGAGTATGTCCGAGGTCTGTTGACATGCCATGCGTAGACAGAACAGTATCAGGCTTCAGGGGTACTTTCGACAAGCGGCGCGTATGTTTTGGCCTCTTCGCCCGGTGGCGGCGCAGGGCTGGCAGTATCCTCACCACCAGCCTCATCGCTGACCGGCGGTTGTGTTTCCCCACTCTCGCCAGATAGCAACGACTCAGTACCACTAGCGTCAGGCGGCGGCTGGCCCGGCTGATCACCGCCATCGCCGGCCGGCGGTTGTGGCGGCATTTCACCATTCGGGACGATTGTGTTGCTCTCCCCCGTGTCGCCGTCGCCTATGCCGCTCTGGTCAGCGGGCGGTGTTTGCGTAGGCACGATCTGGCCGGCTGGCTGCTGGTTATTCATACTGGCTTCTTTCGTATCCTCGCCGGACGCCGATCCCGGCATATCCTCTCCGCCAGCACCGGCAGGCTCGTCCGCGCCTAAACCACCGGCGTCCTCGCTTAGGATAGTTGCATCCAGCATTGGCTCCGGCGTAGTTTCCGGCATGACAGAGTCGATTTCGGGCGTTGTTTCAGGATACGGAGCAGGCTCAGGCGTAGTCTCAACACCCGCCATCACAACCGGCGGTTCGCTCGTCGCTGTTTCCACAGGCTGGCTGTCGCGCTCATCATTCGGCCCGACATCCGGGACACTGTTATCGCTCGTTCCGCCGTCTTCAGCGCCCACTTCGCCCACATCAGCGCTCATCAGCATTGGCTGAAGCTCGTTCGCCAGCGTCGTCAGGGTTGAGACGGTTTCCTCGCCGACGATGATCGCGAACATGCCTCTCAGCGTCAGCCAGAAATTGGGCGCGACTTCCTGTGCCTCGTCCTGAATGGACAGATCGACATTCACCGGTGTCTCCCCGAAGGCGCTGAAATCGAGCGTATCGTCACCCTGCGACTCGATCGTGAGGCTGCCGGTCATCACATCGAACACGAACAGGTTCTTGCCCGTACCTCCCGTCAGCGTGTCATTGGCAGCCAGATACCATAGATACAACGTATCATTGCCCGCACCGGCATCAACGTAATCAGCGCTTCCATCGCCCCACAGTTCGATTACGTCGTCGCCGTCACCGCCATAGATGGTGTCGTTCCCATCGCCATCCCAAATGGTGTCGTTGCCCGCCCCGCCATTGAAGATATTGTTGCCTGTATAGTCGACCAGGAAGTCATCCCCGTCGCCACCCAGCAGTAGATCGTCACCCGCCCAGCTATAGAGGCTATCGTTGCCCGCGCCGCCGATTAGCGTATCGTTGCCGTAATCGCTAAAGAGACGATCATCCCCGTCGCCGCCGTCCAGATAATCGTCGAACTGCCCGGTTAGCGGCCATTGACCCTCTGTTAACTGCGCCGGTCCCTGCGTGAGTCCGCCCTCAAACCAGTAATCATCGTGAAGTTCGTCGTCCCCATCGCCGCCAAGCAGCGTGTCCGCCCCCTCACCGCCCACCAGCAGGTCGTGGCCATCACCGCCATCGAGCAAATCATTGCCCGCGCCGCTGAAAAGCTGATCATTACCACCCCGGCCATACAGGGTATTCTGACCGGCCATCTCTGGCTCGAACTCGTAATCCTCGATGATGTCGTCGCCGTCGCCGCCATCCAGCAGATGATTGCCCACGCCGCCGATCAGCGTATCGTTACCTGTCCCACCGAGCAGCGTATCATTGCCGGAATGGCTGAAAAGGAAGTCATCGCCACCGCGACCATCCAGCAGGTTATCGACCTCGGTCAGCCAGTCGTCGTCGAGCTCGTCATCGTAGTCGGTGCCGATAATATGCCGGTAGATGCCCTGTAGGAGAATATAGAAGTTCGGCCCACTGGCGATGTAGGGGAATGGATTTTCCGGATCAGGGCCTTCGGTATTGCCAACATAAATCCCGGCCAGCAATGCCGAAAAATCAAGCGTTGTATTTTCGTCGTTTTCAATGGTGAGTTCGCCAGACAGTTCGGGGCCAAACTGCACGTGGTCGTTCCCTGTGCCGCTGTTAACGTAATCGCCTGTCTGCTCGCCGTCGATCGTGATCGTGTCGTCGCCATCGCCCGCATAGACGGTATCGACACCGTCATCGTCGCCAAGCACAATCTGATCGTTGCCAGAACCGCCATCGATCAGGTCGTCGCCCGCGCCGCCGTCGAGCGTATCATCGTCGTCATCCCCATAGAGCGTATCGTTGCCGTCGCCGCCTTCAAGCGTGTCGTCGCCGGGGCCGCCATACATCAAATCATCGCCCGCGCCGCCGCGCAGAAGGTCCCGGCCAAAACCGGAATCGCCTTCCAGTGTATCGTTGCCGTCGCCGCCTTCGAGCGTGTCGTCGCCATCACCGCCTTCGAGAAAGTCATCGCCGCCATAACCCCTGATGAGGTCCGCGCCGGCGCCACCTATGATGCTATTGGAGCCATCACTACCATCGATGACATCATCGCAGTCGGTGCCGGTGAACGACTCGTTATCGCCAACGAACGCCGTCACGCCACACGGCGGCTCGCTGCCAGAGTCATCGCTGGGTCCGGCCGGGGACGCAGGTGTCGGAGGAAGCGGGAAAGGAGACGAAGGTGCCGGCGTGGGTGTTGGCGTCGGCACAGCTGCCACACTGGTCAAAGGCAGCGTAATCGGATAATGAAGGACGCTGTCTGTCAATGTGGTCAGCAGCGCAAGATCCATAAGCTCGCCAACGGGAACCGGCGTGGGCGGCGACCACCGCCCGGACACCAGCCCATCGGAGCCGAGTGGCGCAATCGAGCGATAGCCCGGCGGGACGTGTACGCCGTCAACCACGACGTAGCCATCCAGCGTGATCAGTTCCATCGCTCGTGGCGCGAGACGCCACAGCCGGGCGGTCGTATCATTCGCGCCGGAGGCCAGGACCATACCATCTTCGGAATAGGCCAGCCCCTCGATGCTTCCCTGATGGCCGCTCAGTACGGCTTGCCTGCCGCCGCCTTCGGCGTCCCAGAGTTCGACGTCGCGTCCGGGACCGCCAACCGCCAGCGTATACCCGTTCGAGCTCAGGCTAAGCGCATTAACCGGACCGGTTGGAAGCGCGAGGCGCAGGTCGCCCGATGGCAAAGCCCACACCTTACTTTCGGCGTCGTCGCCGCCAGACACGAGAAACCGCGCTTCCGGATGAAAGGCAAGCGCGCGCACAGCGCCGGAATGAGCGTCCCAGTTTTCGGCCAGCGTTCCGGCCGTCACATTCCAGAGATACAGGCTGCCATCCACGCCGCCAAGCGCCAGACTGTCACCGGTCGGGCTAAAAGCCAGCGCCGTGATGGCAACACCGTTTAGCGACACATCACCGGCAGGCTCACCGGTCCGCGCATTCCACAGCCGAACAACGTCATCTGCCCCGATGGTGGCAATCAAGTCGCCGGTCGGGCTGACGGCCATGCCGTTCACGGCAGCGCCCGTTGCCACGGTTCGGATTTCGACGCCAGAGGCGGCGTCCCACCAGCGCAAGCTGCCATCCGAGCCTGCCGTGATCAACTCGCCGTCTGGCGCAAATGCCAGCGCCATCACCTCGCCCTCATGCCCCGTCCAGGTTCGCAGCAGACTGCCGCCGGCCTGCATCCAGAGCCGCAGCACCCCCGCCGTATCACCGGTCACGACTGTCTGGCCGTCCAGGCTAAAGGCGACCGCCTGCGCCGCCTGCGTGTGGCCCGGCAGAACGTCCGAGCTGTCAACATCGCTGACCGTGCGAAGCACAATGGTCGAGCCAAGAATGATATTCGCGCCGTTAGCGCTCAAATTCACGGTGAGGTTTTCCGGCCCCTGAACGATCAGCGCATCCGGAGCCTCTTCACATCCCACGCGGCCAATGCCGGTGCGAAAGCGAAAAGCCTGCATAGGCGTTCGCAGCTCGTCGGTCAGCACCGGCAGGCCATCAAGGGCAGCGCTGTCCGCCAGACCTGAGCGCTCGATCCAGCCGGCCACATCTCCCTTAACGACACGAACCCACAGCCGATCGGCGCTCAGGCCATCGGCGGCCAGCACATCGCCGGGCGTGATCTCGCCGCGCGCGTTGGCATTGGCGGAAGGCAGGCTGCGGATGATCGCCGTCGTCTGAGCGATGACCTCAACCGGCGGCGCAAGTTCGAATGCTTCCTGTGGCGAGACCTCATTGCTAATGTCCGCGTCACCCAGCAGTACGAAAATCACGCCCTGACCAGGAAGGGAGTCGGGTACAAGCGCCTGAACATTCAGGAAAGCAATGCCCCACTGCTGGCGCAGGGTATCGAGCACGGCCGTGCGGATGCTCTGGAAGAGGTTGAGGTCGCCACGATCAGATGGTGCGGTGAAGAAATCGAGATCGACCACCTGATTGAACGTGGCCGAAACCTGATTGTAGCCATAGCAGGCGGAGTTCCGGCCCAGACCCGCACAGGCTCTGTCCGCTTCTTCCAGCGCCTGAACCACCAGCGCCGGACAACTCGCTTCAAGCTGGGCGAGAACCGGACGAGCACCGAAAATCGCAGCGCACAAAAACATGAAAAACGTGGCAAAGCCTGTGCGCGCGACAAACCGTTTCATGAGGATTCGCTTTCGGTTAAGCGTAACTTTTAAAGCTGGCCAACAGCGCTAATTGCATCCCATTGTAACAGAGCGTAACGCTGAATGAGGCATTAATACGCCAAAATGCGGAATCGTCTTCTTAAAAATCTATGTGGTTTCGGCGAAAACGGCAACCAAACAAATGGCATAGCCAATTTCCTAATCCAGCGAGCAATTTCTGTAATAAGATAAAAGAACATGACCAGAGCGGCAGTGACCGGAGGATCGAATGTCAGATCAACAAGATCGTTTAAGCGCTTTCCGCAAATTTATCGAAGAATCGCTCGACCTCGAACAGCTTGCCGCTTCCCTGCCCAGCAATGAGGATGCCCCTTCGCCACACCCCATTTCGCCGGCGCGCATTCCGGAAAATGTTGGTTTTGTTCCTACACCGGAGCAAATGGCGAGTCTTTATGATGATATTGAAATCATCTGGGAGGGACTGCAAAAGGACCGTGATGCAAGCAATGGCTGGCAGTCCTTGCTCACGTTGTTTGAGCGCGACACGCTGAACATCATCACCAGACTAATGTTGACCGACCTGAATAACAAGCGAGCCGGTGGGGGCAAGCTCGACGCGCAGGACATCATCCGGTCAAGCATCACAGCGGGCTGGCTGGTGATGGCGATGTTGATCAACAAGTACGCTCATGAGGCCGATAGCGGCGATATGGGCGATGGGGAAAACGATATTCCGTTCTAACGCCAGAACATAGCTCTCCTGTCAATCGAATAGTTGCCTCACATGCGCCTGGTTAAGAAACAGTGTCCGGCGGTCTTCGTTCAGGCTGCCCGCGACCTGCTCCAGACACACGCGCGCATGAGTTCGATAGCCTGCCGCGTCGTCTGTCTGGCCGAGACGGTCGCAGACGTCGCCCAACGCTGCCAGAACCTGCCAGATAACCCGGTGCATGTTCAGCCGCTGAGCCTCGTCACACGCCTCAAGCAGCTTCAGGTGCGCCTCCTCAAAACGGTTCTGAGCCGCGAGTGCGTGCGCGTGCGCCAGCAGCACATCCGGCAGGTGGCGTAGTGCGCCCAGCGATCGCAGCGTGCTGGCCAGCGCGCCGGCGTGCGTTTCCGCCGCGTCATGTTGCCCCCGCACGCCTGCCAGCCGGATTTCGACCAGTTCGACCAGCGCGCGCCCGTAGAACCACGTCGGCTTATCGGCGAAGGCATGTCCATGCTCAGCCAGCGTCGCTTCTGCCGCATCGAGTTCGCCCAGCGCAAGATACAGGTTGATACGGGCGGCAATCAACTGCGCGTAAAACGACGCCAGTTGGTCGCTGTCGCGCGCTAAAGCAGCGTCAATGGCGGCCAGACCGCTTTCCCTGTCGCCCAGATCGGCATACAGAAACCCAAGAAAGGCATTACACCAGTATTCGGGAACGATGAAGCCCGACTTACGCCCGTAGTCCAGCGCCAGCTGCGCGGCTTCAATCGCCCGATCCCACTGGCCGAGATCGTAATAGGCAAATCCCAGTGAAGTCTGGCTATAGGCAACGCCCCAGTCGTTGTTGATCGCGCTCGAAATGTCGTAAGCTTCACTCGCTGCAGCGATCGTTTCGCTGTGATGCGCCACAAACAGGTGTATCATCGCCGCCGTGCTAAGGCTATTGGCAAGCATCGGCCGGTTGTCAAGACGGCGCCACAACTCGATTGCCTCGCTGATCAGCGGTTCGGCCCCTTCAAAGTGCGCCAGTTCCATGTAGACGTAACAGAGGTCATTGAGTGTGGTGGCAAGCTGTTCGAGGTTGCCGACCTGGCGGGCCAGAGCCAGTGCCTGCACACCGGCCTGTTCAGCGTCTTCCAGACGACGCGTCCACAGGTAGCGCATCATCATGATCCACTTCAAACGCGCCTGCGCTTCAACGGCGTTCAGCGCCTCGGCCAGCGCCACCGCCTCATTCAGCAGGCGCTCGCCGGATTCAGCGTCAAAGGCGACCGAGCCGCTGAACAAAATCTGAGCGTGCGCCATCAGGGCGTGCAGTCTCATCAGATCGTTGTTGCGCTCGCTCGCGACGATTTCCATCTCGACGAAATTGTTGATGGCCTCGGCGTAGTGGCCGTTAATTTCAAAGGCGCGGCCCCGGCGCAGATAGAGATGATCGAGCAGGTCATCATTGCCGGTTTCGCGCAGCGCCGCGTCGATAGCGTGGCTGTAGTGCGAAATGGCTTCATCGTGAGCATATAGCCGGAAGGCCGCATCGCCCGCTATACGGTAATAACGTGCGGCCCGCCCCAGGCTGCCGGCCAACTCGAAGTGGCGCGCCAGCTCCGGCGCGCGCTCGTCAAGCGCCTCGCCATACAACGCCTCAAGGGCTTCGCCCAGCCGCAGATGCAACTGCCGCCGTTCGCGCAGTAGCAGCGTTTCGTAGGCAGCGTCCTGTGTCAGCGCGTGACGAAAGCTGTAGGTCGGTTCCGGCGCTGATCGAACCGGCTGGATCAGCCCGGCCTGCTCCAGTTCCCGCAGGCGCTCGTTCAGGCCTTCACTCGCGCCAGCCAGTAAAGCCAGCAGCCGACGCTCGAACTGGCGGCCAATGACAGACGCTATCTGGAGCGCATGTCGCGCCGGTCCGCTGAGACGATCCATGCGCGCCAGCAACAATGCCGCCAGGTTTGCCGGCACTTCGAGTTCGTCCAGTGATGAAGCGCGCACGACCCAGCCGCCTCCGGCAGCCTTCTCGACAGCGCCCGTATCCAGCAAATTGCGAACGACTTCCTCGACAAAAAACGGGTTGCCTTCGGCGCGCGACAGGATCGCCTCGCGCAGGCTGGCGGGAAGCTCCGGATGATCGAGCAGATTGTCAACCAGCGCCGCGGCCCCTGCTGCGCTCAGCGGCTGGACCTCAATCCCCAGATAGCGCCGCCCGCACGTCTGCTCGGCATGTTGTTTGAGCCGCCAACCCGGCGTCGTTTCATCGGGGCGCGTCGCCAGGATCAGCAGTATCGGGTGGCTTCCGATCAGCGAAAGCACATGCAGCACCAGATCGACCGACGCCGGATCCATCCAGTGAATGTCGTCGAAAATCAGACAGAGCGGCGCTTCGGCAACCCAGCGCTGCCACAAACGCTCCATCAGTTCGTAGAGTCGCGTCCGGAACGCTTCACCACCCGAAGCATCCTGGCCTACAGGAACCGCCAGACCAAAGAGAAGGTCGAGCACGGCGGTTGCTTCCGGTTCGAAGCCAAGCCGTTCCAGCCAGGCATCGAGGCGCTGGCGCAGCGTCTCGATGCGGTCATTCGGTTGAGCGCCACAGGCCTGACGCAGCAACTGGCGCACCAGCCCATAGGGCTGCGAGGCTTCAAACGACTGCGATGCTACCTGATAGAGGTGATAGGACCGGCCCGCCGCCTCGCGTTCAATATAGGCGCAGGTCTCGCGAATCAGGCGGCTTTTGCCCATCCCCGCCTCGCCCAGCAGCGTCACAACCATGCCATCGCCGTGCAGGAAACGAGTTACCGCTGTCTGAAGCTGCCCGAATTCCACATCGCGGCCAATCAGCGGCGCGTCGCGTCCCTCGATGCCACGCAGGCGACCGGGCATGGCGCGCGGGCGCAGCACGCGATAGGCCTGCACCGGCTCGGTCTTACCTTTGACTTCGATTGCGCCGAGGTCCTCGACTTCAAAAAGCGGCGCGATGAGACGATAGGTATTGGCGCTGATCTGCACGGTTCCGGGTTGGGCGGTTTGTTCCATGCGTGCTGCCAGATTGATGGCGTCACCCATAGCCGAATACTCAAGACGCAGGTCAGAGCCAACCGCGCCGACCACCACTAGCCCGGTATTGATGCCGACGCGCACCTGAAAATCGATACCCCAGCGCTCTCGTACTTCAGGGCGATAAGCCTCCACCCCGTCGATGATTTCCAGCCCGGCCAGAACCGCCCGCTGTGGATCGTCCTCATGTGCAATCGGCGCGCCGAAAAAACCGAGCACTGCATCGCCCATTAAACGCGGTACAATGCCTTCGTAACGATAAATCGGCGGGATAATCCGGTCGAACGCGCCGTTCATGATTTCGGCCCAATCTTCCGGGTCAAGGCTGCTGGCCGCCATCGTCGAGCCTTTGACATCGCAAAAAAGCATCGTCACGACTCGGCGCTCACCGGCCATGGCGCTTCTGGCCTGGCTGGCGCGCAGCACTTCCAGCACTTCCCGGGGGATATACTTTTGCAGCGTATCCTGGGGAGACAAACTTTCGGAATCTGCCAACGATCGCCCACAGCGGTCGCAGAAATCTGCACCGGGACGCGCGACAGTGCCGCAGAATGCACACCGGGTCGTTGCGTCCAGCGCCGTGCCGCATTGATCGCAGAAGCGCGCATCACTGCGATTGATCGTCTGGCAGTTCGGGCACTCCATTTATCGGTCCTCAGATACCGGGCGCGGTCAGGCAAACGCCCCACCTGGTCTATTCTGAAAGCGAACGACTAAAACAGCAAGCATTACAAACGTGTCCTCGGAAAAGGACATCTCGGAAACCCGATCGCCGGCCATACAATTCGGAATGAGAGCGACCAGCAATACCCAGGCCGCCAGCATGGAAGTCGAAAGCCAGCGAACACAGCCATGAACGCCAGCTCTGTTCATATCAGCCGCCGCTACCACCTCGGCGAGGAAATTGGCCGCGGAACGCTTGGTGTTGTCTACCGTGCGTTTGACCGGCTCACCGGGCAGACGGTTGCCCTGAAGCGCCTGCTTATCGAGCCGATACGCGCCCTAACGACGACACCGGGAAGCGATCCGAAACTGGCGCTTGCCCGTGAATTCCGCGTACTCGCGTCGCTGCGTCACCCGCACGTGATCAGCGTGCTCGATTACGGCTTCGATGCCCAGCAGGTCCCCTATTACACGATGGACCTGCTGGAGAACGCGCAAACCATCGTCGCCTATGGCCAGTCGCTTGGACTGGAGCGCAAAGTCGAGCTGTTGATCGAGCTGCTACAGGCGCTGACCTATTTGCACCGGCGCGGCATTCTCCACCGCGACCTGAAACCGGCAAACGTGCTCGTCATCGACGATCACGTGAAAGTGGTCGATTTTGAACTGGCGCTAGTGCGCGAGCAATTCAGGCCCGAAAACCAGACGCTGGTCGGCACGCTGGAATACATGCCGCCGGAAGTGCTGCAGAACGAGCCGCCAACGGAAAGGTCCGACCTCTATGCGGTCGGCGTGATCGCCTTCGAACTGCTGGCAGGCCGGCACCCCTACGATACGTCGAGTCTGAATCGTCTGCTCACCGACGTGCTGCTCATGACGCCCAACTGGAGCCTGCTGCCACACGTCGACCGGCTGGGCACATTTCTGGCAACGCTGCTGGCGAAGTCGCCCGCCGAACGTTACAGCAACGCAGTTGAAGCGATTGAAGCGCTGGCAGAAGCAATCGGGCGCGACGCGCCGCCGGAAACGGTGGCCATACGGGAGAGCTTTCTGCAAGCTGCAACTTTTGTTGGTCGCAAAACAGAATATGAGCAACTGGCGACGGCGCTGCGACACGGCCTGAACGCAGACACGGGAAGTGCCTGGCTGGTCGGCGGCGAAAGCGGCGTCGGCAAGTCCCGGCTGCTGGACGAGATTCGTATCGAAGCCATCGCCAGCGGGGCGCTGGTGTTGCGCGGCCAGGCGGTGGCCGCCGCCGGCCTGCCTTATCAACTGCTGCGCGATCCGATTCGCCGCCTGTTGCTGGAAATCGATCTGGATCTGCCAGGTCTGTCGATTCTGAAACATCTCATCCCTGACCTGGAACGTCTGGTTGGCCACTCGATACCCGAACCGGAGCCGCTGGACGGCGCGGAGAACCAGCAGCGGCTGGTCGCAACGATCGCCCGGGCTTTTCGAGCACTACACCAGCCAACCGTCCTGATTCTGGAAGACTTACAGTGGGCAAGCGATGCTTTCGAGGTTCTGGCCAGCCTGGTCGCGATCACCAGGGAGCGTCCGCTGCTGATCTTCGCCAGCTTCCGCGACGATGAAGCGCCGGAACTCCATGAACGCTTTCCACACATGCAGTCACTGGCGCTGGGCAGGTTGTCGCATTCGGAAATCGCCGAATTGAGCGCCGCCATGCTGGGAGAAACAGGCCGGCAGGCGAACGTGGTCGCGCTGCTGCAGAAAGAAACCGAGGGCAACGTCTTTTTTCTGGTGGAAGTTGTGAGGGCGCTGGCCGAAGATGCGGGCGGTCTAGAGCGAATTAGCGCGTCGGCGCTGCCGCTGAATGTGATGCCCGGTGGCATGGTCGAAATCATTCGCAGGCGGCTTCACCGGGTCCCGAACTGGGGCCAGCCGCTGCTGAAGCTGGCAGCCATCGCCGGGCGCACGCTCGACATCTCGCTGCTGGCGCATCTGGTAGCCACCCATGATGGACTCCTGCCCCCTGAAGTCGACCTGTCTGCCTGGCTGACGATCTGTTCCAATGCATCAGTGCTGGACGCGCAGGATGGCCGCTGGCGCTTTCAGCACGACAAGCTGCGCGAAGCGCTGATACAGGGCATGACCGATGACGAATGCGCCATCGCGCACCGCAACGTCGCTCAGGCGCTGGAAGCGGTCTACGAGGACGATCCGGTTTACGCGCTCAGCCTGACGGATCACTGGCGACAAGCCGGCGACAAAACGAAAGAAGCGTTTTACGCGCAGGCAGCGCTGGAGCAACTACTGGCGGTCAGTAGCCTGCGTGAAGCAGTAGCCCTTGCCCGCCGCGTGCTGACTCTGGTCAACGAAGCCAGCGCCAGAGCGCAATTGCTGGCCCGGCTGGGCGAAGCCGAGCACAGTCTGGGAAATCTTGAGGAAGCGCTGACGGTGCTGAAAGAAGGTCTGAAGCTAGCCCGGCAGGCCGAAGACACAAAAACCATCGTGCGAACGCTGAGCAATCTCGGCAGTATTTACGCCCGGCGGGGCGACCATGAGGCCGCGCAACGCCACTTTAGTGAGAGCCTCGCGCTGGCGCGCGAAGCAAATCTCCCGCGCGCGATTGCCGACAACCTCGAGTATCTGGGCAATGTCGCGGCGCGAAAGGGCGAGTTTGAGGAAGCACGAGCGCTCTACCTGCAAAGCCTTGCCATCCACCGTGAAATCGGCAACAAGCACGGCATTGCCGCCAGCCTGAGCGGGCTGGCATGGGTGGCTTCCGGGCAGAGCGATCCGGCAACCGCCATCGCTTATTACACGCAGAGTCTGGAGTTAGCCCGCGAAATCGGCGACCGTCGCTCGGTGGCGGCTGATCTGGGCAATCTGGGCGCGCTGGCGACACGACGCGGCGATTATGAAGCCGCTCAGAGCTACTACCGCGAAAGTCTGTCGATCAATTACGAGATCGGGCATAAAGCGGGTGCGGCCTGGGCGCTGTGGGCGCTGGGCCGGGTAGCCGTCCTTCAGGGTGATTATACGAAGGCAACAACGCTGGCACAGGAAAGTCTGGATATCTTTCGCGCGTTGGGCGATCGCATCTTTATTGCCGCCAACCTGCGGCTGCTCGGTCAGGTTGCCGCCGCAACGGGCGATTATCCTCAGGCGTATGACCTGTTTGGCCGCAGTCTGGCGCTGGCGCAGGAAACCGGCCACAAGCTGGGCATCACCGCCAACAATCTCTATCTGGGCAGGTTGAACATGGCATGCGGCCGGCAAGTGGAAGCGCGACTTTGTTTTGAGGCCAGTCTGGCGCTGGCGCACGAGATGGACTTTAAGGATCACATCTCCGACAACCTGGCCGAACTCGGCCATCTGGCCACGCTGGAAGGCGATGAAGCGGCGGCAGAAACATACTTCGAGCGCTGCCTGACACTGGCGACCAATGCAGGCTATCGGGAAGGGCTGCACACAACATGGCTCTACATCGGCAAATTACGTGTGGAACAAGGCCGTCTTGATGAAGCGCTGGACGCCTTCCGCGAAAGTCTGGCAATCGCGCAGTCCGGCGGGATGAAACCCAGTATGGCGGCCTGTTTAATTCAGGTGGCGCATGTTCACGAACGACAGGGGCGTCACGAACGCGCGCTATCCTGTCTGCAACAGGGTTTGAGGCTGGCGCGCGAATCGCTGGCCACGCCTATTCTGCTCGACGCGCTGCTGCACATCGCGCAGGATCGCCTCATCAACGGCGACGCCGCAAGCAGCGCCAGCCTGGCCGGGTTGGTATTGAATCACAGCGCAACCACCGCCGAAACCCACCAGACACTGACACATCTGCTGGCACAGTTGCGCTCTCGACTCCCGGCCGTAGCGCTGGAAGATCTGCTGGATGCCGGGTCGCGCCAGGATCCGGATCGCACCGCAGCGAACGTGCTGGCACAGTGGCCTGCTTCCACCCATACGCCGCCGGAAACTGCATTCTGACCGTCCAACATTTGAAGCCCCGCCGCAGAGCAGGTGCCAAGCGGAGAACTTGTTCATAATCCGCCACTCGGCTACATTTAGGCCAGACTCACTGCACCCTTACGTCCGCCCATCCGATTCGCAAGAGCCGGCCATGTCTCAGTTCCTGCCGCCTGAACCTCTAACAGAGCGTGAGACCGAAATCCTCAAGCTGATGAGTGATGGTCTGTCCAACCGCGAAATCGCCGAATATCTGGTGATCGACGTCGAAACCGTACGCTGGCACACCAAGAACATCTACGCCAAGCTGGGCGTGAATAGCAGGACACAGGCAGTGCTGGTGGCGCGCGACCTCGCTTCAAGGCCGGATGACGCCCGGCGGCGCGCGCCGCCGGAGGAACAGCGCACACCGCTGCCCGAATATCCAACCCTGTTTGTGGGCCGCGAAAACGAGCTTGAAGAACTGGAGGAGCTGCTGCGCGGCCCGGATACCCGGCTCATCACGCTCGTCGGTCCGGGCGGAGTTGGAAAAACGCGGTTGAGTATCGAAGTCGCCCGACGCGTCGCAGACAACTTCGCCAATGGTGTGGTGTTCGTAGGACTGACGACTGAAACCGAACCTGAAGCGGTCGCGCTAGCGATTTTACGCGCCCTCACCCCCCGACCCCAGCCCGGCTCAGCCCCTGCCACCGCGCTCCGCCTTCTCCGGCCTCAAAACTGCCTCCTACTCCTCGACAACTGCGACCATACCAATGCCGAAGACCTGATCCAATCCATCCTGAATACCGCCCCGCAGGTCAAGATTCTGGCGACGTCCCGCCGCTCGTTGAATTTGGAAGAAGAATGGGTCCGGCGCGTGACCGGCATCCGTTGCCCACCTGACGAACAGGTCGATGACATTGAAACCTATGCGGCAGTGGCATTATTTGTCGACCGGGTGCGCCGCGTACGAGGCGATTTCTCACTCGCGGACGCGCGCCAATGCGTGATCGATATTTGCCAGTTAGTCGAAGGCGTGCCGCTGGCTATCGAGATGGCCGCAGGTTGGCTCAAAACACTGTCCTGCGAGGATGTAGCAGTCGAGATTCGCCGCAACATCGACTTCCTTGTCGGCTCGCAGCGCGGGGCAGATGAACGACACCGCAGTATGCGCGCCGTGTTCGAATATTCGTGGAATATGCTCGATGACGAGGAACGCGGGATGTTGCTGAAGCTGGCCGTGTTCCGCGGCGGCTTTGGACTGGAAGCCGCAAAACATATCGCGGGCGCGTCGCTTCAGGCGCTGGCTGGATTGATCGACAAGTCGTTCCTCTATGAGAAGAATCCTCGCGTGTATGAAGTGCATGACCTGTTGCGCCACTACATTCAGGAGCAACTGGAACACGCTGCGATCAACAGCCTGACCGTTCGCAGCAACATGCTTTCGGGCTGGGTGTCGCTTGTCAAAGGAAACTTTGACCGGCTGGAACTGCTGGCCGAGCACTTTCTGAACGCCAGTGACCTGACAGGCCGAGCATTTGCGCTGGCAGCACAGGGCATTCTGGCAGGCGTCGATGAAGATTATCAGGAATGCCTGCGTCTGTGCCGGCGTAGTTGGGCCGAAACCCCATCCACCACCGCGCCCGATCCGATTGTGGCAACTTTCGCCGATCTGGGCATGATCATCGGTTACTGTGGCATGGGCAACTTTTCAGCCGCCCGCGCCCACCTGCACGCCGCGCTGGAGCGCGCGCAGTCGTTTCGCAGTCCGGCCTTCATCACGCTGTTCCTGCCCGCGTGCGCTGTACTGGAACGGGTAGACGGCACGAGTGAAATGGCGGTCGAATATCTGGCGCTGGCGTTTACCCACCCGGCCAGCACACCGGCATGGCTTCAGCGTTGGCCGTTGCTCATGCGCCTGCTCGACGAACTGCGCGACGAGCTTGGTACAGACGACTTTGACAGCGCATGGCATCATGGGCGGATCTTAGCGCCAGAGGATGTCGCCAGCCACCTGATCGCCAGACTGCGCGGGTAGCCAGACGCCGAAAAAGCTTATTAGAGCGAAATAGATTGATCGACCTCCGGGTCTGAAACACTGTCCGGTTGTTATGCAGGGCGGATTTATGCTACATTCTGGAAATTGCTTGGAGTGCATCCGCTTCTGCCTCATTCTCACTGCGAAAGTATGCCGTTATGCAATTGTGGCAAGCCTACCACATCGCCCGGTCGGTCGAAGAAGCGATCTCGATTCTTGGCGCGCACGCCGGAGAAGCGCAGATTATCGCCGGCGGCACTGACCTCATGATCGATCTGCAATTTGGCGAGCACCGCAGAGAGCAGCCGCTTGCCGCGCTGGTCGATGTGACGCGCATTCCCGAAATGACACGCATCGAGCAGCAGGGCGATCACCTGCTCGTCGGCGCGGCGGTGACGCACACCCAGATTGTGAAGTCCAGCCTGATTGAACAACGCGCCACCTGTCTGGTCGAAAGCTGCGGCGTAGTCGGCGGCCCACAGGTCCGCAACGTCGGCACGCTTGGCGGCAATGTCGCCCACGCCCTTCCGGCAGGCGACGGCACAACATCGCTGATGGCGCTCGACGCCGAAGCCGATGTCGCGTGGGGCGATGGCCGGCGTGAATGGCTACCGATTGCCCGGCTTTATCGCGGCCCCGGCCAGTCGGCGCTGGACACGCACCGTGATGTGCTGGTCGCTTTCCGGTTCTTGGCGACGCGCGAGCGAGAAGGCACGGCATTCAAGCGCATCATGCGGCCTCAGGGAGTCGCGCTGCCGGTGCTCGCTTGCGCCGTGTGGGTCAGGCTGGACGAAGCGAAAGAGCGCTATGAAAACGCCCGCGTATGCATCGGCCCTGTTGGCCCTGTCCCCGCACGGGCAACGACGATCGAAGAAGCGTTGATCGGCGCGCCGGTTAGCGACGAAACGCTCGACCGCGTCGTTGCTGTCGCCTACCAGACGATCGAGCCGCGCACCAGCAAATATCGCGCTACCGCTGAATACCGTTCGTACATGGTCGAAACGCTGCTCCGTCAGGCGCTACCGCTGGCTGTGGAGCGCGCCCGCACCGGCATTGCCCGCGCTGAAGGCGTCGGACTGGGTTAGTGATGTCAAGGAAAACAGGCATGAGCCGTCTGAACCTGATCGTTAATGGGATCGAGCACGAATTGGACATTCCTGAGTCGCGCACGCTCGCCGAAGTGCTGCGCTACGACCTCAGGCTGACAGGAACGAAAATCGGCTGTAACGAAGCCGAATGCGGCATCTGTACCGTTCATGTCGATGGCGTGCCGGTCAACTCGTGTATCTTCCCGGCCTTCAAAGCGCAGGGGCGTCAGGTCACGACGATTGAGGGACTGGCAGAGGGCGAACAACTCCACCCGCTTCAGGAAGCGTTTATCGAGCATGGCGCGGTGCAGTGCGGCTTTTGCACGCCGGGCCTGATCATGACCGCAGCGGCGCTCATACGCGCCAATCCACAGCCTGACGATCAGGACATCAAAATCGCGCTGAAGGACACCTACTGCCGCTGCACAGGCTACGCCAGCGTCATTCAGGCGATTAAGTCGGCGGCAAGCGTGGTGCGCGGCGAAGGCAAGCTGCCGGTGAATGAGCCGCTTGTCGAGGAACCGATGACGTATATCAGCCGCAGCCAGCCTGTGCCGAATGTGCAGGACCGCGTAACGGGCCGCGCGAAGTACACGGATGATTACGTCTTCGATGGCATGTTGTACGCCCGAACATTACGCTCGCGTTACCCTCACGCGCGGGTGCTGAGAATCGATACCAGCAAGGCAAAGGCTTTGCCGGGCGTACGGGCCGTTCTCACTGCCGAGGATATTCCCGGCGAGAACATTCACGGCCTTGTCTATCTCGACTGGCCAGTGCTGTGCGCCGTGGGCGACAAGGTGCGTTATATGGGCGATGCCGTGGCCATTGTCGCGGCGGACACGCCGGAACTGGCCGAACAGGCGCTTGCGCTGATCGAGGTCGATTACGAACCGCTGCCGGTAGTGGCAGACCCGGTATACGCTCACAGCCCCGACGCGCCGCTCGTCCACGAAGGGCGCGAGGGCGGCAACCTGCTCAAGCATATCAAAGTACGCCATGGCGATATCGAACAGGGTTTCGCCGAGGCGGATGTCATTATCGAGCGCACCTACCGCACGCCGACGACCGAGCACGCCTTTCTGGAACCGGAATGCGCCATCGGCGTACCCGCCGGATATGACACCGAGCACGACAAGCTGACCGTTTACGTCGGCTCGCAGATACCCTATCAGGACCGCAACCAGATCGCGCGGGCGCTCAACCTACCGGAAGAAGCCATCCGCGTGCGTGGTACGCTGATCGGCGGTGGTTTTGGCGGCAAGGAAGACATCGCTGGACAAATTCACGTCGCGCTGCTGGCGCAGGTGACAAACCGCCCCGTCAAAATGCTCTACACGCGGCAGGAGTCCCTGCTCTTCCATCCCAAGCGCCACGCGACGATTATTCGCATCAAGACCGGCGCGAAGCGCGACGGCAGACTGACGGCAGTCGAAGCGGAGTTGTATGGCGATGGCGGCGCGTACGCCAGCCTGAGCGACAAGGTCATGACGCGGGCAACAACCCATGCGACCGGGCCGTACAACGTGCCGCATGCCAAGATCGACTGCTATGCCATGTATACCAACAATCCGCCTTCGGGCGCGTTTCGCGGTTTTGGCGTGACACAGAGCGCGTTCGCCGTCGAACAGAACATGGATCTGGTCGCCGAAGCCATTGGCATGGATCCGCTTGAGTTTCGGCGCATCAACGCCCAGAAAGTCGGCGTGACGACCGCGACCGGGCAGCTTCTGCAAGAAAGCGTCGGCCTGCTCGATACGATTGATCTCGTCGACCGCGAGATGCGTAAGGACGGTTTCCGGTGGTCATGGCGTGAGGGCGATACGGTCTGGGCGTGGGGCGTGGCCTGCGCCTACAAAAACACGGGTCTGGGCGGCGGCGCGCCTGACCGCTCCGATGCCGAAGTGGAAGCCTTCGAGGATGGCACGATCGAGGTACGCACGTCGTCGGCAGACATGGGTCAGGGTTTAATAGCCGTGCTGGCACAAACCGCCGCCGAGGAGCTTGGCCTGCCCTACCAGCAGGTGCGCGTGCTGCTCTCGGACACCGACCGGACGCCGAACGGCGGGCCGACCACCGCCAGCCGCCAGACGTACATGAGCGGCAACGCCGTGCGCCTCGCCGCGGGCAATTTGCGCGAGCAACTGCGGCGTGTGGCCGCCGAAGAACTGGACTGCCCGCCGGAACTCCTGCGCTTCGAGGAAGGACTGGTGCGCTACAACGGATCGAGTATCCAGTTCAGCCACGTCGTTCGGGCAGCCAAAGCGCAAGGGTTGCCAACGCGCGTGCTGCAGGAATACTACGGGCCAAAGACCCAGCCGCTTGGCACGGGCGGGGCAATGCACTTCGCCTTTTCCTACGCGACGCAGGCAGCGCTCGTCTCCGTCAGCCTGACAACCGGCGAGGTCAAAGTCCATCACGTCATTTCGGCAGCGGACATCGGTCGCGCCATCAACCCGATGCTGGTGCAGGGGCAGATCGAAGGCGGCATCGTCATGGCGCTGGGCAACTGCCTTACCGAAAGCTACATCGTCGAAAACGGCGTGCCGTGGAGCACCCTGCTCTCGCGCTACAAAATGCCGAGCATCAAGCACGCGCCGAAGATCACCAACTATCTGGTCGAGCACCGCACAAGCGATGGCCCGTATGGCGCGAAGGGCGTCGGCGAGCTTCCGTCAATCAATACCTCGCCCGCCATCTGCAATGCCATTTACAACGCGACCGGCGTGCGCGTTTTCAGCCTGCCGGTCGATCAGGACGCTCTCTACCGCGCCATCCGCAAGGGCGAGAAGGAAGTCCACACCGCGTGGCACGATGTGCGGTAAATCCTCTCATCCCCGGCTCTCTCAGAAGTGGGAGAAGACCGGGGATGAGAGCTAGGCAATAGCAAACCGGCTGATACGGAACAACCCAACGTCGTGCCGCGTTTCGCCTACAAAGGCCAGATCGCACAGAATTTCGCCAAGCAGGTGGCTGAACTTGAACGCATGCCCCGAACAACTCGCGCTGATGATGACGTGCGGGTGCTGCGGGTGGCGGTCAACGACGAAATGCTCGTCGGGCGTCATGGTGTAGAGGCAGGGGCGCGCAAGTCGCAGCGGCGCGTCAGCGCCTGCGGGGATGAAGCGGCGCATGAAGTCCCGCGCCATTTCGATAGCTTCCATGTCGGGACTGCGATCCATCGTTGCGACATCGGCGACGGGCGGGCCACCATGCATACCCACTTTGAGGCCAGAGCCGCCTATGCTCGGCAGTCCGTAGCTGATCATGCCGTTTCGAGCGCGAACGTGCCCGATGAAAACAGGAAAGCGCTCCGGTTCGAAATCGCTGGCCGGTTCGGCGGCGAAATAACCCTCCTGCGCCTTGACCGGCGTTAGCGGCAGGTTCAGCCCAACCATGCCGAAAACTTCGCGCCCCCACGCGCCGGGAACCAGCACCAGACGCGCGCCGTGAAACGCCCCGCGCGGCGTTTGCACCGTCACATCATCGCGCCCAACCTCGATGCCGGTGACCGGCGTCCCCGCCTGCACGATGGCCCCGCGCGTCCGGGCAAGCCGCACCTGTGCGCGCACGCACTTCGACGCCTCAAGCACGCCTGAATCGGCTTGATAAATGATCTGGAAATCGTCCTCGAAGCGGAACTGGGGAAAGCGGGCGCGAGCCTCCTCCGGCGTCAGCACCTCGAATGGAATGCCCGCTGTTTGCAGGCTGCGCGCAATATCGCTCAATGCCGGTTCGCCCGCCGGAGCGAAGTCGATGCCACCGGTGCGCGTGTAGAGCCGTTCGCCTGCCTCCGCCTCAAGCGCCTGCCAGCCGGGAAACGTGGCTTTTGCCAGCTCGACGTAAACCGGGTTGTCGTAGGCATAGCGAATGATGCGCGACGCGCCATAAGAGCTGCCAAGCTGGTGGTCAATCTCGAACTGTTCCAGCAGCAGAACACGGTGGCCTGCTTTCGCGGCATGATAAGCCGCCGCGCTGCCGACCGCCCCCGCGCCAACGACGATAACGTCGTAGTGATTGTTCATGGAAAATCCTTAATTCACTGCGTCGCCGGAAGACCACACTCCCGTCTCCACTTCTACGACGCGTCGTTTGCCGTAGAGGAGGGATCGGAAGATAAAGTTCCCGCCATGCCGGCGAACATCTGCCGGAGCGCCGGATACAGGTCGCGAAACAGCCGGTATTGGCGGTCGTAATGTGTCCGGTGTTCGTCACGTGGTTCCAGCCGCGTCTGTGGCGGCGGCGGGTTGCGAAAAGCATATCTGTCGAGCTCGCCTCGCTGCACCAGCGCCGCCATCACCGCGCCCCGCACGCCCGCATAGCCAGCCTGATCCTGAATTTCGACCGGCACGTTCAGAATGTCGGCGATGAGCTGCGCCCAGGCGGTCGACTTCGCGCCGCCGCCCGCCAGCGTCAGGCTGTCGATCTGAAAATCGACCAGCGCGTCGAGCGCGTGGCGATAAGCAAAGGCAACGCCTTCCAGCACGGCGCGATACAGGTCCTCCCGGCGCGTACGCCCCGTCAGGCCGACGAACGCGCCGCGCGCCGCCGGGTCACGAAACGGCGAGCGTTCTCCATTTAGATAGGGCAGATAGATGAGCGAACCCGGGTCGCCTGCCAACGCCTGAGAGATCACCTCGTCATAGCTGGCGCTGCCAAACAGGTCGCGTACCCATTCCAGATTGCCGCCGGCGGTCAATAGCGGCGCAATCTGGATGTAGCGCCCCGGCTGCGGGTGCGCCAGCGTAATCACGCCATCAGCCACAGCCCGCGTCTCCGACGTGAAGGCAATCCATCCGGATGTCCCCAGATAGGCATAAACCCTGCCCGGCTCGCCCGCGCCGACGCCGAGCGTCACTGCGCCCGCGTCTCCCGGCCCCAGATGCACCGGCAAGCCGGCTGGCAGCCCGATGATCTCTTCGTATGCTTCGACCGTCGCGCCTACCTGAGCGCCGCCCGGCACGATCCTCGGCAGCATCGCCGGAGCCTCTTCAATCCCGGCGGCGCGAAAGAGGTCATCCGGCAAAGGTCGACGGCTTTCGAGTTCCAGCAGGCTCGTGGTCGAGGCGGTGGTCGTGTCGGTCGCCAGTTCGCCACACAGAAAATCAGCCATATAATCGGCCGCGCCCATCAGCACCGTACGCGTCGAGCGATAGTTCTCCGGCTCGTGGCGCTTTACCCACAGCAGTTTGGAAAGCAGGCTGCTGGCATCGTGATCGCTTCCGGTCAGGCCGAGCAGGCGCTGCGCGCCGAACGTCATGTTGATGATGTCCGCTTCCTGCCGGGCGCGGGTATCGCTGTAAAGAATGACCGGCCGCACCAGAAACTTGTCGTCATCGAACAGGATCAGATCCTGCATCTGGCCCGTCAGCGCGACACCGGCCAGTTGATCGCGATAGCGTTGTAGATCGAGCATCCGGGCGCTGGTCAGCAGTGCGTGAGTCCAGCCTGCCGTATCCTGCTCCACGACGCCGTCCTGTCCCAACGTTACCGGATAATCTTGCGTGAAACTGCTCAGCACCTGACCGGCGGCGCTGACCAGCGCCGCTTTGAGCCCAGTCGTGCCAATATCGAACGCCAGCCACACCCCATCTGTCATGACAATACTCCCGGCGGAAATACAGTTGCAGCGCGCAACGATTCGATATAGGCGACCAGCGCATCCTTACCTGTCTGAAGATGCTCGACGATTTTAGTGCCAACGATAGCCATGTCGACTCCCAACACTGCCAGCGCGGCGATCTGTTCGGGGCGCTGCAGACCGATGCCAACGCCAACCGGCATGTCGGGCTTGATGTCACGTATGCGCCTCAGCATCTCGGCGATCATACGGCCTAATTCGCCTTCAATATCGGCCTTTTCGCCGGTCGGCCCAAGCGCCGCCTTCAGGTAAATCAGATCACCGAGTTCAACGCAGGTTCGCAACGTCTCGTCATCGGCGCGGGCGTCGAGCAAGGTGATGGTTGCTAATCCAAGCGCCCGCGCGCGCGAAGCTACGAACGCACCTTCCTCCGGATCAATATCCGGCGCGAGCACGCCATGAACGCCGTTTTCGACGCACAAGCGCAGAAAGCCATCCAGCGAGCGACCGACCGCTGCATAGGTCATCACGAAACGCGGCTGGGGCAAATCGCGCAGCCCGCCGATCAGCGCCAGCGCCGGTTCGGCGTGAATACCGCGCTGGGCCGTAACCACCCGATGCGCTTTGGCGATCACCTCGCCATCGAGCGCCGGGTCGTCGGCGGGAACGCCGAACTCGATAACATCCAACCCAACCGCGGCGCGAACCATGCGATAGAAGTCGTCCGGCGTTGGAAAACCTGCCAGAAAATAGCCGCACAGCGCCATGCGACCGGACTGGCGCACACAGCGCAGCGTGGCAAGCAGGGGATTGGATTCCATTACTGCCCTCGCCTCGATAAACTGCTCAGCGTGACCGCCAGAATGATGATGCCCCCGGTCAGGATTTGCTGGATGTAGCTGTCGATATTGAGCTGCGTCAGGCCGTTCGCCAGCACGCCGAGGATCAGGACACCGACCAGCGTGCCAAGCACATGCGGCTCGCCCTCCTCGCTCATCGTCATGCCGAGGAACACCGCCGCGATGGCATTCAGCATCAGGCCGTCGCCCTGTTTCGGATTGGCCGATGCCAAGCGGCTGGCCAGCATCAGCCCTGCCGCCGCCGCGCCCAGACCGCTGACGACGAATGCCAGCAGGCGCAGAAAACGCACCCGAACGCCCGCCAGACGCGACGCCTCGCGATTGCCGCCGATGGCGTACAGCCGACGGCCGAACACCGTCTGTTCAAGAATGAACCATGTCAGCACCAACACCGCCAGCGCCAGCAGGGTCAGGTTGGGAATCGTGATGCTGCCGAGCACCAGCCCTTCACGCCCGAAGTTGCCGAACGCTTCGGGAATGACGCGGCCAAAGATCGTCGTGCCACCGCTGATATAGAGCGCCAGCCCGCCGAAAATCGTCATCGTGCCAAGCGTGGTGACAAACGCTGAAATGCCAACATACGACACGAGAAAGCCGTTGATAAGCCCGCCAAGCGCCCCGGCCAGAAGCCCCGCGACGACCGCGACCGCAACCGGCTGCTCGTTCTGAAACAGCGTTCCGGCGATGATGCCGACCAGGCTGGCCATCGTGCCAACGCTGAGATCGAAATCGCCCACCACCATGACCACCGTCATCGTGAAGGCGACGACGCCGAGAATGCTGACCTGCTGCGTGATGTTGAGCCAGTTCGTGACCGTCATGAACGTCGTCGGGCGCTGCTGCCAGAAAATGGCGACGATGATCAGAAAACCGATCAGCGTGCCAAAGGTCCGCAGCCAGCGCGCAACCGAAAACGCCCGCCGTTTTCGCGCGGGCCTAACGCCCACCGTCTGTGGAACGCTCATGAGCCGTTTCTCCATAGCATAATGAGAGCAGCGATTCTTCGGTCAGGCCGGCGGTGGGAACTTCGTCCACCAGCACTCCCTGACGCATGATGAGAATGCGATCCGTCATGCCGATCAGCTCAGGCAGGTCAGACGAAACCATCAGGATCGCGGCCCCCTGCCCGCTGAGCTCACGGATCAGTCTATACAGGTCAACCTTCGCGCCGACATCGACGCCGCGTGTCGGCTCGTCGAGCAGCAGCAGCACGCGCGTCGTTCGGGTGAGCGCGCGGGCAAAAACTGCCTTCTGCTGATTGCCGCCGCTCAATTCGCGCACCGTTTGATCCGGGCCAATCATCTTGAGCTGGACAGTGTCGCCAAGCGACCGGCTGGTACGCCGTTCAAGCCCACGGTCGATCAGCATGCCGCCCCGGCTCAGCCATGCCAGACCGGGCAGCGTGATGTTGTCAGCCACGCTGCGCGACAGGACCAGCCCTTGAGAACGACGCTCCTCCGGCACGAAAGCGACGCCGTTGCGCCACGCCATCGCAGGCGTCAGCGAAACCCGCCGGCCATCGAGCAGGATTTCACCGGACAGCCGCCTGTCGGCCCCAACCAATGCCCGCAGCAGTTCCGTTCGGCCAGAGCCGTTCAGCCCGGCAACGCCGACGATTTCGCCTTCGCGCAGGTCAAAGGCATCCGCCCGAACCGCGTGGCTACGCAGGTTCCGCACGGTCAGGCGCATGCGCTCACCGACAGGCGTCTGGCGCGGCGGATACACCTGCTGGAGCGTTCGTCCCGTCATCAGGCGAATGAGTTCGCCGGGATGGGTATCGGCAGCGTGGCGCGTGCCGACGACACGCCCATCGCGCATGACGGTGATCCGGTCGGAAATGCGGAAAATTTCTTCCATGCGATGCGACACATACAGCACGGCACTGCCACGCGCTTTTAGCCCGTTGATAACCTCGAACAGCAGGTCAACCTCATGGCCGGTGAGCGCGGCGGTTGGCTCGTCCATGACGTAAACCAGCGCCCGGCTGCCATTGTCGCTGTCGTCGCCGGCAAACGCCCGCGCAATGCTGACGAGCATCTGGTCGCCGGGGCTAAGCCGCGCCATGCGCTCGCTTGGATCAATATGGTGAACGCCAAGCATTGCCAGCACATCCCGCGCGCGGCGATTGAGCGTTCGCCAGCGCACGAGCGTTCCAAACCAGGCCGGATAGCGCTGGCCGAGAAACACGTTTTCGGCCACCGATAACTGTGGCACGATATTGAGTTCCTGATGGATGAATCGCAGGCCATGACCGTAGGCGGCCTGCGGGCTGTGCAGCGTCGCAGGTCTGCCCTGAATCTCCACTTCAATCCGGTCGGGGGCCAGCACACCGGCCAGCAGCTTGATGAGAGTCGATTTGCCCGCCCCGTTTTCGCCCATCAGAGCATGGACTTCTCCGGCGCGCAATTCGAGCGAGGCATCGGTTAACGCGGGAACGCCGTTGTAACTCTTGCTCGCATGGCGCACAGCCAACAGCACTGTGCCTGGAGATGGGTCAACCGCGGTTGTCATAGTCGTATACACCGGGCCGGATGAAACAGCGCTCAGACTGTTCACCCGGCCCACCGCTGGATGAAACAGGCGGGTGAACGCGCCTTACTCTACCCGCGCGTTTTCGCGCGTGACGAGCGTCGTCGGCACGTAAACAGTCGTCTGCGTCAGTGTTTCGCCGTTGAGATAGCGCTCGACCAGATCGGCTGTCGTCGAACCGATGCCTTCGAAGTCCTGAGCGACCGAGGCTTCGAAGTTGCCGCCCTGCGCGATTGCTTCCACCGCCTGCGGATTGGCATCGATACCGACGATGATGATGCCTTCGTCCTGACGCCCGGCCGCTTCAATCGCCTGCAACGCACCCAGCGCCGGCTGGTCCCACGCAGCCCACACGGCGTTGATGCTGCCCGGCTCAGGATTGGCCGCCAGAATGGCCTCCATGCGCGCGCGCGAGTCGGCAATGCCGCCATCGGTCACATCCGGCACGACCTGATCGATGATCTCGATGTCGGGCGTGTTGTTGAAGATCGCTTCGGCAATCACGCCGCGCTTCTGAACCGGCGGGTATGGCGGGAAGATGAACATGACGACCCGGCCTACACCATTCAGCCGGTCGACAACGTAAGTCGCCGTTTCCGCTGCCATCGCATAGCCGTTGCTGGTCACGTTAACGACCAGTTCGGGAACGCTGCCTGCGTCCATACCAAACACCGGAATACCGGCAGCAACGGCGTCGGCCAGCGCGGGGACCTGCTGCGGATCGACGTTGATGACAATGGCGTCAACCCCCTGCGTCACAACATCCTGCAGGCGGCTGTTCAACGCTGCCACGTCTCCGGCTGTGTCAATCACATTAACCGTCCAGCCCTTTGCTTCGGCGGCGGCTTGGAACGCTTCGACCATAAACTGCGTGCCAGGCTGGGCCAAATAGGGCGTCAGCACAGCCACCACCGGGGCGTCGTCCTGCGCCGACACAGGCAGTGCGAACCCGGTGACCAGCAACGCCATCACCAATAACAAACGAAACAAGCGCGACATTTTTTGGGCCTCCTCTTGAGATAAAAACAGTATTACCAGCTAATCGGTGGCTGAAATTATGCTTCCCGATACAACCGATGTCAAAAGATGTGCGCGCCGCCGCCAGCACCCCACACGCCAAACAGTACCGCTGCTGCCAACGCGACCGTCCACAACAGACCGCCCAGTGCCATCCAGAAGAACAGCCGGAGCGGCGGCGTGTTCAGCGCCAGCCCGATCAACGCGCCGATCTGAGCGCCCGTTGTGACCGGCGCGAGGAACGCCAGCCCGATCAGCCCATAGCGCGACCACGCGCGCCCGACCAGACTGTCCGGGTTGAGCCGCGCCCGGTCGCCAAGCCGCCACAGCAACCACCGGCGTACGGGTTCTCCGGGCAGCACGACAATGGCAACACCGGCCGCATAGGCGAGCGACGCCGCCAGAACGACAGGCGCGATATTCAACCCGAACGCCATCCCGGCGGGAATGGACGCCCACAGCGAAACAAACGCAATTGTGAATACGCCGGCCAGCGCCGGCAGGTTATCGAGCATATGATGCGCCCTCTCAGGGAGAAGGGCGCTTAATCCCTTTCTCCTCCCGAAGCATTCGAGCGAGAGGGCGAAGCTGCGGGCAGAAGAATATCCATCACCTGCTTCTGCAGCCTGCCGTTGGTAGCGACCGAATTGCCGCCGTAGATCGTCGGCGTGCCCTGCCAGTCGGTGAACGTGCCGCCCGCTTCTTCCAGAATGACCGCGAATGGGCCGCAATCCCAGACATTCATGATAGCGTCGACCATGACATCGCCGCGACCGGTTGCGACCAGCGCGTAGCCATAAGCATCGCCCCACGTACGTGCGACGCCCGCATTCCGACACAACTGCTCCCACCGCGCTTGTTGCTCGTCCGAAACCAGCACGTCGCTGCCCAGCACCAGCGCATCTTTCAGGTCGCTCACATCAGAAACACGGGCGCGACGGCCATTCCAGAAGCAACCCAACCCACGCGCCGCGAATACGGTCTCGTTGAGCGCGGGAAAGTGCGCCACACCAACGACCGGCTCGCGATTTCGCGTCAACGCGATCAGGCAGGCATAAAGCGGCACCCCCGCGACAAACGACTTTGTGCCGTCAATCGGGTCGATAATCCATGTCCACTCCGACGCGCCGGTTTGCTCGCCGAACTCCTCGCCCAACAAGCCATGCGCGGGCCAGTAGCGTTCTACGAGGTCTCGGATCACCTGCTCGGCTTCGCGGTCGGCGCGCGTGACAGGGCTGAGATCGCCCTTGCGCTCCACGGCGACGCCGGTCTGAAAGTAGCCGAGCGTGACGCGGCCCGCTTTCCAGGCGGTCTCCAGCGCGAAATCGAGCAGCGATTGCAGTGACGGCTCGTTCATCAGTTTCTCCAGACTACAGGCAAGATAAAAGCGGCGGTTGCGGGAACATTATCGGCATTCCCAACGCCCGCCGCCAGATACGACAATCAGGATAACGAATGTGGCTAGTGCGCGCCGAGATAGGCCTTACGGACAGCCTCATCGGCCAGCAAATCGCGCGCCGGAGCGTGGAGCACAACCTTGCCCGTTTGCAGCACGTAACCGCGCTGGGCAACTTCGAGCGCCATCAGCGCGTTCTGTTCCACCAGCAGAATGGTCGTGCCCTGTTCGTTAATGCGCTGGATGATTTCGAAGATGCCCTCGACCAGTACGGGCGCCAGCCCCATCGACGGCTCGTCGAGCAGCAACACGCGCGGCATGGCCATCAGAGCGCGGCCAATGGCCAGCATCTGCTGTTCGCCGCCCGACAGCGTGCCGCCCAGCTGGGTGATACGCTCCTTCAAACGCGGGAACAGTTGAAAGACATGCTCAATCCGTTCCTCAATGTCCTTTTTGCTCTTTACGTTCCACGCGCCGATTTCGAGATTTTCATGCACCGTCAGTTGCGGAAAAATTCGACGCCCCTCTGGAACATGGCCGATGCCCATTCGCGCGATGTCATGCGGCTGCATCTGCGTCACGTCCTGCCCGTTGAAGAGCACCTGGCCAGAACGGGCGCGCACGATTCCACTGATCGTTCGCAGCGTCGTGCTTTTGCCCGCGCCGTTCGCTCCGACCAGCGTGACGATTTCTCCTTCGTTAACGGTCAGGTCGATGCCTTTCAGCGCATGAATCTGACCGTAGTAGGTATGCAGGTTTTTCAGCTCAAGCAGCGTCGCCATGATCGCTCTCTTCCTGATGCGTGCCCGCTGCCCGGCGGCCCAGATAGGCTTCGACGACGCGCGCGTTATTACGTATCGCCTCCGGCGGCCCTTCGGCGATCTTCTGGCCGTAATCCAGCACGGTAATGTGTTCGCTGATGCCCATGACGACCGTCATGTCGTGCTCGATAAGCACGACCGTAATGCCGAGTTCATCGCGCACGCGGCGGAATAACTGCGTTGCCGCCACGGTCTCCTGCGGGTTCATTCCCGCCGTCGGCTCGTCGAGCAGGATCAACTTCGGATCGCTAGCCAGCGCCCGCGCGATTTCCAGCCGCCGCTGGTCGCCATAAGGCAGATTGCGGCTGACTTCATTGGCCTTGTGCAACAACCCGACAAAACTCAACAGGTCGCGGGCCTTGTCGCTGACCGCCTTCTCCTGCTGGTGGAACGCGCTGTTACGCAGCAGTGTATCGATGACCGATATTTTCAGGCGTGAATGCATGCCGACCATGATGTTCTCAATCGCCGTCATGGCCGGAAACAAACGGATATTCTGAAACGTGCGGGCGATGCCGGCAGCGTTCACTTTATCGGGGCTTAGGCCGACAATCGAACGCCCGTTAAACATGATCTGGCCGCTGGTCGGTTTGTAAATCCCGGTCAGCAGGTTGAACAACGTCGTCTTGCCCGCGCCGTTGGGGCCAATGATCGCGCTGATGCTGCCTTCGGGGATGCCCAGCGTGACATCGCGCACGGCGGTGATACCGCCGAATGACTTGGTGAGGTTGGTGACTTCGAGTAACACGCCTACCCCCTAATTCGCGCCGACCATCGGGCCGGGGGCCGGCGAAACATCGTCTTCGTCCGTTACGACATCGTCGTGCTGAAGCTCGATGCGCCGCCTCGGCTCAGGCAGAATGCCCGTTGGCCGGAAAATCATCATGATGATCAGCAGCAGGCCGAAAACCAGCCGCTCGTACTTGGCCGGCTCAAGTTGGGTCGGCCAGTTCTGTACATGGAAACCAAAGATGACGAAATCCATCTGCCGCAGGGCGTTCAGTTGCAGCGACATGTTCTTCAGCACCTGCAGGTTGAGCAGCGTCACAACAGCCGCGCCCAGCATCACGCCACGGATGCCGCCCAACCCGCCGACGATCACCATCGCCAGAATGCTGATCGACTGGATCAGGCTGAAACTTTCAGGGCTGACGAACGTCTGCTTGGCCGCGTAGAGCACACCGATGGCCCCGGCAAACGACGCGCCCGCCGCGAACGCCAGCAACTTCATCTTCACCAGCGGCACGCCCATGGCGATGGCTGCCACTTCATCCTCGCGGATCGCGGTCCAGGCACGGCCGATCGGCGAGTCATCCAGCCGCCGGGCAACGACCACCACAATCGCGACGATCAGGACGCCGACGAAATAAAACAACAGTTGCTGCGCGACAGGCGTCACGTTAGCCAGCGAGATGCCCATGAGATTGGCGGTCGAACTGGTGAAACTGGTCCAGATTTCCGGTATGGGCGGAGGACTGACATTATGCAACCCCTGCGCGCCATTGGTGAAGTTGATCGGCTGATCGAGGTTGCGCGCCAGCACCCGGATCATTTCGCCGAAACCGAGCGTCACAATGGCCAGATAGTCGCCGCGCAGACGCAGCACCGGGAGGCCGAGCAGAATTCCGGTCACGGCCGCTATTCCAACGCCGATGATGAGGAAAATCGGGAATGTCCACGCCGGAACGAGCAGGCCACTGATGTTGATGACAGTCGGAGCCTGTGAAGTGAACATCGCCCACAAGTATGCGCCGACCGCGAAAAAGGCGATGTAGCCCAGGTCGAGCAACCCAGCGAAACCGACGACGATGTTCAGGCCGAGCGCCAGACCGGTGAAAATGCAGATCTGGATCGCCAGTTCGAGGTAGGACGTATCATAAATACCGACCAGCGGCATGGCGATCAGGATCAAACCGCCGATGAGAATCGTCTTGAGGCGGCGCGAGATCGGCGCCGACATGACGATGAACGGCGACAACACGAAGGCCGGGAACGCCAGCGTGCTGAAGGTCGGGAACCAGAGGTGACGCCGGTCCAGCCCGCGCAGCACCAGCAACACAACCGCCAAATAAAGCAGAATCAACGCGGTTGCGACAGCCGGGCGGGCGGCCCAGTTACGAAGGGCGCGTATTGGCTGTTGAGCAGCGGAAGTCACGGTTGCCATGGCGTTACACTTTCTCGTCCACCCGCTCGCCAAGCAGACCACTGGGGCGGAAAATCAGAATCAGAATGAGGACGGAAAAAGCAAAAATATCGGTGTAGCGCTGGCCCAGTGCCGGGAAATATACCAGTACGCCGTTGAGGAATGCTTCAACCAGACCGAGCGTCAGCCCACCGAGCAGCGCGCCGGTGATGTTGCCGATACCACCAAGCACAGCGGCGGTAAAGGCCTTGATGCCCGGAATAAAGCCAACATAGGGAGTGACCGTGCCGACATTCATCCCGAACAGTGAACCCGCCGCACCCCCAAACGCGCCGCCGACGAAAAAGGTCAGCGAAATCATGAAGTTGACGTTGATCCCCATCAATGCAGCGGTCGTCTGATCCTGCGCCACAGCGCGGATGCCCCGGCCCAGCTTCGTGCCGTTGACGAAATAATTGAGTGCCAGTAACGTCAGCACTGCCCCGCCGACAACGATAAATGACGTCGGTTTGACGTTGACCGTCGTCGTGCCGAACTGTAGTGCCACCGACTGGGTCAGCCAGGGCAATTGGTCGGTCGGATAGCGCAGATTAAAGTCGTTGCGCGTGATGGCTTCGGTCGCGCGGACGAAGTCAATCAGAAAGAAGGAAATGCCAATCGCCGAAATCAGCGGCACCAGCCGCGGCGCGCCACGTAGCGGGCGATAGGCAATACGTTCGATCAGAACGGCGAGCAGGCCACTGACGAGCATCGACACCAGCACGACGGTGACGATCAACACCACCGGGTTCCACTGTTGAAGTGTGCCGCTGTCGGCGATGCGGCGCATGATTTCAAAGCCAACGACCGATCCGACCATGAAAATTTCGCTGTGAGCGAAATTGATGAATTTAAGGACGCCATAGACCAGCGTGTAGCCAAGCGCGATCATGGCATAGACGAAGCCGATGCTGATGCCGCTGATGATCATGCCCGGAAGCTGGCGGCTAATCTGATCTGCCAGAATAATGTTGGGGCGTGGTTCGGGAACCAGTGCCGCCAGAAGATAGGCGAGCAATGTCAGGACGACGGCAGCGCCGATGATGAAAACCAACATCTGGCCGATGGGATAGAGAAGGTAATCGTAAACCCACCGGACAGCGGGCGGCAGGCGTAACGACCACGAAGGGGCAGCCAGACCGCGACTAACTGATGCCATAGAAATCGCTCCGCAAAAATGAATACGAAAATGTGGGCGACGGCGCACAGGCCGCCGCCCCGGATATTACTTCGCACTAACTTTCAGGTGTTGCTTCGGCGGTCGCCTCACCTTCAGCAGCCAGTTCCTGCGCCTTCAGCGGCGACGGAATCTGGATGGTGCTGATGACCGTGTTCGAGCTCCACTGCGCCGGATCGGCCGACACAACCTGAAGCACATAGTAGTTGCTATATTCCGGATCGCCGTTGTCGTCGAACGTGATCGTCCCCGTCAGGCCTTCGTAATTCTCGGTCGCTCGCGCTTCGGCAGCCAGTTGTTCGCGGGTCGGCAGCTCACCACCATTGGCTTCGATAGCGCGTTCGAGCGCCGCCAGAACGATAGCAGCGGAGTCATAGGCCTGCGCGGCAAACGGCGTCGGCGGTTCACCATAAGCCTCGGTGTAATCCTCGATGAATTGAGCCGCATTGGGATAGATCGAGGCCGGGCCGGCGACCGTCGTGTAGTATGTGCCGACAACTGCTTCACCGGCCAGTTCGGCCAGATCAGGCGAGTCGATACCATCCGGCCCCATGAAGTAGCCTTCATAACCGGCTGCGCGAGCCTGGCTGATGAAAATGCCAACCTGATCGTAAATGCCGCCGAAGTAAATCAGATCAGGCGCCAGCGCGAGAATCGGCTGGATGATGCCATCGAAGTTGGCCCGTTCTTCGGTGCCTTCGAAACCGAGAACAACCAGCCCTTGAGCTTCAGCTTCCTGACGGAAGAACTCGGCAACGCCCTGACCGTAAGCAGTTGTGTCGTGCAGCACCCAGACGGTTTCGACGTCCTCCAGACTGGCGGCGAACTGCGCGCCGGTCGGGCCCTGCAAGTCGTCGCGACCAACGACGCGGTTGACGATTGGCAGGCCACGATCGGTAACCGCTGGGCCGGTGTTCGCGGGCGACACCATCAACAACTGGTTCTGGTTGTAGACTTCAGACGACGGAATGGCGACGCCGGTATTGTAGTGACCGATCACCGCCAGAATTTCGGGGTCGGCGACGATCTGCTGCGCGTTGGCTACACCGACGTCCGGGCTTGCCTGATCATCATAGGGCACATACTGAATCTGAAAGCCCATGTCGCGGAGGTTGCCGCCAAGCTGCTGGATGGCGAGTTCGACGCCGTTGCGAATGCCGACGCCAACCGCAGACTGCCCACCCGAAAGCGGGCTTTGCGACGCGATCTTGATGACACGGCCTTCCTGTGCGACCACAAACGAGGAAGACAGCAGCAAACCGAGGATCAAAGCAAATAGGACAAGAGGTTGCAAACGTACTCTGCGGTTCAACATATCAAGACTCCATAAATTTGATTAAACTGAAAACTGCCGGCGTCACGTGTAGCATCGGTTCGTGGTTGTCCCTTTCACTGCCTCCTCTCAGCGTCAGGACGCTCATTGATTTTGTCGCGGAAAACTGAGATGATACTAATTCTGAAAGGCGGTCGCTACCTGTCAGAATCGCGTTTATTCTACGCAATCATACTGGATTTCGCACTCTCCTCAATTTCCACATGAATTAAGGTTTCTGATCAATGTCAGGACGTGGCGCGCTTTACGGCCTCTCGGCCGCCGCCATTTGGGGCGGCATGTATGTCGTTTCGGATGTCGTACTGGAAACCATTCCGCCTTTCACCCTGCTGGCGCTTCGCCTGATACTGGGATTGATCGTGCTGGCGCTGATTCTGGGCCGGATGCGCGATGTACGCCTGCCTCAAGGGGGGGAACGCCTGAAAATCCTCGGCATTGGCCTGCTGGGCTTTGGCATCAGCGTCGGCGCGCAGTTCGTTGGCACGGAAAAATCGACCGCCGTCAACGGTTCGCTGATCACCAGCGCTTCGCCGGCCTTCATTCTGATCTTCGCCGCGCTCATTCTGCGCGAACGGCTGACACCGCGGCGCATCATGGCTGTCGGGCTGGCGACAATCGGCGTCGCATTGATCGTCGACCCGGCACAGGCAGACTTCGGCTCGGAGACGTTCGCCGGTGACGTAGCGCTCGCCATCGCCGCGCTCACATGGGGCCTCTATTCCGTGCTGGTGCGGCAGGTCAGCGCCCGGCTGGACACGCTGGTCGTCACCATCTTTGCCTTCATCGGCGGGTTATGCCTCGTCGTTCCTGCTGCTTTCGTGGAGCTTAGCCAGCGTCCCATCGGCGCGGTCGACGCAGGCACAATTCTGGGCATTCTCTATCTGGGGATTGCATCGACGGCAGGCGCGATGTGGCTGTGGAATCGCGCTTTCGCCCTCGTCGACGCTTCGACAGCCTCGCTCTTCTTCTTCGCGCAGCCGGTCGTCGGCGCCTTTCTGGGCGTGGTGCTGCTGGGGCAGGCGCTGACGCCGAACATCATCGCGGGCGGCCTGCTGATCGTGCTTGGCGTGCTACTGTCTGTCTACACGCCTGCCCGCTTGAAGCGCCCTCAAAGCCTACAGACGGTGGAATGAGTGACGGCCTTCCGTCTACCCGCGAGATACATCCAGCCTGTATGCCGGGGCCTTTGAGCGGTTGGCCGCGTTCCGGAAAGAGTAATAGAGCAAGAAGATCATCTTCCCGCCGGGTGTTTGGGCCGAGGTAACAGAAGCCATTCACACGCAAGCGGCCGGAGAAGACGGACTGGAAGTGTTTTTAAACATGATCCCGCAGGCGCTACGCTACCGGCAAGGCCTCGTGCTGAGCCGTTCCACAAAGTGCGGATAGAGCACGCGCTGGTGAACCGGCAACTCCGGGTTCTGGATCAGCGCCGCCAGAAAGTCGATGCTTTGCCTGCCCAGCGCGTCGAAGTCCTGATGAACGGTCGTCAGAGGCGGCTCGAAATAAGGCGAATCGGGCAAATTGTCAAAGCCGACGACCGAAACATCTTCGGGAATCCGCAAGCCGCTCTCGCGCAGCGCTCGCATTGCCCCCAGCGCCATGTTATCGTTGCCTGCGATCAGCGCGGTAAACTGCGCGCCGTCTGCAAGTAGCTGCCGCGTCAGGCGATAGCCACAGGCGGGCGACCAGTCCCCTTCCCGTGTGGCAATCGTCTCCAGACCGGCTTCTCGAAGCGTCTCGCTGACGCCTTCATGCCGCGCCTTGGCGCCATGCCAGTTCAGCGGCCCGCTAATCTCACAAATGCGCTGGTGGCCGAGTCGTAGTAGATGCTGCGCGACCAACTGGCCGCCATAGCGCTGGTCGATCACCACCGATGGCGTCGTCGAGCCGAGTTCATTGTCGACCAGCACGGTGGGAATGCCACGACATAGATCAAGCACCGCTTCGGGCGCGGTCTGGTCTGTCGGCGCAATGATGACAATGCCATCGATCAGCCGGTCGGTGATGCTGTCCAGTGCTTCACGGAAGTCCTCTAGCGAAGCATTGGTCAGATTCGTAAAGGTCAGGCTGTAGCCCAGCGCCTTGGCCGAGCGTTCCAGACAGACCATCATGCGCGAAGGGCCATAGAACTCGCTGCCAAAGGTGACGACTTCGAGAACGAACGAGCGGCGTGTTACCAGACTCTGGGCAGCCCGGTTCGGGCGATAGTCAAGCTCCTTGATCGCCTTCAGCACGCGCTGTCGGGTAACCTTGGAGACGTTCGGATGATCGTTGATTACGCGGGAGACGGTCTGATAAGACACGCCAGAGCGAAGTGCGACATCATAGAGGGTGACGCGTTTCAGGCGCTGTCCGCCGGTCATAACTATCCTTCGCGTCCCAGGAGATGAATGTGAGCCCTCACAGAATAGCACGCAGCCCGCGAGAGCGTCAAGAAATCGGCCGGCGAATGTCATTCCCGTATTGTGACATTTTTCCGCCTGCATTCACCTGCTTGTGCATCCCCGTCGATGTGCTTGACGCTCTTGTTCGGCGCATGTTATATTGTGAGCGCTCACAATCCGGGCCGGAATTTTTTAAGCCGGGCATTGCGAGAGGTATATTGATTTGGATTGGCAAAAAACTTTTAGGAGACGACAGTTCTTCTATTATCGTTTTGTACAAGACGCTCCCTACCCACGCGCGTCGATTGGGTACGGAGCGTTTTGCTATCTGTCCTCTAACGTTCACGGAAGAAGGCAATGTATACAATCGGCATAGACTTTGGAACTGAGTCCGGGCGCGTGCTGCTGGTGGACACGCGCGACGGGCGCGAAGTCGCAACGGCGGTCATCCCCTACGCCAACGGCGTAATCGATGAGCAATTGCCGGAAAGCGGCGTACGCCTGCCCCCCGAATGGGCGCTGCAAGACCCGAACGACTATGTTGAAGTGGTCAAGCAAGGCGTGCCCGCAGTTTTGAAAGAGAGCGGCGTATCGCCGGATGAAGTCGCCGGGATCGGCATCGATTTCACTTCATGCACGATGCTGCCGACCAAAGCCGATGGCACGCCGCTGAGCAACCTGCCCGAATGGCGCGCCAACCCCCACGCCTGGGTCAAGCTGTGGAAGCACCATGCCTCTCAGCCGCAGGCCGACAAAATCAACGAAGTGGCGCGGCAGCGCGGCGAAAGCTGGCTCCAGCTTTACGGCGGCAAGATTTCTTCCGAGTGGTTTTTCAGCAAGGCCCTGCAAATCCTAGAGGAAGCGCCCGAAGTCTACGAAGCCGCCGACCGGCTGATCGAGGCCGCTGACTGGATCGTCTGGCAATTGACCGGCGTCGAAACACGTAACGCCTGTACCGCCGGTTACAAAGCCATCGTGCAGGACGGCGTTTTTCCAAGCCGTGACTACTTCGCCGCCCTTGACCCCCGGTTTGCCGACGTGGTCGATACCAAAATGAGCCGCGAATTCCTGCCGCTGGGGGCGAAGGCCGGCGGCCTGTCCCAGCAGGCGGCGGAATGGACCGGCCTGAAACCGGGGACGCCGGTCGCCGTCGCCAATGTCGACGCGCACGTGACAATCCCGGCGGTTGGCGCGGTCGAGCCGGGCATCATGGTCATGATCATGGGTACTTCGACCTGCCACATGCTGCTCGGCGAGGAAATCCAGCCGGTCGAAGGTATGTGCGGCGTCGTGCGCGATGGCATTCTGCCCGGCTATTACGGCTACGAAGCGGGCCAGAGCGGTGTCGGCGACATCTTCGCCTGGTTCGTGGACAACGCCGTGCCGCCGGAATATCACGAGGCGGCGAAGCAGGCCGGGCTGGACCTGCACCAGTATCTCGAACGCGAGGCGGCACGGCAGAAGCCCGGTGAGCATGGCCTGCTGGCGCTCGACTGGCTGAACGGCAACCGCTCCACGCTGGTGGACGCCGATCTATCGGCCATGCTGCTCGGCATGACGCTGGGGACGCGCGCGCCCGACATCTACCGCGCGTTGATCGAAGCCACGGCTTACGGCACACGCATCATCATCGAAGCGTTTGAAGATCGCGGCGTTCCCGTGAAAGAGCTGATCGCGGCGGGCGGCCTGCCCGAAAAGAACAAGCTGCTCGTGCAAATCTACGCCGATGTGACCGGACGACCGATCAAGCTGGCCGGGTCGCAGCAGGCTCCGGCGCTCGGTTCGGCCATGCATGGCGCGGTCGCGGCGGGCATTTACCCGAACATCAAAGCCGCCGCCGAGAAGATGGCCAAGCTCAAGGATGAAGTCGTGCAGCCCATCCCCGAAAATCAAGCGGTCTACGACCAGCTTTACGCCGAATACAAAACGCTCTACGACTACTTTGGCCGCGGCGCGAACGACGTCATGAAGCGGCTGAAGAAAATCCGCAATCAGGCGCTGGCGGTGCAGGCATGATGCTGGAACGGCTACGCGAAGAAGTCTGCGCGCTGCACATGGAGTTGCCGGCCAACAATCTGGTCACCTGGACCAGCGGCAACATCAGCGCGCGCGATCCAGAAACCGGGCTGGTCGTCATCAAACCGAGCGGCCTGAAATTCCGCGAGTTGACGCCGGAAAGCATGGTCGTCGTCGATGTCGACGGAAAAGTGGTCGAAGGCCGGTACAAACCATCATCAGACACGGCATCGCACTGCTACGTCTATCGCCACCGGCCCGACGTCAACGGCATCGTACATACCCATTCGCGGTATGCCACCGCGTTCGCGGCGCTTGGCCGGCCAATCCCCTGCGTGCTCACGGCAATGGCCGACGAGTTCGGCGGGCCGATACCATGCGCCGGGTTTGCGCTCATCGGCGGCGAGGAAATCGGCCAGCAGATTGTCAACGGGCTTGCCGGCTCGAAAAGCCCGGCAGTTCTGCTGCAAAACCATGGCGTGTTCACTATCGGCCCCACAGCGGAAGCCGCCGTTAAGGCCGCTGTCATGACCGAGGATGTCGCGGCAACAGTCTGGTTGGCGCTGCAAATGGGCGAGCCGCTGCCGATTGCCGAGGACGACATCGCAAAGCTGCACCATCGCTATACGCATGTCTACGGCCAGTAAGCAACAATGATGGGGCGGCGTATGCCGCCCCATCACAAGCTGTTTTTTCACTGTTTGCCATTTGAATTGTCGGAGCGTCACGCTCCTGAGCTTTTGGAAGAGGATTTGAGATGAGCGTTCTTAGCAGCAGCCAACCCCTCCAGATCGACGGCACGCCCCGCGCTTTACGTCCCGTTACGCTGGGCGTCATCGTCGGCAACCGCAACTTCTTCCCCGACCATCTCGCGCTTTCGGGCCGCGAGGTCATCCTGCGCGTGTTGCAGGAAGAAGGCATCGAAGCAGTCATCGTCGGCGAGCAAGAGACCGGCTACGGCGCGATTGAAACGCTGGAGGAAGCGCGCCTCTGTGCCAGTCTGTTCCGCCAGAACCTCGACCGGATCGATGGCGTGCTGGTAACGCTGCCAAACTTCGGTCAGGAGAAAGCGATTGCCAACGCGCTGCGGATGTCGGGCCTCAACGTTCCGGTGCTCATTCACGCGTTCCCGGACGACCCGGCCAACATGACGATTACCGACCGCCGCGACAGCTTCTGCGGCAAGATGAGCGTCTGTAACAATCTGCGCCAGTACGGCATCCCCTTCTCGCTCACAAGCCTGCATACCGTGCATCCGGAGAGCGACTCCTTCCGCGCCGACCTACGGCGTTTCGCGGCGGTGTGCCGGATCGTGCGCGGGCTGCGAGGCGCGCGTCTCGGCGTGATCGGCGCGCGTCCGGCGGACTTCAATACCGTGCGGTTCAGCGAAAAGCTGCTGGAACGCAATGGCATCAGCGTCGAAACGCTCGACCTGTCCGAAGTTTTTGGCCGTATCAACCGGCTGGCCGATGACGACCCGGCGGTGGCCCAGAAGCGCGGATACATCGAGCGCTATGCCAACACCGCTAACGTGCCGGAAGAATCGCTGCTTCGCATGTCCAAACTGGGCGTGGTGCTGGACGACTGGATTGCCACCAACCTGCTCGACGCAACCGCCATCCAGTGCTGGACCTCAATGGAAGAATACTTCGGCGTCGTGCCGTGCACCATCATGAGCATGGCCAGCAACACCCTCAACCCCTCGGCCTGCGAAACGGACATCACAGGCGCGCTGGCCATGCTGGCTCTACAGTGCGCTTCGGGGCGGCCCAGCGCTCTGGTGGACTGGAACAACAATTACGGCGACGACCCGGATAAAGGCGTCGTCTTCCACTGCTCCAACCTGCCCAAAGACGTCTTTATCGACGACATTCCGGTCATGCACTATCAGGAGATCATCGCGGGCACGGTCGGGCCGGAAAACACCTACGGCACGATTTATGGCCGGGTGAAAGAAAACCCGTTCACCTATCTGCGTATTTCGACCGACGATCTGGAAGGCAAGATGCGCGCCTATGTCGGCGAAGGCGTTTTCACAAACGACCCGCTGACCACCTTCGGCGGCTACGGCGTGGTACAGGTGCCGCGTTTCCAGGAATTGCTGCAATACATCTGCGAGAACGGCTTCGAGCACCACGTCACCATCAATCAGGCTCGTGTCGCCGCGGCTGTGGAGGAAGCGCTCTCGAAGTATCTCGGCTGGACGGTGTACCACCACAAGTAGAAAAGGGTCGCGATGATGCAGGCGTTGAGCGCGCAGCAGGCCGGAGCGACACCGGCCAATGTGGAAACGTTCCTGCTGGAGATGCGCCGGATTTCGAAGACGTTTCCCGGCGTTAACGCCCTGCGCGAGGTGGATTTCGACCTGAAACCGGGCGAAGTCCACGTCCTGCTGGGCGAAAACGGGGCCGGTAAGTCAACGCTCATGAAGATTCTGGCCGGAGCCTATCAGAAAGATTCCGGCGAGATCATCTTCAAAGGGCGCGAGGTTTCGTTCCATACGCCTAAGGAAGCTCAGGACGCCGGTATCGCTACCATCTATCAGGAATTCACGCTCATACCGCATCTCTCCGTCACGGAGAACATCTTTCTGGGCGACGAACTGATGCATGGCCGGTCGCCCGTGCTCAACTGGCCGGCCATGCACCGGAAAGCCGCCGAAGTGCTGAGTGCGCTGCACGTGACGATTGATCCCAGAGTGCCGGTACGAACGCTGGGCGTCGCCAAACAACAGATGGTGGAAATCGCCAAAGCGCTGCATCACGAGGCGGACCTGATCATCATGGACGAGCCGACTTCGGCGCTCAGCCTCCGCGAAATTGATGACCTGTTCGAAGTCATCGCCGAGCTGAAAGCGCGTGGCGTCGGCATCATCTACATCAGCCACCACCTCGATGAGGTACACGAAATTGGTGACCGAGTGACCGTCCTGCGCGATGGCCAGCGCGTCAGCACGCTGCCGGTCAAGGATACGACGGTAGACCAACTGATCGGCATGATGGTCGGGCGAAGCCTGTCGGAGCAGTTCCCGAAAGTCCCTGCCCCACGCGGCCCGGAAGTCCTGCGCGTCGAAAACCTTTCCCGCGACGGCGTTTTACACGACATCAGCTTCAGCGCCTATGCCGGCGAGGTCCTCGGCATTGCCGGGCTGGTCGGATCGGGTCGCACGGAACTGGCGCGGGCGATCTTCGGCGCGGATCGCATTACCAGTGGCCAGATCTACCTCGACGGCCAGCCGGTGCAGATCAACTCGCCTGCTGACGCCGTCGATCGCGGCATCGGCCTGCTGACCGAAGATCGCAAGCAGCAAGGGCTGGTGCTCAGCATGAGCGTCGGCAATAACATCTCGCTGGCCGCGCTGGGGCGTCTTATGCGCCGGTTCGTGGTCAATCATCGTAAGGAAGCGACCGTGGCCAACGACTACGTCCAAAGCCTTAGAATCCGGACGCCGAGCTTGAGCCAGCAGGTCGCTTTTCTTTCCGGAGGCAACCAGCAGAAGGTGGTGCTCTCCAAGTGGCTGGCCACCAACCCGCGCGTGCTCATCTTCGACGAACCGACGCGCGGCATCGACGTGGGAGCCAAAGTCGAAATCTATAACCTGATCAACCGGCTGGCGGCTGAAGGTATGGCCATTCTGATGATCTCGTCAGAACTGCCGGAAATCATCGGCATGAGCGACCGGGTGCTGGTGATGCATGAAGGGCGCGTCGCCGGAATCCTCGAACGCGACCAAATCTCGCAAGAACAGATCATGACCCTTGCAACGGGAACGGGGAATGGCAATGGCGGAAACCACTAAACAGGATAGAGGTGACGTGCTGGCGGGCCGCCTGCCTCAAAGCGGCATCAACCTGCGACAGCTACTGTCGTCACAGGCTGTTGGCATGTTGCTGGTGCTGTTGCTGCTGATCGCGGTTCTGGCAGCGTTCAACCCAAACGTCATCAGCCCGCTTAACCTGCGGCTGATCCTGCTGGACGCGGCGTTGGTCGGCATCGTCGCCTGCGGGCAGACATTCGTCATTCTCACCAGCGGCATCGACCTGTCGGTTGGCTCGATGGTCGCCTTTACCGGCGTGCTCGTCGCGGGCCTCATGACCGGGAAGGGATTCGCCTCGCCCGACAACATGAATCTGCCGCTGGTGGCTCCGGCGATTGCCGTGCCGCTGGCAATAGCGATCGGCACGCTTTACGGAACGCTTCAGGGCCTGATCATCACCCGGCTCAAGATCACGCCGTTCATCGTCACGCTCGGCAGCCTGAGTATCCTGCAAGGGCTGGCGCTGGTGCTGTCCAATGCCTCGCCTGTGCAGTCGCTACCCAGCGAACTCCGCTGGCTGGTGCAGGTCCGCGATCTGCCGCTGCCAATGCCGGCGATCATCATGCTGCTGGTGTACTTCGTCGCCTGGCTGGTGCTGCGCTACACCAAGCTGGGTCGCTATGCCTATGCCATCGGCGGCAACGAAACGGCGACGCGGCTGTCGGGCGTCAAGGTGGACCGCTATCTGGTCGGCATTTACAGCCTCAGCGCCTTCCTCGCGTCGCTAGCCGGAGTCATCCTCGCCGTCCGGCTCGACAGCGGCAACTATACCAACGGCGAAACTTACACTCTGAACGGCATCGCGGGCGTGGTGATCGGCGGCACGAGTCTGGCAGGCGGTGTGGGCGGCGTGTGGGGCACGCTGATCGGCGTACTCATCATGTCGGTCGTCACCAACGCGCTGGTTCTGTTCAACGTGCCCTCCATGTGGCACCGCGTGGTTGTCGGCCTCATCATCGTTGGCGCGGTCGCGCTCGACGCGATTCGCAAACGCCAGCGGACAACCTAGCCCCGATACGTCATAACCAGCAACGAAGGAGGTGATGCGGGCACACAACGCGGGTTGATCGAATTAGTCCTTTATGCAAGCAAATGACTAAGGAGAGCACAGCTATGGCAACAAGACGTTTCTTCGTTTTTACCCTGATTGTGCTGGCTTTGTCGTTTGGCGGCGCTGTCACCGCGCAGGATGACACGCCGACTGTAGCGGTCGTACCGCCTGCGCTGGTCAGTCCGTTCCACGTCGCCGTGCAGGACGGCGCGGTCGAGCAGGCGCGCGCCTTCGGCTGGGAGATCATCACCCAGTCCCCGGAGCGTGAAACCGACTTCGAGGCTCAGGTCGCCATCGTCGAACAGCTCATCCAGCAGGGCATCGATGCCCTCTCCGTCAACCCGATCAACGCCGACGCCATGATCGCCGGCGTCCGCGCCGCTAACGAGGCCGGCATCCCCGTCCTGATGCACAACATGATCACCCCCGTCGCCGAAGGCGAGGTCGTCGAGTACATCGGCTATGACCAGTGGGGTGGCGCTGCCAACCTCGCCGCCTACGTCTGCCAGCTCCTGGCTGACCGTCAGGGCGTCGACGTCAGCGAGGCCACCGGCAACGTCTTCATCCTCACCGGCATCCCCGGCTTCCATGCCAACCGTCGCACCGGCGGCTTCAAGTACGGCCTGGAGCAGAACTGCCCCAACGTCACCGTCGTCGGTGAGCAGACCGCCGAGTGGGAGCGCGAGAAGGCGCTGCAGGTTGCCACCACCGCCCTCCAGCAGAACCCCGACATCGACGTCTTCTACGGCAACAGCGACGAAATGGCGATTGGCGCTGCGCTGGCTGCCGAGCAGCTTGGCCTGATCCCCAACGAGGACATCTTCGCGGTCGGCATCGACGGCAATGATGTGACGCTCGACCTGATCCGCGAAGGCACTGTTACCGCCACCCTCGGCGTCTATCCCAAGCGCATGGGTCAGGTCGTCATCGAGCAGATGGCGAAGATGTTTGCCGGGGAAGAGATTCCTTACGTGCTGCTGACACCGTCGACGGTGGTTGATGCCGAGAACCTCGACGCCTACATCGCGGGCGAAACCTGGACCGACCCGGTCGAAGGCGCGCCTGAGTTCGACAACGGCCTGCCAACGGTGCCAGAAGCGGACGCAACCGAGGATGCTGAAGCTGGCGCGACCATCTATGAGGGCGCGACCGTAGCGGTCGTACCGCCTGCGCTGGTCAGTCCGTTCCACGTCGCCGTGCAGGACGGCGCGGTCGAGCAGGCGCGCGCCTTCGGCTGGGAGATCATCACCCAGTCCCCGGAGCGTGAAACCGACTTCGAGGCTCAGGTCGCCATCGTCGAACAGCTCATCCAGCAGGGCATCGATGCCCTCTCCGTCAACCCGATCAACGCCGACGCCATGATCGCCGGCGTCCGCGCCGCTAACGAGGCCGGCATCCCCGTCCTGATGCACAACATGATCACCCCCGTCGCCGAAGGCGAGGTCGTCGAGTACATCGGCTATGACCAGTGGGGTGGCGCTGCCAACCTCGCCGCCTACGTCTGCCAGCTCCTGGCTGACCGTCAGGGCGTCGACGTCAGCGAGGCCACCGGCAACGTCTTCATCCTCACCGGCATCCCCGGCTTCCATGCCAACCGTCGCACCGGCGGCTTCAAGTACGGCCTGGAGCAGAACTGCCCCAACGTCACCGTCGTCGGTGAGCAGACCGCCGAGTGGGAGCGCGAGAAGGCGCTGCAGGTTGCCACCACCGCCCTCCAGCAGAACCCCGACATCGACGTCTTCTACGGCAACAGCGACGAAATGGCGATTGGCGCTGCGCTGGCTGCCGAGCAGCTTGGCCTGATCCCCAACGAGGACATCTTCGCGGTCGGCATCGACGGCAATGATGTGACGCTCGACCTGATCCGCGAAGGCACTGTTACCGCTACCCTCGGCGTTTATCCCAAGCGCATGGGTCAGGTCGTCATCGAGCAGATGAACAAGCTGCTCAATGGCGAGGAAATCCCGTACATTTTGCTGACGCCGTCGACAGTGGTTGATGCCGAGAACCTCGACGCCTACATCGCGGGCGAAACCTGGACCGACCCGGTCGAAGGCGCGCCTGAGTTCGACAACGGCCAGCCGACGGTAGCCGACTAAACAGGACAGCGCCGGCCCCATGCCGCGCGCAGTCTGAAAAAGCAGCTTTCATCACCGGGCCCCTGTCCGTTTATGACACCGGACAGGGGCCTGCCGCGTTTTTGGCCGTGTTATAATGCCGCCGGTTCTGACATCGGACAGGTACAGAAGAGGAATTTCCGGAGCGCGCCTGTGCGCGCCTCCCCCTTGAAGCCATGAAACGACTGCTGCCTTTGATTTTATTTGCCATGCTTTCGCTTGCCGTTCTGCCCGCGCTGGCCGCGCTGCAATCCACCGGAGTCACTGCCGAAGCCATCGGTCAGGCGAATCTTCGCGCGCGGCCGGATGTCGAATCGGAGCTTGTCGGCCAGATCACGGCGGGAACCCGGTATTCGGTTCTGGGGCGAAGCGAGTTTTTCCCGTGGTATCTACTGGGCGAGTTGAATGACACACGGCCAATCGGATGGGTGTTCGCCGATCTGGTAACCGTTCAGGGCAACCCGAACCTCGTCCCGATTTCAACCGTCGAAGTGACGGCCTCCCTTTCGCCGCTTCCGGCGGTGACGGCGGCAGCGCTGCCACCCGCCGCCGAGGCAACTGCGACAGCAATCGCCCCGACGCCGTCACCAACGCCGACGCTGGCCGCAACCGTTATCGGAACCGTGCTCGGCGAAGTCAATATTCGCTATGGGCCGGGCGTGGATTTTCCGCGCCTCGGTGTGGGCCGCGCAGGCGACCAGTTTGAAATCACACGCTATCACACCCAATTGCCGTGGGTCGAAGTTCGCTATCCCGACAGCCCGGACGGACTGGCGTGGATCGCGCTGGAGCTGCTCGAAATCCAGGGTGATCTCTACAGCCTTCCATCGACCAGCCGCACGCAATTCAACCTGCCGACGCTAACGCCAACCTCTTCGGCAGTTCGGGCGGCCGCCGTGTTCGCGGACGAGCCGGCCCCGATCAGCCCTGCATTTCAGGCGCTTGGAGACCAGATCTGGCAACTGATGCAGGACGCGGGCTTTGAGCTTGGAACCAGCCGGCCCGGCGCGTTTTTCCTGATGGACCTGCAAACCGGCGAAGCGATAACGTTCGGCAATGATGTCGCCTTCAGCGGCATGAGCCTGACGAAAATCGCCATTCTCGCCCGTCTTTACGGCCTTCTCGATCAACCGCCTGACAACGACATGGCGGTCACGATCACCGAGGCGATGATTTGCAGCGAGAACATCTCCACTAACAGGATGCTCAGCGTCATTGGCGACGGCAGCCCGTTCCGCGGCGCGCGCGAGGTGACGGCTTTTCTGCAACAACTGGGGCTGGAACATACCTTCCTAACCGCGCCCTACGCCAACGATCCGTTCATCACGCCGGAAGCGGCCAGTGCACCGTCCACGACTGCCGACCAGCGTAGCGCCGAACCGGACCCGTATAATCAGATGACTGTCGACGAAATGGGCGCACTCCTCGCAAGTATCTATCAATGCGCTTATAACGAAAGCGGGCCGCTGCTGGAAACTTTCGGCGACCAGTACAACCCGCGCGAATGCCAGCAAATGCTGCACGCCATGAGCAACAACAAGATCAACGCGCTGTTCGAAAGCGGCGTTCCGCTGGACACGCGCATCGCACATAAACATGGCTGGATCAACGACACGCATGGCAACGCCGCGATTATCTTCACGCCGGGCGGCGACTACGTACTGGTCGCTGTGGTACACAATCCCATCTGGCTCGACTACAGCGAGTCATTTCCGCTGCTCGCCGAAATCTCGCGTATCGTCTACAACTTCTACAATCCCGACGCGCCGGTCGCCGAGATTCGCCCCGGCGATGGCGCGGAGCAGTGCAACATCCTTGGCAACCCGCTGATTCAGGATCTGATGTCGTCAACCTACAGCGAGTGACCGCCGCTTTCCCGGCTTGAGGCAGACGATAAAAAACCCTCGCTTATGCGAGGGTTTTTGTTGTTGGCGTCGTTATTCCTATCCTTTGACCGCGCCACTGGTCAGGCCACCGACGATGTAATCCTGCATGAGCAGGTAGAGGACGACGATCGGCAGCGCGCCCATTAGCGCGCCCGCCGCAAATACCCCCCATTCAGTCCCGGTATCGCTGATGAACAGGTTGAGGCCGACCGATAGCGTCTGCTGGCTGGTCGATCGCAGCAGCGTCAAAGCGATTACGTAGTCATTATAAGTCGAGATAAAGATCAGGATGGCGACAACCGCCAGAATCGGGCGCACCAGCGGCAGCAGAATGCGCCAGAAATAGATCCAGTGCGTCGCGCCGTCGATTTGCGCTGCCTCGTCCAACTCGCGCGGGATGGTGTCGAAAAACCCTTTGAGCAGCCATGTGTTGATGCCGAGCGCGCCGCCGAGATAAGCGAGGATCGCCCCGCCATGCGTGTTTATGGCGACCGGGTCCACATAGATGCCCAGTTGCAGCAGAATGTTGAAAATGCCGATCACCAGCAGCGAGCTGGGAAACACCTGCACCAGAAAGACGGTCAGCAGCGTCAGCCGGCGGCCGGTAAAGCGAAAACGGGACAGCGCGAATGCCCCAAACGTGGCGACAGCCAGCGATAGCACCATAGTGATGACGGACAGCTTGACGGAGTTGAACAGCCACGTCAGGAATGGATACTGGGTGCTGTTCAACAGCATTTCATACCATTGCAGCGTCGCGTTCGGCGGCACAAGCTGGCGCACGACATTGGTATTGGCCGGATTGATCGACACGGATATGATCCAGACTACCGGGAAGAGCGCGTAGATAATCGCGATGGCAAGCAGCACGAGCCTGACCGCAAGCCGGCCCGGATAGCGCCGGCGCAGCAGCGTCCCGCGGTCTTCGCCCTCGTCTGCTCTGGTTCTTCTGGTCGCTACGATGCTAGACATTTTCCGAAATCTCTTCCCACCCTCTGGTGAAACGGAAGTTGAAGATCGTGATGGCGGCAACGATCAGAAAGATCAGGATGCTGATCGTGGACGCGAATGCATAATCCGTGCCGCCTGCCGTGCCAAACGCCTGACGGTAGGTGTAGGTGATCAAAATGTCGGTGTAGCCGGTCGGCACGCTGCTGCCGGGGATGGCTGGCCCGCCGCGATTGAACAACTGGATGACGGTGAAGTTGTTGAAGTTAAAGGCAAACGAGGCGATCAACAGCGGCCCAACTGTTACGAGCACCAGTGGCAGCGTAATGGAGCGAAAGCGCTGGAAGGCGTTCGCACCGTCGACGGTGGCCGCCTCGTAGATGTCTGCCGGAATGCTTTGCAGCGCGCCGGTAATAATCAGCATCATGTACGGAAAACCGAGCCAGAGCTGGATCAGCAGGATCGCCGCGCGCGCCGCCATTGCATCGCCATACCAGTTCGGCGCAATGCCCAGCAGCCCGCCAAGCACGTTATTGATCACGCCCAGATTCGGGTCCAGAATGCCACGCCAGACGACCACGCTGATGAAAGCGGGGATTGCGTACGGGATCAGCAGTATCGAGCGGAAAAACTTCCGCATCGGCACGATTTCGTCGTTGATGAGCAGCGCCATGCCCATCCCCAGAGCGAAGGTGATGAAAACCACTGCCGCCGCGTGGAAAATCGTCCACAGGAAAACGGTGAAGAACGGCCCCCAGATACTCTGATCCCGGAACAACCGGGTGAAGTTTTCCAGCCCGACCGTGACGTAGTAGCCGGGACGAAGTTCCTCTGGAGGCGGCGTTTCCAGATCGGGCGGCACGCTTTCCGGAACCAGCCGAAACGTACCCTGCACCGGTCGATAGATGACGCCCGTAAACTGGTTGACCAGCGAATCGGTTTCCGGCTCGTAGCGCAGCACCGACTGGAAGCGGGCCGCGCGATTGGCGGAGAACGGGTCAATCTGGATCGGGTCTTCCGGGTTACCAAATGCGGCTTCCACCAGCGCGCTCGACGACGCCGTGCGCTCACGCGCGCTCATGATCACGTAATCGTAGATCGACTGCGGTATGCCGTTGACGACCGCCGGGCCATCCGGGCGCAGCAGGATCGTGTCATTCCCGCCATCTTCGGTCAGCCACAGCGCGAATCCCTCGCCAGAACGAAAAACCTGAGCCGTGTAAAAGGCGGGGCGGCGTCCGGTGAAATCGACGAACAGGTTGGCCGCCGGATCGTATGCATAGCCTTCGCCATCCTCGGCCTCCGGATCAACCGGGCCGACCAGCACTGTGCCGATGGGCGGGCCATATTCCAGCGTTTCCACCCCCTCAAAGGCAGCGGCAATTTCATCCGCCGGCACAAGCTCGTAACCTTCAATCGCCTCGACCGTCTCGCCATCATCGCTGAAGGTGACGCCAGCCAGACCGGCCAGTTCCGGAGTTAACGGGTGTTCGGTCTCGTTCTGCGGCGCGACCAGCAACTCGCCGGTTTCACGTCCTTCCAGCAACAGCAGAAACTCGCCCGCCTCGTTGCGGTAAGCCGTGTAACCGTAGGTCTGCGACCCTTCGGCCAGCACGCGGTTTTCCGGCCGCCGCAAAATCTGGGTAATGGCCTGTGGCTTGGTCAGCAGGTTGCCGGTGCGATAGTTGGTAAACGCATAGTAAATCGTAATGAGCACCGGAAACACGACCATCAGGACCAGCAGCGCCAGACCGGGGGAAAGCCACTGGAACGGATAAAGCCGCTCGTTCAGAAAAATGATGTTGATCGCCAGTGTGATGATGGCCAGCGTAATCGCCAGCGGGTGAAAGCCATCATTGAAAAGGTTGGCAATCAGCCAGATAGCAAAAGCGTCGATTAACGCCAGCGCGCCGAGGCGCAAAAGGGTCATCGGTACAGAACCGGAAAATAGCCCGCGCCGGTTCTCGCGCTCAGGGGGCGTGGGGCTCTGGGTCATTGAGACATTTCCCACCAGTGTTGCTGCGATGCAGAAGAAAAGCACACCTGAAGCGCACGGTGACGAACGCCCGCACGCTTCAGGTGTGTTGAAAACGCGTAAGGCTTAGGAATCGGCCTCCGCCGTCACGTCCTCGCCCTCAACCGCCGGGCAGATGTCGCCGATAGCCTGGCGCACCTGGCTGGCGGCCAGTTCGGACTCGGCCTGGCAGCTTGCCGGATCAGTCAGGCACAGTTCCATCTGGTTCGACCACGAGTCCCAGACCACGCCCATCTCGGGGATGCTCGGCTGAGGCGCACCCGTCGCAGCAGCTTCGGTGAACGCGGCAACCGCTTCATCATCGATCTCGACGTTGTTCCACGCGGGCGGACGGTGCTCGGCATCGAACAGCGCCTGCATGACGTCGTCATTGGCGACAAAGTCCATCAGGAAGGTCTGCGCCAGAAGCGGGTCGTTGGCAAACGAGCTGATCATGAAACCGCGCGCGCTCAGGAACGGACGCGCCGGGCCGCCGGGGCCTTCAGGCGGGGCCGAAATTTCAAAGTTGACGTCCGACGCGCGCAGGGTTTCCAGCGCCCAGGAGCCGGTCAGCATCATCGCGGCTTCACCCTCGGTGAAGAGCGACCACATCGACTCCTGCTGCAAATTGAGCGGCATCAGGCCATCAGCAGCCAGATTGCCGAGGAAAGTGTAGGCGTCAATCGTGCCCTGCGAATCCAATCCGACGTCGCACGGGTTGTAGCCTTCGCCTTCCTCGAAGCCGAAGACGTAACCGCCAAACGCCGACACCACCGAGTACGAGTGCCACGGGTCGCGGTGCTGGATGACATAGCCGTAGATGCCATCCTCGGCCAGTTGCTCGCTGATTTCACGAACCTCATCCCACGTTGCGGGCGCTTCCGGAACCAGATCGACATTGCGGAAGAAAGCGACGTTGTCGACCGCGTATGGCAGGCCATAAACTTCGCCGCTATAGGTAAAGGCGTCAATCGCGTTCGGGTTCATCTCGTCAGCAATATCGCTGACATCGACCGGCGTCAGCAAGCCGTTCACAACCAACTCGCCCAGCCAGTCGTGCGCGCCGACCAGAATATCCGGCCCCTCGCCCGTGGGCGCGGTCTGAACAAACTGGCCGCGAATGTCATTGAACGGAATTTGCTGGACTACGAGGTCAACACCGTATTCGTCTGCAAACTCTTCGCCAAGGCTCTGCAACGTCGGAGCGGTGATTTCGTCGGCCCAGATGGTCAGCGTGGGCGCGTCCTGCGCGCTCACAACGCCAAGGCCGGCCATCATCAGCAGGCTCACGAGCACAAGGCCAGCAAGTTTGTGTTTCATACAGCAGTCCTTTCACTGGAAGCAGAGTTCGCGCAAAGCATAACAAACTACATGACAAGCCGTGCTGACTGCATTATATCCTGATAAAAATTTCTCACAAGGCGTGCAATTAGGCGAAATGCATAAAGCGCGCCGTTGGTGGGCGCGCTTTGCAAAGCTCAATGGAAAAGCGGGCTAAGCCGAGGTCTTAATGTATGCACTCACCGGACGCCCGCAGCGCCGATTCGGCCCAGAAGCGGCGGGTCACTGTCGCGTTCAGGCCCATGACCCAGTCCATAACGTATTCGTAGAGCTTTTCCGTCATCATGACGTCGCGGTGTAGTTGCGCCGCATCGTCAAGCGACGCTTTCAGCGTGGCGCGCAGCGTGGCCTCCTCCTGTGGGGAAAGCGCAAGCTGCTGGCCGAGGAAACGCACAGCCTCGTCTGCATCGAACAGATGGAAGTTTTCGAGAGCGCGCAGGGGAATTAACGGGCTGAGATCGAGCTTGAACTCATCGCGTATCAGGCGCAGGACACGGTCGCGAACGTCGAAATGATGCTCGCGCAACGCCAGCAGACGCTGGTGCAGGTCTTCAGCCACTTCACGCAGCAATTCCACGCGCGGCGGGTCCTGCGCGATCTGTTGCTGGACAAACACCTCCAGCGGCAGGGTTTGCCCTTCGGTCAGGCAGCGCTCGAACAGATCCATCGCCTCCAGACGAAGATAGTTCATTTCGGCAAAAGTATAGACGCCAGAGGCAGGCGACTCGTTCAAACGGTTACTCCTCCATCGCAGGACACAAGCGACGTAGATATTCCCAGGCATAAATCCCGGTGCTATGGCCATCGTCCCATGTCGGCTGCAATGCATAGTTCCCGACCATTTCGAGGCCGGTGATGGCATACGAACGACGAGGCTTCAACGAGAGAATGCTGTCCGGGTCGTGCTCGCGGCCCATATATTCATGACCGCCCCGGCATTCAACGCACGGACAGGCTTCACGGAGTTCGGGCAACGGGTACCGGCACACCTGACCATCGTTCCAGGCGATCTCAAGATACCCCTCGTTCTTGTACAGGTTAATGGCCTTCGGCCTTGGTCCATTCATAGGTCGTCTTATCGCTGCGTCCGGCTGAGTTCCCGCGCCTGCTCAATCCAGCGCTCGCGTTTAATCCGTTCCGCCGGAACGCGATGGCCAAGCTGAGCCGCCAGTTTATCGGCGTCCTGACGGGCCAGTTGTTCCAGAGTCCGGATACCGGCATCCTGCAGAACCTGCGCGAACGCCGGGCCGATGCCGACCACGGCCATCAGGTCATCGTCATCACCCGCGCCGGTTTCGCCAGAAGCATCCAGCAACGCGGGCTGTAACCAGCGTACACGCACCCACAGACCGAAGGCCAGGCCCAGCCCAAAACAGATCAGAAAGCTCAGTCGTGACATAGCCCGCACTCCAGTTTAGGGGCGTCGTTCGCACAACTGACTAAATTGTATCACACACGCTGCTTTTCGCGGGCTTAAAGTTTGCGTAGCGTGAGCGGATTGGGCACGCTTGCCTTTCCGGGTCCGTCTGCTACAATCGCGCTGTTTAGCGGCTTTCCAGAGGACATCGCGCCGCTCATGATTTGTTGTATCCACCTGATTCGGAGCTTGGAATGCGTTCTTCGTCGCTGGTTGTTCTTGCCTGCCTGCTCTTGTCCCTTGCAGCATGTCAGGAAGCGCCACCGACATTCATGGTAATTGTTGCTACCGAGACACCGGACGATAATAACAACGCTACCGCGACCGATATTGTAATAACCGAAACTGCCGCCCCAACCGTAACACCCGACCCGCCCACGCCAGCCGCCAGTCCAACCCCTGATCCATTCCCAACTGCCACTATTGGCCAGATTCAGGTGGCGGAACAGCCGTTCGAACGTGGCCGCATGTTCTGGGTGCAGCCCAAGCGTCAAATCTGGGTCATGGAGATTACGGAAGAGGGCCGCGGCATCTGGACGATTTATAATGATACCTTTGAGGAAGGCCAGCCGGAGTTCGACCCCGAACTGACGCCGCCCGCCGATAACCTTTACCAGCCAGAGCGCGGTTTCGGTAAACTGTGGCGGGAAAATCCGGAAGTCAGGGAAGCCCTCGGCTGGGCGATCACGCCGGATGAGTTCGGCTATATCAGCCGCTATGAGTATCATCCGGGTGGCACGATCAATGAAAACGGCGAGTACGTGATGGGCCCCGGCTATCACATTTTGTTCAGCCTGTATGAAGAAGCATTTCGGTTCAACGAGGCGGACAGAACGTGGCAGCTTGGGCGCGGAGAATGACGCCACAACGGCCCCTGCGAACAGGAGCATGCGATGAAAAAGCTTCGCCGCTGGCAACTCGACGCGACCCGGCCCATGCTGACCGATCTGGCCGCCGACGCCCGGCTGGCGAAGACCGATTACGTCGATGATCAGGTATGGCGGCTGCGTATCGGCGCGCAGGACGCTCCGGCGCTGGCCCTGCAAACGCGCTATGGCGGGCGCGCGAACCTCGTTAGCCTCGTTCCGTTGTGGGTTATCAACCAGACCAGCGTCTATCAGGCGCAGGGTTTTGCGACGCCGCCCGTCGTAACTGCTTTTGCCCCTGGCTATCTGCAAACCGAAGCGCGCATCACGCCGCACCTGGCCCTGCGCGCCGAATTCTGGGCGATGGAATCGCACGCTGTCGGGGCGCGCCTGACCGTCGCCAACACGAGCGCTGAGGCCGTCAGCCTACGGCTGGAACTGGTTGGTCAGGTCATCACCGGCAATCGGGAACAGCGCGTGCACGTGGTTAACCTGCCGAGAGGAAATGCCGGGCTATATCTCGGAAGCATCGGCGACCTGCATCCAGTGGTCCTGCTGGAAGGCGCAAAACCGGAAGCTCAGGCCCCTGAACGCCCGGTGCTGGCACGGACCTTCACCGTTCCGGCCAACGGACGTATCCGCCTGCGCTTCGTCCAGGCAGCAGCCTACAGCCGGGAGAGCTCGTTCACGCTGGCGCTCGACTGGATGAACCATAACTGGACCGAAGCTCTGGCTCGAATTGCCGAAGCTGCCAGCTCAATTCCCGATATCGAAACCGGCGATACGGATCTCGACGCCACCATCGCGTTTTCCTACCGGCAACTGGCGCAGGCCTTCATGCGGCCAACCGGCAGCCTGCCCTTCCCCTCGTTTGTCTCAACGCGCGCGCCCGACCGTGGTTACAGCCGGCGTGGTGATGGCAGCGACCACCTTCGTTCGTGGAGCGGGCAAAATCCAACTCATGCCTATCTGGCAGCTCTGGGAGCCGCCGCTATCGACCCGGCGCTGGCGCAGGGAATCGTTCGCAATTACCTCGCGGTGCAGCAGCCGGACGGCTGGATCGACTGGCGTCCCGGTCTGGGCGGGCAGCGGCAGGGATTATTATGCCTGCCGGTTCTGGCGCGGCTGGCGTGGGGCATCTTCCAGTACACGGAAGACGACGGTTTTCTGAAAGCCGTGCTGCCAGGCCTCCAGCGATTTTTTGAACGCTGGCTGGCCGCAGACCTCGACGCCGACGGGGATGGCCTGCCGGAATGGCAGGCCGAAACGCAGACCGGCTACCCGTATTTTCCGACCTTCGCCGTCGCCCAGCCATGGGGGCAGCACGCCGACATTCGCACGGTCGAAGGGCCGGATATGGTCGCATACCTGCTTTCGGAAGCAGCCAGCCTGCGCGAAATCGCCTACTATCTGCGCGACAGCGAGCGCGAACGCGCTATGGCGGAACACGTTGACCGGCTGGCACAGACGCTGGAAAGCCTGTGGGATGAAGGGCGCTATGGCTACCGCGACCGGGACAGCCACCTGCGCGCTCCCGGCCTAACGGTGATCGACGACGCGGGCGGAGCTGAAGAGCAGTTTCCGGCGCTGGCGCTGAACCCGCCGCGCCGCCTGATCGTGCGCGTCAGTGGTGGCCACGAGCACGTGCCTCAGGCGACCGTCCATATCGAGGGCAGCGACGCCGAAGGCCAACCCGTCCGGGAAACCGTCGATCTCGAACAATTCATCTGGACCCATACCCGCGGCGTCTACACAACCCGAACCGTCTTTTCAGAGGTCAATCGCGTCTGGTGCGAGGGGCTGGTTAACGTTTACCGTCTGCACATCGCGGCGCTCGACACATCACGGCTCGACATCAACGCGCTGCTGCCATTATGGACTCCGGGGCTACCGCAGGAACGCGCCGAAACGCTCACAACCCTTCTCTCCGACCCGAATCACTTTCTGCGCCCCAACGGCGTCACCATGTGCTCGGCGCAGGACCCGCGCTTCGACCCATCCAACGCGAACGGCAGCGGCGGCGTCTGGCCCTTCTGGCTGACGCTGGTTGGAGAAGGGTTGATCGAACTCGGCCAGTACGAACTGGCGGCTGAAATTCTGCGGCGGCTCTTGAAAACTCAGGTCGCCGTGCTGGCACGAGAGCGAGAATTTTCGGAGTTTTATCATAGCGACGCCCCCATCGGGCTGGGCGAAGGCGGCCATCTCGCCGGAATCGCGCCGCTTCACCTGCTGCTTCGGGTGCTCGGCGTGCGCGTCATTTCGCCGGGCAAGGTCTGGACCGGCGGCCCGTTCGTCTGGGAAACGCCGGTGACGGTGCGCCACCGGGGCGTCGTCGTGCGCCGGTCGAACGAGGGAACGGCAATCGAGTTTCCCTCCGGCCACAGCGTCGTATTGCCGGCAGATGCAGAGTGGCAGGCCGTGATCGACCCGAACTACAGCCCGCCGGTTTCCACGAGCGCGACGCCGGATGCAACGCCGGCGGACCTGTTCGGAGACTAGAGGCGATCCATCCGGCGCGGCATAATAGCGCCGGATTGTTCTACCGTTGAAAGAGATCCTCCATGTTCCGTGTTGGGCGCGGCTCGCGCGCTTTGCGAGAACGGCACGATGCCGATATTCCTGATGTGCCGATCCGGTGGCAGCGGCTCGTCGCCTATCTCCTGCCCTATCGCGGGCGCATGGCCATCGCCGTCGTCGCGTTGATACTGTCGTCGCTGCTCAGCCTCGTCTTTCCGGCGGTCATTCGCAACGTGGTCGATTCGGTGCTGTTAGAGGGCAACAGCCAACTGCTCGACCAGATCACGCTGGCGCTGCTAGGCGTGTTCCTGCTGCGTTCGCTCACGTCGCTGATCGAAACCTACAATCTGAACTACATCGGCGAGCGCATTACCTTTGATCTGCGGCTTCAGCTTTATCGCCATCTGCAAACGCTGTCGCTGGCATTTTACGAGCGCCGCCGCGTCGGCGAACTGGTGTCCCGGCTGGCAAGCGACGTGACGGTGATGCGCCACACGCTGACAAGCAATGTCGGCGCGTTTTTGCAACAGGCGCTCATCGCGCTGGGCTCCATCGTCATCATGCTCGCGCTGAACTGGCGGCTGACCCTGTTCATCCTCGCGCTGACGCCCGTCGTGATCGGCGTGGGCGCGGTATTTGGCCTGCTGCTGCGGCGCAGCAGCACGAAGGTGCAGGACGAATTGGCAAGCGCGACAGTCGTGGCCGACGAAGTATTTCAGAACATCCGCGTCGTCAAGAGCTTCGTGCGCGAGGCTTATGAGAATGAGCGCTATACCGACGCCGTAACCCGCGCATTTCGGGCCTCCCTGCGCGTGCTCCGCATCCGCGCCGTTTTTGGCCCGCTGGTCGCGTTTCTCGGCTTTGGTTCGCTGGCGCTCATCCTGTGGTATGGCGGGCGCGAAGTGCTGGCGGGCCGCCTGACCGGCGGCGAACTGATCGCCTTTCTGATCTACGGGCTGACAGTCGCCACCAGCATCGGTTCCATTGTCGGGCTGTATACGCAGCTACAGGAAGCGCTGGGCGCAACGCGCCGTGTCTTTGAGTTGCTCGACCAGACGCGAACCGTGGACGACAAGCCGGATGCACGCGTGCTCGACCGTGTTGAAGGGCGTATTACCTTCGACCACGTTGGCTTCAGCTACGAAGCAGGCGTCGAAGTGCTGCACGACATCAACCTCGACATTGCGCCGGGCGAAATTCTGGCGCTGGTCGGCCCAAGCGGCGCGGGCAAAAGTACCCTCTTCAACCTGATTCCGCGCTTTTACGACCCCACGAGCGGCCGTGTCTGCATCGACGGCATTGACGTGCGTGACGTCACGCAGGAAAGCCTGCGTCGCCATATCGGCATCGTACCGCAGGAAACTCTACTGTTCGGCGGCACGGTCATGGAGAACATTCGCTACGGGCGGCTGGATGCGACAACCGAAGAAGTGATCGAGGCAGCGCGAGCGGCCAACGCCCATGAGTTCATCGAAGCCCTGCCCCAGAAATATGAAACCGTCGTCGGCGAACGCGGCGTCCGCTTGAGCGGCGGCCAGCGACAGCGCATCGCCATCGCCCGTGCCATCCTCAAGGATCCGCGCATTCTGCTGCTGGACGAAGCCACGTCGAGCCTCGACAGCGAAAGCGAGCAACTGGTTCAGGACGCCCTGGCGCGGCTGATGCAGAACCGCACGACCGTCATCATCGCCCACCGCCTGAGCACGATCCGTGTCGCACACCGCATTGCCGTACTCGATCAGGGCGCAATCGTTGATCTTGGAAGCCATGAAGAACTGCTGGCGCGGGGAGGGTTGTATGCCCGGCTGTATCACATGCAGTTTCAGGATGAAGCGATGAACCCATGAGCGCAGGACGGCGGAGTCGGCAGCGATGAGTCTGGAAGGAATGACCGTCCTCGTCACCGGCGCGACCGGCTTCCTCGGCGGGGCGCTGAGCCGGCGACTGGCGAACGCGGGCGCGCGCGTGCGGGCGCTGGCGCGAACGCCGGAACGGGCGGCCGTCCTGCGCGGCATACCCGGCATCGACATCGTTTACGGCGATGTGACCGCGCCGGATAGCCTGCCCGAAACAGTACGCGACTGCCAGATTGTGTTTCATGTCGCCGTTTCTTTCGGAAGCCGCCAGTTACAGCAGGCGGTAAACGTCGAAGGGACGCGCCATATTGCAACCGCGGCTGCAGACGCAGGGATCAACCGGCTGGTCCATGTCAGCAGCATCGCCGCCTATGGCTACGCACAGGAGGGCGTGGTGACGGAAGACACCCCGCTGGCAACCGTGACGCACGACCCTTATAGCGAAACCAAAGCTGAAGGCGAGCGCGTACTCCGGGCAGTGGCGAGCGAGCGCGGCCTGTCGTACAGCATCATCCGGCCCGGCATGATCTACGGCCCGAAGTCCTCCATGTGGACGGAGCGCCTTTTCCGGCTGGCCCGGCTGCGCCCGACGCCATTCATCGGCGATGGCAGCGGCGCGACGCATCCGATCTACGTTGATGACGTGATCGATTTGCTGGTTATAGCGGCCACGCACCCCGCAGCCGACGGCCAGGCCTTCAATGCCACGCCCGACCCGGCAAGCACATGGCGCGCTTTTATCGGAGAGTACCAGCGATTAGCCGGACATCAGCGCTGGTTCGCAATTCCCGTGTCCCCAGTGCGGCGGCTCGTGACGGCGCTGGCAGCGCTTGCCCCGGCCGAACATCTCCTGAAAGCGGCCCCGGTGGCTCTGGATATGATGCTGCGGCCATCGCTGGTGTTCCGCAACGCGAAAGCCCGGCAGTTACTCGGCTGGGAACCGCGAACCGATCTGCGAACTGGCGTCGAGCGCTGCGCGCCTTGGCTACGTGAGCGAGGGCTACTACGTTGAGCGATTTCGCCGGATGGTTGCTCATGGGGCTGGCGGCAGCGGCGATCATCGCTCTCGGCTGGTGGCTCCTGATCGAAAGCGAGGGTGTATATCTTGGCCGTCGTGTGGTCATTTGGCTTTACGATCTCTACGCCGACCGCTATGACGATATCAAGCGCTTTCGCCCGGATTATGACTATATGTTCCTCGCGCAGCCGATCATGGAGCGCATCGCCCCGCACCGCTCGCCGCTCGTGCTCGACGTGGCCACAGGCACAGGCCGCCTTCCGCTCGCCATGCTGGATCACGCTCTTTTTCAGGGACGCGTCATCGGCGTCGATATGAGCCGTCGCATGTTGAGCAAGGCCGCCGCCAAACTCGAAGGTCAGGAACATCGCGTGGCGCTGGTGTGGTCGCCCGCCGAACAACTGCCTTTCCCCGACGCCAGTTTCGATGTGGTAACGTGTCTCGAAGCGCTGGAATTCATGACCGCGCCGGAGCGTGTGCTGGGCGAATTGGCCCGCGTGTTGCGCCCCGGAGGGCTGCTGCTCATCACCAACCGCATCAATACCCGGCTGATGCCCGGCAAAACGTTCGCTGCCGAGACACTGGTCGCCCGGCTCGAAGCGCTTGGGCTGCGGAATGTCGAGATTGAATACTGGCAGGTCGATTACGACCGCGTCTGGGCGTGCAAGGAAGGCGTGTCGCAGCCCACAGGCGCGCGCCCGCTGGCCGAAGTGCTGTCCTGCCCGCGCTGCGGGCAACTAATGGTCGAAAATGACGCTGTCTGGCGCTGCCCCACCGGCCACTTCACGGCTCCGGTTGGCCGCGACGGCGTAGTGGAAATGTTGTGAGCGGTTTTGTTGTTTGCCTTGCCAACACGAGGAAACGACAATACAATCCGGCCAGCTTTTCAACCCCGATTGCAACCATCAGGAACCGACCTTGAAGCTGATTCCACACGAACTTGGCTCGCTTGTCGAACAGTCCATTCAGGCGGCGCAGGCCGCCGGCGACCTGCCCGCTTTTGAAATCCCGGCGATTGTGGTCGAGACGCCACGCCGGCCAGAACAGGGCGATTACGCGACAGCTGTCGCCCTGCAGCTTGCCAAACCGGCGCGCATGAACCCGTTTCACATCGCCACGCAGATCGCCAACCACATACCGCAATCCGAGATCGTCGGCGCGGTCGAGGTAGCGCATCCCGGTTACATCAACTTTCGCCTGAACGAGGACTGGCTGCGCCAGCAGGTAGAGGCGATTCTGGCCGAAGGCGACAATCTGTTCCAGCTCTCTTTGGGCACAGGAAAGCGCGCGCAGGTCGAATTTGTCAGCGCCAATCCGAGCGGGCCGATCACGATTGGCCGCAGCCGTGGCGGCGTCATCGGCGACACAATGGCGCGCATCCTGGAAGCCGCCGGCTACGATGTCGAGCGCGAGTACTACTTCAACAATGCCGGGCGGCAAATGCGTAACCTCGGCAACAGTTTACGTATTCGCTATCTGGAAGCGCTGGGCCGCCCGGTCGAAATTCCGGGCGAAGATGATGACACTTTTTACCGCGGCGACTATCTGATCGAGTTCGCGCAGGATCTGGTGCGGGAACAGGGCGATGCACTGGCCGAAGCCGACTGGCAGCCGTTCAAGGAATACGCTGAAAAGCGCATGTTTGAATGGATCCGGTCGAGCCTGAGCCGCATTCGCATCCATCACGACGTCTTTTTCAACGAGAACAGCCTGTACGACAACGGCGCTGTATGGGACGTATTGAAAGCGCTGGACGAGCGCGGCTATATCTATCGGGCTGCCGTGCCGGAAAATGCCAGCCCGGAAGAACGCGAAGACGCCGGTGGAAAAGGCGAGGCCGTCTGGTTCCGGAGCACCCTGCTTGGCGACCAGAAAGACCGCGTGCTGGTCAAGAGCAGCGGCGAGCCTACCTATACCCTGCCCGACATCGCCTACCACGTGAATAAGCTGGAGCGCGGCTTCGACCTGCTGGTGAATGTCCTCGGCGCGGATCACGGCGCGCAGTACAAGGTTGTGCAGTACGCCGTCTCGGCACTTGGCTACGACGCGTCGAAGATCAACGTCATTATCAATCAGATGGTCCGCACGGTGCGCGATGGCAAGGAAGTGCGAATGAGCACGCGGCGCGGCATCTACGACACGCTCGACGATCTGATCGACCAGACCAGCCCCGATGTCGTGCGCTACATGCTGCTCAACCGCAGCCCGAACTCGCATCTCGACTTCGACCTCGATCTGGCGGTCAAGCAGTCGAACGAAAACCCGGTCTATTACATCCAGAACGCGCATGTGCGCTGCGCCGGCATTCTACGCGAAGCTCAGGCGCGCGGCGTCAGCGACGAAGGCGCAGACCTGAGCCTGCTGGGCGACGCCGAGCTGACGTTCATTCGCAAAGCGTTGCAGCTTGGCACCGAGATTGAGCAGGCGGCAATCAGCCTTGAGCCACACCGTATTGCCTTTTACGCGCTGGAACTGGCGCGCGTGTTTCACCCAATTTACGACAACGTGCGCGCGCTACACGGCGAAGTGCCGCTGGAAACGGGCAAGGCGCGGCTGCGCTTTTATCGGGCCGCCAAGGTCGTTTTCAGGCGCGTGCTGGACTTGATGGGAATGTCTGCTCCGGAAACCATGTAGCCAAGCGAGGAACCCACATGGGCTTGAAACCCGATCATTGGATTCGCCGGATGGCGCTCGAACACAGGATGATCGAGCCGTTCGTGGAAAAGCAGACGCGCGAAGGCGTCATCAGCTATGGCGTTTCATCGTATGGCTATGACATGCGCGTGGCGGATGAATTCAAGATTTTCACCAACGTCTACTCCACCGTCGTCGATCCAAAGAATTTCAGCCCGCAGTCCATGATCGACTTCAAGGGCGATGTCTGCATCGTGCCGCCGAACTCATTCGCGCTCGCCCGCAGTGTGGAGTACTTCCGCATTCCGCGCAATGTGTTGACGCTGTGCGTCGGAAAATCGACCTATGCCCGCTGTGGCATCATCACGAATGTGACGCCCTTTGAGCCGGGATGGGAGGGCTACGTCACGCTCGAAATCAGCAATACGACGCCCCTGCCAGCGCGGATTTACGCCAACGAAGGCATCGCGCAGGTGATCTTCTTCGAGGCAGACGAGGAATGTGAAATTTCCTACGCCGACCGGAAAGGCAAGTATCAGGGGCAGACCGGCGTCACACCGCCGCGATTGTGAGCGCGAACGCCGAAACCAGACCGGCGGCAAGGACGTGCCTCGTGCCGCGCCAGTATTGATAATCGTCGCTCGCTCCTGTAGAATGAGGGAGATTCAGTAGCGGGCGCATAGCTCAACTGGCGGAGCACAGTCCTTACAAGACTGGGGTTGCAGGTTCGAGTCCTGCTGTGCCCACAACTGGTATATACGAGCCGGACAATGTCCGGCTCGTGCCATTTATAGTTCTCCAGCGTCTTTGCCAAAACAGTGGTACGGAATAGTAAATCACATTAAACTCATGAGGGCATGATAGCATTTTTACTAATTTTTATTATGATGTAGTTATGTCCGGGTTGTTTAAAGGTTGGTGCGCCTTCGCGATTAGCCAGTTTCGGGAACGCCTATGGTGACGCTACAGGAACAGAACCGGCAAATTCTGATTGTTGAAGACGACAGCGACACGGTAGAGGTCGTTTGCGCGGTGCTTGAAAGCGCGGGGTACGAAGCCCGCGCGGTGGATAGCGGTTCGCTAGCGCTGACACATATCGCCAGCATGAACCCTGATCTGGTTCTGCTCGATCTCGACCTGCCGGATATCAATGGTCTGGAAGTGTTGAAACAGGTACGCGCCAGTTCCTTCCTCCCCATGATCATCCTCAGCGGGTTCAGCCAGGAACGCGACAAGGTCATCGCGCTGGAAGCCGGCGCGGACGATTATCTCGCCAAGCCGTTCTCTCCCGAAGAACTGGTCGCCCGGGTCGGCGCATTGCTGCGCCGGGTTGACTGGACGCCGACTGCCGAGCCTAAACTGGTCGTGCGCCATCTGGAGCTCGACATGCCGCGCCGTCAGGCGACGATACGTGGCAAACGCCTGCACCTGACGCCGATCGAATACGGCATTCTGGTCACCCTGATGCGTAACCCGGGACAGGTCATCTCGCACGACGAACTGCTGCGCGCCGTCTGGGGCGAGCAGTATGAAGGTGATTACTCGGTTCTGCGCGTCAATATCTCACGCCTGCGCCAGAAACTGGAAGAAAACCCCCGTAATCCGACCTATATCGTGACGGCCCCGGGTCAGGGATATATGATGCCCACCAGATAAACCTGACGTCTGCTTCATCGCTGGAATACTCCACCAGCTTGTGGTACGCTTGGCGGCATCATGACCGACCTACATCGCCTGTGCCGCACTGGCTCACGCCCACCTTCCCATGAATAATCGCATCCGTTTTTTTCTGATCGCCATTGGCGCGCTGCTCGTCGCCGCGACCTTCACGTTTCCGCAATGGCAGCACCTGCTTTCAGGTCAGGATGACAGCGGCACAGTCGAAGTGCTGTCAGGGCTGGCTCCAGAGCTTCAGCCGACCTTCGAAGCGCTGCCTGTTGAACAGCAGAATACCTATCGTCGTCTGGCGGGTGAGAACGCCGAAGCGGCGCTGGCGATGATCAACGCGGCCTTACAACCGCCGACTGTCGTGCCGGAAGTCGATCAGGCGCTGCCGAGCATGACCGGGCCGGTCGTCGTCGCCGGAGGCGCGTTCAATCGCCTCGATGAGGTGCGCGGCGCCAGCGGCAGTTTCACCGTGTACCAGCAGGCCGATCAGAGCAAGGTCATCTATCTCGAAGACTTCAGCGTGGTCAACGGGCCGGAACTGCACCTCATCCTGTCTACCAAGCCGCCCGACGACGCAGCGATTGATCCCAACCTCGGTGTGACCGATATTGACCTCGGTCCGCTGAAAGGATCGGTCGGCAACCAGAGTTTCATGCTGCCACCCGAAGTCAGTTTGGTGAATTATCGCAGTCTGGTGATTGTCAGCCGGGCGCTCAACGTCGTGTATAGCGTCGCGCCGCTCAGCCTGCGCTAAGCACGGAAGCCTTGCCTGCTGCCACACATTTGTGCATAATCGCCTCGATTTCCGAGGATAGAGTAGAAAACGGAACAGACTCTCGCCAGTGAATAATCAAGCGTTGCCCCGGACGATTCCCGTCGACGCCGAACACAGCGGGCTGCGAGTCGCCGTGGTCATAGTCTTTCTCCTCGCCGCCCTCGCCGGTTACATCGCGCTCAATGTGATCATTTCGAGCGAAGGCATCAACCTGATCGCCATTCTGGGCAGTTTTCTGATCGCGTACGGCATCACCGCGCTGGTCGAACGCATCCTGAAAAAACGCTGGCCTAGCGGACGGGAAGTCCAAATCGACGAAAACGGCGTCCGCATGGTACGCAAGGGCGCAGTCCAGCAGGAAATTCGCGCGAACGCGCCTGCCGCGACGCTGATGTGGCATTTCCAGACCAAGCGCCGCTCGCGCGTGCCGAAAGGCTGGCACGTGCTGGCCTGTGCGCTGGAACAGGATGAGCGCTATCTCTCGGTGTACACGTTTATGTCGCCGAATCAGTTCAAGGATTTCGAACACGCGGCGCGGTTCACCCGTCTGCAAGCGCGCTCTAAGACCAATGATCGGAAAGGCGGCGGGCGCGATGACCTGCTGCTTGCCGGCGAGCAGCGCCGCCTGTTACAGGCCGAAAACGAGCGCTGGCAAACGGGCGCTGAAATGACCATCGACGATTTTCAGGCTTATCTGGACGCGCTGGCGCTGGTTTTTCCGCAGAGGATGCGCGAGTGGTAAAACGTGCTTTCCTCGTGCTGGCCGTTATCGCCGTGACGGCGCTACGCCTCGACGCTCAGGCCGACAACACCCTGACGCGCTTCGTCCCCCGCTCCGGCGAAATAGACGGCGAGCCACAAACGTTCCAGTTCACCGGCAATACCGGCGAACCGCTATCCTTCGTGGTCGAAGCCACGAGTGGTAATCTCGACCCGGTGCTCACACTGCGCGACCGTTCGGGCCAGATCATCGCCAGTAACGACGACTACAACTATCCGGATAGTCGCGACGCCCTGCTCGAAGCCGTGACTATTCCGGAATTCGGCACGTATACGCTGAGCGTGTCAGCGTTTGGTAATACCCGCGGCGAGTTCGAGGTCACGCTCCTGCCGGGCTATTCAGAACTGGCGCACAACGACGACTTCGAGGACGTGGAAGCCTGGAAAGCGACCGGAGACGGAGCCATAGAAGACGCTGATGGCGCGCTGATCCTCGCTCTGGGGCAGGAAACGCCACACACCGTAGCCTTCAACGAAGCGTTAACGCCGCCCGCCGATTTCTTCGCGCAGGTCACAGCCACTAATCCGGGCGTCAGTGGCTGGACGGTTGGGCTGGCAGCGCGCGCCCAGTCCGAAGATGAATACTATCTGTTTCTGGTGAACGACCGGGCCGAATGGCGCTTCAGCCTCCAGACCGCAGACGGAGAGCGCGTGCTGCGCGACTGGACCCGGCATCCGGCCATTCGCGCCGACCAACCGCGTTTCACACTCGGCCTGCTGGCGGCGGATAGCATGTTGGAGGCGTATTTCAACGGCAACATTCTTGGACGCCTGAGCGACAATACCATCACCGCTGCCGGCCAGCTCGGTCTGGTCGTGGGCAGAACGCGAGTGCAGACCGGCATTGCCTCTACCTTCGATGACCTGTATGTGACGACGCCACGAGAAGCGGATGGCCTGATCGCGCAGATCATCCCCTCAGGAACGCCGAACACCACCGTGACCGAGCTTCAGCGCCGTCGCCTGATTCCGGGCAGTGGACAGATCGTGCTCAACGTCGGTGAAAGCTTCAGCGAGTACACGAGACCCGGCGTCAACATTCTCCCGATTGCCAGCGGCCTGACCTTTGCCGATTTCGCTATCGGAACGACAGTCTATCCGGACAGCATTACGGGCGCGCTCGGCGGATGCGGACTGGTTGTCCGGTCGGTCGATCCCACGCATTATCTGCTGGCCTATTTCGACGGTCAGGGCGGCGTTGGCATGTCGGAACGCGACGGCGACACCTTTTTGCCCGGCCTGTATATCGAAGTCGACAACTGGAACGCCACCGCGGGCCACCGCTTGCTTGTCATCGCCCTTGGCAATACACTGCACTACTACGTCGACGGGCGTTACGTCGGCGAACTGCAAACCGAGCTTGAATCAGGCGGCGTGGGGAACGCAGTCGTGAATTTTGAGACTGCCGATACCTCATGCCGGTTCCAGAACACATGGCTGTGGCGCGCCGATTGATACGGTCCGCCCGGCCCCACGCGCCGACCGTTGCAAGAGCAAGAGAGGGCCGGTTTGAGCCAAATCGAACGCGCCATCCTTTGCACGGTCCTGTACGCGGATGTCTTCGATTTTGCGATGACGCCGCGCGAAATTCACCACTTTCTGATCTGCGAAACCCCGGTCGCGCTGGCCGACATTGAAGACGCGCTGCACACCTCAACATGGCTGAGACAGCACATCGACCAGCGTAACGGGCTGGTATTCCGCGCGGGCAGAGAGGAACTGGTCGAAATTCGCGCCGAGCGCGAGCGCATTGCCGCCGAGCTGATGCCGGCAGCGCGCATGTACGGAAGCTGGCTGTCTCGCCTGCCGTTCGTGCGGATGGTCGCGCTGACCGGTGCGCTTGCCATGAGAAACCCTGATTCGCGCCACGACGATTTCGACTACCTGCTGGTGACCGCGCCCGGTCGCGTCTGGCTGGCGCGCGCTTTCAGTATCCTGCTGGTCAGGCTGGGCAAGCTGCGAGGCGTGACCATCTGCCCCAATTACGTGCTCTCCGAATCGGCGCTCGTGCAGGACAACCAGAACCTGTTTATCGCCCACGAGCTGGCGCAGATGCTCCCGCTGTTTGGCCACGATCTTTACCGCGCGATGCGCGCCGCTAACGGATGGTCAAACGCCTTCCTGCCCAATGCGAAGGATGCGTTTTACACGCTGGAAACGCAATCACCCGCCGCGCCATGGCGACTGTTTAAACAGGCGCTCGAAGTCCTGCTCGGTGGCAGGCTCGGCAACCGCCTCGAAGCCTGGGAGCGCAGGCGCAAGCTACGGCGATTTGCAGCCGACCTGCAAACGCCGGAACACGCCGCCAGGCTCGATGACGAGCATGTGAAGGGCCACTTTCAGGATCACGGCCAGCGCGTCCTGCGCGAATACCGGGCACGGCTCGAAGCGCACGGGCTGCTGGAGGCTTCGCCGAAGCCGAACCACGTTTCTGTTTAGTTCTTTCAGCAACCGGGAAATCGTAGTGAGACGGCAGCGCGAAGCCATCCCACGGCATGCCGCCTCACTACAATGCAGGGGCTATCGCCCTCTCCGCATCAGGGAAAAGGTCAGCGCCCCATGACAACAGCCAGCGCGTCGCAAGCCGGGCAACCGTTATCGGGGCGAATCATGGCGTACCCGCCGAGCGGGTCAGTCGGTGTGAAGTCGCGGAAATCGACGTTCCAGATAATCATCAGGCGCACGCGACCGCTGCGGGCAGCCAGCGTGGCCGCCTCGGCCAGCCATGCCGCGTGCTGCTCGACCGTCGTATTGGCCGCCCAGCCGAAATTACCGGGAATGGGCGTGTCGTAGCCCTCGCCGGACAGATAACCGAGTTCGGTGAAACACACCTGCTTGCCGCCGAACAGCCCATAGCCGCGCTGCAACATCGACCGGAAATAATAGGTGGGATACTCGCCCCTTGGGTCGCCACTGGTGCGGCTGGGCGGAATGATGCCTTCGTTGTAGTGCAGCCCGATGCAATCCATATACCGGGCCGCGCCCGCGTTTGCCATCTGGCGCATGAAAACGTCGTCGTTACAGCCGCCAGCCCCGCAGCCCACCGCGCCAAAGTAGCCGGTCGGAGCCGGAGCGCCGCTGATAACCAGCGTGCCGGGATTGGCCGACTTGATCGCGTTGTAGGCCGCCGCAAGCAGTTGGGTATACGTCGCGCCGTTGATCATGTCCGCCGGCCATTCACGATCGATGTTGGGCTCGTTCCAAACTTCAATCGCGTCCGCGCCCAGAGCAGCCACGCCGCCGACAAATTCGGCATAGGCATTGATGTATGCCGGGTAATCGCCCATCTGTTCCTGCTTGCCGACGATGCCAAGCAGAATGCGGAAGCCGTTGGCATGCGCCGTTTCGATCATGCCGGCGACGTTGTGCGGCGAATCGCCCACGTTGAAAATGTATTGCTTCTTCAGCCATGTCATTCCCGAGCGCCGCATCGCGTCGAAGGTCTGGCCATTCATGTTGTTGACGTGGCCGCCGAGCGCGAAACCGGCGCTGGCTGCCGCACCCGCCACCGGGGGAGGCAGCGGCGCTGCTGCCGGAGCTTCGTCACCGGCAGGCGCTTCGGCAGGGGCCGGAGGCTGCGCCGCGGCGGCCATGAGCCGCTCATGCTCAGGGCTGTCGCAAGCCACGACGATCGTCTGATCGTAGCTGATGCGGCCTTCGTAGGTCACGCCGTTAAACGCCGTAACCAGATAACGCCGCCCCCAAGGTGCATTGACGCCCTTTCGTTCTCCCTCGTCAATACAACTCTCGATCCCGTCGGTGAAGTCAACCTGTTCCCAACTCCACTCGGCGACCTGCTGCATTCGCACCCGGAACTTCTCGACCAGCGCCGTACGGATAATCTCAAATTCTCCCGGCGCATCCTGCGCCTGTGCGAGCCGTACCGGCGCAATCAAAACCAGCGAAATAAGCACACAAAGCAATATTGGATGGGGAAATAACCGACGAACGACCTGACGAGCCAGTGAATGCATGTTTTAACCTCAGCCGGAATGGCGCAAACAGGAAACAAAGCACGCTACCGGAGTAGCGTGCAGCGCTATCGATATTACTTATTATTCCGTCTGTCTGGCAAGTTAAGGAAAAGCCTTGCCGGTCAGCTTAAGACGCGTTCAGCTTCCTCGCGCATCAGCGCCAGCCGCTGCATCAGCGCTTCGTCGCCGCGTGGGGCCATCATCTGCTCGACGCTATCCAGCAGATCGAGCAGGCCCGCGCCATAGGTTCCGGCGTTTTCCGCCACCAACGCGCGCGCTTCATCCGGCGTGGGAGCCGCGATAACGTCGTTGATGAAGCGCAGTTCAGGCTGCATGTTCTCACGCAGAATCGTGACAATGCGTTCATACACGCTCTTCAGCTTGGCCGAAGCGGCGATGTCCGACTGACGCTCGGCCTCCTGAATGTTCGCGCTCAGCACGGCCATGAAGGTATCGTCGATCAGGTCGAGGTTAGCTCGGATCAACTCGTCCGGATTGGGGCTGGCGAGGATGGCCTGCAGGAGTTCAGCCGATTGCTGGACGGCCAGCTGCGTCTGCCGGTCAATGGCAGCGGTGAACTGTAACAGCAGATCGCGCAAAGTCTCCAGACGCTCACGTTCCGAAGCAGGCGCTTCGGCGATTTTGACCGTCAATTCCTGGAAAAACTGGTAGTCGAACGCCGGACGGGCCAGCCCCACCAACGCCTGCAATCGCTCGGTGTCACCGGCGTAGCGGATCGCCAGATCAACGAAATCTGACCGCTGCGCCTGCTCTCCGAGCGCGCGAAGCGCGTCGGCCACTTCAGCGACAATCTTTTCCTGCAATTCGGTCTGGGTGATCAACTCACGCCCGGCGGTTGAATGCTCAACGACTACCGCCTGCACCGCCAGAACATGCTGCGCCAGATCGGCCCGCCCTTCCTGCAGATAGCGCTGCGCGACCAGCGTCATCACCTGAAAGAATTGGGCGTCAATTTCGCTATCATGCTCTTGCACCAGTTGCGGCAAATCTTGCGGAGCAGTCTGAAGCAATGTCTCCACCAGACGCAGTTTCGCTCGCTGCGCTTCCATCATTTCAGGCGTCACGCCATCGGCCTGTAGCACCTTCTCGATCAGCCCTTGCAGCGTCAGCGCCTCCGTCGGGCGAAACAGATATCCCTTGCGCTTTTCCTGTGGCAGACTGTTGGTGACCTCGCGTATCAGATCGCCAATGATCCTTTCCTGCCGCTCCTTGGGCAGGTTGAGTTCCATCGGAATATAGGTAATCAGCAGCTCCTTGTCGGCGTCGTGATACACGACCGGCGCCGGCACCGAACTGACAGTGCCACAGCGCGGGCACTGGACGGCGTTCACCTGACCATTCAGTAGACGCATCTTGGCCGCCGGGTCCTGCGCCGGGTCGATCAGCGAATTGACTGTTGCCTCGAACTGATTGCCACAACGCGGACACTGGACTGCTGCACGATTCATAATTGGCATGAGGTTTTGATCTCCAAACTTGGAACAGATAAGATGCGCAGGCGCGAACGCCTGTCGCTAGCTGGTCAGCGGTAGCGTGAAACTGAACGTCGAGCCCTGACCGGGACGGCTGGTAACGGACATGCTACCGCCATGCGCTTCAACGATAGCCCGCGCCAGATACAGACCCAGACCGGTTCCCTGCGTCTTGCGGCTGAGCGTACTGTCGGCGCGGTAGAACCGCTCGAAAACCCGTTCCTGCTCGGCTTCGGTCATGCCGACGCCCTGATCGGTGACGTAGACCGTCACATGCCCCGGCTCGACGCGACCGCCGACCTCGATCCGGCCGCCATCAGGCGAATATTTAACGGCGTTGTTAATGAGATTGTCGAGCACCTGACGCAACCGGGTTTCGTCCCCCTGAACGATGGGAAACTCCTCTGGGAAGTTCAGTACGAATTCATGCCGGCTGGTTTGCGGCGCGAAGCGTTCGAGCGACCGGGCCGCCAGTTCGTCAAGGCGCACGTCGCCGAGTTGCAACTCCATATCGCGCTGCGCCTGCAATTTGCTAGCCGTAAGCAGGTTTTCGATCAAACCGGCGAGCCGGTCGGACTCGTCTTCGATCACCTGCAAACCGTCGCGTATGACTTCCGGATTCCAGTCGGCATCCTGACGGTTCAGCGTCCCGGCATATCCCTTGATGATCGCAACCGGCGTCTTCAGTTCATGGGAAATGGTCGAAATAAAAACATTCTGCATTTCCTGCGCCTGCCGCCAGTGCGTGATGTCGCGCACGTTGGCAATGATGTTCGCCACCTGACCGTTGGCTGCCAGCAACGGCGCATAGGTAATGCCGACGGCGAGTGTCAGGCCATCTCGCCGTTCCAGATCGCCTTCCACATACAAGGTCTCAGGCGTGTCGCTATCCCGCGTCGCAGGCCAGCCCGAGGCCAGCGCATCCGCCAAGTCCATGCCGTCACGCCGCTTCCAGACGATGACGTCATCGACCGGCGCGCCAATCGCGTCCTGCGCGCGCCAGCCGGTCATGCGCTCCAGCGCGCGGTTGAAAATCAGAATGCGAAGACCAGCGTCGAGGATCATGACGCCATCGGCGCTATGCTGAACAATGGCCGCCAGCCGCCGTCGCTCATGATCGATTCGCTCGTAAAGCTGGGCGTTATGGACCGCGATTGCCGCCTGATCGGCAAAGCTCTGCAAAATCTGAATATCGTCGGGCGTGGCCGCCCCCTGATAGGAGCGAAAGACGATCAGCAGGCCTAGCGGTTCGCCGGCAAACACCAGCGGCAACGCCACATATTGCTGCAGCGGACGCCCAAGCAGCGCAAGCATGCGTTTCATCCGGGCGTCGAGGGCCTCTCGCGAGTAGCCCTCTTCCACGCTGCTGATCAACTCGCGGAGAATGGTGTTCAGGGCCGGGATTTTGGCCGTATCCAGCCCGACGGTGGCGCGCACCTTGTACTCGCCGCTGGCGTCGCGAAGCGCGACCATGCCCACCTGACCGGCCAGCATCACGACCGACGCATTGAGCACGCGACGCAATACCTCGCCCAGATCGAGTTGGGCGGTAATGGCGCGCGAAATTTCGAGCAGGAAGTCGCGCTGGCGAACGCGATAGTCTAGCAGCATTAACATACGCACGATTGTACCATGTTGATCGGAATGTTTCGCGCTTCGTTAAAAAAACTACAACGAAATTCTTATATTCAAGGAACGGCACGGCCCGCCGGACGCCTCATCAATCCACTGCAGACCATTCCAGTTGGAAGCCCACGCCCGTTTTGCTATGCTGGCGCATCCCAACCAGCCAGAACAGGAAGGTGAACAGGGCCTATGCGGATTGTCATGGTAGGCAGCGGCGCGGTAGGCGGCTATTTCGGCGCTCAGTTGCAGCGCGCCGGTCACGAGGTGGTCTTCATCGCGCGCGGGGAACATCTGCGCGTCCTGCGCGAATCCGGCCTGACGGTCACCGATCAGAACGGCGCAACGCTGCGCCTGCAGGTTCAGGCAAGCGATGATCTGACCACGGTCGGGCCGGCAGATTACGTCATGATCGCCGTAAAAACGTGGCAGATAGCGGATGTTGCCCGAAGTGTGCCCGTGCTCCGGCACGAGCACACTCGTTTTCTGACGCTGCAAAACGGCGTTGAAGCGCCGGATATCGTCGCCGAACAGGTCGGCAGGGCGCAAACTCTGGGAGGGTTAGTACGCGGCTTCTTTGAACTGGAAGCGCCCGGCAGGGTGCGACATGCCGGCGTACAGCCGACGATCATCTTTGGTCAGCTCGACGGCCAGCGCACGCCCGAAGCCGAACGCCTGCTGAGGGCGTTGCTTGACGCGGGTATCTATTCAGAGCTTTCGGATGATATCGAAGCCGCGTTGTGGGAGAAATTTCTGCTGGTGACCTCGATGAGCGGCGTGGGCGCGGTAACACGGGCGAGCATCGGCGAGTTTCGCCAGTACCCGGCAACGCGAGCGATGCTCGAAACCGTAATGGCCGAAATCATCGCGGTGGCGCGGGCACGCGGCGTCAGGCTGCCGGACGACACACTGGAGCGCACACTCGCCTTCATCGACACCTTTCCGCCTGAAACGACAACCTCCATGCAGCGCGACATCATCAACGGGCTACCGTCGGAACTGGAAGCGCAAACCGGCGCAGTCGTACGGCTTGGGCGCGAAGCCGGCGTTGCCACACCGCTAAACCAGTATATTTACGACAGCCTGATTCTGCAGGAACGGCGGGCGCGCGGCTTGGAGCGCATCGTCGCGCGATGACCTTCAGGGCCGGCCCCTGTAGCGTCCATCACTAACCGGCGCTCTCGTCAAGAAATTCGAGCACGACGCGGTTGAACTCTTCCGGGTTATCGCGCTGCGCCCAGTGACCACAGCCAGCAAGGATGTGCAGGCGGGAATTTCGGATGCGCCGGTGCGCCTGCTCCGCCGCCGACGCCGGAACAAGATTGTCTTTCTCCCCGTTCACGATGAGCGTTGGCGTCTGAATTTCCGGCAGGCGATCCATCAGATATGTCCGGACGCCATTCCAGCGAAACTCGTCGCGCTGGAACGAGGCGAAGGCTTTGCCCGCTCCCGGTTCTCTGGCTGCAGCATAAACCTGATCGATCAATTCCGGCGTCAGCCGCTCCGCATTACGGATCGCACCCGACGACAGACTCCAACGGATGAGGCTGCGACCGAGGCCAAAGATGCGATAGGACAGTTCATTCAGCGGGCTGTGGATGTAAAGATACGACAACTTGTGCGCGGAATACTGCGGCGCAATTCCGTAAGGTCCGACGACGACCAGCCTGTCCACGCGTTCGGGATAGCGCAACGTAAAGCTGAGAGCGATGCCGCCCCCCAGCGAAAGGCCGATCAGGCTCGCTTTCTCCAGCCCCAGCGCTTCGTAGAAACCATCGAGAAAACCGACGTAAAAATCCAGACTGTAAGTCACGTCCGGCCTGTCGCTCTGCCCATATCCGGGCAGGTCTGGCGCGTAGACGCGATACCGAGTCGACAAAGGCCCAATCGTATCGGCCCACGACAGTTCCGCCGAGTCCAGGCCGCCGCCATGCAGCAGGATCACCGGAGGGCCATCTTCCCCGGCGACGAAACAGCGAATCCGTAGCCCGCGAACATCAAGGCGGGTTGCGCTTGCCTTCAAGCTAGTTTCCCGCGTTTCCACCGCCCGCTCCAAACACCTCCGTTCCGGGCGTCATCTCACTGCTGGCGGCATCGATATCCATTACGCCACCGTGCGTGAGTACCAGCGCCGCCGCGCCATAAATGCTGACGTTGTCGCCAAGCGCGGCAGGGGCGATTTTCAGATCGCGCCAGTACGCCGGATCAATAGCCGTCTCCTTAATCGCCTCGCGCATTGGCTCGAACAGCAGTTCCCCCACCCGGCTAACACCGCCGCCGATGACGATGACTTCCGGATTGAACAGATGCAGCAGTGTCGTGATACCCATGCCGACGATGCGACCGGCCCGCCGGATGATGGAGAGCGCGAGCGCGTCGCCTTCCTGCGCCGCCTCGCCGACCGTACGCCCGGTAATGAGACTCAGGTCGCCGCCAACCACGTCGCGGATAATCGACTTTTCACCCGCTTCCAGCCGCGCCCGCGCCTGCCGGGCCAACGCCGGGCCGGCAGCCTCTTTCTCCAGCGTTGAAACCCGCCCATCGACCATAATGACCATATGTCCGACTTCAGCGCCCAGCCCGTCATGTCCCAGCAGCAGCCGCCCGCCCGTGATAATGCCCCCGCCAATGCCGGTGCTGATGGTCAGAAAGATCGCATCATGCGCGCCTTTCGCCGCCCCGCGCGCGACCTCCGCCAGCGCGGCAACGTTAGCGTCATTGCCAAGATAGGTCGGCACGCCAAATGCAGTTCGTAATTCCTGTTCCAACGGCACCTGATAACAATCGCCGAGGTTCGGCGGCGCGACGAGGATTCCCGTGCGCGGGTTCACCGGCCCCGGCGCGGAAATGCCAATTCCGGCAACCGGCGTATCGTCCACCGGCATCACCACTCGCACCTGACTTTTGATGCGCTCGATGGTGGACGCACAGCCGAGGTGCGCTTCGGTCGGAATTTGCACGCGTTCAAGGATGTTTAAGTCGCGGTCCAGGCGCGCGGCGCGAATGTTCGTGCCGCCCAGATCCACGCTGATGAGAACGTCGGACATGCGTAGCTTCCTCTAATCGGACAGATGTTCTAGACTTTAATTGAAGTCCCCGTCATGCGTTGTTAAAATAGTAACGCGCGCAAGCGTGAAACAAAATTATCCTGACAAGCTTCCTCCGCCCGTTTAAACCAGAACTTCACAATCAGAACAGGGCTTTGCAATGACGCAGGTAACGCCTCTCAGGCAGCAGTATCTTGATGTCAAACGGGAATATCCCGATTGCATTCTTTTCTTTCGACTAGGCGACTTTTACGAAACCTTTGATGAAGATGCTGAAATCGCGGCGCGCGAGCTGGATCTGGTGCTCACGGGCCGCCCGATCAGCAAGACGCAGCGCGTGCCCATGGCCGGCGTTCCCCACCACGCGCTGGAGACTTACGTCGCCCGTCTGATCGAAAAGGGCTATCACGTCGCGGTATGCGAGCAGGTGACCGAGCCGAACGGCAAAGGGCTGGTCGAACGCGAGGTGACCCGCGTCATCACGCCCGGAACGGTCATCGAGCCGGAGATTCTGTCCGACCGCAAGCAGAATTACCTCATGGCGATCCTGCCGGTCGGCAACCCGGACACGCGTGAATGGAGCAAGGCCGGTATCGCCTATGTCGAAATCACAACCGGCGAGTTCGCCGCAACGCAGCTTGAAGGCGAAAACGCTGCCGTACTGGTCGTCGAGGAATTGTCGCGCCTGCAACCCAGCGAAGTGATCATGCCGTCGACGTGGGTTGAAAAAGGCGCGTCGCTGCCGCCCGGCATTCACCTGACGCCGATCGCCGACTGGCGTTTTGAACCTGCGGGAGCCGAACAGCTATTGACGCAACATTTCCGCGTGCGTACGCTGGAAGGCTTTGGTCTGGGCGACATGCCGTATGGCGTCGCTGCCGCCGGAGCCATCCTGCACTACCTACGCGATACGCAGCGCAACAATCTGGCACAACTGACCAGCATCCGGGCCTACAGCACCGCCAGCTTCATGGTGCTCGACCCGTTCACGCGCCGCAATTTGGAACTGACGGAAACGATTCGCTCGCGCAAGGTGCATGGCAGTCTGTTAGGCGTGCTCGACCGCACGGTGACGGCGATGGGCGCTCGCCTGCTGCGCACGTGGATTTCGCAGCCGCTGCTCGACCTGAAGCGCCTCAACGCCCGGCTGGACGCGGTGGAAGCGCTCACTCAGGATGAAGCGCTACGCGCCGAACTGACCGAAGCGTTACGCAACGTCTCCGATCTGGAACGCCTGACCAACCGCCTGCTGATCGGAAAAGCCGGGCCGCGAGACCTGCTGGCCCTGCGCGAAAGCCTGAGCGTCGTGCCCACCATTCAGGCGCTGATTGAGCCGATTCCGGCGCTGTCGGCGCTGACCACCAAGCTGGATGCCTGCTCCGATGTTCTCGATCATATCTCCCGCGCCCTGACCGACGATCCGCCGGCTGTCCTCAACACCATCGGCACGATTCGCCCCGGCTATTCCGAGGAACTGGATCGCATTCTCGAGCAGACACGCGAAGCGCGCGAGTGGATTGCCAATCTGGAGCCTCATGAGCGCCGCCGCACCGGTATTCCAACCCTCAAGGTCGGCTTCAACAAGGTCTTTGGCTACTACATCGAGGTCAGCAACGCGCACAAGGACAAGATTCCCGAAGACTACATCCGCAAGCAAACACTGGTCAACGCCGAGCGCTATATCACGCCCGAACTGAAAGAATATGAAACCCTCGTGCTCAACGCCGAAGAGCAAATCCTGAAAGTTGAACGCGAGCTATTTGAAGCGTTGTGCCAGTCCTTATGCGAGGCGTCATCGCGCCTGCTAGGCACGGCCCGCGCCATCGCTCACCTCGACGTCTTTTTGTCGCTGGCGACGGTCGCGGTGCGCGAGGGCTATTGCCGCCCCACCCTGACCGAAGACGATGTATTGATTATCGAAGCTGGGCGGCATCCGGTCGTGGAAAAACTGCTCGATGGCGGCACGCGCTACGTACCGAATGACACGCGCTTCGACAGCATGTCACGCATCCACATCATCACCGGGCCGAATATGTCGGGTAAATCGACTTATATCCGGCAGGTGGCGGTGATCACGCTCATGGCGCAGATCGGCAGTTTTGTGCCTGCCGACTCGGCGACGATTGGACTGGTGGACCGCCTGTTCGCGCGTATCGGCGCGCAGGATGAAATCCATGCCGGGCAAAGCACCTTCATGGTCGAAATGGTGGAGACGGCGCGCCTGCTTTCGGGCAGCACGCGGCGCAGCCTGCTGATTCTGGACGAGGTCGGGCGTGGAACATCGACCTATGACGGCCTCGCCATTGCCCGCGCGGTGATTGAATATATCCACAACCACCCGCGCCTGAATTGCCGGACGCTGTTCGCAACCCACTACCACGAACTGACCGAACTGCCAAATGTCCTGCCGCGCACGCGCAATTACAGCGTCGCGGTCGCCGAAGACAACGACGAAATTGTCTTTCTGCATCGGGTTGTGCCCGGAGGCGCGAACCGCAGCTATGGCGTGCATGTCGCGCAAATCGCCGGATTGCCGCGCCCGGTTGTCGAGCGCGCCCGCGAACTGCTGCACCAGTTGGAAACGCAGGGCGCGGACTTTGAACACCCGGCGGCGAAAAAGCGCAAGGAGAACCCGGCTCAACTCACGCTATTCGATCAGAGCGAGCATCCGGCGTTGAAAGCGCTCAAGAGCATCGCCGTGGACGAACTCAGCCCGATTGAAGCGCTGACAAAATTGTACGAACTGAAGCGGCTGGCGGCGGAATAAATCCGCCCGCCAGCCGAATTGTCCGGGCTATTCCAGCCGCTCGAATGCGTATTCAGTGGCGCCGCTGCCCAGCGTCATCTGGTAGACGCCCTCATCATCTGGCTCAAAAGTGAGAGACAGTCCGTTGAGAGGCGGGTCATACAGCACAAACGTCACCGAGTCATCGTCTGCCTGTTCCTCGTCGTCAGTTTCAAGCCACAACTCTGACTGGAACTCACCCGCATCGAAAACAGGAACGCCTTCATCGTTGAGGCTGATCGTCACCTCGCCCAACGCGGCGTTCGTGAACCGACCTACCACCAGCCCGGTGATTTCCGGATCGCTTGTACGCTCAAGGCTTTCGAGCGCTTCCTGTACCTGCTGCCGAAACAGATTGAGCGCGAATTGCAGTTCTTCTTCGGCAGTATAAGGCTGCTCGAAGAGCATCTCGAACAGGCGCGAGCGAATGGCAGTATTCAGCAGTGAGGAGCTTTGGTTGGTTAGCACCACCACGCCAAGATCACGTTCGGGAAGGAAAGCAAAATCCGCCGTAAAACCGAGCGTATTGCCGCCATGACTGAGCATCAGCAAGCCGTGAAAGTCGCTAACGATCCACCCCAGACCATATTCGTCAGTCGCCGAAATCGCGACCTGCGGCTCCCACGTCCGGGCCAGATTTTCCGCAGAAACAATACGCGTTCCATCCGCTGCCACGCCCTCGTTCAGTTCCATAATCATGTAGCGGGCCAGATCGAGGACATTCGACCATGCCGCGCCTGCGGGAGCGATTGGCTCCAGCCAGAATTCCTCAATCTCCATCGGCAACGGTCTGGTGGTGAAGTCCGCATACAGGCCATACGGTGTGGCATGGTCTTCATCGGCGAGCGCTTCTTCAAAGAAGAACGTCGTGCGCTCCATCTTCAACGGCTCAAAAATCCGCTCCTCAACCAGACTCACGTAAGCGTCGTAGAGATTGCCGTACTCGCCGCCCGCTGCCAGCGCCGTGAGATAACCGCCTGCGGCAACCATCTGGTTGCTGTATTGGAACGCCTCGCCAACGCCGGTGAAAAATTCAAACGTCGCAAGCGATTCAATGACTCCTTCGGCAGTGAGTTCGTTCGCATTGAAAAACAGTTCCAGATCCCGGCGCGGCACGCCCGTACACGCGCAGACCATGTCCTGCATCCTCAGTTTCCCGGTCACTTCAGGGTCGGCAACGGAAAACGTTGGCAGGATGTCCACTACCGGCGTGTCCCAGTCCATGACGCCTTCATCGACCATCTGCGCCATCAGTAAGGTCGTCATGGTCTTGGTCGTCGAGCCGATCAACATCAGCGTTTCCGGCGTGACCGGATCGCCCTCCGGATTGCGAACCCCAAAACCGTTGGCGTAAGCAATCTCGCCATCCCGCACGATTGCCACCGCTACGCCGGGCGTGTCGTAGGTTTCCATCGCCGTTTCAATATAGGCTTCGAACTCGGCGATCAGGTCATCCGTCAGCGGCAGCGGCTCTACATCCGACAAATCCGTCTGCTCCATCGCCGCGATCTCAAAGCCGGTGTCGATGATCTGGATTTGCGCCAGTCGCTGTTCAAGCGCAACCACGTCGGCAACGACAAGCAGAACATAGGACACGCCTTCATACACGCGCACTTCAGCCTGCACGAGGGTTTCTTCTTCGTCATCCATTTCATAGATATGGAGCTGGAAGTGCTCGAACTGAGACGTTGGAAACTCAAGCGTTTCCTCGATCTGCTGATCAAAATCCGGATCGACGACTGCCCATGCGTTTTCCAGCGCCTCCTCAGGATCGTCTGTCTCTACGACTACAATGGAGACGGTGATCAACCCCTGCGGCGAAGATAAAACGATGTAGCCATCGCGCTCTTCCGCGCTCCAGTTGGCCGGAATGGGTACGCTAAACCGCCCTTCCGGGTCTTCGTAAACGGCTTGGGATTCTCCTTCGCCTTCGACCGCGCCCGTATCCGCCCCGGCAGGGGCAAGCGCCTCCACGACCGGAAGAAAGACGGCCTCATGCAACGCGTCGTGCTCGTCCGCCAGCGCTTGCAACAGCGCCAGTGTCACACCGGATTCACTTTCGGATAGCGCCAGATCGACGCGAATGCTCATCCCCGCCTGCTCTACGTCGATTTCGTAAAGCGTCCAGGAATAAGCGTCCGTTTCCAGCGTGCCGGTGCTTTCAGGCAGCGAATCAATACCGAGCTGCTGCAACAGCACACCCTCAAGCGCTTCCGCCGTCATGCCCGGAGCCGCCTGCACGATCAGGCTCGTGATGTCGGTTTCGTCTTGCCCACGCGCATAGACACCGGGCGCGGCCTCTGTCCAGCCTTGCGGTATGACGCCTTCAACGCCAAACAACTCGTTGCTAAAGGGCACGAGCGTCACCTCGCCGTCCTGGGCCAGAACCGGGGCGGTGAGCAAAAGCAAGGCGGTAAGTACGAGCACGCGAAGGTAAAACTTCATCATCACCTCCTGAACATTCTGACTGACAGCTTTCCGTCAGAACTCCATCAGTCCACCACCTGATGTATCGTTTGCAAGACTATATAGAATTCACGATAGAAAGTCTAACGAACTATCTTGCCTTCTGCTAAGCCACCATGAAGCCGCAAGGCAAATAAAAGAGCGCCACTAGTCGTGGCGCTCTTGGAGAGGCTGAATTCAGTCCGCACCTTCCGTCGCAACCTGCCGGTTCCATTCAGCGAGGACGTTGCGGGTTGCGTTGAGGGCGTCAGTCGCCGGCCGGTGTGGGCGCTGTTGCCGGAGCATTCGCCTGTTCAGGACTTGCGTCGCCCTCGGCAAGAAGTTTTTCGGATACGAGCACCCGTTTGAAGGCCACAATCGCGACCTCGATCATCGTCAGATCAGGTTCACGAGTCGTCAGATGCTGCAATGCCAGATTGGGGATGATGATGGCGCGCACAACCGGATTGTGCATGTTCTTCGCCGTGAAACGGATAATTTCATAGGCGATGCCGGCGACCACCGGGATGAGCAAAATGCGCGAGACAAACAGCCAGATCAGCGGTGGGCGACCGAGCACGGAAAAGATCAAAACGCTGACGAAAACCACGGTCAGCAGGAACGCCGTCCCGCAACGGGGATGCTCGATTGGATACGTGGCCACGACTTCCGGCGTCAGTTCCGCCCCGGCTTCATAGGCATTGATCGTCTTGTGTTCCGCGCCGTGATAGCCAAACAGCCGCTTGACATCCGCCAAACGTCCAATCGCCCAGATATAGCCAACAATCAGCAGCAGGCGCACGACACCTTCGAGCAGGTTAACGACGAACGAGGCGTGGTCCAGCCCAAACAACTGTTCCAGCCCGCTGGCAGCGGCAGTCGGCAGCAAAAAGAACAGGCCGATGCTGAGCACCAGTGAGAAGGCAATCGTGCCCCAGCCAAGCGGACCGTTAAAGCTCGGTTTTTCGCCGTCCTCTTCAACGCCCAGAGCCACGTCGGCAGACCACATCAGAGCGCGCGTCCCCAGACCAAGCGCGTCCCACAGGCCAACGAGCCCGCGAATGAACGGCGTCTTGCTGATACGCCCGCGATAGAGCGTCGCATTAAGCGGTTGTTCGTGAACGACAATCTTGCCTTCGGGATCGCGCACGGCAACGGCGGCGACGTGCGCCCCGCGCATCATCACGCCTTCGATCACGGCCTGCCCGCCATAAGAAAACTGTTTTGGCCCAGCAGTTTTATTTTCGGCCATGCGCCCTCTGACTCCTAATTAAACGTTAACGGCTGAAGTCCATCCGCCGTTATTTCTTCGACAGGAAATTCGCCCGATGGCTGAACAAGCACCGTGACATAGCCCCCGACCGGGCATCCATCTGCCGCATTGCAGATAGCCCCCGGTAGCGACAGGGAGTATGCTCCCGCGACAGGCGACGCCGTCATCATCTTACCATATTGGTCGTATAAAAAGGATTGTGTGCCTGTCGCACCGATACGCAATTCTACGGGTGTTGCTCCCCGTGCCCAGGCCAGCAGAGCCGTTTGCCCGCCGGCCAGCTCCAACCGTACGACCGAGACCCGTTCGTTGCGCGCCAGAGCTGCCCTCTCGACATGCCTGAAATCCGCCGCCAGCCAGCGCCAGGTATCGAAAGCCGGTCGCCGGCTGCCATCGGCCCGGATGAGGCCGAACGCTTCGGCTCCCGGCGGCAGCGACCAATCATAAAATTTGTAGACGCCGATGGCGTCCGCGCCGCCAGCCAGCGCCAGCCCGACCGCCTGCGCCAAAAAAGCGCTCTGCTGGTCGAGCGTGATCTGCCAACGCGGTCGCGTGACCGGCCATTCGGGATCGAGGTTAGGCGAGGCGTTCGTCTCGTCCACCCAGATGGCCTTGTCCCCCAAACCATAGCGCTCCAGCAAGGCGCGCGTTTCGGCAACGATCTGGTAAACCGTGTCGGTGCGGAAATAGATGTGCAGTGTTACGGCGTCGAAGTAGTAGCCATGTGCGGCAGCTTCCGGGTCGGCGGTCAGATGCTCCAGCAGGCGGTCGAGATACAGGCGCCGTCCTTCGTTGACGTCGTGCCAGTACGTCACGCCCGCCACGTGGATAAGCGCATCAGGATTACCCCGGCGCGCAGCCAGCGCCGCCACCTTCAGCAACTGCGCGTAATCCTCAAGCGTGCCTTCAAACTCGAAGCCATAGGTCTCGCGGGTGATATCCGGCTCGTTCCAGATGATGAAACGGCGCACGCCTCGTCCGGCGTAATATTCGGCAGCGCGGCGCACAAAATTCGCCCAGACGTTGCCGGGATCGTCAACCGGAAGATAGAGGCCACGTGGCACACCCGGCCCGGCCAGCCCATCGGTCGCCCATTCTGGCGTGTCTTTCAGCAGCGCCACGACTTCCCGGTCGCAGTCGCGCGCCGCCGCCAGCCAGCGATCGTCAACGTTCAGCGTATGCCAGTCGTCAGGGCCGGTCGGCTGGTGCTGTGCCCAGCTAAAAATGATGCGTTCCCATCCCGCGCCGGCCTCGCAGGCGTCTTCTAGCAGCCAGAAGCCTTCGACAATGCCAAAGATGTTGTCAGGCGCAGCTTCCTGTGCTGCCAGTGGTGCGACAGGGATGGTAAAAAGCGACAGCAGCAGGCAAACGTACAACAGAACGGCGGACAGTGAAATCGGGCGAATCGTCACGCCTCCTCACCTGCGGGCCGGACGTCCTGCAGCACGAGCTGCACCGTGCGCCTGCCGTTGTATTCGTTCACGCCAAGCAGATAGGCCACGTCAACGCAATCCGTCAATACCGGCATTCGGTCGCCGAGGTTGAAGCCGATGGCATCAATCGGCGGCCCGCCGTTGCGCGACAACAACAGCTTGAGATGGCGGTCGTCCTGCCCGACGGTTCGCTTTTGCCTGATCTGCAGGCCCGATGTCTTGAATACCGGCGCGGGATTCGATTGGCCCGTTGGTTCGAGACACGCCAATTCTTCGGCCAGTTCCAGCCTCAGTTGTGCCGGGTCAACTTCGGCATCGATTTCGAGTTTCGGCAGCAATTCCTTGCCGCTCAGCGCTGCGGAAGTGATGGCCATGAGGCGTTCTTTAAAAGCCGGGATATTTTCGTTGCGGATCGTAAAGCCCGCGGCCTGCGCATGCCCGCCGTGCCGCACCAGCAGGTCGGCGCACTGGTCGAGCGCGGCGGTGATGTCGAATTCGGGGATGCTGCGGCAGGAACCGCGGCTTTCTTCCTGGCCTTCTTCCATGATGACTGCAGGCCGGTAGTATTCATCGACCAGCCGCCCGGCCACCAGCCCAACGATACCCGGCTGAAAACTGGCGTCGGACGCCATAATCAGCGGCGCGTCTGCCTCGCCGGTCTGTTCCAGCCGCTCACGGATGAGCGCCTGCGCGGCGCGGGTCAGTTCCTGCCGTTTGACGTTCAGGGCCTGAAGCTCGGCTGCACGCTGGTCGGCAATTCGACCATCAGCAGAAGCCAGCAGTTCGTACGCAATCATCGCGTGTTCCAACCGTCCGGCAGCATTGATACGGGGGCCGATTGCATAACCAATGGTCGAAGCATCAACCGCGCCTGCTCTGACTCCCGCCACATTCAACAGCGCTCTGACTCCCTCGCGTTTCGCGCCGTTGAGGGCCTTCAAGCCCTCCAGCACAAGCACGCGGTTCTCGGCACGGTTCAGCGGCGCGAGATCGGCTACCGTACCGATTGCAACCAGATCGACAAGATCATCGAGCGACAATGTTGACTGACGCCGCTCCCGCATACTGTTGGCGACGGTAAAAAGCGCCTCGGCCAGCTTATACGCCACACCGACCCCGGCGAGCATATCCTCGCCATAGCGACAATCTTCCTGTTTGGGATTGATGACCGCCAGCGCGGGTGGAATTTCCGGCCCGACAGAATGATGGTCGGTGATGATAATGTCCAGACCAGCGGCGTTGCCATCCTCGACTTCCCGAATCGAGCGAATGCCACAATCCACGGTAATGACAAGGCGAACGCCATCGCGCCGGAGACGCAGCAGAGCGTCGCTATTGAGCCCGTATCCTTCGTCAACCCGGTGCGGGATATAGGGTTTGACAATAGCGCCCAGTGCTCGCAATGCCTGCACCAGCAGCGCCGTGGATGTCACACCATCAGCATCGAAGTCGCCGTAGACAGCGATCGACTCACGTTGTTTGATCGCCTGGCGAATACGCCCAACCGCCCTGTTCATGCCCTTCATCTGGAAAGGATTCTGGGAATCGTATTTGGCCTGAAGAAAGCGAAATGCCGCTTCAGGGCTTGTCTGCCCACGGTTATATAAAACCTGCGCCAGCACGAGACTCATGCCTGTGTATTGATCAAGTAACTCTGGCGGCGCAGGCGGTTTAAGAGACCATTTTTTCGGCAACATGGACATGCGGTCATGAAATCCTTAGAATACGCCGATGTTACCACAGCACACTCAATCAGGGATACCGACCGAATGACGCGGATAGTCTTCATGGGCACGCCAGAGTTCGCCGTACCAGCGCTCCGTCGGTTGATCGAACGCTATGAGGTAATCGGCGTCGTGACGCAGCCTGACCGTCCCGCAGGCCGCAACCGCAGGCTGCAGGAATCGCCGGTCAAGCAGGTCGCCGTCGCAGCAGGCATCCCGGTGTTTCAGCCCGAAAAGCTGCGCCGTCCTGAAGCCATTGAGCGCCTTAGGGAATGGCCTGCGGATGTTTATGTCGTGGCCGCGTTCGGTCAGATTCTGCCGCAGGAGGTTCTCGATATCCCGCCGTTCGGCTCCCTCAATATTCATGCGTCGCTGCTGCCACGATGGCGCGGCGCTGCCCCCATCAACGCCGCCATTCTCGCCGGAGATCGCGAGACGGGCATTACCATCATGAAGATGGACGCCGGGCTCGACACCGGGCCGATCCTGACCCAGCGCGCAATCCCGATTACCGGTGACGAAACCGCGCAGACGTTGCACGATAAATTGGCCGAGCTGGGCGGCGATCTGCTGATCGATACACTGCCCGGCTATTTAAGCGGCGAAATCGTTCCTCAACCGCAGGACAACAGCCGGGCGACATTCGCACCGCGACTGAAAAAGGAAGAGGGGCGCATCGATTGGACGAAGAGCGCAGTCGAGATCGAACGAATGGTGCGCGCCTTCACGCCATGGCCCGGCACGTTCACAAGCTGGAACGGCAGACAGTTGAAGATCCTCGCCGGGCGTGTGCTGGAAGGCACGGCGGCCCCGGGTGTTGTGGTTGCACGCGATGGCAGCGCCGCCATTGGCACGGGAAGCGGCCTCTTTGCGCCAGATCGCGTGCAACTGGAAGGCAAGAGCGCGACCGCGATTGAAGACTTTCTGCGCGGTTATCCGGACTTCTACAACGCCAGTCTCGGTTGAGCAGCCCGGTAATGTTCCCCTACCGGTGCTGAGGGAAAACCGGCCTCAGCCCGGGGATCAAATCAGCAGCCACGCGTACCGGGCGCTCGGTATCCAGCAGCAGGTACAGGCCCGCTTCACGTGGCCGGGCGTGCGCGTAACTGGACAACCGAAGCTGCTTCTCTCCCACCAGCATGTAACCGCCGCGCGTCACCATATGACCGGACACCAGTACGCGCTGCGGGTATGGCGCCAGATCGGACACGGATTTGAGGAAGCGGTCGACCACCGCCTCATACATCTTCTGCCCGTTTTCCTGCTCGTTGCGGCTAAAGAGCGCAGCCCACAGCAGATCAAACAAGTGGTTATTGCTCGTCGCCAGCGTGCCGCGCAACAGATCGTAGTAGCGCGGGTCATCCGGCCCGCTGACGGCTAGCAACTCGCGGGCTTCGCGCTCGTACGAACTGCCCATGATCCGTTCGTAACTGGCTCGCGCCTCGTCCAGCCCAAATTCCTGAAGCTGTTCCTCGACCACTTCCAGTAACGCCAGATGGTCGATTTCCAGAAGTTGCGCCAGCGCCGCCGGCAGGGCAACCGCCTGCGCCGCGCCCGCATGTGTCAGCAGAACGCCGGCAGCTGTGCACGCATAGAGCGGCAGGTCGGCCAAAAATTGGATCACTTCCTGACGACGGTCGCCCAATTCCGCCAGCATGGCTTCAAATGCGGGCGTGAAGACCGTGTCGCCTCTCGCCAGCGAAATGCTGTAAATGTGCGGCAGTTCATGATTTCCCAGCAGCATGACGACAGCCTGCGGGCCAAGCTCGTCGCGCAGGCGCATCACATCGAGCAACATGTCGAGGCTGTTGTCAGGTTCATCCGGGCGCTCGGCATGGATCAGGTCGCCACAAAGCACCAGCGTCTGGGCATCCCCACGCTCGCGCATGCTGAGGAAAGTGTCACGAATACGACGATACGGCTCCCACATCCCGTGCAGGTCGGTGGCGACGACAGCCACGCCGGGTGGAAGCTCAATCAAACGTTTGGTCATACACCCTCACTCCCTCCCCTCAGCCCGGACTTGGGAGAGGGGAGGCAGAGTGGTTTAAGCTGTTCCGGTAGAAAACGACATCCGTTGCAAGGCCTGGCGCTGCCAGGCCCGCAGCACTAACCCGCGCCGGTCATGATCCCGGCCCGGTTAGTTAAGGCTAATATCCCAACACCTCAACGACCGAGCGCACGGCGTTAGCGCTCTTGTCGAGCATCGCTTTCTCTTCGTCGTTGAGTTCCATCTCGATCACGCGCTCGACGCCCTTCGCGCCCAGCACTGCCGGAACGCCGACGAACAGGCCGTTATAGCCATACTGGCCCGTTAGATACACCGCCGAAGGGATGACGCGCTTCTGATCGCGAATGATGGCCTCGGCCATTTCGACCGCGCCCGCAGCAGGCGCATACCACGCGCTGACACCGATCAGGCTCACGATCTCGCCGCCACCCTTACGCGTGCGTTCGATGATCGCCTGCAGCTTATCCTCTTCAATCAGTTCGCGCACGGGAATGCCGGCAACCGAGGTATGGCGTGGCAGCGGCACCATCTCGTCGCCATGACCACCCAGCACTATACCGTGAATATCGCGCACGCTAACGCCCAGAGCCTCGGCCAAAAACGCCTTGTAACGGGCGGTGTCCAGCGCGCCCGCCTGCCCCACCACGCGCTCCGGCGGGAAGCCGCTCTCGTGCAGCACTACATGGCACATGGCATCCAGCGGGTTTGAAACCACGATGATGACGGCATTCGGCGAATACTTCGCCACCTGGCGTGCCACTTCGCCCACGATCTTCTGGTTGGTCTTTACCAGTTCATCGCGGCTGGGAAACTGTCCCGTCACCGGATCCTTTTTACGCGGCACACCGGCAGTGATGATGACGACATCGGAATCGGCTGTCTCCTCATAATTGTTGCCGCCGACGATTTTCAGGTCGTATTTCATGACAGGCGCAGCTTCGGCGAGGTCGAGCGCCTTGCCCTTGGCCAGCCCTTCAACAATGTCGATCAGCACAACATCGGCCAGTTCTCGCGTGGCGATCCAGTGGGCGCAGGTCGCGCCGACATTCCCAGCTCCAACAACAGTCACTTTACTACGAGCCATTATCCTTTATCCCTTCCTATGAAACAGGGCGTGCGTTTGACGCGTGAAAAGGACGCGCCCTTGCAGCACGTCCTCCAACGATAACGGGGATGATTGTAGCCAGTTAAGCGCAATTTTTCACACACCACGTTGGTCTGTATTGTTGCTTGACTACACGAAAGCCGGAGGGGCAGCTCAATCAGGGCGTGACTGCTCGTTTGACTGCTGCCGTTCGTCGCCAATGGCAAGCACACCCGCAGCCAAATGCGGCGTTTCGGCCAGCCCGGCCAGTCGCCAGCCATGATCCACCCGCTCCAGCGTCGTAATCGCCGTATTATCCATATGCAATGCCTGTAATGCCGGCGTCTCTCCGAACAGATGGAACAGCAGCACCTTCAGCGTCCCGCCATGAGAGACAATGGCGATCTCAGGGCCGTCGTTCCGGGCGACAATCTCGTTAAAGGCCTCAACCGCCCGTCTCTGGAGCTGGCGTCGCGATTCGCCGCCTGGCACGACATAACCCATGTAGTCCGCGCGGAACGCATCAGCTTCCGCCGGATACCGGCGCTGCATCTCCTCCCACGTCAGCCCCTGAAAGATGCCCAGATTGAATTCGCGCAACCGCTCGTCGGCGATCGGTCTGATCCCCTGAGCCGTAGCCAGTATCTCTGCCGTCTGCCAGGCGCGCGCGAGGTCGCTACTGTAGATGGCGCTGAGCCGCGTGGGCCAGTAAGCAGCCAGCGCCCGCGCCTGTTCCAGCCCGACAGCGTTGAGCGGCGTCGCCTCGAACCCCTGCCAGCGACCTTCGACATTCCACGCAGTCTGTCCGTGACGAATCAAATACACTCGTTGAAGTGTCATGCATGCAACCTAAACTGGATTACAAGGGTGGCGTCTTCGAGCAGGCTTGACGCCGTGTGGCAAGAGCGGCAAAATTACGGCCATATAACCTCCAGTATAGCGCACCGGGAGACGGCTTTCCGTGACGACATCTCGTAAAAAGCTCAGCAACCCCCTGACTCTTATCCTCGCTCTCATCGCGGGTTTTGGCCTGATTCTGATGTGCCTTTCGCTCGGGATCGGCGTTGTCCTGTCGGAAGTGACCGGTACGGTCATCGCCGGGTTGTTCGTAGTCGGGCTGATTCTGCTGGTTTTTGGCATCGGTGGGTGGTTCGTAGCCGTCCAGCCGCACCGGCACTTCGATGATATTAATGTGCCGAAGGACATCGCACACCACGACGAACCGCATGGCGAGCATGATATCGTCGTCGCGGAAGAAACCCACATCGTGGAGCCGGATGTCCCGAGCCATTCCTGAGCCATCGCCGGTTGAAGACCTGTTTACCGGCATCGTTCTCAGGCACGGTGAAAGCTCAGCTCTGGCTACCGCGCCTGAAGCCGGTCTGGAGATCATCGCAAGCGGCGATCTGATTATCCGTTACGCGATCCGGTATCAGGGCAAAACGCATTACGCTATCGTCCCCGGGCTGGTCGTCATGGATTATGGCGACCTGCTGACGGGCGAAGAAGCGTGGGATTTTCTGATCAAACGCAGCAATCTGCACCCACGCGCCGAAGTCGCCGGCATCCGTAACGATGGCGCGGACGATATGGTCTTCGTCAAGCAGCTTGATCTGGCGCAACCTGTCGAAGTGCTCGTCTATGCCGACCGCGCCAGCCGTACCCCACTGGCACGTCCAACCGCCCTTATCGGAACGTCAGCCAGTGACTTCCCCCAACGCCTGAGCGCGTACTTGCCGCTCTATCCAAACGTAGCGACGTGGCAATCGGAGGCTCAGTCATGAACGACAGCGAGCTTGACAGCATTTTCAGAGATGACTGGCCGGAAGACCACCGGAGCGGCGTAGTGGCGGTGGTCGGCAAGCCCAATGTCGGCAAGTCAACGCTGATCAACCAGATTCTCGGCCAGAAAGTCGCCGCGGTCACGCCGAAACCGCAAACGACGCGCCGCAACCAGCTTGGCATTTATACCGTGCCGGAGGGCCAGATTCTGTTCGTCGACACGCCGGGGATGCACCAGCCCGTGCATAAACTCGGCGAGTGGATGGTTCGAGACGCGGAGCGCGCGCTCAAGGACGCCGACGTCATCCTCCTGCTCCTCGATGTGTCGCAACTGCCAGACCACGAGGACAGGAATCTCGTCGAGCGCCTGAAACGCCTGAAGGACGACACGCCGCTGTTCCTCGCGCTGAACAAAGCGGACGCGCTCAAACCCGGACAGCGCGAAAGCCACGTCAGCGCGCACGCCGATCTGATCGAGCATGACGGGCTGCACGTGATCAGCGCCCTGAACGGCGATGGCGTGCGCCAACTGATCGATGCCCTGATGGCGCTCATGCCGCTTGGCCCGCGCTATTATCCGGAAGATCAGGTGACGGAGGTCAATCTCCGCACCGTGGCCGCCGAAATCATCCGCGAAAAGGTCATGCTCAATACCGAACAGGAAATTCCCCATGCCACGGCTGTTGAAGTCGAGAGTTTTCAGGAACGCGACGAAAACATGACCTACATCAGCGCGGTGATCTATGTCGAGCGCGATTCGCAAAAGGGGATTGTGATCGGCAAGAACGGCTCGCTCATCAAGAAGATCGGCGCGGAGGCGCGCGCCGAAATCGAGCCGCTGGTCGGCACACCGGTCTATCTGGATTTACGCGTCAAAGTGCTGCCGAACTGGCGCACCGACGACAGGCTGATGAGCAGGCTGGGTTTCAAAACCGGGAAAGAACGCAAGGGCCGGTAGCACGTCGATCACGGCTGCACGCGCGCCTGCTGCATCAGGTATTCCCGCCCTGCGACGACATCGGCTTTGATCTGCTCAATCAGCGCGTCGAGGCTGTCGAAGCGCTCTTCCGGTCGCAACCACGTCTCGAAAGAAACAGTCAGGATTTCGCCATAAATCTCGCGGTCGAAATCGAGCAGATAGGCCTCGACGGTAATATCATCCTCGTCGAAGGTCGGGCGCACGCCGACATTCGTCAGCGCCATATAGCGCTCGTCACCGAGGTAGGCCCAACCGGCATAGATACCGTTGGCAGGAAGCACCTTCTCTGACCAGACGGCGATATTGGCAGTCGGGAAACCAAGCGCGCGCCCGCGCGTGTGGCCGTGGACAACCTCGCCTGTGACCGAATAGGCGCGCCCCAACCAGTCTCGCGCCTGTTCGACACGCCCTTGCTGCAACGCCTCGCGAATGGTCGAACTGCTGATGATGTCGTTTTCGACCAGCACCAGATCGATGACTTCCAGCTCAAAGCCTTTTTCCAGCCCCTGTGCCCGCAGAAATTCGACGTTGCCTTCGCGCTTGTAGCCCATGGCGAAGTCCGCCCCCACCCACAGGGACGACAGGCGCAGGCGTTCGACCAGCAAATCGACGAAATCGGCCGCCCGAACCTGGCGCAGGCGGTGATCGAACGACAGCGTCACCACGACATCGACGCCGAGCTGCCCCAGCAACTCGGCCTTTTCCTCCGGCGTCGTCAGGTAATAGCGCCCTTCCAGCCCTCTCAGAACGATATCCGGATGCGGAAAAAACGTGATCACAACCGCCAGCCGGTTCGTCGCTCTGGCATGCGCCACCAGCTTGCGAATGAGATGCTGGTGACCGCGATGGACGCCATCGAAAACCCCAATCGTGACCACCGACGGCTGATTCACGCGCGTTTCGTCGAGGTTATAGAAATGCTGCATACCCGCTTCCCGTGTCGCCCTCTGCCGGCGGCTAAGTGTATCGCACCACAGCCTACAAGAACACCTTCTGAGGCTTCCACATGCCACCCTCAGCGCGGAGAACAGCGACCAGCCCGCCATTAGGCCCGTAGGCAAACGCGATCGTACCATCCGCCGCCACGCCTGATATCGCCCGACCATGCCGGACGCGATCCACGGCCTCGTCTGTCAGTTCCAGTGAAGGCCAGTCTGCCAGCGCCTGACGCGGCGGAATAAGAAATTGCTCCGGTTCGCCCGCCTCAGACAGGGCCGAAAGCGAAATGCTGTCTTCCAACCGGAATGAGCCGCTAGCAGTACGCACCAGCGCGGTCAAGTACCCGCCGACGCCGAGCGACTGTCCCAGATCATGCGCCAGACTGCGAATATAAGTTCCAGCGCTGCATGTGACATCCAGCGTCAGGTCAGGCGGCGTCCACTCGCATAGATCGAGCGCGTGAATCGTGACGCGACGAGGCTGTCGTTCGACCGTCTGCCCGGCTCGCGCCAGTTCGTAGAGCTTGCGCCCTCCCTGTTTGATGGCGCTGTACATCGGCGGCAGTTGGTCGATCTCGCCGCGAAACGCATCTAGCGCCCGTTCGATCGCTTCCGTGGTGATCCCACCGGGATCGGCCACGGGCGTGACCTCTCCCTCAGCGTCGTAGGTATCGGTCACAGCGCCAAGCCGAACGTGAGCGCGATAGCGCTTTGTGCTATGCATAACATAGTCACTCAGGCGCGTCGCCCCCCCGACACACAGCACCAATACGCCGCTCGCGAGAGGGTCCAGCGTACCGGCGTGTCCGATTTTTTTCATACGGAAAACGCGGCGGGCATGTCCGACCACATCATGACTGGTCATACCCACCGGCTTGTCGATATTGAGGAAACCAAATGGTTGAGAAGCCAACGCCGTTCCGTCTACCCTGCTTTACGTCCGCAGAAGGCGCATTCCGTTCAACACCACCACCAGCACGGGAACCGCGTTCAGGACTACAACATCGGTCTCGCGCGGCTTGCCCTCGGTCAGCGTGCCGGTCTTGTCCAGCGCCAAGGCCGATATCTTACCTGCCGTTTCCAGATATTCGCCACCCTTGATCAGGACGCCAGGCTTCGCGGCCCCGCCGATCCGGGCGACGACCGAAACCGGCGTGGAGATGACAAGAACGGGGAGCGCGAAAGGCACGTCACGGGTAAACTACCGGCCATCCCGCAGGACAAGCGCCGTCGTTGGGGCAACTTCCGGCAGCGTGAGCTATACGGGCTGGATGTATTGCAACGCCTCTTCAAGCGTCGGCGTGGTGACCGTGCCGTGAGCGGTTGTCGATAAGCCGCCACAGATATTCGCCAGCCTCAGGCACATTTCGAGCGATTCGCCACGCAGATGCGCCGCGATAAAGCCCGCATTGAAGCAATCGCCAGCGCCCGTTGTGTCCACGACCTCGACTTTCAATGCAGGAGAGTGGATGACGCGGTCAGCAGTATAGGCATAAGCGCCGTCGCCGCCGCTTTTGAGCACCACCAGCGGCGTGAGCTCCGCCAGACGCTTTCCGGCAGCATCGCGGTCGCTTTCTCCGGTGAGCGCAAGCGCCTCGCTGGTGTTAATCATGAGGACGTCGGTAGCGCGCAGAAGTTCGACCGCACCCGGCGTATCCAGCGTTTTGTCCGTCGACTGGCTATCCACAAACAACGTTCCGCCAACCTCGCGCACTGCTTTCGCCAGCGCCATGCCCGATGGGTCAGTCTCCAGCGCGTTCAGAAGCACGGCTTTAGGCCGGTACTCGTAAACATAGCGCGTCCGGTCCACAGGCTCCAGCCGGTCCATATAGCTGATGAAACCGCGGTCGTTGACATAGGAAAACGCCAGACTGAAAACGCGAACCGGACGATCATGAATGCGTAACAGGCTGCGGTCGACGCCTTCCTTTTCCACCTCGGACAGCACGAACTGGCTGAACAGATCGTTGCCAAAATCGCAGGTCCAACCAACGCGAACGCCAAGACGATGCAGGGCGCGCACCGTATTGAAGGTTCCGCCTGCTTCAATACCCATGCCGGTTCCGAATAAATCGGCCCCCAGCCGTGGCAGTTCGGGCAGGCCGGTGACGATGAGATCGCAGAAATAGGTATCGAAAAGCAGGACATCGTAGGCAGACATGGGCTTCGCTTCTGTTCGTTAAATGACCGCGTCGTGCAGCCTGCGAGACATCCCACCGGCAGGTACGGCCGGCTCGCTGGCTGGCAGCGGCATTATGTTCAGGGGCGACTGATGAGCGCGTCAATCAGCCGCCCCATAATGTCCGATTGGAATCAAGAGAGAGGCGAGGCTTAGCTTCAAACCCCGTTTCGATAGACGATCCGCCCTTCGGCAACGGTCAGGCAAACATTGAAATCATCGTCGAGGAGCGTGAGATCAGCGTCCTTACCCGGCAGCAGGCTGCCCTTGCGCCCGTCAATCCGCAGCGCCCGTGCTGCGTTGCTGCTGCTGGCCTTGACTGCTTCGACCAGCGGCAGACCGGTCGCCGCGATGTAGTTCTTCAGCGCGCGCTCCATCGTCAGGGTGCTGCCTGCCAGCGTGCCATCCGGCAGGCGAACCGCCCCATCACGCACAACGACCGTGCGTTCATCGATCTGGTATTCACCATCGGCCATGCCCGCGCCACGCACCGCATCCGTCACCAGAATGATGCGGTCGGGACCTTTCACTTTCGCCAGAATGCCCATCGCTACCGGATGGACATGGATGTTATCGGCGATCAACTCGCAGGTCAGCGCATCAATGCTCATCGCCGCGCCAAGCGTGCCCGGTTCGCGATGATGCAGCCCGGTCATGGCATTATAGGTGTGCGTTGTCTGCGTTACGCCGAGGTCGACTGCCCGGCGCATCTGCTCGTAGGTTGCAGCCGTGTGCGCGGCGGAAACGACGATATTGCGCCGCACGCACTCCTCGATCAGCCAGTGATTCTCAGGATATTCGGGAGCCAGCGCCAGCAGGCGAACGATGCCGTGATCGAGCCAGGGCAGCGCCTCGTCGCGGGTGGCGCGTCGAATATAGTTGTTATTCTGCGCGCCGCCGCGTTCGGGATTGAGAAATGGGCCTTCTACATGCGCGCCAAGCAGGGTCGCGCCATCTTCCTGCGGCCCCTGCATCTCGACAATGGTTTCAAGCGCGGCATTGATCCTCGCATTGGTATCCGTCCAGGTCGTCGCCAGAAAAGCGGTGACGCCGTGCTGCGCGTAAAACCGCGCCATGCCGCGCAAAGCGTCGGGCGTGGCGTCCATCGCCTCGTGCCCCGCGCCGCCGTGAACGTGAATGTCGATGAACCCGGGCAGCAGCATACGCCCGCCGCCGTCGATGACTTCGGCATTCGTTTCCGGCCCATCGCCAGCCCCAAGCGCCGCGATCTGCCCGTCACGACTGAGCAGCCAGCCCCGTTCGATGATGCCCGACGGCGCGACGATGCGTACGTTGGTCAGTTTGAGCTGCTTCGCCATCCCGCTTTACTCCAGCGGCAGGCGCACGACCTGCCCCGTCTCCGCCGACCGGTAGGCAGCCACAACCACCTCGGTCGCCTTCAGGCCATCATAGCCGGTGATCGAAGGCACGCGATCCTCGCGAATGGACGCGACGAACTCGTTAATTAAGCCCTGATCGGCATCCGAACCCCAGGGTTTGTAAACCGGTCGCCCGCGGTCGTGGCTGTAAACGGTGATCTTCTGCCGGAATGCATCGACGGTCGTGAACCCGCCCTCGCCGACGATTTCCATGGCCAGCCCGCCCCATGTCGGATAATACTTCGGCTTACTCCAGCTACAGTCGATGGTGGCAAACACGCCGTTATCGAAAAGCAGCGAGATCAGGCCGCCGGTTTCGACCTCATCCGTAGCGTCGGCATAGAGAATGGCATTCGTCTCGGCAAAGACCTCGACGACTTCGCTATTCAGATACCAGCGCAGCAGGTCGGTCAGATGGACGGTGTGGTCCATAACCGCACCGCCGCCCGCCAGTTCCTTATCGACAAACCAGGCGCGACTGTCCTTCGGGCAAGAACCCTGATTGGTCGTGTTACAGCCATAGATACGACCCAGCGCGCCGCTGTCGACCACGCGCTTGGCTTCGATCACCGGCGGGCTGAAGCGCATTGGAAAGGCCGTCATCAGTTTGACGCCCGCGCGCTCGCAGGCGTCGATCATCGTCCGGCAGTCCTCGACCGTGGTCGCCAGCGGCTTCTCGCACAGGATATGAACGCCTGCCTCCGCCGCCTGCAACACCAGCGGCAAATGGCGGGCATTCTCCGAACATACCAGCACGCCATCCGGCTTGTCGGCCAGCAGCGCGTCATAACTCTCGTACAGACGCGTGCAGTGCTGTTCGGCAAACGCCTGTCCGCGCGCCAGATCGTCGTCGGCAATACCGAGAAACTCAACATCCGGTACCGCGCGCAGGTTGTTGATATAGCCGTCCGCGTGCAAATGCGCGACGCTCATGATTGCCAGACGCATCAGGCCACCTCCTCAATGCGAACGCTGCGCCCGGTCTGCGCCGAACGTATGACCGCCAGCCCAATTTTGACTGCTTCCAGACCATCTCTCGCGGTCACGCGCGGCGTTTCAATCGCTCCCGTCAGCACGTCATAAAAATGCTTGATCTCCGTCACATAGGGCGACTCCGCCAGCGGCGCGGCAGGCACGCCAACGGCGGGAAGGTCGCGGAGCTGGCTCTCCATGAGGTGGACGCCAACCGGGACGGAACTGCCTGCCGGATGTTCGATCAGCCCGCGTTCCCCGGCAATCTCGAAGCCGGTGAGGAACATCGGAGGCGGATAGACCCAGCCGCCTTCAACGTGTGTTAGCGCGCCATTTTTGTGCCGCAAGATGGCGAGACAATAGTCTCCGGCGGCGTTCGGGTCAACGGTGCGCACGCTACGGGCAAAGACGCTCTCCACCTCACCGGCCACCCAGCGCGCATAATCGAAATCATGGATCATCAGATCGAGGATCATGCCGCCCGATTTCGCCGGATCGAGGAACCAGTTGTCAGCGGCATGGCGCGGCTGAAAGTTGACGCGCTTGAGCCGTGTGACGGCAACGCGGCCAATCTCCCCGCTATCGACGGTCGCCTTGGCCAGCGCATATTCGTTGAAAAAACGCACTACGTGCCCAACCAGGAGATGCACGCCTGCCCGCTCGCACGCATCGATCATCTCCTGAGCGCCGCTCACCGTGAGCGACAACGGCTTTTCACAGATCACATGCTTGCCGGCGGCAGCCGCCTGCAAAGTCATTTCACGATGCAGATAGGTCGGCGTACAAATATCGACAACATCGACATCCGGCAACATCTCGTCAAGCGAGTCATAGACACGCCCGCCATATTTCTGCGCCATGGCCTGCGCTCGTTGCTCATCGAGCGCGACATAGCCCACTATTCTGGCCGGGGTCGCTGCCCACCCTTCGAGATGCGCCGTACCCATAACGCCGACGCCCACCATTCCAACGCGTAACATAGGGGATTCCTTCGAAGCTGCGACGGAGACGCCCGATCTTATTTGACCGCGCCTGCCGTCAAACCGCGAATAAGCTGCCGTGAAAACAGAATATAAAGGACGACCACGGGAATGATCGCCAGCGTCAACGACGCCAACACGGCATTCCAGTCGTTGACAAACTGCCCCAGAAAGACCTGCGCTCCCAGAGTCACCGTCTTGACGTTTTCCGACGGCGCGAGGATAAGCGGAAACCACAGGTCATTCCAGATCGGAATCATGTTGAACACGGCGACCGTGCCGAGAGCCGGGCGCACCAGCGGCAACGTCATCCAGTAGATGCGATATTCGCTCGCGCCATCGACGCGCGCGGCGTCTTTCAGCTCGCGCGGCACCTGGCGCATGAACTGCGTCATGATAAAGATCGCCAGCGGCAATCCTGAGGCAGTATAGACCAGAATCAACGCCCAAAGCGTGTCGGCCAGACCCAGCGCAACCACCAGCCGCAGAATGCCCACCGTACCGAGGCGAATCGGAACCATGATGCCAAGCGCCAGATACAGGCCAAGCAGCGTATTGCCGGGGAAACGATATTCCGCCAGCGCATAGGAGGCCATTGTTCCGGCCAGCAAAATCAGCACCAGCGCGCCGATTGTCACAATCAGGCTGTTGGCGAAATACAGGCCGAAGTTAGCGTTATTGAAAACCGTCTGGTAGCCGACCGGGTCCCACGTTTCGGCGGTCGGCAGCGCGTACGGCATCGCAAAAATCGCCCGCCGGTTCTTGAAAGAATTGACAACCACCAGAAAGATTGGGAAGAGGGCCAGCGCGGTATACAGCAGCAACGCGAGATGCGCCGCCGCCAGTTGCCACAGGCGGCTCAGTTGGAAGCGTCGGGCAACGCGCGTAGTAGAAACATGGGTAGGGTTCAGTGTGGTCGCCATCGCTTAAAGCTGAATGTCCATCTTGAGCAGCCGCCGCTGGAACGTAAACAGGTAGAGCAGCACGCCCGCGAGGATAATGAGCAGCATCATGCCGGCAATTGTCGCGCCCATCGTCGGGTTGCCGGGCTGAAGCTGGATGCCGAAGAACGTGCGATAGAAGAACGTGCCGAGAATGTCGGTGGCGAAGTTCGGCCCGGCAGTCGCCCGCTGCGTCGTATAGATCAGGTCGAAAGCATTGAAATTGCCGACGAAGGTCAGCACCGCGACGATGCCCACCGTCGGCAGAATGAGCGGAAACTTGATCTTCCAGAACACATGCCAGGCCGTTGCGCCGTCCACGCGCGCCGCCTCAATCAGTTCATCGGGAATACTGATGAGCGCCGCCAGAAACAGCATCATCGGAATGCCGACATACTGCCACACCGACACCAGTGACAGGACCGGAAGTGCGGTCGTTTCCAGACCCAGCCACGGCTGATTTTCAATACCAAACAAGCCGAGGATGTCTCCGCTGATGCCCCACAGGGGATTGAGGATCAGCCGCCAGATGAACCCGACAAGCACGACCGACAGCACCGTCGGCGTGAAGATCAGCGTGCGGTAGATGGCGCGGCCTTTGATGAACTGCGAACTGAGCAGCGACGCCAGAAACAACCCAATCGGGTTCTGCACCAGCATATGAATGGCAAAGAATACAAGGTTATTCTTGAGCGCGCCGAAAAAGCGCGGCGCCCACAGCGGTTCCGTCAGCAGGCGCTGGTAATTGTTCAGTCCAACAAAAACGTACTCACCCGATTCACCCGGAGCGTATAAGCTCAGGCGAAGCGAATCGAGCAGCGGAAATATCATGAAGGCGGTATAGATGATGACCGCCGGTGCCAGAAAAACGATGATGTGGATCGGGAATGGCTTGCGCCGCGTCGTCCCGCTTCTCTGCATTCGGCCTGCCTCTGTCTTCTGCCGGGCGGGGAAACCACCCATCCTTGCCCCCTGCGCGGCCCGGCCGGGTGGCAGGGGTATGACCGGTTCCGCCGCCCCGCTGCGCTAAGACCCAAAGCTCTCCCCGGCCTCTTCTCCTGCGCCGGAGAGAGAGGCCGGGGTGCAGGTTACAACATCGAACCGATCACGAATTGCGCTGCTGTGGCTCGTACCACGCCTCAAGGCCGGCCTGTACGGTGTCAGCGGCTTCCTGCGGCGTCACTTCGCCGTTGAGCAACTGCGCGCTCATCGCCCACAGGTCGTTCTCGTTGTTCGGCTCGCCACGAGAGAGAATCTGGTACGACGAGCGAATGGTCGATTCGCATTCGCTGCGCCAGCTCAGGAATTCCTGCGCCAGCGGATCGTCCACCGTGATCTCGTGGTTCGACAGGCTGAAGAAGCCGGGCAGCGCGTTCGAGTAAAGCTGCGCGAACTCGGCCGTGGTCATCCACTCAAGGAAGGCGCGTGCCTCTTCCGGATGCTCGGTCGCCGCGTTCATACCCATCGCGATATCGGTATGGTCGCTGATGTAGCAGGTGTCCGCACCTTCGGGAAGCGGCGGCTTGAAAGCGCCCATCTCGAAGTCGACCAGCGGGCGGAATACCGAGATTTCCCACGAGCCAGCCGGGAAGATGGCTGCCTGGCCGAGCGTGAACATATTCTGCGAGTCGGGGTAAGAAATCGCCTGATAGCCCGGTGGCAGGTATGGCCGCCAGCGCGCCAGCGCTTCGAACGCCTCGAGGAAGCCGCCTTCGTTATATTTGGCGGTTCCTTCGATCAAACCAAGCCGGCCTTCCTCGCCCTTCCAGTAGTTGGGGCCGATGTTCTGGTAGCCCATCGTCGCGGCTTCCCACTGGTCGACAGTGCCCATCGCCAGCGGCACATATCCGGCGTCCTGAATGGTTTGCAGGATCGACAGGAATTCCGCTTCGGTCTCCGGCTCTTCCAGCCCCAGTTCATTGAAAATGTCCTGGTTATAGATGAAACCGTGAATGACCGAGGCCATCGGCACGCAAAAGACGCTGGAACCATCATCGGTAATCCAGGCGCTCTTGGCGACATCGCTGAAGTTCTCCATACCGGGCAGGTCGGTCAGATCGGCCAGATAGCCCTGCTGGAAAAGCTGGAGCGACAGGTCAAACGGGCGGCAGGTGATCAGGTCGCCCGCCGTACCGCCTTCCAGTTTGGCGTTCAGCGCTGCGTTGTACTCGGTCGGCGCTGCCGGCTGAAACTCGACGTTGATGTTCGGGTGCTGCGCTTCAAAGGCTGGAATAATGACCTCATTCCAGATGGCGAGGTCGTCGTTACGCCAGCTTTCGATCGTCAGCGTAACCGTCTCGTCCTGAGCGGCCACAAGTCCAGCGCTCAGGGCTACCGTTAGAATGAATACCAGCGAGAAGAATTTCTTCATACCTAAACACTCCTATATACCAAGTAAGTAAATGAGGTGGCGCGAGTCGTGCCAGCAACTCGTCCCCGATCCCTTGACTTCGGTCGGGAACCACATACCTTACTATAACGCATATTGACACGAACTGGTCTAGCGCCAGTCCAACCCATACCAGACAAGCGCCGCGGCTCCCAAAGCGCTCTCCTGCACCTCTGAAAGAACAAAGCGCAGCCCATCTGCCGTGACGGGCAGCACCCGTCGCCGCAGCTCGCGTTCCGCTTCCGGCAGCAGATACGAAGCCGCCGCCAGCCCCAGCCCGCCGCCCAACACCACCAGCGCCGGGTTCAGAATGCCGGCGCAGCAGGCGATGATCGCGCCCAGCCAGCGCCCACCTTCCGCCAGTACGCGCAGCGCCAGCGCGTCGTTCTGCCCGGCGGCGCGCACCACGTCGGCGGCATCCGGCGTTTCGAGTCTGGCAAGCAAACTCTCAGGATACTCAGCGCGATATTCGAGTACGGCAGCGCGAAAGCCGACGCCAGAGACGTACATCTCCGGGCAACCGCGCAGGCCGCAGGCGCAGGCGCGCCCCTCCGGATCAAGGGAAAGGTGGCCAATCTCGGTCGGAAAAAAGGTCGCGCCGGTGATGAGCTGGCCACCGGTCACCGCGCCACCGCCCAATCCCGTGCCAACCGCGACGTAGACGAAATCGCTGCACTTCCGGGCCGCGCCATAAACCATCTCGCCCAGCGCCAGCGCGTTGGCGTCCTTCTGCATGAACACCGGCATATCCCCAAGCCGCGCCCGCAGGCCGCCGCGCAGATCGACCGACTTCCAGCCCAGATTGACCGCGTTATGAACGAAACCGCTGCTGCTATCCACCTGACCGGGCGAACAAACGCCGACTCCGGCAACCTCACCCGGAGCCTGCGCCATCATGCGCCGCACGCCATCCGCAATCCGGTCGATGACGGCCTCAGCGCCTTCGGCTGCGAGCGTCGGCGTCTGGTCGCGGGCAAGGACGTTGCCCTGCCGGTCCGCCAGCGCAAAGGCGATTTTCGTGCCGCCCATGTCCACGCCGATGGCGTATGGTGCTGTCATGAAAGCCTCACACCTAAGTGATGTCGATCAATCAAGGTCGATTCACGCTGCCGGTCAGATGGGATTCAGCCCCTAATATGCCGCGACCAGCCCGTCCTTGCGCGGATCGGAGCCGCCGAACAGCACACCGGTTTCGGGGTCACGGTTGATAATCTGCCCATCGCCAAAGATGCCGCGAGATATGCCCGATACAGGGCGCACATCATGGCCCATCTCCGCCAGCCGCGCCATCGTCGCCACCGGAATGCCCTCTTCGAGCGCGAGGCGGCTTCCGGCTTCGCCTGTCTCCAGACACCAACGAGGCCGGTTCAACGCTTCCTGCGGATTCAGATCATCGTCCACCATCGCGCTGATGACCTGAAAGTGGCCCTGTGGCTGCATGAAACCACCCATCACGCCAAAGCACGAGTACAGCTCATCGCCGCGCAGCGCCAGACCGGGAATGATGGTGTGGTAAGGACGCTTGCGCGGTTCCAGCCGGTTGGGATGCCCCGGCTCAAGCTCGAACAGCGCGGCGCGACTTTGCAGGAAGATGCCGGTTCCACGCGCCACGATACCGCTGCCCCAGCCGGTATACAGGCTATTGATGAACGAGCAGGCATTGCCCTCTCCGTCGACCACGCTCAGGTAGACCGTGTCGGAACCGGCCAGCGGCATACCATAACCCGGCGGCTGCATGGCCTTTGTGGGCGAGATCAGCGCGCGGCGCTGTGCCGCGTAACTATCGCTCAATAGCTCGAGCACCGGAACGGGCGTTGTCGTCATATCGCAGACGTAGCGCCGGGCATCGGCAAACGCCAGACGCATTGCTTCGACCATCAGGTGGATGCGCTCCGGCGAGTCCCACGGCAGCGCACTCAGGTCAAAGCCAGAAGCGATGTTCATCGCCTGCAATGCCGCAATGCCCTGCCCGTTCGGCGGGCATTCGTAAACCGTCACGCCCCGGTAGCAGGTCGAAATCGGCTCGTCCCACGTCGAACGATGCTCTTTCAGGTCGTCGTGCGTCATCAGGCCGCCCAATTCCTGCAGCGTCGTGACGATGGCATCGGCAATCGGCCCGGTATAAAAGGCTTTCGCCCCGCCATCCGCAATCGCCTGCAACGATTCGGCAAGCTGCGGCAGGCGCACCAACTGGCCCGCTTCGGGAGCCGAACCGCCCGGCAGATAGTCCTCGGTATGAGGGCGCTGGCGCAGAAATTCCTGCGTGCGCGCCCACGCCGCTGCGAACACCGGATGCACCGGAAAGCCGTCACGCGCGTAGGTAATGGCGTCCTGCAGCACGTCCGCCAGCGTCATACGCCCGTGTCGCGCCAGCAGGTCTTCCCAGCCAGCCACCGCGCCCGGTACGCTGACGGCGTGCGCGCTGGTTTCCGGAATTGCCGTCATGCCCTGCTCCAGCAGCATGTCGGCATTCAGCGCCGCCGGGGCACGCCCGCTGCCATTGAGCGCCGTCACCTGCCGGGTACGCGCATCATAAAAGAGGGCAAAACAATCGCCGCCGATACCGGTCGAGGCCGGCTCGGTGACGTTGAGGACAGCGGCGGTAGCGATGGCGGCATCAGCGGCGTTACCGCCTTCGCGCAGGACACGCAGCCCCGCCTGCGAAGCCAAAGGATTACTCGACGCCACCATACCGCGCCTGCCCACCACCATCGAGCGGCGCGACCGAAAATCGAACGACATCAACTTCATGAGCTTCCGTTTCTCCTGCTACGATTGCATGTAATGTAACCGCCGGGATTGAGGGGCGTCAAGCAGCCATGGATACAGCCTGTGTTAGCTTTGGATTTGCTGAGAAGCCGTCGCGCTCCGCCCGATTTCGGCTAGACTTTTGCGGTCAGTTGTTTATGGAAACGGTGGTTATGAAACGACTGGTATCCATTGCCTTTTGCGTCATTGTAATGTTCCTGATTTCAGCACGGCCCGCGCCCGCCCAGAGTTTTCAGGAAGGCAAGCCGCTGGACTGGCCGGTTGCGATGCCTGCCGGGCCGAGCACGTGGCTGCTGGGCCAGCCCTATGGCAACACGACTGGCGCGTTCGCGCGCGGCAGCATGTGGTATTCGGCAGGCCAGCGCCTGCACTTTGGCATCGACATCAGTATGCCGTGTGGCACGCCGCTGGTCGCCGTCGCCGAAGGCGAGGTGCGCGGCGTCGATGACCTCGGTTTCGGCTCCGGCCCGCACAATCTGATCCTGCGCCATGAAGCCTATGGCATCACCACGCTCTACGGGCATCTGCTGGAGCGGCCGCCGCTGGTCAACGGGCAATGGGTGGAGCGCGGGCAGGTCGTCGGGCTGTCAGGCGATCCCGACGGCACGTGCGACTCGCGCCCGCACCTGCATCTCGAAGTGCGTTCGCTGGACTATTTCACCGCCTATAACCCGGTCGAATACATCAACGCTGCCTGGCACAGCCTGTCGACCGTTGGCTCATACAGCGAGCAGGTTTTCCAGCGCGATCTGGATAACCCACGCCGCTGGCTGACGCTGCTTGACCAGCCAACCGTCGCCTTTGGGGGTGGCGCGCTCAACAATTACGCTGCCGCCTGGCCCTCCGGCAGCCAGCCGCCGGCAAACCCACCGCTGCCCCGTGAAGCCAGCCCGCTGCCCGAAAACGCGACCGTGCGCCAGCGCAGGCTCGGTTACGAAGGTTGCTGTTTCTGGCCCTGGTGGCATGCCACCGACCCAAACCTGCTTTACACCATCGACGGCCCCGCCGGGCAACGGGCCAATGTCTACGCCTGGCAAATTGGGCCAGAAACGACTTTCGACATCGTTCAGCAGGCCCCACCGCCCTTCACCTCTCCTGATGGTAGCTACGAACTGCGGCTGGCTGGCGATATGACGGCCATTTACAACACGGCTACGGGCGAAGCGTGGGCGGTTCCGACGAACGGCGAAATCGCAGCCCTCAGCCCTGATAACAGCCGGTTGCTCTGGCTGACGCGCGACGGCCTCTCCATCCCTGGCAGCGAACCACCGCTGACGCAGATCTGGATTTCCGGCGCGCGCGGCGAAAACCCACAGATGATCGCCGAGCAGCGCGGCGGCTCGGCTCGATGGCTCGACTCGGAGCGCGTGCTCATAACCACCAGCGAGCGGCAGGTATCGACGCTGCAGATATATCATGTTGCGGATGGTTCGACCTACGAGTTGGGACGCTGGACGCGGCTGCGCGGTCTGGATGTCGCTCCGGGCGGTGGCCGTCTCATATTCTACCTCACCTTCCAGGACGATCCGCAACTGGATGGGGTCTATGTGATCGACACACAGCCCGGCGCGGTGGCCCGCCAACTGCCGTGGTTTGGCGCATGGAAGTGGCGCGACGCCAGCAGCGTCTATTACATCCCCTTCCAACCGGACGACAATCTGCACAGTCTGGCCTACTACGATCTGGAAACCGGCGAAAACCGGATGCTGGTAACGCCCGATCACATGGCCTTCACCGTCGCGAATGGTGACTGGAGCGTGTCTGCCGATGGGCAGCGTATCGTCTATCTGAACGCCAATGACCTGACCATGTGGCTGCTGGAAATCCAGTAACCGCCACACCTGTCAAAAAGGACAGCCAATTATCTGTCCGAAGGCGCGATGTGCCGCGCGTCCGGTTTCGAGATAGTGAAAGGCGGATATGAGCAGATGCAACTGGGCCAGAGAGGAAAAACCGGACGCCGCCGCGCCACGAGTGCCTCGAAAAACCGTGCGCGTTGTCTCGGCGTTTTCAGCCGGGACGCAATTCTGGCGAGATTGCAATACGGCTCACTATAGCCCATAATATCTCATAATGGACGAAAGTGGACTGGTAGCCATCCATTCGATATGACGATATAATCGAACAGATGTTTCACTATCGATCCGGTTAGCGACATAAAGTATCAGGGATGGCGCAACGAAACCACTGCGCCATCCGTAATCTCTCTCCAGTGTCATCCGCGCCGGCTTTTCAGAACCGATCAGGAGGCCTGCTTGTCAAAACGAGAGTTCACGGCTGCAAACGCCTATCCGTATGACCATTCGTCACCCGTTCGCTGGCTCATCTCGCACGTCATGCGGCGCAAGCTGCTGCTGGGGCTGGTGCTGCTGTTTGGCTTCATCAGCACCTACACCTACACGCTCAGTCCGGTGCTGATCGGGCAGGCCGCCGAAGAAATCATGCATCCAAACGGGCAGTTACAGAACATCGCGCTGCTGATTCTCGGTGTGCTGGTGCTGAGCGGGCTGGCCGATCTGGCGCACTCGCTGAGCATCGAAACACTGGCGCAACATCTGGAAACCGGCACGCGTGAAGAGCTATATGCCAGCCTGCTGGGTAAGAGCCAGACGTTCCACGACCGTCAGCGCGTCGGCGACATCATGGCGCGAGTCACGGACGACACGTTCCAGTTGAACGTCATGATGAACCCAGGTCTGTTCTTTATCTTCACGACCATCCTCGGCATCGCCATGCCGCTGGTGCAAATGGCGCTGCTGCGCGTCGAACTGCTGCTCGTGCCGGTGATCTTCGTGATCGGCTACGTCGTTGCCCTGCGCCATTACACCCGCCAGTTGAACCCGGTGGCACGGCGGCAGCGTGGCCAGTTCGGCAAGCTGAACGCGGTGCTGGAAGAGACCATTTCGGGCATTGAAATTGTCAAGGCCAGCGCTCAGGAACCGTTCGAACGCCATCGTTTCCGCCGCAACGCCCGGCTGTTCCGCGACTTCTTCGTGCGCCAAGGCTTCATCGAAGCGCGCTACCTGCCGCTGCTGCTGTTCGGTATTGCAACCGGGCTCGCCTTTCTGCACGCCATCATCCTCTACCAGGCCGGAAGCCTGTCCATTCCCGAAATTGTCGCCTACATGGGCCTGATGGGCACGCTGCGCTTCCCGACCTTTATCTCGGTCTTTTCGTTCTCGATGGTGCAGCTCGGCCTGGCCAGCGCCGAACGCATCCTGAGCATTATCACGACCGAGACCGAGCTTGACGAAAACATCGGTGGGTACAACCGGCCCGTCGAAGGCGCGATTGAGTTCGAGAATGTGAGCTTCAGCTTCGGCGGGAAAAACGTGCTCGAAAACATCTCGTTCAGGATTCTCCCCGGCCAGACCGTCGCCATCGTCGGGCAGACCGGCTCTGGCAAGACGACGCTGACGCAACTCATCAACCGCACCTATGATGTAACGGCAGGGCGCATTCTGATCGACGGCGTCGACGTGCGTGACTGGGATTTGTCGGCGCTGCGCTCGCAGATTTCAAAGATCGAGCAGGACGTTTTTCTGTTCTCGCGCAGTCTGGCCGAAAACATCGCCTTTGGCGCGCCGGACGCAACCCGTGAAGAGATCGAGCAGGCGGCGAAAGAAGCGCAGGCGCACAACTTCATTATGTCATTCGCCGAAGGTTATGAAACGACAGTCGGCGAGCGCGGCGTGATGCTCTCCGGCGGGCAGCGACAGCGTATCGCGCTGGCCCGCGCCTTCCTGAGCAACCCGCGCATTTTGATCCTCGACGACTCGACGAGTGCGATCGACAGCGCCACCGAGGACGAAATCCAGAAGGCAATCCGGCGAGCGCAGGAAGGGCGCACCACCCTGCTCATCACGCATCGCCTGTCACAGATTCGCTGGGCGGATCATATTCTGGTGCTGGATCGCGGCAGGCTGGTGGCTTCGGGAACGCATGAAGAACTGCTGCGCCGCTCGCCACACTACCGCCGGATCTTCTCGCGTTACGATGTAGATCTGCCGCCGCTTGAGACGCAGCCATTGACGGCCTGATTGGCCCTACTCGCTTTCCGCATTAGGAGGAGTCTCGCTGCATGGGCTTCATTATGGACGGCCTCGATGCCGAGGCGTATGATCGCACTTATAGCGACCGCGATTTGGTGCGCCGCATCGCAGCGTATTTCCGGCCACACCTGCGCCGGATGGCGACGGTCGCCATTGCGATCGTGCTGACCTCACTTGTCGATACCGGGCTTCCAATTGCCATTTCGCGCGCTATTGACCAGCTCGCATTCGACCCGCCACTAGCGGCGCTGATACCAACCGCGGTGCTGATCGCCGCGCTGGCCGGATCGTCGTGGCTGTTTAACTTCATCCGCCGCTCGCTGTCGTCTCAGGTCGTCGGCGATGTCGTGCTGAAAGTGCGCGAGGACGCATTCGACGCCGTGCTCAAGCGCGATCTCTCGTTCTACGATGAGTTTCCGTCCGGCAAGATCGTCAGCCGCGTCACATCAGACTCGCAGGCGTTTTCGAATGTCGTCATGCTGGTGATGGACCTGATGAGCCAGGTTCTGCTGGTCGTTTTGCTGATCGGCTACCTGTTCACGGTCAACGTACAACTGACGCTGATCACGCTGGCGCTCGCTCCGTTCATCATCTTCACCGCGCTCCAGTTCCGCCGGATCGCGCGCAACACGATCACGAAGTCGCGCCGGGCGCGCGCCGTGGTGAGCGCGCATGTTCAGGAAACGGTCGCCGGTATTGGCGTCGCCAAGACCTTCCGTCAGGAACGGGCGATCTACGATGAATTTCTGGATGTCAACAAGCAGTCGTTCAACGTCAATCTGCGAGCCGGTTATGTCTTCAGCGGCATCTTTCCGATCCTCAATATCCTCGCGGGAATCGGTACTGCCGCGCTGGTGTACTTCGGCGGCTTGCAGGTGCAGCAGAACGCGCTCTCGCCCGGCGACTGGTATCTGTTCATTCAGGGCATCGCGCTCTTCTGGTTCCCGCTGACAAGTATCGCCTCGTTTTGGAGCCAGTTCCAGCTCGGCATGGCGGCGGGCGAACGCGTCTTTGCCCTGCTCGACGCGGAGCCGAAGGTCGTGCAGACCGGCAATGTGCGCCTGCCACACATTCACGGCGAAATCCGCTTCGAAAATGTGGATTTCCGTTACAACGAAAAAGAGCAGGTGCTGGAAAATTTCTCGTTGACCATTGCGCCGGGCGAGACGCTGGCGTTGGTTGGCCACACGGGCGCGGGCAAGTCGAGCATCGGCAAGCTGGTCGCCCGCTTCTATGAATTCCAGAGCGGCAGGATCACGATCGACGGTCACGATATCCGCACGCTTGATCTGTCGGCGTACCACGCGAGTCTGGGCATCGTGACGCAGACGCCATTCCTGTTCGATGGTTCGGTGCGGAACAATATCCGCTATGGGCGCAGGGGCGCGACTGACGCCGAGGTAGAACGGGTGGCGCGCATGATCGGCGGCGGCGACTGGATCGACAGCCTGCCCGACGGGCTGGACACCAAGGTCGGCGAACGCGGCAGCAATCTCTCGATGGGCCAGCGGCAGCTTGTCGCGCTGGCGCGCGTGCTGCTGCAGGACCCGCGCATTTTCATTCTGGACGAAGCGACGGCCAGCGTCGACCCCATCACCGAAGCGCTGATTCAGGAAGGGCTGGACGTGGTGCTGAAGAACCGCACATCGATCGTCATCGCGCACCGCCTGTCCACCATCAAGAACGCCGACCGGATCATCGTGCTGAGCAAGGGACGCATCCTCGAAGAAGGCACGCACGAATCACTGCTGGAACAGGGCGGTCACTACGCCGACCTGTATAACACGTATTTCCGCCACCAGTCGCTGGAATATATCGAGCAAACGGCACTCACCACCGGCGGATAAGCAGAGTCGATCTGACGCCCGGCCCATCCCCTGCGGTAGTGCCAGCACACGGCAAATCGCAGGGGGTGGGCCGGCATACCCGCGCTGCCGCAAACAGTGGGTTGTTGAATGCACCCCCCAAAAGATTTATACTTTCTAATCTCCACAGCGTCACAAATCCGCAACCTTCGCGCATACAGTGATGCTGAGGTCGATTCAAGCCGAATCGGCCCGCCGCACCTTAACAACCGAATAGCTCAACGTCCGATCCACGCACTGTGTTCGTAATGCTTGCGCGTTCAGGAGAGTTGACCATGCATTCTTTTTCGAGCGCTGCTGGAGACGTCGTCTATCGGCTACTGCCACGCCACAACCCGGACCCGGAAGACCGTGCCGTCGCCTGGGACCAGTGGTTGAACAGCGGCGGGGCAGACCCGGTTCGCAAGTTCATTCGCTGGAGCAACGGAACCGACACCGACGACGACGAAATTCTTCAGGAAGCGCTCATCACCGCGTACCTTAAGGTCGAACAGGGAGAGTACGAGCTCCGCGACGTGCCGTTCACAGCCTACGTGAAACGGATCGCCTGGTACAAAATCATGGAGGCATCGCGGCGACACGCGGGCAGCGTCCCGCTCGATGAAGCCGCGGAGATCGCCGACGAGCGCAGCGACACGGAGCGAGTCGAATACTGGCGCGAACACGAGGCGCTCCGCACCGCGCTTGCCGAACTACCGCCGAGGCGCAGCCGAGTGATCGTTCTATACGAGAACGGCTACAGTACGGCGGAAATCGCGCAGGAGCTTCGTATCAACGAGGACCTGGTTCGCAAAGAGAAAAGTCTGGGGCTGCGCCAGCTTCGCGATAAGATGGCGCTAGCCGTCGCTCAATAGCCGGATCAATTCCGACCGTTGGGGACACCTGGGCGGGTATCCTACAGGTTTCCACTCGCCCAGGTTTCCACAGCAATAAACCCGATGGGATTGTGACGGCAAACAGGGCCGGCCTTTCCGGGAAGTCAGTGCAAGCGGCGTAACGTCGCAAAAAGCGCTATGTCCCCGGCCACGACCGGCAGAGGTCTGTAAGAGGCTTGCAGCAGAATCATCGCCGGGCATTCCGGTTGCGGCATGAGCGCCTGTCCTCGGCAGACCGGCCCGTAACGTACAGGGCGTCATTTCCGCCCTACGCGCCGGTTTCTGCGGCGCAGACAGCGACGCAGGTGCAGGTCAACGCAGCGGCCTGAAAACGCCGCTCTGAACGGCAAAATTCGCTGGCTCCAACACAGTGACGTAGCGGCAACAACGGAACAGGAAACCTGGTTGGCGCTACAATCGGACGAAAGGCAGGCCCGTGTGATTGCACGGGCCTGTTGTGTGTTTCCTGACCAGACGCTTCGGCGCAGGTTGGCCTGTTGAACGTGGCGCGCTAACATTTCCTCACGATCCACAACCACCACCTGACCGCCATGACCGTTCTCGTTCTCGACATCGGCAGTTCTTCCATTCGCGCGCTGCTTTTCGACGATCGCGCCCGTCTCATCGAGGGCGCAATCGCGACGGAAACCCAGCAGTTTCAGACAGAGCCTACGGGCGCGGCAACGCTGGATGTGCTGGCCGTGCAGACCCGCGTCGAACGCTGCATCGACCGGATTCTCGAACATCCCGCCGCCCGTGCCATTCGGGCGGTTAGCGTCGATACGCTTGTCGGCAACGTACTTGGCATTTCAGAGGAATCCGCCCCGCGCACGCCGGTCTATACCTATGCGGATACCCGCAGCGCGCCCGATGTCGAACAACTGCGCGCGCGCGTCGATGCGGAGAAAAAGCACCAGGATACGGGATGCCTGCTGCACACGGCGTATTTGCCCGCGCGGCTTCACTGGCTGCGCCGTGTCGCATCGGAAGTTTTCGTGGCAGTAGACAGGTGGATCGACCTCGGCACGTATCTCTACCACCAGTGGTTTGGCCCTGTCCCCGTCAGCTATTCGGTCGCCTCGTGGAATGGCCTGCTCAATCGCAGCACGCTCACGTGGGACAGCGAATGGCTGGAAATACTCGGCATCAGCGAGCGAAACCTGCCGCCGCTGGCCGATTACGCGCCGTGTTCGTACGTGCTCAATGACCTCTATGCGCGGCGCTGGCCCGCTTTGCGCGATGTGCCGTGGTGCCTGCCGGTCGGCGACGGCGCGGCGGCCAATGTCGGTAGCGGGTGTGTTTCACCGGCACGCGTCGCCCTGACCGTAGGCACGACCGCAGCCCTGCGAATTATGACCGACGCGCCCCTGCCGCCTGTGCCACCCGGCCTGTGGAGCTATCGGGTTGATCGCGAGCATCATCTGATCGGCGGAGCTACCAGCGAGGGCGGCAATATCTTCCACTGGCTCACATCGACGCTTCGCCTGCCGCCTAACGCCGAACTGGAGCAGATGCTGCAAAGCCTCGAACCCGACTCTCATGGCCTGACCTTCCTCCCGTTACTCGCGGGCGAACGCAGCCCCGGTTGGGCGACCGATGCGACCGGGATTATCGGCGGCCTTCGTCTCTCGACATCGCCTGTCGAAATCGCTCAGGCGGCGCTGGAAGGCGTCGCGCACCGGCTGGCGCTGATCTTCGAGCAACTGGCCGGTTTGTGTGATGACGGCGTCGAACTCGTTGCCAGCGGCGGCGCGCTGGCCGCTTCACCGGCATGGGCGCAGATGATTGCCAACGCGCTTAATCGCCCGCTGCTGCTGACATCTGAGCCGGAACTGACGGCGCGCGGTAGCGCCATTCTCGCCCTGCGTGCGCTGGGGCTGGCGGATCTGGATGACTTTCCGCCGACGATTGCCCGCGTCGTGCAGCCGCAAGCCGAGGCAGCCCGGAAGATGGCCGAGGCGCGAGCGCGCCAGCAGGCCCTTTATGCTGTGTGGGTGTAGCCTGAAGATGCGAACTTGTCGAGCGTCTATGCGCGATTCAGCCGAACTTCGGTTACAATGACCTAAGATTCATTGAGTGTACCGCGCAGCGCACGGTAATCGTTGGCTGGCAGCGCAGCGGGAATAACGCGCGCGTGACAAACTGGTGTGTGCGCTGAGTGGTTCTGGGCAAAACGAACGCTTCGCGGCATGAACATATTCATTGCGCGTTCTTAGATGGAGTAAAGTGTATGTCGAGAATTATTTCCGTCCACTCGTTTCGAGGCGGGACGGGCAAGTCAAATACCACCGCTAATCTTGCTACCTTGCTTGCCATGGACGGATACCGCGTTGGCGTCATCGACACGGACATTCAATCGCCTGGCATTCACGTCCTCTTTGGCCTGCACGAAGAAGATATGAAGTATTCCCTCAATGATTATCTGTGGGGGAAATGCGAAATTCAGGACACGGCGCACGATATCACCAAGAATCTTGGCTCGACGGTTTCGGGGCAAGTGCTGGTGATCCCCAAGGGCCAGGTGTTTCTCATCCCTTCGAGCATCAAGGTCGGTGAGATTGCTCGTGTCTTGCGTGAGGGTTATGACGTCGGCCTGCTGAACGACGGTTTCCATGATCTGGTCGAGAAGCTCGAGCTGGACGTCCTCATGATCGACACGCACCCGGGGCTGAACGAAGAAACGCTGCTGTCGATCTCCATTTCAGACGCGCTGATCATCGTTATGCGCCCCGACCAGCAGGACTACCAGGGAACCGGCGTGACGGTCGAGGTCGCTCGCAAGCTCGACGTGCCGCGAATGTACCTGCTTGTCAACAAAGCGCCGACGATTCTCGACTTCGCCGATGTGAAAGCCAAAGCCGAAGAGATTTACAACTGCGAAGTTGCTGCTGTACTGCCGCACTCCGACGAGATGATGGCGCTGGCGAGCAACGGCGTATTCGTCGCACAGTTTCCCGAACATCCGATCACGATCAAGCTGCGTAATCTGGCGCGCAAACTGATGGAATAGCACCTGTTCTCGCCTATCGCGTGACATGGCGCCTATCGGCCAAGGATAAAAACTGATGCCGAGCATTATTTCCGTCCATTCCTTTCGCGGCGGCACCGGAAAATCCAACCTGACCGCAAATATTGCTACGCAAATTGCTGCGCGCGGGTTCCGGGTCGCAATCGTCGATACCGATATCCAGTCTCCGGGATTGCACGTCCTGTTCGGCTTCCATGAAGGAACGCTGGACGCGTCTCTGAACGAATACCTGTGGGGCCAGATTGAGATTGAGGAAGCAGCCTACCCTGTTCAGGCTATCGCCGCGCGCGACCAGGAACGCGCCTTCCTGTATGACCTGAATTTATGGATCGTGCCGGCGAGTATACGGACGAGCGAAATCGCCCGCGTGCTGCGTGAAGGGTACAACGTCGGCACGCTCAACGATGGCTTCAACCGGCTGATCAACAGCTTCCAGCTTGATTACCTGTTCATCGACACCCATCCTGGTCTGAACGAAGAAACGCTGCTCTCGGTCGCCATCTCGAACCTGATGATCATCCTGTTGCGCCCCGACCAGCAGGATTTTCAGGGTACGGCGGTGACGATTGACGTCGCCCGAAAGCTGGAAGTGCCGGACATCCGCCTGATCCTGAACAAAATCCCGTCACGCTACGATAGCGACGCCCTGATCGCGGACGTCGAAGCGACATACCAGGCGCAGGTGATGGGCGCGCTTCCGCTTTCCGAAGATGTTGCCATGAACGGCAGCAACAATATTTTCAGCGTGCTCTATCCCGATCACCCCTGGTCTCGGGCGGTACAGTCCATGTCGGATACCATCGTCACCACGCTGGCGCGATCGGACAGGGGACAACAGCACCGATGAGCGTCGCATGTTGGGTCTGCGACGGCGACGCGCAAGCGTCGTGCCGTTTCTGCGGGCGTTTTGTGTGTAAGGATCACGCCTCGAAACTGCCGTTCTTCCTCACGGTGTATGTCGGTGCCAACCAGACACCAAAGGCGATCGTCGTTGCCGACGCGATCTGGTGTGGCATGTGCCGGCCTCAGCCGGAACCGATCGAAATGCCGGAGATCTATTAACAGGAGTTCGTCATGCCAGGCATCTTCGACCGACTGCAGGCCGAACTGGGCGACGATGACAACAGCGGCGGCGTCACACCTCTCGACATTGCTGACCTGCCAGAAGCGGAACGGCGGATCATGCTGTGGATGCTGCGTGACCGAATGGCGACTGGCGATGGTATCACCATTGGAACCCTGAACGAGCGGATGCCTTCGGCCCCCGGCGACATACTCGCGATTATCGAGCGGCTGGCCCGCGATGGCTGGCTGATTTCGCTGGGCGAACCGCCAAACACGCGTTACAAAGTCAACCTGCGCCGGAAGCGCGGCGGCGCAACCGGCTTTGGCCTGTGGTCGATTGTCGCCGACCGTCTGAACCCAAACGACTGACGTCGAAAAACTAAAACTAGTGAGCGGATAAGCGCGATGACGCTGCTGGACAAGGCGCTGCAGGATCGGCTGGCGAGACTGGTTCCGCCTGATCTGGTGGCCCGTCTGCCTGATGTTGAAGCGATGACGGAAGTCATTCGCCGCCTCAGCGGGCTGCACAAAACCATCGGCTCGTTTATTCCCCAGTACGTCGCCGATGACGAATCGCTGCTGACCAGAAGCCTGGGCTTGAAACGGCCCGGCGCGTTCCTGTTTGCCGATGTATCCGGGTTTACAGCGCTTTCCGAACGCCTGCGCGAATCGGGCGGAGATGCCGGCGCGGAAACCCTGACGCTGGTGATTAACGACTATTTTTCGACCATGCTGGAAATCCTGGCGAAATCCGACGGGCAATTGCTGAAGTTCGCCGGGGATGCGCTGCTGGCCTTCTTCCCGGGCCGGCAGGACGATGCCGCACCAAAAGCGATCCGCACCGGGCTGCGGATGCAGCGCGCCATGACACGCTTCCAGCCGATTCAAACGCCGGAGCTGATCGCGCTGTTAGGCGAGCACGGCCAGAGCCTGACCATGTCCATCGGCATCAGTTACGGCGAACTGTTCGAAGCTTACGTGGGCAATTCGGCCCAGCGTGACCACCTGATTCAAGGGCGGCTGCCGGGTGATGCAATGGACGCCGAAGGCGTGGGCGACAAAGACGACGTGATTATCAGCGACGCACTTGCAGAGGTGGCCCGGCGGCAATTCACGCTCAAACCGCTGGGAAGTGGCTTCCAGTGCGTGGTTGACGATCTGGGCGACCGGCTGGACGATTACGAATTCCAGATTCCGCAGCGGCGTCGCGCCAAAACGGCAGCCATCTTCGATTTTGACGTCGACAATCTGGTTGAAACGCTGCGTGTCCTGCTGGAACAGGTCGAGAATGTCAGCCGGTTCGTCGCGCCAGCTGTGGTTCAGGAACTTGTCGCCAGCGGCGGAGAGCAGTTGCAAAGCCAGAACCGGCTGGTCGTCACCATGTTCGTGCATGTTTCGGGCTTTGCGGAAATGCTTGAAGCGTGGGGAGATGAGCAGCTACCCGCGCTGACGCTTATCCTCGAGCGTTATTACGCGCTCATTCAGCGCGCTGTTAGCGTTCACGGCGGCAGCATTACCCGTAGCGACCCATATCAACTGGGCATGAAACTGCTGATCATCTTTGGCGCACCCATCGCCAATCCGGATGATCCCGAACGCGCAGTGGCGACGGCGCTGGAGCTGCAGAGGTTGGTGCAGCAGCTCAACCAGCGCCTGCACGAGGAAGCATTGCACGGACAGCGCCAGCACGTGGAGATCGTGCAGCGCATCGGCATCACGCTCGGCCCGGTATTCGCAGGCGAAGTTGGCTGGCGCGCGCGCCGGGAATATACCGTCATGGGTGATGACGTGAACCTCGCCGCCCGCCTGATGAGCAAGGCCGAGTTCGGGCAAACGCTGATCAGCGAGCGCATCTGGAAGCGCGTCCGCCACGCTTTTGAAGCCCAACCAGTCGAAGCGCTACAACTCAAAGGCAAGCGGCTGCCGGTTCAGGCATATACCGTTGTCAGAGCTATCCCGCGCCTGCAAAGCGCTACCGTCCTGTCCGACACACCGTTCACGGGACGCGAATGGGAACTCCAGTTTCTCCAGCGGTTATTGCAGGACGCGCAGCGCGGCGGGCCGGTTCACAGCGCGAGGCTGGTTGGTGAAGCCGGCGTCGGCAAATCACGGATCGCGCGGCAACTGGCGTTTCTGGCGGAACGCGCTGGCTTCCGGGTCGCGTGGTCGACATGCGCGCTGCGTAACAGCGACGTTTCTACGTGGTCGATGCTGCTCGCCCAACTGCTGGACATTCAGGTTCACGACGCTGTCAGGGCGCGGGAGCAACTCGGCGCTTCTCTGGCGGAACTCAATATCGAACATCTGACGCCGGCGCTTGCCGGGCTATTGCTGGCCAGCGCCAAGCTTGCGCCGAACGAAAAACCGACCGCGCCGCAGACGCCGGGGATTCGGCGCAATGTCTTTGACATCGCTTCACAGACAAGCGCTCCCGGCGCAACGCCGGGCGGCATTTTCGCGCTGGCAGGGCAACACCTGCATAACAATTCGCAGACGAGCGTCCAGCCCGGTGCGGACCTGTGGCAGCAGGCCGGCCAGCGAATCAGCACCGGCGAAGCCATCGCGCAGTTTCTCGCGGCCTTCACCCGACAGCACCCTACCCTGATCGTGATCGACGACCTGCAACGCGAGCATCAAAGCGCATTGCAAATACTCAGCCGCCTGCTGGCCGAAACCACGCCTATGCGACTGCTGGTCGTTCTCGTGCACGAACCGGATGACATACACGTTGGGCCGGAACCGACGCAGATTGATGACCTGCCCGAAACAGACGCCGGCCTGATGGCCATCAGGCTGCTGCGAGCCGATAGCCTGAGCGAATCGCTGCGATCCCTGCTCTGGCAGCAGGCGCGTGGCCGCCCGATTTATATCGAAGCGCTGGTGCAAGCGCTGATTGCGAAGGAACTGATCGACATCCGGGACGGCTGCGCCGGCCTCCGTGCAGATGCCGCACGCATCGCGCCGCCGGATGAGGTACGGAAGCTCGTCATCAGCCGAACCGACCGCCTCACACCGGTCGCACAGGCGACATTGCGCGCCGCCGCCGTGCTTGACGAGCCGTTCACTGCCGGCGCTCTGAAAGCAGTCGCGGGATTTGAGCGCGACGACGAACTTGAACACGCCCTCGATGAACTGACAACAGCGGCGCTCCTCGAAACCGATACAAACGGCGGCTTCCGGTTCAAGTACGGTCTGACGCAACAGGTCATCAGCGACAGCCTGCCCCGCCAACTACGACAAAACCTGCAAAAAGCGGCTGAAATGTTCCGCACTCTCTGAGGCTTTCAGACCCGCAGGACAAAAAACACGCACCCGATTGTAGGTGCGTGTTGCTGTCCAAGTTATACGCCGAAGCGCGTTCCTGCCGCAGTTTACAACCAGAATGGCACATCGCCCGCTGCGTCAGACGGCAGCACTCCACGCGACAAACTTGAGCGCATGTATTCGGCATGATGGATCGTGACCGGCAGCTTGGGCGTCTTCAGCGCCCCGTAATGCAGCAGGGTGAACATCATGACCGAATGCAGGGCATCCTCAATCGACAGGCCGGTTGTGCGGATATGCAGCGGCTGCGGCGTCGCGTCTTCGCCCGAAGATGACGTGATGAGGAATGCTTCTTCATGATTGAGGCGGAAAACCGTGCCGCGCGGTGGGCGGCCAATTCGCCCGGCCTCCAGCGCGTAGACTCTCGGCACACCCCGGCGCATGATCTCGACGTAGAAGAACTGCGCGCCGATGGCTTCGGCCCACGCATCGAGCACCTGACGCTCTCCGGGACCAAGCGGCCCATCGACATGAAAGACCACCCACGAGCCGGAAAAAACATCGGGCGGCAGCAGGGTTTCCAGCAGCGTCACCGGAACAACCTCGTCCTGCCGGAGCGCGTCAGTCGCGATGACATAGCGCACAAGCGCGCCATCCGCCCGGTAGACGCGGGCCACGCCGGTCATGCGTGCGCCGTCTTTTTTATGCTGTGGAATCAGATCAAGACCGACCACGTAGTCCGTATACGGCAGCGCCTCATCGAACAGGTAAGGCACGTTGCCAGCACGCGCGAAAATGCCCATCACGATGTTATTCATCGCTTCGGGTTTGTGCAGCGTTGACTCGTGAACGACGAGGCAGGCGACGCCGCGACCAACTGTCTGCGCCTTCACGAAGGTATCATAGGCGTCGTCACCGTCGTCATCTTCCTGCCCGTTGCCGACGAAAACAAGCAGCAGGTCAACCGGCTCTTTCTGCAGCGCCCGCACGGCGCTCTCAAGATTAACCTGCGAAACCACGCGAACCTTGCGCTCGCGCACGATTTCAATGTCGAAGCCAAAATCGGCGTGCACCAGCCGGCGCAGCGCTTCCAGAAAATCGTCGACCGGCTCGCTGAGCGAATTAATGACGGCGATACGCACCGGCTCCTTGGCGAAACGGTCGCGTGTCCAATAGGCCCCGTTAGTTTCGAAATCCTGCCCCAGACTTTCCACGTTGTACCTGCGAACGCGGTTGTTACCAAACACGATATCGGCGTCATGGGGCATGACATCGAACGGTTCGGGCATATTCTGCGTGCTGTAAGCATTGGCGATCAGGCCGCTGTTCTTGGCCAGATCGGCCACCGCCTTGACCATCTGGGCGCGCAGGCCGGGTTTAAGGCGCAGGGCGCGCGCAGCGTGATTGGCATCCAGACCAAAACGCTCGATATCGGCGAGACCCACCAGCACTTGAAGCGCGCTGGCAACATAGTCATATTCGTTCTGCCCCGAAGCGACTCGCAGCACCAGCTCGTCATCAGGAGCAGATTGCAGCAGCGCGCGGGTAGCCGCCTTCTGCGTCAGGCCCAGCAGACGCTCGCGGTGCTGGCTCAGCGGGCCAACGACTTTAATGATCTGGCCCTGCATCGTCGAATTCTTGTCTGTCACCAGAATGCCTATCAGGTCGGTGGGCTTTTCCAGCGATTGGGCGTAAGTTGCAACATCAACGTTGTAGATGAGATGCGAAACAACCGAAAACGAGACGGCAGGCTGGTTGTCTACCACCCAGGTTCGCACCCGGTGCTCGCGCTCGACACGGGCGTTACGCACCGAAAATGCCGTTCGCGCCAGTGCCTCTCGCATTTCGTCGTTCATGGCCGCCAGCGGGCCGCGCGCGACAAACGCGGCAATTTCCTCCGCCGCCGGTTCCCACAGATAGTCTGGTTCGACGCCTGCCAGCTTGCCAAAGACTTTGGGTTGCTGCTGCCTGAGGGCCGCAACGACCTCGGCCAGCGCTTCGGTCTCAGGCTGCGCGTCGGTTATCAGCCGGTCGCCGAACCAAACCCAGTGACCCGGAAAATACTGGCGCAAGCGGTAGGCCAGCTTGCCCCCCACGCGATGCGCCATGCTGTCCGTCACCTCAAGGCGGTAGGCATAGAGCTGCGGCAACGCGGCGACGTCAATCGGGAATACTTCGGTGAAAAGTTGTCGTTCGAGAATCACCATGAGCCCGCTTCCGACCATTTGTTCTATTCACCATTATACTAGAATAACTGTTCGAGAACGTCAAGTTAAGGGAAGAAGGTCGTTATAGAACCGTTGGCTTAAGTGAGAAAATTCCGGCAGACAAGCACTCCACCGGCTACTGCCTGCTTATGTCGTCAGGACGGCGACCGGGAAGTAGCAAAGGATGCCGGCCAGAGGAATCTGGCCGTTTGCAGCCCGCCCGATGGTCTGTCCGGTGAAAATGTCGGTCAGGGCTTTATGCTGAAGCGCTTCGGGCAACACCAGCTGTGTTTCTCCCCACACATCGCCCAGTGGCATCCGCGTTTCGCCTGCCGTAAGGCCGGCGACCAGACGCGGGGCAACGACCACGACCGCCGCGCCATCATGCTCTCTGGCAAACGCGCAAACATGGCGCGCCTTTTCGCCCGTCGCCGCCAGCGGCGTATAGCTGCCTCGCCGGAAAAGCACATCCCGGTCGCGGCGGAAACATAACACCGTCTGTGTCAGAAATAGTTTGGCGCTGCGAGGCGTTTCAAGCAGTTCGTTGAGAAAAGTGAGCTGTACTTCATCATCTGGCCGGTTCCGCACCGGCAGGCGCTCGCGCCGGGAGAACAGATCATCGTAGTCAACCGGGCGGCGGTTGTCGGGATCGACCAGACTGAAGTCGAGCGTTTCCGTACCGCGATAGGTGTCCGGCACGCCGGGCGATGTCAGCTTGAGCAGCGTCTGCGACAGGCTGTTGAGATAGCCAAAAAACGCAACACGACGCTGGAAAGACAGAAAATCCTCGATAAACGCCCGGTTGTCGACCGGGTCAAGGACGCGCAGGACAAAGTCGCGCATGGCCTGATCGTAAGCCTCGTTCGGGTTCGTCCAGCTTGTATGAACCTTGGCTTCTTTGGTCGCCTTGGCCATGTATCCGGCTATCCGCTCCTGAAAGTCTGTCCAGCCGTCCCCGCCTATCGCCACATCGTCATCCGCTGGCCATGCGCCGAGCAGCGTCTGGTAGAGCAGATACTCATCATTGGCGTCGGGCCAGTCGCCATCAGGCGCGCTCTGCCGGTGGCGCGCGTTCAACTCGCGCCAGCGCCCCAACCCGGCCTCCCATTCGTCCGGCAATTCGGAGAGGACATTCAGCCGCGCGCGTACATCCTCACTGCGTTTGGTATCGTGAGTGGAAAGCGCAATCATGGCATGCGGCCACGATTTCAGCCGCTTCTGGTTTTGCTGGTGAAATTCATCGGGCGTGACGCCAAAGACCGCCGGTGTGCCGCCGACTTCGTTGAGCGACACGAGGCGGTTGTAAGCATAAAAAGCCGTATCCTCGACGCTTTTGGCCATCACCGGCCCGGTGATCTGCTGGAAACGCATGACCAGACGCACCAGCGTGTCGCGGTCGGCTTCATCGAAGTCAAAGTAATTGCGTAGCAACAGCGTATCGCGCAGGAAGTACAAAACGGGCTGCGAGACGAGCGGATTGCGTCGCAGCGCTTCCTTTACCGCTGCTTCCACAAAGAGCTGATCGCGCCGGGAAACCGTGTCCGGGCCGGTGATGTACGTCCGGTAGATGCCCATGCAGGCCACGATTTCGCGGAGCGCGTGTCGCAGGCCATTGAGCGTGAAGTCACGCGTATGGCGATTGCGCTCTGACAGCCGCTCCAGTTGGTGTGCAATCGAGTTGATCTCGCCCGCCAGCGACTCGCGCATGATTTTCTGTTTCGAGGCGTATTCGAGGTCGTGAATATCGACCTCGACACCTGTGAAAGCGCGATAAATCCGGTCGAAGCGCCCGGCTGCCTCGGTATCCACAAACAACCCGTTGACCTGATTCATGAAGTCATAGCCCGTAGTGCCATAAACGGCCCAGTCGGGAGGCAGCGGCTCGTTCTCCGTCAGAATCTTCTCGGCCACGACGTAAAGCGGCCATTCGAAATGATCGCGCGTTTCAATCTGCTCGTTCAGCCACTCGCTGACGACCTCGCGGACTTCAGCCTGCTCTTCGGCGGTCAGGTCAGCCCCGGCACACACGGTGCGGAAAAGAAAGTTCTCCTGCAATGCCCGGAAATAACCCGGTGGATCCCACAGCCCATCGGGATGGTCGACCCGCAGCCCGGTCAGAATACCTTCGGCCAGCAGCCGCAGGATCAGATCATGAGTCGCCGCAAACGCCTCCGGCAGTTCGCTGCGAATGGCTGCCATCGTGTTGATGTCGAAAAAACGCCGGTAGTTAATCTCCTCTCCTGCCACACGCCAGAACGCCATGCGATACGACTGGCGTTCGATCAGCGCGTGCAGACGGTCAAAGCTACGGGGATCGCCCGGCAGCCCGTTCAACCGGCGCAGCGTGGCGTCGAGCGCCGCCTGCACCGCCTCACTCTTTTCGACCAGCGCGGCGAGCCGCCGTTTAATCACCGCCTGTTCGCGCAGTTTTTCCTCCACCAGCGCCGGGTCGCGGGTCGCCTGCGGCGGCAGATGGCTCACCGCGGTGAGGATGCTTTGCAGTTCGCGCACGTCCTCATTATCCGGCCCCAGCGCTTCGACCAGAACCTCCACCAGCGGTGCAAGGATATGGTCGTAGGTATTCGGCGCAACCGGCAGCTCCAGCGTTCCATAAGCGATACGGAATGTGCCGTTCGCGTAGCGCACTTCGAAGCGGCCGCTATCGAGCACCATGCCGTATTGATCTTCCAGTATGGGCAGCAGCACCTTGTCTCGCAGTTCGGGCTTGACCGGGTCCCAGTCAATATCGAAGTACGATGCATAACGCGAGGACGGGCCGTTTTCGAGGACGTCCATCCACCAGGCGTTACAATTGCCGTCGATACCCATGTGGTTTGGCACGATATCCTGAATCCACCCCATGTCATGACGCCGGAGGGTTTCCACTAGGCGCAGGAAATCCTCTTCCGTGCCGAGTTCCGGGTTGAGCTTTCCCGGATCGCAGACGTCATAACCATGGGTGCTGCCCGGCGTCGCCAGCAGAATCGGTGAAGCGTACAGATCGCTGATGCCAAGCGCGTGCAGGTAGGGCACAAGGCGCTCAGCGTCGCGAAAAGTGAAGCCGGCATTGAATTGAACGCGGTAAGTCGCGCGTGGAATCCGGCGACGGCGGCGCGCTTCTTCAAGCTGCTGGCGAATGGCGGACTTGGTCAGCGGCGACATGAGGTTTGTCCTTCTGGCAACGCGCTCATCATGTTTAGATGCATTTCTCGTAGAGCACAAACGCATACGGCGCGAGGGCCAGTTCGACCGCACCACCGGAAGTGATCGACATGTCAGGCAAGTCGACGGTTGGATCGGTCGCGTGTTCGCTCCAGCGCTCCGCCGACGAATCGAGTCGCAGTCGCCACTCACCAGCCGGCACAGGGATGGAAACACGCGCGGGCTGCCGGTTTAGATTGAACAGCGCGAATGCCTGCTGTTCACGTGCCCAGCGGCGCATGTAAAGCGCCAGTTCGCCCTGATAGCCAATGACTTCCATTGAGTCCTTATCCAGCACTCGCAGCGCCGGAATTTCCTTACGCAGGCGAAAAAGCGTGCGGTGAAATTCCAGCATGACGCGGTGTTTGCCGCGCGTTTTCAGGCTGTGGTCGAGCCGGGAATCCGCAAATGTCTGCCAATCCTGCGGCTTGGGAAAAGCGGCATCTGCCCCGGCAGCAGCGCCAAACTGCTCCATGCGGCCTTTGGTCACGGCGTCGATCAGCTTCTCATCCTGAAAGCTGGTGAAGTAGTTGAACAGCGCCGTTTCGGCGTATTCCTCGCCCATGAAAATCATCGGCACATAGGGGGACAGCGCCACCAGTCCGATCCAGAGCTTGAGCGCGTCAAACGGCAGGTAGCTGGCGGGGCGTTCGCTCGGAAGCCGGTTGCCGATCTGGTCGTGATTTTGCGTGAAGACGATGAGGCGCTCGCCGGGAATGCCGAGCGATGAGGTTCCATGACGGCGTTTACGAAAGGGAGAATACTGCCCCGTGAGGCCAAAGCCCTCGCGAAAGCACCGCACCAGCATCGCCATGGAGTCGTAGCCTTCATAATAATGGTGCGTTTCGCCGGTCAGGAGCGAATGCACGGTATGGTGAAAATCGTCATTCCACTGCGCGTCCATGCCATCGCCACCAACTGACTGCGGTGAGACATGCAATACGTCGTTCTTGTCGCTTTCCGACAGCAGATAGATACGGCGGTTGAGGTAGTCGCGGTGCTGGTGAACAGTCGCCGTAAGCTCCTTGATGAAAGGACGCGCGGTGAAGTCGAACAGGTAGTGAGTCGCGTCCAGGCGCAGGCCGTCGATGTGATATTCGTAGAGCCAGTAGAGCGCGTTTTCGATGAAGAAGAAGCGCACCTCGTCGCTGTGATGCGCGTCGAAATTGATTGCCTCGCCCCATGGCGTCCGGTAGTGATCCGTCGTGTAGGGGCCGAAGCACGCGGTGCAGTTGCCCTCTGGCCCGAAGTGGTTATAGACCACATCGAGAATGACGGCGAGACCGCGCTGGTGGCAGGCATCGACCAGCCGTTTCAGGCCATCGGGGCCGCCATAGGTATTTTGCGGCGCGTATAGAAAGACGCCGTCATAGCCCCAGTTGCGATCGCCGGAAAACTGAGCCACCGGCATCAGTTCAAGCGCCGTTATGCCGATTTCCGCCAGCTCGTCAAGATAGGGAATCATGCCCTCGAACGTGCCTTCAGGCGAAAACGTGCCAACATGCGCCTCGTAAATGACGTAATCTGAAAGGGCAACGCCCTGCCAGCCGTCATCGGTCCACGCAAATTCGCGGTCGACAACCGCCGACGGCCCATAAACGCCGTCGGGCTGAAAGCGCGACGCCGGATCAGGGTAATCCTGCCCGTTGAGGCGATAGTAGTAACGCTGCCCGGGCCGGATTCCATTCAGCGCCAACTCGTAGTAACCGGCCTCCTTCGGCGTCATGGGCAGCACGTCATGCACATCGCCACTGAGAACCAGCTCCAGCGTTTGCGCCAGCGGAGCCCACACACGAAACACGCACGTGCCGTTCGGCTGAAGCACAGCGCCCAGCGCCGGTTGCCAGTGAGGTCCCTGTTCGTTCATCCATGTCCCCGACGTCTGATCGGAATGTGAGGGCATATTTACCGCATAAATCCGCCTCACATTTATTACGCACGACATTATAACACGACTGAGACGCTCGCGCCGAAAGGGAATGCGCGACCGGGGCGTTTTGACGCCCCTCAAGCGCGACAGTATACTTGGCATCAATATTCCGTTGCGCCGCCACGTTGTTAAGCCTCATGCGTCGTCTGATTCTTGTCTTGAACTTAGGGAGCAAAAGATGGCACGACCTGTAACCCTGTTTACCGGCCAGTGGGCCGACCTGCCTCTGGAACGGCTTGCCGAGATGGCCGCCGGCTGGGGCTATGATGGGCTGGAACTCGCCTGCTGGGGGGATCATTTCGAAGTAGACAAGGCGCTCAGCGACGATGGCTATCTCCAGTCACGCCGCGACATTCTGGAAAAGCACGGGCTGGAATGCCGGGCGATCAGCAATCATCTGGTCGGCCAGTGCGTGAGCGATGCGCTGATCGACGAGCGGCACAAGGCCATTCTGCCAGCGCGGCTATGGGGCGATGGCGATCCGGATGGCGTGCGCGAGCGTTGCGCCGAGGAGATGAAGAACACGGCCCGCGCGGCGCAGCAGTTCGGCGTCAAGGTCGTCAACGGCTTTACGGGCAGTCCGGTCTGGCACATGCTGTACTTCTTCCCACCCACGTCCGACGAAATGATCGACCGTGGCTACCGCGAGTTCGCCGACCAGTGGAACCCGATTCTGGATGTCTTTGATGAGGTCGGCGTTCGTTTCGCGCTTGAAGCGCACCCAACCGAAATTGCCTACGACATTTTCACCGCTGAACGCACGCTCGAAGCGCTGAATCATCGCCCGGCCTTTGGCTTCAATTTCGACCCGAGTCATTTCGTGCACCAGCAGTTCGACCCGGTGTTCTTCATCCAGCGGTTTGCCGACCGCATTTACCACGTCCACGTCAAAGATGTGAAGCTCTACCTGAACGGGCAAAACAGCATCCTCGGCTCGCATCTGGCGTTTGGCGATTATCGCCGCGGCTGGAATTTCGTCTCGCCGGGGCGCGGCGATGTCGACTTCGAAAGCATCATCCGCGCTCTGAACCGCATCGGCTACAACGGCCCGCTTTCGGTTGAATGGGAAGATGCGGGCATGGCGCGGGAACACGGCGCGGCGGAAGCGGTCGACTACATCCGCAGTGTTGACTTTGAACCCTCAGACGTTGCCTTCGACGCGGCGTTCGCGTCGTCCAATTAGAGGAGTCCCTCATGTCTGATCAGGTCGGTTTCACCACGATGGCCGGAGCGCGCGCTACCGGCGAAGCGCCTACCCTCGGCATTGGCATGCTCGGCTACGCATTCATGGGCAAGGCCCACACCAACGCCCTGAAAAAGCTACCCTACATGATGTACCCGCCGGTTGCCATCCCCCGGCTGGTGGCCATCGCCGGGCGTAACGAAGAAGGCACGCGCGAAGCTGCGCGCCGCTATGGCTATGAAAAATTCACCACGGACTGGCGCGACCTCATCAACGATCCGGACGTGCAGGTTTTCGATAACGGCGGGCCGAACAACGCGCATCTGGAACCCTGCGTCGCCGCCGCCGAGGCCGGCAAGCACGTATTCTGTGAAAAACCGCTGGCCCGCACCGCCGAAGAAGCCAAGACGATGCTCGACGCCGTGCAGAAAGCGGGCGTCAAGCATATGGTCGCCCACAACTATCGCTTTGTCCCGGCTATCGTTCAGGCGCGCCGGCTGATCGAAAGCGGCAAGCTGGGGCGCATCTATCACTTCCGCGCGGTCTACCTGCAAGAATGGATCATGGACCCGAACTTCCCCATGGTCTGGCGGTTACGGAAAGATGTCGCCGGTAGCGGCGTGCTGGGCGACCTCGGCTCGCACATCATCGATCTGGCGCGCTTCCTTGTTGGCGAACCGAAGCGACTGACGGCCATGACCAAAACCTTCATCACCGAACGCCCGTCCGAAGATGGAACGTCGCGCGTCCCGGTCGATGTTGACGATGCATTCACTGCACTGATCGAGTTTGAAAATGGCGCGCTTGGCACGCTGGAAGCATCGCGATTTGCCGCCGGACGCAAGAACCATCAGGTGCTTGAAATCAACGGAGAAAAAGGTTCCATCAGTTTCAGTCTGGAACGCCTGAATGAACTGGACGTATACTGGGTGGACGAGGAGCCGAAGGAAACGCGCGGCTTCCACAACGTACTCGTAACCGAGTCCTATCATCCATACTGGGAGAACTGGTGGCCTCACGGTCACATCATTGGCTGGGAACACACCTTCGTCCACGAATTCCATCATTTCTTCGATGCGATCGTGAATAACAAGGACGTCGCGCCCTATGGCGCAACCTTTGAGGACGGTTATCGTAACGCCGTCATCGCGGATGCCATCGAGCAGTCGGCGCAAAGCGGACGCGTAGTCGACATTCGCTACTAGGCATCCGTAAGACAGGAGAGAAGCCGTTGTACCGTCATGAAGATGTCATCTATACCGTTCGGGGCGGCCGGCGACTGGAAGGCGCGGCCATCATTCAGGGCGCGAAGAACGCCGCCCTGCCGATGATTGCTGCGTCGCTGCTGGTCGAACGCGGGCAGACGGTGCTGCGTAACGTGCCGTTCATTCGCGACGTTTATATCGCGATTGAGATTGCTCGTTCGGTTGGCGCAAAGGTCGAAACCTATGAAGACGACCGCGTGCTGACCATCGACGCAAGCAACATCACCAGCAGCGTACTGCCTTCAGAGTTGACCGAGAAGATTCGCGGTTCGGTGCTGTTCCTTCCGGCGATCTATCTGCGAACGGGTGAAGTCATCATCGAGGGCGTCGGCGGATGCAATCTGGGCGCGCGCAACCTCGACTTCCACTATCGTGGCTTCGCCCGCCTCGGCGCGACGGTCAACGACTCTCCATCCCGAATTCATATCACCGGCGGCCGTTATACCGGCGCGCACCTCTATCTGGACATTCCAAGCCACACCGGCACGGAAAATCTGCTCACGGCAGCCTGTTTCGCCAGCGGCACCAGCCTGATTGAAAACGCGGCCATGGAGCCGGAGGTCGTTGACTACGCGAACTTCCTCAACCTCATGGGCGCGAAGATTCAGGGCGCCGGCACGGGGCACATCGTCGTCGAAGGCATCCAGAAGCTGCACGCTGTCGAATACACGATCATGCCCGACCGGCTGGACGCAGGCGCGGTCGCCATGGCGGTCGCCGCAACCGGCGGCAGCGCCACGCTGGTCGGCGCGAATGTGAACCACTTCGGCGTCGTGCGCCACAAGCTGGAACAAATGGGCGTCGAACTGCGAACCGACGGCGCGGTGCTGCATGTTCGCCGCCTACACTCGCTGCGCCCGATCAATGTCATCACGTGGCCCTATCCCGGCTTCGCCACCGACCTCCAGCCGCCGATCATGGCGCTGGCGGCGATGGCGGATGGCGTCAGTTATCTGCGCGAGAACGTCTTTGAGGCCCGGTTTGCCGCCGCCGGCGAACTCAATAAGATGGGAGCCGACATCCGTATTCAGGACAACGTGGCGGTCGTACACGGCCTCCCCCAACTGACGGGGGCGGACGTGTTCGCGCACGACATTCGCGCCGGCATCTCGCTGGTCATTGCCGGCCTCGCCGCACAGGGCGAAACGCGGATCAGCAACGGTCATATGATCGAACGCGGCTACAGCAATCTGGCCCGGCGGCTGGCCAGTCTCGGCGCGGATATCGAACGTACGGTAGTGGAAGCAACGCCGGCGACTGAAGCGTCCTAGTGGGCCGGAGCAGCCGTTGAAGAAAATCTCGCACCCAGCAGATGCCCGGAGGCGCTACACCTCCGGGCATTTTCATATCCCGCCGCGAACTGACGGCGTTCGCTAATCTGCGTGCTGCCGGCCGATGACGATGACGGTGTTACCCAGTTCGCCAATCGGGCTGGCAGCGATCACCACTTCATCGCCAGCCTGCAGGGTAAAGCTGTCGGGCGGCACGATGCCGGTTCCGCTCAACAGGACGGCCCCGCGCCGGAAGCGCTTGCACCGCCCCAGATAGGCAACGAGATCGGGCAGCGTGCGGTGCAGGCGTTCGGTCGACGTTTCGTCGAAAAATACGCGCTTTCCGTCGCGTTTGATTTCCATGCTGATCGTGACGTCGGGCCACTGAGCGATACTCGGCTGCAGCCAGATACGCGGGCCGAGCGCGCAGGCGTTCTGATATATCTTGGCCTGCGGTAGGTAAAGCGGGTTCTCGCCTTCGATATCGCGCGAGCTCATGTCGTTCCCAATGGTGAAGCCGATCACTTCAAGCCGCGCGTTAAGCACGATGGCCAGTTCCGGCTCCGGCACGGACCAGGTCGCGTCATAGCGTATTCCAACTGGGTCGCCCGTGCTGACCGCGTCATAGCCCATCGCTTTCATAAAGAGTTCGGGGCGCGGTGCGTCGTAGACCCGCGTGTAAATGTTGCTGTTGCCGGATTCGCGCTCGCGCGCTTCTTCGCTGCGTTTGTAGGTAACGCCTGCCGCCCACACTTCCTGCTCGTTCAGCCGCAAACGCAGCGACTTCTGGCCCGAAACCGGATCGCCTTTGGCGCTCGTCAGCACACTCACAAGCTGCGAGGCCGGCACTTCGGTTAGCAGATAATCGAGCGAAGACGCGGGTTCGTTCAGGGCAAACAGCGTATCGTCGATCTGAAGGCCGAGCCGTTCAGCGCCATCAGCATCATAGTGGGCCAGAAAGAGATGTTCAGACACGGCAATGCTCCTGTTCAGGCAAGATTTGGCTGCCGCGTTTTATAACACGCAGCCATCGCGGATCAATAGCGGTCAGGATTTCAAATGCCAGGGCAGCCCGGCGACCATCAGCACGACTTCGTCCGCGACCGACGCGACGCGTTGATTGGCGCGGCCCAGCGCATCGCGGAAATAACGCCCGTGTCGCGTCGGCGGCACGACACCCATGCCAACTTCGTTGGAGACGATCAGCCAAGTTGCCGCCGAGGTGCTTGCAACTTCCAGCAGGCGCTCGACTTCGACGAGCACGGCATCGTAAACCGCCTGTTCGGGCGCGCTGTCTGGCAGCGCCAGCATAACATTTGACGCCAGTAGCGTCAGGCAATCGAGCACGACCGTGTCATGGCGACCTGCAGCCAGCGCGCGGGACACTTCCCCGGCAACCCGAAGCGGCGTTTCCAGCGTCGTCCAGTCCGGCGGGCGTTCGGCCCGGTGGCGCTCAATGCGCCGCCGCATTTCCTCATCAAAGGGCTGCGCGGTGGCGACGAATAGCACACTCTGCCCGCTGGCGCGCGCCCGGTCTTCGACATAGGCGCTTTTGCCGCTGCGCGCCCCGCCCAGCACCAGTACCAATCTACGCGCCACCGGCTACACCGTCAGGCACAACAGGCACATGATCTCGGTTAGCTCGCACATCGCGCCGTAAACGTCCCCCGTAAGCCCGCCGCCCAGCCGGGACGCCGTCCAATTGCCGAGCACCAGCACCAGAACCGGCGTCAGCACCAGCGCCAGCAGTGGCCGGCTGCCAAACAACAGGATAGCCGGCAAAATGAACAATACGCTCTGGCCGATGGCAACCAGCACCTCGCGCCGCCCAAGCCCTTCACGGAACAGACTCCCCATGCCTTCACTACGAGCGTAGGGAAATGAGTAGGCGGCAAAGACCATCGCCAGCCGCCCCAGAACGGGGGGCACAATCAGCAGAAACGGTGTGATGTCCTGAAGCAGTGCCCATTTCGCCAGCAGCACCACCACCAGCCCGACCACCGCCCACGTACCGGACTGCGGATCGCGCATGATTTCGAGCCGCCGCTGTGGGGGAGCCGTGGACAGCACGCCATCACAGAAATCGCCAACACCGTCCAGATGCAGGCCGCCGGTGATGACGATCCAGGCCACCAGCACAGTCAATATGCGGACGGGCGGCGCAAGAGCTTCGTTAGCGGCGAGCATCGCCAGAATGACGCCGATCACCAGACCGACGAAGGGGAAATGAGCGAATATTCGCCCCCGCTCTCGCTCCAGAGGTTTGAACGGGAGAATGGTCAGCAAGGAAAATGCGCCCGCGACGGCATCCCAGTTCATGATAACCCATGCGCTCCTCAACAGTTCCACAAGGACTGTACCACAGAGCCGCCACGCCTGAAAGTCGTGCGCCGGTGTGGTTCTGGCCCTATTGGTTTCCCCAGCCCATCCTGTACAATGCCCGGTGATCTCCGGGAGGAACAACGGTGCACGCCGGTATCCAACAGCATCTTCGACATAATTTCGTCGTCAACGTTCTTGATGGCGCTTTTTTTGGCGCGGCGTTCGGCTTTGCATCGAAAGTCGCCGTGATCCCGCTCTTTATCGCCACGCTCACCGACTCGACGACGATCATCGGCTTGATCGCATCGTTGCAGATGATCGGCTGGCAGTTGCCGCAATTGCTCACGGCCAATTACGTGGCCGGGCTACACCGTTACAAGCGAGCGGTGCTGATTATGAGCATCCACGAACGAGCGCCGTTCCTGGGGCTGGCGCTGGTCGCTGCTGCCTACCCGGTGCTTGGGCCATCGGTCACGTTGGCGCTGGCATTTTTGCTCCTGGTATGGCAGGCATTGGGCGGCGGGCTAACGGCAACAGCGTGGCAGGCCATGATCTGCAAGATCATGCCGCCGGGACGCCGGGGGACATTCTATGGCACGCAGTCTGCCGCCTCAGGGCTGGGAGAAAGTCTGTGTGTCGTCATTGCGGGGATACTGCTCGGCGCAGAGCCACAGGCGACCGATTTCGCCATCTGTTTTCTGCTGGCCAGCATCGCCATGGTGCTATCGTTTATCTTTCTGGCGAAAACCCGCGAGCCGGCCATCGCGCCCACACAACATGCCGACCGCGACTGGCGGCGTTTTATGGCCCGCCTGCGCGCCATCCTCGCCCGCGACACTAACGTGCGCTGGTTCCTGGTCGCCCGCGTGCTGGCCCAGTTCGCCGGAATGTCCGTCGCCTTTTACGCCATCTATGCCGTTCGCGCCTTCGACATCACGGCGGAGACGGCCGGATTGCTGGCCGGCGTGCTGACCACGGCACAGATGCTCGCCAGCCCATTGCTGGGCGTGTTTGGCGACCACTGGGGACACCGCCGCGCCATGGGCATCGGCATCCTGCTCGCGTCATGCAGCGCGTTGCTGGTGATGACCGCGACCGGCCTCGGCGCGTTTTATATCGCCTTTGCGCTGGCGGGCGTCGGCAACGCCGCCCTTTGGACGACTGTCATGACCATTACCGCCGACTTTGGCACGCTGGAAGAACGCCCCTACTACATCGGCCTGACCAATACGCTGGTCGCCCCGGCCACGCTGATCGCCCCGCTGCTCGGCGGCTGGCTAGCCGATACGATCAGTTTTCAGGCCACGTTCCTCGTCTCAGGGATCAGTGGCGTGCTGGCGACGTTCGTGCTGATGGCAATCATGCACGACCCGCGGCAGACACATCACACCAACCTTGCCGCCCCGGAACCCGTGGGGCTGGATTAGACTCCGCGCCACCCCTCTCCAGCATCCCGGCTTTGGGATTTGCTCACCTGTTTGCAAAAGTAAGGGCACGGCAGGCCTGCCGTGCCCTTACTCACATATCACAGGATTGTGCGCGGTTCGGGAAGTATCGTAGAGCACCCCAAAACCGCTGATTTCTGAGCGAGATGAAGTTTGCTAGCTGCTGGTCGGCTCGACGGCTTTCGAACGCGCGCCGTTCGCGTCAGCCGGTTCTTCCTCACGCCGGAACTGGCTCATATACAGGTCGTAGTACGCGCCACGCCGTGCGAGCAGCTCATCGTGCGTGCCGCGCTCGATAATCTGCCCATCCCTGAGCATCAGCACCTGATCGGCGTTGCGAATGGTGCTCAGGCGGTGCGCGATGACAAAGCTGGTTCGCCCTTCAAGCAGCTTCTCAAACGCCCTCTGAATCAGCCGCTCGGTGCGCGTGTCGACGCTCGACGTGGCTTCGTCCAGTATCAGGATGCGCGGGTTGCTCAGCGCAGCGCGGGCGATACTAATCAACTGGCGCTGCCCCTGGCTCAGGCCGCTACCCCGCTCGCCAAGCACCGTCTGATAGCCATCCGGCAGGCGCTCGATAAACGTATCCGCCGAGACAAGCCGGGCCGCCGCGATGACTTCTTCATCGGTCGCGTCCAGCCGCCCGTAACGGATGTTGTTCATCACCGTGTCTGAAAACAGGAACGTATCCTGCAGCACGATACCGATCTGGCGGCGCAGGCTGGCCTGCGTCACGTCGCGCACGTCAATACCGTCGATCTTCACCGAGCCGCCCGTCACATCGTAGAAGCGCGGGATCAGGTTGATGATCGTCGTCTTACCCGCCCCGGTCGGGCCGACGATCGCCACCATCTGGCCGGGTTCGACATGGAAACTGACATCGCGCAACACCGGCTCGCCATGTTTGTACTCGGCGTAAACGCCCTCAAAATCCACTCGCCCCTGAATCTGTGGCATTTCGATAGCGCCCGGCTTATCGGCAATTCGCAGATCTTCATCCAGCAGGCTGAAGATGCGCTCACCACCGGCAATCGCGTTCTGAACGTTGGTCCACAACATCGCGATCTGCTGGATCGGCTGGTTGAACCGCTGCACGTACTGGATGAACGCGAATACAGTTCCGAGCGAGATGACCACCGTGCCGAACAGCGGTTCGGAGCGCAGTACCGACAATCCGCCGACGACCACCACAATGCCGACGCCGACATAGCCAAGCGCCTCCAGCATCGGCGTCAGCGCCGCGGTATACGAAGCGGCGCGGATATTGGCATCACGGTTGGCCGCGTTGGTGCGCCGGAAGTTCTCGATGCTTTCGTCCTCGCGGTTAAACGCCTGCACCTCGCGCACGCCCGCGATACTTTCCTGCAGGTCCGCGTTCACGCTGCCCATCTCGCGGCGGCTTCGGCGGTAGGCCCGCCGTGCCTGACCGGAGAAATAGAACGTGGCGACGATCATGAACGGGATCACGCTCATGCTGATCAGCGCGTACGGCACGTTGGTCTGCAGCATCTTGACCAGAATCCAGACCATCAGCAGCGCGCCGCTGAGGACGTTCATGAGCGCGAAGCCAAAGGCCTGCTGAATGGCGTCCGTGTCGCTGGTGACGCGACTCATCAGGTCGCCAGCCTCGTTTTCGGCGTAGAAGCCGATCGGCAGATCGGTCATTTTGCGGAACAGATCCTGCCGCAAGCGGCGCAGGACATTCTCACCGCTCCAGCGCATGGCAAAGAAAGCCAGACCGCTGGTGATCGCGCCGAGGATAAACAACCCGACCAGAACGAGCACAATGGTCCCGATACCGGCAAGCTTGTCGGCTGCAGTTGCCGCGGGATTGACCTCCGCAAACCAGCAGACCGAGGCCGGCTGTGGGAAGAGGTAACAATCGACTGCCTGGCCGATCAGTTCGGGGGTGACCACCTGCGTCCAGGTGGCAACCAGGATGAAGACCAGCGCGATGACTAGCCCGTACCAGTAGCGCGCGAAGTACTGGGCGAACCGCGCAATGGTCGAGCCGAGATTGGTTGGCTTGATTGAGCCCTGTTCAAGCAGACGGCGACCGCCGTCAAGTCCCATCATGGCCGTTTACTTTGCCTCCCCGGTCGCTTGCGTGTCCGCCTCAACTCTGACTTCCGCGTCGCCCACGAGCTGCGAGTAGTAGATTTCAGCATAGATCGGACTGGTTTCCATCAATTCCTCATGTCGCCCACGCGCGACAATCTGCCCCTTGTCCAGCACCAGAATCTGATCGGCGTTGACAACCGTCGAAATGCGCTGGGCGATGACGAAGCTCGTTCGCCCTTCCATCAGGTGGTCGAGCGCTTTCTGGATTTGATACTCGGTTTGCAGGTCAACCGCGCTGGTCGAGTCGTCCAAAATCAACAGGCGCGGGTTGAGCAGCAACGCACGCGCAATCGCCACGCGCTGCTTCTGGCCACCCGAAAGCGTCGAACCGCGCTCGCCCACCGGTGTGTCGTAGCCCTGCGGGAACGACATGATGAAGTCATGCGCCGCTGCCGCTTTCGCCGCCGCGATGACCTCTTCCATGGAGGCATCGGGCCGGCCAAAAGCGATATTCTCACGGATCGTGCCGGTGAACAGGTTCGTCTCCTGCAGCACGATACCGATCTGTGCGCGCAGGCTGTCCAGCGTCACATCGCGCACGTCATACCCGTCGATGAGCACCGCGCCATCGCTGACGTCGTAGAAACGCGGGATCAGGTTGATGATGGTCGTCTTGCCACTGCCGGTCGCGCCAAGAAGCGCGATGGTCTGGCCGGGCTCGGCGACAAAGCTCACGTTGTTGAGAACCGGCTCGCCCGAACCGAAATACCGGAACGTGACATTCCTGAACTCCACGCGCCCCTTTACCGGCGGCAGGGCAATTGCGCCGGGCTTGTCCTTTACGTCGCTTTCAGCGTCCAGAATTTCAAAGATACGCCCTGCCGAAGCCGACGCCTGCGACATCAGCGAAATTATGAACCCCAACTGCCCCATCGGAAAGAAGACGAAAACGACATACATGCTGAACTTCTGGTAGCTGCCGAGGTCGAGGCCGTCAAACAGAATCTGCTGGCTGGCAAAATAGAGCAGCACGGCCTGCCCAAGCTGCATGACCAGAAAGATCGCCGGAAACAGGAACGAGAACGTCCGCCCGATCTTGAGGCTCTGGGCATATAGGTCGTCGGTCGCCACGCCGAAGCGGTTGCGTTCGTAGTCCTCGCGCGTGAAGGCCTTCACCACCTTGATGCCGGCCAGCCCTTCCTGCAGGATCGTGTTCAGGCGTGAAAGCCGTAGCTGGAACTGCATGAATAACGGCTGGCTGACCTTGCCGAAATACATGAACAGCACAAGCGCGACCGGCAGTATAGGCAGCACCACCAGCGTCAGCCGCCAGTTACTGAGAAACAGAATGATGAGCGTAACGACCAGTAGAATGGTCGCTTGCGCCATCATCACCAGCCCTTGTGCCAAAAAGAGGCGCAGCTTTTCGACGTCGTCGGTCGCCCGGATCATGAGCTGCCCTGTCTGGTTCCGGTCGTGATAGCTGAACGACAGGCGCTGGATCTTGGCAAACAGTTCGTTGCGGATGTCGAAAGCGATTCCCTGCGACACCGTTTCGGCCATGAATGTCTGCACAAAGGCAAACACCGCGCGCACGACGGCGACCAGCACCACAAAGACAACGACGTTGATCAGCAGCGACTCCGCCGCCTGACTGATCCTCCTCAGTTCTTCGACCGTCGTTCCCTGAAGCGCGGCAGCAGGCCCCTGCACGAGTTCTGGCAGCGATAGCACGGCGTTGGCACGAACGCCGTCGGTAATCGCAGAGATCATGTTCTGAACAAGCTGGGGAACTGCGAGCTGCGCCAGCGTTGCGATCACCAGCGAACCGTACGCGAAGAACGCGGCCCGGCGCTGCTGGCCCAAATAACGAATCGCGCGTATCAACCCACCATTCCCGGAAACCCCGGGTTGCTGGCGGCCCATGGGGCGACTTGCCTGTGCTTGCACTCTAGTCACCTATCCTTACTAGGGCTGTCGTCGCGGAGTGCGACATTTATGCATGCTCTTTACGGAACAATCCGTGAAAAGTTGCACATTGCCAGCCTGCATGGCCGGCACGATGCCTGGTGCAACCCGCAATAGCCCGCCATAAACCCTACAAGCGCCGTTACACCGGCTTACGAAGGTCAAACTCTAGTCCTATTGTCTGATGGCGTCAAGAGCGGTGTTTTCCCTGTTTGTCCCGAATAAGTGGTTCCTCGTTATAATGTTCGTTTATCATTCCACTTCCCGTTTCAGATCTGCTTGTGAAGGATTTGGCATGCCAGATAATCGCCTTCAGGAACTGCGCGCACAGGTTGATGAAATCAACCTCCAACTCCTTGAACTTTTGAACCGGCGTGGCCGCGTGGTATCGGAAATCGGCAAAGTGACTCAGGAGATGGGCCGCTCGTTTTACGATCCCCAGCGCGAGGCACAAATGCTGCAAATGCTGGAAGCAGCCAACAACGGTCCATTCAGCAATGAGACAATCAAGGCGCTGTTCCGCGAGATTTTCCGGGCGTCGATGGCGCTTGAGGAAAGCCAGGCGCGGGCCAAAATGCTGGTGCAGCGCAAGACCGACGATGACCGAACCGTCATCACCCTGCCCGATGGCACGGAAATCGGCAACGGTGTCTTCACCGTCATCTCGGGGCCATGCGCCGTCGAAAGCTACGAGCAGCTTGACGAAGTTGCGGCGGCACTGGCAGAACGCGGGGTGAAGGTGCTGCGCGGCATGGCGTACAAACCGCGCACGTCTCCATATGAATTTCAAGGACTGGGCGAGCCGGGCCTCAAGATCGCCCGGCAGGTGGCGAACAAGTACGGCATGTTCATCACCAGCGAAATCATGGACAAGAGCGATATTCCGATGTTCATGGACTATGTCGACATCTTCTGGGTCGGCGCGCGCAACATGCAGAACGGGGCGCTGCTCAAATCGCTCGGCCAGCTTAACCGCCCGGTCATCCTCAAGCGCGGTCTGGCGGCGACGCTCGAAGAGTTTCTTTACGCCGCCGAATATATCGTCAGCAGCGGCAACCCGAACGTCATGCTGATCGAGCGTGGCATCCGCACGTTTGAAAAGTGGACGCGGAACACGCTCGACATCGGCGGAGTGGCCGTCCTCAAACTGGAAACGCACCTGCCCGTGATCGTCGACATCTCGCATTCGGCGGGCCGGCGCGATATCGCTCTGCCGCTGGCGCGCGTCGCCAAGGCAAGCGGCGCTGACGGCCTGATGGTTGAAGTCCATCCGAACCCGCCGGTAGCGATGAGTGACGCCAAGCAACAACTCACCATCCCTGAATTCCACGCGCTGATGGACGAAATCGAGAGAGTCGAAATCCGCGTTTAGGAAAGGCAACTGCGCGTTTCAGCGCCAAACGCAACGGCCGCGCCATCGAGCGGTCTGAAGCGCCATGCATATCTCGGCACGAGGAGACGTATGCCTTACCAACCGATCGAGAACTATGGCATTGTCGGCAACATGCGTACCGTCGCGCTGGTTGGCGTCAACGGTTCGATCGATTGGTTTTGCTTTCCCGCATTCGATTCTCCAAGCGTATTCGCAGCGCTGCTGGATCACGAAAAAGGCGGTCGTTTCTTCATCGAGCCGCTGGTTGACGGCGTGACCTTCAAGCAGGTGTACTGGCCCGATACCAACGTGCTGGTCACCCGCTTTCTGAGTGAAACGGCAGTGGGCGAGATCATCGACTTCATGCCAATCGGTGAAGCCATCGCCGAAGACCACCATCACCAGTTGGTGCGGCGATTGCGGGTTGTGCGCGGCCATATGAGCTTTCGTCTGGTATGCCAGCCCGCCTTCAACTACGCGCGCGACCCACATGAAGTCACGGTGGATGCCGACGGCGCAGTCTTTACATCGAATAGCCTGTCGCTCCGGCTGGCAACTAACATCCCTCTCACTGCCGAAGGCCCGGCGGCCACCGCACAAATTTCGCTCGGCGAAGGCGAGGAAGTGACGTTTTCGCTGCGCCATGCCGCCCTGGATGCGGGCAATTCGCCCTGGCTCGACGCCGGTGAAGCCGAGCATCTTTTTGAAGAAACCGTTCGCTACTGGCGCAACTGGCTCTCGCAAACGACCTATCACGGGCGCTGGCGCGAGATTGTGCATCGCTCGGCGCTGGTGCTGAAGCTGCTGACCTATGCGCCAACCGGCGCAATCGTCGCCGCGCCGACCACCAGCCTGCCGGAGACGATTGGCGGCACGCGAAACTGGGACTATCGCTACACATGGCTGCGCGACGCTGCATTCACGCTTTACGGCCTGATGCGAATTGGGTTTACGCAGGAAGCCGCCGACTTCATGCGCTGGATCGAGCAGCGCTGTCACGAGCGCGAGGCGGACGGTTCCCTGCACATCATGTACGGCATCCACGGGGAGCATGAACTCACCGAGATTGAATTGCCACATCTCGACGGCTATAAAGGCTCGAAGCCGGTGCGAATCGGCAACGGCGCGCACGACCAGCTTCAACTCGACATCTACGGCGAATTGATGGACTCGGTGTACCTGTATAACAAGTACGGCGCGCCGATTTCGTATGACCTGTGGGTCGAACTGAGTGAGTTGCTGGAGTACGTCTGCGACAACTGGAAGACCAGAGATTACGGCGTCTGGGAAGTGCGTGGCGAACCGCAGCATTTCGTCTATTCCAAAGTGATGTGTTGGGTCGCGCTTGACCGGGGGCTACGGCTTGCCGATAAGCGGTCATTTCCGGCGAACCGCGAACGCTGGCTGAAATGCCGCGATGAGATTTACCGGGACATCATGCAGCACGGCTGGAACGACGAGATCCAGGCGTTTGTACAGTATTACGGCAGCGACTCGCTGGACGCCTCTCTACTCATCATGCCGCTCGTATTCTTCATGTCGCCGACCGATCCGCGCATGCTTAAAACACTTGAGGCGATCATGCGCCCCAAAAAAGACGGCGGCCTGCTGTCGGATAGTCTGGTCTACCGTTACGATTACGAAGCCGACGTCGATGGCATCGCCGAAGCCGAAGGCACATTCAATATGTGTACTTTCTGGCTGGTAGAAGCGCTGACACGCGCCGGGCGAATTGAGGAAGCGCGTTTGCTGTTCGAGCGCATGTTAAGCTATGCCAACCATCTTGGCCTGTACGCCGAGGAAACCGGGCCGGCAGGCGAAGCGCTGGGAAATTTCCCACAGGCGTTCACGCATCTGGCGCTCATTAGCGCGGCGTTCAATCTGGATCGCGCGCTCGGCACTGGCACGTAAAGCCTCACCCCTTTCCCAAACGCGCAAAGCCTTTGCTGGAAAAGGGGAAACCAGTCAATACTGGCAGGCGTTTGGAGAAAAAGCCGGAGATGAGGTTTGGTCAGTGTTACAATAAAGGGGTATTGCAACCAGAGTTTCAACTGCCATGCCATTCAGCCTGCCCAGTACGTCCGATACGGAAAAGCTTCAGCGGCGCAACCGCGAACTGTCGATACTGAATACCATCGCCGAAGCGCTGAATCGCGAGGTCGACGTCGTTCGGGCGCTTCACACCGCGCTCGCGAGTGTGACCGAACTGTTCGAACTGCAGACGGGCTGGGTGTGGCTGCTCAACGAGGAAACCGGCTCCCCCTATCTGGCGGCAGCGCAAAACCTGCCGCCCGGTCTGGCCAACGATCCGTCGCGCTTTGAAGGCTCGTGCTACTGTCTGGACACCTACCAGCTTGGCAATCTGGAGGGCGCGACCAACATCAGCTTCATCACCTGCACGCGGCTTAAGAACCTGCAGACCGGCACCGAAGGACTGCGCTATCACGCCAGCATCCCGCTCTACCATCACGACAAGCGCGTGGGCGTGCTCAACGTCGCACGCACGGACTGGCAGGAACTTTCGGATGACGACCTGCGGCTGCTGTCCACTATCGGCGACATGTTGAGCATCGCGCTGGAACGAGCGCAGTTATTCGACAAAAGCGTGCATCTGGGCGCGGTAGAAGAACGCAACCGGATAGCCCGCGAAATTCACGACACGCTGGCGCAAGGGCTGGCGGCCATCGCCCTGCATCTGGAAACAGCGGACGCCCTGTTCGATGTCGACCCAAACCGCGCGCGGCAGGCCGTGCAACGGGCGCTGGCGCTAACGCGAAGCAATCTGGACGAAGCGCGCCGTTCCGTGATGGATCTGCGCGCCGCCCCACTGGAAGGGCGCACGCTTGCCGAAGCCCTCGAAAGCCTTTTACAGGAATTCGCCGCCGCACACGGGATCGAGACGCATTTTGAAAGCGTCGGCGGGCTGCGCCCGCTGCCCATACGTGTCGAAGCCGGCCTGTACCGTATCGCGCAGGAATCGCTCAACAATGTGGCTCAGCACGCGCAGGCTCAACACGTCAGCGTCCAATTGACCATCATGCCGGAACGCCTCCTGCTCACTATCGAAGATGACGGTATCGGCTTCGAACCGGCATCCATTCCGGGCGATCGCTTTGGCCTCGTTGGGCTGAACGAGCGGGCAAAACTGTTGGGCGGCAGTCTGGAACTGTATAGCTGCCCCGGCGAAGGTACGACCATTACCGTTTCTGTGCCACTGGAAACACTGTGATGGCAGAGACTATTCGCATCCTCCTTGCAGACGATCATCCCGTCGTTCGAGATGGGCTGAGCGCCATTCTGAGTACACAACCCGACTTTGAAATCGTAGGTGAAGCGTCGAACGGGCATGAAGTCATCGAACAGGTGCAGGCGCAGCGGCCTGATGTCCTGTTGCTCGATCTGGAAATGCCCGAATTGGACGGCGTGGAAGCGCTGCGCCGCCTGAACGCCATCGGCGCGCGCGTGCGTACGATTGTCTTCACCGCTTTCGATACCGATGAACGCATCCTCGGCGCAGTGCAGGCCGGAGCGCAGGGCTATCTGCTCAAGGGCGCGCCGCGCGAGCAATTATTTGAAGCGATCCGCGTGGTGCATGGCGGCGGATCGCTGTTACAGCCTGTCGTCACTTCCAAGCTGCTGCGGCGCATCAGTGAAGCGCAGACACCCGCACAGACCGTTGACCCGCTGACGCCGCGCGAAATCGAAGTCCTGCGTCTGATGGCGCGCGGGCTGCAAAACAAGGAAATCGCCCACGATCTCGTCATCAGCGAGCGCACCGTTAAATTTCACGTCAGTTCCATTCTGCAAAAGCTAAACGCGGGCAACCGCACCGAAGCCGTCACGACCGCATTGCAGCAAGGGCTGATCGAGCGGTAGATCGTCGCTTCCTGTCCTTTCGTACAGCTCGCCACCTGCCATTTGGATACGGAAAAAACCGGCCCGGCGTTCGATGTTGCCGGGCCGGGCGAGTCCTATCCTATGGCATCGATTGAAAAATACCTGGACAGGAGCATTATTCATGCCTACCCGCTCAGCGCAAACGCGCGTTGCATTGATCACCGGCTCCAGTCGCGGTCTGGGCGCGGTCATCGCGCAGAACCTTGCCGGTCAGGGCTATGACCTCGTACTGACGGCGCGTGGCCGGCAAGCGCTCGAAGCCAGCACCGAGGCTCTGGCGAAGTATGGCGTCAGAATTGAGGCGCTTGCCGGAGACATCAACGACCCGGAGCACCGCCGGCAACTGGCAGCCGCCGCGCGCTCGCTCGGCAGCCTTGACATCCTCATCAACAACGCCTCGGACATCGGGCCATCGCCCCTGCCACCGCTGGCCGAATATCCACTCGACGCTTTGGCCCGCGTCTTTGCGACCAACGTCATCGCGCAGCTTGGGCTGGTACAGGCGGCGCTGCCGCTGCTCAGGCAAAGCCGTGGCTTGATTGTCAACATCACCAGCGATGCTGCGCGTGGCGGCTATCCCGGCTGGGGCGGCTATGGCGCAAGCAAGGCAGCGCTCGAACTCGTGTCGCTGACGCTGGCGAACGAACTGCGCGAGGATGGCGTTGCCGTTGTGACCGTCGATCCGGGCGACATGCGTACGGAAATGCACCAGCTCGGCTATCCCGGCGAGGACATCTCCGACCGCCCATTGCCGGACGTCACGATACCATTCTGGTCATGGCTGTTCGAGCAGGACTGGCAGGCGATCAGCGGCCAGCGCTTCGAGGCACAGGCCGACCGCTGGGAGGTCCGCCATGAAGCGCGCTGAACTGATCTTCCCACGCCCACCAGCGTTGCAGGCCACCGCGCCCGCCGAAGCCCGCGGGCTGGAGCGGGATGAACTGCGCCTCATCGTCTCAACAGCGCGGGGCCACGAACACGCGCAATTCCGCGACCTGCCAGACTTTCTTGCGCCGGGTGATCTGCTGGTGGTCAACGAGAGCGCCACCGTGGCAGCCAGCCTGCCCGCCACCGGCAGCCCCGGCAACTTCATCCTCAACCTCTCGAACCAGTATGGCGAGCGCCTGTGGCTAGCCGAGCCGCGCTGGAGCAATGCCGAACCCGGCCCGCTCCCCCTGAAAAGCGGCGAGCAAATCGAAGTCGCGGGCATCCCCGCGCGCCTGATTTCGCACTACCCGGGATTGCCCCGCCTCTGGTTCATACACGCCGAAGGCGACCTTCACGACGCCATGCAACGAGCGGGCAAACCGATCCGCTATGGATACGTTACCGACGAATATCCGCTCGACGTTTACCAAACCGTGTTTTCGCGCGTTCCGGGCAGCGCCGAGATGCCGTCGGCGGCCTACCCGTTCACGCAGCGCGTCGTAGATGAGTTATGTCTCAGGGGCGTTGAAATCGCGGCAATCGTCCTGCATACCGGCGTTTCCAGTCTGGAAGTCGAAACCGAGACAGTCGAAGCGCATCCCCTGTTCCCCGAAGCGGCAGAAGTCCCCCCAGCGACAGCCAACGCGGTTAACCGGGCGCTTGCTGAAGGGCGTCGAATCATAGCCGTGGGCACGACCGTTGTTCGCGCGCTCGAAACAGCGTGGGATGGCGAAAAGGTGCGTCCGTTCAAGGGCTTCACGCGTCTTTATGTCACGCCTGCGCGGGGCGTGCATGTTGTCAGTGGCCTTATTACCGGGCTTCATGACCCGGCGACCAGCCATTTGGCGATGCTCTACGCTATCGCGGGGCAACAGATCGTGCTCTCAGCCTACGACAAGGCCATCGCCGAGGGCTACCTGTGGCACGAATTCGGCGATAGTCACCTGATCCTCACCAGAGAAAACAGGACGCCGGTAAATTTTAAGAAAGAACGAGTTGCCATGTCAGCGTGAACTCCGGGCGCACGCCCTCCCACATCAGGTTCATTCAACGGCGTTAAAATGCGCGCATGATCAAACCCGGAGAGGCGTTCTCATGCGCGCACTGACCGACTGGAGCCCACTCGCAACCCTCACGCTTCAGCCCTCTTCTGCCCCGTCGCGCAGACACCACCTCCTCCGCCCCGTTCGCGCTAAAGCCACGTTCACATCCCGCCTGCTCGATACGCCGCCGGCTTCCGCATAACCTTATGCGAGCCTGCTCATGAAGCATGCTGCAGCCTATCCAGATTACCCTATTTTTAGACAAGCCTAAAAAACACTTGCGACGAGTGAAAATTCGTGTTTAAATATGTATATATTTCCCGCAGACGGAGGACCAATATGAAGCATTCTGCTTCTCTTGTGGTGCTAGTGGTTCTGCTTTCTCTTGCGCTGGTTCCGCCCGGCCTTGCCCGGCAAGAAACGCCAGCCTGCGAAACGCCTGAGCTACAGGTTGTTGCAACGATCGGCATGATCGCCGATGTTGTCAGAAACATAGCGGGTACGTGTGTTGATGTCATTCAGTTGATGGGGTCGGGGGTCGACCCGCACCTGTATCGCGCCAGTGAGGGCGACGTACTGACGCTGCTGGACGCGAACGTCGTCTTCTATGGCGGGCTTGATCTGGAAGCGCGGTTGGCCGAGGTGTTCGAGCGCATGGGCGACTACAAGCCGACTGTCGCCGTCGGCGAAGCCATCCCTGAAGAAAAACTGCTGCGCGACCCCGTTTACAACCTGCCCGATCCGCACGTATGGATGGATGTCGAACTGTGGATGCACGCCACCGAGCGAATCCGCGACGCCCTGATCGAACTCGACCCGGCGCACGAAACGCTGTATCAAGAAAACACGGACGCCTATCTGGAAGAACTGAAAGCGCTTGACGACTACGTTCACGAGCAGATCGAGCGCGTGCCACGCCGCCAGCGCGTGCTGGTGACCGCCCACGACGCTTTCGCCTACTTTGGCCGCGCTTACGACATCGAAGTTTTCGCGCCGCAGGGGATTACCACGACCAGCGAAGCAGGCGTCGAAGACATTCGTAAGACGATCCAGATCATCGTGGAACGAAACGTGCCGGCAGTCTTCATCGAGAGCAGCGTGCCGCCCGACATCGTTGAAGCGATTGTCGAAGGCGCTGCTGCTCAGGGTCAGGAAGTGCGGATTGGCGGGCAGTTGTTTTCCGACGCGATGGGCGAAGATGGCACGCCGGAAGGCACCTACATCGGCATGATCCGCCATAACGTCGTCACGATTGTATCCGCCCTGCTCGGCGAGGACGTGGACGAGTAATCCCGTGCAATGTGGCAAAACAGGAGGCCACAGATTATGTCATCAGGAAATCAACGGCAAGCACCCTTGCCAATCCAAATTGAGGATCTCACGGTTGCCTACCGCGCAGAACCTGTCCTGTGGGACATCGATGTATCGTTCCACGAAGGCACGCTGACCGCCATTGTTGGCCCAAACGGCGCGGGCAAGAGCACGCTGATTAAGACGGTGCTCGGCCTGATCGAGCCTTCCGCCGGGCAGGTCTTGATTTACGGACAACCCTACGAACAACAGCGCCGGCATGTCGCTTATGTTCCCCAGCGTGGCAGCGTGGACTGGGATTTCCCCACCAACGCGCTGGATGTTGTGAAAATGGGGCGATACGGGCATCTGGGCTGGATCAGGCGTCCCGGCGTGAAAGACCACCAACTGGCGCTGGAAGCACTGCGCAAGGTCGGTATGGAAGCGTTCGCCCGCCGCCAGATCAGCCAGCTTTCCGGCGGGCAGCAGCAGCGCGTCTTTCTGGCACGGGCGCTGGCGCAGGATGCCAAAATCTATCTGATGGACGAGCCGTTTCAGGGCGTTGATGCCACGACCGAAAAGGCGATTGTCGACGTTCTGAAGGAACTGAAATCGATGGGGCGCACGGTCGTCGTCGTCCATCACGATCTCGAAACAGTGCCGGAGTATTTCGACCATGTCGTCTTGCTGAACGTGCGGATTATCGCCAGCGGCCCGGTCGATGAAGTCTTTACGCCGGAAAACCTGCGGCGCACCTATGCCAGCAGGCTGGATGGCGCGGCAACCGACCTTGAACTGGCAAGCGCCGGTGTGGTGCTGCAATCGCAGGAGGACGGCGATGGACGTGTTCCAAACGCTCAGCCTGATCGTTACTGATTACACGCTGCGAAACGTCGCGCTCGGCGCGGGCATACTCGGCATCGTCAGCGGCGCGCTTAGCACCTTCGCGGTCCTTCGCAAGCAAAGCCTGCTCGGAGACGCGATGAGTCATGCCGCTTTGCCCGGCGTGGTGCTGGCCTTCATTATCACCGGGCAAAAGACGCCGCTCGTTCTCATGCTCGGCGCTCTGATCGCCGGTTGGCTTGGCGTCGTGCTGGTCAGCGTCATCACCAGCCAGACGCGCGTGAAATACGACAGCGCGCTCGGCCTCGTGCTGGCGGTATTCTTCGGCTTCGGCATGATGTTGTTGACATGGCTGCAAGGCCAGAATATCGCCTCACAAAGCGGTCTCGACCAGTATCTGTTTGGCCGCGCCGCCGCCATTGTCGAACACGATGTACAGACCATGGCATTGCTCGGCGTGGCGGTGCTGGCGCTGGTCGCGGTCTTCTGGAAAGAGTTCAAGCTGCTCAGCTTCAACCCTGACTACGCAGCGACGCTCGGTTTTCCGGTGCGGGCGTTCGACATCGCCCTCACGACGCTGATCGTCGCCGCCGTGGTGCTTGGCCTGCAAATGGTCGGCGTTGTTCTGATGAGCGCCATGCTGGTTGCGCCAGCAGCGGCAGCGCGCCAGTGGACAGACCGCCTCGGCGTCATGATCGTGCTGTCGTCGCTGTTCGGCGCAGTCGCGGGAGCCGGCGGCGCGATCATCAGCAGCACGACGACCCGCCTGCCCACCGGCCCGACGATTGTGCTGTGCATCAGCGCGATTGTTCTCATTTCGCTGCTGTTCGCGCCCAACCGCGGCATCGTGTGGGCATGGTTGCGCCAGCAGCGCAACCGCGCCGAGCTACAAAAGGCGATGCTGCTCGAAAAGGTCTATCAGGTCAGCTATCTGGAAGGCTCGCCGCTGCAGACACACCCGCTGGAAGAACTGCGAACCTTTATGCGTGGCAGCCAACTGGAACGAGCGCTCGAAGCCCTGAAGCAGGATGGTTACATGCATCTGGATGAAGATGGGCGCTGGGGCCTGACGCCGTCGGGCGTCGCTCAGGCGGAGGCGATTTTGCGCGAGCGCCCACGCGCGCTGGCGCGCCGGCCATCGCCAGATGGGCTGCGTCAGGAGGTAGTTGGATGAACCCACGACTTGAAATCGTCACGATTGCAGCGTTCGTTGCCGCTGCCTGTGCCCTGCCCGGCACGTTTCTGGTGCTGCGCCGGGTTGCGCTCATGAGCGACGCCATCAGCCACAGCATCCTGCCGGGTATCGTGATCGGCTTCTTCCTCGTCGGCGACCGCAGCCACCCGCTGGTCATCGCCGGGGCGGCTCTCAGCGGCGTACTCGCCGTTACCCTGACGGAAGGGCTGCTGAAAACACGGCGCGTGGACAAAGACGCCGCGATTGGCCTGGTGTTTCCGGTGCTCTTCAGCATCGGCGTCATTCTGATCACGCGCTATGCCAGCGGCGTGCATCTCGATGTCGATGCGGTGTTGCTCGGAGAACTGGCATTCGCGCCTTTCAACCGTGCCACCTATTTCGGCCTCGATCTGCCGGTTGGTATCTGGGTTATGGGCGCGATTCTGTTACTAAACGTGATCGCGATCCTGCTGTTTTACAAGGAACTGAAACTGGCGACCTTCGATCCGGGTCTGGCTGCAGCGCTCGGCTTCGCGCCAACGCTCATTCACTACGGGCTGATGACGCTGGTTTCGGTGACGGCAGTCGGCGCGTTCGATCATGTCGGCTCCATTCTGGTGGTCGCGCTGATGATCGCGCCTCCGGCGGCGGCTTACCTGCTGACCAACTCGCTGTCGCGTATGCTCGTCATCAGCGTCGTGCTTGGCGTTCTGGCAGCGTTCGGTGGCTATCTCGTCGCCAGTTGGATCGACACCAGCATTGCCGGCGCGATGGCGACCATGTCGGGCGTGATCTTCATGATCACACTGCTGTTCGCGCCCGAACAAGGGTTGATCGCGCGGAAGCGATTGAGCCGCAAGCGGCGCGAACGCTTTGCCGTTGAAATGCTGCTGGTTCACCTGAGCCGTCACGAAAATACGGCGACCGAAGCGGCGGAGAACGCCATGCCGCACCTGACCGGCGAACTGAACTGGTCGCCGGAGTTTGCAGGCGCAACCGTCGAGCGCGCCGGGCAGCAAGGGCTGATCGAGAAGCATGGCGATCAACTGCGGCTGACGCCCAAAGGACGAGCAACTGCCGAGCGCGTGCTGATGCGCTGAGAAAAGCAACCACCGGCCCGCTCCAGACTCGGCTTCTAGTCTGGAGCGGGCTATACAGAACGCATACACCTTTGTTCCTTTTGACTAACCACCCCCCTGTCGCCTTCACAATCCAACGCGCTACTCAGTCAGGCGAAAACATGGCTATCGCCCGGCGCTCAGACTGATTGCCCTGCCCCGCCTTCGCCCAAACACCGCGCTTTGGGACCGGCATCAAGGCAGGGCAGCTAAGCAGCGCCGGGTGATTTTCGTTATAATTCACCAAAACATGCCGCGCTAAATAGAGTAAAGTTATTTCCGTTAGCCTGGTCGAATATAGATAGCTAATGCGATGAGAAAATCCCCTTTTGCGAACGCTCGTTTTTCGACCGCTGATCTGTTTGTCATCCTCGTTCCTCTGGCTGCTGTTCTGCTCGCGCTGGCTGTCGGCGCAGTGATGCTGCTCGCGCTTGGCACCGATCCGCTTGAGGCCTATGGGTCGATGCTCGAAGGCGCATTCGGCAGCGACGCAGCCATCTTTCGCTCGTTGACACGCGCCACACCGCTACTGCTGGTTGCCATCGGCATCTGCATTGCCTTTCGTGGCGGCGTCATCAATATCGGCGCGGAAGGCCAGTTGTTTGTCGGCGCGGTGAGCGCTACGGCCTTTTCCCTATGGGCAGGCGAGAGCCTTCCCGGCCCGCTGCTCATCCTGCTCACGCTGGTGGTGGGGTTCATAGGCGGCGCAGTTTGGGGCGCGGTTCCCGGCATCCTCAAGGCGCGCTTCGACGTCAACGAAATCCTCACAACCGTGATGATGAACCAGATCGCCACCCAACTGCTGTTCTATCTACTCAGCGGGCCGATGATCGACCCTGAGCAGATCCGGCAGGGAACGCGCATTCCCCAGTCGGCGCAGCTTCCCGATGCGAGCTGGCTGCCACGCCTTGCGCCGCCGTCCCAGCTACACGCCGGGCTGTTCATTGGTATTGCCGCCGCAATTGTCGTTTTCGTGCTGCTCTGGCGCACAACGCTCGGATATCGCATTCGCGCGGTTGGCCTCAGCCGCGACGCCGCGCGTTACGCCGGCATCTCCGTAGCGCGTTATCTGACCGTCGCCATGGTGCTCAGCGGCGGACTGGCAGGGCTGGCGGGCTCGGTCGAGGTGACGGGCGTCACCCATCGCATGGTCGAAGGCTTCGCGGTTGGCTACGGCTTTTCGGGCATCGTCGTTGCCCTGTTTGGCCGCCTGCATCCGATCGGCGCCATTCCATCGGCGTTTTTCTTCGGGGCGATGCTGGTCGGCGCGGAGCGCATGCAGCGCACGGTTCAGGTGCCGTCCGCGACCGTCACCGTGCTACAGGGGCTAATCGTGATCTTTGTCGTTAGCAGCGAACTGCTGGTTCGCCGTTGGATGGCGCGGCGGCAGGCAAGGGCCGCAGCAGCGCCCGCAGTGCTTCCAGGCGTGCCAACCCCTGCATCGCAGGAGGTGCGGGCATGACCGGCAGCAATATGACACTGGATCAAATCCTGATCGAGGCGTTCGCGCTGATGTTCCTGTACGCAACGCCGTTCCTCTTCGCGGCGCTTGGCGAGGTCTTTGTCCAGCGCTCCGGCGTGCTCAACCTCGGCGTCGAGGGCATGATGCTGATGGGCGCGTTCTCTGCCATTTACACCGTGTCCGAGAAAGGGCTGGGGCAGGAGCCGCTGGTCGGCCTGCTGGTGGCGATCATCACCGGTGGCCTGCTCGGTCTGGCGATGGCGGTTGTCAGCGTCACGTTCAAGGCCGAACAGGGCATCAGCGGCATCGGCTTCACCCTCTTTGGGCTTGGGCTTTCGAGCCTGCTCTTCAAAACGCTGGCCGGCGGCGTGATGACCGCGCAGGGACGCGGTTTTGGCGCGCTGTCGATCCCCGTGCTGAGCGACATTCCAATCATCGGCGACATCTTCTTCAACCAGAATGTGCTGGTCTATGTCGCCTTCGCGCTGGTACCCATTTCGGTCTGGTTGCTCAACAAGACATCGTGGGGCCTCAAAATCCGCGCTGTGGGCCAGAACCCCGCCGCCGCCGATGCGATGGGCGTCAATGTCAACCGCGTGCGCTATTCCACGGTCATTCTCGGCGGCATTCTGGCGGGCGTGGCCGGCGCATCGCTTTCCATCGCGGTCACGCCGATCTTTCAGGAGAACATGACGGCGGGCCGTGGCTTCATCGCGGTAGCGCTGGTCTATTTCGGCGGCTGGTCTCCGTGGCGGGTCATGGCGGGAGCACTGCTCTTCAGCATCGCCAACAACCTGCAAATCTGGGCGCAGATTCTGAACCTACGCATCGGGGGCACAGCCATTCCACCCAATCTGCTCATCATGGCCCCATACATTCTCACCATCGCCGTTCTGGTGTTCGCCCGGCAGCGCAAGCGGCTGGAGCCCGCGGCACTGACCAAACCGTTCGAGCGTGGCGAGAACTGACACGGGTAGTCCGGCTTTTCGTCTCCGGCGAGAAGCTCGTAATTGGCACAGCTTACCCTATTTCATCCCGTTTGGAGGCGCCAATGAAGGCAAAGCTCTACGTACTCTCGATGACAGTTCTGCTCGTTGGCCTGCTTTCGCTGGGTAGCCTCGCCGCCGCTCAGGATGAGCCGGTGCGCGTGGCCGTCGTATTGCCCAGCAGCACAATTGACCTCGCCTGGAGCCAGGCAATGTATGACGCGCTGGTGGCCGTGCAGTCCGAGCTGGGCGGCGAAAGCGCGATGGAGATCGCCGTCAGCGAAAACACGTGGGATGTGACTGCTGCTGCCGACGCGCTGCGCGGCTATGCCGAAGATGGCTATCACATCGTCATCGCTCACGGTACGCAGTATGGTTCGTCGCTGTTTGAACTGGCGGCTGAATTCCCCGAAACGACCTTCGCCTGGGGCACGGCCTCAGACGCGGGCGTCGATCGCGGCCTGACCAATGTACACGCCTACGACGTGCGCGCCCAGCAGGGCGGCTATATCAACGGCTGCATGGCCGGACTGCTGACCGAGACGAACACCATCGGCGTGGTAGGCCCGGTTCCTGCCGGTGACGCCATCCTCTACAACAACGGCTTCCTGCAGGGCGTCCATGCCTGCAACCCAGATGCCGAGGTGCTGGTGGCCTACACCGGCTCGTTCGGCGATACGGCGCTGGCCGCCGAAACCGCGCAGACACAAATCGCGGCGGGCGCAGACGTGCTGACCGGCTCGGCACAGCAGGTTCCCGGCGCGATTGACGCCATTCAGGCGGCGGGCGGCTACTGGTTCAGCACCGATGTCGATCAGGCCCCCAACTGGCCCGATACCGTGGTGGCATCGATGGCCTATGACTTCACCGGCGTTATCAAAGATATCATCTCCAAACGCGCCAACGGCGAACTGGGCGGCACGGCGTATGAATTGCGGCTTGAAAACGGCGGCATAAGCATGGTTTACAACACGGACATCGAAGGCGTGCCGGAAGAAGTCTTTGCCGCGGGGCGCGCCGCCGAGGCTGAGGTACGTTCCGGCGTCGTCTATCCCATCGCCATGCTACCCGATGAACCGTTCCGCATTGCGGTGGTCATGCCCAGCAGCATCACCGATCTGGCGTGGAGCCAATCGATGTACGACGCGCTGATCGAATTCCAGCAGCAACTGGGCGGGCAGAGCGCCGTCGAGATCGCCTATACCGAAGGCATGTTCGACGTGACGGCGGCAGCGGAAACGCTGCGCGGTTATGCCGAGGACGGCTACGACCTCGTGCTGGCACACGGCACGCAGTATGGCACGTCGCTGTTTGAACTCGCCGCGGATTACCCCGATACCGCCTTTGCGTGGGGCACGGCGACCGATACCGGCCTCGATCAAGGGTTGACCAATATCTTCGCCTATGAAGCGCGCGCCGAAGAGGGTGGATATGTAGCCGGTGTGATGGCCGGCCTGCTGACCGAAAGTGGCGTAGTCGGCATTGTCGGCCCGGTTCCCGCCGGTGACGCGCTGCTCTACATCAACGGCTTCCAGCAGGGCGTGGCGGCCTCGAACCCGGATGCCGAAATCCTGCTCGCCTACACCGGCTCGTTCGGCGATACGGCGCTGGCCGCCGAAACGGCGCAGACGCAAATCGCGGCGGGCGCGGACGTGCTGACCGGCTCGGCACAGCAGGTCGTCGGCGCGATTGACGCCATTCAGGCGGCGGGCGGCTACTGGTTCGGCACGCAGAGCGACCAGAGCGTCAACTGGCCCGGAACGGTCGTCGCGTCGCAGGTCTTCAACTGGACGCCGGTCGTGGGCCGGATGGTTGAAAATGTGTTGAGCGGCCAGCTTGGCGGCGAAGCCTACGAGCTTTCGCTCAGCAACGGCGGGCTGGAGATCGTCTATGGCGAAGTCGATCTGCCGCAGGCCGTGCTGGACGCGGCTAACGAAGCCATTGCCGCCGTACAATCTGGTGAAGTAGTCGTAGCACGCGAACTGCCCGAAAACGAGGAATAACACTTAGCCCCGGTTCCCCCTTCTTTCCTTGTGAGAGAAGGGGCCGGGGGATGAGAGCCATTGATTCAGGATGCAAGTCGCATGACGAATGCAAGCAACCGGCTGCCTTCGGGCCACACACGCATCGAGCTTGCCGAACTGCGCGGGATCACCAAGCGCTTTCCCGGCGTGCTGGCGAACGACAACGTTTCGTTTGATGTTCGCTCCGGTGAAATTCACGCGCTTTTAGGCGAAAACGGCGCGGGCAAAAGTACGCTGATGAAAATCCTCTACGGGCTGTATCGCCCTGATGAGGGACAGATCATCCTCGATGGCCGCGAAGTGGTCCTGCATTCCCCGGCCGACTCGCTGGCGGCGGGTATCGGCATGATTCACCAGCACTTCATGCTGGTGCAAACACTGACCGTCACCGAAAACGTCGCGCTTGGCCTGCGTGAAACCGGCTTCCGGCTCGACCTGAAATCGGTCCGCGAGCGCCTGATCGAACTGTCCGAAACATACGGGCTGAAGGTCAATCCAGACGCCTATATCTGGCAGCTTTCGGTCGGCGAGCAGCAGCGAGTCGAAATTCTCAAGGCGCTCTACCGGGGCGGCGCGCTCATCATCCTCGACGAACCGACGGCGGTATTGACGCCGCAGGAAGTCCACGAGCTTTTCGCGACGCTGAAGCAGATGTGCGAGCAGGGGCATTCGCTGATCTTCATCTCGCACAAGCTACAGGAGGTCTGCGACCTGAGCGACCGCATCACGGTGATGCGCGATGGCCGCGTCATCGACACCATTCCCAACGACGCGACGGTTGACCGCCGCTTGCTGGCGCGCATGATGGTCGGGCGAGATGTGGTATTCCAGCCGAAGCGTGATACGGTCAAGAAGGGTGAGGTGCGGCTGTCGATCCGCAACCTGAACGCCATCAACGATCAGGGCCTGCCCTGCCTGCGCGATGTTTCGCTTGACGTCTCCGCCGGCGAAATCCTCGGCATTGCCGGCGTTTCGGGCAACGGCCAGCGCGAATTAGCGGAAACGATCGCCGGTTTGCGCGAAGCCACCAGCGGAGAGGTGTATCTCGGCAACCAGTCGATCCTCAACCGATCCGTGTACGAACGGCTCAAGGCCGGGCTGGCCTATGTTCCCGAAGAACGGATGCGCCATGGCATGATTGGCGCGTTTACGGTTGCCGAAAACGCGATCTTGCAGACACATGGTGAGCGTCCATTTTCCAACGGGCCGTTCTTCAACTTCAAGGCGATTGCCCGCCACACCGACGACCTGATCCGGCGATTCGCCGTGAAAACGCCGGCGCAAAAAACGCAGGTCAAGAACCTTTCCGGCGGCAATATCCAGAAGCTGATTCTGGCGCGCGAATTATCGCGCAAGCCCTCGGTGCTAATCGCGGCTCAGCCGACGCGCGGCGTCGACATCAGCGCGACTGAATACATTCACAGCGTGTTGATGGCCCAGCGGCGCGAAGGCGTCGCGATCCTGCTCATCTCCGAAGACCTCGACGAAATCATGGCCCTCTCCGACCGGATCGCCGTGTTTTACGAGGGTCGGGTCCTCGGCGTCTTCGACCGCGATGAGGCAGACGTCGAAACGCTCGGACTGCTAATGGCAGGGGAACGAGTCGCAGCGGGATAGCCAAGCGCCTCCCTCTCCAACCTCAAACAACCGGGTATGGAGAGGGAGGCGCTGGCTCAAATGCGGCTTTTTATTGGAAGCCTCCCGCTCCGACAAGGCCGACGCCGCGCTCTTCCGCAATGCGCTTGGCATAGCTGTCGCTGCGCAGATATTCGAACGGATCTGCCGGAACGCCCATCTCGGTGCGAACCTGCGCCAGCAATGGCCGCACGTCCGTCTCGAATGCCTCAAGCAGCGTGCGGTGCGCGCCCATCACGTCGCCTTCCTGCTGGCGCTCGCGCAGCGTCTTACGATCCACAATCAACGCCTTGGCATAGGCTGTCTGGCAGTTGATAACGCTCTGGAGCATGCCTTCCAGCTTCGACTCAATGTTGAAGCACTGGTCGATCATATAGGCAACGTCCTTCGCCCGATCGCCCGCCGAAACGAGTTCATGGAAAATCTCGAATAGCTCCAGCGGATTGGTCGATCCGACGATCAGGTCGTCGTCGGCATACTTGCGCGCGTTGAAATGGAAGCCGCCCAGTCGCCCTTCATCGAGCAGGAAGGCGACGATATGAGCGATATTCGTGCCCTGCGCGTGGTGTCCCGTATCCACCAGCACCTGCGCCCGCTCGCCACACTTGAGCGCGGTGGCATAGGCCATGCCCCAGTCCGCCAGATCGGTGTGATAGAAAGCCGGCTCGAAGAATTTGTACTCGATGAGCATACGCGCGCCGTCGGGCAGGTGTTTGTACGTCTCCTTCAGCGCCTCTTCCATACGGTGCTTACGCTCGCGGATGTCGTCCTGACCGGCATAGTTCGTACCGTCGGCAAACCACAGGCTCAGTAGTTTGCTGCCGGTCTTTTCCATAATTTCGCAGCACTCGATCAGGTGGGCCAGCGCTTCTTCGCGGACAGCCGGGTTCGGGTGCGTGATGCTGCCGAGCTTGTAATCCTGTTCCTGAAACAGGTTCGGGTTGACCGCGCCGATGGCGACGCCACACTCGCGCGCGTAATCGCTCAGCGCCTGATAGTCATCGACTTTATCCCACGGAATATGAATGGCGACCGTTGGCGCGACGCCCGTCAGCCGGTGGATGTAGCCGGCATCGGCCAGCTTTTCGTGGATATTCCGCGCCGCCCCCGGCCACGCAAAGACCTGAAAGCGCGTTCCCGAATTGCCATAGCCCCACGAAGGCGTTTCGATATGCTGGGCTTTCAGCTTTTCCTTAACTGCGTCGACGTCGATGCCGCGGGCGGCAAGCCGTTCGGCCAGTCGCGGATAATCTGTCGTGTAATCCATGAGTTGCTTTCCCTTTTGCGAATGTTTTATACAATGAATCTACAAGCAGGCTTTCGTTTGGTTTCGTTTCCTGCCAGTGTAGCAGGTTGCCGAGTCGTGTCAACCATGCCAGAACCGCTCTTTGTCGAAGAACGCCGACGCGTCATTATCGAGCAGCTACGCCGACATGGCCGGGTATCGGTACGCGATCTGAGCGAGGCGATGCATGTCAGCCCCGTCACCATTCGCCACGACCTCCGCGCGCTGGAAGACAGCGGGCTACTGGAGCGAACGTATGGCGGAGCGGTCATCCGCACGCCCGCTTCTAGCCTGCCCGAATTGTCGTTTCATACGCGCCAGAAGCGCGAGCCTGCGGCCAAGGCGAGCATCGCCCGCGCAGCCGTTGAGTTGGTTCATGACGGCTATTCTATCGCACTCGATGCCAGTACCACCGCCTATGCCTTAGTGCCATTGCTCAAGCAATTCCGGCGGCTAACCGTGCTCACGAACAGCCTGATGGTGGCCCAGAGCTTCCTCGACGCGCCCGATATTCAGGTCCTGCTCCCCGGCGGGCGTCTGCGCCGCGACTCGATCTCGATTGTCGGGCGTCCTGAGGGCCTGCCCGAAGTCAATCTCAATGTGGCTTTTCTGGGAACGCGCGGCCTGACGGTCGCCGAAGGCGCGAGCGACATTGATCCCGACGAAGTCACGATGAAGCAGGCGATGGCGGCGCGCGCCGTGCAGACCGTCATCCTGACCGATGCCGGAAAATGGGGGAAAGTGGCCACTTATACCGTGCTCAGGCTGGCGCAGATCAACCGCATCATCACAACCAGCGACGCGCCGCAAACGCTGGTCGATGCCGTGCGCGCGCAGGGCGTGATTGTCGATACGGTTCAGGTTGAACATGCGCGTGTCTGAGCGAGTGACAGAAATTTGACAGTCATTTTTCAGCGCTATACACTGTTATACATCGAAAGAAAACGAAAACCCGGCCGTGGTCGTCTGGCCGTTAATGCTGCGCGTGTGCCGCGCTTTTTAAACTAAACCGTCTTTCAGGAGAACGCTTCGTCATGCCACAAAACCTCTGGGACACGGCGGAAGCCGCGGAGTTGCCCGATCTTGATGGGCTGGTCTATCGCAGCAATCTGCTCGGGCGAGACCGCGCTGTCGTCAATATCTATGGCGGCAATACCAGCGCCAAACTCACTCTCACCGATCACATGGGCCGCCAGGTGCGCGTGCTGGCTGTCAAGGCATCCGGTTCCGACGTCCTGACGATCAAGGCATCGCAGTTCGCGTTGTTGCGGATGGAAGACATCGAGCCGCTGTTCGAACGCGACGCCATGACCGACGAAGAAATGGTGAGCTATCTGGAGCGCACCGTTTTCGAACCAGGCCGCCCGCGCCAGAGCATCGAGACACTGCTGCACGCCTTCGTCCCCGCGACCCACGTTGACCATACCCACCCCGACGCCATCATCAGTCTGGCATGCGCGCCCGACGCCGAAGCCGCAGCGCGCGCCGTTTATGGCGACCGCATGGCCTATGTGCCCTACATTCGCCCCGGTTTTACGCTCAGCAAGTGGATCGGCGGCAAGGTGCGTGAGAATCCCAATATCGAATGCGTCATCATGGGCAAGCACGGCCTGGTCACCTGGGGGCCGGATAGCAAAACGACCTATGACCAGACGATCCGCATCATTCAGGAAGCCGAGGATTATCTGGCGGAGAAGCAGCGCGGCAAGCAGGTCTTTGGCGTGCTGAAGGTCGAACCCGTAGCCGAGCAAGCCCGCAGGGAAATCCTGCTGGAGGCGCTGCCCGTCATTCGTGGCGCAGTCTCCGGGCGGCGGCACGCGATCCTGCAGGTCGATAGCAGCCCGGAAGTGCTCGATTATGTGGGGCGCGAGCGCACTGGCGAGGTTTCGCAGTTAGGCGCAGCCTGCCCCGACCATCTGGTTCACGTCAAACGCCAGCCGTTGTTTGTCGACTGGCAACCTGCGGAAGGCATCGAAGCGCTCAAGGAAAAGGTGCGCTCCGGCGTCCTCGACTATGAAGAGCGCTATGTCCGGTATTTCGAGGAAAACAAGGAGCCGGGCGACGAACTGCGCGATCCCGCGCCACGTGTCATCCTGATCCCCGGTATCGGCATGGTGACGACCGGCAAGGATGTGACCAACGCCGATGTCAGCCGCCAGCTTTATCATCGCGCAATTTCCGTGATTGGCGCGGCGGAGGCGATCGGCGGTTTCAACAGCCTGACGCCCAAGGAAGCCTATGACATCGAATACTGGCCGCTGGAGCTATACAAGCTGAAGCTCGCGCCGCCGGACAAGGACTTCGCCGGTAAAGTCGCGCTCATCACGGGCGGGGCCAGCGGCATTGGCCGCGCCACCGCCTACAAGCTGGCGCAGGAGGGCGCGCATGTCGTCATTGCCGACATCAACGTCGAGAACGGTGAAGCGGTCAGCGCCGATTTGCAGAAGCGCTTTGGCAAGAACCGCGCCCTGTTTGTGCGCGCGGACGTCACCAGCGAAAGCGCCGTGATTGAAGCGGTGCAGCAGGTTGTGCTTCAGTACGGCGGTCTGGACGTGCTGGTGAACAATGCAGGGATCGCCGGCGGCTCCCCGATTGAGGAAACAACGCTCGAAAGCTGGCAGAAACAGATGGACATTCTGCTGACCGGCTATTTCCTCATGGCCCGCGAGTCGTTCAAGGTCATGAAGGCGCAGGGTCTGGGCGGCTCGATGGTGTTCGTCGGCAGCAAGAACAGCCTTGCAGCAGGCAAAGGCGCGGCGGCTTACAGCACGGCCAAGGCCGGCGAGGTTCATCTCGCGCGCTGTCTGGCCGAGGAAGGCGGGCCATATGGCATCCGCGTCAATTCCGTACTGCCCGACGCGGTTATCACCGGCAGCAGCATTTGGGATACCGAGTGGAAAGAAGCGCGCGCCAAACAGTATGGCATTTCCGTCGAGGAACTGAACGAGTTTTATCGCAAGCGCAACACGCTCAAGGTCGAAATCTTCCCCGAAGATCAGGCAGAGGCGATTGCCTTCCTTGCCGGACCGCGCAGCGCCAAGACGACTGGCGCGATCCTGACCGTCGACGGCGGCGTGCCACAGGCATATGTGAGGTAAAAGCCGATGGCCGCCGCATCACAACACGTCATCGCAATCGATCTTGGCGCGGATTCGGGGCGTGTCGTCAAAGTACGCTTCGACGGCAAGACGCTGAGCATGGAGGACGTGCATCGCTTCCAGAACGTGCCGGTGAGCGCCGCCGGCACGCTCTACTGGGACGCGCTGCGCCTGTGGCATGACATTCAGACCGGCATCGGGATGGCGCGGGAAGGCGCGATCTCCATCGGCGTCGACTCGTGGGGCGTCGACTGGGCGCTGCTCGACCGCGATGGTCGTCTGCTCGGCAATCCTGTTCACTATCGAGATAGCCGCACCGACGGCATGCTCGAATGGGTTTTCGAGCGTGTGCCGCGGCGCGAAATCTTCGAGCGCACCGGCCTGCAGTTCATGCAGATCAACGGCCTGTACCAGTTAGCCAGTCTCGTGCGCGACAACAGCCCGCTGCTCGACGTCGCCGCGACCATCCTCTCGATTGCCGACCTGTTCAATTACTGGCTAACGGGCAACAAGGCGTTCGAGTTCACGCAGGCGACCACACAGCAGGTTTACAACCCGCGCCTGAACGACTGGGACGTGGAGATGCTGGCGACGCTGGGCATTCCAACGCACATCTTCCCGCAGATCGTGCAGCCCGGCACGCGCATCGGGCAGTATAACGGCGTGCCGGTCATTGCCCCCGCCTGCCATGACACCGGCAGCGCAGTGGTCGCCGTGCCGACGACGACGGAGGACTTCGCCTACATCAGCAGCGGAACGTGGAGCCTGATGGGCATGGAAGTGCCGGAGGCCCTCATCACCGATGCCTGTTACGAAGCCAACATGACCAACGAAGGCGGCTTCACCGGCAATTTCCGCCTGCTGAAGAACGTCATGGGCATGTGGCTGGTGCAACAGTCGCGCTACACCTGGCGGGCGCAGGGGCAGGATTATGACTATGACACGCTGGCGAACATGGCAGCCGAGGCCGAACCCTTCCGCAGCCTGATCGACGTGGACGATCCATCCTTCCTGCCGCCCGGCGATATTCCGGCGCGCATCCGCGAGTTCTGCCGCAATTCGGGCCAGCCCGAACCGGAAACGCCCGGACAGATCGTTCGCACGATTTATGAGAGCCTTGCCTTGAAATATCGGGTAACATTAGACAAGCTCATCGCCGTCACCGGGCGCAGCGTCGAGCGTGTGCATATCATGGGTGGCGGGTCACGCGCGCGGCTGCTCAACCAGATGACGGCGGATGCCTGCAATCGTCCGGTCGTGGCGGGGCCGGCGGAAGCGACCGCACTCGGTAACGCGATTGGCCAGTTTATCGCTTTAGGCGAGTTTTCGAGCGTCGCGGAAGCGCGCGAACTACTCAGCCAGAGCAGCGAACTGACACGCTACGAGCCGAAGAATGTCGAAGCGTGGGAAGCCGCCTACGGCCGCTACCGAACGCTGCTGACTACCGATTAAGCATTGGTAATAGAGTGGCTTTATGCAACCCTTACTCGAATTAAGGAACATCAGCAAGTCGTTTCCCGGCGTTCAGGCGCTGAGCAAAGCCCAGTTCGAGGTGCGTGAGGGGGAAGTCCACGCGCTGCTGGGCGAAAACGGCGCCGGGAAATCGACGATGATCAAGCTCATTTCCGGCCTCTACCGGCCCGACGAAGGCGAAATCCTGCTTCAGGGCCAGCCGGTCGTCTTTCATAATCCGCGCGACGCGCAGGCCGCCGGTGTGGCCACCATTTATCAGGAACTGAGCCTTTATCCCGAGTTGACGGTCGCCGAGAATATCTTCATGGGCCACGCGCCGCGCAACCGCTTCGGCATGGTTGACTGGGGCGCGATGCGCCAGCGCGCCCGCGAATTGCTGGCGTCTCTCAACATTCACGATATGGACGTCGACCGCAAGGTCGGCACGATGACGGTCGGTAACCGCCAGCGCGTCGAGATTGCCAAGGCGCTGTCGATGAACGCCCGCATCCTCATCATGGACGAGCCGACCGCTGCCCTGACCGAGGCCGACGTGCAGCAGCTTTTCGAAATCGTGCGCCTGCTACGCGAGCGCGGCGTCGCTATCATCTACATCAGCCACCGTCTCGAAGAAGTTTTCCTGCTTGCCGACCGTGTGACCGTGCTGCGTGATGGGCAGTACGTCGGCACGAAACCGGTGAAGGAAACGCGAGAAGACGAACTCATCAGTATGATGGTCGGGCGCACCATCCATAACCTGTTCCCCAAGCTGCCCGCCCAGGTTGGTGAGCCAGTTCTGGAAGTCGAAAACGTGTGGCGCAAGCCGGACGTTCGCGGTGTGACGCTTACGGTTCGCGCCGGTGAGATTGTCGGGTTGGCCGGTCTGGTTGGATCTGGCCGAAGCGAATTCGCGCAGGTCGTGTTCGGTATTTCGCCAGCCGACTCCGGCACTATCCGCGTCAATGGCAAGCGGGTTGAAATCAAAAGCCCGGCAGATGCCTTGAAACTCGGCATTGCCTATGTGCCCGAAGACCGTGGCACGCAGGGGCTGATCCGGCAGATGAACATCCGCGAGAACGTTTCGCTCGCCGTGCTGCGAGATATCGCCCGCAACACGTTCGTCAACCGCAAAGCGGAACGTTCGCTGGCGGAGAGGATGATCGAACAGCTTAGCATCAGGGCGTATAGCTCCGATCAGGTGGTCAACAAACTGTCCGGCGGCAACCAACAGAAAGTTGTCGTCAGCAAGTGGCTGGCGAGCAAGCCTCGGCTGTTGATCATGGATGAGCCAACTCGCGGCATCGACGTCGGCGCAAAAGCCGAAATTCACCGGCTGATCAGCGAACTGGCGCAGCAGGGCATGGCCATCCTGATGATCTCCAGCGAACTGCCGGAAATCATGGGCATGAGCGACCGCATTCTGGTCATGCGCGGCGGCACGATTGTCGCCGAATACAGCCGCGACCGAGCGACTCAGGAAATCATCGCCGCCGCCATGATGAGCGAGGCGGCCCCTGAAACCATTGTTCCGGGGAATGCAGCAACCTTTGAAAGCGCGGCCCTATGACGGCAGTAACGACTGAATATCCCAGCAAAGCGAAATCGAGCAGCCTGTGGAAGAGCCTTCGCTCCATTCTGGCATCGCAGGAGGCCATTCTGGCGATCACGCTACTGGCGCTGGTCGTCCTTGTCGGCGCAGCCAACCCGCGCTTTCTGGCCGAACGCAACATGTCGGACGTGCTACAGGGCAACGCCTATATCGCCGTAGCGGCGATTGGCATGAGCATGGTCATCGTCTCCGGCAACATCGACATTTCCATCGGTTCGGCCATCGGCGTGCTGGCGACGATGTGCGGCCTGATCGCCACCGAAACCGAGTTGCCGGTGATTTTCTCCTGGTTGCTGCCGCTGCTCGGCGGCGCGCTCATCGGCGCGATCAACGGCTTCTTCGTCGCCTATCTCCGCATTCCGTCGATTGTGGTAACGCTCGGCATGCTCAGCATTCTGAAAGGCGGCCTGATCGTCTACCGGGGCGGCGAGACGATCTATAACCTGCCGCCCGATTTCGGGCTGGCGCAGTTGCGCCCGCTGGGCATTCCATCCCCGGTCTGGTTCATGATCGTGCTGACCGTGCTGGCCGCGCTGTGGATGCGCTACAGCGCGACCGGGCGCTCGATCTATGCCGTCGGCGGCAACAAAGAAGCGGCGATGCTCTCCGGCATCAATATCCGCAGCGTCATCATGAAGGTGTTCATCATCAACGGCGTTTTCGCCGGCATATCCGCCGTGCTGTACGCGACGCAATTCACCTCCATTCAGGCCGTCGTACCGCCGGGCTTGGAACTTTCGATCATTACCGCTTCGGTCGTCGGCGGCGTCAGTATTCTCGGTGGAACCGGCACGGTCATCGGCTCGACGCTGGCGGCGGTGCTGCTGCGCGCCATCGGTTCGTCCATGGTCTTCATCAATGTCTCGCCCTACTGGCTGCGCGCGGTGCAGGGCGTCCTCATTCTCATCACGGTGCTGGCCGACATCCTGCGTCGCCGCCAGCTTCGCAGACACTGAGGGCGGGAGAAACAACATATGAGCGTAAGCGAAAAATTCGACCACCAGCCTGCCGCTAACCGGCTACGCAGCGCGTTCCTGTCTCAGGAAGTCGTGCTGCTGGTTATTCTGATCGCCGGCGTGCTGATTCTATCCACGCGCACCAGCGTCTTCCTGACGGTGGATAACATCCTCAATCAGGGCCGCCTGATGACCGAGGTAGCGCTGGTTGCGCTGCCGATGACTTTCATCATCGTCACCGGCGGTATCGATCTGTCCGTCGGTTCGATCTTCGGGCTGTCGGCGATTGTGCTTGGCTATTCCTGGCAGAATTTGGGACTGCCGCTGGAAATCGCGATTATCATTGCGCTGGTCGTTGGCGCGATCTGCGGCCTCATCAACGGCCTGTTCATCGTGCGGGTGGGCGTGCCGCCGCTCATCATGACGCTGGCGACGCTGGCGCTTTACCGCGGGCTGGCCGAGGGCATCAGCCAGGCGCGTTCGGCGCGCGGCTTTCCGGAGTGGTTCTACGTACTGGGACAGGGCAATTTCCTCGGCGTGCCGACGCAGCTCTGGGTGTTTGTCATCGCGGCGATCATCTTCGGCATCGTACTGGCACGGACAACTTTTGGCCGCACGCTCTATGCCATGGGCAACAACGAACTTGGCGCACGCTTCTCCGGCCTGCCGGTGGATCGCGTCAAACTCATCATTTACACGCTCTCCGGCCTGCTATCCGCAATCGCCGGTTACATCTTTGTTTCGCGCGTCAGCACGACTCGCTCGGACATGGGTTCCGGTCTGGAACTGGAAGTCATTGCCGCGGTCGTTCTGGGCGGAACCAGCATCTTTGGCGGCAGCGGCTCGATTGCCGGGACCGTAATCGGCGTGGTGCTCATTCAGCTGCTGAAAAACGGCCTCTCGCTGGCCGGCGCTAAGAACGATGCGACCATTGTTGTGATCGGTGTGGTGCTTATCTTCTCGATTCTGGTGAACAATTTCATCCAGCATCGTAGAGGAACAGCAGATTAACGGGTTTCCGGCAAAAGGAGGTGATGTGTAATCGACGATACGATAAGGAATTCTGGCTGGTCTCTTTCGTTTTGCGAACGACTTCAGCGTTGAAGAGGAGAGGCAAATGCACAAAAAATTGTTATCACTATGTTTGATCGTGGTTATGCTGGCGATGACGGCGTTCGGCCCGGTCGCCGCACAGGATGAGGATTTTATTCGCTGGGACGGCGCCGATGATCTGCCGGTGAACCCGCTGGAATGCCCGACGGGTGACGCCGCGGCTGAAGACGCCACCGATGAGGCGGCCGATGAAGCGGAAGTTGAAGTCAAGGAATATGACGGCGGCGAGGCCATCGGTGCGCCTGATCGCGCCGGGCAGCCCATCACCATCGTCGACGTGCCGAAGCTGATCGGCATCGGTTACTTCAACGCCACCGCGCTCGGCATCCAGCAGGCTGCCGAAGAACTGGGCAACGTGACCGCGATTACCGACGGCCCGACCGAGGCGAACATCGACGACCAGATCACGGTCATCGAAAACTACATCACTCAGGGCGTCGATGGCATCCTGTTTGCTGCCAATGACCCGGTCGCGATCAGCCCCGTGCTGCAGCGCGCGCTGGACAGCGGCATCCACGTCGTCGGCTATGACGCCAACTCCGAGCCGCATGCCCGCGAGTGGTTCGTCAATCAGGCCGAGTTCAACGGCATCGCCAAGGCCATGATCGACAGCATGGTGGCGGAAAAGGGCGAGGACGCCAACATCGCCATCGTGACCAGCACCTTCACGACGCCGAACCAGGCGCGCTGGATCGCCGAAATGAGCGCCTATGCCGCCAAGTGCTATCCCAACCTGACATGGCTGGAAACGCTTGAGGCTCAGGAAGACGCGGTGCTGTCCTTCAATCAGGCCAATACCCTCATCAACAAGTATGGCGATGAGCTGGACGGCATTTTCGGCATGACGAGCGTGGCCACCCCCGCCGCCGCCGACGCGGTGACGCAGGCCGGCGCGTGCGGTGAGGTCGCTGTGATCGGTCTGGCGACGCCGAACCCGATGAAGCCGTTTGTGGACTCGGGCTGCGTCAAGTCGGTCGTGCTGTGGAACCCGATTGACCTCGGTTACGCCGCCGTGTACGTCATGCGCGCGGTGGTCGACGGCGAACTGCAGCCGGGCGACACCGAAGTGGAAGCGGGTCGTCTGGGCACGCTCCAGATCGTGAACGGCAGCGAAGTGCTGCTTGGGCCGCCGTTCATCTACACCGCCGAGAACATCCACGACTTCGACTTCTAATCCATTCGAGGTCAGAAACAGGGTCCCCTCGAACCATGGGGGCCCTGTTTTTGTGTACGCCAAAGAAGGTTTGCGATGACTGAAGAACTCGACGCGCTGGTCAGGATGACGCGGGCGCTGGGCAAGCCGAAAATGAAGTATGTCATCATCGGCGAGGGCAACACTTCCTGCCTGATCGACGAAGACAGCTTTTGGATCAAGGCCAGCGGGCAGCAGATGCATGGTATCGGGGTCGATGGTTTTGTGGGCGTGCGCCTGAAGCCAATTCTGGAACTGCTGGAAACACCGCACGTGAGCGCCGATGACATGAAGCGAGTAGCGCGGGAAGCGCGGCTCGACCCGGACGCGCCGCTCATGCCCTCGATCGAAGTCACCTTTCACGCGGCGTTGCTGGCCGATTGCGGCGTTCGGTATATCGCCCACACACACCCGGTCGCCGTCAACCAGATCATGTGCAGCCCGCGCGCCGAGCAATTTGCCATGAACCGCATGTTCCCCGACGAGGCTGTGCTGTGTGGCCCGCGCAGCGTCTTCGTGCCATATGCCGATCCGGGATTGCCGCTGGCGATAGCCATCCGCGAGCGCGTCGCCGAATATATGGACGAGCAGGGAGAAGCGCCGAAAGTGATACTACTGGCCAATCACGGCCTGATCGCGCTCGGCCAGACACCGACGGAAGCGCTGAACGTGACGGCGATGTGCGTGAAGGCAGCCGAGATTTTCATCGGCGCATGCGCGGCAGGCGGGCCGGTCTTCATGACTCCCGAAGAAGTGATGCACATCTACAAGCGCCCGGACGAGATTTACCGCCGCCGCCGGTTTGTTGGGAATTAGATTAGAAACGCTCGTCCATCGGAACCTCCTCCTCGCCCTCCGCCGGAAACGCCCCTTGTGAGGTAACACCTTGCGCGTTCCAGGCAGGAGGCTGCACTGCCCTACTCCGCCTAAAACGGGACAGTGGGTTTGAGAAGGCGTCAGGGGATGAGGTTCCGATCACCCTTCGAGCATCTTCTCGCGCGCCTTCTGTTCCTTCAGCCGCTTTTCGTTGTTGAGGATACGCTTGCGCACGCGCAGGCTCTTCGGCGTGACTTCCAGCAGTTCGTCGTCGGCCAGAAACTCGATGTAATCGTCCAGACTCATATTGCGGACGGATTTCAGGCGCAACTCTTCGCCATAGGTCACGGTGTGAATGGCCGACAACTGCTTCGTCTTACAGACGTTCACCGTCAGGTCTTCCGGGCGGATATGCTCGCCCACGACCATGCCCTCGTAGACTTCCTGGCCGGGTTCGATGAAGAAGGTCCCGCGCTGCTGCACGTGCGTCAGCGCGTAGGCCGTGGCGACGCCCGTCTCATGCGCGACAAGGCTGCCGAACTGGCGGCCCTGGATCGGCCCGGCAAGCGGCGCATAGCCGTAGAATACACTGTGAATGTGGCCCATACCGCTGGTAGCCGTCATAAAGCGCGAACGGAAGCCAAGCAAGCCACGCGTCGGCACGTGATAGCGGAGATAGGTCGTGCCTGCTTCCGAGCGCATGTCGAGCATCGTGCCGCGTCGCTGGCCCAGCAACTCGATCACCGTGCCGGTCAGCCCGTCCGCCACTTCGATGAAGACTTCCTCGATTGGCTCCAGCGTTTCGCCGGTTTCCGGGTCGGTGCGGAAGATGACCTCCGGCTTGCTAACGTCGAACTCGTAGCCTTCACGGCGCATGGTTTCGATCAGAATGCCAAGGTGCAATTCGCCGCGCCCGCTGACAATAAAGCGGTCAGGCGTGTCCGAATCGGTCACCCGCAACGCGAGGTTGCTGCGCGTTTCGTTATAAAGGCGCTCGCGCAGGCGGCGGGACGTGCCCCAGCCCACTTTACCCTCGCGCCCGGCGAACGGCGACGTATTGACGCCAAACGTCATGCGAACGGTCGGTTCCTCGATGCTGATCGGCGGCAGCGCTTCGGTCACTTCGGGATCGGCCACCGTGTCGCTGATGCCGATATCGTCGAAGCCGGAAAAGGCGATGATGTCGCCCGCACGCGCTTCATCCACTTCCTGTTTCGACAGGTTGTGATAGGTAAAGAGGTAGTCAATCCGGCCGTACGTGCGCTCGCCGTTGACGGCGATACGCACCACCGGCATGCCCTTGCGTGCCACGCCGGACTGGAGCCGGCCAACGGCGATCTGGCCCTTGTAATTATCGTATTCCAGCGTCGTGACGAGCAGCCGCATCGGCGCGTCCGGCTCGACGGTGGGCGCGGGAATTTCGTTCAGAATCGTCTCAAACAGCGGCGTCAGGTCCGGGCTAAGCTCCGGCGTGCGTCCGGCGCGGCCCTCCATGCCAATCGCGTAGACGACGGGGAAATCGGCCTGCTCGTCGCTCGCGCCCAGTTCCACGAACAGGTCAAACGTCTCGTTAAGCGCCTCGTCCAGCCGGGCATGCGGGCGGTCGATTTTGTTGATGACGACGATCACACGCAGACCGAGCGCAAGCGCCTTCCGCAGCACAAAGCGCGTTTGCGGCATCGGGCCTTCCACAGCGTCGATCAGCAGCAGCGCGCCGTCGACCATGTTGAGCACGCGCTCGACTTCGCCGCCGAAATCGGCATGGCCGGGCGTATCGACGATATTGATCTTTACCCCGCCCCACGTCACGGCGGTGTTCTTGGAGAGAATCGTAATCCCACGCTCGCGCTCCAGAGCGTTGGAATCCAGAATACGCTCGCCAACGGCAGATGCGTCGCGGAATACTCTGGCCTGTTTCAACATGCCGTCAACCAGCGTCGTCTTGCCGTGGTCAACGTGCGCGATGATCGCGATATTACGGATGTCGTCTCGCGTTTGCGTCACACCCAGTCCCTGCTACTTGCTTTGTCACTCGTCGGAATTAAAGAAAAGACGCGCTATTCTATCAGAACCAGACTTCGTAACATAGAGTTTTCCTGCGTAGTAACCGAAAATTGACAGGGCTGTGGATTTGGCTCTCTTATCGTCTTGCGCTACATTCGCGGGAGACGGAACGCCCCATGCCCAAGTGCGTTGTCAAGGTCGGATAAGCGCTCTATCTCACGCTGTCGATTGCGTCTTACACTCAGGAGATTCACCATGCCAGATCTTAGTTCCATCCCGCCAGAACAGTTGGAACAACACAGCCTTGACGCGCGGCAGTTTCTCGATTTCCGCGAGTCGTTTCTACCGAACGGCATGCGAATCGTGGAAGCCTATAACGGTAGCGGCCTGACCTTCACCCTCCTGCCCGACCGGGGCCTCGATATCTGGTCGGCGCATTACAAGGGCATTCCGCTCACATGGCTCAGTGTAGGCTCGCCCCATCCGCCAGACTTCGGCACGACGTGGAAGCGTCAGTTCAACGGGGGATTGCTCGTTACCTGTGGTCTGACGCACGTTGGCCCGCCGGAAACCGACGCCGAAACCGGAGAGCAGCGCGACCTGCACGGCCTTTACAGTCGCCTGCGCGCCAGCGATATCAGCATTTCCCGCGACGGCGTGTCAGCGGTACATTTGTCCGGCGTGGTGCGCGAAGCCGAACTCTTCGGCGAACAACTCGAGCTTGTACGCTGGTATACCCTCAATCTGGGAGAACCGACGATCCATCTGACGGACGTCATCACCAACGTCGGCGACCAGCCCGCGCCGCTAATGGTGCTGTACCACTTCAACGTCGGCTATCCGCTGGTGCGTGAGGGCGCGGTGCTTGTCGCGCCTGATGCGGCGGTCTATCCGCGCGACGCCGCTGCTGCGGCAGGTATCGACCGCTGGGCCGAATACGACGCGGCCAGTCCCGGTTATGCCGAGCAGGTCTTCTATCACCACGTTCACGCCGATGCCGACGGCATGTCGGAGGTCGCCCTGCTACACGACGACTTCGGCCTTTCGGTGCGCTGGCACGCTGCTGCTCTGCCTTATCTGACACAGTGGAAGAACACACGTCAGGGGTTTTATGTTTCGGGTATCGAGCCCGGAAACTGCGTGCCGGAAGGGCGCAACGCAGCCCGCGCCAGCGGACGCCTGTATATGCTGCAGCCGGGCGAATCGCAGACGTTCCACTGCCGCCTGACGGTGCTGGAGGGCGCGGCAGCTGTCGAGCAGGCGCGAGAGCGCATCGCCGCGCTGGCTGCAAACGGCACGCCGGTATCCGGATGCCAGTTGGACGATTACGCAACACCAAATACGCGCTGATTCTTTGAGACAGGGAGTGTTTTCGAAAAATGACCGTGACCCCGCGTTTGAACCGGCTGTTCGCGCCGGATGGCAAGTGTTTTGATGTCGCCGTCGATCACGGCTTCTTCGGCGAACGCAGCTTTCTCGACGGCATCGAGGATATGCACGCGGTTGTGCAGACACTGGTCGATGCCAGACCGGACGCAATCCAGTTGAGCATCGGTCAGGCGCCGATTTTGCAGGCGATCAAAGGCAAGGACAAACCTGCTCTGGTGTTGCGAACGGACATCGCCAACGTCTATGGCAAGACGCTGCCGCGATATCTCTACAGCAGCATGATCGGCGACCCGGTGGAACAGGCCTTGCGACTGGACGCCGCCTGCGTGGTAGTCAATCTTTTCAATCTGCCGGATCAGCCGGAAATCTACCGGCAATGCATCGACAATATCGCCCGGCTGAAACCACAATGCGAGCGTTATGGCATGCCGCTGATGATCGAGCCGCTGGTCATGCGCGACAACGCTCAGGCGGGCGGTTATATGGTGGACGGCGACATCGACAAAATCTTGCCCACCGTCCGGCAGGCGATCGAACTGGGCGCGGACATCATCAAGGCCGACCCGACGGACAACATCGAGGAATATCATCGCGTCATCGAAGTCGCGGCGGGCAAGCCCGTGCTGGTGCGCGGCGGCGGCCGTGTTTCAGATGAGGAAATCCTGCAACGCACCTACGCGGTTATGCAGCAGGGGGCGAAGGGTATTGTCTACGGACGCAACGTGGTCCAGCACGCCAACCCCGCCGGTATGACGCGCGCGCTCATGGCTATCGTTCACGACGGCGCGACGCCGCAGGAAGCCGCCCGTTATCTGGAGGCCGGTCATGCCGCGCGCCCGTCGTAAGATCCGGTTCGGCATCATCGGCCTCGGCCTGATGGGAAGGGAGCTGGCGAGCGCAACGGCCCGCTGGTGCCACCTGCTCGATCTGGACTTCGAGCCGGAAATCACCGCCATCTGCGATACAAACCCGGCGTTATTCTCGTGGTTCGAGGACAACTTCGACACGATTCGCGTCCGGTCCAGCGACTACCGGGATTTGCTCGACAGTTCCGAGGTCGACGCCATTTACTGCGCCGTCCCGCATAACCTGCACGCGCAGCTATACCGCGACATCATCGCGGCAGGCAAGCATCTACTTGGCGAGAAGCCGTTTGGCATTGATCTGCGAGCCAATGAGGAAATTCTGGACGCGGTGAACGCTCACCCCAACGTGGTCGTCGCCTGTTCGTCCGAGTTCCCATTCTTCCCCGCCGCGCAGCGCATCATGCGCTATATCACCGAAAACCGTTTTGGCACGATCATCGAAGTCGAGACAGGACTGCTACACAGCAGCGATCTCGACCCTAATAAGAAAATCAACTGGAAACGCATGATCGAACTGAACGGCGAATATGGCTGTATGGGCGATCTGGGCATGCACGCGCTGCATATCCCGTTGCGAGCCGGCTGGATGCCGGATAACGTGCGCGCCCTGCTCACCAATATCGTCACGCAGCGCCCAAACGCCAACGGCGATATGATCCCTTGCCTGACGTGGGACAACGCCATGCTGGCCTGCGAGGTCAACACCGGAGAGCAGTCCTTCCCGCTGACGATCAAAACCTACCGCATAGCGCCGGGAGAAACCAACACCTGGTATGTGCGAATTCTTGGCACAAAGTTCAGCGTCGAATTCTCGACCAAATATCCCAAGACCTTGCGGATTATGGACTACGAATCGGGACGAGAGCAGGCGTGGCAAAGCATTGATCTGGGCTATGAAACGGCCTATCCGGCGATTACCGGCGGCATCTTCGAGTTCGGGTTTTCGGATTCGCTGCTCCAGATGTGGGCTGCCTTCTGCGACCAACTCGCCAACGGGCGGGAAGGCATGCGCCAGCCTTTCTACTGCGCCACGCCAGAGGAAACGCACCAACATCATCAGGTGCTAACCGCGGCGCTGGAGTCGGGCAAGCGCGGGCATGTCGTGCCGGTGGCGCAGCCACGTCCCATCGGATAATCCGGCCCGCTGAGGAGAGCAGACATGGATCAGGCTGTAGACATCATCGTAAGCGGGCATCTCTGCATCGATCTCATTCCGGGCATGAGCCACGTCACGCAGGCGGCCATGACGACGCCGGGCCGCCTGAATGAGACCGGGCCGATGGTGGTTTCGACAGGCGGCGCGGTTTCAAATACCGGGTTGTCCCTGTTCCGGCTTGGTGAAAAAGTCGGGCTGATGGCGACGGTCGGTGATGATCCGGTTGGCGAGATGATCGCCGGTCACCTGCGTAGCTTCCATCCCGACCTGACACGCATGTTGCGTGTACGCCAAGGCCAGCCGAGTTCATATACCATCGTCCTTTCACCGCAGAACGCCGACCGGACGTTCCTACACTGCCCGGCGACCAACGACACCTTCGGGGCCGATGACATCGACTTCGCGGCGGTCGCGCGGGCGCGCATTTTCCACCTCGGCTACCCGGCCCTGATGGCGCGGCTGCGCGAGAATGGCGGGGCGGAGTTGGTCCGCATCTACAGGCAGGCTAAAGCGGCGGGCGTGGTCACGTCACTCGACATGGCGCTGCCGGACGCCGCCGCGCCAAGCGGCAAGGTGAACTGGCGCGAGGTGATCGAACGCACGCTTCCGTTTGTCGATGTTTTTGTCCCCAGCATCGAGGAAATCCTGTTCATGCTGCGGCGTTCCGATTACGAAGCCTGGAAAGGGAATATCCTCAACTGTATCACGCGGGATTATCTGCGCTCGCTGGCGGACGAATTGCTCGACATGGGCGCGGTGATCGCCGGGTTCAAACTTGGGCATCTCGGGCTTTACCTGCGCGGGAACACCGCCGAGGCGTTCGGGCGTCTGGCGCGGCTTCAGCTTGACGCGCGCGCATGGGCCGGCGCGGATGTCTGGCAACCGGCGTTTCAGGTCGAGGTGGCCGGTACGACCGGCGCTGGCGACAGCGCCTATGCCGGGCTGCTGGCGGCCCTGCTGAAAGGTTTCGGCCCCGAAGCGACAGCCCGCTGGGCGTGTGCGCTGGGAGCCTGCAACGTGGAACGACCGGACTCGCACAGCGGCATTCGGCGCTGGGAAGAAATCGAAAGCCGGATGGCCGCCGGATGGGCATACCGGCCCGAAACGCTCCCCTGAGCGGCGGAACCGTTGGGATGGTCGATAAACGCAAACCGGGATGCGCCTATGCCTTCTCGCCCGCTTGACAGCGCCTCACAGGTTGATCCGGAGCGCCTCGCCGGTTACGAGCGCGCGCCCGCGGACGTTAAACCGCAACTGAGCTATGAAGCGCTGCGCGACATCATCGATCTCTCGCTCTGGGCGGGGCAGTTGCTCCTGCAGCATGGCGCGGACACGCAAATGGTCGAGGAAACCATCCATCGCCTCGGCACAGCGCTCGGCTGCAACTGGCTGGATATTCTCGTCTCGCCAAACGCGCTGGTGATCACCGCGCACAGCGGCATCGAATTCCGGACCAAGGTGCGCCGTGTTGTCAGCCTCGGCGTCAACATGGCGATTGTGACCGAGGTCAGCCGCCTACGGCTGCGCGTGGAAAGCGGCGAACTGGATCGTGTTGGCCTTCGCGCCGAGTTGAAGCGCATCTCCGAAAGCCGCAGCCACTACAACCGCTGGGTTGTTGTCGGCATGGTCGGCTTGGCCTGCGCCGCCTTCAGCCGTCTGTCCGGCGCAGACTGGCCCAGCTTTTCGCTGACATTTCTGGCGGCGGCAACAGCCATGTTCGTCCGTCAGGAGCTGAACCACCGGCAGTTCAATCTGTTTCTGGTGGTCGTCGTGACCGCTTTCATCGCCGGAGCAATCGCCTGTCTGGGCATCGTCCTGCAAATCGGGGCGCAGGCGCAGGTAGCGCTGGCATCTTCGGTCTTGCTGCTCGTTCCCGGCGTACCGCTCATCAACAGCGCCGAAGACCTGATCAAGGGACATTTCGTCACCGGCATCGTGCGCGGCGTGACAGGCGGCATCATCGCGCTCTGTATCGCGCTCGGCTTGGTGCTGGCGATGTTCATTTTTGGAGTGAGCGGCCTGTGAACGCGGCAGAACTACTGTGGCTGCTTGCGCGCGATGCCTTCTGGTCGGGACTGGCGGCGCTCGGTTTTGCTGTCCTGTTCAACGTACCGCGAGGGCTGCTTCCGGGCTGCGTGCTGGCAGGCGCAGCTGGACATGCGACTCGCACATTGCTGATGTCGGCCGGCCTGTCCATCGAGCTTTCGACGCTGTTTGCCGCAACTCTGGTCGGCGTGGCAGCGCAGTGGCTGAGCCGTCGCACCGACTCGCCCACCGCGATTTTCGGCGTAGCCGGCGCGATCCCAATGGTTCCGGGCGTATACGCCTACCAGACGATGATCGGCCTGCTCGGCGTCGCATCGGCCACTCCGGAAACCGGCATCGCTTTACTGGCCGAGGCGGGAACCTATGCGGTCAAAACAGCCCTGATCCTCAGCGCCATCGCCATGGGCATCGCCGCGCCGACGCTGCTGTTTCAGCGCCCGCGTCCCGTCAACTGACACAAGCCCGCATCGCCAGCCGCAACGACACTCAGGCCGGTAACGGAAGGTTTTGAACGCAGCCGGTTTTATCGTTTACCTCGCCGCCTCTCCAGCGCGGGAAGTTTATTGAAAAGCGGCGAGGCTATGTTGCTTTGCTTCGACCGCTTGCCTAGGGCTGTTGTTTATCATCATCCGGCGGCACGATTTCGTGGATATTGTGCTTGACGGCGTAGGCCGCCGCTTCCGCCCGGTTCGAGACACCGATTTTGGCCAACACGCTGCTGACGTAATTGCGAACCGTGCCTTCGCCCAGATAGAGTTTGACGGCGATCTGCCGGTTGGTCAGCCCTTGCGCCACCTGCGCCAGCACCGCCAGTTCCTGCGGCGTCAGCTGCGCGAAGGCGGCGTGCTGCTGCGCTTCGTTGGCTTTACGCATTTCCGCAAAGACGGTCGCCGTCATCGCCGGGTCGAGCATGCTCTCACCGCGGCTGATACGATCGACTGCCTGAACCAGATCGTTGTCGCCGATGCGCTTCAGCACGTAGCCCGACGCACCGGCGCGAATGGCCGCGAACAACAGCTCGTCTTCGGCGTAGGATGTCAGCATGATGACGCGGCAACCCTCGACTTTCTCGACAATCTGCCGGCAGGCTTCAATGCCCGAAAGACCCGGCATGCGAATGTCGAGAACAGCGACATCAGGTCGCCATTCGATTGCCTTGGCGATGGCTTCCTCGCCCGTCGATGCTTCCGCAACCACACGGAAATTCTCCTGGCGCTCCAGCAGCGCTCTCAGGCCCGCACGCACGACCGCATGATCGTCGGCGACAAGAATTCTGACGATTCTTGACATTGGCGTATCCGTCTGTCTGTCCAGCCCGTTTTGAGCTAAAATACTAGAACATTGAGTTTAACCCTATGGATGATGAATGGCCAGTAATCAAGTTCCTGTAAAGGATGTGACGGTCGTCCTCGCCAATCTTCGTGAGATTGCGGAGGCCGTCATGCAGGCGGCAAGCGCCGGAACACTGGAACAGGCGCTGCAACAGATTGCCGAAGTCACAAGAGAACTGGTTGGCGTGCGGTATGTCGCGCTTGGCGTGCCCGACGGCATGGGCAGCCTGAAATATTTCAAGACGGTGGGACTCACGCCCGAAGAGATCGCTCGTATCGGCAACTATCCTCAGGGCTGTGGCCTGCTCGGCACGATCATGGACAACCGCGAGGTGGTCCGGCTGGACAACATCGCCGAAGATGAACGCAGCGCAGGCTTCCCACCCCATCATCCGGTAATGACCACGCTGTTAGGCGTGCCAATTCAGCTTGGCGACCAGTTCTTCGGCATCCTCTATCTGTGCGACCGTTTCGACGGCCAGCCGTTTACGGAAGAAGATCAGTGGCTGGTCGAGACGCTGGCAGGCTATGCCGCACTGGCGCTGGCCGGCGTTCAGTTGAGTGAGCAGCACGCACGGCTGGTGCTGCTGGAAGAACGCGAGCGCGTGGCTCGTGAATTGCACGACGGCATTATCCAGTCGCTGTACGCCATCGGCATGCAGCTTCAGCTTATCCGGCTGACGCAGCAGCATCCCGATAGCAACCTGCCGGATATCATTCACCAACTGGATCAGGTGATCGAAGATATCCGCAGCTACATCATGAACCTCAGGACGTCGACTTACGAGCGCCAGACGGTTCGGCAATGTCTGGAGGATGTGATCGCCCGGCTGCATGTGCCGTCGGCGCTGAAAGTGCATCTCGACGCCCCACAGCGGCTGCCGCCGTTCCCGGCGCCGGTGCTCGAATCCGTCTGCCAGATTGCGGCGGAAGCGCTGAGCAATGTGATTCGCCATGCCGGGGCGTCGATGGTGCGTGTGGCGGCGGCGGAAACCGACGAGGTGTTTCGCCTGGTGATCGAAGATAACGGGCGCGGCTTCGATCCGTGCGAAGACTGTCATGAAGGCATGGGCCTGCGTAACATGCGGCAGCGCGCGCGCATTCATGGCGGTCAGGTCAACATTCACAGCATCGAGGGCGTCGGCACGCGAGTCGCCGTGACCATTCCGCTGAACTCCAAAAAATGACGTCTCGCCTCTGATCCGGCCAGGCGTCCAACCGGATGGGCAGGCATTTTGCGCCTCGATAACGGACTCTGTAAGCGTTAGGAGAAATGTCACGCTTTCAGGAGTACCAACGTGCGCCGGTTTGCGGGTACCCTTGTGATTAAGCTCGCAGGGAGGCGTGCTTGTCCGAGTCTTACCGATACTAATCCCTGAACTGCTCGTTCCCGGAGGATGGCTATGAGCATTGCGACCGCAACCGTGCGCGAATGGATGACCTCGCCAGCGCTGACCGTTTCGCCCGCCTGGTCGATCCGGCGCGCTTATGATTTCATGCAGGAACTCGGCATCCGGCATCTGCCGGTGGTCGAAAACAACAAGCTGGTCGGTATTCTAACCCTGAGCGATATCCGCGAAGCCAAGCCGTCTGATGCGACGAGCTTGAGCGTCTGGGAGTTGAACTATCTCTGGGATCAGCTTACAGTAGAGCGGGTTATGACAACAGACGTCATTACCACCTCTCCCGACGCGTTGGTCGTGGACGCAGCGCGCACGCTGCTGGAGCACAAATTCAGTGGTCTGCCGGTCGTCGACGAGGAAGGCCGCGTCGTCGGATTTCTAAGTCAGGTCGATATCAATCGCATGCTGGTCGCAAAAGCAGGGGCAATGGCCGGAGCCTAATGCCGGATATTTCGTTGTACGTTGTAAGGAACAGCCGATGAATGTAGCGGATATAATGACCGCCAATCCGGTCACGATCACGAAGGGAAGCTCGGTTTACGCTGCGCTTGATCTTATGGCGCACGTTGGCTGCCACCATTTACCGGTCATCGGCTCGGAAGGTCACCTGATCGGCATCATCAGCGCCAACGACTGCCGCCGCGCGCTCGACTGGCCGATTCTCTGGCATGACCACTGGCGCGAGGACAAACGGGCGCGCGAGATTACAGTCGGAAGCATGATGACCACGGCTCCGATTGTCATTGAACCCGACGCGCCCGCCCATGAAGCGGCGCGTTTGATGTTGTCTCAGGATATACGCTGTCTGCCAGTAATGCGCGGGGAAACGCTGGTCGGCATTCTGACAACGTCGGATATTCTGATGGCCTTCATCAACATGAGCAAACGGGAGGCCGATTCGCCGCGCGTTCTGGCAGACACGACCAACAGCACGCGCTAGCGCTGGAAAGCGCATTGGAGAAAGCCCGTCATTCTTCAGAAAGTGCGTTTGTTTGGCGAAATGCCGCTTCAGAGTTGTGGCTTCCGGCTGCCGGCAAAAAGCTTATGTCCCTTCGCGGCGGCGTGCTGCAGCTTGGGGCAGTCATGAGCCCTGTTTGAAGCCCAGGCAATCTGGGGTGTGGCCGGCCCAAAATACCTTTTTTGAGAGCGCCCTGGGTAGGGGCGCTCTCACCGTTTCAATGGTCGACGCTAGCTCTGTCGCCGGATTTCCGGGCGCAGCACGTCGGCGATCACCGGCTCGAACAGGCGCAGGCCGACCACATCTGCCAGCCAGATGTCCGCCGGAGCGGGGCTATTCGCCGGAACGATGACTTCCGCCGTGACGAGAAAACGACCGCGCTGCCAGTGCGTGACGGCCCGTGTCGCCGGCTCGTTGCACTCGCTCGTCTCGCTACTGTAGAAAGGTGCGTCGAGGATCTGCGAGTCGTTGGGTGTCAGCCCCTGCCCGGTATAAACCTCAGCCAGCGCCGGATCGGCTAACACGGCGGCGACATCCTCAGCGCCTGCGAAAGCGTGCAGCGTGTACTGCAAACGCATAAACGGGGCTTCTGTGGTATTGCAAGTGGAGATTGTTCCGGTGACGTAGTACTCGTAGTTGTGGCTGCCCAGCGCCGCTTGCAGCGCTTCCAGCTCTTCAGAGGGCGTATTAGCGACGACTTCTTCCGCTGCGCCGCTGGTGCTGGTAAATTCGACGCCTTCGGGCATCAGGTCGGTGAAGGCTGCAAACGCCGCTTCGACTTCTTCCCGCGTGGCCGGTTCCGGCGCGACATAGGTGGTTTTGACCGTCGCCGGATCGGTGATGATCAGCACCAGGTTCAGGGCAGTCCCCGGTTCGGTCGCCGTCTGTGGATCACGAACCTCAATCGCTTCGACGTTTTCCTGGCCTTCCAGAACCTCGCCGAAAATCGTGTGGCGGAAATCAAGATGTGGCGTCGGCACAGTGGTAATGAAGAACTGGCTGCCATTGGTCCCGACGATGCCCTGCTCCGGTCGATTGGCGTTGGCCATCGCCAGCCAGCCGGGCCGGTCAAAGGTCAGGAAACCGACAAATTCATCCCGGAACTGGTAGCCGGGGCCACCGGCCCCTGTGCCGGTCGGGTCGCCGCCCTGAGCCATGAAGTCCTGAATGACGCGATGGAAAGTGGTGTTGTTATAGAAACCTTGCTGCGCCAGAAAGACGAAGTTGTTGACCGTAACCGGCGCGAACGCTTCAAACAGATCGACGTACACCGCGCCAACTTCCGTGCAAAGAATGGCGCGGTAATCGACGCCTGCTTCCAGAACCTGCTCTGCCTGAGCAAACTGGCGTGTCTCCGGTTCCGGGGCGACGCCCGCCGCGTCGCAATGTTCCTGTGGCGTCATGGCCTCCTGCGCGGCAACCGGCGCGAAAGCAGCCAGAGCCACGGCAAGTGCCAGCAGTAGAAATGTTTTCATCGATTTTCTCCAATCAGTAATGAGACCTGTTATTCTAGCGGGTTTTGCGCCATCCGGGTACTTCGGACTATACCAGCCAATATGGTAATACACCTGGAAGATGATAACTTGCCGCGGCATGTCACGACATGCTATCTTCGTAGTGAGCGGCCACGTCCTGTTCCTGTCGTGGCCGGGCCAGTGATGTTATGTCGTTAGCCAGGGCAACCCTGGGTCACCGCTTTGATGGTTGTTTCAGTTCAAAAGGAGTGCTTGCGATGCTTGTTAAACGATCCCTTGTCCCCCTCCTGGCAGCGCTATGTCTGGTGCTCGTCCTGTCGGGGCCGGCGGGCGCTCAGGACACGGTGACGCTCACTGTCTGGGATAATTTCACCCGCGAGGCCGAACAGGAAATGATCGAAGCGCTGCACGCCGAGTTCGAAGCAGCGCATCCCGGCGTCACGATTGTGCGCGAATCCTACGAAACCTCGGACCTGACTGCGCTCCTGCCGCTGGCGCTCAGTGAAACCACCGGGCCGGATGTCGCCATGATCAATCAGGGAATCGCCAACATGGGCGCGCTCGTTCAGGCGGGTCTGCTGCTGCCGCTGGACGACTATGCGGAACAGTACGGCTGGCTCGATCGCTATGCGGAGGGTCTGCACCGGCGCAACCGCTTTACCGAAGGTGGCGAGCAGTTTGGCGAAGGCAACCTGTATGGCGTGTCGAACACGGCGGAAGTCGTCGGCCTGTACTATCACCGCGATATCTTCGAGGAGCATGGCCTGTCCATCCCCACGACCTTTGAAGAGTTCGAAAGCCTCGCCCAGACGCTGATTGACGCGGGCGTGACGCCGATCGTCTTCGGTAGCCTCGACGGCTGGCCGGCGATCCACGAATATGGCGCGCTTCAGAACGTTTATGCGACGCTCGAAGAACTCGACGCGCTGATCTTCCGCTTTGAAGATGGCACGTTCGATACCGAAGCGAACCTGCAGGCCGCGCAGAAGCTGGTGGAGTGGGTCAACAACGGCTACTTCTCCGAAGGTTTCGAAGGCATGGACTATGACAACGCGACCACCAGCGCTTTTGTGAACCGTCAGGGCGCAATGTGGCTGACGGGTAGCTGGATGTCGGGCACGCTGGTCGAGCAACTGGACGAAGAATCGGTCGGCTTCTTCCTGCTGCCGGATCTCGAGGGCAGTGAAGTGCCGTTGGCGACCGGCGGTGTCGGTCTCGCATATGGCATCCGCGCGACGAGCGAACACGCTGATCTTGCCGCTGAATACATCGATCTGATGACCGGGCCGCGCGCCGCCGAACTGCTGTTCGAGCAGGGCTATCTGCCCGCCGTTGCGGTGGATGAAGAACTGCTGACCGAAGGCACGCTGACCGCCGACGTGGTCCATGCCTGGGAAGCCATCAGCGCAAACGATAAGGTTGGCCATTACCTCGACTGGACCATTCCTTACGACGAAATCGTCGCCAGCCTGCAGGAACTGCTCGGCGGCCAGATTACGCCGGAGGAATTTGTTGCTCAGGTGCAGACGGTCTACGAGGAAAGCGCCGAGTAACGCCATTCATGCCTGCCGATATGGGGGCAATATCAGACAGCTAACCATGGGGCTGGCGCTGGCCAGCCCCTCGTTGTGCATCGTTGCGGGAGATCAACACCTTGCAGTCCCTATTCAGGCGCATTCGGGTCGATGGTAACAAGCCTTACGTCCGCGCCTACCATCCGTATCTCTTCCTGTTACCGGGCTTCGTCATCTATCTGGTGTTCGTGCTGCTGCCGATCGCCGGTACGCTGCGCTACAGCTTTTATGACTGGACCGGCTTCAGCGAGCCGATCTACATCGGTATCGACAATTACCGGCGGCTGTTGAGCGACCGGGACTTCTGGCAGGCGCTGTCGCACAACTTCTTCTTCTCGATCTTTTACACCATCCTGCCGATCATGCTCGGCCTGTTCCTGACCTCGCTGCTGACGCGCAGCCGGCTGCGCGGCCTGGCCGTTTTCCGCACCGGGCTGTTCATTCCGCAGATCATGAGCCCGGTCGTCGTCGGCATCATCTGGCGCTGGATGTTTCAGCTCGACGGGCCGATCAATCAGATGCTCAACACCTTTGGGCTTGGGCATCTGGCGCGGCCATGGCTGGGCGATTTCACTTTCGCTCCGGTTGCAGTTGGGATCGTCGGGACATGGGTTGAATATGGTCTGGCAATGGTGCTGTTTATCGCCGGCGCGCAGGCCATCGACGAAGACCTGTACGACGCGGCCAAGGTCTTTGGCGCGAACGCCCTGCAACAGTTCTGGTATGTGACACTGCCGGGCCTGCGCCAGCAGATTCTGGTCGCCTTCGTCATCACCTTCATCGCCTCGCTGCGTATCTTTGATCTGGTGTTCGTGTTGACGCGGCAGGGCGGCCCGGGCAAGGCAACGACTGTCGCCAGTATCCTCATCTATCAGGAGGCCTTCCAGCGCAACCGCGCCGGTTATGCTTCAGCCATGGCAGTGATTTTGACGCTGATTATCGTGACAATCTCCGGCATTGTGATCTATCTCCAGTCGCGTTCCGACCAGCAGGAGGCGCTGTAATGGCCACCGTGACAAGACGCCGCCGCCAGCCGTGGCTGGTCTACCTGCTGCTGACGTTGTTCATGCTGGGCGCGATTTTGCCGTTCGTCGGTATCTTCCTGACAGCGTTCAAGGAAACGCCCGAACTAATCAAAGGGCCGTTTGCGCTGCCCGAATCGTGGAGCCTGAAAAACTTCGTCGCCGCATGGGAAGGCGCGCGCTTCGCCACCTATTTCCAGAGCAGCGTGATCGTCGTCGTGCCGGTGGTGATCATTTCGGCCCTTCTGGCGACAATGTCAGGCTACGCGCTCGGCACGATGAAGTTTCCGGGAGACAACCTCCTGCTGATGCTCATTCTGCTCGGCCTGATGATGCCGTTCGAGGCGGTCATCATCCCACTGTGGCAGATCATGGGCAGTCTGGGACTGCGTAATACCTACTGGTCCGTCATCCTGCCGCAGGTAGCGCTGAGTTTCTCGTTCGGCACTTTCTGGATGCGCGGACACTTCAAAAACGTGCCGTCAGAACTGATCGACGCCGCAGTGGTCGACGGCTGCTCGACCTGGGGCGTGCTATGGCGCGTGCTGTTCCCGCTGTCGCGTCCAGCGCTGCTGTCGATGATCGTGCTGGTCTTCATGTGGACCTGGAACGAGTTTTTCCTCGTACTGGTCATGGTGACCGGCGACCTGCGCACGCTGCCGGTCGGGCTGGCGTTGCTGCGCGGGCGGTACGCCAGCGACGTGCCGACGATGGCGGCAGGCGCGATGATCGTCTCGCTGCCCGTGCTCATTCTCTATCTGATCTTCCAGCGCCACTTCATTCGCGGCATGATCTCAGGAGCGATCAAGGCGTGACACTCCCCACGCCAAAAGGCGGGGGCTTCTGACGGACGCTTGCCCTTGCTGGTCGCGCGAGGCGGCCAGCAGCGGGGCTACGTTATCCGGCACGGGTGTGTCCCACCCGGCTCGACGCAAAATGTTACGCGCCGCGTTGTGATCCCGGTCGAGCGACAGGCCACAGGCGCATATGACCCAACGGGTCGAAAGGTCGAAGTCTTGGAACACCGC